>BNJS01000471.1_pt1 | contig 209184 bp, 196 predicted proteins | sample 8540461 | NCBI WGS metagenome assembly BNJS01 (sample SAMD00202454, study PRJDB9452) | human saliva metagenome | isolation source: human saliva | place: Japan
TGCAATGCGGAAGAGCGGTTGTCCAGCCTTCACATATTGTCCCTCGCTCACATAGACCGCTTGCAGCAGTCCCTTCTGTTGCGAACGAATCTCCACGTTGCGTTGCGAGTTGATGTTGGCAGCATAGTTTTTTTGGGCAAATCGATACTGTCCACCAGTGGAGTAGTGGCGGTGTAAGTTGTTTCCACCTCCTTTTCCGCTTTTTTCTGGCATGCCGTCATCGTCATGAGTCCGGCGCAGAGAGCGGTGAGCCAAAAGAGTTTCATCTTCATTGTCATGAAATAGCGTCTTAGTTGAACGGTTGTTGGGGTTGCACGAAAATCCCCATTGCGTGAAAGTCTTGGTAGACTGTTCGTTACGGATTTCTGAGAGGAAAAGAGTTCGTTCTCTCCTTCTGATTTGAAAAGTAAAACTAGTTTTTTTCATTTACACCCCCTCGGTGCGATAGCAAAAAAAATGTTAGTCCTGTGCGATTAGTCTCATTTTCTCTCTTCTAGCGCGCCAAATAGCGATTAGAGTTTACAAATCGGGAGGATAGTAGAGGTTAGACGTTAGAGACAGAAGGTTCTGGGAGAGACAGTGTCTACAGGCTCAATACACCAAGATTGCATGCTAGTGAGGCAAAGGTTGCAAGCTCTGAAGACGAAAGGTTGCATGCTATACCTAAAAACTCAGCGCAGAAATGCGAGAGATGCTTATATTAGGTTCATCCGACATTTGGAGTGATGGGGTTCTAAAAAGAAGAAAGCCGCTGAACAAATTGTATATTTGAATTAGCACCAACAAATATGCACTGCACGATTGCCGCATCACTCCAAATGTCGGATGAACCAAAAATAAGGCTGAAACCCTCTTGCAGGATTTCAGCCTCTTTTATTACTTTGCTTGTTGCAAAATAAACACTAGTAACATGAGCAAAAGTACATATTTTACTATTGCTGTTCATCCGCCATTTCGAGTCGTCGGTCGTTAGAACGATATTACTCGAGATGGCGGATGCTGCATAGAAAAAGACATCCCGACGCCGAAGCGCCGAGATGTCGGGAATGCAATTGCTTGATGAAGCAGTACGGGATTAGCCGTTAACCTTCTTCATGTGAGCGATGAGTTCGAGCACCTTGTTAGAGTAGCCGATCTCGTTGTCGTACCAAGACACAACCTTCACGAACGTGTCGGTGAGGGCGATACCTGCCTTAGCGTCGAAGATAGAAGTGCGAACGTCGCCGAGGAAGTCGGCAGAAACGACTGCATCTTCAGTGTAACCGAGTACACCCTTGAGTTCGCCTTCGCTGGCTTCCTTCATGGCAGCGCAGATCTCGTCGTACTTCGCGGGCTTAGCGAGGTTCACGGTGAGGTCAACAACCGAAACGTCGAGGGTGGGAACGCGCATCGACATACCGGTGAGCTTGCCGTTGAGTTCGGGGATCACCTTACCTACAGCCTTAGCAGCACCCGTCGAAGAGGGGATGATGTTGCCGGCAGCAGCGCGACCACCACGCCAGTCCTTGAGCGAGGGACCGTCTACCGTCTTCTGCGTAGCAGTGGTAGAGTGAACCGTCGTCATGAGACCGTCCGTGATACCCCACTTGTCGTGGAGAACCTTGGCGATGGGAGCGAGGCAGTTGGTGGTGCAAGATGCGTTCGATACGAACTGAGTGCCCTTCTCGTACTTGTCGAAGTTCACACCGCATACGAACATGGGCGTGTCGTCCTTCGAGGGAGCAGACATTACAACATACTTGGCACCGGCATCGAGTGACCTTGAGCCTTGTCCTTCGAGAGGAAGAGACCGGTGGATTCAACCACGTATTCTGCACCTACGGCATCCCACTTGAGGTCAGCGGGGTTGCGTTCTGCAGTCACACGGATGCGCTGGCCGTTTACGATGAGCTCGCTCTTTTCGAGGTCGAAATCAACTTCGCCCTTGAACTGACCGTGCATCGTGTCGTACTTGAGCATGTATGCGAGGTAGTCGACCGGGCAGAGGTCGTTGATACCCACAATCTGGATGTCGTCACGATTTTCGACGGCAGCGCGGAAAACGAAGCGGCCAATACGACCGAAACCGTTGATACCTACTTTGATCATAATAGTTGAGTTATTAAATAGGGGTTGATTAATGATGTTCGGATTCAAAAACAGGTATTTGCACTCGATGAGCGCACTTTTTCCCTGTTCTGTGCAGCAAAAATACAAAGAAGTTTCTACTTTTGCAGTGCACAAGCAAGAAAAAAATTAAAGCACATGGCTAAATCCACACTTCTGCAAGATTTTAAGGCGTTCGCCGTGAAAGGCAACGCGATTGATATGGCTGTCGGTGTCATCATCGGCGGCGCGTTCGGTAAAATTGTCAGCTCGATTGTTGACGACCTCATCATGCCGCCTATCGGTTGGCTCATCGGTGGTGTCAACTTCAAGGATCTTTCTGTAAAATTGCCCGCAATGATGGAAGGTCAAGCTGAGGTGACGATCAACTACGGCAACTTCATTCAAACCGTGTTTGACTTCCTTATTGTGGCCTTCTGCGTGTTCATGCTCGTTCGTGGCATCCAGTCGCTCAAGAAAACTGAAGCAGCAGCCGAAGCGCCCGCAGCACCTGCCGGTCCCACGCAAGAAGAACTCCTCGCAGAAATTCGCGACTTGCTCAAGAAGCAAGGCTAATCCCTGCTGACTACACACGGGTGACGCTAAGATGATGGACGTCTTTGCGTCACCCTCTTTCTATTTTCCCCAAATCGTTCTCTCCTCTCGATGCAACAGAAAATTATTATTCTCGACTTCGGGTCGCAGACCACTCAACTCATCGGCCGCCGCGTGCGTGAACTCGACACGTTCTGCGAAATTCTGCCTTACAACAAATTTCCGCACGACGATCCTTCGGTGATTGGTGTCATCCTCTCCGGTTCGCCTTTCAGTGTCTACGATCCCGAGGCCTTCAAAGTCGATCTTTCGAAGATTCGCGGGCGCCTTCCCATTTTGGGCATTTGCTATGGCGCGCAATATATGGCACAACACTTCGGCGGAAAAGTGGAACCCGCAGCGAGTCGCGAATACGGTCGTGCGAACCTTCAGACCATCGAGCACGACAACCCGCTCTTCAAAGACTTCATTCCCAACTCACAGGTTTGGATGAGTCACGGCGATACGATTACGGCCATCCCCGACCATTTCCGTTGCATTGCTTCGACTCCCGAAGTGAAGTTTGCCGCCTATCAGGCAGAAGACGAAGCGCTGTGGGGCGTACAGTTCCACCCGGAAGTGTTCCACTCGTTGCAGGGTTCGCAGTTGCTGCGCAACTTTGTCGTGGACATTTGCGGAAGCCGTCAAGATTGGAGCGCGGCTTCGTTCGTGGACAGCACGGTGGCGGAGTTGCGTGAGCAATTGGGCAACGATCGCGTCATCCTCGGTCTCTCCGGCGGTGTCGATTCGTCCGTGGCAGCCGTTTTGCTCCACAAAGCCATCGGAGATCGCCTCACTTGTATTTTCGTCGACCACGGTTTGCTCCGCAAAGACGAGTTTAACACCGTGATGGAAGACTACAAATGTCTCGGACTGAACGTAATCGGTGTGGATGCGAGCGAAAAATTCTTCACTGAATTGGCCGGAGTGGAAGATCCCGAAACCAAACGTAAGATTATCGGCGCCGGATTCATCGATGTCTTCGATGCCGAGGCGATGAAAATCACCGACGCAAAATGGTTGGCGCAAGGCACCATCTACCCCGACCGCATCGAATCGCTCAACATCACGGGCAAGGTGATCAAGAGTCACCACAACGTGGGCGGACTTCCCGAAAAGATGAATCTCCGCATCTGCGAACCGCTGCAATGGCTCTTCAAAGACGAGGTGCGTCGCGTGGGACGCCAGATGGGCATGCCCGAACACCTCATCAATCGCCACCCCTTCCCCGGTCCCGGTCTGGCCGTGCGCATCTTGGGCGACATCACCCGCGAGAAAGTGCGCATTCTCCAAGAAGCTGACGACATCTTCATCCGCGGACTCCGCGACTACAAGGTGCGTATGGACGTGGATCAAGCGCGTCGCGTACTCGCTGCCGGCGTTCCTGCCAACTCTCCCCGCCACGGCGAAATCGAAGTTTCGCTCTACGACCAAGTTTGGCAGGCCGGTGTGATCCTCCTCCCCGTGAAAAGCGTGGGTGTGATGGGCGACGAACGCACCTACGAGCAGGCTGTCGCACTGCGCGCGGTGACTTCGACCGATGCCATGACGGCCGACTGGAGCCACCTGCCCTACGACTTCCTCGCTCGTGTGAGCAATGAGATTATCAACAAGGTGCGCGGCGTGAACCGCGTCTGCTACGACATCTCTTCAAAACCGCCTTCGACAATTGAGTGGGAATAAACTTTCCCGGACAGCTAATTGAATACGTGCCCTTTCCGTTTCATTGTGAACAGAAAGGGCACGTTTTTTTGTATTCTTTCGCGTGTAACTTCTGCAGTTTCCGCGTAAAACGAGGGCATATAAGTACCCAAATTGCAAAAGAACAGGCGGCATTTCTTGCTTTCTGCGACAAAAAAATCGTATATTTGCATCGGTTACTCAATAAAACAAGTATGTCTCAACTCCCTAAAGTCAAGCAACATCGTCTGCACAACGAAGGAAGCACCACGCTGATGCTCTCCGGTGCCACACTTTTTGGTGGTCGCAGCACTCGACTATTGGTTGCTTTTTGAGCGTTGCCCGCTCGCTTTCTATATCATCCTCGCTGTTTTTTTGTCATCGTATTCGCCATCATCGTCAATTTCTTCAGATGTCCGATGCGAATCTTTACCGGCGAAACAGAGAATGTGGTCGTCGCTCCTGCCGATGGAAAGATCGTTGTCATCGAAGAAGTGGAAGAAAATGAATACTTCCACGACCGCCGCAAGATGGTGAGCGTCTTTATGTCGGTAACCAACGTGCACGCCAACTGGTTCCCCGTCGAAGGCATCGTGAAAATGGTGCGTCATCACAATGGTAACTTCGCCAAAGCGTGGTTGCCGAAAGCCAGCGTTGAAAAACGAGCGCAGTACGATTGTCATCAGCACCCCCTCGGGACACGATGTGCTGGTACGCCAAGTGGCCGGTGCAGTGGCACGTCGTATCGTGACCTACGCACGAGAAGAACAAACTTGTAAGTTGGACAATCACCTCGGATTCATCAAATTTGGATCGCGCGTGGACGTTTATCTCCCCCTCGACGCAGAAATCGATGTCGTGATGGGGCAAACCACGACGGGCAACACTACGGTGCTCGGACGTCTCAAACCCAAACAATCACAAGCTGAAGCTTGATCCTCATCTTTTACGCGCCCTTCGCTTGTAAGGGCGCGTTTTCTTTGTGTATTTTCGGCAAATGCAGAGCAGGCGCCCGGAAGAACTTATTCAAAGTGGAAAAGTTACCGATGACTTCTCCCTATATCCACAGACAAGATGGGAAGTGACTCGCTACTTTCTTCTACCCTTCAGTCACATCGCTCCTCCCCACTCCACAACTCGCCAACATTCTTTCGATATGCGCCCACCCGCGCAACGAAGCGCACATCTCCTTTGACTTTTACAAACCCCTTTCATTGTGAAAAAGCATATCCCCAACTCCATCACCAGCTGCAATCTCATCTGCGGCTGCATTGCCATCCACTATGCCATGAGCGGCGCACTGACGATGGCACTCCTCTTTATTGTACTCGGTGCCGTTTTTGATTTCTTCGACGGCTTCGCCGCGCGTCTACTGGGTGTGGCCAGTCCCATCGGCAAGGAACTCGATTCGCTCGCCGATGTTGTCACCTTCGGAGTAGCTCCGGCAGCGATGGTCTTCACGTTGCTCAGCCAACACTCCCGGTGCAGTGCCAACGGCTCGTGCCCCTTGGGTATGATTCTCCCTTACACCGCTTTTCTGATTGCGGCTTTTTCTGCGTTGCGGTTGGCAAAATTCAACCTCGACACGCGCCAAAGTCATTCCTTCATCGGTCTTCCCACACCGGCCAACGCCCTCTTTTGGGGTTCGCTCACGGTATGGCTTAGCGAAACGACCATTCATGTTAATCTCACGGTCTTTAGGATCACTATGTTCCTGCTCATCATCTGGTCTTGTCAGATTATGGTCAGTGAAGTCCCCATGTTTGCGCTCAAATTCAAGAGCTACGGTTGGAAAGGCAACGGCATTCGCTATTCCTTCATGCTGCTTTCGCTCGCGGTGGTGATCACTGCAGCCGCTCTCGGTGAACTGATCCTTGCCCCCGCCGTCATTGTACTGCTCTACGTTCTCGCTTCATTGCTGACACAGCGCAACAGCGCAGCATAACCACCGCTGCATTAACAACAGACACGTCGCGCGATTCGACGTAAAAAACGATTTTAGCAAACGTGTCAACCTTACGTTGGCACGTTTGTTGCATTTTTCTGCTTACCAACCATCTTTCAATGGTTTACTCGCTTGTCAGCGCATCATGTAGCTTTTTCCAAGCGAATAGAGGCGCGTTTTGCGACGCAAGTACCGAATGTTCGGTGTACATAGGGCGGTCGCAAACGAAAATTGCCCTTTCCTCGATTATTCATCCATAAACCTTCGCTGTATGATCAATACTCTCGGATGTCTTTTTGCCCTTGTTGTCGGCTTCGTCGTGTTCTTTGCCATCGCTTTTGGGCGTATTCTCGGTTTTATTCTCTCCCTTTTCGGAATCGGCTTCAACAACGACACCGACCGCTACAACGCTGGTACACAGCAACAAGGATTTCGCCCAAACGCCAACCAGCAGCGCGGTACTTCGCAACAAGGCAGCCAGCGTTCTTCCGGCAATATGCACACCGGACGGCAGCAAGAAAAGATCTTCACCAAAGACGAGAGTGAATATGTTGACTTTGAAGACGTGAAGTAAACCGCTCAGCAGAGATTTCATCCACAAGTGCGCTGAAATTCGCGCACCATTCCATACAAAATCCTCCTTCTATCGCAAAGTTTGCGACAGAAGGAGGATTTTTTGGCTTAATGGTCAAATGTACTCCTGAAAGGGGGCATAATGCTCTCTTTTTCATACCTTTGGAGGTGTTTATAATGCTATAATGGAATATCATCGTAAAAAAAGTGCCAGAAATGCGGTTCTCATGCTGTAATCCGCAAAGGAGTTAAACGTGGTGCCTCGTATTGGTATTGCAAGAGTTGTCAATGCTATTTTAGTGGTCGTGAAAAGCCTAATAAGGCTGCCATTGTTGAGTTCTATTTACAAGGGCGCCATACATTGCTTGAAACAGCTCAAGAATATGGTATTTCTGTTTCTACCCTACAACGATATCTCAAAAACGTACCCCAAAGTCAGGATGTTTCTTACAGAATTTCCCCATTGCTATAACGTTACAAATGGATGCTACCTATTGGGGTCGAAACTTTGGAGTAGTCATTTTCATGGATGCTTCAAGCCACAGAGTATTACACTATCGTCTTACGTGGTAAGGAGAGAATTAGTGATTATCAAGCTGGTATATCCTGTCTCCAAGATCAAGGATTTACAATCAGATCCATTGTAAGTGACGCATTATCAGGTATTAAGGAAGCATTTCCTGAGATACCTTATCAGTATTGTCAGTTTCACCAGCTTCAGCGAATAAGACATTTGCTCACCACTAATCCTCGCTTACCTGCGGCCAAAGAACTCAAAGCATTGGCGCATCAACTTACACAATCTAGTCGTCTCAGACTTTTGAGACATCTCTTGAAAAAAATGGGAGCAAAAAGTGGAAAGATTTTTTTGCAAGAGAAGTCTTATGGTGAAGATGGCAAATGGCACTTCACTCATAGAAGAACGAGAAGTGCTTTTTATAGTTTTAAAAACGCAATCTAAATGCACTATTTACCTTTGAGAATTTCCCTGCCGATCAAGTTCCACGCACTAACAATGCTATTGAGTCTCTTAACTCTGTATTGAAGATGAGATTGCGTCTTCATCGAGGACTTTCGAAAGAGAGGCGAGAACTGCTTATTGGAAACATATTAGGGGCTTACAACCCCGATAAACACTAGGGAGTTCAACTATTATAGGAGTACATTTGACCATTAAATGAAAAAGAGAGCATTTTTGCCCCCTTTCAGGAGTACATTTGACCATTAAGCCGATTTTTTCATGTCGATACCGGTAAGAAACTCACCAATCGGCTGTGCCAAAGGAGATAATGGACGACTCTAGACGAGTGTTAGACGCTTAAAGGCTCGTTCTGTTGGAATCTTCGCCACTTGGGCTAACATCTTGACTCTAATGCCTTGCGTCTACTTCTATCAAATGGAGAGGAAAAGCCAGTTGGTAGCAGTCGTCAAGCACTGAACCATTGGAGAAGGTGATGCCTTTCGTGAGCTTCACCTCTTGTAACGTTGCTAAGTCTTCCGACGATACCGCGGACTGCAATTTCCGAGGCATAGTAGTTTGTTGCAATTCCAAGAGATGAGAAGAATTGCTTCGCGTCATCTCAAGTTCGTTTCCCGCTAGTAACGTTGCAGTACCATGCGATTCGTGGGCATGCCCGAAGCAGTGGAGCCGTGGACAAGTGCTCAACACCTGATGACGCAAAAGAAAGTTGCCCCAGTGCATGCCACTGCTCTCATCTAGGATCATATAGGGCGGCTCATGAGTGATAAGTACATCGATCCCCATAGGGATGAGTAGTTCCGAATGATTATACCCTAAACCAAAGAAGCTGATTCCCTCGATGGTGCACGCTTTGTCTTGCAAGAAATGCACATTGCCGGGCAAATCCTCTATATCGAGCGCATCCCAAAGACAAAGGTCGTGGTTGCCCGTGACGAAAAGTTTGTGACGATGCGGCAACTCTATCCACCAGTTGAGAAAGTCAAGCGCTTCTGCTTCCGTTCCTCGGTCAGTAAAATCGCCGGAATGTATCACAATATCTGCCTCGGGTAGCGTGCCGATATCGTGATGCCGATTGTGCGTGTCAGAGATATGGAGGATTTCATACAAATTTGTCGGTCATGCCCAATCTTTTTCTGTTGTAAGCAACATTGTTCTTTGTCAAGTGTTTATTCGACCTCGAATATAAGAACTTGGGAGCTTGCGCTCGTTTGAAAGGTGTATCGGAATCTTTCGAACAGCCCCTGTAATGAGGGCGAAAAAACTTGAGGACTTTTCGGAAAAACAAGTGGAGAAAAAAGAAAAACGTCCGACGTTTTTTTCAATTCGTCGGACGTTTTTATGAGAGAGTCCGCATCAAGCGGAGAAGCGCGTCTTAGAGCGCGCCCAAGGCGGCAGAGAAGCTTTCGATGTAGTTATAAACACAACCCACCAAACCGAGCAACACAACACCTACTACGCAAATGCCGAGGGCGGTATTGCCATAGCAATCGTTTTTGAAGGCAGGGAGTGGGTTGTCATTGGGATTGATGTACATCGCCTTCACGATGAGCAGGTAGTAGTAGAGCGAGATCACCGTGTTGATCAACGCCACGAGTACCAACCAGTGCCAACCGGCGTGGAAGGCGGCCATGAAGACAAAGAACTTCGAGAAGAAGCCGGCGAACGGGGGGAATACCGGCGAGAGAGAACAAGCACAGCGTCATGATGAAGGCCTGTTTCGGATTCGTGCGGTAGAGTCCGTTGTAATCGTCCATGGAAATTGCGCCGGTGTTTTGTTCCACTGATACCAAAACGCCGAAGGCACCGAGGTTGGCCACCAAGTAAACGGCGAGATAGAACACCAACGAAGTGACACCCTGCGCTGTTCCTCCCATCACAGCCAAGACCAGATAACCGGCTTGCGAGATGGCGGAGAAAGCCATGAAGCGTTTGAGGTTCTTCTGACGGATGGCGAAGAGGTTGGCGATGGTGATCGATGCAATGATGATCCACATCAAGGCGTGATTCCACGCAGCAAACAGTTCGCCGTTCATCGAGAAAATCTGCACCAGCACGGTGAAGAGCACAAAGGCGGCACTGCCTTTCGAAATGACGCTGAGGAAACCGGTCACCACGGTGGGGGCACCCTCATAGGTGTCGGCCGTCCAAAGGTGGAAGGGAACCAACGAAATCTTGAAGCCCATGCCGGCCAAGAAGAAGGCCAAACCGAGCAGCGTCAACGTGAGCGAGCTACTACTGCCGAGGCTCATGAGGTGGAAGTAGAGCGTGCCGAACGTGCCGTAGAGGAGCGAAATGCCGTAGAGCATCAGCGCTGCGGAGAAGAGGGCGAGAAGAATGAACTTCGCACCGGCTTCGGCGCTCTCGTAGCGCAGTTTGTCGTAGGCCACCAAGGCAGCCATGGGAACAGAGGCGAGTTCGAGACCGATGAAGAACATGAGGAAATGACCGGCAGAGATCATCAGGTACATACCCAACAGGGTGAAGAGCGTAACGATGTAGAACTCGCCTTGCTTCACGAGGTTTTCCTCACGCGACATCCAACGATGCGCCATGAGGAAGGTGATGAACGTACCGACACTCAAGATGGTCTTGACGATAACGGCCATGCCGTTGGTGACATACATGCCACCGAAGGCGGTCGACGCCGTTGCGCCGGAGATCAGCGTCCAAACATTGACGCAAATCGGCAGCAGCAGAACGACAAGAGGGAGCGGGGTATTATAAACTCCCTTGCCCTTGTTGTCGGCGCACATGAAAAGATCGGCCACAAAGAGAATGAGCACCGCTAAGAGCAGCGACAATTCGGCCGGCATACTGAGAAACTGAGAAAAATCCATTTCTAGTGAGCTGTTAGGTTAGGAAGTTTACAAAAAAGGATTGGATTGGCTGTTGAGTACACTGCCGGCTTCGCGCAAATGCTCGATGACGGGATGCACACCGCCGCGCACCATGTCGCTGACCCAGAAGGGAGCCAGACCGAGACCGGCAACGGCGAGAATCAAGCAGACCACAGAGAAACGCTCGTCCCAAGTGGCATCGGTGAGTTGGAGGTGATGCTCGTTGGTGCACGTGCCGTAGAGAATCTTTCCGACAAGGCGGAGAATGTAGACAGCGGTAATAACGATCGAAGTACAAGCGATGATGGTCATCACGGTGTAGAACGTGCCGGTGTTTTCAAACGATCCGACAAATCGTCATCTCGGCGATGAAACCCGAAAGACCGGGCAAACCGAGGTTGGCCAAACCGGCGATAACGTAGCAAACGGCCAAGAAAGGCATGATGCGCATCAAGCCGGCGAGTTCACGAACGTCGCGTGTATGTGTGCGGCCGTAGATGAAACCGATGAGGGCGAAGAAGAGGGCCGTCATCAGACCGTGCGAAAGCATCTGCAACACAGCGCCGGTGCTGGCGGTTTCGGTCATCATGCAGAGGGCGAAGAGCACCAGGCCGCAGTGCGACACCGAAGAGTAGGCGTTGATGTACTTCAAGTCGGTCTGCACGCAAGCAGAAAATGCGCCGTAGACGACAGAGATACCGGTCAGCACAAGGAAGATCCAACTCAATTCGTTGGCGGCCTCGGGCAAGAGGTACATGGCGATGCGGAAACAGCCGTAACCACCGAGCTTCATGAGCACACCGGCGTGGAGCATCGACACAGCCGTGGGGGCGGAGGCGTGACCGTCGGGCGACCAAGTATGGAAGGGGAAGAGTGCGCCGAGTACACCGAAGCCGACGAAGGTCATCGGGAACCAAAGCAACTGCCAGTTGTGGGCAATGGCGTGCGCACCGCCGGTGTGATTGGCGATCTCGACGATGTTCATCGTGTTACCGCCGGCACCGTAGAAGATGCCGAAGATACCACACATCAAGAAGGCTGAACCACCCATGAGCATGAGGGTGAGCTTCATCGCGGCATATTCTTTTCGACCGGAACCCCACACGCCGATGAGGAGATACATGGGGATGAGCGCGATTTCATAGAACATGAACATGGCGAACATGTCGATCGTGATGAAAAAGCCGAACACGCCCATCGAAAGGAGGGTGAACCAAAGGAAATACTCCTTGGTGAGGGGCTTCAGTTGCCAAGAAGCAAATGTACCGGTGAAGACGATGATGGCAGAGAGGAGCAACATGGCTACACTGATGCCGTCGACGCCGACCGTATAGTTAATATGGAGCGTGGGAAACCACTGTACGCTGTCGACAAAGAGCATTTCGCTGTGGGGATCGAGCGCACGAGCGTCCAGGAAGGCGAACACCAAATAGACGGCTGCGGCCAACAAGGCGGTGCTTCCTGCCACCATCACGCCGCGCACTTGGTTGAGACTACGCGAAAGCCAAAGCGCCGGCAGCATCAACAGCGGGATGAGTACGAATATCGAAAGAAAATTCATATTGGGGTGGGATTGTTAGAGAATCATGATGAGGAAGACGAGGAATGCGCCCAGGGCGAATACCAGCGCGTAGGACTGAACACTTCCGTTCTGCAAACCGCGGATGCACAAAGACAAGCGCTGCGTACCCCAAGCGAGGAAATCGAAGAAACCATCGATGACGTGACGATCGAACCAGGCAATGGGACGAGAGATGTACCGGAAAATGATGCGGTGCGTGACGAACTGGTAGACTTCGTCGAGATAGAAACGCTTATAAGCCCAACGGTGCAGACGCGGGAACGTTGCTTCGAGTTTGTCGGCCACCGGTTGCGTCTTACCGATGTAGATATACGTTGCCAAACCGATGCTGAGCAAGGCGATCACACTGCTGGTGATGGCGATTTGCGCGTCGAGATGGATGTCATAGGCGGTGCCTTCGGCTGAAACGAAGTGGCCGAAGGGAATCCAACCGCCTACTACGGTCACCACGCTGAGAACGATGAGCGGAAGGGTCATGGTCCAAGGGGCTTCGTGCGGACGGTGTTCGGCATAGGCCTCGTTGTCCTTGCCCCAGAAGATGCCGTAGTACAGGCGGAACATGTAGAAAGCGGTCATGGCGGCCACCATGGTCATCCACCATCCGAGCACGGGGCTATAATGGAAGCAAGCGGTGATGATTTCGTCCTTAGAGAAGAAACCGGACAAGCCGGGAACACCGGCAATGGCCAAGCAGCAGATCAAGAAGGTGACGTGGGTGATGGGCATGTACTTGCGCAGTCCGCCCATCGCGCTCATTTCGTTGCTGTGCACGGCATGAATGATGGCACCGGCGCCGAGGAACAAGCAAGCCTTGAACATGGCGTGGGTAAACAAGTGGAACATGCCGGCCATATAACCGAGTTGGGCGTGATTGTCGAGCACGCCTTCACCGCTGTGGGCGGGAAGCGAGGCGCCGAGGGCAACCATCATGAAGGCAATCTGCGAAATCGTGGAGAAGGCCAGCACGCGCTTGATGTCGCTCTGCGCGCAGGCGACAGAGGCGGCATAAAAGGCGGTGATTGCACCAACCCACACGACAATGGAGAGGGCGGAGGGAGCATACTCCATCCACATGGGGAACATGCGCGCAATTTGGAACACACCGGCCACGACCATCGTCGCAGCGTGGATAAGAGCCGACACGGGGGTGGGACCTTCCATGGCATCGGGCAACCAAATGTGGAGGGGGAACATGGCACTCTTACCGGCGCCGCCGATAAACATCAACACCAGCGCGGCAGGGATGATAAACGCGCCTGCTGCCACCGTGGGATCCACAGCAACATTGAGGAAGGGCGCGGCATGGGCTCCCAACTGCACCGTTCCGGTGAAAGAGAAGTTGAACGAGTGCGCGAAGTAGCCGAACACGAGAATGCCGACGAGGAAGAACATATCGGCAAAGCGCGTCACGATGAAGGCTTTCTTCGACGCGGCAATGGCGGCCGGCGAGGTGTAGTAGAAACCAATGAGGAGGTAGGACGATACGCCCACCAATTCCCAGAACATGTACATCTGGAAAAATGTTGGTGGCGAGCACCAAACCGAGCATCGACATGGTGAAGAGGCTCAAGTAGGCATAGTAGCGCTGGAATCCGCGCTCGCCGTGCATATAGCCGAACGAGTAGATGTGCACCATGAGCGACACAGTGGAGATCACCACGAGCATCATCACAGAGATGGGATCGAGGAGAATACCGAGGTCAAAATGGAGCGAACCGAGGGGCAACCACGTGAAATTGTAGGGAACAATCGTGGGGAAGGTGCCGTCGGCCAAACGCTCTCCGGTGAAATACTGGAAAGCTGCGACGTAAGACAGCACCGTTACGGCCGCCAATGAAGCCGTTCCGATGAAGCCTGCCGCTTTGGGTCCCCACACGCGACCGTTCTTCGGGATGTCGAGATCGACAACCCCGATGAGCAGGAACGAAAGCAGCGGGAGAAGCAGAATTAAAAGAGTATATTCCATTGTTGTGAATGCGTTGTAAGCGTTACCACTTCATCTTCTTCAACTCGTCGACGGAGATGTTGTTGAGCAGACGATAGATATTGATCATTATCGCGATGGCTACGGCACTTTCGGCGGCTGCAATGGCGATTCCGAAGATCGAAAAGAACAAACCTTCGTGCGTACCGTTGAAGAGCAATCGGTTGAAGACGGCAAAGTTGAGATCGGCGGCATTGAGCATGAGTTCGATGCTCAACAACATGGCCAAAGTGCTCTTGCGGGTGAGGAATCCGTAAATTCCGGCAAAGAGCATCACGGCCGAGACCACAAGTATATATTCGATATGTATCATGTCAAATCATTAAAGAGGTGGGAATGACATTAACGTTTGCGTGCTATCAGCAAACCGGCGACGATGCAGGCGAGCAAAAGCACGGAAACGGCTTCGAAGGGGAGGAGATATCCGCCCTGGCCGCCGGAAAGCATGTTTTCGCCGATTTGTGTCATCGAGGGGGTGTCGGCTTCTGAAGGCGCTTGCAAGATTTTGTTGCCAAAACCGTGCAACCAGAAGATTGCACCCACCACTCCGCAACCGATCACGCTGAGCAAAAGAGCGCTAATGGTCTTGAAGCGGCGCGAAGAGGAGAGTTCCTCTTGACGCCCCGAGGTGAGCAGAATCGAGAAGACGTAAAGCACGATGATACCACCGGCGTATACCATGATTTGTACCGATCCGAGGAAGGTGTAGCCCAGCAGGAAATAGAGTCCCACCGTGCCCAGCAACACAAAGAGCAGATAGGTAGCCGCACGCACGATGCTTTTCGTCACCACTGTGGCAATCGACGAGCACATGACCAGCACGGCAAGAATGATGAACATGAGATTGTATGCGTTCATTGCGCTGAATGTTTGGAGAGACTTACTTTTTAGGCTGACAAATCGAACCGGGATGGTTGAGATGCTTCACCAATTTCGTACGATCAAACACGGCGTACTCGAATTCGTTGTCGAAATCGAGCGCATTGTGCGGACAGTTGATCACGCAGAGCATGCAATACATGCACTTTCCGTGGTCGTAAATGTGGTTGGCGAGAATCTTCTTCTTGCGACCGTTCTCGTCTTCCACCATTTGTGTTTCGATGATGATCGTATCGTTGGGACATACATTCTGACACACGCCGCAACCTACACACTTATGTTGGTTGAGTTCGTTGTGAGGCAAAATGAGCTGACCGCGAAAACGCTCGAACATTTTGTGCTCTTTGCGGTTTTCTGGATAGCGTTCCGTGATTTTCGGTGTCCAAAACTCGCGCATCGTGGTTTTTAAGCCCGTGACCAGAGTCTTGATACCTCCGACAAGTCCGGAAAAATAGTTCTGATTTTCCATATATGGCGTTTGTTTGTGGGAGGTTTACTTGATAAGACCGCAACTGATGAGCACAGCCATGCCGACGAGCAGCACCATCGAGATGGGAATGAGGTATTTCCACTCGAGACGCAGGATTTGATCGACACGCAAGCGGGGGGAAGGTCCAACGCTCCCAGAGGAGTAAGCCCACGACAAAGAAGACTTTTGCCACGAACCACACCACGCCGGGGATCAAGCCCATCACATGATTGAAGCCATCGAGGCCGGGAATGACGAAAGGTGCCCAACCACCCAAGAAGATGGTGGCGGCCATGCCGGCGCAGATGACGATATTGAGATATTCGGCCAGGTAATAATAACCGAAATCCATGCCGGAATACTCCGTATGGTAGCCGGCTGTCAACTCACTTTCACTCTCCGGCAAGTCGAAGGGGCCACGGTTACACTCTGCATTACCGGCAATGAGATAGATGATAAAAGCCGGAATGGCAATAATATGTCCGCGGAAGATGTTCCAACCGAGCTCAGACTGCTGCTGGCAGATCTCCGAAAAGCTCATCGTACCCGTCAAGCAGATCATGGTCAGCATCACGATGCCGATCGATAACTCGTAAGAAATGATTTGCGCACCGGCACGCATCGAACCGACAAGGGCAAACTTATTGTTCGACGACCAACCGGCCAAAAGAATGCCGACGATACCCACACTCCCACAGGCCAAGAAGAAGAACACGCCCACATTGAAGTCAATGATTTGCGCGCCCTTGCTCCACGGCAAGCAGGCAAAGGTCACCATCGAAGCCGTTACTACGAGGAAAGGCGCTATGCGATGTAAGAACTGATCGGTCTTGCGGAAGTGAATCACTTCCTTGGTGAGCATTTTCAATACGTCACTCACCACTTGGAGCGAGCCCCATTTACCCACACGATCAGGGCCAATACGGCACTGGAAGGCGGCGCAAACTTTGCGCTCCAGATAAATCATGATCATGGCAAAGACGGCATAGACGGTAATGATCACCAGTCCCACCAGCACACACTCCGTCAAGATGGCCAGGCGTTCGCCCATCCAGCCTGACAACAGCGCGTGTAACCACGATGTCACGACAGAAATCAAACATAAGAACGTTGTTGTTTGGTTGATTTGTTGTTTTCTTGTTTCGAGCGGCGACTTATCGGTCGATGTCGGGCACCACATAGTCTACGGTACCACCGATCGTGATCAAGTCGGCAATCATGCTACCGCGGCACGCCGTATCCATGGCAGCCACCAACGGGAGTCCCGTCGAACGGTAGTGCAGGCGATAAGGTGTCTTGTCGCCCTTGCTCTCGATGTACACGCCCAAGGCGCCGCGACTGCCTTCGACCGCGTGGTAGTAGGTACCGGCGGGAATTTTGATCACGGGGCGCATCTTCTCTGCGAAGTTGCCTTCGGGAATGTTGTCAATGAGTTGCTCGATAATGTGCAACGATTCGCGGATTTCGTCCATACGAATCATGTAACGCGCGAAACTATCACCTTCGGTGCGCACCACTTCGTTGAATTCCACGCGATCGTAAGCCGCATACGGGCGGTGCTTGCGCAAGTCGTTGTGCCAACCCGAGGCACGACCGGTGCCACCGGTGCAACCAAACGAGATCACTTGCTCCTTGGTGAGGACACCTACGCCCTTCGCACGCGTTTGGAAAATCACGTTGCCGGTGAAGATGTCATCATATTCCTTGAGGCTCTCGCGCATCGTGGTGATGAACTCCTTCACGCGGTGTTGGAAATTCGGATGAATATCATAGGCCAGACCACCAATCATATTATAATTGAGGATCAAGCGGCCGCCGCAGGTTTCTTCGAAGATGTCGAGAATCTTTTCGCGGTCACGGAATCCATAAAGGAAGGCCGTTGTCGCACCGAGGTCTTGACACAAGCACGAGAAGAAGAGGATGTGCGAATCGATACGCTGCAACTCGTCCATGATGGTACGAATCACTTGCACACGATCACTCACCTCCACGCCCATCGCCTGTTCGATACAAGCACAAAGTGCATGGCGGTTCTGCATGGCACCGAGATAGTCCATGCGATCCGTGAGCGCGAGCGTCTGCGGGTAGGTCAAATCTTCGCTGATCTTCTCGATCGAGCGGTGGATATAGCCGAGGTGCGGATCGATCTTGGTGATGATCTCACCGTCAATGCGCGTGCGGAAGTGCAACACGCCGTGTGTCGAGGGGTGTTGCGGGCCGAGGTTGATCACATAGTCGTCATCGGCAAAGAGCGGCGTGCGCTCGCAGTGCAACGTGCCGTCGGCATTGAGCGTATAGCAGGGAGCGAGGTCCGAAATCGGTTCGTCGCCCACGGCGATTTCCTCGTTTTTCTCTTCGGGCTTGTCGTCTTTGCGGAAAGGAAAGCCCACCCAGTCTTCGCGCAAGAAGATGCGGCGCAAATCAGGGTGATTCACGAAGATCACGCCGTAGAAGTCATACACTTCACGCTCGTAGAAATTCGCAATGTCCCAGAGATCGCAGGCCGAAGGCAGCACCGGCTGTTCGCGGTTGGGGCTCACGGCCTTGACATGCACCATTTCGAAGGTCTCGGGGTTGGTGAGTGTGTACACCGCACCGAGTCCTTCCTCTCCCCAGTCCACACCGGTGAGGTTTCGAGGAGAGCATAGCCTTGGTTTTTCAGTTCAGCCAAACGATCGTGGAGCTGTTCGGGCGCCACGAGTTCGGGTTTGATTTCGTTCACTGCGGGTTTCGGCTCAGGCTTGGCCGCTGCGGGACGCGGTGCGGGGCGAGCCGGTGCTTCGGCCTTAGGAGCCGGCGCAGGAGCCGCTTGTTCTGCCGAATCGGCGGGAGCCGGCGCAGGCGAAGCGGCGGCTGCAGGAGCAGCCTCGGCGGTCTCCGCCGGTTTTTCGGCCGGTGCGGCCGGTGCCGCGGGCGCTTCGACAGAGGGCGCCTCGGTCGTCACACCGTTTTCCGCCTCGGGAACGGGCGTCGCGGGGATGTTCTTTTCGTTCTCTTCCATCAGGCGTTCTCCTCTTGTTTAAGCAGTTCTTGATATTCCGTTTTCATTTCTTCCTTGTAGGGGTCTTTTTCCTTGCGGTTGACCGTTCCGAAGAAGTTTTCGACGCGCACCTTGCGTTGCAGCTGCATCATGCCGTAAAGGAAGGCTTCGGGGCGCGGAGGGCAGCCGGGCACATAGACGTCGACGGGGATCACCTTGTCGACTCCCTTCACCACGTGATAGCTTTTGGTGAACGGACCGCCCGAAATGGCGCAACCGCCGATGGCCACCACGTATTTCGGGTCGGGCATCTGGTTGTAAAGACGCAAAAGCACGGGCGCCATTTTGCTGGTGATCGTACCGTTCACGAGAATCACGTCGGCTTGTCGCGGACTGTTGCGCGTGATTTCGAAAACCGAAGCGCGCCATGTCGTAACGGGCGGCAGCCACGGCCATAAATTCGATACCGCAGCAGCTCGTGGCAAAGGTCAAAGGCCAAAGGCTGTTGCTGCGTCCCCAGTCGATGAGGGTGTCGAGCGCACCGACCATCACGCCGACGCCGTTCTCGTTGAGTTCCTGCACCAAGCGCTCGAGAGTTTCATTGTCTTGAAACTCTTCGTAGGGGATATTGTTGATTTCCGGACGTTTGTTCACTGCCATTCCAACGCTCCTTTCTTCCAAGCATAGGCCAAGCCCAGCACAAGGATAAACAAAAAGAAGACAATGCTCGCCAATGCCGCTGCGCCGAGTGATTTCATCACAACGGCCCAAGGAAAGAGGAACATGGTCTCCACATCAAACATGAGAAAGAGGATGGCAAAGAGGTAGTAGCCCACGCGGAACTGCATCCACGTACGTCCGCGCGTGGGGATACCACACTCGAACGGATCTTCCTTCTGAGAGTTGTAGCTGCGCGGCGCAAGCAACTTAGCCAGCACCGTGACGAGCCCGACGAACCCGAGACCGGTCAGTACAGCCGTGACAAAAAGGGTAAAGTTCATAGCTCTGAATGGAGAATATTTAAATTGTTATTTGGATCTAATTCTTGCGCAAAAGCCTGCCGTCGAGCGCGTCGATGCGACATTTTGGCGGGACAATCGCCCCTGACATCAAGACACCTGTGCAACCTACGAAAATACGGTTATAGTGAGTTGAAGGGAATCTTAGGGTTCTCTTCAACTCACTATAATGCAATGTTTTACGTCTCTATTGTGGAGGCGTGGAAATCGTTTTTGTCCACGGGCTTTGACGTTATTAGATTGCAAAGATACAATTTTCTTTGCAAAAACTCCACTTGGCTCTGCCTATTTTGCAGCCGATGTCGGCGCCCGCCCTCATGGGCTATGCAAAGCCTCACTGCAAACTCACATCATGATAGATGGAGGAGGGGTGATGTAGCATCTCATGCACCAACGATTCCGTGAGTTTTCGGTCGCCCACTTCGTCTTTCTTATCCCAAGCGGCGCGCCCCGCCAAGAAGTCGGCGTAATAGGCCTTCCAATCCGGATAGTGTTGTTGCGCACGCTCCATGAGTGCCTGCTGATAGCCCTTCATTTCGGCGCGCGACATCCAGCCCAGCGCGCAGCCCATCCAGGAGAGATTGACAGCACGTGCGTAGTCCCAGGCCTTGTGCGCCGATTGGCTGTCGCTCAGTTTCGACAAATGGCTGTAGAGCGTCGCACGGTCGGTGACACCCCACGCCTCGCGCAGCAGTTGTGCCAACTCTCGGCGCGAATTGTCCTCATACGGATTGGAGAGCAGTTCGGCACAGGCCGAAAAATTGTCCTCTCCGGCTCGATCGGCGTAATTGAGCAGCGCATCCACCCCGCCTACTCCCCGATAGAAGTAATATCCGCCCAGCAAAGCCGGACGAAGCGAATCGGCACGCGCTCCCACATGTTCAGTGCGGCCACATCCGACGGCCATGCACAAAGCAAACAAGCCAATAGCGAGCAGAGAAAAGAAATAGCGTGTACGTGTCATGAGACAATAGACGGGTAACGTGTCAGAAAATAAAAGATTTTGGACTTATTTGGCATCTTCCATACGCAAAATTAGGCATTCTTCGGCGAAAACGCAAACATTATCCCACATAAAATTAAGAACAAAAGACACATTCGCTCCATTCGTGTAAAAAAAGTTATTGCTGTCCGGTAAACTTCAAAACGGCAGAAAAATCCAGCCCGAAGCCCTTTAGAATAGAACTTCGGGCTTTCTTTTTCGAAAAGCAAGCCCCCCTAATCAAATAATGATGGTTCCGGCGGTGGGGATTTATCCCTTTCAGCGCAAATTACAGATTCATCCTTTTGGGGATCTTCCATGAAAGCGATGAAATTGGTGTAATACATGAGCGTCAATCTAAGCATGGTCACGATTTGGGAAACGAAACGTGCCTTTTGATCATTCGGGACAGTACCCGGCATTCGCACGCGCTACCCTAACGAGTGCCACAACTTTTCTCGACGACCGCATTTCTGCTCCCCAACGGGTGGCCGTGCAAGGCACGCCCCAACGCATCGTCCCGATCTCCCGTCCCTTCTTCGGCTCAACAAAGAGCGCCACGCTGCAGTTTTGCAGCGTGGCGCTTTCATTCAAGTGGCTATCCTGCGCACCGATGAACAAGCGCAAGAAGAAAGGAAATCTTTGGAATGCTGTCATGGTTTGACCGTCTTCTTTCCGTTCACCACATACACTCCGGCCGGCAAATGTTTCCACTCCCCGCGCACGCGCTTGCCTTGCAGCGTATAGATGTGCTGCGCACTGTCTGCACCGAAGCGCACGCTTTCTACTGCGGTGGGCTTAGCCGTGAAATAGCCCGTTTCCGGATTGGCCATTGTTGCATCGGTCTTGTTTTCGTCGTAAGCCACCGCGCCCTTCAACTGTGTGCAGTCGGCAAACATGTCTTTCGATCTGGGACATTGCCAAGCCGTATTGCTGCTGATGGTGGTCAGCGCCGAGCAATGAGAGAACATCAGACTCATGTTGGTGACGTTTTGGGTGTTGAAGTGCGACAAGTCCAAAGAAGTCAAACCGGAGCAACCCGCGAACATCGCACCCATGTTGGTGACGTTTTGCGTGTTGAAGTGCGACACGTCCAAAGAAGTCAAACCAGAGCAATTGGAGAATATCCCATTCATGGAGGTGACGTTTTGGGTGTTGAAGTGCGACAAGTCAAGAGAAGTCAAACCCGAGCAATGGGAGAACATCCCGTTCATGTCGGTGACGTTTTGCGTGTTGAAGTGCGACAAGTCCAAAGAAGTCAAACCCGAGCAAAAACCAGAACATCCCGTTCATATTGGTGACGTTTTGGGTGTTGAAGTGCGACAAGTCCAAAGAAGTCAAACCCGAGCAACCGATGAACATGTAGCTCATCTCGGTGACGTTTTGGGTGTTGAAGTGCGACAAGTCCAAAGAAGTCAAACCCGAGCAAAACCAGAACATCCCGTTCATGTCGGTGACGTTTTGGGTGTTGAAGTGCGACAAGCCCAAAGAAGTCAAACTGGAGCAATAGGAGAACATCCCGTTCATGTCGGTGACGTTTTGGGTGTTGAAGTGCGACAAGTCAAGAGAAGTCAAACTGGAGCAACGCGAAAACATCCCGTTCATGTCGGTGACGTTTTGGGTGTTGAGGTATTCCAACCCTTCGATCTGCTTGAGCGCACGATAATTGCAGAACCACCGTGCAGTGGTGGTGGGAAGGAAATCTCGGAACGACGTATCGAACACCACACGCGTGGTGGCACTGTCTGCCACTTCCCATGTTCCTGCCCATGCAGGGAAGGTGTCATTTTCCTCCTTTTTCGTCTCCTCAATGCCCCATGACTTGCCGAGGCGAGTGGCACGTTGGTTGTCGTAGTAGAAGGTGAGCGTCGTCTTGTCCGCGCTTTGCGCCACATAGGCTTCCACGCCTCCGTCATTTGAGCGAGTGAAATAGCCCGTTTCCGGATTGGCCATCGTTGCATCGGTCTTGTTTTGGTCGTAAGGCACCGCACCCTTCAATTTCGTGCAGCCGGCAAACATGGCTTCCGATCGCGGGCACTGCCAAGCCGTATTGCTGTTGATGGTAGTCAAACCAGAGCAAAGGAAGAACATTTCAGACATGTCGGTGACGTTTTGGGTGTTGAAGTGCGACACGTCCAAAGAAGTTAAACCCGAGCAAAACCTGAACATCTGACTCATGTTGGTGACGTTTTGGGTGTTGAAGTGCGACAAGTCCAAAGAAGTCAAACCGGAGCAATCGGAGAACATCGCACCCATGTTGGTGACGTTTTGCGTGTTGAAGTGCGACACGTCAAGAGAAGTCAAACCGGAGCACCCCCAGAACATCGCATTCATGGAGGTGACGTTTTGGGTGTTGAAGTGCGACACGTCCAAAGAAGTCAAACCAGAGCAATGGGAGAACATCGCAATCATGTTGGTGACGTTTTGGGTGTTGAAGTGCGACAAGTCCAAAGAAGTCAAACCGGAGCAATCGGAGAACATCGCACCCATGTTGGTGACGTTTTGCGTGTTGAGATATTCCAACCCTTCGATCTGCTTGAGCGCACGATAATTGCAGAACCACCGGGCAGTGGTGAAGGGACGAAAATCTCGGAACGAGGCATCAAACACTACACGCGTGGTGGTACTATCTGCCACTTCCCATGTTCCTGCCCATGCAGGGAAGGTGGAGTATCCTTCTTTTTTCGTCTCCTCAATGCCCCATGACTTGTCGGTGCGGGTGGCACGTTGGGCATCGTAGTAGAAGGTAAGTTTCGTCTTGTCCGCGCTTTGCGCCACATAGGCTTCCACGCCTCCGTCATTTGAGCGAGTGAAATAGCCCGTTTCCGGATTGGCCATTGTAACATCAGTCTTGTTTGGTCGTAAGGCACTGCGCCCTTCAACTGCGTGCAACCGGCAAACATGTTGTACGATTGAGGACATTCCCAAGCCGTATTGCTGTTGATGGTAGTCAACGCCGAGCAACCGTTGAACATCCAAATCATGTCGGTGACCTTTTGCGTCTTGAAATGCGACAAGTCAAGAGAAGGCAAACCGGAGCAATAGCAGAACATCGCCCGCATATCGGTGACGTTCTGGGTGTTGAAGTGCGACAAGTCCAAAGAAGTCAAACGCCGGCAACCCCAGAACATCATCTGCATATCGGTGACGTTTTGGGTGTTGAAGTTCGATACGTCGAGAGAAGTCAAACCAGAGCAATAGTAGAACATCCACTGCATGTCGGTGACGTTCTGGGTGTTGAAGTGCGACACGTCCAAAGAAGTCAAACCGGAGCAACGGGAGAACATCGCACCCATGTCGGTGACGTTTTGGGTGTTGAAGTGCGACAAGTCCAAAGAAGTCAAACCGGAGCATTCCAAGAACATCGCAGACATGTCGGTGACGTTTTGCGTGTTGAAGTGCGACACATCAAGAGAAGTCAAACCCGAGCAACCATAGAACATCCCATTCATGTCGGTGACCTTTTGGGTGTTGAGGTATTCCAACCCTTCGATCTGCTTGAGCGCATGATAATTGTTGAACCACCGGGCAGTGGTGAAGGGACGAAAATCTCGGAATGAGGCATCAAACACCACACGCGTGGTGGTACTGTCTGCCACTTTCCATGTTCCTGCCCATGCGGGGAAGGTGTAATCTCCCTCTTTTTTTCGTCTCCTCGATGCCCCAAGTAGTGCCGGTGCGGGTGGCACGTTGGTCATCGTAGTAGAAGGTGAGGGTGGTTTTGTCCGCGCTTTGCGCCACATAGGCCTTGCGGGTTTGCGCCTGCGCACTCAGCGGAGGAGCGAGCAGGAAACTAATCAGTGCGAAGCACATCGCACAACAATAACGTAAATAGAATTTCATAAAATGGTACTCCTCCATTTCTTACCCCGATCGGGGGAAGTCGCCTTCGGGAGCAGGGGCGGTGGTGAAAAGATAGAATTAAACGGGGGTATGTTTTATATTCCCAATAGAATAGGTTAGGCAACTTAAAAAAGCAGTTTTCTTTCATCAAACGAGCGGTATCACCACTAAGTTTTGGCAAAGATATAGAAATTAATTGTCACAACGAAATAAAAAAGGCCAAAACCAAGGATTGTCTTCTTTGCTTTTGAAGTACGGTTGCCAACCGCTATCAAAAATGTTACATCGGCTTGCAAAAAATGGACTCGCCTCGCGTGCGCGCGTCAGCTGTTTTTCCGTTTTTTTGCCTTCACCCTTCACTTTCACCCCTTACATCTTGATTTACAACTAATTGCAGGTGAAGGCAAAGACCGTTTTTGCCTTCACCCCTTGTGACTTACCTTTCCTCACTCGACGCGGACGGGAAATACCGCACGAAAATGCGGAAAAAGCAGTGGACTTTGATTAAAAACGTGCCAACCTTCGTGCCAAAACCCACAACAATCCAAGCGGATCCCGCACAGCGGTGAAGGCAAAGGTGAACACAGACCTTCACCATTTCCTTCACCGCATCGATTTGATTTACTGCGTCTTACACAAGCAGGTGAAGGGTGAAGGCAAAAACGAAAAATTGCGGTGCGCGCACGCGCTCCCGCGCGCGAGGAAATGTACGTTTCGACAACACCCGACAGTCTTTCGAGAAATATTGCTGTCCGGTAAAAGTTTAGACGCCGCAAATTTGTCGTTCTGACCTCCACTAAACAGGTTGATTCATCTTACTTCATCTAAAGTTCCCCTCTTTCTGTTCTTCGCAAGCGTTTTTTTAGCGGACAGCCGTTGTATACGGTGATCCGATCCACGAAAAATCAATAGAATTCGCCATATTCTAAGGCTCTCAGAGGCTTAAAGAACACATTTGGCCACATCTCGTGTCTTCCATTCTCTCGTTTTAGCGGACAGCCAATGAATGATAGTCGGAAAGGGGGGGGCTTACTTTTCCACAAAGAAGTCCGCAACGCCTATTGATGGGCATTGCGGATAGGGAAATTGTGGCGTTTTGAAGTTTAGCGGACAGCAATATAAAAAAGTGGAGAACAATTGCGCCAAACAAGTGGAGTTTTGCGCAAAAACTGTGGAGAAACGCGAAAAAGTAGTGGACTTTTGTAGCGGGGGTGAGCATTCACTTTCGTAAACGGGGTGAGCGTTCCAAGAAACGCTCGATTTTTCGGCCTACCGCGTCTTCGGCGCCCGTATGGCAATGACGACGTAAACAATATGGAGGGGGCAAGTGTCAGCAACTGCCGGCGAAGTCGAGAGAAAGAGCGCATACTCGAAAAACGAAAGAAGACTTTGCCTCCCCCTTGCGCAAGAGAAAAAGAAAGCAGTGGCGCCGATTCGAAACCGACACCACTGCTTTCGCTTGTCATTCGTCAAAAATCGCCGGCAAGACCACGACGCGCAACACGTCGTGCAGGCGCAGAAACCAGCGCCCCGCCCCACCCTGCGCATCACTCACGCAAAGCAGTGTTTGTCGGCCGTCGGCCAAACGCCGACCGAGGCAAAGGCCTTCGTAGTTGGCCAAATCGAAACGGAACAGGCGCAAACGAGTATCCCAGCGTGCGAGCAGGTGTTTGCTCACCGGTGCGGCCTGCGGATTCGGTGCCGAGAGGTGAGCCGACAATTCCTCGGCGCGCACACGATAAAGGCGCACTTCGCAACGACTGCCCAGATAGCGACGCGGCACGATGAGTTCGCGTTCCATGACGATGAGACTTCCGTCGGACAAGGCGCAGAGTGCCGGTACGCCGTTGAGGTGGGTGCGTACGCCCTCGGCTGGTGCGGCACGATCGATGCGGTAAGGCACGCGGTGCGACAGGGCACCCATAGGAGAGAAGGCGAGCAGCTCGATGACGGCGCCCGTTGTGTCGCCGTCGTGCGCAACTGTCGTCACTGACGACGGCGAGGCGCGCGGCGGTTCCTCGGGGGCGGTCCACAACAGCGCATGGTGGGCAGAATAGGTGAGGGCTTCGAAACCGCGGTTGGGGCGCACGGCTTGGCGGTTCACGTCTGCGGGCACGAAAAGGCTGTCGCCCGTGGGAAAGCCGTCGGGGCGGTAGGCGCGGATCTGCTGTGTGGCTTCGTCGGCAATCCAAATGCGCTGCGCCTCGGGCTCGAACGCCACGCCCTCGTAGTCGGGTGCGGGACGCCCGGCAGGGAGGGGCGAGTGGCTGCGGTATCCCTCGTCGACCACGCGCACAACGGCACCGGTCAAGGCGTCTTGCTCGATGTGCCAGACATGAAATCCGGCGGCACTGTCTTTGTCGCTGACCACAGCGAAACGATTTTCGCCCAAGGGGGCGATGCCGCTGAAGTTGTGGGGGGCGATGCCCCAATGGGACAGGCGCACGCGACGAAGCACATCGGCCTGCCGCGCCGAAGCGGACAGGCCGAGCAACAACCACACGACCGCCACGAGCAAGTGGCGGACGGTGGATGAAAAAGCGGGAAATGCCATCATGCCGAGGGGATCATTCGTCGAGCAGGAGGGGCAATTGCGTGGCTTGACTGCCGAGGAAACGCGCAGCGAGTTCGCCGGGCGTCACGATGCTCGAGGGACGAGAGGAGATGCGCTGCCAACGGCCGCCGAAGAGACGATAATATCCGTTGTTGGCGGGCAGGTGTTCGTCGCCTTCCACCCCGAACTCCATTTGCAGACCGGGCAAAACGGTGAGCACATGGTCGAGGAAGGCAGGCACATTGACCACACGCGCCATGGCGTAGGGCACAGAGCCTTCGAAGCCGCGCACAGGGCAACCGCCGGTCATGAATACTTTGCGATTGTGGAGGTCGGTCAGACGACGGGCAAAGTAAAAGACGATGTGCGGGTCGGTGGTGAGCATAAAACGGATGCGGGTGCACTGCTCGCCGGCGGGGGCTTCGTAGCCTGCGGGGTAAGGTTCGGCAAAGGCGAGGCAGAAGCCCACGATCTTGCGACGGCGACGCGCTACGAGGAGTTGTCCGCCGTCGATGAGGGCCGAACGGATACCCACCTCGAGGCTATCGCGATCGTGACGCACTTCGTAGGGATGGCGACCGCCGAAGGTGTTGTAGAAACGCCAAAGTTCGGTGCTCAACTCGTGCTCTTCGGTGATGTCGGGCATGCCGGCGCGAGGGGGTTCGCCCTCTTCGAGCAAGGGGATGGTGAAGCGGTGCGAAACGGTGTCGTAAGCGCCGTGGGCGCCCTGCGCATACCAGTTGCGGAGCTCATCACCGTCGGGAATCAGGAGCGAAAGCACCTGACCTTCGGCGTGCATACGGCGATGGGCTTCGGCCATCCAACGGGCACCGAGGCCTTTGCCGCGAGAGGCGGGATCGACAACCAAACCGCTCACATAACCGGCGGAAAGGCGGCGACCGCCAAAGTTGAAGGCCAAAGGCAAAATTTGGCCGGCGGCCACAATCTCGTCGCTGTTCTCTTCGGTGAGCGTGAGATTGCGCTCGGCGGTGTAGCAACGCGAAAAATAGAGGTCGAGGAACTCGGGTTTGTCTTCGGGGAAAGCTTGTGCCCACAATTCGCGCGAGCGCAAGAGGATGTTGTCAGGAGTGGAGGACATGGGTTACGGTGTATTTGTCCAGAAGAATCCGGGGATTATAACTCTGTTTGGCGCGACGAAGCCCCTCGAGACCGAGGTCTTCTTCGCGATTGATGAGGGTGTACTGTGGAGGAAGGCTGCGCACAAACTCGCGGTTGACCATGGCGTAAGCGCCTTCGTAGTTAAGATCGGCTTTTTCGACGCAAACGTCGAAGGTGTCGTGGTTGATGGGACCGCCGAAGGTGAAGGCCACCACGCGCCCGTCGACTAACAGGACGCCGCCGAGGGGTTGCAAAATGTCCCAGTGCTTGAACACGCGGCGCATGGAGCGCTGTTCGGCATCGGCGTCGAGTCGCGCGTTCATTTCGCCGTGCGCCGCCGCCCAGGTACTTTCGAGTCGCCAACATTCGTCGATCCATTCGGGGGTGAGGGGGCGGAATTCGTAATTGGGATAGGTGCGTTCGAAACGATTGACGTGGTTGCGCTTGGGTTGCAGCTTCTTGCCGGCGAGGGTGGCGAGCGATTCTCGATCGTAGATGTAGTCGGCAAACGCGGGATCGGCCGTGGCTTCGAAGCGGCCGGGCAGCAAGGTGTGCAGGCGCTCGAGCATTTCGGCCGTGACGCCCATCATGCGGAAGGGATGCCCCTGCGATTCGGTGTCGGCAAAGAGATCGTGGAGCACCGCGGCATAGTTTTCACAATGTTCGCCGTGACGATAGGGCTCGGGACAGAGGGGCGGCAGGTAGGCGGTGCGGCCATCGAAACGAAAACGCACGACAAGCAGTCCGCGATGCACGGCGATTTGGGTGCCGTAGAGGAAACTCCACGACACAAGGTTCATGAAGTTGAAATCGCAATTGCGCGTGGCACTCTGCATCGTGTGGCTTAGCACCAGATCGCGGTCGGTATAGTCGATATTTCTGAAGGGAATCATGAGGAGGAGCTTGCCAAACAGCCCGACATTCAGTGCCGGGCGATGCGCATTGGGGGGTCATAAAGCGAAGGCACGGCGAAGGGTACCTTCGAAGGTGCGGACGTAAACGACCACACTGTCAAAGCGTTCCTCGCGTGCGTCGAGGTAGGGAGAAAGAGCGAGATTGAGATAGGTGTCTTGCAGGTAATCGCGGTGAGCGGACTGGGCTTCGTGATGCAAACGCAAGACGGCGGTGCGATGTCCGTCAGGCCATTCGACGGTGGGGCGACGGTCGAAAGCCAAAGGCGTGCTTTTCGCCAAAACGACCGGGGAGTCCCAAGCGCAGATTGAGATAGCGCCCGCCACGCCACGCAGCGATCAGGCGAACGGGCTCGGCCTTGAAACGAAAAGACGGAATGTTTTGCGGAAAATGGACAGGAACGGGCAGAATTTGCATCGGGCGAATCCCCCCTTCGGCCGGAACGTAGGAAACGATAGCACGAAAAGCTGTGTCGGCGCGGAATACGGAGGTTCCGGCGGCGACGATTGCGCGTTCACGCTCCCCATCGGGGGTGAAACGCTGCGCATGTCCGGCTGCATCGGTGCGCAGTTCGCCAAAATCAAAGCGAACCGCGGGGGCGGGGCTCTCGTCTGAGCCACAAGCCACCACACCGATCAACAAGAACAGTAAAAAGAGGGGAAATACGCGTTTACTGCTCATGGGCTTTGAGGTAGTTGTAGAGCGGATTGGCGTACATGGTGAGCAGACATTGACGCAGATAGGGTTCGTCTTTCTCGGGCAAATCGATGAGGGCGAGTCGGCTGTCGAGATATTGCTCAAAGACGCGCACGTCGTTCGTGTCGTACTGGGCTGCGAAACGATTGGGACTGTTCGAGCAGATCGGCGGCGATGTAATTGCCGGGATAGATGCGGTAGCGCGCGTGGATCTCGCGATCGATACGCGCGGCGACGGCTTCGAACATTTCCTTGTCGGGCAAAGCGCGATAGTCGTCGATCCACGCGTCGGCACAGGGGGCAAGACAATAATGCACGCGCCCTTTCTTGCCCATGATGCCGGTTCGCATGTTATCGAGATCGTCTTGCTTCGTCTTCTTGTAGGCGGGATTGTCGCGCTTGAGCTGGAATTCTTTGGCTTTCAGGTAGTCGCAGGGATCGTATTCGTAGGAGATGGTGAGCGGCACGAGGTGCATGTCGCGCAGATTCTCCCACGCACTACCCTCTCCTCCGAGTGCCATCATGCGCAACACGGAGGGTTGGGTGTGATCGCTGGAGTCTTTGGCGCGGCCTTCACGCTGGGCGATCCAAATGTTGTCGTCTTTGCCGGCAATGACCCAATGCATGTAACGACTCATGTGATGACTGGCGTCCAACAACTCGCGTTTGCCGACAGAACGGCGCACTATGAAGGCTTTGTTCATGCGCACGAACCGTTCGATCCAAGGGTAGACGAGCAAATTGTCGCCGATGGCAATTTGTACCGTATTCGGAAACCCGGCCTTGATGAGCCGCACGTCGAGGAAGGCGGAATCGAGGACTATGTCGCGGTGATTGGAAATAAAGGTGTAGCCGGCCGTGTGCGTGGGGATGGCACTGTGGTCGAAGGTGAGCTTGCGCGTGGTGTGTGCAATGAGGATTTGCATCACGCGGTACATGTAGCGCTTTTGAAAACCCAAAGCGCTATTCACTCCCATGCAGGTCAGGCGCAAAAAACCGCGGATGATGGCCGCGGGGAGGGGCACAAAACCGCGAAGTATGCGCATGAAAAGGCGATCACGAAGCAGGACTTCGAATTGTTCGCGCACTTCATGGTCGGCATAGGGGCGAATGTCGTCAAACTCGGCGGGAATCTGTCGCATGGCGAACGGGTTTAGAAACGGCCTTCGATGATTTCGGAAAGCACGTCGGCAATTTCGAACTCAGAAGCGCGAACTTGCTGGGGAATAAATGAGGCGGGGGTCATACCGGGAGTGGTATTGATCTCGAGCAAATTGATTTGTTCTTCACCACGTTCGCCGGAAAGAATGTAGTCGATGCGGATAATGCCGTAGCAATCGAGCTGACGATAGATGTTTTGCGTCGTTTCGCGAACGCGCTCTGCCGTACTTTCGGCAATGCGGGCGGGCGTAATCTCGTCACTCTTGCCCTCGTATTTGGCATCGTAATCAAAGAATTCGCCTCCTTTGAGGGCAACTTCTGTGATGGGGAAGCAAACCACATCGCCGTTTTGGCGACGAAAACAACCGCAAGTGATTTCGGTTCCGACCAATTGTCGCTCGATCATCACTTCATCGCTTTCGTCCATCGCCTTATGAATGGCGGGAATCACTTCTTCGAGGGCTTTCACTTTGCTCACACCGAAGGAGCTGCCGCCGGCATTGGGCTTGATGAAACAAGGAAGTCCGACGCGCTCGACGACTTCCTCGGGGGTGGGCAGCGTTTGTCCGCGACGCACCATCAGGCTGTCGCTGACATGGATGCCGGGAAGCGCGCGAAGATAATTATTAAGCGCGAACTTATTGAAAGTAAGTGCCTCAACAAGTACGCCACTGGTGCTGTAAGGGAGTCCGATCAGGTCGAAATAACCTTGGAGAATACCGTTTTCGCCGGGCGTACCATGGATGGTGATGTAGGCGAAATCGAAAGTGTGGCGCATGCCGTCCACTTCATAAGAGAAGTCGTGGAGATTGATGGGATATTGGCGTTCTCCATCTAAAACGTGCATACTTTGGCCGCGCTGGGCCACAATACGGCAGTCGTAACGCTCGGCGTCCATAAAGGAAAGAATACCGGCTGCACTGCGCAAAGAGACTTCGTGCTCGGAGGAATCGCCTCCGGCTACTATGGCAATTTTCTTCTTCATGAGAAAGATAGAAAGAGATTGGTTCTAACGGGAGATAAGATGGGCGGTATAGGTGCGCCACCGTTCGATCAACGCGGAGAAATCGTCCGGCCACGGGGCTTCGAAATCCATTTCTTCACCGGTGGCGGGATGACGGAAACCGAGTGTGCGTGCGTGCAACGCTTGTCGCGGACAGACGGACATGCAGTTGCGCACGAAAGCCGTGTAATTGGAACTGCGCGCTCCCCACAAAATTTGATCGCCGCCGTAGCGTTCGTCGGCAAACAGGGGATGCCCGATGTGTTTCATGTGGGCACGGATCTGATGAGTACGGCCGGTCTCAAGCACGCACTCCACAAGGGTCACATAGCCGAAGCGTTCCATCACGGTGTAGTGAGTAACGGCCGGTTTTCCGACTTCACTATCGGGCGGGAAGACCGCCATTTGCAAACGGTCTTTGGGATGGCGCGCAATGTTGCCCTCAATGCGACCGCTCTCCGACTGACAATTTCCCCAAACCAGGGCATTGTAGCGGCGACGCGTGGTCTTCTTGAAGAATTGAGCACAAAGATGAGTTTTCGCCTCGGGCGTTTTTGCCACGACCAAGAGACCACTCGTGTCTTTGTCGATGCGATGCACCAAACCCACGGTGGGGTCGTTGGGGTCGTAATCGGGGTTGTCGCGAAGATGCCACGCAATGGCATTGACTAACGTCCCACTGTAATTTCCGCATCCGGGATGTACGACCATTCCCGCAGGCTTATTGATCACCATCAGCTGATCGTCTTCATAAACGATCTCGAGAGGAATGTCTTCGCCCTTGATGCTGCTGTCAAAACGGGGACGAGTGAGCATTAACGTCACGACATCGCCGGGTTTCACGCGATAATTGCGCTTCACGGCGCGCCCATTCACATGAATACAGCCGGCATCTGCGGCAGCTTGAATGCGATTGCGCGACGTGTCGTGCATTAAATTGATCAGAAACTTGTCGACACGCAATAACTGCTGCCCGGGATCCGCCACCGCACGATAGTGTTCGTAAAGTTCGTCCGCACCTCCCTCCGCATTCCCTTGGGAGGAGACGCTCGCAGCTTCTTGCGAAGTAAGGGGACGATCATTATATATACCCTCAAACAAATCGTCGTCGTCCTCTTCTATGCCCACTTCCGGTTCTGCGACGTCAAGTGCTGAAGCTGGACTGGATGTAGGTTGGTCGTAACGAGGCGACAAATCATTGATATTTCGGGAGAGAGGTTACTCATTCAATGGGTTTTCAGGATAGGAGGGGGAGGCAAAGCCGAATTTTCTCAACACAATGACTATTGCGGGAAAAAAGGCTTTGAAAAAATGGAGGAAGAAAAAGAGGGAGGACAACAATTTTCACCTCCCTCATTGCTTATGGATCAAAAGGAAAGGCTGTCGCCGGACAAAGAGGGAATCTTTGAAGAATCATTGGGGGAATAATCTTCAACCGTCACGCCATCTCCGACCACAAGCGTAAGGGGGATATTCACATTGAGGCGTTCGCCGGCACGCACTTCGCGTCCTGCGGCTTCAATGCGGTAGACCCAATCTCGATCGCCGCGAATGCGTTTGATCGGCGTGAGTTTGAAGCCCAAAACCTCCAAGCGCATACGGGCTTCGCGCAACGAACTGTTGTCGGCTATATCGGGAAGCGCAACCGGACGCGGCTGTGCTGAGTTTACCGTGAGCTTCAAGATACGATTAGGTTTCACGCGACCACCGGGAGGGACATTTTGATCGAGAATGGCATCGGCTGCAATCGTGGCATTGTAACCGGTGTCCGTTACTTCAGCATGCAGTCCCAATTGTTGCAGGCGTTTAATAGCCACTTCACAGCGCTGACCGCGCAAATCGGGCACCACCACGGTTTTCCCGTGGTAGGTGTACACATTCAGGAAGAGGAACAAACCGACAACAAGCGCCACAAGCACAAAGGCCATGGCGAACAAGTTACCCCAAAGGTAACGGCTGGTCAGTCTTTGAAAGAACTCTTTGAAAGTCATAGATCCTCTTGGCGAATGGCGCGATAAGGAATAAAAGAGACGAAAGACATTCGCTCGCTTGTTGAGCCGATGCCTTCTGCCTTGGTCAATGAACGAAGAAAACACGGAGGAGTCCACCTATGCGAAACGAGAGTTGCCCTCTCATTTCGCAAGATGGTGGCCTTTTCCGCTTATGGTGTTAGCTGAATTGCAATGGTAAAAGAGAAGCAAGTCAATATTTGCCCGTCGAGTTTACCAATCTTTGTCAGACTTAGCCGGAGCTGCAGCGTGTCGGTTGAGATAGTTCAGCAGACTGGCCACTTGATCCAAAGCCTTTTGGTTGCTATTGATGTAGGCCATTGCCATCACATTCTTCCACTTACCGTTCAGGTCGAAGGGATAGCAGTCGCCGACCAACGGCGTATCCGAATTTACTTGGAAAGGATTGGCAGCTCCCATCACATAACGAGAAACCGTGACGGTGATGCGCAGTCGATTCTCTTTGAACTCCACAAAGGTCTCAGATTTCGCACTGACATAAGCTGCAGAAAACACGCGATAGGAATGTGCCACGTTGTCCCAAAGTGTTTGCACCTTCAGATCTACGGTTTGATCGGCGGGCAACGGCAGTACATTGGGATGTTCTAAAGTGATCCATTTCTGTACTAATTCGGTAAGACGCTTTTGCGAGCACGGCACATCCGAAGAAAGCACATACCTATATTGTATCGAACGATCATTGTTCAGCGGGAACGCGTCTTTCACGGCCAGTGCCCATTGTGACCAGCCTTGTCGTTTGAATAATTGTTCGATGTCTTGCCATCTCTTGGCATCTGTCTCGTACTGTGCGCAAGTAAAGTGCTGTGCCGCAGCAGGAATACCGGCGAGCAAACTTGCTACGGCCAGAAGGGCTGCGTAAAATATCCTTTTCATTGTAGGAGAATTGGGGATTGTTCTTCTTGCAAAAGTACAGTAAACTGCGGAATGTACAAAATTTAAAATCAAAAAATTCGCACACGACTCACACACTTCTGCCAACTATGCGCACCGTCGATTTTATTCCCTCGCACTGCCCACAAAAAAAGCGAGAACAACCCCGGGAGTTGTTCTCGCGATGTGTGTCGCTTACGAAAGCAGGCAATTATTTCTTGCCGTGTACTTCGTCAGAAACAGAGAGCTTCTTACGGCCTTTGGCACGACGAGAAGCCAAAACGCGACGACCGTTAGCAGTCGCCATGCGCTGACGGAAACCATGCTTGTTGTTTCGCTTGCGATTGTGGGGTTGGAACGTTCTTTTCATTGTTGTATATATCGATATTATTATGTTGCTCTGGAGAAGATGCTCACGCACCTTACTATTCGAAGCGCAAATTTAATCACAAATCTGCATCCTGCCAAAAAAACAGGCGAGAAATGTCATTATCTCGGGGAATGCGCGCTTTTTTCAGCACTCAGTTCGCAAAAAATGCGATAAAATCACTCACCGGCTGCAAAACGTGCCGCTTGTTCGGCGATGAGTTCCGCATCTTCAAAGTAGTTGATTTCATCGCGCGGCGTACATCGGCCAGCGTATCGGCGGCTACTTCGCGAGCGGCCTCACTGCCTTTGCGCAACACTTCGTAGATGGCAGGAATATCCTTCTGCCACTCCAAACGGCGGGCACGAATCGGATCGAGCGTCTCGTTCAGCACCTTTTCGAGGAACTTCTTGCACTTCACATCGCCCAAGCCTCCGCGCATATAGTGTGCCTTCATCTCGTCGAGGTTGGCATAGTCTGTCCAGTAGCGCGCGAAATGATCGTCGGTGCAGAACGCATCGAGGTAAGTGAAGACCACATTGCCTTCCACATGACCCGGATCGTTCACCGAAAGGTGTTCGGGGTCGGTGTACATCACCTTGACTTTCTTGGCCATCTCTTCGGCCGTTTCGCTAAGATAGATGCAATTACCGAGCGACTTTGACATTTTGGCTTTGCCATCGATGCCAGGCAGACGCAGACAAGCCGCGTTGTCGGGCAACATGATTGAAGGCTCTACCAACGTATCGCCATAAATATGGTTGAAGCGGCGCACGATTTCCGTGGCCTGCTCGATCATCGGCTTCTGATCCTCGCCTGCCGGCACTGTGGTGGCACGGAACGCGGTGATATCAGCCGCCTGCGAAACAGGATAAGTGAAGAAACCGACGGGAATGCTGCCTTCGAAGCCGCGCATGCCGATTTCGGTCTTCACCGTCGGGTTGCGCTGCAGCCGGCTTACCGTCACCAAGTTTTGGAAATAGAAAGCCAGTTCACACAATTCGGGAATCTGGCTCTGCACGAAAAGGGTCACCTTCTCGGGGTCGAGACCGCAGGCCAGATAGTCGAGGGCTACCTCGATTACATTCTGGCGTACCTTTTCGGGATTATCGGTGTTGTCGGTCAGCGCTTGAGCGTCGGCGATGAACACAAACATCTTGCTGTAATCGCCCGCGTTTTGCAATTCTACGCGACGGCGGAGCGAACCGACGAAATGACCGATGTGCAGGCGACCGGTGGGGCGGTCGCCGGTGAGAATAATCTTATTGGAAGACATGTTATTGCTTATTGATGCAACAAAATTACTACATTCGCCCGAATTACACAACGATCGCTCTCAAATTCCCGCGCCTCAGCCGCTTTCTCTCTCCTTATTATATAGGAGGGTGCCACCTTTCAGTTCAGTGCAAACAAAAGCCCGTCACTTCTCACACTCAAGGAGTGCAAGGGAGTGACGGGGCACATGAAAAACAAAACTAACTATTTTGTCTACTGAGCGAGGTTAGAACGTAAAACCTACGCGCAGCGTGAAGCCACCGAGGAATTTAACCTTTTCCTTGTTATCAGTACGCACACCATTGGCGTCAACGGTGTAGCCGTTCTTGTATTCCATTTCTTGGTGGGTAAAACCGGCACCGAAAGTGAAGTTTTTGTACTCCAAACCGGCCACAGCACTGCCATAGAAGCCACCTTCAAACTTCTCACTGAGGGCGGGAATCGTCATACCGGCGCGCAGTCCGATGAAAGGACGCACCGAAAGACCGGTGGGAATGAGAAAACGCACATCACCGTAGACGGGAATGAACGAAGCATTGGCAAAGCTATTGTTGCTCAACGCAAGATTGTCAAAACGCTGTGCAGCAGCACCCAGGCCGACATAAGCGAAACCACCGAAACCGGCGCCCATCGAAGCAGAAAGTTCCGTGCGAGAAGTGTTTTCACGCACCACGCGACCGACTTCGGCATAACCGCGCAAGGTCACATCGGCATCGTTCGTTCCGGCCAACGAGGAAGAGGCCATCGGACGGCGATCGGAATGATTCATTTCGTCGCGGGGGCGCAGTTCGATGCGCGCCACATCGGTCAGACGATAAACTTCTTGTGCACCACTTTGACGACGCACCGTCACAGATTCACCATGGTTGATGCTCACAATACGACAACGCAGTTCTTTACCATTGCGAAGGTAGATCACATCGGGATCAAAGCTCTGAGCCGAGGCCGAGAATGCAAAACCGCAAAGCAGGGCGAACAGGAGGAAAATCTTTTTCATTGTAATATATAAGTTGGATCGTAATTCAAAACTGAAGCAAAGCGCAATGCGCTTTCTCCTTTATCTCTCGTGTCAGAAGCGGTAACCGAGTCGCACGGTGAAGCCTTTGGTTTCCATATCCGATGCAGACGAGGAAAACTCATTATGCTGATTGCGACTCATCCACACGCCCTGATAACCCAAGCCGAACATCCAGCGATGGATCTCCGCACCGGTAGTCAAACCCAAGAAGGCGCCGCCCGAAACGTCAGTACCGTTGACCGGAATGGCGTAACCGACACGCGCATCGACATAGGGTTTCAGTCCCGTGATGAGTGGTAGGATGAAACGCCCCGCTGCATAGACCGGGATGGCATTGGCCGCTGCGTCGGGTTGCGCGATATAACCCACACCGGCGCCGATAAAGAGGAAATTGCGCAGACGCAAACCGCCGGTCAGCTGCACATCATACTGATTGGGGGTGGTATATCCCGCTTCGACGTATCCACTCCAATAGGGAGCCTGCATGAAAGGCGAAAAACGCCGAATATCAATCACATTGAGCACCTGAGCCGACATGAAGGTGAAAGGCTGGCCTTCGACCGTCTGCACACGAATCATGCCACCGCGCAGCCGCTCAACGATGCGGCCGCGGACGATGCGACCATCACGCAAATACACTTCGGCAGTTTCGACCTGCTGGGCAGATGCGCCGAGTACGGCCGCCACAAAGAGAAGTAGGAGGAGCAAACGTTTCATTGTCTGAGAAGATCTTTTGGAAAACGTAAAGCACAGTACGACAACAGCCCGGTGCCGGAGCACTTCGAAGCCACTGAACAGAGGTTGCGCACCGCAAATATAAACATTTCACGGCATTTGAGAAACTTTTTTCGCTCTTTTCGTGCCGTTTTTGCGCCTTATTGCGCATTTCTGTCCGAGACTACAATTCTTTCCGATACCATCGTCCGAATCGCATGTAGAGCAAGCCGGGGATAAACAAGAAAAGGGCATAGAGAATCTCGCTCACCCACGCCATCGACAGTGAACAATGCTGTAGGTAGATCGCGTAGTAGATGAAGCAGCAATACACCACGAGCGAGAAGACTTCGATGTAGAATGAGACACGCGTGTTGCCCGTGCCCGAAATGGCCTGAAACAACACAAAGGCGGGCACTTGGAAGATATAGCTCAAAGCCAGTACCCGAATCGGCGCGATACCGGCTTCAATGATCGGCGTTTCGTCGGTGAAGATACTCATCACCTCGACAGGAAAGATCACAATGAGCAACCAAATCGGAATCAACACGAAATAAGCCATACGAATCACACGCCACACCATCGGGCGCACACAGGTGAGATGGCCGCTGCCCAAGAAATTAGAGGTAAGGGTCGAGGCTGTGGAGGCAAAAGCCGAGAGCGCCATGAAGGTGAAACTCATCACTGTGCGCAGCACATTCGTCACGGCCAGTTCACGCTGGCCAAGGCGTTCGATCGCGATGAAGAACAAGAACCAAGTGATGAGCGAAAGAAAACTTTGCACCATCATCCAAAGGCTCACATTGAGCATTTTCGCCAACAAACGAAATTTGAATTTCGGCAAACGATGGAGTGCAAAACGATGATAGTCTACTTTGAAAAAGGTGTAGACGATGAAAAAGAGCATCGAGATGCCGCTCGCAATCGAAGAAGCGATGGCGGCACCGGCAATACCGAGCGCCGGGAAACCAAAGTGGCCGAACACCAGCACGTAGTTGAGCACCACGTTCGACAGCACCATCACCACAGCATTGTATTTGAGCACCTCGGTTTGTGTCGTGCCGACAAAGAAGGCGCGAAACAGACAAGCCACCATGCTGAAGTACACGCCCCACATGCGCCAATCCAAATAAAGCCAAGCGGCATGATACACGTCGTCCGAAGAGATGAACAAACGCAGCAAAGCGGGGCCGAAATATTGAGTACCGATGAGCAAAACGGTGGAAAGCGCGGTGAGGAAGAGCAAGCTGTGCCAAAACACGCTGCCGATGTCTTCTGGCTTGTTCTCCCCATTGCGGCGCCCCATGAGAATTTGCGCTCCGGAACAAAATCCGAGGATGAGCATAAACACTGCGATGAAGAAGATACCGCCGAGTGCCGAGGCTCCTAACTCCACTTCGCCCACACGTCCCAAAAAGGCCGTGTCGGTCATGCCCACCAACTGTTCGACGATGGAACTGAGCAGGAGGGGGAAAACAATTTTCCAAATATCTCGATAAGAATAACTCGGGCGACTGCGCGCGTCGTCCGTACGAGAGATAGTTTCTTTCATTGTCATAAGCTGGGCAAATATACACATTTATACGCGATTTTAGCACGGAGCCGACATGAAAAAGTCGTATCTTTGCGCACAGCATATCTCACTTTCACACATGAAACTTTACTTTCTCGGCACCGGCACCTCCTCGGGCGTCCCACAAATGGGATGCGCTTGCGCCGTGTGCACCTCTTCCGATCCGCGCGATCGCCGCTCGCGCTGTTCGGCACTGCTGGAGACCGACGACCATCGCCTCTTGCTCATCGACTGCGGCCCCGATTTTCGCTCGCAGATGCTGCGCTTCATTGCCGAGCACCCTTTCGGCTCCGGCACCCTCCCCTATCACGAGCGTCGTGTGGCTGAAATGAGCGATGAACAAGCTCGCGCCGCCGGACTCCACGAAGCGCCCCGCACTCCCTATGCCGTGCCTGCGCTCGAAGCCGTGCTCCTCACCCACGAACATTCGACCACGTGGCGGGACTCGACGATCTTCGCCCGCTCTCCCACTTCAGTCCTATCGAGGTGTGGGCCGAACCCAACGTGGCCGCCCCCATTCTTCGGCACATGGGCTACTGCTTTGGGAAAGACCACTACCCCGGTTCGCCGCAACTCACGATGCACGAGTTTTCCATCGACCAATCGTTCACAGCGGCCGGTGCCACCGTCACCCCCATCCGTGTGATGCACGGACGTCTCCCGATTGCGGGATTTCGCATCGGCGATTTGGCCTACATGACCGACCTTTCCGCCCTGCCCGACAGCGAATGGCCGAAACTGCAGGGCGTGCACACGCTGGTGGTGAGCTCTTTACGTCCCGAACCGCACAACACGCACCAAACGCTCGAACAAGCCATCGCCATGGCACGACGCGTCGGAGCAGCGCACACCTATTTCATCCACATGTGTCACCAAGCCGGTAGACAGTGCGAAGCCGACGCTCAACTGCCCGAAGGCATGGCCTATGCCTACGACGGTTTGGAGATCGAGTGCTGAAGTTCAACTTCAGTGTAGTGACTCAAGCACGAAATCTCCACATCAACAATTGCCCACGTACAAAAGAAAGACACAATCACATTATAAGCGTGACACAAGGAAATTTCTTTCCCCAAAGCCCCTTTGATGCCATAGAGGAAGAGACTACCAAACTACAGATTAACCTTACAATAAAATTCCGCAATGCTTTTTTGTTGAGCATTGCGGAATTAAAACAGCAGTGATAAAAAGTGAGGCGAACAGCAAAAAACGAGAAACTTAGAATTTGGCAGAAACCTGCACATCTATGGTATTGTAGTTCCGATCGGCGCCGGCGCGATCGTTCGTGTGGGTGTAATTGACTTGGAACAGGTAGTTTTTGCCCAATCGGTAGTTGGCCGAAAGACCCCAGTTGGTTTTCAGTCCCTGCCACGTGGTGGCATCGTCGCGATAGCAATCCCAGCGACCATACACCTTCAAGCGTTGACACCCGGGAATGGGTGTGCCCGCCATCGCATACCACCCGTCACTCTCGTTCGCACCTCCCTTCGTCGTACTGCCGTGACTGTGCACATATTCGCCGCGCGCTTCCCAACGCCCCACATACATGAAGCCAAGTGCATAGCGCTTGCGCTCGAGTTGAAGCGTAGGTTTCGCAGGATCGGTGAAACGGCCGTTCCAACCGAAAGCGCCGACAGAAAGTCCTTCCACTGGACAGATCCACAAACCGCCGATCAAATCCTTGAAGTGGTCGATGTCTGCGTGATTGATACCCTGTCCGTTGAACAGCCCCACTTGATAGTGCAAGAGTTTACGTCCACCGGCCACAGGGAAAAGGTCACCTTGCACCTGCACACCAATGTCACGACCGTTCGAAGTGTGCTCTCCGATTCGATCATTGAGACTTTGCAATTTCGAAGCCACTTGCGAGAAACTGCCAAGTCCTACCGACAGGGGAGAAATCGGTTTGTCGAAACCAAACGGCCGATGGTATTGTCCGAGACGCACTTGCAATTCGGGAAATTTGCGCCACTCCACATACGCATCGAGCAAACGCGGCCCGCGATCAATGCCCGGCGCACCGCTCATCTCCATCTGAAAGCGATAGAAAACATCGCGCCACGCATAACCGCTACCATAAAAACGGAAATAGCGCATCGAAAAATTGCTCGAAGTCGCAGCACCTTCGCGGTCGGTCATCTCATATTTGGAGGTGATATACCCACCCAAGGTCATTGTGGGTTTGGGCATTGTGCGACTTTCAAGACTTTTGTCAGCTGTCTTTGCCGGCACTTGCGCAACACTGTCGGCAACCGAAGCGCTCGCCGTCGACAACTCGTGAGAATGAGCTCCTGCAACACCACCGCACAGCGCGGCACAGAGGAGAAGAAAAGTAGTTTTCATTTGAAGGGAAGTAAGTTTGGAGATGCAAAATTATGAAATCTGCAAGAGATATGCAGAGAATCACGCCGAAAAAGCACGATTCGAGCGCATACACGCTGCGCAACGCATTGCATATTGTGCTTCACTTTTTGCAATGCGCAGAAAAGCCCACGCGCTTTCCACCTATTTTTGCAATGTGGGCTGACAAAAAAGCAGGAGAAAACTTGGATGCTCGGCATTTTCTGACTACATTTGCAAGCACGAAAATAAAATAAGAATAAAACTCGTATCCTCATGGAAGAAATACTCGAAAAGCCCTATGTGATCGGACTCGACATGGGTGGCACGAACTCGGTTTTCGGTATCGTGGATCAACGCGGCACCATCATCGCACAGACAGCCATCAAAACGCAGGCCTATCCCGACATCAATGACTACGTGAAAGCAGCCGTTGACGCCCTTCAACCCGCACTCGACGTCGTAGGCGGCATCGACAATATCCGCGGTATGGGTATCGGTGCGCCGAGCGGTAACTTCTATAACGGCACAATCGAACGTGCCGCCAACTTGATTTGGCAAGGTATTGTGCCCATTTGCGACCTCTTTGAGGAAGCACTCGGTGTGCCCTGTCGAGTGACCAACGATGCCAACGCGGCAGCACTGGGTGAAATGACCTATGGCGTGGCGCGCGGCATGAAGAACTTCATCATGATCACCCTCGGCACCGGCGTCGGTTCGGGCATCGTCGTGGACGGTCGCGTCGTCTATGGTTCCGACGGTTTCGCCGGCGAACTCGGACACGTGGTCATCGACCACTCCGAAGCCGGCCGTCCCTGCGGCTGCGGTCGCAAAGGCTGCTTGGAAACCTACTGTTCGGCCACCGGCGTGGCACGCACGGCACGCGAATTCCTCGCCAAGTGCGACACCCCTCGCCCCTCCGCGAATTGGATCCCGAATCAATCACCTCGTTCGACGTGTTCCAAGCTGCCGAAAAGGGCGACCAAATCGCTTTGGACATCTTCGAATACACCGGCACACTCCTCGGCCGCACTTGTGCCGACTTTGCCGCCTTCAACACGCCCGAAGCCTTCGTTTTCTTCGGTGGTTTGGCCAAAGCCGGCGACTACCTCATGGAGCCCCTGCGCAAGGCTTACGATGAAAACGTGTTGAAGATTTTCAAGGTCAAGGCGAAACTCCTCGTTTCGACCCTCAAAGGTTCGGAAGCCGCCGTTCTCGGTGCTTCGGCCTTGGGTTGGGAATAAGTTCTTCCCCACCCCCTTCTTCTTCATAGCGATTATCCCTCCCCCGTTGAAGTCCACACTTCAGCGGGGGATTTATTGTACATGATCAGCCGTTGCCATACGCTACCGAGAAATGCACCGGACTCTATTGCTCTTCAACTTATGGTGGATCAATAACAAACGGAGAACAGTTCCCATCGACCGTATATCGAAAAACAAGCAGATATCTCCTCACGCGAAGCCTTTTTAAGCAGTTGAGGCCATTCTCTCAGATGCCTTTCGCAGCACACAACCGGCAAACACTCACTGTCTATCGTTAGCCATTTCCCACCCGGATTGAGTTGAGCGCAACAAGAAGTAGGGTGCCGAAGCACCCTACTCTGCCGGATAGGAAACCGATCACATTTATTACTTATTTGAAGCGAGACAAGTCAACTCCTGTGAGCGCGTCGCACCCCTCAAACATAGACGTTGTATAAACCCTTGGCGAGGGATTGAAACCCTTGAGGTCGAGTGTGGTCAAAGAAGAACAGCCTTGAAACATTCTCCCCATGTCGGTGAGCTTTGCAGTATCAAACCCGGAGAGGTCGAGCGAAGTCAAAGAGGAACAACCGGCAAACATTCGGTTCATACCCCTCCTCACCTTCGAGGTGTCGAAACTTGACACATCGAGTGAAGTGAGCGCAGTGCAACCCTCAAACATACTTTGCATAGTTTTCACCTGCGATGTGTTGAAGTGCGACAAGTCGAGCGAAGTCAACGAAGAACAACCCTTGAACATCGCAGACATCTGTTCAACCTGCGAGGTATCAAAATTGGCAAGGTCGAGAGCAAGCAAAGCTGTGCACCCACAAACACTTCATCCATATTTATCACCTGCGACGTGTTGAAGTTTGAGAGGTTGAGCGAAGTCAAGGAGGAGCAGCACCGAAACATTCTCTCCATGTGGATGAGCTTTGCGGTGTCAAAGCCGGAGAGATCGAGCGAGATCAAAGCATGGCACTCATCGAACATATCATCCATATAGGCCACCTCCGAAGTATTGAAGCACGAGAGGTCGAGCGAGGTCAAGGCAGAACAACCGTAAAACATACAGCTCATGTCGGTGACCTGCGAAGTGTCGAACCCAGTGAGATCGAGAGCAACCAAAGAAGAACAACCATCGAACATTCTCCACATATCGGTGACCTGCGAAGTGTCGAATCCCGAGAGATTGAGCGAAGTTAAACAAGCGCTGTAAGAGAACATGTTATTCATATTCGTGACCTGAGCGGTGTCAAAATGGGAGAGGTCAAGACGACTTAAAGCACAATCGGAGAACATGTGGTTCATATCCGTCACCTTCGAGGTGTCGAGATAGTGTAATCCTTCAAGCGTTTCGAGCTGATTGAGTCCACAAAACCAACAAGCCGTGGAAGTAGGTTGAAAGGCTCGAAACGAAGGCTCAATGACCAATCTCTTGATTTCTATTTCTTCCTCTTGCCAGGGTACGTCACATTCGTCTCCAATCGTTTCGGGTATTTCCCAAGTTTCTCCGTTGCGAGAAGCTCGTTCTGCATCATAGCAGAAGGTGAGCGTGTCCTCGGCACTGCGAAACACATAGGCTTCGAGTCGTGAGGGCTTTACTGACATAATCTTCTGATTTTTTTGTTCTTATACTTGTCTACAAAAATACCCACTTTTCACATAAAGTCCAAGTGATCGGCAGATTATTTACCAAAATTAAATCCTACAAGCCCGACACCTGGACATTTTTGAATAAGTCCGTTTGATCATCGCACGCTATTTTCCGGCACGGTGGGCGATGGGGTTCAGTAAGTCAAAGAGCGTTTGCGCTGATTCGTCGGGCGGAAGCCCTTTGATCTTGCGCTATAGGGACGCCGCAGAGCGACGGGAAAAGGGAAGGTTGTGTTTTATCGAGGGCAAAGGTATATCTTTTATTTCGAATAATCGAAATTTACAGCAAGAAAAAAGTTTGTATATCGCGAAATCAAATTACAACTCGAAAAAACAAGTGGACTTTCTTTCGAAAACGCTCTTGTTTTGCATTCTTCTTCCCTCCTTTTTCGAGAAAGTCGCCACTCAAACTGACCTCCATTTCGCGCGCTTTCTTCGCGCACACGAACGTGCGCCCGAACGGACACGCACCTGCACATCGCGCACTCAACGAGTTTGATTTTTCTGCCTTCACCCTTCACCTTCACCTCCAACTCACTGTCTAACTGCGGATTACGTGTGAAGAAAACGATCAATTTAACACTTCACAGGTGAATGAAAATGGGGTGAAACCTTCACCTTTAACCCTCTATGCATCAACACTTTGCCGCGAATAGGTGAAGAGGTGAAGGAAAAAATCGAAAAACGCCGGACGCGCGCGCATACGCGTACGCGTTGGGCACCGGCACTCGCAATGCATTGCGTGTCGATTCTTTGATTCAATCCGTAGAGTCAACCGGCAAATACAAAATTAGGCTATTCTTTTGAAGAACTCTGCTTTTGGTGTTTCAAACCCCAGCTTTTGTCTAGGTCTGCTGTTATTTCATTTATATGATTTTTTCACCTTGGCCGGAAAGCATTATCTTTGCATCATACAATTACATTCTCTTCTATCATTATCCCTAGCCCCCTTGCTATATGATAAATCGCATTCTTGTTCTCTTTTCAATAACCATTGCATCTGTTATCAGCTCGACAGCACAAATTCCCATAACATCCAAGAATAACTGGCTGTATGTAGATGCCATGCTATCGTCTAAAGAGAAAAACGTCCAAACCTCGGCAATTATTGACACTGGGTGTACCTATTGTTTGATAGACTCCACCTTTGCCGCAGATTTACAACTCTCTACTATCGATACTACGTTAATAAGCTACAGCACGCAAAAGGCTCCGATGTCGGTATCTCGAGTAAACTTACCCCAACTTGCTATTGGAGAGAAAGTGTATAACAATGTTTTGTGCATCATCGTGGACTTGCAAGGAAAGGCTAAGGAATATGCCCCCTCCTTTATCATTGGTGCAGATATCATAAGCAGAGACTTGTGGAACATAGACCTTAAAAACAGTGTTTTATCGTTCCTCAAAGAATTACCACAGCAAAAGCAGAAGATAAAATGGGCAAGCCGGAAAGCCATATTTCCTAATGACATCATACTTAAAGCAGAAGTTAATGGCAAAAAGGGATACTTCTTATTTGATACTGGCAGTAGAAGAAATAAGATTCCTCAATCTTTAGGTATAGCCGCAACTAAAAATCAACAAGAGCAAACGGCTAATATTGCAGAGTCCTTGAGCATAAAAGAGCTACAAGTTGTTGAGCGGGCACAACTAAAAGTTGGCTTTATTGATAAGGTAATAGACATGTTTATTACTCCCGAGAAACAAGGTTATCTCAATGCACAATGCCTATGGGGCAAGTCTATTGTTCTAGACTACAAGAACAAATGTATATTCATTTTAGATTAAAGGCGAATAAAAAGATATGACACAAAGGCGAGATACAGTTTAACTGCATCTCGCCTTTGTGTGTCTTGAGAAAGAATTCTCAGATTGTAAAAGAGCCTCTAAGCCCTCCGTTAGGACCGATTTGAGGATCATTCTCTACGTAGAGAGTATTTACCCAGACGTTTTAAGAGTAACAAGAGAGCCTGCAAATGCAGGCTCTCTTGTTGCATAATCTTACTCTACGAGCAAAATCCTTTTTCTTAGTATAGTCTATAATAAAGGTTCTATCAAGTAGAAACTCTACATTAAGATAGCCTATAGATTCATTTGTCAGTAGAAAGTCTATTGGCAAGTTTATAGAAGAAAGTGAAAACTGTGCCGCTTGGACTCTTTCTCTATTTCCATACTATAGGTGTTGCAATGTTAGCAAATTCTTTTACAACTGTATCAGTTGGTAGAATACCCACCTCCTTGGGTAATTGATTATAACGAGAACCTGTATCAAAGAGGAAAAACGCCTTCTTGCCGTTTACTTTGGCTTTTAACACAATACCATTATAGAATAAGGCACTACGCTTGTCCCAAGTAATAATGCTCTTATAGGAGAGTGAAGAGTTTTTATCTAAACATTCTAAGATGCAACCCTTGAGATTAAATTTCCACAGTTCTTTACTTAAGATATCTGCTCCAATGATAAAGCGATGGTTTGTTTGGAACTTACCAGACAAATCTATTATGGCGCACTTGACGTCCGCGAACTCTTTTCCTCCCACACATAAAATAGGAATTGTGGTGTAGTAAATACGAGTTCTATCTCGCGATGTGTTATATCCATTATAATCAGGATTCTGGGGCGTAATACCACAAGAATCTACGGCAAAAGTTGAATCTATAACACAATAGGTGCATCCTGTATCTATCATTGCAGAAATTGGAAAACTCTTATCGCCATATGAAAAAGATGCATCTACATACATCCAATTATTCTTGATGGTGATTGGGACTTGTGCAACAGAATAGAGTGCTGATGCGAGGAGTAGCAAAAGGAAGGACAAGTAGCGAGTAAGCATAAGATAATATTTAAGTTGAGAGCATAAAATAAGGTTCATCCAATATTTGGAGTGATGGGGGCTAAAAAGAAGAAAAGCGCAGAATCTACTCGTATGGGCTGATCGCTCACCTTCTCCTCAACGGCATGCTTCACACGAAGACGCATCTTATGCTCACCGGCTTCGGCGAAAGTCACGACACCGGGCTGCTTCTCTCGTGAAGAACTACGCGAACCGCCGTCAAAGGTCCACTCATATTCATCCGCTCCTTAGCTATCAATCTGCAACGATAACTGGTGCGGTCTTATCCTCTGCCACCTCAATAGAGAAGGGAGAGGATATGGGAATAGAGACGAAACAATAGCATAAGACGAAACAATAGCATAATAATAAGCAATATTGCGATTGAGCTATATCGAATACAACCGTTATTCATTTTCCTTGTTTGATATTCTGTTTGCCATGCACCATGCAGATTCTCTTCAATATATGAATCGTCTTTGAACAGATAGACCAGCGGTTCTACATCAAAAACAAAATCAGAGATCGGCTCTCGCTCTTCCCAAATAATTGGGGAAGAAGCGATGAATTCCTCATAAGGAACTTTTATTCGGCTATCATCATAACAATGTAACTTTAAATGTCTTCTCGTCTTACGTTCGCTTGGGTATAGTATGAACAATAATCCATGCCATATATTCTCAACATCATACTTGTACCCCAAGTAAATGCAATACATGTGACCTTCATAGGCGGGATAAGAATATTTTCGACCCATTTCAAGAAACAACTTAAAGTACTCTCCGCTTTTTGAGAATAATCCCGGAATAACCTCTTCTTTCGTATAGATATACCAGAACCACACGTTATCATCATTGCAATAGGCACTCAAAGGCAAATCTCTTCCCCCAATCAAAATCCTCTTACCTGTCTTATTCTCTATTTTCATCATTTCAAAACCGTAAATTTCACTTCTTCAAATACTGCGTATAAAGTTTGCTTACCATCACGTGTTATCTTCCAAATTTCAGTTCCGTCTTCGATAGAAACTCCAAGACCTCTTGTTATTGTAAATTCTGGAAGCTCTATACCCTACCATTTCTATGATGAGGTAGGGTTGTGATAATACGCTCGTTGAAAATCTCGCCAGTCTCTCATCAGTTCATAAACCTCTTCGATAGGAATAATAGCTTCTACCTGGTCGTCTTCGTATACATTCTTTACGACCGCTTTTTCTCTATCACACTCTATCATATACATCTCAAAGCCAAACCCTTCATAAAAGTCGACTTCGCCTCTCAGTAGCATTTCTATTGAGGAAACTATTTCCTCTGCATACTCAAGGTCTATGTGATTCACTTCAGACCAGAAAAATATTCCATACTTTGAAGCATTCCCTAAATGAATGATAGAGGGAATGGTTTTCTTCAATCCATCCGGTCCGTAGTAATCTATTTTGCCAAATCGATATTGCATAGTTGTCATTGCTTTACAGGAAAGAATGAACGTATTTCTCCTTCAACATAGTAAAAATGGAGATTCATCCGATATTTGGAGTGATGGGGTTCTACAAAGAAGAAAAGCGCAGAATCTACTCAAATGGACTGTTCGCTCACCTTCTCCTCAACGGCATGCTTCACACGAAGACGTATCTTATGCTCACCGGCTTCGGCGAAAGTCATGGCGCCGAGCTGCTTCGCTCGTGAAGAACGACGCAAACCGCCTTCAAAGGTTCACTCATATTCATCCGCTCCTTAGCTATCATTCATCAGTTGAACAACTACAGGAGAGGCCTTGTCCTCCGCTACCTCAATAAAGAAGGGAGAGGATATGGGAATAGAGACGAGACAATAGCATAATAATAAGCAATATTGCGATTAAGCTATATCGAATACAACCGTTATTCATTCTCCTTTTTTGATATTCTGTTTGCCATGCACCATGCAGATTCTCTTCAACATATGAACCGTCTTTGAACAGATAGACCAGCGGTTCTACATCAAAAACAAAATCAGAGATTGGCTCTCGCTCTTCCCAAATAATGGGGGAAGAAGCGATGAATTCCTCATAAGGAACTTCTATTCGGCTATCATCATAATAATGTAACTTTAAATGTTTTCTCGTCTTACGTTCGTTTGGATATAGTATGAACAATCCATGCCATATATTCTCAACATCATACTTGTACCCCAAGTAAATGCAATACATGCGACCTCTATAGGCGGGATAAGAGTATTTTCGACCCTTTTCAAGAAACAACTTAAAGTACTCTACGCTTTTTGAGAACAACCTTGAATCAACCTTTTCTTTCGTAAAGATATACCAGAACGACACGTTATCAGTGCTATCGGCAGCCAAAGGCAAATCTCTTCCACCAATCAAAATCCTCCTACCTGTCTTATACTCTATTTTCATCATTTCAAAACCGTGAATTTCACTTCTTCAAATACTGCGTATAAAGTCTGCCGACCATCACGTCTTATCTTCCTAATTTCAGTTCCGTCTTCGATAGGAACTCCAAGGCCTCTTGTTATTGTAAATTCTGAAAGCTCTATACCCTACCATTTCTATGATGAGGTAGGGTTGTGATAATACGCTCGTTGAAAATCTCGCCAGTCTCTCATCAGTTCGTAAAGCTCTTCGATAGGGATAATAGCTTCTACCTTGTCGTCTTCGTATACATTCTTTACGACCGCTTTTTCTCTATCACACTCTATCATATACATCTCAAAGCCAAAACCTTCATAAAAGTCGACTTCGCCATTTAGAACAGCTTCAATCTCTCCGATAATCTCTTCAACGTAATCTAAAGATAGATTATTGATTTCATCCTGAAAGAAGCTTCCATACTTTTCTGAATGCTCTATAACAACTGATGGATAGCTATTTTTTCTACCATCACCATCCATATAGACTGTTTTCTTGAAAGAATAATGCATAATCACTCTGTTCATATCGGATAATACGAAGTTATCTCACCTTCCTCGTAAAAGAAGTTGATTGTAACTTTCCCCTCTTAGACCGTAAAGTCAACCGGCAAGTGCAAAATTAGACTATTATTTTGTAGAACGGCACTTTTGGCGTTTCAAACTTTAGTTTTCGCTCTGGCTTACTGTTGATTGTCTTCTGATACGCGTAAGTTTTTATCGGTACAACCAGCGAAGATGGCGTAATTAGGAAAATTCAGTCTGATGACTGTTGGTATTTTCAATGCTCCCTTCTATGAGGCATAAGGATCGGCAAAGCACACGACCTCTGCAACGGTACAGCCAATAATGGGAAGTCAAAGCGAAGAAAACAAAAGCTCTCAAGAAGCGACGTTCTTGAGAGCAAAACTAAAGGATGTATCCGCCTTGCTTAACGAAGCACAGGCGAAAGGAATCATCTATCAATATTGTGCAGGGTGATCCTTGGGGTTGGCACCATATTGGTTTTCACCGGGCTGGCTGTCTTGCACGTAGAAGTAGATCAAGATCAGCACGCCGACAAGAGGGATCAATCCCACGAGGACGAACCAACCACTCTTGCCGATGTCTTGCAGGCGGCGTACGGAAACGGCTAAAGCAGGAAGAAGCACGAGCAGAGAATAGAGAGAGCCGAGTTTGTCGAAGCCAATCGCATAACCTACACCACTCACAACAAGGGCGATGATGAAATTGAAGAGCACAAAGTACCAAAACTCTGCACGGGGTGCACGACCGTTGAAATCAACGTAGTGCTTCAGGCAATAAAGAAAATACTTCATTGAGAAAAGATTTGATGAGGGGTTAAAAACAGCAGAGTTCCGCTGTCGGGCAAGCCCGACAGCAGAACTCAGAGGGATTGCTTATTTCGTCTTCCACAGCAGCCTGCGCAGCAGCAAGGCGTGCGATGGGCACACGGAAGGGCGAGCAGCTCACATAGTTGAGACCTGCGCGGTGGCAGAACTTCACAGAGCTGGGTTCACCGCCGTGTTCGCCGCAGATACCGCACTTGAGGTCGGGGCGAACCGAGCGTCCCTTCTCTACGGCCATGTTCACAAGCTGACCCACGCCCTTCTGGTCGAGCACTTGGAAGGGATCGACTTTGAGAATCTTCTTCTCGAGGTAAACGGGGAGGAAGCTAGCGATGTCGTCGCGCGAATAACCGAAGGTCATCTGCGTGAGGTCGTTCGTACCGAAGGAGAAGTACTCTGCGCGGGTGGCGATGCGATCGGCCGTGAGAGCAGCGCGGGGGATTTCGATCATCGTGCCGACCTTGAAGTCTACGCTCACGCCTTCTTCGGCGAAGAGCTTGGCAGCGGTGTCGCGAATCACCTTCTCTTGGTTCTCGAACTCATAGAGAATACCGGTGAGGGGCACCATGATTTCGGGATGGGGATCGAGGCCTTCCTTCTTCAGCTCCACAGCGGCACCGAGGATGGCGCGCGTCTGCATAGCGGTGATTTCGGGATAGGTGTTACCGAGACGGCAACCGCGGTGACCGAGCATCGGGTTGGCCTCAACCAACGAGTTGACACGCTGGCGGATGTATTCTACCGTCACGCCCATGGCCTTGGCCATTTCTTCTTGGCCGGCTTGATCGTGAGGAACGAATTCGTGGAGGGGGGGATCGAGCAGACGCACGTTGACGGGCTTGCCGTCCATGGCGCGGAAGATGCCGAGGAAGTCAGCCTTCTGGTAGGGAAGGATCTTCTCGAGAGCCTTTTCGCGACCTTCAACGGTTTCGCTGAGGATCATTTCGCGCATGGCGACGATCTTTTCGGCTTCGAAGAACATGTGCTCCGTGCGGCAAAGACCGATACCCACTGCGCCGAACTTGGCAGCGACGAGAGCGTCTTGGGGCGTGTCGGCATTGGTGCGCACTTGCAAGCGAGCATATTTGGCACAGAGATCCATGAGTTCGGAGAAGTCGCCGCTGAGTTCAGCTGCTTCGGTGGGGATTTCGCCGGCGTAAACGCAACCGGTCGTACCGTTGAGCGAAAGGAAGTCGCCTTCCTTGAGTGTCTGACCGTCGACGGTGAGCGTGCGTGCCTTGTAGTCCACAACGATGCCACCGGCGCCCGATACGCAGCACTTACCCATACCACGTGCCACAACGGCTGCGTGAGAGGTCATACCACCACGTGCCGTGAGGATACCTTCGGCAGCGGCCATACCGGCCAAGTCTTCGGGCGAGGTTTCGATACGCACCATGATGACCTTCTTACCGGCTGCGTGCCATTCTTCGGCATCGTCGGCGTGGAAGACGATCTGACCACAGGCGGCACCGGGAGAAGCGGGCAAACCGCGCGTGATCTCGTGAGCACCGGCCAAAGCGCGCTTGTTGAAGACGGGGTGCAAGAGTTCGTCGAGCTTGTTGGGCTCGCAACGCTTGATGGCGGTTTTCTCGTCGATGAGACCTTCGTGAAGGAGATCCATGGCGATCTTCACCATTGCGGTACCCGTGCGCTTACCGTTACGCGTTTGGAGGAACCAGAGTTTGCCTTCCTGTACCGTGAACTCCATGTCTTGCATGTCGCGATAGTGCTGCTCGAGCTTGTTCTGCAAGGTGTCGAGTTCCTTGTAGATTTCGGGCATGGCTTCTTCCATGGAGGGGGGAACTTGGCAACGCGTTCTTCTTCGCTGATACCGGCACGTTCTGCCCAACGCTGTGCACCGATCTTAGTGATCTGCTGAGGCGTGCGGATACCGGCTACCACGTCTTCACCTTGTGCGTTTACCAAATACTCACCGTTGAAGAGGTTCTCACCGTTACCGGCGTCGCGGCTGAAGCAAACACCCGTTGCAGAGGTTTCGCCCATGTTACCGAACACCATCGCTTGTACGTTCACAGCCGTACCCCACTCGTCGGGGATCGACTCCATCTTACGATAGAGAATGGCACGCTCGTTCATCCAGCTGCGGAATACCGCGCAAATGGCACCCCAAAGTTGTTCTTTGGGATCTGCGGGGGAAGTCGTGGCCGGTTTGTGCTTTGATGGCGGCCTTAAAGCGCTCAACGAGATCTTTCAGTTCTTCGACCGTGAGATCCTTGTCGAGGTGAATGCCGCGAATGGCCTTCACTTCCTCGATGATGGCTTCGAAGGGATCGATGTCTTCCTTGTTCTCGGGCTTCATGCCGAGCACGACGTCACCGTACATTTGCACGAAGCGACGATAGGAGTCGTATACAAAGTGGGGGTTGCCGGTTTTTGCCACCAAACCTTCGGCCACCTCGTCGTTGAGACCGAGGTTGAGGATGGTGTCCATCATACCGGGCATCGATGCGCGCGCACCGGAACGCACGGAGAGCAACAGCGGGTTGGTGGGGTCGCCAAACTTGCTGTTCATACTCACTTCCGTTGTTGCAATGGCGGCTGCCACGGCATCGGTAAGTTCGGCAATGATGGCTTCCTGACCTACGCGGTAATAATCGTTGCACGTTTCGGTGGTGATGGTAAACCCGGGAGGAACGGGCACGCCAATCTTATTCATCTCGGCGAGGTTGGCACCTTTACCACCGAGCAAATCACGCATCGAGGCGTCGCCCTCGGCTTTTCCGTCGCCGAATGTGTAAACTCTTTTTACTTGTTCCATATTAGATGACTGTTTCAATTTTATATACTGCAAATATAACGCAACTTCAGCAATCCGCCAAATAGATCAGCAGTTTTTGCTAACCATAGTTTGAAAAAATCGCACGTTTTATACTGAAAACGCTACATGAACGCGAAGTTACAAAAAAAACGACAAATCTATCGCCCGCGAAGGGTCTGTTCAGCGTCCAACGGCTTTGACGCCTTTCACGGTGCGGAGTTTTTTGATGAGCGAATTGAGTTGCGTCGTGTCGTCGACCAGGACGGTCAACTCGCCATAGAACAACCCGTCGTTGCTTTCGATGGAGATGTTGCGGAGCATGATGTGCTCTTCTTTCGAAATGATGGACGTGATGTTGTTCACAATGCCCAGGTCGTCCTGTCCCACCACATGCAACGTGATGGGATAAGTGCTGCCGCCTTTGCCGGCCCAACGCACTTTCACCACGCGATAGGGGAAGCGTTCGCGCATCTCGCGGGCGTTCGGGCAGCTGTCGCGGTGGATTTTGATGCCGCCCGAAACGGTGACAAAACCGAAGACCTCGTCGCCGTAGACCGGGTGGCAGCAACGTGCCATTTGGAATTGCACGCCTTTCAGATTGCTGTTGTCGATCACCAAAACATCTTCTTGTCCCGCATCGACCGTGGGAGCGGCGTCGGAGAAACTGAAGGTTTCGGCACTGCGCACTTCGGCTCGTTCCGCCACACCGGCTTCGCGCTTCTGCAACTCGACATAGGTGTCGAGCGAAGCGTTGAGATCGATTTTGTCTTCGGCTATGTCGGTGTAAAAGTCGCCGGCTTCCTTATAACCCAGTTTCTTGATGAGTTGGTTCAGGGCACGTTCGTCCCATTCGAGCTTGCGATTCTTCAATTTCGCTCGAGCACTTCGCGTCCCATGGCGCTGTCGCGACTTTTCATTTCGCGCAGGGCTTGACGAATCTTCGAACGGGCGTGAGAAGACACCACGATGTTCAACCATTCGAGGCGCGGTTGCTGGGTGTTCGAGGTGAGAATTTCGACACGCTGTCCACTGCGCAGCGGTTGACGAAGCGAAACATTCTTGCCGTCGACGATACCACCGACGCAGCGGTTGCCGATTTTCGAGTGAATGAGATAGGCGAAATCCAAAACGGTACTGCCGACAGGCAACTTAAAGAGATCACCTTTCGGCGTGAAGACGTAGACTGAGTTTTCCTTCAGACCCGCGTGCACTCCATCGTCGACATGCGGATCTTTGCCGGCTTCGAGGGCGGCGCGAATATCGGCCAACCAACTGTCGACACCGCCCTCACTGCTCTTCACGCCTTTGTAACGCCAGTGTGCGGCGAGACCGTGTTCGGCCACCTCATCCATGCGTTCGGTGCGGATCTGCACCTCCACCCATTTGTCCTCGGGACCCAAGACAGTGGCATGCAGGCTCTCATAACCGTTGGACTTCGGAACGGTCACCCAGTCGCGCAGGCGTTTGAGGTTCGACTCGTAGCGATTGGTGATCAGCGAGAAGACTTTCCAGCAGTCGGCTACCTCATTTTCGGGGCTGGAGTCGAGAATGATGCGAATGGCAAAGAGGTCATACACTTTTTCGAAGCCACAATGTTGCTTCTTCATCTTTTGCCAGATGGAGTGAATGCTTTTCGTGCGTCCCTTCATGTGGTAACGCAGTCCGGCGGCGGTGAGCATCTGATGAATCGGCGCCACAAAATTCTCAATATAGGCGTCGCGACTCTTTTTCGTGGCATTGAGCGCCTCCTTGATCATATAGTAGGCTTCGTGCTCCAGGTATTTGAGCGACAAATCCTCTAATTCCGATTTGAGTTTGTAGAGTCCGAGTTTGTGGGCGAGGGGTGCGTAGATGTGCGCCGCCTCAATCGAGAGGCGCCGGCGCGCTTCGGCATCGGGGTTATCCTTGACGAGGCGCATCAGCACCACACAACCGGCAATGAGCAGCAACACCACGCGCATATCGGCTGCCTGCGAGACGAGCAAGTTGCGGAAATTATCCGTTTTGAGCATCTCTTCGTTCAAGGCTTCGAGCTCGTGCACACGTTCGAAGGCGGCGAGGTCTTCGGGCGTGGGTTGCCATTCGCGCAACCCGATTTCGCTTTCGGCCAAACGGAGCGTTTCTTCTCCAATCTCGCGAGCGTCGAGTCCGAAACGCGCAATGAGATTGCGGTCGGTGATGGCAGTTACATCATAGGTTGTCATAGGCTTCTATGTTGGGCGCGACAAACGGGGAAGAATTGCAAAAGGTGACTCTCTCATGCCGGAGAATCACCTTTCGCTGTTCGTCGCGAGGATTATTTAGATTGGGGTACGCTGTATTTGTCACCCGTTTCGCGGATGAGCACCTCACGATACTTCTCGGGGAAGCCGGGGCGTTCGGGATCAACGCAGATACCGTCGGGCGTGAGTTCCCATTTTCCGGCGGAAGTCTCCTTCTTCACCACTTGGTCGTTGTACTTCATGATGAGATATTCGCCGAGCGACTTCCATTCGCGCATCATTTCGCCCGACCATTGGGCGGCGAGGGCATTCACTTTGTCGGTCACGGCGGCAGGATTGGCCTGTGCCAGTGCAAACAGCTCCGCGTCGGCCGCGTGCTTGGCTTCTATCATTCGACGTTGGAAAGCATCGCGACGAGCGGCTACAGCCGGGAACAGTTGCGAGTAGCGCGGATATACCATGTTCGAAACCCAGTTGCACAACCAGAAGGCCGACTTCCCAAGAGAAGGTGTGATCGTTGGCCGTGCTGTCGGCGAAGCATTCGGGCACTTGGGTGAGCGAGCAGTAGATGGGCACGAAGGGTGTGGTGTTGGCATCGTCGTTGGCAAACCACAGCACGGCACCCACCGCGTTGGGCATGCGGCTACGCAGTTCACACACGATCACGAAACTGGCTTGGTGAGTCGAAACGGGGCGTTCGTTGAAATACTTCTTCCCTTTGTGCTCCCACGTCAAGGGAGAGGGGCGATAGGGCGCACTCCACACACCCGAACCGGCATCTTTCGTACCGTCAAACGGGGTGTCCTCATAGTGGTCGCGCATGGCGGCCATCACTTCTTCCAACGTCACAGGATGAGTGGGCTCACGTAGAGCGGCATCACTTCCGACGTGCCGATGTGCTTACCGTCCACAAAGGGCACATACTTTTCCATGCCCGTGGTGAAGCGGTTGAAGAGGCTCCAAACGCGGGCCTCGCAAAAACGCTGCGAACCGAAGTCGGCCGGCGCATAGGCTTCCGAGAACGAGAACTCGGCATCGCTGCCTTTGAAATAACCTTTCGAACGGGCGAACGTGATCACGTCTTTGGCGTACATCACATTCTTTTTGTCCTTCAAATCGAAGCGGTGAATACGGCTTTGGTTGGCGTGCGCGCTGATGCAGTCGTCGGGGATGCGCACAGCCACCCACACAGCGCCTTTGGCAGAGTCGCCTTTACCGATCATTTCTAGGATCCAAGCCTCGTTGGGGTCGGCAATCGAGAACGATTCGCCCTCCGATGCGTAACCGTGGCGGGCTACAAGGCTCGTCATCACACGAATGGCTTCGCGCGCCGTCTTGGCGCGCTGCAGTCCGAGCGCCATGAGCGACACATAGTCGATACCGCCCACAGGATTCTTCGGCCAGAGTTCTTCGCGGCCGCCGAAAGTCGTTTCGGTGATGGCCAGTTGGTGCTCGTTGATGTTGCCCACCACATTATAAGTGTAGGCTGCCTCGGGAATTTCGCCGAGAGACTTGTGGGTGTCGCCGTCTACGATTTTGCGCATCGTACCGGGCGCGTGCTTGCCCGCGGGATAGTGGAGCAAGCGGCCGTACATGCCGTAGGAGTCGGCGCTGTAAGTGATGAAACACTCTCCGTTTCGAGGCTTTCTTGCCTACCAACAGATTGGTGCAAGCCGGTGCCGTAAGGGCGAACAAGACGGCAAGCAGGGCGAGAATTCTATTCATTTGCAAGGGATATTTAATTTCGTTTCGGACGACGCTGTTCGGCAATAGCCTCAACGCCATGAGAGTCGAACTCAACTTTTCGTCGAGAACAACCTCGTTTTGAAGGTCATTGCCCCTGTTTTGGAGTCATTGTATAGGAAAAACAAGGGCAGCGAAGCCAATTGCAAGGTTTCGCTGCCACAAAGATACTTTTTTTTTAGATATACGGCTCATTTTTCGGCCTTTTTCTAGGGAGAAACGACGTGTAGCACGGCCTAAGCGTAGGAATGCAGACCGCCCAAGAGGAAATTCACCCCGAAATAGGTGAACAACACGCTCAGGAAGGCCAGGAGCACGAACCAATGGAACGGCCGCGGGCGACGCAACGCGGGGAGCAAACCGGGATGCAGGGCGAAGGAGTAGATCAACATCGTGATGAGCGCCCACACCTCCTTGGGATCCCAGCCCCAATAGCGCCCCCACGAGACATTGGCCCAGATAGCACCGATGAAAATGCCGGCCGAGAGGAGAAATACCGCCGGGTGCAAGAGCAAACGATTGAGTACCGTGAGTTGTTCGACGCGCGATGCGTTCGATTCGCGGCGCGACAGCCACAAAGGCGTAGCCACTGTTGAGACAGGCCAGGGCAAACAACGCGTAAGAGAACATCATAATCGTGACATGCAAGCTGAGCAAGGGCGAACTCAACACGGGCATGAGCGGCGTGATCTGCGGATTCATGTCAGAGAGGTGGGCTACCAACAGCGCAAAGCCGGCAATGAGCAAACCGAAGGGCACGACAAACGAAAAGCGGCGCATCAAAAGACTCGCAACGCCCCAACACGCAAACCGCCAACAAGAGCATCGTCTCAAAACCATTGCTCATCGGCACGAAACCGGCCAGATACCAGCGGAAAGCAAACCACAACATCAGGCAAACAAAAGCGGCGACGACGACGCATTGGAACACTCCGTCGAGCCACGGCCGACGACGCCCGCTCACCTGCACACCGAAGGCCAAGAAACCGAGGGTGAGGCAATACATAAAGGCAATCTTCACGGCTGGGATACGGTTGTAGACGATTTCGGCCGTGACGCGTGCTTCCGACAATTGCGCCGCTTTCGCCTCAGCCGGCAGGGGGCGAATGAGCGTGCCTTTGTAGAGCATCACAATCAGTCCCACTTTCTCGTCGGTGTCCTGAATGGCGCGCGCCAACGGCGAAGAAGGGTCGCGTTCGGCCGCCATCAGTCGCTGCAAACGGTATTCGCCGCCGGCATACAACTGCGCCACCGAGGCATAATCGCCCACGATGCCCAGCCGCTCGCGCAAAGCCGCACTTTTTGATGCGCACCATGGCTACATTTTGCCACTCGTCGGGATAATACACCCACGAAAGCAGGATTTGTTCGGCAGTGAGTCCGCGAAAACTCGTTTTGCCCGAGATTTTTTTACAGAAATCCACAGCCAAGGTGTTGAGCGGACAAACGCGACCGTTGTGAGACGATCTGTCGCCGCCCGATGCTGTCGGCCTTGCTGCGGGCGATGGTGCGCAGCTTTCCATCGGAAAAAAATCTGACGCCGAAGCCCCGATACTGCCCCACCCTGCCGCCAAGAGCAGCACAAAAGCGGTACGGCGCAGCGCCGGATGGCGCAACAAAGTGCGAAACGCACCGCCGCGCGCCAACAACGACCACAGCAGCGAAACAAACAGCAGCCCGTAGCCCACATAGGGTGAGGAGTATGCCCCACGGATCGTGGTAAAGGCTGAGCACACTGCCCTTTCCGTCGGTGTCGTAGGAAGTTTGGTAAATGCGCCAGCCGTCTATTTCGGCAATGCGGTTCATCGACACCACATAGTCGCGGCCCGCCACACGCAAACGGCTTTCGTAGTCGGCAGGCGTGTCGGTGCCGGGATAATGGTGGACGGTGAACTGCGTGAGTTTCACGTCAAACGGCAGTCGACCCACATCTTTGTCGTCGGTGAGGAAGAGGCGCAACGATTTTCCCACACGCAAATGCAGGTTGCCGTTCACAGCCCCGAAGGCGGTGCACAGCGCACCGACCAAAATCACGACAAACGAGGCATGCAGCACGAGGGCGTGCAACCGATGCCAAAGCCTTCGGCGCACAATGACCCAAGTTCCCGTGAGCACAATACCCGCCCACAGCAAGCGGAAGAGCACATTGCCGTAGATGTGGGCATAGGCCGCCGTACTTCCCCACAGGTGCTCGACAATCGTGGCCGCGATGAGCACCACGACCTGCACAGCGAGGAGATAGAACGGAAGTTTAGAAGGGACGGTAAGTTTCATGCTGACGATCGGCTACGGCGATACATTCCATCTCGATGAGCCACTCGGGACGGCACACGGGAGCGAGGGTGATGACGGTGGGGACGTGCGGGAAACGCGCAGCGAAGAGGTCGCGCACCGTGACATAGTCGGCCGTATCGCGGAGATAGACCGTGATTTGCGCCGCATGTTCGGCGAGATTCATCTCGGCTTCGGCCAAAAGCGCATCGACGTTTTCCCACATGCGGTGGGTTTGGCGCACGATATCGCCGACGTGCACCACTTGTCCTTTGTTGTCGATCGAGGCCGTGCCGCTGATGAAGGCTTGTGCGCGATCGCCGTATTCGACCACCGTGCCGCGCTCGAACGTCACCCCATATTCGATGGTGGGATTAAGGTGCGTGAGGGCATACAAGTAGCGTTGCTGCCCGGGCGCCAAGCCTTTCACCGCATAGCCGCCGAGTTGCACAAGCGAGCGCGTGTCGGCCGGTAAACCGCCGATGCCCGTCGACGAAATGTAGTGCGTGTCGGGCGTCAACCCCACACGGAGGAAGTTGTCAAGGCGCGCTTTGACGAGCCCGGCGTAGTTGGTGTCGACGTCGCGCACGAAAAACCAAGTGCGCACGCAGTCGTCGGCAATCGTGGCGCCCTGCGCCGTGAGTTCATCCTCGTAGCGGGTGAGCAAAGCCTCGGTCTGTGCCGCCGAATCACCCGCGGGGCTTTCCATGCCCATGTGCCAAAAGTGGCGATAACCGCCGTGTTCCACCGTGGTGACGCCGTCGGCGCACTGCACGTCAGCGCCCGTGAGGAAATAGACCCACAGGCTGATTTTAGAACCGTCGAGCGGCGGCTGCTGAATGACCGAGACGGTGCACGCCGTTTCCGACTCCATGAGCGGAGCTTGGTTGGTGGAGTCGCTCACGAAGTAGCGTTTGAGCACAGGGCGCGCATCGGCGGGCAACAATTCGGCGCAAACACGCTCAAAACCACGCTGAAGGCGAGCATATTGTTGGGCGAAACCCTCGTTTTGTGGGCTCACATGAAGTTGAACGTGGTACTCGCTCGGGCCAAGTTGGGAGATATAGGAAGAAAGTCCACAACTTATGCCGATTTCTTCCCAAGTTTTTTGCAAAAAGTCCATTGTTTTGAAAGACACGACGCGAGAAGGCTTTTGGCCTTCTCGCAGTCTCGTAGAAATTAGGGTTTCGCTCCGGCGTTGATCCAGTCTTTGAGGAGCGTAAAATACTTGCTGTCGCGCTCATTGTTGAGAATAAGCGTGTGGTCTTGGTAGTGGGTGAGGCCTTCGTTGCCCTCGGTGAGCACGCGCACCAGCCAACTGTTGTCGGCATTGCCGGCTTCGATGCGCTGTTGCGTGGGGTCGAGATGGGCGGCTACGCCCACCGTGGCACCATAGGCGTGACCTTTGCGCAGATCCATCGCTGCGGCGGCACGACCGTTGTTGCCGTGGCACTTGCTGCAGAGGTTGTCAAACAGTTGATCTTCGACCACGCTGTACATGCTCACATTGGTGCGCCCCACGTCAAAGCGCAGGGTGTCGCGTGTGCGCTCAAACATTTTGGCGTTGAGTTTGAAATCGGCAAAGGTGGCGACGCGTTCGCGCACTCGATCGACTACGCACAACTGCACCTTCTCGGCTTCGGCGGGAATGCCGCTCAGCACGAAGTTCACCGAGTCGCCGTCGAGCAACTGCGTCGGGATTTCTTTCTGCACCAGCGAGTAGTCGCTGCCGCCGTCGAAGGCGGCGAGCACCAGTTGGTAGCGATCGCTCCACGTTGCAGCGCCGCTCAGTCTGCCGCTCAGGCGGATGCTGAGCCCTTCGCGCGCCGCGGTTGTGGTGTCTTCCTCGATGTTGCCGGAATCGCAAGCGGACAGCAACACAACGGCACAACACCACAAAAGGGTAAGAATTTTGTTCATGTCCGTAGGAGAAAGTGGGGGCTTAGAAGGAGTATTGCAGCTGCAAGCGGGCGCTGTGGGTGGCAATGCCGAGGTCGTCGTTGTCGCGGTCGAGCTGCGTCTTGTGCTTCCAGCGACCGGTGTACTGATACATGGCCGAGAAGCTTCAGCCCCGTGCCGGGGAAGAAATAGTTGAGGCCGAGGGCGGGCGAATTGAGCGTGCCGTCGAGGTCCGTGCCGTTGCGATCGAAGAAATCATAGCGCGCGGCGACCTGCAGTTGGGGCGTGGCGAAATAACCCACCTGCGCATAACCGCCGTAGAAGTTGAACTTGTCGTCGATCTTCATGCGTTTGGTGAAACCCATGTGCATGGCGTAGCCTTCGGCGGCGAAATACCAACGGTGGTAGAGCATGGCGAACTCAAAACCGAAACGTGTGTCGTTGGTGCTCTCGTTTTCGCTCTCGACATTGAGACTGCTGCTCACACCGACGAGCATTTTGCGCGCATTGAGGTGCTTGGGGCTGCCTTGCGTGGCGGGCATCACGCCCCAAGGCTGATAAGTGAGGCGACCGGCGTAGAGCAATGAGGGGATGTGCCAATCGTCGGAGAAAGTCTTCGTGGCGGCATTCGTGCCGGCACCCGTGCCGTTGAACACACCGACCTGATAACCCAATTTGCTTTGACCGCCTACGGCAAACAAGCCGTGGGCTTCCACACCGAGATCGAAACCGGTGGCCATGGAGGGCGTGACGGCATTGAGCGAGTGGGGCAAAATCACGGGAGCCGTGAGTGAGGTGGGCAACATCGGCAGGAGGGTTTCGCCGAGCGTGGTGAGATAGGCGTGGGCGAAGGGCGTTTTGAACTTACCGGCGCGGAGACCGAAGCCGTTGTTCACTTTCACGTCGAACCAGGCCTGCTGCAGGACGTTGGCACCGCCGGCAGCAGCATTGATCGAGAGGTTGTAGGTGACTTTGTCGTAGGCTTTGCCGGTGAAACCAAGCACGGCATAAGGCAAGCCGAAGCCGGAGTTGGCCACGTTGTCTTGGTTGTAAGCCTTGTCGAGTCCTTCGTCGTCGTACCAGTTGAACGCGCCGTGAGTTTGCACCATGAGATAGGGTTTGAACTCAAAGCTACCGTTGTTGCTGCGCACGGTGAGGGCGCGGTTGTCGTCGATGCTCACCACCCCGTTGGCGGTGGCTTCGTCCTGCGCGTGGAGCGGAAGCAACGCGCAGGCGGCGAAAGCAAAAGCGAGGATATGTTTCATTTTGAAAGGGAGTTGTCGTGTGATGACAAAATGTAGAAAAAGGAAAGAAAGAGGGAAAAGGGCGCCGAATCAAAGCGATTCGAGGAACTTGAGGAGGGCTTGGCGGTCTTTCTTGGGCATCTTCATGAAAAGACGCTTGGAAGCCTCGCCCTCACCGCCGTGCCAGAGAATGGCCTCGGTGAAGTTGCGCGCACGGCCGTCATGTAAGAAATAGGTGTGGCCGTCCACCTTCTCTTGGAGCCCAACGCCCCACAAGGGAGTGGTGCGCCATTCGCAACCGCGGGCCAGTCCGCTCACATAGTTGTCGTTGAGGCCCACGCCCATGATTTCGCTGCCCATGTCGTGGAGCAGATAGTCGGAATAGGGGTGGATGGTTTGGTTGCCGAGCCACGGCAATTCGGTGCCGGCCAGCAAGGTGGCACCGCGAGGACGGGTGCGCAAGGTGGTGACGTGGCAGAGGTGGCACTTGGCTTGATAGAACATTTGTTCGCCGCGCTTCACTTCGGGGTCATTCACGTTGCGACGGGCGGGCACACCGAGGGTGTGGAGATAGAGATCGACGTTCTCCATGTCTTGGGTGGAGACTTCGAGCCCGCGGTAGGCCAACCCCATCGCACCGGCTTGCGCAATCTGCGATTGTCCCTCAGAAATCTCTTCGGGGTAGCGACTGTTGGTCACACCCATGTCGCTGGAGAAACCGAGTTCGATGGTGAGGTCGGCATGTTGCGCCTTATTGCCCGAAAGACCGAGTTGATATTTGCCGCGCTCGAAGATATAATTGGCACGACCGGAGATGCCGTATTCGGGATAGTTGCTTTTGCGCGCCAAAGCTTCGATTTCTTTCGGGTCGAGGGCCATCATTTGTCCCATGCCGACGTGGCGCAGCGGAATACGTACGGTGATGAAGAGATCTTCGGGGCGAATGGGTTTGCCGTCGGGGCCGGGCTTGTACCAGTCGGTGATGGTGTAGGAAGGGGCTGCCAATTCGTAGGGTTCGCCGTCGGGGAAGGTGCCCTTTTCGTAGCGCCAAGTGACTTTGACCTTGCCTTCGGCGTCGACACCATAGATGCTTTGGTCGTGCAACACACGGCCATAGTTTGGAAGAAGGCACCGTTGCGTCGCGTGATGTAGCACAACATGGCCGAGAAGCCGTAGTCACCTGAGCCGTATGCGCCGTCTTTGCGCTTGGTCCAGACGGCGGGCACAGTGCGACCGGCGTTGCGGTGGCAACTGCCGCAGGCATAACCGGCATAAACAGGGCCGAGTCCGTCGGACGACGAGCGCGGATCATCATAAAGTCCGTCGCCTTCTTGGAAACGACGAGCCAATTGCCCCGATACCCAAGGAGAACTCTGGTCGTAGGCCAACGACGAACTCATATAGACCGTCGAAATGCCGGCAGAAGGGGCATATCCGGCGGGAATGTCGGTTTCGGTGACCTGCAAATCGTCGTTCTCGCAGCTGAGCAAGGCCGTGGCGCCGAGAAGAAGAATGGAGGGAGTAAGAATTTTGTTCATAACAGTTCGTCAGTTCAGTGGGTCGGCCGTGCGCGTGCGCACAACTGCCCCGGGACGCATCCCGATTTCGCACGCCGGCGCGACGCCTTTGCGGCGATAGATTGGAAATGCAGAAGGGAGGGCGCAACCCGTGCGGTTGCACCCTCCGAAGATGGCGTTCTTTGAAACATAATGTGTCTCGCGTATTTCCGCACGAGAAAGAGGAGCGGACGATATGGTTCAAAAAAAACGAGACTCGGAATGACTTATTTCACCGTACGAGGTTTGCCGTCCTTGAAGAGCAAGTATTCAAGGGTGTGGTAACCGCGCGTGTTTTGCGCCGTTTGAATGGCTTCTTCCGACTGACCGGGGTTCCAAGTCAACTGAGAATAGTCGCCCGTTGTGAGGACATTGACGATTTGCACCTGATCGAGAGGCCAAGAGTCCATATTGGGGTCGAGATTGAACTTCGAAACGGGACCAAAGAGGAAGGCTTCGCTTGTTTCCCACGGTTCGCGCGCTTCGAGCCATGCGTTGGCGGCGTTCTTGAAGGCCTCGTTGCTGGGTTTTGCACGCAGCGTTTCAACAGATTTGAGCAACGCTTCGTTCTTCGTCACGAGATCTTTGTAAGTGGGCAGCACCACCACGTCGACATACTTCTTGATGATTTGCTTGTAAGCAGCCTCATCGGCATTTTCGCGCAACCAAGGTTTGAGCTCTTTTTCAAGCACTTCGCTCAGCGCACCGCAGGCTTCCTGTGCGGCAAGGGCTTCCTTGCTGTTGATGTTGTTGCGGAAGGGCTGGGGGGATGGCCTTAATGGCAGCGGCGGCGGCATTCACTGCCTTGAACACCTTCTGCGTGAGCTGGTGGTTGCCCTTAGCGGCTACATAGTTGAGGATAGACACGCCGTTTTCGGTGTGATCGAACTTACCGTCGCGAGAGCAGAGGAGCGCATTGCGGATGGAGAAGATGTTGTTCTGATAGTCTTCGCGAGAGTGCCAAGAATACCAAGACTCCACGGCATAAAGGGCTTCGGTGACCTTGCCTTTGTTGTACTTCTCGAGGGGATCGCCGATTTTCTTTTCGCCGACCTCGCCGGAAATCTCCACGCAACCGTCGACAAGCTGTTCAATCGCGTCGAGTTGTGTCTTGAAATGGGGCGTGCGCGCCGTGAGCGTGCCGTCTTCGCCCTTGGTGTAAGGTATTTCGCCTTGGAACAAGCGAGCATACGACATGGGATTGCCGTCGGCATCGTAGTCCGACTCATATTGTTCGGTCCCAAGCACGCAACAGCGTCTTCGAATCGTTGACAAGCAGGCGCGCTACGAGATTGGCATAGCTGGTCCAGTTGCCGGCATTGGACGAGTTGTAGTCCAAATTGGAAGGATCTTGAGCTACGACCTTCTTGGGTTCGTCGCTTCCGCAAGAGGTGAAAGTGCCGACTCCCAAAAGGAGAAGGGCAAGGGCAAACACACACTTTTTCATAATAGGTTATTTTGTAGAGATATGTTGAGGGGTTGTTGTATTCGTTGTTCGGAGGTAGTCGTTCACTCCATGCTGTGCCTTTATTTTCACGAAACGGAGGCTATCGGTTGGGAGAAAACGAGTTATGGACAAATGATAACGGCGAAAAAACTACTTGGCCTATCGTAAGGGCGGCTTATTTATTGAGGAACCACGCGTTAAAAGCGACGCCGAGGGCAAATTCGTTTTCAGCGTTGAACGCGCCGTCACCGATACGGCGGGTGGTGTAATCCGCCTTGACCACTACGCCGTTACCGACGCGATAGTTCAGACCGAACACCCACATGGAGGTCTTGAAACGGGGATCCATCACCGAAACAAACGAACTATTCTTTTCGCCCTCCTGTTGTGCATTGTAATACTCGTAACGAGCAAAAGGAATAATCTCGGGCAAATCTTCGCGACCGATGATGTTGCGCAGGTTCAAGCCCACTTCACCACCATAGCTCACGGCACGTTTAGCGATAGGTGCCAAACGCGTGTAGGGCGCCAGCTTATTGAGGTTGCTGTTGCGGGCACTCAGTTCTCCGGCATTGCCAAGCGTGCCGATCAATACGTTGCCGCGCGCAATGACATAGGGATGTTCATACTGCGCATCGACAGAAAAAATATTGACAGGGAACTTTTTCTTATAAATCGTGGGGATGTCGGCATTCGCACCGGCATCGCCGCAATGATAATAGCTCACGCCGGCACGCAAACCGGGGAGACCGATCCAATCTAAACGCGCAACAAACGCGGGATGTTGCAAACGATCTTCTTCAAATTTGCCTTGTTTGCCTTTCTTCACCCAATTGTTGCGATCAAATCCATTGGCATTCAAGCCCGAAACGACCATCGCCTGGTAGTTGAAACGCGCGGCACGCTTGCCGAAACTACCGAAGAATGCCAACCCTGTCTCGTGCCAAGTGCAGGGAATGATCGTGGATTCGCCTTCGGGGCGCACAGTACCGAAAAAATCCGCAGCTTCGTGGTGAGGATTCGTCAATCCGACGGGCACTATCATGTGACCAACACGGATATTGAAGGCGGGATGTATCAAACGGGTGAGGTGAAATTGCTCAATGGCCACTTCACCCCCTTTCTCCAATTCGGTTTCATACTCGCCATTCTCGGCCTTTTCGAGTTCGAGTGCTGTTCCGGTACCGCCGGATTCAAATTCGATTTCAGCACCGACGATCCATTTGGGCGAAAACTTATAATCGAGTGCCAAGACAAAGCGAGGAATCGAAATCGTGGCGCGTGTTTCTTTCGGACTCCCCTCGGGATGGCCGTAGAAACGATTCATGCCGTAATCTTTGAAGGCCGAAACCATTTCGCCATAACCGCCCAAACGGAAACGACGGAAGCCGTCGTACTCATCATTGTAGGGATTCTTTTTGCCGTCGCACTGGTTTTTGCCATGCGCACCGTCGCGATGTTGCACCGTGGCACCGGTCATTCCGTCGGGACGTTGTGCGTTCTGTACCGAAGCTTCGGGAGTGTAGGTTTCAAAATTCGAGCCTACGCCCATAATGCTGTCCTTGATGGGACATTGTGCGGCGGCAGTGCTCGCAAAAGCGGCCCCTAACAGGAGGGACAACACGATTCCTTGGGTTTTCATTTCTTCTCACTTTGAATTTCACTACAAAATTACGGACTTCTCCTTAACAACGCAATCACTACATTTGGGTATTTCTACAGTTATTTTGGGGCTTAAAGTCTTAAAATCGCAAGAGGAATACCCACATGTAGTGATTATCGACTCGCAAAAAAATCGTATCTTTGCCCCTAAGCATCTGTTGTGCGGCGCAAAATGTTGACTTTTCGCATCGCGCACGGCCTTTTTGAGATGCTTCAACCCTCTTTCAACGAATACTATATGGGTTTCAATTACACTGAGCAAGACAAGATGTGCGAAGTCATCGCTTCACAGCCCTCACTGCTCCAAATGATCAGCCGTTTCGGCATTCAATTGGGCGTGGGTGAGCGTACTGTAAAAGAAGTGTGCGAGGCTTCAAAGGTGGACACCAATACTTTCTTGGCCGTCGCCAACGTGATGAAAGAAGGACCCTCCGTTGCTCCTTTCTATGTGGACAAAGTTCACATGCCTACCCTCATGCGCCATCTCCGTGCTGCGCATGATTTCTTCCTCGACTTCCAACTTCAACACCTCCGCCGCAAACTCCTCGAAGCCATCGACTGCTCGCGACAGAACGAGGTGGCCTTCCTCATTCTTAAGTTCTACGACGAATATATGAATGAGGTGCGCAAACACATGGAACACGAGAACCGCCAAATTTTCGGCTACGTCGATCGCCTCATTTCAGGAGAGATTGTCTCTGATTTCCGCATTCAGCAATACTCCAAAGGGCACGATGCGATGGACAAGAAGCTGCAAGAGCTCAAAAACATCATCATTAAATATTATACTCCCGCAGAAGGCGCATCGAGCGACCTGCTTTGCAACGTGCTCTTCAGCATCTACAACTGCGAAGCCGACCTCCGCGCCCACTGCGAAATGGAAGATGTGCTCTTCTTTCCCGCGGTACAGCACCTCGAAGAGCGCATTGCCAACAAGACCTACTTGCCCAACAACGAAGATGACGCCAACGCGCTCTCCGAACGCGAGCGAGAAATCATCGCTTACATCGTCAAAGGGCTTACCAACAAGGAGATTGCGGCGCATCTCTTCTTGTCGATCAACACGATCCTCACGCACCGCAAACATCTCGCGCAAATTGGACATTCACTCCGTAAGCGGACTCACGATCTACGCCATCGTTAACGGCATTGTCAAGATCGATGAGGTGAAGATGCAATAAAACTCACTGCAGGAATCGCAGTTCTTTCCCCTTTCGAACATAAAACGGGCACTCCATGCGATGGAGTGCCCGTTTTGTTTCAAGGCGATGCGCGTTGCGCTCAATAACAGATCTTACAAGGACGTAAACCACGACGCTCTGCCGTGGCTTCGCTCACTTGCTCAGGATCATACTTGCAACGATTCAGCCCTCGACAATCGGAACTGGCGTGATAAGCTCGCGCACTTTTGCTGTTACAAATATACACCATTCCTCTTTCGGTCGTGGTGGGGGCACTTGCCGAAAGAAAAGTACCGGGGAAGGCCATAGCGATGGCCAAAAACAAGGTTTTCATCTATTATTTGGAGGAATATTTTCAGAAGATAGGGGGGGGAATGACTTCACTGCCCGAACATTCGTTCTGCTCTTTTCGCCGATTCTCACTTCCCCACGCAGAAGTTCTTGAATATCGTGCCGAGCACCTCGTCTGTTGTGACTTCGCCACCGGTGATTTCGGCCAGATGGTGGATGCACTCGCGGAGGTCCTGTGCCACAAAGTCGCCGGAAATGCCCGACTGCAAACCGCGGCGCACACGGCGCACATCATCGAGAGCGGCGGTCAGTGCGGCATAGTGACGCGCATTGGTCACCACCACGTCGCTTTCCGTTTCCTGTGCCGCAGCGGCCGTCGAAACCAGCCGATCACAGAGCGCAGACATGCCCTCCCCTTCTCGGGCGGAGAGAAAAAGCACTTGCGGATCGACACCATGGGCTTTCGCGGCGGCGCGAATCGCGCTTTCCACCGCCGCACGGCGCGAAAGGGCGGCTTCTTCCCCACCGGCGAGGGCGGCTAAACAATCGGCCTTGTTGACCACGACCAAAACATCGCCCTCGTTGCGTGCCGAAAAGACTTCTTCTGCCAACGTAGCGAGCTGGGCTTCCACACAATTCACATCAAGGACGAAAATCACGGTGCGCGCCGCGTGCAACTGCCGACGACTCCGCTCAATGCCCATTTGTTCCACCTGATCGGTGGTGTCGCGCAGGCCCGCAGTGTCGATAAAGCGGAAAAGCACGCCGCCCAACACGAACGTATCCTCAACCACATCGCGTGTGGTGCCGTGCACGTCGCTCACAATCGCACGGTCGTCTTGCAACAGCGCGTTGAGCAACGTCGACTTCCCGGCATTCGTCGCACCGACGATGGCCACCGGCCAACCTTCGCGCAGGGCATTGCCCGTAGAGAACGAATTGGCCAAACGAGCCGTCTCGGCTTCCACCGCGGCTGCGACGCCATCCAACTGACTGCGGTCGGCAAACTCCAAATCTTCGTGATCGGAGAAGTCAATTCCAACTCAAGTAAGGAGGTGAGATGCAATAACTGATCGCGCAGGCCGGCCAAACGCTGACTGAAGTGCCCACGCATCTGACTCATCGCCACACGATGCGATGCCGCCGTGGACGAAGCGATGAGATCGGCCACCGCTTCGGCCTGCGACAGGTCCATTTTGCCATTCAAGAACGCTCGTCGCGTGAACTCTCCGGGCTCTGCCGGCGTGGCGCCGGCTGCCATCAGCAGTTGGACGACACGATGCAGTACAAAGGCCGAACCGTGACACGAAATCTCCGTGGCATCTTCGCCGGTGTAGGAGTGCGGCGCACGAAAAACGGAAACGAGCACTTCGTCGATGAGCGTTCCGTCCTGCGGGTCGACGATTTGTCCGAAAGCCAACGAATGCGCGCGACGATCGGCCAGTGATTTTCCACCGCGAGAGCGGAATATGCGATCGGTCACGGCTATTGCGTCGGCACCGGCCACACGAACCACGCCGAGTGCTCCGCCGGGCGCGGTGGCCACGGCACATATAGTTGTTGTTTGCATGCTGTTTTAATTGCTATAAAGAAAGCGGTCGCCACAATCAGTGCAGGGCTTCAAGCAGCGTGCGCGCTGCGGCCGCATTGCTCGAAAAAGTGAAGGGGTCGATCAACAAGTCTTTATCGTAATTCAAAGACAAATTGGGCGCAATGATCGAAAGCGCCTTCAAACGCTCACTGTCGAAACTGAATTGGCGCAACAAACCGCGCGCTTGCCGTCCTGAGAGTTGCAGTTGTCGCAGCGAACGATCAAGCACCTTGAGGCGTTTCCGTCCGAACCCGCCGACTTCAACTCCAAAAGCATGTCGGTGTAGGCATCTTCGCTGACTTCCTCGCGCGATCGGCGTGAACCGGCCTCAAAACCGGTTCGCCCGCTCACAGGTACTTCACTAAGTAGGAAATCCACCACACGCCCATCCCGAAACTTCAACTCCATGTTTCGCGCCTTATTGCCGAGCAGTTGCTCCCAATGGTAGCCCCATTTTGCGGAATCCGGCGTCTCTTCGCGCGCTTGCGGTGCACCCAACAAATGAATGACTTGTGCTTCGGTCATGCCGAGACGCACTTCACGGGCAAGTCCATAAGAACTGGTGACGCAACTTCCCAAAAGCAGCGGGAAGAGGAGAAGGAGAAAGCATACCTGTTTCATACTACAAGCGTTTTTATACGGTAGAGGCCGCCTTTTGTGCGCATCATGCACACCATCATTGGCCGTTACTATACAAAGTTCCGAATAAATGGCGTAAGAAACAAATTTCGACTACATTTTTCACGTCGACATTGTGCGGAAACACAAAAAAACTCCCCACACTCTTCACGAGCGCGGGGAGCCATCCAAATAGCTTAATTTATAAAGGTGCGACCTTTGTCGCACGGCGGTGCATTACTTGATAACGACCTTACCGTTCTCAATGCGCACGCCGTGTTCCGCATCAACAGCGGGGCGGCCGGAGAGATCGTAAACCTTGCCGTTATCATTGGCAGCGTCTACCTTGACACCCGAAAGACCGGTGATGGTCTTGGCGGGATCGAGGAAGTTGGCCGGAACATGTTCAGCACCTGAGAGCACCTGTTGCTTACCATTACCAAAGGCGCAGACAACGAAGTAACCTTGTCGTACGATTGTGGCAGGAATGGTGAAGTTGTAGGTGTTCGACACATAAACCAGTTTACCAGTCGTGTCGTAAACCTTGAAGCCGACTGCACCGGTACCGCTGTTGCGGTCAACGGCAATGCGGCCGTTGGTGTCGGTGACCTTATAGGCGGAGCATTCGAGATCGTTGCGGAAGTCGGTCACCATACCAACATCACCTACTTCGCGAGCATCGCCGGGAGTAGCGTCGTCAGAGGTGGACAAACGCATCTGGCCGGGCTTGCTGCCTACGCCTTCTGCCTGAATCTTGCGGATACGTTCGTCGATGAAGAAGATACCGGGGTGCGCCTTCGGATACTTGCGCATGTGGGCGATGGCCTTGTCGATATCGGCTTGCGTGGTGGTGAACCAGTTGTCGTGATAGTCGCCGGTGTTGTGATTCTTGACGGGCTTGAAGAAACCGTAGAATTGGAAGAATTCTGAAAGGTCTTCTTGTGCTACGTCGCTGGCGAACATCGCAAACTTGAGATAGTTGTCCAGACCGCTGATGGGCGCATTCGAATTCGTGGAATACGTCATCGGGCTGTTGCGCAACTTGGCAAGAGTTCGGGATAGAACTTGGGGTGATGTCCTTGGAGCTGGTAGTAGAGCCAAAGCTGGAAGTAAACTCGGCTACGCGTCCAAATGTTGTATTCATCACGGAAGGCACCGCGGTGGAAGTCAGCCATGGGGTTCGAGAGGGGGCGTCCACGTCCGACGTTCGTACCTTGCAACCAACGATAGACTTGCGAGAAGAAGTTCACCGACATTTCTGTGTCACCGGCCATATTGATGGCCTTTTGGTGAATGTGACCCGTTTCGTGAGCCACCACCCAGATGGGCGCTCCTTCGTCATCCTCAGATCCGCGAGTAAAACGCTGATAGTTCAAGTAATCGCCCACACCGGGGTAGTAAGTACCGTAGGTGGAAGCGTAGGGGTTGCCCTTCGAAGAGGAAGAAGCAGAGAGCATGCAGTTGAAACGATCGAGATAGTGATCGATGCCCATGAGGTCGTGTTCGCACTTCACGAGTTCGTCCCAGCGCATCAGTACACCTTCGATGCCCATGGGCGTGCCGTCGGCATCTTTCTTCGCAAACTCGCTGCGGTTGAGCTGATCCTTCACGCCGGCGAGATCCATGTTGAACTGATAGTACTTGTTCTTCAGGTGGATCACTTGGTCTTTGAAGAGTGTTTTCTCCATGTCGAGCCAGTCGGTATTGGTGTGTCCGCGAGTGATGTCGAAGTAACCGTTCACGCGACCGCCTTCGATGTGGATTTGCAGGGCGGGAACAGACTCAAGTTTCTTGCGCGTGTCGGTGATCGTGTAGACAATGAACAGGTGGCTGTCGTTGTCGGCCACCACCATGTTCAGACCGGGGTTCAAGCGCTGACGTGGACCGGTCACACTGAGACCTTCTGTCGTCATGGCCTCCACCTTCGTCGAAGGTACGAAACCGGCGCTGTTGATATAGATGAATGCAGCTTCGCCACGCTTGAGACTGATACCGGTGGGACCTGTTTGGGGCGAGAACATGTAGCCTGTTCCTACGAGCTTGTCGCTGTTCCACTGCGTATCGTCAGAATAAGGCTTGTAGTCGTACACACGGAACTCCTTTCACGGTGTCCCCATGAGTTGTTCTTCACCTTCAAAGCCATGGCCTGCACAGAAGCGGGCAGCGGCGTGTAGTTGCCGGCAGAACCGCCTGCGGGTTGGCTCATCAGTCCGGTGAGTTCGGCATCTGAAAGCGCCTGGTATTCGGCTTTGAGCTCCGTGCAACCGGGATTAGTGAAATAGATGGCGAGCGTGTTCTTGATCTTTTGAAGATTCGAACCGCTGAAGTCGGTCAACTCGGCCAAGTTGTTGCGGGCAGCAGCCAATGCGGCTTCGTCTACCTCTGCCTTGGTGATGATCCACTGCGATTCGGGCATATTCACGTCCCAGCCTACGACACGGTGACCACCGTCGTTGTGGAGTCCGACATTATTATTGTCGCCGAAACCATAGCTGGGCGTAAATTCGTCGGTACCGGCCGAAAGCGTGAAGCTGGGGTTAGAAGACACTACGGTCTTGTAGGTGCGCGAACGCTCTCCACCCTGCGTAGCCACATAACGCTCGGTCAGGGCATTGCGGAGCGCCCACTTCGTGCCCTTCTTCACCATTTGCCACACCTGCGAGTAGTCGCCGGCCGTTTGAGGCAGTGTGCTGAGTTCGTGCGAGCCGGAACCTTCTGACATCACGCGACCGTAAGCCACATTGGTCAGGTAAACGTATCCGTTTTCCGTGGGTTCGATGGCACCGCCGGCCTTATTGAGCTGTGCTTTGATTTCGTCTTTGCTGACATCGGTCACGGCTTCGAGCACCCAGTCAGAGTAGTTGTCATTCACCGAGGGCGAATTGGCCTTCCAACCGAGGAGGTTGCGCGAGCCGCTGTTTTCGTTCAGACAGTCGTTGCCGCTGAAATCTGATTTCCAAGACAGGGTAACGTAGTCGGTGTTACCGCTCTTGGCGTTGGCCTCACTATATTTGAGGTAGTATTTCTTGGCACCGGCAGAAGTGACCATGGGGTTGCCCGACTGGTCGTTGAGAAAACGACCGGTAGAGGCATTGCGCACGGTGTAGCTGCCATTGTTGGCGGTGAGAATCCACACTTGTGTGAGTTTCTGCGCAGCCGTTGTGATTTTGCTTTGTCCGGTCAGCTTACCCGTGGCCGTTGCCTCGGTAGCATAACGTCCGGACCCGCGATTCTTGATTCTGAAGATACCGCCTTCGCGGAGAATCTTCTCCACCGCGGCCTTATCGGCCCAACCTACGGTGGGTTGCATGACGCCGAGGAGGACGGCAAGCAGGAAGATGAATGCTGAAAGTTTCTTCATACGTTGGGAGTTATGTTGCTCGGCAAAGATAGTTTTTATCTTCGAAATGACCGCGCTTCCAACGGCTTTTTTATCATGTCTACTCTACATTTTCGTCCATCGCACGCACTATTCCTATCCAAACGTCACTTTCGTTCGCCGAAAACAAGCCAACTTTCTGCCCAAAGTGGAGGACTTTTCGCGAAAAGCAGACCACTTTTCGCCGCAACTTCACCACTTTTCTCTCTACACTTTGCACGACTCGCCCCACCCTGCGAGGCAAAAGACACAAAGACCTTCTCCTCACGCGCGCGTTACGCGCGTATATAATGAGTAGAGGACACGCTTCTGCGCACACTCCTGCCGTAAGCAGCGAAAGCACGCGACAAAGCGGCAGTATCTGACGATTGGCACAGTTGTTGCAAGATTTGTGGCATAGAACAAAAACTTAGCAATACAATGGCAGTACAAAAAGGTAACATCGGCATTACGACCGAAAACATCTTCCCCGTCATCAAAAAATTCCTCTACAGCGATCACGAGATTTTCCTCCGCGAAATCGTTTCCAACGCCGTAGACGCCACACAGAAACTCCGCACCCTCTCGGCCAAAGGCGAGTTTAAGGGTAGCCTCGACGACTTGAAAGTATCCGTCAAAATCGACAAAGAAGCCGGCACGCTCACGGTGAGCGACAACGGTATCGGTATGACGGCCGAAGAAATCGACCGTTACATCAACCAAATCGCCTTCTCCGGGGCGACGGACTTCCTCGAAAAATATAAAGAGGACGCCGCCACCATCATAGGGCACTTCGGTTTGGGATTCTACTCCTCGTTCATGGTGTCGAGCCGCGTAGACATCATCACGCGCAGCTACCGCGAAGGCGCGGAAGCCGTGAAATGGAGCTGCGACGGCACCCCCGAGTTCACCCTCGAACCCGCGGAGAAAGCCGAACGCGGTACGGACATCGTGCTCCACATCGACGAGGAGAACCAAGACTTCCTCGAAAAAGCGCGCGTCGAAACCTTGCTCAACAAATATTGCCGCTTCCTTCCTGTTCCCGTTGTGTTCGGTAAGAAGACCGAATGGAAAGACGGCACGCAAGTGGAGACCGAAGAGGATAACGTGGTGAACGACACCACGCCGCTCTGGACGAAAACGCCCTCGACGCTCACCGATGAGGACTATCGCCAATTCTATCGCGAGCTCTATCCCATGCAGGATGAGCCCCTCTTCTGGATTCACCTCAATGTGGACTACCCCTTCAACCTCACCGGTATTCTCTACTTCCCGAAGATCAAGAACAACCTCGAAATCCACCGCAACAAGATCCAACTCTTCTGCAACCAAGTCTTCGTGACGGATTCGGTGGAAAACATTGTGCCCGACTTCCTCACGCTCTTGCACGGTGTGATCGACAGTCCCGACATTCCCCTCAACGTGAGCCGCTCTTATCTCCAGAGCGACGCGAACGTGAAGAAGATTTCGCAATACATCACGAAGAAGGTGGCCGACCGCCTCTCGTCACTCTTCAAATCCGACCGCGCACAGTTCGAGGAGAAAATGGGACGACCTCCGTTTGTTCATCGACTACGGCATGCTCTCGGAAGAAGACTTCTATGAGAAGGCCAAAAACTTCGCTCTCCTCAAGGATGTGGACAACAAATACTACACCTACGAGGAATATCGCGAAGCGGTGAAGGAGAACCAAACAGACAAAGACGACCGTCTGATCTGCCTCTACACGAGCGATCCCGAAGCGCAGTATGCCTATGTGGAAGCCGCGAAAGCCAAAGGCTACAACGTGCTGCTGCTCAACGGACAACTCGATGCGCCGCTGCTCAACATGCTCGAACAGAAGTGGGAAAAGACGTCGTTCGCCCGCGTCGACGGCGACACGTTGGAAAACCTCATCCGCAAGGCCGACAACACGCCCTCGGAGGCCGACCAACAGTTGCGCGACAACCTCGGCAGCGTGTTCACCGCCGTGCTCCCCAAGGTGGAGAAAGCACAATTCCATGTCGAAGCTTCGGCACTCGGTGCCAACTCGGCTCCCCGTCCTCGTGACGCAGAGCGAATACATGCGCCGCATGAAGGAGCAAGCTCGCCTGCAACCCGGCATGTCGTTCTACGGCGAACTGCCTGACACTTACAGCCTGGTGCTCAACACTGACCACCCGCTCGTGCGCGGTGTCAACGACGGATTGAACGCCGCCACGGCCGAACGTCTCGCGCCCATCGACGCGGAACTTCGCGGACTCAATGCGCGCCTGCAAGCCCTCGAAGCCGCACAACAGCACACCAAGCCCGAAGACGTCACCGAGGAGGAGAAAGAACGAGCTCAAACAGGTGAACGATCAAATCGCCGAACAGCGCAAACAGCGCGAAACGGTGCTGGCCGACTATGCACGCACCAACCAAGTGGTGCCGCAACTCATCGACTTGGCCTTGTTGCAAAACGGTTTGCTCCGCGGCGAAGCGCTCAATGCCTTTGTGAAGCGCTCGGTCGATCTCATCAAATAAGTCTATCCTAATTTTCGCGGCGAGAGAAGCCTTGCGCTTTTCTCGCCGCCTCTTCTTTTCTCGCCCCATGCTCCCAATGCTTTCGCGCACTCTGCGCCTTCCCGCCCTCCTGCTCGCCTTGAGTTTCGCCCCCACAGGCGATGCTCGTCCGACGGTTCTCCCGTTGCACTCCCCCGTCGCCCTTGCCACGGCGTCCCGCCACCGCTGCGTCGCAAACAACTGCCCAGGTGATCTATGATCGCAGTGACGAACAGGAAGTGGAACGACTGCTCAACGACACCTCGCTTCGCACCTCGCTCGACTTCGCCCGCCGCTTGAAAGGGCGCCCTTATGTGGCCTCCACACTCGAAGTGGCCGATCCCGAACGCTTAGTGGTCAACCTCCGCGGTCTCGACTGCGCCACGCTCGTCGAAACCGCTTCGGCACTCGCCATGACGCGTCGTGAAGGCAAACGCCGATTTGCCGATTACTGCCGCAACTTGGAACGCCTGCGCTACTTCGACGGACACGTGGCCGGTTACACCTCGCGCTTGCACTACCTGTCCTTTTGGATGGCCGACCACCTGCGACGCAAAACCATTGAAGAGGTCGTTCTCCCCACGAATCTCACGCAACCCTTGTACATCGACCTTCACTATATGAGCCGCCACGCCGAGTCCTATCCCATGCTACGCAACCATCCGGAGCGCGTGCGCGAAATTGCCCGCTTGGAGCGCAAATACTCGGGCAACGTCGGCCGCTTCATCCCGAAAAAGAACGTCGATCTCTCCCGCAACGAATTGGGTGCCATCCACGATGGCGACGTCATCGCCGTCGTCACCCGCAAAGACGGACTCGACTATTCCCACCAAGGCTTGGCCTATTGGGGCAAAGACGGCAAACTGCACATGCTCCACGCTTCGAGCCAGTACAAAAAGGTGATTGAAGACTCGCGCACCCTGTCCGCTTACCTCGCCGGCATCTCGCATGCCACCGGCATTCGCGTCTTCCGTGTGCGCTGACCTGTCCTCCCACCTCAACCTTTACTATTTTCTCCTCTGCCCTTTTCGCGCCCCGCTCGGATTCCCGCCAACGGTGGCACCCAAAGAGCTATTTTCATCAGCCTATATTATTATGGAGTACATCAAACTCAACAACGGCCTGCCGATGCCCGCTCTCGGCTACGGCGTTTTTCAAATCGGTGACGAAGAAACGGCACGCTGTGTGGCCGACGCCATCGACGTCGGCTACCGCCTCATCGACACCGCACAGGTCTATCAAAACGAACGCGGCGTGGGCGAAGGCATTCGCCGCAGCGGTGTGGCTCGCGAAGACCTCTTTCTCACCACCAAGGTCTGGATCAGCAATGCCGGCGAACGCAAAGCGGCTGCCTCCATCGACGAGAGTCTGCAACGTCTCGGCACCGACTACATCGATTTGCTCCTCATCCACCAACCCTACGGCGACTACTACGGCACTTGGCGCGCCATGGAAACCGCCCTCATGATGGGAAAAGTACGTGCCCTGGGCGTGAGCAATTTCTCTCGCGGCCGCTTCACCGACTTGGCCGCCTACGGTAAAGTGCTCCCGGCCGTGAATCAGGTGGAAGCCAACGTCTTCTCCCAACAACAAACGCTCGACGAACTGCTCCACCACTTCGACACGCGTATCATGGCGTGGGCACCCCTTTCCCAAGGCGGAGAAGGCCTCTTCGACAACGAACTGCTGATCTCTCTCGCGCAACGTCACCACAAAACCGTGGCACAAATCGCCCTCCGCTGGCTGATTCAGCGCGGCTACATTGCCATTCCGAAGACGGTACGCAAGGAGCGCATGCAAGAAAACTTCGATGTCTTCGACTTCCGTCTCTCCGACGAGGAGATGCTCCAAATCGCCGCACTCAATCGCTCGGACACCGGCACACGCGATTTCGACGATCCCGAATTCATCAAACGCCTCCTTTCCTTCACCGTCTGAACCGCGCACGCTTCGCTGCGACGCCACACCTTCGAACGGCCGATTCCACTCTTTTTCTCGCCCGAAACCTCGGCAGACGAAAAACAAAGATTTGGAAAACGATACAAGGTTATAAGTTTATTCGAACACCCGCGGATGCCCCATTCGCAGCAGAAAACGCGAAAATAGCGAAAAGCCAACTGAGCAATGCTCAATTTTCGGCTTAAGGGTCAAATATACTCCTGAAATAGGCTTTAACCTCCTGAAGTTCATACCTTTGTATCATATTATAAGGTTATGATGCATTTAACTCGAAAAAAAATGCCCCAAATGTGGCTCTTTCCGGATGATTCGCAAAGGGCATCACAATGGTTCTTCTTACTGGTATTGTAAGACTTGTAATCGCTATTCCAGCGGTCGTAAAAAAAGCCTTCCCAAGAGGCTATATTCAATCGCTACAGTCAAGGTACATTTACGATCAAGGAACTCTCGCAAGAGTTTAATATTTCTGCTTCCACAGTCAAGCGCATACTCCGGAATTATACGGTAACAAAGGTAGCACACACACCCGGAAAAGTGGTGGTACAAATGGATACAACCTATTGGGGACGCAACTTTGGCCTTGTCCTTTTTATGGATGCTGCAACTCACCATATCCTCCACCATTTCTTCATTCGAGGAAAAGAACGAATCGAGGATTACAAGCAGGGATTAGCCTATCTCGAGCACTTAGGATGGGAGGTGGCAGGAGTCGTTGCCGATGGCCTTAGCGGGCTAAAAAACAGCCTTATACAAACTCCTTATCAGTATTGTCAATTTCATCAAGCTCAACGCATTCGCCAACTTCTAACTTTGAAACCTCGTATGCTCGCTGCCCAAGAATTACAGCGAATCGTCTCACGATTAACGCAGAGCAACCGCTCTGAGTTTGCCCATCTTTTGGAAGATTGGAGGGAGCGATGGGACGATTTCTTGAAGGAAAAGACCTATGAGGAGAATGGAGTAAATTTTCATTACACTCACCGCAAACTTAGAGCGGCTTATCGCAGTTTAAAAGAACATTTGGATCAACTCTTCACTTACCAAGATTTTCCAATGGGCGTGATGCCAAACACAAATAACGCTGTCGAGTCGTTCAATAGTTGGTTGAAGCGAAAACTGCAATTGCACCCGGGACTTTCACCCGCTCGTCGAGAAAATCTAATTTCAAATCTTATAATGGCTTATAATCCTAGATCTAGAAAGGGGACTTGAACCCTTGTAGGAGTATTTTTGACCCTTAGATGAACTTCAGGAGGTTAAAAGCCTATTTCAGGAGTATATTTGACCCTTAAGCCCAATTTTCGCTACACCAACACGTTTCCCCCTTGCACGACACGTCTCGCTAATCGGCTCATTCTTAACGGAGAATGAGCCGATTGTTTTTCTTTTCAACGAAAGAACTTGTCAGAACAACAAGTCAAACCAAATTCTTCTATAAAAGATACTATTTTTACACGATGTGTAGACTATAAGGTTTTGACTCCACCCAAAATTAACTATATTCGCGGTATGAAAAGGAGGACAATTTGGATAACCGCCGCACTGATGTTCCTTGCGATCTTCGCATTGATCGGAACGGAGGTATATTACTATCATCAGATCCAAGACATGCGCCGCCGACAGTTCGCCGAAAACGTCCAACGCGCACTCTACCAAACGGCACATGCCCTCGAAATCAACGAGGTACAGCACCGTTTGGACACCGAAATGGGCTTCCCCGATGACAGTACAGCCCGAGCGCTGGCCGACTCGCTCTCCATCCCGGTGCAAGACAGCGCCCAAACGCGCATTCCCCACAGCCCCTCCTTCGGCCGTAAGTACCCGATCGCCCTCAATGCGTTCGGCGACAACTCCATCAAAGCCACCCTCCGACAACGATACCTCAAACAACGGCACCTCGTCGACGAAGTGATCTACAACAACATCGATCGCCTCACCGACAAGCCGTTGGAACAGCGAATCGACCGCACAGAACTCGATGTGCTGCTGAAAAATGAATTGCAACACAACGGCATCGACTTGCGCCTCGTGCACTATCACTTCAAAGTGCAAACCACAGACGGGCGTACCGTGCTGAGTTGCAAAGACTACAACGAAGAGTATTCCGACGAAGAGTACAAACAAGAGATCTTTGCCGACGATTCCCCCGCCCACATGGGCATTCTCGTCGTGAGATTTTCAGATCTCGGCAGTTATTTCATGCGCGAAACGGGCATCATGCTGCTCCTCGGCCTCTTCAGTCTGCTCATTCTCGCCATCTCCATCTTTACGCTCATCGGCATCTATCGACAAAAACGGCTCTCACAGATGAAGACCGACTTCATCAACAACATGACCCACGAGCTCAAAACGCCGATTGCCTCGATTTCGCTCGTTGCGCAGATGCTCTCAGACCAAGCATCACGCTACCGGCCGATAAAGTCAGAGACTACCACAGCGTACTCTTCTCTGAATCGAAACGACTCCGCATGCTGGCCGAAAAGGTCTTGCAACTCTCGATGTTCGACAGCATCGACGCCATCCACTTCAAATTCGACGAGTTGGAAGCCAACACGGTCGTGGAAGAAGCCACCATGGCCTTCCAACTCAAAGTCAAGCAAGATGATCCCAACGGAAGCATCGAGGCACATATCGATGCCGAAGATCCCATCATCAACGCGGATCGTATGCACTTCACCAACTTGGTGAACAACCTTCTGGACAATGCGCTCAAATACCGCCGTCCCGAAGTGCCGATCAAACTCGTTGTTTCGACCTTCAACAAGGGGAAACAATTCGTCATCACCTTCTCCGACAACGGCATCGGAATAAAGAAGGAAGACCTGAAGCGCATCTTCGATCGCTTCTATCGCGTGACGTCCGGCAACGTCCACAACGTCAAAGGAGTGGGCATCGGACTTGCCTACGTGGCCGGCGTGGTGAAAGCACACCACGGCACGATTACCGTCGACAGCAAATACGGCCACGGTACCACCTTCACCGTCAGTTTTCCCATCATGGACGACTGATGTAAACTAAAATATTCATCACAAATACCTATCACTATGACTCTTGACGGAAAAGTAAGAATCCTCCTCTGCGAGGACGACGAGAATCTCGGCATGCTCCTCCGCGAATATCTCTTGGCCAAAGGCTACGACGCCGTGCTCTGCAACGACGGCGAAGAAGGCTACCGCGAATTTCTCCGCAGCAAATACAATCTCTGTGTCTTTGACGTGATGATGCCTAAAAAGACGGCTTCACCTTGGCAAAGGAAATCCGTTTGACCAACACCGAAGTGCCCATCGTCTTCCTCACGGCAAAGACCCTCAAAGAAGACGTTTTCGAAGGCTTCCGCATCGGTGCCGACGACTACCTCACCAAGCCCTTCTCGATGGAAGAACTCACCTTCCGCATCGACGCCATTCTCCGTCGTGTGCAAGGCAAGAAGAACCGCGAACGCACCTTCTACAACATCGGTAAGCACTACACCTTCGACACCCAAAAGCAGATTCTCTGCTACACCTGCAGCGACGAAGCCGATGCACAACGCATCCGCACCGAATTCGAAGCCGAGGTGCAAGACGGCAAGGCCTCTAAGAAGCTCACCACCAAGGAGAGCGAACTCCTGAGCCTGCTCTGCGCACACATGAACGAAATCCTCCAGCGCGATTTCGCCCTCAAAAAGATCTGGATCGACGACAACTACTTCAACGCGCGCTCCATGGACGTGTACATCACCAAGCTGCGTAAGCACTTGCGCATGGACGAAGAGGTGGAAATCATCAACATCCACGGTAAGGGCTACAAGCTCATTGCCAAGGAAGAGGAAGAAAACGAAGACTAATCCCTCTTCGTGTTCACCCGAACACCATTTCCCCAACAAAATAATGGGCGCACTCATCGCGAGTGCGCCCGTTATTTTGTTGATTTAATATTTTGAGTGCTGCGGTTCAAAGAGAGTTGCCTATGGTTTTAGGGATGAAATATTCTTTCAGGGCTATAAACTCTGCACGATTGCTACTTCACTCCAAAGTCGGATGAACCTAAACAATTACCTGTTTCATACGTCATCTCCTTCTCGTTTCATCGGCACAGACCCACACTCCGAGCCGAAGAGTTCGAACACCTTATTGACCTTGTCGAGGCGAAGCGTGGTCTTGCCCTGTTCCAATTCACGCACGAAGCGCAACCCCACTCCGGCTTTCTCGGAGAGGTCGACTTGTGTCAGTTTATATTTCTTGCTATTGCTGTCCGGTAAACTTCAAAACGCTACAATTTCCCTATCTGCAATGCCCATCAATAGGCGTTGCGGACTTCTTTTCAGGAAAAGTAAGCCCCCCTTTCCGACTATCATTCATTGGCTGTCCGCTAAAAAAACGCTTGCGAAGAACAGAAAGAGGCGAACTTTAGATGAGGTAAGATGAATCAACCTGTTTAGTGGAGGTCAGAACGACAAATTTGCTGCGTCTAAACTTTTACCGGACAGCAATAAATGATGAAGAATGAGCCACTTAGAACTGCCACATCACATTGAGCATCAAATAGGGCGGAAGGGTTCGTTGCCAACGTTCCGACCAAGTCGTGGCCGTGAATTGACGCTCTATATTGTGGATTTGATGCAACAAATCATAGGCTTCTAGCCGTATGCTCCAATGCTTACCCAGAGATCTATTCAGGGCTGCATTGCACAAATGGCTATATTTGCGCACAATGTCTTGGGTATATCCATGGCGCAAAAAGAGTGTATAGTCTACACTCAGCTGCCAGTCCTTAGCAAGTTGGTAACTACTGAGCAAGCCAATAGTTTGATCCGTTCCCCTTCCAATGAGAAGTAAGCGATGAACTTTGGACGGCCAGATGGTTTACAGCGACTTTTAAGGCGAGTTGAAGCGACGTTGTACGCCACATTAAACGAGCCGAACTCTTTATATTGAGCGAGCGAACATTGCCTATATCTTCTGCACCAGAGAGCGGAGCAGAAAGGAGCGAAGCAAAGAACTGCTCGCGTTGCCATCGTGCATCAGAAGACACACTCAAAGCCCAATGTCCCATGGCATCAAGCTGGCGGTTGTAGCCAGCCTCTAACGCCAGAAGATAGTCGCCACTCACCTGGCGTGGCATGAAAGTATAGACTCCATCGGAAGGAGAGAGAGCACTTGCTTGCACTACTTTGTTATGTTCCAGATTCCATTTACCATTGGCATACCAAGTTTGAGCACGATATTTAGCTTTGCCATTGTAGTCTATCGCAATTTGATGCGTGTGCGAGGCTTTTAGATTAGGATTACCTACATAGCGGAGTTGTGGGTCAAAGGTGTCTGTGAACGAAAATCGTTGGGCTACGGAAGGAGCGTTCCCTGACAGTTGATAATACATCGATACTCCCCAAGGGGATAGCCAACTCACCTGCGGAGAACACAATACATAATGCTGACGCACAGAAGCTGCTCGCGTGTCGAAGCCTTCAGTAGCCTCTATCACCAAAGGTAATTTAAGACTTAACAAATGGCGTGAAAATGAGGTGCGCCACAAACTCGTTAGCGAATGACGATTGGTCTGCTCATGCGAACGATAGCTATTGTCTATGTCTTGCTGCAAGACGGCATTCGTAGGCCATTGGTGATTACCTTGCACTTCATAAGCAGCTATCGTTCGTTCCTTCTCATGATAATCATGAGTAAACTTGTAGGTTAATAACCAAGAGATGTTTCTCCACTTTATCTCATAGTCTACACCACCTTCGAGACTATAGTTATGCGTAGGTAGATGGGCCGTTCTTTGCGATTTCAACCATGTTGCAACATTAGACGTATAACGGTCTGCAAATGTAGTTTGATCCGTTTTGCTCTCCCCGATGCTTGCATCAGCATGAAGCGTTATGGTATTCCCCGTAAAAGGCGATACGAATTTTGCTTTTCCTCCCCACAAGAGGTCGAAATTATGCCCTTTCTGAGAACGGTCTTCACGTAAATCATTGATGACTGAAGAGGCGTACATTGGGTCTCTCCAGAGTTTGTCATGACTCAAAGACTCAGTAGAAGTAGGCAAGAGCAATGTAGTTTGCGAAAAAGCATTGGCACTCTCGTGGTGGTATTTGAGCCAAAGAGCACTTTCAATGAAGACTCTACGTAACGGCACGGCCAAGCGCAGATAGCTCTCCATGCGCCTGCGCAGAGTGTTGTCTCTACTTTGTCCAAGACTCGAATAGGAATCTGTCGTAGCGAGCAAATGCCGCAAGGTCGACTTGCTCTCGACCGTTTCCTCTTGTTCACCACCTGTGATAGTGCCTGTGATATAAGCTTTTGTCTTTCGATTGTTCCAATAGAGATCTACTCCTCCCGACTTGTCGGTCAATGGGTTTGTGGCCAATTGGTCGATGCTAAGGCATTGTGTTGATCAGCTGAGCGCGTATCTCCGATGTTATTCCAACGCGCAAAAGCCGTGGCGCGTGACACATCATCCGTACGCATCGTAAAACCGCGGAGACTGTAGCGGTCGTGAGTGCCGACTCCTGCATCTACGTTGCCCATCCAGCGTTCGTGAAACTCCTTTTTAAGGCGCACGTCCATAACCAAGGGATATTGTTTGCGTTCGAGTGTATCACGCACTTCAAGATAAGCATCTTCGGGTTCACGTCTGTATACTTGCACTTTGCTTACAGAGTAGGCTGGCAGGTTACGCAAAGCAACTCGAGCATCGCCCGAAAAGAAATCCTTGCCATCGACTAGAAGACTCGTCACAAACTCACCATTTACCATAATCCGTCCTCCTGGATTCAATGATACGCCAGGCAATTGCTCAATGAGGCGATCTAACAATGACCCCGTAGCCAACTGAAAAGCATCAGCATTATACACTAGAGTATCACCCTTAAGCACCATCATCACCTTAGAAGCGGTGACTACGGCTTCGGGAAGACTCAAGGTCTTCTCGAGCTTGAGATTGCCCATCTCATACAAGGTCACTCTCTTTCCATTGAGCTTTTCAGGCACATGGAGAGGATAAACCAGCTCTTCGTATCCTACTTTTGAAGCAATGAGACGATAGTCACCATGTCTTGGGAGTTCCAAGCGGAAGGTCACAAGCACTTCACCATTGTTATCGATGCCATACAGTTTGTATTGATCTACACTTCGGTCAACAGCCACTGTGTCCCCTCGTGCATTAAGGGCTACGACTTGTACATCTTCAATGGGCTGAAACTCATCGCATCAATGGTACCTCCTAACACGTACACAGTATCCTGCTGTGCCCAAATAGCATTTGAGAGCAGGAAGAACAGAAGCGAAACTAAGATTCTCATAAACATTTTGTTATAGAGCCCACAGTTGGAAGTACGCTATAATTATGAATAAGTATACCAACTGTGGGACATTCGATAAAAACATACTATCATTCATTGAGTAGCCTAAAAGCAACTCCATCTTATACTTGCATCTATTACTTGAATTCTCACACACTGAAGATGTATGCTAAATGCCGTTTTCGGGGTCAGATACAAGATTTATCACAAGCACGACCCAATTCTCGAACGTTCTTCTGTACCTTATCGGTGGCAAATATAAGAAACTAAACTTAATTACACACCTTATTAGGGATATTATTTCTATGAAAGATGAAATTATACCGTATAAGGAGTACTATTATATTTTCCTTGCATCATCTTACGCTGATTTTCTCCGAAATAAGTACAGTTGTTAGTGAGCATCCAAATGTACAATTGGTTCAGCGGTTTTCTTCTTTTCTGAACCGCATCACTCCAAATGTAGGATGAACCCTTTTTGTGCAACCCTACCACTCATGTCCCAGAAAATCGGTCGGCGCGGCCACCGAATTCACCGCTGTGTCTCCGGCGGCCCTTTTCGTCTGAGAAAAGCCCCAACGCGCACGCGTAGCGCGCGCGTCCGCCGTTTTTCGTTTTTTGCCTTCACCTCTTCACCCGAGAGGGATAAATAACTGATGAACAGACTGTTGAGTGTGAAGGCAAGGAGTAATTTTCCTTCACCGGTGAAGTGTTAAATGGAGCCTTATGTTCACCCATAAACCACAAGAATACAACAAGTTAGGAGTGAAGGTGAAGGGTGAAGGCAAAGATTTGGAACTCGCTGAGTGCGTGATGCGCAGGCGCGTGTCCGCGAAAGCGCAGGGCGATGGGCGGGAAAGGACAGTACAGGGCGTAGCGGAGCAAGAAACGCTCCCCTTTCCCCAAAAAAGAGAGGGAGAATGCAAGAAAACGGAGAGGTTTCGAAGAAAAGTCCACAAGTTTTTGCAGTGTGTTCTGATGAACGGAAAAATCGAAACATTTTCCTCGAAAAAACGGCTCCATTTCGAAACAAAAGAATTACCTTTGCCGCTGATAAAACACATCCTTCCCTTTTCCCGCCGCAATGCGGCGTCCATATAGCAGCGATCTTTGGGAGATATTCTCCTGAATGTCAACGCAAGTGCTCTTTGACTTATTGCAAAAAAGCCCGACGCTCCACCGGGGAAGCATCGGGACTGAGTAAAACTTGCGTCATCCGCTTAAGAGCGGTGTTTATTCGGAACAAAATCGACTTCGATGGATCGATCGGGGCCATCTTGGCTACGTTTCAGCCATTTCACAACGAAAGGTGGTTCGTCTTCGCGTAACCTCTCACTCCGCTGCCACCGATGGGCATCATCAGTCGGTAGAAAGCGGGCATCGGTCGAGCGAAAAACGGCTGAGCAACGCGCGCTTGTGCGGCCTCAGCGATCGGGCTCGGCGACGTAGACGAGGAAAGCACCTTCGGCTCGGATTTCGATGTCAGGGCGGAGCGCCACATTGAGCGTGCCCTGCCACAGCCGTGTGAAATCATAGAGCGGATATTGCAAGCCCCGGGCAGAAAAAGCCTTGGCGCCGAAATTGAAGATCGACACTTCGCAACCCGGTGTGACGGTGCCACTAAACTGATCGCAAGCCGGATAGAACGTGCCGAAGTCGCTGACCATCACCACTTCGGCATGTTCCTCGGCATAGTCCATCAAGAGCGCCAAGTTGGCGAGGGCATGATCTTCGCGCTTCCCGGTTGCACCGAGAATAACGAAGCGATCGCGGCGACCTTGCTTCAGCACGTGGTGGAAAGTCTTCGTGAGGTCGTTGGTCTCCTGCTCTGCGATGCGCACAATGCGATCGGCGTAGTGTTCGCGCACATCTTCGCGCACCGAATCGCCATCGCCGACGATGACGTCCGGCTCAAAACCGGCATCCACACAGGCATTGGCCGCCCCGTCACAACATGCGATATAATCAGCGTTATGCAAAACGTCCAAGGCGCGCGGGGTGGTCGGGAACAAGCCGGCCGCGAGAATCACTGTCGTACTCATACCTCAACAGCCGCCTGCTGGCTACGATAGAGCGCGCGCCAGTTGAAATAACCGAACACGGCCACCGCACCATAGATGAAGAACAATACCGCCCAAGGGTAGTTGGCTTGCGACACGTACATATAAACGTAGGCCGTGTTGACCACTACCCATGCGAGCCACTGCTGAATGTATTTTTCGAAAGCAACCACATGCTCACAAAACTCAATGCCGTGGCAAAGGCGTCGGCAAAGGGCGTTGGCGGTGTGGGCACCTCGAGCGAGGGTAGGAGGTGGGCAAAGAGCGTGGGGGCGTAGACCACGAAACTATAGATCGCGCCGAAGATGAGCAAAAAGGCCAAAACCAAACGAGGATACAATTTGCCGGGGATGTTGTGCACCAAGAAGGCACCGTCGGCGGCTTTGTCTTCCTTCTCGCCGGAGAAGAACATGGCCTGCACGGCCACAAAAAGATAGTAGGCGAAGAGGGCGGCTGTGGCGAAGTTGCTCTTCACCAAATTGACGTAGATGAAGGGCAGCGCATTGACGGCCGAAACGGGCCAAAACTTGGGGCTGGCCTTGTATTGCAAATAGATGTAGGGCAGTCCCAACACGGTGCCAAGGAAGGCGAGCACGCCATTGAGTAGACTGCTGTTGTCGAAAAAGGCAAAGAACGAAGTGAGTGAATCCATGAGATGTTTTTTTTTGCGCACGACGCCCCACTATGGGGACGCGCACCGATGAGAAAACAGAATAAGGACGGCAGAACGCCACCCATGCCTCGAACGGGTCGAGACATGTGATGGCGCCGCTGTCGGGATTCGTCCGAAGACGAGAAAGAACAATGCGTGCAAAGACGCGAGCAATCAGAATTTCAATCCTACGTTGACCAAGAAGTTGGTGCCGGCCATGGGGTAGAAACGCGGATCGTGGAGCACCGCGCCCTTATCGTCGACAGACGACTGCGAATAGCCGTTTGTTTCGTACTTGGCGTTGAAGAGGTTGTAGACCGTGGCTCCGATCGTGATTTCCTTCACCGAAGGCAGACGGAAGCTGTAGGCAGCCGAAAGGTGCGAGACGAAATAAGCATCGAGCGAATTCTCGCGCAACTCCATGTTGTCGAGATACTGACGACCGACATACTGCGAGGTCAGCGAGGCGGTGAAGCCACGATAGTCGACTGTAAAGCGGTTGTTGGCCACGACCGACGGAGAGAAGGAAATCGTGGTGTTCTTGCGAGCAGGCTGGGCTATACCTTTGCTCCAGTCGGCATTGGGCAAGTAGGCCACGTAATCCTTGATTTGGTTTTGGCTCAAGGTCACATTGGCGTCCCAGCGGAACATCGAACAGGGCTTCCATGCACCGGCCAATTCGATACCGGCGCGGTGACTGTCGGCGACATTCTCGGAAATGGCTTCGCCGATTTCGTTGAGGTTGCCGTTGAGCACAAACTGATCTTTGTACTGCATCCAATAGAGTCCGGCCGATACCTCGAACTTCGAGCCGTTGTAGCGGTAGCCGGCTTCGTAGTCGACAAGTCGTTCGGCACGCGGCGCATGCGCAGAGAAGGACTCTTCGTAGTTGTTGCGCGTCGGTTCGCGGTGCGCCACGCTCACCGAAGCATAGGCCTGCTGATCGGGCGAGATCATCCAAGTGGCACCGAACTTGGGATTGAAGAAGTTGAACTTCACATCCGTGTCGTGGTTGGCCTTCTTGTCCGACGTGCCCTTGATGGTGTAGCCGATGTGGCGATACTGCACATCGCCGAAGAGATTAAGCGAGGGCAACAGGGCGTAGTTGGCACGAAGATAAGCATTTCCGTCCGATTTCTTGCCCGTATTGTCATAATACTTCTGGTTGGGCATCAATTGGCCGACGTAGTTCTTCACCCAAAGGACTTGGCCGAAGTGGTCGTTTTCAAAGTAATTGGCGCCCACGCCACCGGTGAGATCGAGGGCACCGTTGCGGTAGTTGAGCGACACGATGGCGCCGCCGAAGTTGCCTTCGAGTTCCTTGCGGCGGATGATGTCGGTTTTCTTCACCTCTTTGCCATCGAATAGGAAAGGCTGCAAACCGTAGGATTTGAGTTTCTTGTTGTTCTTGTATTCCTCGTAGTAGCCGTTGCCGTAGGTGTAGTGGAGGGCGGCGGAGAGGTTGAGGTGGTCGGTCAACTGCTGGGTGAGCAACACTTGGGCGTGCTGCTGGAAGTAGAAGTCGATCTGATTTGTAGAACTCACCGGTCTTGCCGATTGCACCGTTGGGGTTGTAGGTGCGGTTCGTGGTGAGCTGTTCGCGGCTGATGCCGTCCCAAGCATGGTAGGTCTTTTCGCGACCGCCGAAGAGGACGAACTTCAACGTGGTACCCTCATTGAGGTAGGCACCTTGGAAGAAATACGATCCCAAGCGTGCCGAGGCGCGATCGCGGTAGCCGTCGGAGGCAAGGTACGACAAACGGGTGTCGAACGCCCAATGATTGCCGAGGAGGCCGGTGCCGACTTTCACGGTGTTTTTCGTGGTGGCGAAAGAGCCGAACGACGAGTTGACCGAGGCGTAAGGCAGCGCGCCGACGCGGTCGGTGGTCATGTTGATGCTGGCACCGAAGGCGGCTGCGCCGTTGGTGGATGTGCCGACACCGCGCTGGAGTTGGATGTCGTTGACGGAGGAAACAAGGTCGGGGGTGTCTACCCAGTAGAAGGTATGGGCTTCGGGATCGTTGAGGGGGGATGCCGTTGTTGGTCACGTTGATGCGTTCGCCCACCGTGCCGCGCACACGAATGCTGGTGTAGCCGATGCCGTTACCGGCGTCGGAGGTGGTCACTACGCTCGGGAGCGTCGAAAGCAAGAAGGGGATATCTTGTCCGAAGTTCACGCGCTCGATGGCTTTTTGTCCAAATTCGAAAACGCCAACGGCGTGGTCTTCGTGGCACGGTTCGTCACCACGCGTGCTTCGTCGAGACGAGACACGCGAACACTGTCGGCACGCTGTGCCGACACGCTCAAGACAGCGCACCAAAGGGCTGCCCCAATCTTAATTTTGTTCATGTAGATTAATTTAGATAACTACGCCGGCATTACCCGGATCAGTTCATGGGGTTTGTTCTCAGCCTAAGAGTAAGGCACCCCCTTAAATCGAACGCGAAGTTAAGCCTTTTCTCGCAAATTCCCATCGTTTTCGACAGAAAACAGCAGATTGGAGTAGAAACTTAGTGCAAAACTCACCCATTACGGGCGATTTTACTAAATTTGGCGTGTGTGCAACGGCAATTTGCTCGCTTGCGTCCTCCACTTTTTCAAGTGTTGCCCCATGAAAATGCCTTTTTCCTCCCTCTCCCGCGAGACGCGCATCGGACTCGTTGTACTCCTCGTCTTGCTCCTGCTCTTCGCCGCAACCAAATTGTGGTTATTCCCGTTGCTGACCGGTGGAACCCACTCGGCTGCCGCAGGCGATCGACCGGACGACGCGGCTTTGCGCGAAGTGCGCGATTTCGAACAACAACGACTCGCTGCGTTACGTCCAAGCACGGCAGGCGCAGTGGGACGAATGGCAGCACGAGAAGGCGGAACGGCAGCGAGCGCGCGAACAGCGAGAAGCGGAGTATCAAGCGAATCGGGCACGCTGGGACGCCGAAAAGGCTGAACGTGCCGCGCGACGGGCAGAACGCGAGGCGCGCTACGACAGTCTGCGCCGATTGCGGCCGCAAAAACTCGCACTGGGTGCGCACCTGGATGCCAACTCGGCAGATACGGCGGACTTTCAGCGCATTCCGGGCGTGGGGACGGCTTATGCACGCGCTATTGTGGGCTACCGCGAACGCTTGGGCGGGTTTATCGACGCTCGACAACTCACGGAAATCAACGGACTGCCGTATGACGCGGCAAATTGGGTGCGCATTGCTCCGCACTTTCAGCCCCACCGCCTCAACCTCAATCGCGCGACGTTCAAAGCACTGGTGAGGCACCCTTATCTCAACTACGAACAGGTGAAATTCATCGTGAACCGGCGCAACAAAATCGGTCCGCTGCGCGGGTGGGACGATCTGCGCGGCTGCCCCCTGTTCACGGAGCGCGACCACGATCGGCTTGCGCCTTATGTGTCTTTTTAATCACGCTTTCTACAAACCGTCTACGACTACCACAATACATCGACCACAATAAAACTCCATCGCGACCAACAGACTTCATCAACAACAAGCATACAGCAACACAAAAAAACGACATCTACAATTACACTACATCAACAACACAACTGCTTCCCGACAAGAATTGGACAGGTAGGCAAAGACATCTCCCCTCACACCGCGATGATGTGAGGGGAGATGTCCACATTTAAGAGAGGTTTTCGAGTACTCCAACCTTCAAGACACAAAAAAACCGGAGGAACAAAAGTTCCTGCCGGTTTCAATTCTCTCAAGTGCCCAATTTTAGGGCTTGTCGCCATGCGTTGGCGACGTACGTAGCTCTGAGCTTAGGCCTTTACAGAGTCAGCCTTTACGCTGTCCGTAGTTGCGCTGTCAGTCTGAGTGCTGTCTTGGTTGGCACTGTCAGTCATAGACACGCTGTCGCTGTCGTTAGTAGTGGTAGTTTGAGCCTTGTTACCGCAAGAAGCGAAAGAGATAGCTGCGAGAGCTACGAACATGAAAACCAATTTCTTCATTGTTGTGTGAGTTTAGAGTAAAACAATCAATTGCTTGTATTAAAACGATGCAAAGGTACGGACTTTTCCTACACTTCCAAGCGAAACGCCTTTTTTTTTCGAGAAAAGTGAGCGCAAACTACAGAAAAGCGCCTATTATATCAATTATTGAAAAGTCAACCTAACAAAATACATAGCATCTCTTAAAACAACTCATCGGCTCGACGCAAAGCAGGCACAAATATTGGTCTTTCCCCGCGTATCGTGTATTTTTGCACCCAATTATGGACAATCACTCATCTCCTATATATAAGAAGAAGGCCACTTTCGTCACGTTGGGCTGCAAACTCAACTACGCCGAAACCTCAACTTTGCGCGACCGTCTCAGCGACAAAGGTTGCACACCGGCCGAAAACGAAGCTGCAGACATCTGCATTGTCAATACTTGCAGCGTCACCGGCGAGGCCGATGCCAAATGCCGTCACGCCATTCGCAGCCTGCACCGCGAACATCCCGGTGCGTTCATCGCGGTCATGGGTTGCTACGCGCAACTCTCGGGCGAGCACATCGCACAGATTGAGGGCGTAGACCTCGTGGTGGGGCAGGAACAGAAAGGCCGCCTCATCGAACTCATCGAAGAGCACTACGAAGCCAAACAACTCGGCGTGCGCGCCGACAGTCAGTCGCACGGCGGCATCTGCTACACCACCCCGTTGCGCGACATCAAGACCTCGTTCCCTCCTGCTCCCGCGGCGACCGCACACGCTACTTCCTCAAAGTGCAAGACGGCTGCAACTATTATTGCACCTATTGCACCATTCCCGCTGCGCGTGGTCGCTCACGCAATGCGACCATTGCCGAAGTCGTGGCGCAAGCCGAACAAGCGGCGGCCGACGGCGGTCTCGAAATCGTGCTTACCGGCGTGAACATCGGCGATTTCGGTCACTCCACCGGCGAGAATTTCTCGCAACTCGTCCAAGCACTCGACCGCGTCGAAGGCATCAAGCGCTACCGCATTTCGAGCATTGAGCCGAATCTGCTCACCGACGAGATTGTTGATTTCTGCGCCCACAGCCGCGCCTTCATGCCCCACTTCCACATTCCCCTTCAAAGCGGCAGCGACACCGTGCTTTCGCTCATGAAGCGCCGCTACGACACGACGCTTTTCCGCAATAAGGTGGAACTCATTCGCCGCATCATGCCCGATGCCTTCATCGGCGTGGACGTGATTGTCGGCACCCGCGGAGAAACCGACGAATGCTTTGAAGAAGCCTATAACTTCATCGCCTCGTTGCCCATCTCCCAACTGCACGTCTTCAGCTACTCCGAGCGTCCCGGCACCGCAGCGCTCGAGATTCCGCACGTGGTCGACGCCCCCACCAAGCGCGAGCGCAGTCGTCGGCTCCTTGCTCTCTCGGAAGAAAAGCGCATCGCCCACTATCGCCGCTTCATCGGCGAAACCCGCACCGTCCTGTGGGAACATCTGCGCGAAGGCCGCCCCATGATGGGGTGGACCGACAATTATATTCGCGTCGAAGCGGCGCCCGGCTTCGACATCGCCCCCGACTCACTCGGACAAGCCCTGCTCGGCGACTTCAACGAGAGCGGCGACGCACTCATCGCCACCCCTATCCTTTGATCCTACCGCCCTTGTGGGCACGTTTTTGACCTCAAAACTATTTTCATCCATGATTGCTGTTGTGATTCTCAACTGGAACGGCGTTGACATGCTCCGCCGCTATCTGCCGGGTGTCGTGAGCGACTGCGCCGACGAGGGCGAAGTCATTGTAGCCGACAACGGGTCGACCGACGCCTCGCTCGACTACCTGCGTGCCGAACACCCGGACGTGCGTCTCCTCTGCTTCGACAAAAACCACGGCTTTGCCGAAGGCTACAATGCCGCCTTCCGCCGCATCGAAGCCGAAACGCCCGGACGCTACAACTATTACCTCCTCCTCAACAGCGATGTGCGCACCTCCCCCGGCTGGCTCACCCCACTGCGCACCTACATGGACGCGCATCCCGAAACGGCCGCCGCCCAACCGAAGATCCACGCCGAATGGGCGCACGACAGTTTCGAACACGCCGGTGCCGCAGGCGGATTCATCGACCGCTACGGCTATCCCTTCTGCCGCGGCCGCATGCTCAACGTCCTCGAGAAAGACCACGGGCAGTACGACACCGTGCGTTCCCTCTTTTGGGCTACCGGCGCCGCACTGCTCGTTCGCCCCGCCGACTGGAACGCCGTCGGAGGCTTCGACCCGCACTTCTTCGCCCACTTCGAAGAAATCGATTTCTGCTGGCGACTCCGAGCGCGAGCGCGAAAAATTGTGTGCATCCCCCAGTCGGTCGTCTACCACGTCGGCGGCGGCACGCTTCCCGCCGAGCATCCGCGGAAAACCCTACCTCAATTTCCGCAACAGTCTCACCATGCTCTACAAGAATCTCCCCACCGACGAGTTGCGCCACGTCCTCCGCGTTCGCAAATGGCTCGACGGTATCGCGTGGCTCAAATACTTCGCGACGGGCGACTTCGCCAATGCCAAAGCCGTGCGCTGTGCCCGACGCGATTTCCACAAGTGGCAACACCACTTTGACGCCGCCCGCAAGCAAAACCTCGAGTCCACCACCCTCTTCAACATCCCCGAACGCATACAACGCAGCCTCATCTACGGCTTCTATGTGCAACGGCAGAAAACCTTCGCCCAATTCATGTCCTAACGCCATGGCCGCTCTCTATCTCATTCCCGTCACCCTCGGCGACACGCCCCACGACCGCGTACTCCCGGCTGCCAATGCCGACATCGTGCGCTCCATTCGCCACTTCGTCGTCGAAGAAATCCGCACGGCGCGGCGCTTCCTCAAAGCCGTAGACCGCAACATCGATATCGACGCGCTCACCTTCCACGAAATGGGCAAGCACGCCGATCCCACGCGCTTCTCCTCCTTTCTCGCTCCCCTGCGCAAGGGCGAAGACGTGGGTGTCATCAGCGAAGCCGGCTGCCCCGCCGTGGCCGATCCCGGTGCCGATTTGGTCGCCATCGCCCAACAAGAAGGACTGCGCGTCGTGCCGCTGGTCGGCCCCTCGAGCATTCTCCTCGCTGTGATGGCGTCGGGCTTCAACGGCCAGAGCTTTGCCTTCCACGGCTATCTTCCCATCGACGGCAGTGCACGCATCAAGCGCCTCAAACAGTTGGAAGCCCGTTCGCGCGACGAACACCAAACGCAACTCTTCATCGAGACGCCCTACCGCAACGCCAAACTCTTTGCCGACATCCTTTCGGCCTGCTCGCCCAAAACGCGACTCTGTGTCGCCGCCGGCATCACCACCGACCGCGAGTGGATCTGCACACGCAGCGTCAAAACGTGAAACAAACGGGATTGCCCGATTTGGGTAAGATTCCCGCCATTTTTTCTCATCTACGCCTGACCCGACGAGGCGGAGACCTCTCCACGCGAAGGCCTCCGCCCGTTTCTTTTGTCGCCCCCGCCATGCCGACTGCAACGCCCTCACCGCGAAGTAGGCCGATTCTCCGCCGAGTGCATCTGCCTCATCACTCAAGTCGACACGCCGTTCTTCGATCATCAAAATCAAGCTCTTTTTCACCCCCCTTCCCTCCTCTTTTATATATGCTTCGTTCCCTCTTGGCCGTCGGCTGCGGCTGTTTCGTTGGCGGCATCCTCCGCTATCTCCTCACGTTGCTCCTGCCCGGTGCCGCCGACGGGCGTTTTCCATGGAGCACCTTCGCCGCCAACGCCCTCGGCTGTCTGCTCATCGGCCTACTGAGCGGTTGGCTCTCGCGCACTGCGGCTCCCGACGCGCTGCGGCTCTTCCTCACCGTCGGACTTTGCGGCGGTTTCACAACCTTTTCCACCTTCGTGGCCGACGGCCGCGCCCTTTGGCAACAGCAACTTACGCTTACTGCCGTCGCCTACCTCTGCTCGAGCCTCATCGTCGGCTTCGCCCTCCTTGGGTTAGGCCATCGCCTCACGGCCTGATCGTCCATGGGCGCGCATCGTCCCTATCTCCCGTCCCTTCTTCCTCTCAACAAAGAGCGCCACGCTGCAGTTTTGCAGCGTGGCGCTTTCGTTCAAGTGGGTATCCCGCGCACCGATGGACAGTGCAAGAAGAAAGGAAATCTTTGGAATGGTGTCATGGTTTGACCGTCTTCTTTCCGTTCACCACATACACGCCGGCCGGCAAATGTTTCCACTCTCCGCGCACGCGCTTGCCTTGCAGCGTATAGATCTGCTGCGCACCGTCTGCACCGAAGCGCACGCTTTCCACCTTTGTGGACTTAGCGGTGAAATAGCCCGTTTCCGGATTGGCCATTGTAACGTCTGTCTTGCTTTTGTCATAAGTTACCGCCCCCTTCAACTGCGTGCAGCCGGCAAACATATTTACCGATTCCGGGCACTGCCAAGCCGTATTGCACCTGATGGTAGTCAACGCCGAGCAACCGGAGAACATGTAGTGCATATCGGTGACCTTTTGGGTGTTAAAGTGCGACACGTCAAGAGAAGTCAAACCGGAGCAAGCGGAGAACATCCCACCCATGGAGGTGACGTTTTGGGTGTCGAAGTGCGACACGTCAAGAGAAGTCAAACCAGAGCAACCGGAGAACATCCCACCCATGGGGGTGACGTTTTGGGTGTTGAAGTGCGACACATCCAGAGAGGTCAACTCTTTGCAATTGGCGAACATCGCCTGCATATCGGTGACGTTTTGAGTGTTGAAGTTCGATACGTCGAGAGAAGTCAAACCGGAGCAACCGGAGAACATCCCATTCATATTGGTGACGTTTTGTGTGTTGAAGTGCGACACGTCGAGAGAAGTCAAACCCGAACAATCGAAGAACATCGCCTGCATATCGGTGACGTTTTGCGTGTTGAAGTTCTTCACATCGAGAGAAGTCAAACCCGAACAACCATCGAACATGAAGCTCATGTCGGTGACGTTTTGAGTATTGAAGTTCTTCACATCGAGAGAAGTCAAACCCGAGCAACCCTGGAACATCCCATTCATGTTGGTGACGTTTTGCGTGTTGAAGTTCTTCACATCGAGAGAAGTCAAACCCGAACAACCATCGAACATCCCATTCATATTGGTGACGTTTTGAGTATTGAAGTTCTTCACATCGAGAGAAGTCAAACCAGAGCAACCCCGGAACATCCCATTCATGTTGGTGACGTTTTGGGGGTTGAAGTTCTTCACATCGAGAGAAGTCAAACCGGAGCAACCATAGAACATCCCATTCATATTGGTGACGTTTTGAGTATTGAAGTTCTTCACATCGAGAGAAGTCAAACAAGAGCAACCATAGAACATCCCATCCATGTAGGTGACGTTTTGGGTGTCGAAGTGCGACAAGTCAAGAGAGGTCAAACCGGCGCAACCGGAGAACATCCCATCCATGTAGGTGACGTTTTGGGTGTCGAAGTGCGACAAGTCAAGAGAGGTCAAACCGGCGCAACCGGAGAACATCCCACTCATGTTGGTGACATTTTGGGTGTCGAAGTGCGACACGTCAAGAGAAGTCAAGCCCGAGCAACCCCGGAACATCCCATACATATTGGTGACGTTTTGGGTGTCGAAGTGCAACACGTCAAGAGAAGTCAAGCCCAAGCAACCCCGGAACATCCCACCCATGTCGGTGACGTTTTGCGTGTTGAAGTGCGACACGTCAAGAGAAGTCAAGCCCGAGCAACCCCGGAACATCTCATACATGCCGATGACTTTTTGTGTATTGAAGTGCGACACGTCAAGAGAAGTCAAGCCCGAGCAACCCCGGAACATCCCACCCATGTCGGTGACGTTTTGCGTGTTGAAGCGCGACACGTCAAGAGCAGTCAAGCCCGAGCAATCATCGAACATCTTACGCATGTCGATGACGCTTTGCGTGTTGAAGTGCGACACGTCAAGAGAAGTCAAACGATCGCACCCCTGGAACATCCCATACATATTGGTGACGTTTTGCGTGTTGAAGTGCGACACATCCAGAGAAGTCAACTCTTTGCAATTGGCGAACATCGCCCACATTGTTGTTACGTTTTGTGTATTGAAGTTTGACACGTCGAGAGAGGTCAACGCCTTACAACTGGAGAACATCGCACCCATGGAAGTGACGTTTTGGGTGTTGAAATGCTTCAGGTCAAGAGAAGTCAAACCCGAGCAACCGTTGAACATCCCACTCATGTCGGTGACGTTTTGCGTATTGAAGTTCGAGACGTCGAGAGAAGTCAAGCCCGAGCAATCCAGGAATATCGCACTCATGTCGGTGACGTTTTGGGTGTTGAAGTGCGACAAGTCAAGAGAAGTCAAACCGGAGCAACCGTAGAACATTCCAGACATGTCTTTCACTTCCGAAGTGTTGAGATATTGAAATCCTTCAATCTGAGTGAGCTTAATACATTTGTAGAACCAATCGGAAGTGGTTGTGGGACGGAAATTTCGGAACGAGGCATCGAACACCACATGCGTGGTGACACTGTCTGCCACTTTCCATGTTCCTGCCCATGCAGGGAGGGTGTAACCTCTCTCTTTTTTCGTCTCCTTGATGCCCCAAGTCGTGCCCGTACGAGTGGCACGTTGGTCATCGTAGTAGAAGGTGAGCGTCGTCTTGTCCGCGCTTTGCGCCACATAGGCTTCCACACCTCCGTCATTTGAGCGAGTGAAATAGCCCGTTTCCGGATTGGCCATCTTTGCATCGGTCTTCTTTCCGTCGTAGGCCACCGCGCCCTTCAACTGCGTGCAGCCGGCAAACATTTTTTCCGATTGGGGACACTGCCAAGCCGTATTGCTACTGATGGTAGCCAGCGCCGAGCAATCGGAGAACATGTAGCTCATGTCGGTGACGTTTTGGGTGTTGAAGTGCGACAAGTCAAGAGAAGACAAACCAGAGCAACCATGGAACATCCAACTCATGTCCGTGACCTTTTGCGTCTTGAAGTGCGACAAGTCCAAAGAAGTCAAACCAGAGCAACTGGAGAACATCGACTGCATGGAGGTGACGTTTTGCGTATTGAAGTTCGATACGTCGAGAGAAGTCAAACCGGAGCAATCCCTAAACATCGCATCCATGTCTGTTACGTTTTGCGTATTGAAGTTCGATACGTCAAGAGAAGTCAAACCGGAGCAATCCTGGAACATCACAGCCATCTCTGTTACGTTTTGAGTGTTGAAGTTCGATACGTCGAGAGAAGGCAAACTATGGCAAAATCCGAACATCCCACCCATGTCGGTGACGTTTTGCGTGTTGAAGTGCGACAAGTCGAGAGAAGTCAAACCGAAGCAATCGAAGAACATGTAGCCCATGTCGGTGACGTTTTGCGTGTTGAAGTGCGACAAGTCAAGAGAAGTTACCCCCCTGCATTCGGAGAACATCCTATGCATGTCGGTGACATTTTTCGTATTGAAGTGTGACAAGTCAAGAGAAGTTACCCTCCTGCAACCGGAGAACATTCCACCCATGTTGGTGACGTTTTGCGTGTTGAAGTGCGACAAGTCAAGAGAAGTCAAACCAGAGCAACCGGAGAACATTCCACCCATGTTGGTGACGTTTTGCGTGTTGAAGTGCGACAAGTCAAGAGAAGTCAAGCCCGAGCACCCCGAGAACATGTAGCCCATGTCGGTGACGTTTTGCGTGTTGAAGTGCGACACGTCAAGAGAAGTCAAACGCCAGCAACCAGAGAACATCGCCCCCATATCGGTGACGTTTTGGATGTTGAAGTGCGACAAGTCCAAAGAAGTCAAACCGAAGCAACCGAAGAACATGTAGCTCATGTCTTTCACTTCCGAAGTGTTGAGAAACTCTAACCCTTCGATCTGCTTGAGCTCACGATAATTGCAGAACCACTCGGCAGTGGTGGTGGGACGGAAATTTCGGAACGAGACATCGAACACCACACGAGTGGTGGTACTGTCTGTCACGTCCCATGTTCCTGCCCATGCAGGGAAGGTGTAATCTCCCTCCTTTTTCGTTTCCTCGATGCCCCATGACTTGCCGGTGCGAGTGGCACGTTGATCGTCGTAGTAGAAGGTGAGGGTCGTCCCGTTCGCACTTCGGCTCACATAGGCCTCGCGGGTTTGCGCTTCCGCCCGCTGCGAAGTGGCGAGCAGGAAACTAATCAGTGCGAAGCACATCGCACAACAATAACGTAAAGAGTGAATCATAAGGTTGTGCTCCTCCATTTCTTCCCCGATCGGGGAAGTTGCCTTCGGGAGCTGGGGCGGTGGTGAAAAGATAGAATTAAACAGGGGTATGTTTTATATTCCCAATAGAAATAGGGTTAGGCAACTTAAAAAAGCAGTTTTCTTTCATCAAACGAGCGGTATCACTACGAAGTTTTGGCAAAGATATAGAAACAAATCGTTACAACGAAATAAAAAAGTCCAAAACCAAAGATTATCTTCTTTGCCTTTGAAATACGCTTGCCAACCGCTATCAAAAATGTTACATTGGCTTGCAAAAAATGGACACGCCTCGCGTGCGCGCGCGTCAGCTGTTTTCCGTTTTTTGCCTTCACCCTTCACCTCCACGCCTTACTCCCTGATTGACAGGCGATTGCAGGTGAAGGCAAAGACCGTTTTTGCCTTCACCCCTTGTGACTTACCTTTCCTCACTCGACGCGGACGGGAAATACCGCACGAAAATGAGGAAAAAGCAGTGGACTTTGATCAAAAACGTGCCAACCTTTGTGCCAAAACCCACAACAATCCAAGCGACTCCCGCACAGCGGTGAAGGCAAAGGTGAACACAGACCTTCACCTTTGCCTTCACCGCATCGATTTGATTTACTGCGTCTTACACAAGTAGGTGAAGGGTGAAGGCAAAAAACGAAAAATGCGGTGTGCGCACGCGCTCCCGCGCGCGAGGAAATGTACGTTTCGACAAGTCCCGACAGTCTTTCGAGAAACGCATCGGCGCCGGGGCATCCCTTCCCACCCAAGCTGACGCTTTGCCCCGCTTCGCATACGACGATGAAGCGGGGCAAAGCGTTATCGGCAGCCACGGGCATTGGGGCACGTGTGCGAGCGGGCAAGTAGGCGAGCGGCACTTTCCGATCAAGAGCAACCGTTCGACACGCACAGCGGTGACAACAAAGGCAAGGCACGAGGAAAGGGAGCGCGCTGAGAGTGGGCAGCGACCGGAGTCTTGTCGCACTGTGGTTGAGCGGGCGGACAGCAAGGAGGGAGAGGGGGAGGAGGTAGATAGACAAAAAAATCCCTCACAACACAAAGTTGTAAGGGATTTGAAGAAGGGTGACCGATGGGATTCGAACCCACGACATTCAGAACCACAATCTGACGCTCTAACCAACTGAACTACGGTCACCATGAGCACCTTTCTTCCTGAAAGGCGATGCAAAAGTACGCACTTTTCGCGAATGCTCCAAATTTTCGAGGACTTTTTTTCGCTTTCGGGCGTTTTTTCTCTTCAATCAGTCCATTGCGTCGTCTGAAGCGGTGTCTTGATTGGTGTCTTGCACGATCTGCGGTTTGCCCGTTCCGACGAGGGGGAGCGTGATTTGAAGGCCGTTCCGCCCTCTTCATCGCCGGGAGCGTTGAGTTGCGCACCGAAATGCAAACCCGAGGCGTCCACACTGCTGAAAGCGATACCGCCGAGGATTTGATGGCGCGTGCCGTCGGCCGTGAAATCGGCTTTCGTAAACGAAAAACGCACGGGCGTGCCGCCATCGCGCACCACGTTGACCGTAATGCGGTTGTCGAGATACGGATCGCCGAAACGATCTTTGACGCGGGGCAGCGAATCGTCGGGCGCGCTGACAATGTCAAAATGATATTGGTGTCCGTTGTACTCGGCATCGGCACGTACGGTGCGCGCCTCGTCACGGCCGGGCCCTTCTTCTACGGCGAGAGCCACCTGCGTGGTGTCGGCCGTCTGTTCGGACGAAGATTTGCCACCACAGGCCACGATACTCGTTAGCGCCAACGCAAGCGCGGCCATCCAATAGAACTTTTTCATGTTGGAGTAAAGGATTTTCTTATTTGTTAGCCGCGAATATAGCAAATTATTGCCACATGGCAATTGTCCGCCGAAAAATTATCGCTATATTTGCCCTACAATATATGGATATGATACGCTATTTCTTCATTGCTCTCTTCTCGCTGACTTTCGCGGCTTGCCAAAACAAAACAAGCGGCGAACAGGCGAACGACTCCACGGCGAATGCTACGGCGCAACCACAAGAGCCCATCGACACCCTGCAACAAGTGGTGATGCGCACGCAGCAACAAAACAAACTCTACACCACCGAGTGCAAAATACACAAGGTGGTGCTGTTCTCTGACACGAAAAAAATCGGTGGGAAACTGCTCGACATCGACAAACCCGGCTACCGCAAAGTGGCCGTTCCGCTCGACGTGACGCTCAAGGGCTCGATAGACTCACGCATTTCGACGCTTCGAACGTGACGCGTACCGACTCGCTCATCGTCATTACGCTCCCCGATCCGCAAATCACCATCACGGCCTCGCACATTGACTTCAAGGGGGCGCGACAATACGTTTCGACCTTGCGCTCCAACTTCACCGACGAAGAAATCACCCGTCTGGCGCGACAGGGCGAAGACAGCATTCGTCACCACATCGAACGCTACGGACTGGTGGAGGCTTCGCGCACGGCTGCGGCACGCGTGCTGGTGCCGATGCTCAAACAACTGGGCTATGCCGAAAGTAACATCATTGTGCGCTTTCGCAAAGATTTCAACAACAACGACTTGATCCGCCGCGTACGAACCCTCAACACGCCTGCTTCATGAACAACGACAACGAACTCCAACCCTCTACCGGCGAGGGAATGCAGCCCACCATCGGAGATGTGCCTGTGGGCATGGTGCAAACCGAGCGCCCCGAAGCGAACGAGCCGACGGACGGAGCGGAAGAAAACGTCACGACGCAGCAAGAGGTGACGACAGCGAACGCGGTCGAAACGGTCGCTCCGCCGGCAGAACTTCCCGCAACAACACCGACACCGGCCGAACCGGAACCGGCTCCGCCTGCCCCTCCGCGCAAAGACAACGGCTGCTTGCTGGCCGTGCTCGGCGCACTGTGGTGGATCATCAAATTCATTTTCCGCAAATGGCGCTTCACGCTTGCGGTGCTCCTGCTGGCTGCTTTGGGCTATGTGGGTTACCGCGTGAAGAAGGTCTACTTCGACGGCGAGGGGCTTTTTGCCACAACACCGGCCATTGACACCACACCCGAAGAGATTCGCGCCCTTCGCAACATCGGGCAATGGGAAGCCCTCTCGGTCGATACCGAAGAATTGGTGGAAAAGAACGAGAACTCCCTGCTGTCGTCTAAGCAAATGGTCTGCGTCTACCGCGGTACCCTGCGCCTTGGCATCGATATGGCAAAGGTCACCGACAAATGGTGCAACGTGCAAGGCAAAACGGTGACGCTTCATCTGCCCGAAGTGGAACTGCTGGACAATGAATTTATTAACGACACGCGCACCACGGTGTTCGTGCAAGAAGGGAATTGGAGTGCCGATGCGAAACAACAAATGCGCACACAGGCGGCCGAAGCCATGAAAAAACGCGCGTTAAGCGCAGAAAATCTCAGTTTGGCACGCCGCAACGCTGAAGCACAATTCCGCCAACTTTTCACCGCCTTGGGCTACGATGAAGTGAACATCGTGTTCGGAGACGGACAAAACGAATGATCGCATGAATAGACTCTTTTCACTTTTCTGCTCGGCGCTGGTGCTACTCTGCACGAGTTGGACATTCGCGGCCTGCGATAAGAACAACGACGGACCGCTGCCGGAAGTCAAGAAGGAAAAACAAACGGTGCTGGTCTATATGGCTGCGCAAAACTCGCTCGGCTACAACGGCTATCGCTTGCAAGACAGTACCGAAATTATGAACGGGGCGCCCTACCTCGGCGAAGGCCAACGCGTGCTCGTCTTCATGGACGACGAACGAGCCCCCCGCCTCTATGAAGTGGCGCGCGGCTACGCCCGTCCCAAATTGGTGAAGCAATGGGAAGAAGATCTCAACTCGGCCGATCCGAAAACGCTGACGACCGTGCTCAATATCATGAAGGAGCAATTTGCGTCGGATAGCTACGGTTTGGTGCTGTGGAGCCATGCAGACGGTTGGTTGCCGGGAGCGCGCAACTATCGCAACGCGCACCCCACGACGTCGAACCCGATCTTGGCTGCTGACGGAAAGGTGACGAAAAACACGGCACGCCGCTTCCGTCCCCAAAGTTTTGGGATGGATGTGGGCAAAGGCGGCAATATGTCACGCGACAAAGCGGCGCTCGGCGACTTCCCCTACGAGATGAATGTGGAAGACATCGCCAAGGCGGTGCAACGCAGCGGCCTTCACCTCCGATTCATCCACAACGACTGCTGCGAAATGCAGTGCATCGAGGTGGCTTATGCCCTGCGCGACGTCACCGACTACGTGGCGGGATCGCCGATGCAGATTTCGGCCATCGGTGGGTTCTACACCGACATGCTCCGTTGGGGCTACTTCTCGCCCGACATTGCCGACCTCGGTAAAACGTATGTTGACTACTACCGCGGCAAGGGCAGCCTGCCTTATTATGAAGACTTTGGCGTCGTCTTTCGATTTTGCGCACGGCCGATTTGCAGGCCGTGGCCGACTCGATGGCGAAAGTGCTTCCCCGCAACCTGCCGGCGCTCAACGCGCAAGGGAAGCCCAACTATCCGAACACGGACAGGATACAACCCTATGGCCGCTACTCGAGCTACTTCTTCTATCGCCCCGAGTTTTTCGACATGAGCGACGCACTCCGCAACATCCTCACCGCCGAGGATTTTGCCAAGGTACAAAAGGCACTCGACCGCGCCACGGTGTACAAAGCCACCACCAAGCGCTTCTTCACCGGCATGTACGCCGGCAAGCAATACTGGATCAATGGGGGATGGCGTAACGCGTTGGATCTCAATGACGCAATCTACGTCAACGAAGCCAACTTCTGCGGCGTTTCGATGTTCATTCCTCAACAACGCTATGCCGACAACGCGGCACGCTGTCCGCAAGGCAACTTGAACATCACCTACCGCGACACCGAATGGTACCGCGCCGCCGGTTGGAAAGCCGCCGGTTGGTAATTGCTTCTGCACCACTCCTCTTTTATATTAACGCTTCATCCTTTCTTTTCTCTCTACCTTTTCATGGCAGCGATCATTCTTTGGGTGCTTACCCACCTCAGTTACTGGGTTATCTTCGTCGGCATGGCGATCGAAAGCTCGTTTGTACCCTTTCCGTCGGAAGCCGTCGTTCCCCCCGCGGCATGGTTGGCACAACAAGGCACACTCGACATCTTTTTGGTGGTGGTCGTCGCCACCTTGGGGGCTGATCTGGGCGGACTGATCAATTATGCACTGGCTTATTGGCTCGGGCGTCCGGTCATCTACCGATTGGCCGAAACGAAATGGGCGAAAATGCTGCTCATCAACAAAGAATCGATAGAAAAGAGCGAGCGTTTCTTCCGTCATCACGGGGTGGTTTCCACTTTGGTGGGACGTCTCGTGCCGGGGGTGCGACAACTCATCAGCATTCCGGCCGGTTTGTCGCGCATGCACCTCGGTAAATTCCTCCTCTACACCACCATCGGTGCCGGAGCGTGGAATTGCGTGCTCGCGTTTTTGGGTTATTACGTCATTCCCGCCGCTTTCCCCGATCTCAAAACCACCGAGCAGGTGATGGATCGTGCCAACCGCTACAGCCACGAGATTGGTTACGCAATGATTGGTCTCATCGGTTTGTTGCTCGCCTATGCCGGCTACAAATACCTGCGTCATCGCAAAGAACAACAGAATAAAAAGGACGAAAACGCGCTTTGAGACTTCTAACTCCGGCACGCTGACTCTTCGCTCCGCCTTTTTGTATCTTCTCTTGCGATATTGAAGTATTTCTCTAAGGCGGTGAAACTTCTCTTTCTACTGTTTGACGGCACACAAGCCTATGTTGGTTCAATTTCCCTCCACGCTGCGCGCAGACATCACGCTTCCGACGAGCAAAAGCATCTCGGCGCGCGCACTGATTCTCCGCGCGCTGGCCGGAGCGGACACTCCGATTCACGACCTCTCCGACAGCGACGACACGCGCGCTTTGTTGGCCGCGCTGGCTGCCGCGACCGAAGGAAATCAGGTGGAGAAAAACCGACAAACGCCCCAAAGTGAAGAGAATATCACTGAGAAAAACGGTGCAAAAACGTTCTCCGACGCAAATGACTCCTCCACTTTCCCCATCGATATCGGGGCAGCCGGCACCGCCATGCGCTTTCTCACCGCCTACTTCGCCACTTGCCCCGGAAAGTCGTGCATGCTCACCGGAAGTGCGCGCATGAAAGAGCGTCCCATCGCCTTGCTCGTCGACGCACTCCGCAGTCTTGGCGCAGAAATAGACTATGTAGAAAAAGAAGGCTTCCCCCCACTGCGCATTCAAGGGAAGACGCTCCGCGGCGGCACCGTGGAACTCTCTGCGCAAGTCAGTTCGCAGTACATTTCTGCGCTGCTGATGATCGCGCCCACGCTCGAACAAGGTCTTACCCTGCGTCTACTCGGCGAAATTGCGTCGGCCCCTTACATTGCCATGACCTTGGCGTTGATGAAATCCTTTGGAGTCGACGCAAAATGGGAGGTAATGAGCTTTTCGTCCCCGCCGGTCGCTACCGCTGTCCGCTACCTTACCACATCGAACCCGATTGGAGCGCCGCTTCCTACTGGTACGAACTCGTTGCGCTCTCTCCCGATCCGGCAGCCCATGTCCTTCTCCGCGGTTTGCGCGCAGAAAGTGTACAAGGGGACGCAGCCTGCGCCGAACTCTTTGCGCCCCTCGGGGTGAAAACCACCTTCACCGAAGCAGGAGCCGTCCTCACAAAATGCACACCGACGGCGAACGCTGTTTTTGTCCGCGACTTTTCGGCGACTCCCGACCTCGCCCAAACGCTCGTCGTCACTTGCGCCCTGCTCGGTCGCGCCTTTCGCTTCACCGGCCTCGCATCGCTCCATATTAAAGAGACCGATCGCATCGCCGCTCTCCAAAACGAACTTCGGCAATTCGGCATCGTGCTCCACTCTCCCGAACACGGCACCTTGGAGTTTACGCCCGCTCCTCAAGCGTCAGTGACCTTCACCCAAACAAGTCCTCCATTCGAAGGCAACACTTCGACACCCACCATCCACACCTACGACGACCACCGCATGGCGCTCTCCTTTGCACCCGCCGCCCTCGTTGTCGGTCCGATCGAAATCTGCTGTCCGGAAGTCGTCAGCAAATCTTATCCCCATTTTTGGGAAGATCTGCAACGACTAACCCCCTAATTCGCATCCCCCAAGACAAATTCCGCACTCAACCCCTCTCGTTGTGCCGAATGGTTGCGCCTCCGTCGACCGCCTGCCGGTCGCCTGTTCTTTTTTCTTTCCGATTATTCCGTAGAAACCACCTATCCTCTCGTGACTAAACTCATCCTCCTTCTTCTCGTCCTCGGTGTCGTCGCCGCCGTCGCCGGTCTCATCCGACAATGGTGGTTGCAACGCGAGATTCGTTCCGGCCGTCTCGACAAAATGCCGGAAATTCGCGAAAGTGCCGCCGCAGGTTGTTGCGGACAGCACGCCACCTGCGAAAAAGACAGTCTGCTCGCCGCCGTGAGTCAAGACATCGAATATTACGAAGACGAAGAACTCGACCGATTCCGCGGCCGAAATTCCGATCAATACAGCGACGCAGAAATCGAAGAGTTCAACGAGATACTCACCACCCTGCGCTCCGAAGAAGTCGCCGGCTGGATTCGTTCTCTGCAACTCCGCGAAATCGCCCTTCCCGACGAACTCAAAGACGACGTTATCCTCCTCGTCGGCGAGCGCCGCACCGACCTTCCCCACTAATGCACCCTTTCGAGATGTTCTCCATACTCTCTTACACCTTTTTCCAATACGCCCTCCTCGGCGCTCTGCTCAGCAGCCTGCTCTGTGCTTGCGTGGGTAGTTATGTCGTCACCCGTCGGTTGGTCATCGCCGGCGGAGGCATGGCGCATGCGTCATTGGGTGGCGTAGGCATGGGGGCCTTTTTCGGTTTCTCCCCCCTCCTCGGCGCCGCCGCCTTCGCCCTCGTCGGTGGTCTCGGCATCGACTGGCTCAGTCGTCGCCGCGACGTGCGTTCCGACAGCGCTGTCGCCATGGTTTGGACGCTCGGCATGAGCATCGGCATCCTCTTTGCCTACCTCGCACCGGGCTTCATGACCGACCTCCCCACCTACCTTTTCGGCGACATTCTCAGCATCTCGCGCACCGATTTGCAAGTCATGGGACTGCTCACCGCAGGCACCCTCCTGTTCTTCTTCGCTTTCGAACGCTCCATCGTCACCGTCGCCTACGATCCCGACTTCGCCTGCACACAAGGTCTCGCCACTCGCGCATTCGAAACCGCCCTCACCCTCATCACCGCCCTCACCATCGTCGGTTGCCTGCGCATGGTCGGTATCATCTTGGTCGTTTCGCTCCTCTCCGTGCCGCAACTCACCGCAGGACTCTTCGTGCGCAGTTTTCGCGGCATGATCCTCGTGTCGATGCTCGTCGGCTTTGTCGACTGTCTCGGCGGTCTCTTCCTCTCCTATCTTCTCAATGTCCCCTCCGGGGCGTCGATCATCGTGGTCAGCGTCCTCCTTTATTTCGTGGCGCGTGCAATAAAATACCTTTTGCGCCGTTCCCACAAGAAAGTCCCCTCCGCACAAGTCTAACCTCGCGACTGCGCACAGTCTTTCCCACGGTGCGCAACGCTCATCCCCCTTTTGCTCATCAAACACCTCGCGTTCCTGCTGTTCTCTCTCTGCGTGCTGCTCACCGGCTGCTCCACGCAACAGAACACCGCCGTTTCTCGGCGGTGGCAATCGTTCGTGACCCGCTACAACGTGTTCTACAACGCCACTGTCGCCTACCAAGAAGGCGAAGAGGCACAACGTACCGGCCTGCGCGAGGACTTTACCCGCCGCCTTCCCGTCTTCGCCGTGGGCTATCCCAAACAAGTCGGACTCGGCAAGACCCATTTTCGAACGCGCCGTCACCAAGTGCGAAAAAGCCATCCAGCTCCACAGCATCAAGCGCAAACCCGCTGTGAAAGTCGGCAGCAACACCTCCCCCAAACTCAAAGCCTACCTGTCGCGCAAGGAGTTCAATCCCTATCTCAAAAACGCGTGGTTGCTGATGGGCAAAGCCCAATTTCAACAAGGCGATTTCCTTGCCGCCGCTTCCACCTTTGCGCACCTCACGCGCTTCTATGCCGCCGAACCCGAAGTGGTGGCCGAAGCCCGCATCTGGCTCATCCGCTGTGACGTCGCCCTCGGTTGGCTCTACGACGCCGAAGATGTGGCACAGCGCCTCGCCCGCGAGCGCCTTCCCAAGCGCTTGGAAAACGAGCGCGATCGCTCTCTCGCCGACCTCCTCCTTGCCCGCAACAACACCGCCGAAGCCCTCCCCTACCTCGAACGTGCCGCCCACCACGGGAAGAACAGTTTTGAAAAAGCTCGCTTGCACTACCTCCTCGCGCAGGTGTTCCTCGAACGCGGCGAAAAACAGGCCGCCCACCGTGCCATCGAGCGCTGCCTATCGCAGAGTCCCGGCTACGAACTCGCCTTCCAAGCCCGCATGCTCCAAACCGAAACCGTCACCACAGCACAAGGCACACAAAAGATGTTGGCGCGACTGAAACGTATGCTCCGCGACGCGAACAACAAGGACTATCTTGACCGCATCTATTATGCCGTCGGCAACATCCACTTGGCCGCTCGCGACACCCTCCACGCCCTCGAAGCCTATGAGATCGGCCGCGTGCGCGCCACACAGTCTACGCCCGAAAAAGGCGTGCTCCTCCGGCATCTCGGTGACCTCTATTGGCAGCGTCAACGCTTCGACAAAGCCCAACCCTGCTACACCGAAGCCATCGGCTTGCTCGATCAGCAAAGCGAGGGCTATGCCGAACTCCTCCGCCGCTCGGAGGTGCTCGACCACCTCGTCCCCTACACCCAAGTGGTGTTCGAGCAAGACTCCCTCCTCGCCTTGGCACGCATGCCCGAAGCCGCCCGCTTCGCCGTGATCGACAACGCCATCGCCCTGCTCAAAAAGCAAGAAGAAAACGATCGCCGCAATCGCACAGACAGCCTGCGCCGTGCACGCTCCGAAGCCGGTGGCGATTATGCCGAAAATGCGCCCACGGCCCCCACCGCACCGCAACGTCCGACGACCGACAAGTCGTGGTACTTCTACAATACCACTGCCGTTCAGCAGGGCAAACAAGCCTTTGCGCGCCAATGGGGCAACCGCCGCAACGAAGACGACTGGCGCCGCGCCAATCACAGCCTGCTCGCCGACAACAAGGCAGAAGGTTACGACTATGCCGCAGAAGACAGCCTCAAAGCCCTCGTCAACGCCCGCCGGGACAGTTTGTCAGCCAAGGGTTTGAGCGGCGATGCCCTCGAAACGGCTCTGCGGGACTATGCCGCGCAACTGTCCGGCGACGCCGCGGCCGCACCCGCCGACACTACGGGAGGCGCCGATAAGAAAGGCAAAGCCGAACTCGATCCCCACACGCGCGCTTACTATCTGGCACAAATTCCCCTCACCCCCGAAGCTCAGCAGACCGCGCACCAATTGCTGCGCGATGCCCTCTTCGGCGCCGGTGTGGTGGAACACGAGGAACTCGGCGACTATCCGCTCGCCGAACGCACCTTGCGACGCTTGGTGCGCGACTATCCCGATTTCGATAAACTCCCCGAGGCTTACTACCAACTCTTCCTCCTCGCCCGCCGCGGAGGAAAGACCGAAACGGCCAATAAATATCGTGCCTTGATGGCGCGCTCCTATCCGCAGCACCTGCTCACGCGCACCATCACCGACCCCGATTTCGAGCGCAATGCCCGCTATGGGCGCGAACTCGAAGACTCGCTCTATGCCGCCACCTACGCCGCCTATATCAATGGGCACAACGAAGAAGTGGCGCGCAACGTTGCTCGCTCCACCGCCACCTATCCCGAAGGGCTCAACCGACCGAAATTCCTTTTGGTCAATGCCCTCTCACGCATTGGCACCGCGCCGCGCGACACCCTCATCGCCGAGTTCACTACCCTCGCCAAAGACTTCCCCAAAAGCGATGTGGCCGAAATGGCGGCCATGATGGCCAAGGGATTGCAGGAAGGGCGCACCCCGGCCGGCGAGAAGTTCCGTCCCGGCAGCCTGTGGGCGCGCCGTATGGAAGAGACCACGGCCGAAAACGCCGCCGAAGGCGACAAACGCACGCTCAGTCCCGAACGCGATGTGCCCTTTGTCTTTGTCGTGGCCTATCCCGCCGACAGTTTACCCGACGACAAGATCCTGTTCGAACTCGCGCGCTTCAACTTCAGCCGCTTTGTTTCGCGCGGTCTCGACATCAACAAGGAACGCCTCGGTGCCCTCACGCTCTTCCGCGTCGATGGCTTTGCCTCCTTCGCCGATGTGCACCACTACGCCCAAACGCTTTCCGGCACCACCGCGCTGCGTCAACTCCTCAAGGGAGCCCGGACGCTGCTCATCAGCAAAGACAACCTCAAGCTCCTCGGTTCCGTCGTCAGCTTCGACGACTATCGCCAATTCTATGACAAGCATTTCGCCCCGCAGAAGATCAAATCAGAACTGCCCACCGAATATGCACCCGAAGACGAACTCCCGAAGCAGATCTACGAAGACGAATTGCCCGACAACAAGTCCACCTCGTCCCCGGCCGACCGCCAAACGGAAACCAAAGACGATGAGTACGAATACGAAGAGTGAAGCCTCGGTCTCTTTTCCACCTACACACAAAAACTCCGCACCTGCAGACAAGCAGGTGCGGAGTTTTTTTTTGTACCGAAACGTGGTACTCTCTATACGACAAGCAGACGCTCGCCGATGTACAGTAAAGCGGTGAAATGGGCGCGCCGAGGCCTTAGGGAGCAAAAGGCATTGCGCCTCGCGGTCTGCCGAATTATTCCGTTGCGGTTTGTGGCGCGCGATCACGTCGCCCACGCAGCCAAACGACAAACACGCCGTAGAGGAGCACGTCGACGAGCAACAGGAGGTTGATATTGACCATCCACTTCGACATCACAGCATTCACGCCGATAATCAGCAGTTGCAGACCAAGAATGAGGAGCAGCGATCGAGTCATGGAGAAGCCCGCGGCCAAAGCCAAGTGGTGTACGTGCGTTTTGTCGGGGTGGAAAATGCCCTTCCGGTTCAACAAACGCATGCAGGCCACGCGCACAAGATCGAAAACCGGCACAGCCAACAGGGTGATCACCACCGTCATGCCGTGCGGGCGCGGCGCCAACACCATAGGGTTGTTCATCGCGTATTTGATGGCCAAGTAAGCCAAGGTGTAGCCCAGTACCAAACTCCCGGTGTCGCCCATGAAAGTCTTGGTGCCTCGACGCTCCGAGCCGAAGACGTTGAAGAAGAAAAAAGCCATCACGGCTCCGATCAGACCGAGCGACACGAGAGTGTAGGATTCGACGCCCAACTGCCAAAACAAGGCCGCGAAACCACTCAAAGCAAACATGGACAGACCACTCGACAAGCCGTCGATACCGTCGATCAAGTTCACCGAATTCACGATGAGCAGACATAGGAAGACCGTCAACACGCTGCCTGCCCAAAAGGGGATTTCCCACAGGCCGAACAGGCCGTAGAGATTGTTGATGTACAGCCCGCAGAGCGGCATGAAAGCCGAGGCGGCCAACTGCACCGCGAACTTCACACGGGCACTCAAGCCCAAAAGATCATCGAGCACACCGATGAGGTAAATGAGGAACAGCCCGGCCATGAGTATCATGGTCGACAACCGAAACACCGGCAACTGCGAACTCTCGACACTCACCCCCAAATAAAGGTAGCCGGCCACGATGCCGATGGACATCGCTGGGGCGAAAAGCAGGCCACCGAGGCGCGGAATGCTGTTTTTGTGCACCTTGCGCTCGTTGGGCTGGTCGTAAAGTCCTTTCTGGCGGCAGAGTTCGATAAGCCACGGCATGAGCAAGGCCGTGAACACGAAACTCACCCCGAAAGTGAGTAGTAACTGTATGATGCTGACGATTTCCATTTGTTTTCAAGTGAGGTTATGCTCTCCCGCTACGGCTTTTGCGACAAAGCGGAACCGGTGGGCATCGAGTGTCTTCGATGGGAAAGCCGCAGAGGGGAAAAATCGGCGTTACGAGTCGAAAGAAGATGCAGCGACGGTCGTGTTTCGCTCCCCATAGATCGCCTTTAGGCGCTGTGTGTCTGAATAGTAGAACAACATGGGGCGCGCTCGACTGAACAAAGGTACAAAAAAAAGAGTAATTACAAGCGTCGAACGCCAGATTGTGTGTTTCTCTGTCGGGAGTCCGCTGCAACGGCACCGCCCTACAACGAAATGGGCAGTTCATCCCAATCCGTCTACAAAGTTACGAAATCCCGAAACAATCACAAAACCCAATCGCAAAAACTTTTCGCCTCATCAAAATTCATTCGAACGATACGACAACACTTCACGCCAACTCGCGCCAAAAACTCGTCTACTATCTCGCAAAAACAGAGATCTTCTCAACAAGAACAAGTATTAAAAGGGAACAACCCCCTATATAATAGGGGGTTCACGTGCTTTCTGTTATCCTCTCGTTTGAGGACGTTGTTTTATTTGTTGGTGCAAAGGTACAAAGTGCTTTTTTTACACGCAATAGAAAGGCCGATTTTCTCACTCTGAAAGGTTAAAGTATGTTTCATTGTATGCGTTTGCGGCGGTTTTATACCTTTTTCTGTGGTATGGTTGAAGTAATAAGGGGCGATTTCCTTTCATCTTGTGATATATGGTGCTCTATTCTCGTCTATCATTATTTATTTGCCGTGTGTGCTCTTCTTGTTTCATTGGTGGTATGTTGTGCTGCTTGTTTCCTTATAGTGCGATATAGGGCAAATAATAGCCCTTTCTGTTTGTAGGTTGTCCTTATAAGGCAAAGGGCGTTTCTGCTCGTCTATATTGAAAGGTATTATTTCTCCTGTGTGGTTTGGTCTATTATAATAGTCTGCTCGCTGTATGGTATTATATCTTCATCTGCTTGTAAGGCGTTTATTTCCTTTCTGCTGCACGTTCTTTTGTTTGGTGGTATATTGTGCTGCTCTTTCCGATTGAAGTAATAAGGCGTGGTTTTGCCCCTGTGTTCTACTCGTTCCAAAATTGAAGTGATAAGGATAAAGCAAACGGCGTTTCATTTTGAGCGGTTGAAGTTATGTTTAATATCCGCCGTTGTCGTTCTGCTTGTTCAGATATGAAGATATTATTTGCCGCGTTCCTGTTTCTCCTGTGTGTGTGGTAGGTCGTTTCACTCGTTTAATCGCATGATTAATCTAATTCCACTATATGATATAATCCTATATGGGATAAATCCTATATATAATAATATAATCCTTATATGGTATAATCCCTATATAGGTTTTATATAGGGTGCTTTCCTTTTCAAGTATTACATTCATGAATCGTTTCACTCTCATTCATGTATGAACTCGTGTTACTCGTTCATGTGTTCATATATGGTTTTATGGTTGCTGTTATCCTTGGATATTATAGGAATGTTCCATATATCCTATTATACTGTTATCCCTATGTTATACCAACGATTCCACGTTGTTATAATCCATAGGTTGTTTTTCTTGGTACTCGTTTTTCACTCGTTGGTTATAGGGTGGATTTATGGTTATGTTGTGGGGTGTGCCCACAATTCTTTTTATTATATAGAGGTGAACCGAGAAGAATGTATATCAGAAAAAGAGAAAAATGGGCACTTGTAAAAAAACTACTTCTTTCATTGGTGTTATCACAGCCCAACAACCAACCAATGAAACACGACCATTCTAAGACATTATACAAAGGATTAGCACAATGTATCATTGGAGATTAGAAACGTGCTTACATTGGAATAATTGATATATGGTGCTCTTGCTTGGTGGTATGGTATTATATCTTCATTTGGTTGCTCGTCTTATTTGGTAGGTGCTGCACGTTCTTTCATCTGCAAGGGGCGTTTTTGACGCATGGAAATTAGTTTCAAAAAATCGGCTCGTGAAGAAACAGAGTAGAGGACGGGATTTCAAGCGTTTTATTTATATTCTTGACCACCCCCCCTATCTATGAAGTAGTAGCGTTTCATTTGCTTTCTCGTGTCCGTTCTCCTGTATGGTCGTTCTATATGGTACTATTGAAGTGTGTAGAGTTGAAGTGTATAGCGTTTTATTTGCCGTGTGCGCGTTTTATCCTGTTTGTGATATGTGGTGCTGCTTGTCTCCTTATAATGCGATATAGGGCGTTTTAATATGGTATTGTGCTACTCGTCCATATTGAAAGGTATTATTTCTCCCTGTGTGGTTTGGTTCTCGTTGAAGTGTGTAGAGTTGAAGTGTATAGCGTTTAATAGTGTCCTGTATCGTTGTCGGTGGTTCTTGATACTTTGTTTATATTCTTCATTACAAAGCATTAGAAAGCAAATAAGACGGCATAAATAGATTATCCTTTGCCGTTGATATAAATGCTTTCTTTTATCTTGTAATATAATGTCCTGTTATATTGAAGTGGTTTTATATGGTGGTATAGTTCCATCGGTGGTATATCGTTCTGCATTTAATAGGTTGTGGTCGTTCAGATATGAAGATATTATTTGTCGTTGTCCTTTCATCTCGTGGTAATGTGATATGGTGCATTGTGGGGCTGCTTGTTAGTAGGCTTGCATTGCACTTTTTGTTGGTAGTGGTTGTATCTTTTCATCTACTGATATATGGTATATAGTACTCGTTTTACTCGTTGGTTATAGGGTGGATTTATGGTTCTTGTTCACCATTTCTTTTTTATCATATAGAGGTGAACCGAGAAGAATGTTATATCAAATAAGAAAACGTGAACACTTGAAATATAAGTACCTTTCATTGGTGCTATTCCCTTTGGTGGTTGTTCATATAGTGATATATTGTGCTGCTCTTCCATATTGAAGTAATAAGGCGTGTTTTCTCGTTGTTATTGTGGTATGGTGGTATTTATTATTATATGGTTTCTGTATGGTATTGTATCTTTGTTCTTGTCGTTTATTGTCTTGATATGATACCAAAGGAAATAATAATTTGTTGAGTTAGCAGCACCCGCAAAAAGGCCTACCAAATAGGGCGTTATATTTGGGGTGTTTCCTTTTGCCTTTGCTCCTATTGCTGTGTAGTGTTTTATTTGTTGGTAGTGGTTGAGTAGGCAGACAAAAAAAGGGCGTTGCAGTTATTACAACGTCCTTTTAATTTGCCGTGGTGGTATTATATCACCTGTTGAAGTTTTTCCAATGCAAGGGCGGCCGCCGCTTTGCTTTCAATCGATTTGCGTTTGTCTTGTGCTTGTCGCTCGATGTAGTGTTTGAAAATAATATCTATGTTCTTGTGTCCTGTTACACTTTGCACCTGTTGTGGAGTGTATCCAAATTCTGCAAATGCGATACTTGCAAACGTGTGTCGTGCGCAATGAGATGAGATATTTTGCCACTTGCTGCACTCTTTCCATATCATCGCAGATTTGCCGCTATCTACACCGCCCCCCGTCCAACAAGATATTATTTCATCTTCCAACACGCCGCGTTTTACAAGGTCTTGGAAGTACTTTTTTATATGTCTATTGTAGCCGTCCCTTTGGAAGTAGTCAAACGTGCGCGCCTTTTTTAGCAGCTTTGCGGCGTTTCCTGTCTTCCTATACTCGTCGATGATACTTTGCATGCTTTCCGCGGGCATTACCTTAATAATATCCTCAATCGCTTTGCGGCGCTGTTGGTGCTGTTTTATGTGGTCTGTTACTTTGTCCTCTACTCTCAAACGTTGCAACAAGGGGGGCAAATTCTTATCTTTTGAAAGGCGGTCAAATACTTGCAAGGTTTGCGCAAAGATTGGAACAAAGCACGTTTCATTTGTTTTGCGGGTGGTATATGTGATTTGCCCCGCCCCCGATTCTTGAATATCTGCTTGTATTTTGTTCATATCGCGTTTAATAGCGTCCATAACCTTTGCTATATCACCACAACGGCAAGCCGTCCAACACTGAATTAAAAAAAGCCCCGTGCAAGCGTGCATTCTTTTGCTCGTTCTTGGTAATGGGAGTTTGAGCCAATCAGCCGTAACGCTTTGTAGTTCAGAAAGGGACAAGGTCGGTTTTTTCATTGTGTCCTCGTCGCTTTGTACCTTTTCTTTCTTGAATGTTAGGCGCTTGTCTGTAATTTGATAATAGGCGCTTGCAAATGATGAAAGGTATTTGTTTGCCGTTCTTTTAAGTAGTGTGCGTTTTATCTCCTCTTCAAGGCGTTTAATATCGGCCTTTGTGAACTTTTCAAGACGTTGAGAAGTAACGCCGTACTTAATGAAAGCCTGTTCTAATTGCTCGGGGCTTTGCGTGTTGAAGTTTAATTTGCCGCTGTTTGGCTTTTTCTTGCTTGTAAGGGCTGCAAAGATTTTGAGGACGTTTTGAATGTTTTCATTTGTTTGCCCGTGCGCTATAAACTTTTGAAGTAGTGTTTGCCCCTCCTCGTCCTCGTCTGTGTGGTGGTCTGTTGCTATTGAAGTGCTTTTATATGGTGGTATGGTTTCATCGGTGGTATCTTGTTTTGGTGCTGTTTGAAGTTTTGCAAGCTGTTGAAGTAAAGCATTAGCCTTTTCCTTTGTTAGTTTGGTTTGATTTAGGCGGTTTGTTATATCCTCGCATTGGTCTTTGGCAGATTGTAGGCGTTGTGCAAGTTCTTTTAATTCCATATAGCCCGCCGTCTGCTCTTCAAATTCAGCATATAGGGGGCGTTGGTTTCTTGTGCTCCACAAGGAAGGAAGTATTTTTACCCCTGTACTCTTGAAAATCGGCTTGTCGTTCCAACTCGTTCTAACTTGCAAGTAAATGAAAAGCGGCTTTTCTTCTTTCTTCTTTCCGCGTTTCTTTGTCTTGGTTGTGCTCGTTTCTCGCAAAATAAAATCGCACGTGCTGTTGTAAAATTCCATAGTTACATTTTTTTGAATATGATAAAGAAGTATATCGCCCCTATTTTTGGGGGCGCAAATACAGATACAAAATGCAGATATTTGGCGGCTTTTCTCGTTTTCTGTTTTCAAAATTGCAATTTCTGAGAGAAAGCCGTGTTAATTCTCGTTCTAATAATACCACAAATGAAACTGAAAAGCAAGAATATGCACTACTTTTCAATACATTAACAAAGCGGCGTGCGTTTAAGGTTTCCGCCTTTCCTGTTGTGCTCTTGTTTGTTGATTTGATGATTTGGTGCATTTTTAGAGCGTGTAAGTGTTATTTTGAGGACAACAAAAACACGTTCTAAAAGGGGTGAACTTCCCTTTGTTGGTGGGCTTTCTCTGTATGAGATTAACATAACAGATAAAAAAGGCCCTTGTTCTCAACAAAACTCCACTGCTTTATTCACCGACGCCCCATCCGACCGCACTTCCTACTCATCCCCACCCTCTTCTGCCCCTCTACGCGCGCATACGCGCACTCAGCGAATTTTCGTTTTTTGCCTTCACCCTTCACCACCCGCGATATCTCCCTCATTCTTGGCGAATTAGGGGTGAAGGAAATGCCTTCACCCGACTAAAAAGTTTCCTGCTCACTCGAAGAGAGCGAAAAAACACCGTGAACGAAGGCCTCATTTTCCGCTTTTGGCTGTCTTCACCCTTATCTTCACCCTCAACACCCTGTATATCAATCCAATGCAGGGTACCAACTTTGTATTTTGAGGTGAAGGAAATCGAGCGTACCTTCACCCTTTTCGCCCACCTATCTCACTGAATATCAACAGACAAACAAGCCCAAGGTGAAGAGGTGAAGGCAAAAAACAGAAAAACACCGGACGCGCGCGTACGCGCGAGGAAAAAGGGGGAAAACGAAGGGGGAATCGTGTGAAATATCGTCTCGCCCGGAAGGGGGCGCGACTCGCAAAAAATGAGCAACAAAGAAATGGAGAAAACCAACACTGAGCAACAAAAAAAACGTAACTTTGCACGTATGAACAATTTGCTCACGCTCTGCACACGGACAATGCGCCGTGCTCTGCTGCTCGTCTTTGGCGCGCTGCTCGCCTCAGTGGTCGAAGCCCAAACGTCGGAAGTCGACCTATTTCGCCAACTGACGCCCCAACACGATACGGATTCCATCGAGATGAAAACCCTTTATCTCGATGTGGACGCGCTTGCCTTTTTCAAAGACAACGAGTTTGACGGCAACATCGCCAAGGGTTACACGCTTCCGGGCGTACGGCTCACCCCACATTTGACTTATCGGCCTCGGCCGGAATTGAGTTTGGAATTGGGACTCTCGGCACTGATGTACCATGGAACGAATCGCTATCCGAACTACGCCTTTCACGACATTGTGACGTGGAAGGGCGGGGCTTATCAAGGCGGCGCACACCTACTGCCCTACTTTCGCGCAGCAGCTCAACTGGGAGCCGCCACCTTTGTGTTGGGCGACCTTTACGGTGCGGCCCATCATGGTTTGATTCTTCCGCTGTATAAGCCGGAAAACCTGCTGACGACCGATCCGGAAAAGGGCTTTCAAACATTGATTCACACTCGCCGGTGGAAGATGGACGCTTGGATCGATTGGCAGAGCTTCATCTACGAAATGGACAAGCACCAAGAGGCTTTCACAGTGGGTATGACGCAATCGGTGGAACTGGTGCGGCCGAAGGCTCACGGTTGGGCGCTCGAACTGCCGGTGCAACTGATGGTGCAACACCGCGGCGGCGAGCAGGACGACACGGATTTGGGCGTGCAGACGCTCTGTAACGGGAGTATCGGGCTGCAACTGCGGAAAACGTGGAACCACCGTGTGCTGAATGCGGCGGAAGTGGAGGTGCACGCGCTCGGTGCCTATCAACAGGCGGGCAAGTTGTGGCCTTTCAACACGGGGGCAGCCCTGTGGGCCGGGGCTTCGGTCGATCTGCTCCACGCACTGCGCGTTCGTGCGGGCTGGTGGCAGGCGAAGGATTTTGTGACGCTCTACGGTAGTCCGTTTTTCAACACGCTCTCGCTGAAAGGTGGACGGGGGGCGCTTCACGCGCATGCACACGGCCTATTGGAGTGTGGAATATGTGCGCCGCTTCGGCCGTGACTACGCTTTCGGCGCGAAAGCCAACGGCTTTGTGACGGATGCGGGGCGCCTGTTCCTCAAAAATGGAGAAAGCGAGCCGGCGGCGCTGCGGCATGCGTTCTCCTTCGGCGTATTCCTCCGCGCACAACCGCGCTTCTTGCTGAAAAGATTCAAGTGAGCACACTAAAATCGCCCCCACCATGTACAATTATGGTGGGGGCGATTTTGTTTTTAGCCCTTCGCGAAGGGCTTGCTATCGAAGCACGCTGAACTTATTCGGCCTGCAATTCGCCGGCAGTGGCGAGCGGACGCCAGCCTTCGCCGTAGGTGGCGTGGGCATCGGTGACGACCACAAAGGCCTTGGGATCAACTTCCTGCACCTTGAGTTTGACGGCGGGAATTTCTTTGTTGGACACCACGAGGAAGAGCATTTCCTTGTCGTCCTTGGAATAGAGTCCGCTGCTCTTGATGCGGGTGGCGGAGCGATCGAGCGTGTCGAGAATGAAACTACGCATGGCTTCATTGGGTTGTTCGGAAATCACGAAGACGAGTTTGTCGTCTTGTGCGCCGTTGATGACATAGCTGATGGTGCGAGCCGTCACGAAAATGGAGATGAGCGAATAGAAAGAGAGCAACCAGGAACCGCCGCCGACAATGTCTTTCGCTCCCAAACCAAACCGATGACCACCAAGCCGGAGAGTACAACAACGCCGTCACAGATTAAAATGGCATTGGAAAAACGGATGTGGGCATATTTCTGTAACAACATGGCGACGATATCGGTGCCGCCTGTTGTGGCCTGTTGGCGCACGACAAAGCCGCAACCGAAACCGATCATGACCGCACCGATGATGGAGGTGAGCATGAGGTGTTCGGTCATGTTGATGACGCCACCACAGAGTTTCGTGGGGTCGAGGGCATGAAGGGAAGCGGCATCGGGATAGGCCAAAAGCGAGAGGCCGTTCATGATGACGGGGGCGATGAGGGCGGCAAAGATGGTGCGCGAACCTAATTTCGCCCCGAGGAAGACGGAGGCGAGTACGAGCAAGGGGATGTCAAAGAAATAACCGAACGTACCGACCTGAATGGAGGGGAAGATATTGTGGAGCACGATGCTGGCACCATAGACACCTCCGGGCACAATATTGTAGGGATTGATGAAGAAGACGAAACCGGCGCACATCACGGTGACCCCGAGAACGATGTTAAACCACGAAGTCCACCAACTCAACTGGCGGGCGGGTTCGCACCATGTTTTGATGCGCTCACTCAAAGGGCGAGCGGAGGCTGCGGAAGAGGAACGAGGAGTTTCGTTGGTCATAAAAGAAGGTTTAAGAGTGTGAAAACATAAAGGCAAAATGCACTTTACGCCGTGTACAAAGTTACGAACTTCGGGACGAAACAACGGGAGAAAAAAGAGCGCATTTGAGTTTTTTGTCCATATTGGGCTAAAAACGAACAGTGTACGGCGCTAAAATAAGGTGTTAAGCGGTGGGGGTCGCGAAAAAAGCACGCTCCCCGATGCGTAAACGTCATCGGGGAGCGTGTGCCCGGAGCGGGACTCGAACCCGCACGACCGCAATGGTCAAGGGATTTTAAGTCCCTCGTGTCTACCATTTCACCATCCGGGCGGTTGTGCGCGTGCAAAGATAAGGAGAAAAGCGCGATTGGCCAAACGGCACGCGTCAGTTTTGCACGAGGAAGACATCGGCAGCCGGTGTGTAGGCGGCACGATAACGAAAAAGATGGGTGTTGCGCCGCCCGTCATCGGGGACTTTGAGCGGTATTCCACCATTGGCCAAATCGTAGGTGCGCGAACAACGAGTGCAAACGACGTGTTCGGGCTGATCGGCAACGGGAGAGAGCCGTCGCTCAATGTTGTCAGCGTTGTAGCAGACGGGGCAAACGGCATCGTACGCCACAACGGGAAAGGTGCCATCGAATGCGGGCACAGACGCGACACCGACGAGGAAGCCGGCGATGCTCTGCGGACGCCCGTAGGCTTCGAGCGCTGTGCGCGGCAGGGAAGAAGCGGTGCCTCCTCCCAAAGCGGTGAGCAGATATTGTCGGGCATCATAGGTGATGAGACACCACGAACCGGGATTGCTCACGGCGTTGCGGAGGGCGGGCGCAGCACTGACGGGGGTGAGGCGCAGGAAAGCGGGCAACGTGGAAAAACGGCGTTGCGTGTCGTCGCTGCACGCGGCGAGTGCGCACCACAGCGTGAGCAGCGCGATGAAGAGGCCGAGCAGGCGCAACCGTTCAGCACGGAATGCCGACGAACGGGCACGAGGCTCCTCGGAAAACGAGCGTTTGAACACGGCGCTAACGTTCAATTAGATGTGAACGAGAACTTGCGAAAGGAAGGTGGCGATGCCGTCGGGGGCTTTCTTGAGGTGCTTCTCCACCATCTTGCGCATGAAGAAATTGAGTTCGGTGCCGACGGTGACTTTCATCGCGCACTGATCAGCACCTTGCGGGAGCAACTGCACCCACACGTTGGCGCTGACGGGCGAACCTTCGGTGGCGAGTTTCACCAATTTGGGTTCGTCACGCTCTACAATGGCGAGGGTGACGTGCCCCATTTGGGTATCGGCCGAAAGGGCATCTTCGGTGAAGGTCATATTTTCGAGATAACCGCGCATTTCTTCCAGTCGTTCGGGCGTGACTTGCCCTTCCGGCGCATGCTGCAAGATGGCTTGCAGGCGTTCGGGATCGGAAAGGGCTTGTTTGATGACTTCGAAACGACGCAGATCGGCCATGCGGGCGTAGGCTTCGGCTTGTGTAGTGTTGAGGGTGTAGACTTGTGATTCGTATTTGGTCATACGGCGTAAGTTTTTCGAGGAAGCGAAAACGAAATCGAGCGATTAGGCTTCGGGCGTCCAGGTGGAGGGGTTGGCGCGCCAACGGGCAAGCAGCGGAAGTTGGCTTTCGTCGATGTAGCCCACACGGCAAGCGGTTTCGACTACGGCTTCGTAGTTGGTGAGCGTGGTCAGTTCGACATTGGCGGCAGCGAAGGCTTCGGCGGCCACGGGGAAACCGTAGGTGAAGCTGGCCACCATGCCGAGAATTTCGAAACCTGCGGCGCGAAGGGCTTCGACGGCTTTGAGGCTGCTTCCGCCGGTGGAGATGAGATCTTCGACCACCACAATGCGTGCGCCTTCGGGGAGGGTGCCTTCGATGAGGTTGCCCATGCCGTGGTCTTTGGCTTTCGCACGAACGTAGCACATGGGGAGTCCGAGTTCATCGGCGACCAACGCGCCTTGCGCAATGGCGCCCGTGGCTACACCGGCAATGGCGGTGGCTTCGGGATATTGACGACGAATGAGTTCGGCGAGTTGCTCTTTCACAAACGTGCGCACCTGCGGATAAGCGAGCGTTTTGCGATTGTCGCAATAGAAAGGAGACAACCAACCACTCGCCCAAGTGAAGGGTTGGGTGGGTTGTACTTTGATGCACTGAACGCTGAGCAGTTGCTCGGCGAATTGGGAAGCAATGGTGGACATTATATACAGTTGTTAGGGTTTTTGCGGGGAAAGGGGATTGCGCAACTGCGAAAGGATGCGGGCGGCGGCCTGTTCGGGTGCACCGGTCGGGCCGAGACGCCGACGCATTTCTTCGTAGCCCGACAGTTGTGCGCGACGCTCGGGGCTGTCTTCCAACAGCGGGGCGAAATGCACGGCAAGGTGCGCCGGTTGGGTGTCGTCGGCGATGAGTTCGGGGCACGACGGCGCGATCGGCGATGAGATTAACGAGCGAAATGTACTTACATTTCAAGAAATAAGGACGCAGCAGACGCACGAGTTTACCGCCGAAGAGATTGTAGCACACCACTTGGGGGACGTTGAACAGCGCGGTTTCCAAAGTGGCCGTGCCGCTAGTGACGATGGCCGCACGGCTGTGGGCGAGAAGCGCATAGGTTTCATCGCGAACGGCGCAAATGGGGAGTTCCGTATGGGAATTGAGCGGTTTGAGCGCTGTGGTGCGCGGTGCCGTCGCGGAGTTGTGCTGCGGGGTTTCTGCATCGGGCTGTGAGGATGCTTCGGCGTCGTTATTTTCGCCCTGCTCTGCTCCTATGTTTTTTGCCTCGGAATCGTATGGTTGCACCTGGGTCACGGTGATGCCATAACGGGCATATTCTTCGTCAGAGATACCGGGGGCGGCGGCGAGCACGACACGATAACGCGCCGGATCAGCGGTGCGGCGCACGGCTTCGAGCATGCGGGGGAGATTGTCGGCAATTTCTGCGCGGCGCGAACCGGCTAAAACGGCAATGAGTTCCCGCTGATCGTCCCACCCGTGACGAGCGCAAAAGGCTTCGCGCGTTTCCTTATAAGAGGAGAGAAATGCCGCCACTTCATCGTGGGAGGGATTGCCGACATACTCCACGGGATAGTGATGGCGCTGCGCAAAATAGTCGACTTCGAACGGCAAGATCGACAAGAGATGGTCGACATGGCGCCGAATGCTGCGAATGCGCCCTTCTTTCCACGCCCATATTTTGGGCGCAATGTAGTAGAACACCGGACAGGCGGTGTGCGTCTTGACCCACTTGGCGATCTTCAAGTTGAAACCGGGATAGTCGACCAACACGACGCAATGAGGGTTGCCATTCGGCGATGGCGTTTTCGCAGTCCTTCATCGCACGAAGAATCGTGGGGAGGTGGAGCAGCACTTGCACGAAGCCCATGTAGGCGAGTTCGCGGTAGTGGCGCAACAACAACATCCCCTCGGCTTGCATCAGGTCGCCGCCGAACCGCGAAACTCAGCTTCAGGATCGCTCGCTTTGAGCGAACGCATGAGATGGGACGCATGCAAATCGCCGGACGCTTCACCGGCTACAAGAAAATAGCGCATGAGGGAAAAGGAGAATTACGTGAAGGGACTACCCACAAAGGAATCACAGGTGGAACGAGTGCAGCAAATCGTAGTGCGTACTGTCGAGCGTCTGCGGGGTGATGGCCACATAACCGTGCGCCAGCGCCCAACGGTCGGTGTCTTCCGCTTCGGGTTCCAGCTCCATCGGTTCGCCGGTCAACCAATAATAAGGCGTTCCGCTGCGCGGACGACGGCTCTCGGCGATTTCGTTGATCCAACGCGAACGCGCCATGCGACAAACGCGCACTCCTTTGAAAGATTCGCGCGCGGGGAAGTTCACATTGAGCGTGGAGAAAGGAGGAAGACCGTCACACAACAATTTGATGACGATCTCACGTATATAGGGGACGCAAGGCGAAAAATCGGCCTCGGGACGATGGTCACAAAGCGAGAAGCCCACAGCGGGAATCCCCTGCAAGGCACCTTCGGAAGCGGCGCCCATCGTACCGGAGTAGAAGGTGTTCACGCTCGAATTGTCGCCGTGATTGATGCCCGTCACCACCAAATCGGGCGTGCGACCGCGCATGGGCAAAAGGACGTTGAAGGCGAGTTTCACGCAATCGACGGGGCTACCGGAGCAAGCGAAAATTTCCAATCCTTCTTCGCGGTGCACCAAACGGTTGTGGATGGGCGCGGTCGAAGTGATGGCGCATCCGTAGCCCGAACGTCCACCGCCCGGTGCCACGACGAGCAGATCGGCCATCGGATGGAGCGTATCGATCAGGGTGTTGATGCCCGCGGCCTTATAACCGTCATCGTTGGAGATGAGGATAAAGGGACGAGACATGCCACGATTATTGGGTTCTGTCATAAGTAGTGTTTGTTGTTGTGTTGAGTCAATGAGAAGGGCGCCGCATCAAGAGCAAAAAGACGATCGGCGCGCCAATCAGCGGTGTTACCGCATTGAGGGGGAGTGTGCCCGACGGCCAAGGGAGGGCGCAAAGGCACTGACAGGTCAGTGCCAAGAGTGCTCCGACGGCGAGCGTCATCGGTAAGTTGCGCCGATGGAGCGATGTTCCGCACAAAAGTCGTGCAGCATGAGGAGCAGCCAGCCCGACGAACGCCACCGGCCCACAGAAAGCCGTCGACCAAGCGGTGATCCAGCCCACAGCAAAGAGCAGACGCGAACGACTGCGTCGCGGGTCGATGCCCAAAGTGCGCGCATAGTTTTCGCCGAGCAACCAAGCATCGAGCGTGGCCGTCTGCCGCCAACAATAGGCGACCGGTAAGCCCAATGCCACCACGAAAAGGGGTAGGCGCATTCGGCCGACGGAAGAGAAATCGCCCAGTGTCCACAGCTGAAACTGCGCAAACCGTCGGTCGTGGAAAAGTAAGCCATCAGCGCAAGCACCGAGGAGAGGACGAATGAAATCATCACACCGGCCACCAACAGGGCGGTTCCGTGCAACTGCTTACGAGCTAACTGCACAATCAGTGCCAAGACGAGCAAAGCGCCGCACAAAGCCATAATCACCCCGAACAATTCGCCGGCTGACGGTGGGAGCGTGCGGAGAAAAAGGAGTGCACCACTGCTCCAAATCAGCGGCCCTGCAGCGGCACCCACGGCGGCGCCGGCATGAATGCCGAAGAGCGAAGGATCGGCCAGCGGATTTTCGAACAACGTCTGGGTGATCAGGCCGCAGAGCCCCAAACTCGCACCCACAGTCAAGGCAGTGAGCAAGCGCGGCAAACGATAGTCCAGGACAATCGCACGCGCCGTATCTGAGGTTTCGCCGCCGAAGAGTACCGATCCGACTTCGCCGAGCGTAAGTTCGACACTGCCGCAACACAGACTCGCAACGACGAGTCCAAAACCGGCGAGTAGCAGGAGCAACGGGAGGGCGAATCGTTGTTTTTTTCGCATAGCGCTGTTGTGGGATGGACAAATGGGGCTCACTGACTCGTCCGAATAACCGAATGTAGGAAGTCTTGCGCAGCCGTCGTGCAGCGGTTCGTCACACGCGCACTAAGGTTTAGCGCAAAGGCGTGAACCGGGGTTCTTGTTCGTCAGTGTCCTTCGCCCCGCCGGCGTTCTCGGCTCTTTTCCTCTCAGCAGTGAGTACATTGCGCCAAGCGCGCAATAGCAACGACGGGGCAAAAGGTGTTTCTTCGTAATAAGCGCTGCGCAGGGTGTTGCAACCCCAAACACGGCGTTTGCGAAACGCCCGAAAACGCGTGTAGAGGGGTTGTTCGCGCTGTAGCATCTCATACGTCAGTTCGTGCGGCGCAGCATATTTCACCACCCACACATCGGCATCGGCACAGCGTTGCAGCATCCGTTCGAGTTCCATCGGTACGCTACCGGCATGCACATCGTCGGCCCACACATAGCGGCCGCCGGCATCGGCTATGACACGCGCCACATAGCTCTGACCGCCGGGCACATACCACGTGCCGTGTTCCGCCCGATCCACCATCACCAACGGCCGCTCCAGCTTCGGCAGACTCGCCTTCGCCGTTTGTTGAACTTCGCGGTAGGCGTTTTCTTCCGCCTCGAAAAGGCTATCCGCCGTCGCACCGCGCCCAACCAAACGGCCGTAGAAGCGCATCCATTCGGCGCGACCGAGGGGCGTACTTTCCATGTAGTCGGCACAGCATATCGTGGGGATCCCCAATCGTTCGATCACCGTGGGGCGCTCGTTGGCAAAAGGCGCATACCACCACGCATCGACGCCGGCCGTTTTCATACGTTCGACATCGGGCGCGACGCCCGTGCCGAAATCAGCAAGTCGTTCGCGCTGCAATCGCGGCGAAACGACAAATCGCGCCTCACAAATGCCTGCTAAACAGTCGGCCGCACCGAGTCGCAGGAGCAAAGCGGCGTGCACCGTGCTCTGCGGCAACACGCGGCGGCAAGGCACTTCGATCACCGTGCAGCCCGAAGGCACATCGGGGGCGGTGCCGCGGGGCACCAAAGCATATTGGGCGCGCACCGCCGTACTGTCCCACGGATCGAGCACCGTGGCCAGTTCGTAACCGCCGCGTGTTTCCAAGCGCAGGAGTCGCGCATGACGCAAACGTCCTTCAGTTTCTACCGTCGGCGCGCAAGCCACGCACAACCACAGGCAGCACACAGCCGCCCATGCGGCACACAGCCACGTCTTCACAGCGTTCCGATCGTTACTTCGCCGGCCAATGAGGTGTTCATCCGTTCCTTGATCTTGTCGAGGTCAGTTTCGTGACCGAGCAGGAACATGAGTTTTGTCACCACCGCCTCGACCGTCATGTCGCGACCGTTGAGCACCCCGGCTTCGATGAGTCGCAACGAGGTTTCGTAGCGTCCCATGTCGACGGCGCCCGTGGCGCACTGCGAGGTATTGACAATCACCACCCCGCGCCGACTCATTTCGTTCAGTCGCTCGTAGAGCCACGGTTTGCGCGGCGCATTGCCGGCGCCGTAGGTCTTCAGCACCAACCCGCGCAGACCGGGTATTTCCGACACGGCGGCCACCACTTCCTCGCAGATGCCGGGAAAGAGCGTAAGGATCGCCACATGCGTGTCGAGCCGATAGACCGGGCGAAACGGTTCGACCGCGGGACGGCGCAGGATGTAGGGTTCCTCAAAGCGAATGTGGATACCGGCATGCGCCAAGGCCGGGTAGTTGTAGGAGCGAAAGGCGTTGAAGCCCTTCCGAGTTGATCTTCGTCGTTCGGTTGCCGCGCAACAGCCGATTTCTCGAAAAAGATGCACACTTCCGGCACCACCGGCGTGCCGTCGGCATGGCGCGCTGCGGCAATCTCGATGCTCGTGAGCAAATTTTCCTTTCCATCCGTGCGCAACTGCCCGAGGGGCAACTGACTGCCCGTGACCACGACGGGCTTGGCCAAATTTTCGAGCATAAAGCTCAAGGCCGAAGCCGTGAAAGCCATGGTGTCCGTACCGTGAAGCAAAACGAAACCGTCGTAGCGATCATAGTTTTGCGCAATGATCTCAACCATGCGACACCAATCCTTCGGTTCCATGTCCGAGGAGTCGATGGGTGGGCCGAAAGTCACGGTGTCGACCTCGTAGTGAAAGCGATCCAACTCCGGCACAAAGTTGCGGATGTGTTCCCAATCGAAAGCCTCGAGTGCCCCGGTAACAGGATTCTCGAGCATACCGATTGTTCCGCCGGTGTAGATGATGAGTATGCGGGGTGCGTTCATAAGCTATGCTTTGACGGCAAATTTACGAAAATAATTTGACATGCCGAGGTGCCGGGACTGCGTTTTTCGCCCCAATCGGTGCCCCTTTTTCGTCCCGTCGACAACGACATTTTTTCTCCTATCCTCCTCGCCGTGCACTAAACCGCTCGCGGCGCGCCGCACTTCCGAAAAATATCGTATCTTTGTCGCACCACGTGCCACACGGCACCCCCTCAACGAGGGTAAAACTTCAGCATCCTACGCTCTATTATGAAAGAATTTATTCAATCTGAAGCCCGCGCCGAAACGGCTGTGCTGGTGGCACTGATCACCAAAACGCAGGACGAACGGAAAACGGGCGAATATCTCGACGAACTTGAGTTTCTCGCCGAAACAGCGGGGGCACTCACCGTACGCCGATTCACCCAACGCGCCGACGGTCCCCAGCAGTGTGACCTATGTCGGCAAGGGCAAACTCGAAGAAATACGCCAATACATCGAAGACTGCGAACAGGCGGCCGAAGAAGCGGAGAAAGATCCGCTCTGGCCGGCCGACGAGGAGAAGCCCTCAGCCCGTGGGCATGGTGATCTTCGACGACGAACTCTCTGCCAAACAGCTCCGCAACATCGAAGCCGTGCTGCAGGTCAAGATTCTCGACCGCACCTCGCTCATCCTCGACATCTTCGCCATGCGCGCCCAAAACCGCCAATGCCAAAACGCAGGTAGAGTTGGCGCAATATCGCTACATGCTCCCCCGACTGCAGCGCCTGTGGACGCACCTTGAGCGTCAAGGCGGTGGATCCGGTGGCGCCGGTGGTGGCAAAGGCGGCAGCGTGGGACTGCGCGGCCCCGGTGAAACGCAGCTCGAAATGGACCGTCGTATCATCCTCAACCGCATGTCGCTCCTCAAAGAACGACTCGCCGAAATCGACAAGCAAAAGCGCACGCAGCGACAAAATCGCGGCAAAATGGTGCGCGTGGCGCTCGTCGGCTACACCAACGTGGGCAAATCGACCCTCCTCAACCTGCTTTCGAAGAGCGAGGTTTTTGCCGAAAACAAACTCTTCGCCACCCTCGACACGACGGTGCGCAAGGTCGTGGTGAGCAACCTCCCCTTCCTGCTGGCCGACACGGTGGGTTTCATCCGCAAACTCCCGACCGACTTGGTCGAGTCGTTCAAATCGACCCTCGACGAGACGCGCGAAGCCGATCTGCTCGTGCATGTGGTCGACGTGAGCCACCCAGACTTCGAGGAACAGATCGAAGTGGTGGATCGTACGCTCTGCGACTTGGGATGCGCCGACAAACCGCAGATTCTCATTTTCAACAAAATGGACGCCTACACCTTCACGCCGAAAGATCCGAACGATCTCACTCCGGCCGGGAAGGAAAACATCCCGTTGCCCGAACTCATGCAAACGTGGATGGCACGCGCCGCAGGCACCACCGAAGCGCGCCACCCGGGCGCCGGCGCGGTGTCGGACGTGATTTTCATTTCGGCGCGCCAAAAGCAGAACATCGACGAGCTCCGCGAACTGCTCTATGCTCGTGTGCGCGAACTTCACGTGCAGAAATACCCGTACAACGATTTTCTCTATCAAGAGTATTCGCCCGACGGCGAACCGGTGTGACGCATCGCGCAAAAGCGTGAAGGCTTTCGCCGAAACTCCCCCACTCTTTCCAAAAACACGGGACGATTAGTTTGAATCGTCCCGTGTTTTTTCTATGCCTCTTGGACAGGTTTAAAAAAGCCGGAAATGGGTGTTTTCTCGCACACGCGTATACGCGTCGCGCGCCTCAAGCAGTTTCATTTTTCTGCCTTCACCCTTCACCCACGAACACATCAACCTGATATTCAACTCATTGCAGGTGAACAAAAAGGCGCATTTTTGCCTTCACCGAGGGTGAATACAAAAGGGTGAAGCCTTCACACGCATCATTCTATCCCTCAACAAGTTAGGAGCAAAAGGTGAAGTGGTGAAGGAAAAAATCGAAAAACGCCGGACGCGCGCGTATACACGCGCACGCGAGAAAGGGCTATTTTTTCGGGTTCATCCGACATTTGGAGTGATGGGCGCAGAAATGAAGAAAACCGCTGAGCAAATTGTATATCTCCCTGTGTCTGATCTAAGCATCGTTGCAAACAGATCAAACAAAGAACTTAGCGGAGATATACTTCTCCGGATGTCGAATAACCTCCAACGTGGTTGCTCCGGCCTTGAATTTATCCTTCGTCTGCATCATCTCATTGATGAATGCAGACATTTGTTCTTCTCGGCCTTGAGCACGGAAGGTGGCGAGGTGATGGGTAAGTAAATATTCCAAGTCTTCGGCGACCTCATCTAATGATTTAATTGATCCTGCAGCCGCTTTTTCCACCTCACGATGAAAAGCCTTAAATGCGAATACTATTCCTATTCATGTTACATCAAGCTATTCCATTTTATTTTTAATGCTCTACCAACCATACACCATCTTTTTTGAGATAGACAATAGGCTCTACATCAAATTTGAAGCCCTCAATTGGAGTACGTTCCTCCCAAATATCGGTTACTTCTTCTGTGCTTATTTCAAATCTTGGATCCCTTGAATCATACCAACCCTTATGCCAAACTCTCCTTGGATAAACTTCAAAAAAAGAATCTTCGTTCAAAGGAGCGACTAAAAGCATCTCATCATTACAATTCTCTATGTATAAGTCAAATCCTCGATATTTGGCAAAAGAGCGAATCTTAAAAGCCCTGATACCTGTATTTGGGGGAGCTTCTAATTCATAAGAGATATCTTTCCAAAAAGGACTTCTTATTGTTTTAAACCCATATTCCTCTGCAAAGTTTTTATCTTCTGCAAGATATACATATACATCTGATTTACTCGCCATTCTTAACAAATATCCCCCCAGATATCCGTATACTCCTATTGGGTTTATTCGTTTCATTTGTCTGTTTATTCAATTGCGTGAAACTTGCCATTTTCAAACACAGCTCTTAGTACCTCTTGTCTATTGCTGTATACTCCCAAAAGTTCTGCTCCATCAAGCAATTTCATAAAGTTGTTTCTTCACTCCCTACCAACCATACGCCATCTTTTTTGAGATAGATAATGGGCTCTACATCAAATTTAAAGCCCTTTATTGGGACACGTTCCTCCCAAATACTATCTAATTCAACTTCTTTCACCCTTAAACAAGGGTCGTATCCATGCATAGCGTGGTCTCCCGACATCGTTTGATATTCTATAGATGGGTCTAATATTATAGTCCGATCTTCAGTAAGTTCTAAACACTGGCATTTATACCCTTTATAATTGCAAAAACAACTTTTTCTATAAGCGGAATAATTATAATTATCCCCGTAAGGTAAATACAAACCCAAATAATCATCCTCTTCTTGTGAAACCCAAGATCTAAAAACTTGGTGTTTTTAGTGTAGATATGCCAGCATAGATCGTCAAACATGTTGCTGGCATTTATATTTATCCACTCATCGGCAATACATATATATTCGCCACTTTTAAAGAAATCACGCTTTCCCCTATCCATATACTGTTATTTTATTATTACGAATTTACGACTTCTATATATGGCTCTGAGCACTTCAGTACCATCATTAAATATAGTTCATCCGACATTTGGAGTGATGCGGCTCTAAAAAGAAGAAAACCGCTGAGCAAATTGTACATCTCCCTGTGTCTAATCTAAGCATCGTTGTAAACAGACCAAACGAAGAAGCTGACAGAACGAATAGCCGATATAATACAACGTATAAGTGCTTTAATCTGGAACAAAGAGGAGCCTGGACGTTTTCAACTCTCCCTTTGGAAGATATGCAAGGTATCCTGGAAATCCTTGATATACAGCTTACTGCCACTCATATATAAGGGCTGAGGAGCTACGAGATGATTCCCTGTTGCACGGTATTCCTCTTCACTGATAACTTCACCTTCCCAAACAAGCCTGCGAGCTTTGTAATCAAAGATGCCGACCTTGCGGATTCCGCTGTACTCTCCTTCTTTTTCGCCTAAAAAGGTGAAATAATCTCCTTGAAGAAGTGGGTGGAACACACTTCGGTAAGTTCCAATGCCTTCGGGATCAGCCTCTCTGAAGATAAAACGATCTATTACCTCAGCCGTACTTGGGTCAATAGCCTGAAATCCAGAAGAACTAATACCTACAATGGCTTTATCTTCTTCTCGAAGATAACAACGACCAAGTCCTGCAACTTGAGTGTATTCTACTTTGTCCTGATCTGCAGGATTGCCGGAAAACTGGTACGCCACCTTTCCTGTAGCAACATCAAGAGCAACTAAACGGCCAAACTGAGTGGAGAACCAAAGCAAGCCTCCAACAATACCTAGTATTTTGACGATGTGATCTACTTCCCCCGGCGTGTAGATATGATCTTCACCAAGATCTACAAAGGGGAATGACCAGAACACCTCAGTACTATTATCAATACGCCTAATTTCTTTCTTGCGTAAATTATCGTATGCGATTATCACATCATCTTCGACATATAGCTTATAAGGGACATGGGAGCTTAGCAAGAATTCTCCTGTTATGGGATTCATTAGATTATACTGATAAAAACCAGAGCAATGTCCAACATATAAGGATTTTCCATCAAGCAAACAAGTGTTCTTTTCCACAGAACATAATACCTCCTTATTCAAATAGACTTCTAACTTACCAACCCAAGCATACCATAGGTACAGAAACTCTCCTATGGTTCGTATCTCTAAAGGAACTTCGTCTTGCTGAAAAAGTTCATCATACAAGCTAAGATATTCTCTTTCATCCTGTGTAAAGGAATAACATCCACTTTGTGGATCAAATCCATAAACATTCGCCAGTTTATTGGTTTTCTTATATTGCATATCTATGTTATTTGGTTATCACAACAACGTTTCTAAATTCCTGGAACTGCTCACTTTTTGACAGCTTCTTAGTACTGCATTTTTCATACAGTTCATCTACACTATTGATTCCCAACTTATTCCAAACCTTTCGATTAGTTGTATACACTCTTTTCGCGTCTTTTGCTATGGCTCGTTCGAGTTGGCAATTATCTGCTCACGCGTAACTCCTCTACCACCTTGTTGTATGATATAGAGTTTGTCAAAACTATCAATTTCCCGAAGGTAAGCTTTAAACTGACCTAAATCCCCGAATAAGAACCGCCTCTCGTCAAGGGAGACGCGATGGCAACAGACTACTTCCGCTCGTAGATGTGCAGTGTGTCTTCCGCATCAATCACATACACCCTCTCACCGGCATAGTATATGGGACGACTCACAACAAGCTGATTGCCCGTTTTCTCTCTTTCCTCTGCCGGGACCACTTCGTCTGTCCACAACAATTTGCGGGCTTGTAAATCAAAGACTCCCGCCCAGCCACAGCCTCCGAATTCGTGGGTACGTTCGCCCATAAACACAAAGTAATCACCTTGCAGGCGAGGATTCATCACATGCTCAAACGTAGCAATCCCCTGAGGATCCACCTTTGCAAATGAGTAGCTCTCGATGAGTTCGGCTGTAGCCGCATCTAAAATATGTATTCCCCAGTTGCTAATGGACAGTAGGGTTTTGTCTGTCTCGCGAAAGAAAAAAACGCCCACTCCTCCGATCAATCTATAGACAGAATTTTCCTCATCCATAAAGACAATCTTATCTTCAGCGACATCGGCAGGAATAAATTGATACATAAGTTCTCCCGTTTCTACGTTTAGGGCGATGAGCCTACCCCAATCGGTGCAGATCCAAATCATGCCGTTGGCAATCCCGAGCACCTTGTCCAAGTGGTCAGCCCCCCTGTCACACCCCTCATCATCAATTCTGCGTAAGGGAAAGCACCAAAGCACCTCACTGGAAATGTCTATACGGCAAAACTCTGTCTTGAAAAGTTCATAGCCAAAGACCATCCCTTCCACTTCATACAAACTATAAGGGACGTCTTGCGCCAAGAGGCGCCGGCCGTCAGATACAAAAATAATATTTTCGTGCAACTCGAAGGTTTCGGGATCATAGCCTTGATATTCAATATAAGTATCTAAATCTCTGTCAAGCAAGCCGTAATCCTTTTCAAACACCTTTAATACGGTGTGTCCCGAATAGATTTCTAAAGTTCCACAACCATATCTCGCATAGACATATTCCCCCACAGAAACAAGGTCAGTAGCACGGTCTTCTTTCTCGAGAAACACGCCATCAATACAAAGGTAGTGGCGGCCGTCCTCATCATAGGAATAGTCACCTGTGACGGGATTTACCTCCCACACATTTTTGATTTTGTCTATCTTGATGTATTCGTGCATCATTCGGTATTACTCTGTTAATCTTATTATTGGTTCATCCGACATTTGGAGTGATGGGGTTCTAAAAAGAAGAAAACCACTGAACAAATTGTATATTTGAATTAGCACAAACAAATATGCAGCTATGAACAGCAGTTTTCTATATCATGCTTGGGGATTGTATCACCACAAGTGTCTACGAGAGGAATACAAAGGTAACACAATCATCTTACATATCGAAAGTAAACACGCTCCGAAATGCGGTCCCCAATGCGGTCATGCCCATTTGGTGAAGAATGGTTTTCGCATTCGCGACTTTATCAACCTTCTGATCGGTGGCAAAAAGGTAATTCTGCGTATGAAAGTCCACCGCTACAAGTGTAAGTGTGCGGATTGTGACAATGATTGCCGGGAACGGATATCCTTTGCCCCGGACAGTCACAGCTACACTCGTCACTTTGCATTGTCTGATGAATCCTATTTTTTCGCTTTGCGGCGAGGCGTCGGCAGGGGCAGCACTTCAGCCAGAATTTTGACCACACGCAGGGCTTCGGCGCGGTGCTCAACGTCGAGAACGTAATGCAACTTGGCACCGGGATAGGGGTGACCGGTTTCGGCATCGGCCATGCACGCTTCGAGCGCCGGGTGCATCTTCACATAGGCCACGTTGTCGCAGAGCAACACAGCGGGTTTCTCATCGACATAGAGCAAGTGGTCGCCGAACATTTTGCGCACGCGCACAGCACCGGCATCGGCCAGTTGAGCGGCGACAAAATCGACAAATTCAGGGGTACAAGCCATAAATAAGAAAATTGTGGTAAGCGAAAGCGAGCAGCGGAGAGCTGCTCCCGGCAAAACACAAACCGCCTCAGCGCTCGTTCGCAGTGGCACGAGCACAGAGGCGGAAAAGAATGAAGTGATCGACGGGCGAATCAACCGAGCTGTTCGCGAATGAAGGCTTCCATGCGCGGAGTGGCCTCTTCGACGCATTGCAACAGGCGGATTTGGTTGCCGGCGCGCTCGAGGTTGTGCGCGGGGTGCGTGGTCTTGTAGTACGTGTCGCCGTTCAGATAGTCGGTGAGGAAACGCACGCCCTGCATGTAGGGGAAGAGTGCCGTGGCGTAGGGCAGGTTCTCGATTTCGATCTCGGTGAGGAAGCCGCGTGCGCCTTTGAGGTAACCGCCGGCGAAGGCTTCGAAGATGTCGAAACGGAACGAGATGTTGTCGAAGTTCGGATCGTCCTCGCGCGTGGTGTTGGCCGCCGTGCGGAGGAAGTCGCCGAAGTCGGAGAAGATGAACGAGGGCATCACGGTGTCGAGGTCGATGACACAAAGCACGTTGCCGTCGCGGTCGAAGAGGATGTTGTCCACCTTCGTGTCGCAGTGGCAAATGCGCTTGGGGAGCTTGCCTTCGCGGAAGAGGCGTTCGCTCTTGGTCATTTCTTGCTCACGCTTGCGGATTTCGTCGATCAGGGCTTTCACGGCGGGTTCGTCGACACGGCCGGCCTTGTTGTCGGCCACAGCGTCGTTGAGTTGCTGAATGCGGAACTCGATGTTGTGGAAATCCTTGATGGGTTCGCCGAGCTGTGCGGGGAGGTCGGCGAGCATAGACTGGAACTGGGCGAAGGTTTCGCCGACAATGGCGGCATTCTCCATGCTCACGCCGCTCTTGGAGGTGGTGTCGGGGATGAGCACCATCACGCGCCAATACTTCTCACCGTCGTGATAGTAATATTTGCCATCGTTGGCGGGCACAAAACGCAGCACCTTGCGGTCGATGTCGGGCGTGCCGGCTGCTTCGAGCTTTGGCGAATGTGGCCGGTGACTTCGACGATGTTGTTCATCAGCAAATCGATGTCGGGGAAGATGGCCACATTGACGTTTTGCAGCACATAGTCGGTGCCGTTGCCTTCGGTTTCCACGGCATAGGTGGTGTTGATCAGGCCGTTGCCGAGGGGGTGAATGTCACGCACTTCGCCCTCAATGGCGAAATGGGATACGATGTCTTTCAGTTGCTGTTCCATTGCGGAGAGGGATTTTGAATTTGATATGGAGCGAAGATACAAAAAAATCATCGGCAAGGAAGCATTTCGCGAGAAAAAGCGAAATGGAAATAGCAATAATGGGATGAAAAATTTCTCTTGCGGAGTTTTTCTTGTATTTTTGCCGCAAGATCTGCGGCGTTTTTACAAGAATAATGCCGCATCACGCCTTTAACCTCCTTCATAATGTACATACACGAACACGCCAATTGGACTGATTTCACTTGGCAAGATCCACCTATCGCCATACTACTTGACAAAGTCACTCGCGAGCAGGGTAAATTACAGGGACGCCTAAGCTTGATCGGATTTCAAGACAAGCTGAACGGTATGGCGGAAAGTTTGGCCGATGACATCATTTATTCTTCAGAGATAGAAGGTATTCGCCTCAACCTCGACGAGGTTCGCTCATCCGTGGCACGACGTTTGGGATTAGAGGCAGCGCATTTTGTCCCCTCTTCTCACTACGTTGACGGGCTGGTGAGCGTGATGGTCAATGCGATGGAAAATAGCGAACAGCCTATCACCAAGGAACTTTTGTGTAGCTGGCAAACGGCATTTTTTCCGTTGGCATACAGCGAAGGGCAACGCATAGAAGTCGGAAAATATCGCACACACGGTGAGCGGGTCGTGTCGGGTGGCTACTTAGGTCGCGAGCGGGTACACTATGTTGCCCCCGAGCCGGAACGTGTGGAAGCCGAAATGGAAGCGTTTATCGACTGGTTCAACGCAGAGCAAGCACTTTCGCCCGTCATCAAATCGGCAATTGCTCATTTTCGCTTCGTTTCCATTCACCCCTTCGAAGACGGTAACGGAAGATTATCACGTATATTGGGTGACATCATTTTGGCTCGCGCAGAACAAAGCCATTTTCGTTTCTATACGATTTCAACCGAGATCAATCGCGACAAGCGCCACTATTATGAAGTGCTCGAACGTACTCAACGAGGCAAGTCAGACTTGACGGATTGGATTGTTTGGTACTTGCAAACGCTTTTACGCGCTGTACGAACTTCAAATCAACTCATTTCGTCGATTCTAAACAAGAGTGTGTTTTGGTTGCAATTCACAGACACGCTGTTTTCGGAACGAGAGCGCAAGGTGCTCAATCGTTTTTTGGACGGATATGAAGCCAAAATCACGACAAAGAAATGGGCTGAATTAGGGAATTGCTCACGCGACACAGCAGGTAGAGACATCGATGACTTAGTCGAAAAAGGAGTCCTTGCAGTGGATATAAAAGACTCAAAACGACCGAGCTACTCCATCGTTTACCGGCGTGACGTCATCGAACCGGAAAAGCGCTTCACGGAAGTGGCCATAAAGGAACAAGAAGGGCGACTGTATCTCACGGGACTTTATTCCAAATGCCTACCGGTCAACGAACTGGTTAGCCAATTAGACGCGGAACGATTTATGAAAGGTGAACTGCCGCTTCGACACCTGCTACTGAAATACTGCGCTTATCTACTCGAAGAATAGCCTAACTACTTGATTTTAGACACGAAAACATTAAAAACCGCGCTTCCCTATTCGGGAAGCGCGGTTTTATTGATATGCGATTGGCGAAACGGATCACTCATTGACGAGGGGCAAGAAGTGATAGTCGCGCGAGTAGCGGAGGTTCTGCGCGTCGAAGGCTTCGTCGTAGCTGATCTTCACATCGGTGATGTTGCCTTGTGCATCGCGCACGGCATTGTAGACGGGGATTGATGAAACCCTTGTAGGGGGAGAGCTTCAGACGCTCGTAACGCGCGAGGATCTCACGATGGATGGCGGGATCGACCTTCACACCGTAGGTTTCGACGAGACGACGGGCGGCTTCGTAGTCGCCTTCGCTCTTGATGCGTTGCACCTCAGCCAAGAGCGTGCCGAAGAGGTTGCGCATCTCGGCGTAGTCGTTGACACGAACGAAGGTTTTGCCTTTCTGCTTCACGAGTTCCACACAGGGCTTCGCAGTCTTGCGTTGCTTGGCCTGCTCGAGCACCCAATGGGCGATGAAGGCACGATTGCGCATGTGAGCTTCTTCGATGTTGTTGCCGGGTTTGATGCGCACGAGCTGCGTGAGTGCACCGTTTTGGATGTAGGTGTAGTAGGCCGCTTGGTAAGCATCGGTCGTGGGCGTGAGTCCCAGTTCAGTGAGTTTGGGATCGGCCAGATAGTAGAGCGCGAAGAGATCGGCACGACCTTCCTCGATGGTGGAGCCGTAGGACTTGAGCGAATCGGTGTCGGTGCCGGGCAGGAGCTGTCCGCTGCCGTGACCGAGACACTCGTGGAGGTCAGTGTGGAGGTCGTCGCAACGATCGCCGTATTGCTGAATCAGTTGGCGCGTGGGTTCGTCGATGATGAACTCCTTGTCCATGCCGCTGCCGTGAGCTGCTTTGGCGTAAGCGCCGGTGAGGTTGGAAATGGTGACAGACTTCGATCCGAAATCGCGACGAACCCAGTCGGAGTTGGGCAGGTTGATGCCGATGGCGGTGGAGGGATAGAGATCGCCGGCGAGGATGGCGGCGGTGATGACCTTAGCGGACACGCCTTTCACTTCCTTTTTCTTGAAACGGGCATCGACGGGGCTGTGATCTTCAAACCACTGCGCATTGAGAGCGAGGGTGTGGGCACGCTCTGTGGCCGCCACGTCCTTGAAGTTGACAATGCTCTCCCAAGAGGCTTTCATGCCGAGGGGGTCGCCGTAACTTTCGATGAAACCGTTGACGAAATCGACGTTGCTCTTCACGTCTTTGAGCCACTGGATGGAATAGTGGTCGAAGGTGCGGAGGTCGCCGGTGCGATAGAACTCGATGAGGCGACGAATAACAGCGGCTTGGTCGTCATTTTCAGCAAAGGGAACAGCGGCTTCGAGGTGCTTGATGATCTGCGTGATGGCCGCTCCGTAGAGTCCGCCTTCGCGCCACACGTTTTCTTTCGAGGAAACCATACTGTCCGCGAACCAGGCGGGAGTTCATGCCCATCATGACGGGACGGGGATCGGCAGCGGGCTTGCGCTGTGCGTAGAACTCTTCGGCTTCGGCCTGCGTGACATCGGGACCGTAGTAGTTGCCGGCGCTGGTGAGCACGAGATCATCGCCGTCCTTTTGGTTGGTGCGCATCTTCATCACGTTGGGATCGAAGAGCACGGGATAGATGGCTTCGTCGAGCGTGTAGTTGAGCGAACGGAGCGTGGTGCGCAACCACTGTTCGGAGAAGCCGGGAACGAACTTCTCATTGCCGTAATGGTGGTGCAGGCCGGAGGAGAACCAAAAGCGCTTGACGTAGGTGACGAAGGCTTGGAAATCCTTAGACTTGCGATCGCCGCGGTAGTCGCGATAAACAGTTTCGAGCATGTCGCGAATGCGGAGGTTGTAACGACCGTTTTGATCGTAGAGGATGTCGCGTCCGGCAAGGGCGGCCTCAGCAAGGTGGTAGATGAGGGTTTTCTGACGGAGAGAGAGTTGGTCGAAACCTTCGACCTTGTAGCGCAACATTTGAATGTCGGCAAACTGCTCGTTGGTGTAGGCGAAATCATCGCCGGGAGCGGGAGCGGCTTGCGCTGTCGTACCCAGACTGAGAGCAGAGAGGGAAATGAGCATGGTGAATAAGGACTTTTTCATTCGGAAAAGGAAGAGGGAATGAGTTGATATTGTTCGAGTTGCGGGAGAATGGGGGCTTGTCCGTCGTTGATGAGCACAACATCGGCCAAGTGTGCTTTCTCGGCTTCAGGCATTTGGAGGGCGATCCAACGACAAGCCGTGGCGCGATCGATGGCGTCGCGCGCCATGACGCGACGGATTCGCTCTTCTTCGGGACAACTGACCAACACGGTACGATCGACCAGCCGTTGCCAACCGACTTCGAAGAGCAGGGCGCACTCCATATATATATAAGGCGCATCGGCATGTGCGCTCACAAATCGCGCCACGCCTGCTCCACACGGGGATGCACAATGGCGTCGACTTGCGTGCTGTGCGCTCGTCCTTGACAGAGAAATGCGGCCAAGACAGACTTGACGAGTTGGCCTTGCTCATCGTAGACCTCTGCGCCGACTAAATCGGTCAGCGCGGCGCGCACTTGCTGATCGGTGCGAATGATGTGCTTCGCCGCGGGATCAGCATAGAAAATGGGGGCGCCGGTGCCTGCGATGATAGCGCAAACGTGACTTTTGCCCGACCCGATGCCGCCGGTGAGGGCGATGAGCTGTGCCGTGGGGGAGGGAGCAGAATTATTCGAGTTCATCGGGAGAGGTGTCTTCGACAACGTATTCCACCTCCGAGGGATTGATGCGTGCACGACGCACACCGAGCGGCAAGGACTTGAGCGATAGACGACAACGATTTTCGTTGTTGTTGAGCAAGTCGGCATAGTTCACCACCAACACGAAGCTCTCGGGTGTCACGCTCTTATACTGGCTCATTCCGACTTGGAAGGTGATATTGACCTTGGGCGGGAAGGTACGCAGGGTTTTGGCGGCAGGAAAATTGACACCCTGCACGGGAACTTGCACCGTCTTTCGATCATGCGGTCGGTGACGATCGTGATGCGTGCGGATGAAGGCACGAACTTCACGCCGGGCACTTTGACAAATCGGCGCTTCACGGTGGTGGTGTCGGTGAGGTTGGAAAGGTGCACCGGCTCAAGATAGGCCGCGGTGAGCGTGTCGAGCACATTGCGCGACGCATAGACGCGCACAGTGCGGGGTTCGACGTCGAGCGACACCAAAGAATAGGCACTGTCGGGAGTGATTTTGCCTTGGAAGACGACCGGTAGGGCTTTGCTCTGTCCGTAATTGTAGTAGAACTCGATCGTTTCGGGACGCACGCTGACGAGTTTTGTTCCTGAGGCTTTCGCAGACAAAATGGGTTTGAGCAGTTCGACGGCCGAAAGGCTGACATGACCGCCGGCCGTGTTGATGTCATCCCATTTGATGACGATGGGGCCGAGTTTGCGAAAATAGCGATAACTCATGAGCGTCAGTCCGCGATCGCGCAGGGTGACTCGAACGGTTGCGGGCGGCTCGGTGGTGAGCACGACGTTGTCGGGCACGCCGGTGAGTCGAACGGGAATATTAAATTCGCGTTCGATGGTCTCATAGCCGCTCTGCAAAAACCAAAAGACGGAGGAGAGAAGCAGAAAAAACAAAAACGTGAGGAACTGCCGGTTCCACAAACGTGACCAGCAGTTCTTCACGAAGAAAAGAAATTCTTTAATGATGCGCATCCTGTTGTGTAAGAAAAACATTCGCGCCGCCCGAGGGCGTTGATCGCATGATTACTGTTGTGCGATGGCCGTGGCCGAAGCGGTGGCGTTGATCGCAGCTTTTTCGAAACGAAGGTCGACGCCGTTGGCGGCATGGAGTACGATGGCGGTGTCTTCGATGCTCTTCACCGTGCCATGCAGTCCACCGATCGTCACGACGGCTTGACCGACTTTGAGAGAATCGCGAAATTCGCGCTCTTCCTTTTGTTTCTTCTGCTGGGGGCGGATCATGAAGAAGTACATGATGGCACCGAGCGCTACAAACATCAGGATGGTAGGCATGATGCTGGGGCTTTCGGGAGCGGCGGCAGGCGCTGCATCGAGGAGGGCAATGAGAAAGTTCATAAGAATAAAGTTGAGGGAATGATTAAATCTGAGGAGGGCGTCGCCGAGTGAGGCTTGGATGCCGTAAGACGCGCTTTACTCGACAACGGCTGCGCCGAACAGGCTTATTTTTCTTTGAAGATGACGCCGTCGGCACGGAGTTTCTTGACGATGTTGTCGACCATGCCGTGGATGTAGCTCGACGAACGGGGCGTGCTGTAGACTTTGGCGATATCGAGGTACTCGTTGAAGCTCACGTTGAGCGGAATTTGGTCGAACTCCATAATTTCGGCCAACATGATTTGCATGATGATCAAATCCATGAATGCCAAGCGAGAGAATTCCCAGTTCTTGGTATTGGCGCGGATGAGGTCGCGGAGTTCTTCAGCGCGCGCAAGCGTCACAGTGAACAAACGCGCTGCGAAAGCCTGATCTTCGTCTGCGGCATAGGGAGGGAGCAGGGCTTGCTCTTCGCCGTTGGCGGGATCGAAACGCTTGATGGTCTTCAACACGAAGGAATCGACAATCTCTTTATCGTCGTTCCAATACAAACTCTGTTCTTCGAGCAGCGCATCGAAAGCCTCATTATTTACAATATGCGTTTTGTAGAGCTTTCGAACGATCTCACGATCGGCGTTATAGTCTTTTTCCTTGTCGTCGACGTAACTTTGGAACAACTCGTCGTTCGTCCAAAGATCATAGACCTTCTTGACGAGGTTTTCGTCGTCGGTAAGGAAGACCTTTTGTTTTTCGGCAAATTCTTTGAGTGCCTTATTTTCGGCCAACTGCGTAAGGAAGCGGTTTTCGATCATCACTTTGTCGTTGCCTCCACCTGCGGGAGTTCCCAAACGCTTCACTCTCGCCTCTCGAGCTGACTCACGCTGAATGGCACGCTCCCGAAGCCCGACCAGGAACAACAATAGCATACGATACAAGTCATAGGATTTTTGAAGGCTGAATTCAACCTCCTTCAAAGCCACCTCTGTGGTTTTGCCTTCATTCTGATAGTACGCGTAAACAAGTTGTACGATCTTCAAACGGATAAGTGCACGATTAATCATAGTCGCAATTCATTTTTGTCGCTCCCGTTGGAGCATTAAAAGTGAAACAAAGGTACAAAGTTTTTCCGACCAAGGAAAGTAATTGCGCGGTTTTCTCATTTTAGGGTTAGCAGAAAGGAGAAAACTAGTCAACAAATCACAAAACAGAGTTGAAATATTTGCTACTATGAAAAGAAAAACACACCTTTGCCAGTGGAAACAACTGCCTACACATATTGTGCTAAGGCTTAATACGAAAGGAACTACAGATATGATGACAGATCACCCCGAATCTCGGAAAGATTATGCCGATAACGGCATTCTCTTTTCTCGCGTCGTCAAGGCCGGGAAACGTGTTTATTACATCGATGTAAAACGCGATCGCCGAGACGAATTCTACATCTCGATGACCGAGAGCAAGCGCGTCAAAGAAGGAAGCGCCGAAGAGCCGCCTACCTTCGAGAAGCACAAGATCTTTCTCTACAGAGAAGACTTGCTTAAGTTTCTCTCTGCGCTCAACGATGCGGCCGATTTCGTGGCAGAACAACGCCCTTTGACTCCCTTCGAGCATACACAGGCCGAAGCCTCTGTCAATATGGGAGATTACAGCGCACGGTTCGCACTCACTCCGGAGATTTCGGAAGAAAACAAACCGCTCCAAACAGAATTCGACTTGGAATTCTGAACAACAGAACGACAAAAATACTTTTCGACCTTTTTCCTCCTGCTGAACAACGCAATTCGCGGAGGTTTCGTCCGCTCTTCTGCGACCCCCACAGACCGTAACTCGGAACTATTGAGATCGAGAAAAAACTTTTGATTCGTCCCCCCACGCTCTTGAATTGATGCTAAACGCCGAAAAAACAACGCTTTTTGGCGATTTCTCTTTGCACTTTGACGCGAAATGGCTAATTTCGCACCCGAATTTGTCTCCTTGGAATGATTTTCGTTCCGGTGTGATGGCGAATTATACAACAACTATTGTTTAATTCAGAGTAACACAAACAGACTCATGAAATCCATTTCTATCAGCGGTGCCAAGCGTGCCGACCTCGGCAAGAAGGCCACCAAAGAAGTTCGTAAGCAAGGTCTCGTACCCTGCGTTATCTACGGTGAGAAGAAAGACGCCAACGGCGCTCCCGAAGCTCTTCACTTCGTTGTAGACGAAAAGCAAATCAACAAGCTCGTCTACTCGCCCGATATCTACGCTGTAAACCTCGACGTTGACGGCCAAAAGCACCTCGCTATCCTCAAGGAAATCCAATTCCACCCCGTAAAGGACAACGTCCTCCACGTTGACTTCTACGAAGTAACGCCTGAGAAGCCCATCGTTATGGCTGTGCCCATCGCTCCCGTTGGTCTCGCAGAAGGTGTACGTGCCGGTGGTAAGCTCGTGACGATGGTACGCCGTCTCAAAGTGCGTGCCACGATCGACGCAATTCTGAGAAGCTCACGATCGACGTAGCTCACCTCGGCCTCGGTAAGTCCATCAAGTGTGGCGAACTTTCCTTCGAAGGTCTCGAACTCGTTACGCCGAAGGAAGTGGTGGTTGTCACTGTTAAGATGACGCGTGCCGCTATGGGTGCTGCAGCTGCCGCTGCCGCTGCCGGCAAATAAGCGCTGTTCGTTCATCGAACAATCCCCCTACGTGCCGATGTCCTTTCGGGGGCATCGGCACGCTTTTCTTTATTCTCATTCCTACTCTCAGCTTTTCCATGAACCATCTCATCGTCGGACTCGGCAATATCGGACACGAATATGAAGGCACGCGACACAACATCGGTTTCAGCGTAGTCGATTATTTGGCTGCTGAAGCCGGTGCCACGTGGGAGGACAAAAGATACGGCTTTGTCACCACGTTTCGGCTCAAGAACCAAACCCTCATCTTGCTCAAGCCCTCAACGTACATGAATCTTTCGGGCAATGCTGTTCGCTATTGGATGAACGAGAAGAAAATTCCCATTGAGCAAACCTTGATTGTCGTTGATGACCTCGCACTTCCCTTTGGACAACTGCGACTCAAGCCGTCGGGCAGCGAAGCCGGACACAATGGGTTGAAACACATCACACAAATACTCGGCACGCAGAAATACGCACGTTTGCGTTTCGGCATCGGCAATGACTTCCCCAAAGGCGGACAAGTGGATTTCGTTCTCGGAAAGTTTGAAGCTGAAGATCTCCAACAAATGCCCGAAGCCCTCAAACGCGCCGGCGAAGCGGTCAAAAGTTACGCCCTGCAAGGCATCGACCGCACCATGAATCTCTACAATCGATAATCCCCACTCACGCATCGACCTATGAATTCCGAAGCACGCATTGACAAGTGGCTTTGGGCAGCACGCGTCTACAAAACGCGCACACTGGCCTCCGACGCTTGTAAAAACGGACGAATCACCATCAACGGTGCACTGGCTAAACCATCGAGAACCGTTAAAGTCGGTGATCAAGTGGGAGTAAAAAAATCGCCCATCACCTACACGTTTCGCGTGCTCCAAGCCATCGAGAAACGAGTCGGCGCCAAACTGCTTCCCGAAGTCTTTGAAAACATCACTCCGCCGGAGCAATATGAATTGCTCGAAATGAATCGAATCAGTGGGTTCATCGATCGAGCACGCGGCACCGGCCGCCCGACGAAAAAAGACCGCCGAGCACTCGATGACTTTGCGGACACCCCTATTTTCCTCGACGAGGATTTTGACCTCGACTAAGAACAACCTTATTCTGCCACTTTTCATCGTACATCAATTTGGCGCCTTTTCGGTTTACTTACATTCTTAAAACGCCGCTTTGGGGCGGTCGCGACATCGTTGAACTCAAAAAGCTCGACGACTACTACACTGTGGGCGAAAGTTGGGAAATTTCCCCCCTTCCTCACAACGAAAGTCAAGTAGTAGGTGGGGACTTTGACGGCATGCCGCTGCACCGGCTCATTGATCAGCTCGGACCGGCACTCGTCGGTCGGCAAAACTTTGAGCGCTTTGGCAACCAATTCCCCTTGTTGGTCAAATTTCTCAGCACGGCCGCCGATCTTTCCATACAGGTACACCCTGATAATGCCATGGCGCAAGCGGTGGAAGGTGAAGCGAACGGCAAAAGCGAATGCTGGTATGTGGTAAAAACAGGTCCCAAGGCCTCGCTCTACTGCGGATTTGATCGTAACATCGACCTGAAAACCTACGATGAAATCACGCGCAAAGGCACCTTGCCCAGCGTATTGGCTCGCTACGAAACGCGCCCCGGCGACGCCTTCTTCATCCCCGCGGGACAAATTCATTGCATCGGCGCCAACAATTTCATTATCGAGATCCAGCAACCCAGCGACGTGACCTATCGTGTGCACGATTTCGATCGTCGCGACGCGCAAGGCAATCTCCGACAGCTTCACACCGAGAAGGCACGTCGTGCCCTGCGACTCGAGGAGAAAGCCTACCACCACGCGCATTACAATCCCGCGCCCAACGCGCGTATCCCTCTCGAACAGCATCCGGAATTCACCACGGCACTCTACAAGATCGACGCTCCCTACCGCATAGACTACCGGAATCTCGATTCGTTTGCCATCCTTATCGCCTTCGAAGGCGAAGCCCAACTCACCGACAACGAAGGGAACACCACACTCCTCCGCGCCGGCGAAACCCTGCTCTATCCCGCCACTACACAATACGTCAATGTGGTGCCGCGCGGAACAACTTTCTCTTGCATCGAGACCTATGTCGATGCACAATAAAACGAACTCAGCTCGCTTGTCACTCAAGAGTCACAAGCAAGCTGAGTTCGTTTTTGCTCAAAATCCACGACTTTGCAAAAAAAAGAAGTCGACTTTTTTCAAGAATCCCACAGTTTTCAGCCGAAAATCCCCTTGTTTTGGCTATCTTTGCCCCATCATTCATTTTCTTCAGTCCTATCTATGAATCCCACGCACACAAAATCTGACATACATTTGGTGATTGTCGACGTTCAGCACGACTTTGCTCACCCCGAAGGCGCTCTCTTTGTTCCGGGAGCCGAACAGGCAGTAGAAAATATCGCCCGGTTGCTTCAAGATCAGCGTGTTACGCAAGTCACCTTCACCCTCGACTGGCACCCCTTCGACCACTCGTCGTTCAAAGCTCACGGCGGCATTTGGCCGCGCCACTGCGTCCAGTTCTCCAAAGGTGCCTCTCTGCACGAAAGTCTGTGGGTGGAGAATTTCGATCGCTTAGACACGCATTTTGTGCGCAAGGGAAAACTCCGCGACTGCGAAGAATACGGAGCCTTTGCCGACCCCACACCGGAACAACGCGAATGGCTCAGCCAAGGGCGGCTCGTGATTTGCGGCATTGCCGGCGACTATTGCGTACTCGAAACGCTGAAAAATATTCTTCTCCTTCGTCCCGATGCCGAAGTCTTTACGGCCGGCGTGGCCTCCATCGACGGCGGTACGGCACTCGAAGCCTATCTTTCTGAAAACAACATTCCGGTTTTCACTCGTTGATCTCCCCCTTTCTCCCCTACTCCCATGTCTATTTCCAGTTTCAATAAGCGCAGCGTCGCCCTCCTCACCGATCTCTACGAAATTACCATGGCTCACGGCTATTTCGAAGAAGGTCGTGCCGAAACCATCGTAACTTTCGATGTTTTCTATCGCCAAAACCCCGATAACGGTGGCTTCTCTATCTTCGCGGGACTCGAGCAAATTGTCGAATATATCAACGAACTGCATTTCTCTGACGACGACATCGCCTACCTCCGCTCGTTGGGTTTATTCTCCGAGCCTTTCCTTGAGTATCTGCACAATTTCCGCTTCACAGGCGACATCGATGCCGTGCCGGAAGGGAGTATCGTCTATCCCAATGAGCCACTCATCACTGTCACTGCTCCCATCATTGAAGCTCAGTTAATCGAAACGTTCTTGCTTACGCAGGTCAACCACCAATCTCTCATCGCCACAAAGGCCAATCGCATTGTACGCGCTGCACAAGGTCGCTCAGTCGCCGACATGGGTGCCCGCCGTGCGCACAACATCGACGCTGCAGTCTACGGTGCTCGCGCGGCTTACATCGGTGGGGTGAACAGTACGGCCACCGCGCTCGCCGGAAAGCCTTCGGCATCCCCGTGGTCGGCACCATGGCGCACAGCTGGATCATGTTCTTCGACGGAGAATACGATGCCTTCAAGCGATATGCCGAAATTTATGGCAGTTCCTCGGTCTTCCTGGTCGACACTTACGACACCCTCAAGTCGGGTGTGCCCACCGCTATCCGGGTTGCCCAAGAAGTGCTCATTCCTCGTGGTCAACGCCTCCTCGGCGTGCGCATTGACTCGGGCGACATGGCCTACCTCTCCAAAAAAGTACGCGCTATGCTCGATGAGGCGGGATTGCAAGACTGCAAAATCATGGCTTCCAACAGTTTGGACGAACGCACCATCACGTCGATCATTGCCCAAGGCGGCTGTGTCGACAGTTATGGTGTGGGCGAACGTCTCATCACAGCCTATAGCGATGCCAAATTCGGCGCTGTCTATAAATTGGCAGCCATCAAGCAAGGCGAAACCTTCGTTCCCAAAATCAAACTCTCGGAAAATGTGGGTAAAATCACCAATCCGGGACGCAAACGCCTTTATCGTGTTTACTCTGAAAAGGGACATTCCATCGCCGACCTCATCACCTGCGATACCGAAACGGTCAATGATGGTGCTCCTTTCGAATACCTTTCGCCCGAAAAGCCGTGGGCGGTTCGCACCTTCGAGCACTGCACCTTCCGCGAGCTCCTCAACCCGCTCTTCCGCAATGGGCAACTCGTGGCAAAACTCCCCGCACTCGAGGAGATTCGTGCCTACGTTCGTCGCCAACTCGACGAAGAGGTCTGGAAAGAAGAGCAACGTTTCGAAAATCCCCACATCCACTATCTCGATATGAGCGTCAAATACTATCAAATGAAGATGGATTTGATGAAGAAGCACGATTAGTCTCTCCTTTCATAGAGCAATAAACCTGCCGAATGCAGCTCATCGAGCTTACATTCGGCAGGTTTTATTTTAGCTTTGCTCAATCAGCGAGCGAAAGGCTTAATCTTCGTCCTCGAAATCGGTGTCGAGTTCGAGGGCATCGTTGTCAACTTCTTCCTCGTCGTCGTCCGCACTCGATTTGGTTTTCAGGGGTAAAGCCTTGGAAGCATGCATTGCTTCGACGATTTTTTCAGTGATTTCGTCCATCAATTCGGGATTATCCGACAGCGTGCGCTTCAAACCTTCGCGACCTTGTCCGAGTTTCGTGGCGCCGTAGCTATACCACGAACCACTCTTCTTGATAATGTCCAAATCTACGCCGAGATCAGCCACTTCGCCGAGGCGCGAGATACCGACACCGAAAGCAATTTCGAATTCGCACTGCTTGAAAGGAGGCGCCACCTTGTTCTTTACGACTTTCACCTTCGTGTTGAAGCCCACCACGTCGTCGCCGTCTTTGATTTGAGCCACGACGGATGTCCAAGCGCACAGATGAGTAGAATTTCAGCGCATTACCACCAGTTGTTGTTTCGGGACTGCCGAACATTACCCCGATTTTTTCACGCAACTGGTTGATGAAGATGCACGTTGTGTTCGTCTTTGCGATGGTCGAAGTGATCTTTCGCAGCGCCTGACTCATCAATCGCGCTTGCAAACCCACTTTGTTGTCGCCCATATCGCCTTCGATTTCCGCTTTCGGCGTCAAAGCCGCCACAGAGTCGATGACAATAATGTCAATCGCCGAAGAACGAATGAGTTGGTCAGCAATTTCCAGCGCCTGCTCGCCGTTGTCGGGCTGCGAAATGAGCAGATTGTCGATGTCCACGCCCAAGTCTTGCGCATAGAAGCGGTCGAACGCATGTTCCGCATCGATGAAGGCCGCCGTACCGCCCATTTTCTGTGCTTCGGCGATGGCATGAATCGCCAAAGTGGTCTTACCCGACGATTCGGGACCGTAGATTTCAATGATACGTCCGCGGGGATAACCGCCGACACCGAGGGCATAATCCAAACCAATCGAACCCGAAGGAACCACTTCCACGTGCTCAATTTGCTGATCGCCCATTTTCATAATCGAACCCTTGCCGAAATCTTTTTCGATCTTCGACATCGCCGACTGTAAAGCTTTGAGTTTCTCCGAAGCCGAACTGGCGACGGTGATGGTTTTCTTTGCCATATTGCTTGATTGATTGGGATTGATGCAGCAAAAGTACACTCAAAAAGTGACGATGAGCGTCAATCCAAGAAAATCTCGTTCGAAAACGAGCGTTTTTACTCCTTATTATATATAGACGCGTCCTGTGTGGGCGCCAACTTCGGATTGTTGAGGTGGCGCGTGGCGTCTCGCTCCGTCTTTTTGCGCAGATTCGCTTCAAAGGCCGCCGTCAGATCCACGCCCGTCTGGTTGGCCAGACAGAGCAGCACCCACAATACGTCGGCCATCTCATCGGCCGGATCCTCGTTCTCTCCGGCTTTGAACGATTGGTCGCCATAGCGGCGCGACATCACGCGCGCCAACTCGCCCACCTCTTCAGTGAGCACGGCCATGTTGGTGAGTTCGGAAAAGTAACGCACCCCATACGTTTGGATCCAGCGATCCACGGCAGCTTGGGCTTCTTGCAAAGTCATAATTTCACGGTTTGCTTTCCTGCAAAGATAGGAATTATTCTTATCTTTGTCGATATTAATCAGCCAATAAATTTGTATGTCTCAACAACAATCGGCCGTGTGCGAACGGCAAGACACGCATACCGAAGAGCCCCGCAGCTATCGCGTGTGGTTGCTCAACGACGATTTCACCCCGATGGACTTTGTCGTCGAAATTCTCTGCACTATTTTTGACAAGGCACCGGGCATTGCCGAAAACATCACGATGCGCGTCCACCGCTCGGGGCGCGCCGTTGCCGGCATCTACTCTTTTGACATCGCCCACAGCAAAGCCGAAAAAGCGATGCGACGGGCGCGCGAAGAGCAGTTTCCCCTCCGCCTCGAGGTGACCGAAGACTAACTTTTCTCCCCCGATTCCCCGCTTCCGATGGACTTTAACTATACTCCTCGACTACAACTTTTACTCAAGGCCACACGCGATCTCGCCGTGACCTACCACAACGAGTTCTTCACCCCCGAACACTTCTTGCTAGCCTGCTTGCAAGATGGGGTATTCGACGGCATTGTCGCCTCCAAAAACATTGAGTCGCTCTGCGTCAACCTCATCGATTTGTTCGAGAACGGCGATGACCAATCAAATGAAGAGCCGGAACCCTCGTTTCTCTGGCGCAAACTCGAGAGCAGCGTCACGCTCCACGCCCGCGGCTCGCAGGTGCAGACGCTCGACGTCACTCATTACATCGCCGCGCTCTACACTTTGGAACAAACGCCCTCCCTCTTCGCCGCGCTGCGCAGTCTCGGCGACAGAGGCACCCTCCTTTCGGCCCTTATCGACAAATTTTCCTCCGGCGAAGGCGAAGGACGCGGAGAAAGCGACGAGAACCCGGCCAACGGCCGACCGAAAGCAGAAGGATTGCCCAACGGTTCATCGACCATGGACGACCACGAGCAGAACGACGACTGGCGCCGCCTCGTCACCTGCATCAACGACCACATCGACCGCCACAATCCCCCTCATCGGCCGCGAAGCGGAACTCGAACGCACCATCCGCGTGCTCTGTCGTCTCGACAAGAACAATCCCCTTCACGTCGGCGATCCCGGTGTAGGCAAGACGGCGCTCATCTACGGCCTCGCCGCCCTCATTCGCGACGGCCGTGTGCCGGAACGACTGGCCGGCGCGCGCATCTACTCCCTCCATCTCGGCACCCTCCTCAGCGGTACGCAATATCGCGGCCAACTCGAAAAGCGACTCCTCAGCATCATCAACGGCATGGCCGAGGAGGGCAACGCCATTGCCTACATCGACGAAATTCACAACCTCGTCGGCGCGGGACAAACCGGCGAAGGTTCGCTCGACCTCGCCAATCTGCTCAAACCCTACCTCGAAACGGGCAGCGTGCGCTTCATCGGCGCCACCACCCACGAGGAATACAATCGCTACTTCTCAAAAAGCGGCGCACTCGTGCGCCGTTTCCAAACCATCGACGTGCCCGAGCCCTCTATCGAAGAGACCTGCCTCATCCTCGAAGGACTGCGCGCACGCTACGAAGCGTTTCATAACGTCACCTTTGCCGAAGGCGTCATCGAACACGCCGTGCGCCGTGCCGATCGCTACATCAACGACCGCCGACTCCCCGACAAAGCCATCGACCTCATCGACGAAGCCGCTGCCTACCGCGAGGTGCATCCCGACGGCACGCAAACCGTGACGCGCGACCTCATCGACAGCGTGCTGGCCACCCTCTGCAAGATCGATGTCCTCCGCTCCGACGACGACAACGACCACACCGCCCTGCGCAACCTCCGCCCCGAACTGCTTCGCCGCGTCTTCGGGCAGGATCGCGCCATCGCCGAGGTCACCGAAGCCGTGATGATGTCGCACGCCGGCCTCACCGCGCCCGACAAGCCCATGGCCTCGCTCCTTTTCGTCGGCCCCACCGGCGTGGGCAAGACCGAAGTGGCCAAAGTGCTCGCCGAGCAACTGGGCATTGAGCTGGTGCACTTCGATATGAGCGAGTATGCCGAGAAACACACCGTGTCGCGCCTCATCGGTACGCCCGCCGGCTACGTGGGCTACGAGGACGGCGGACAACTCACCGACGCCATCCGCCGCTCGCCCCACTGCGTGCTCCTGCTCGATGAAATCGAAAAGGCGCATCCCGACATTTTCAACATTTTGCTCCAAGTCATGGATCGCGCCACGCTCACCGACACCCACGGACACAAGGCCGATTTCCGCCATGTGCTGTTGATTCTCACCTCCAACGCCGGGGCGCAGTTTGCGCGCCAAGCCGGTGTGGGATTTACCGGCAACGTCACGCCGGGCGATGCCATGCTCGCCGAGGTGAAAAAGCTCTTCAAGCCCGAATTTCTCAATCGTTTGTCGGGCACCGTCGTCTTCGGTGAGATGACGCTCGACATGGCGCGCCGCATTCTCGACAAGCAACTCGGCGTGCTCCAATCGCTCCCTCACGCCACGCGGTGTGCAACTCCAACTCACCGACGCGGCGCGCGAATGGTTGCTCCAACGCGGATTCACCCGCGAGTATGGCGCACGCGAACTCGACCGCGCCATCGCCGCGCACCTCAAACCGCTCCTCACTCGCGGACTCCTGTTCGGCGCGCTCGCCCACGGCGGCACTGCCACGGTCGATGCCGGCGACGAAGGGCTGGTGCTTCGCGAAAATCCCACTCACAAAAACGCCGACTGCGCAGCCGACGAAGTCTAACCCCCAATTTCTTTCTCACTCTCCCGCTATGATTTTCATCCTCGATCCCGATTCGCTGCTCTTCCCCGACCCGCAGTTGGCCGAGCCCGATGGTTTTCTGGCCATCGGCGGCGACGTCAGCCCCGAACGCCTGCGCGCCGCCTATTCCTCAGGCATCTTTCCGTGGAGTGCCTTCGACGGCGAACGCGAACTGTACTGGTGGGCGCCGCGTCCCCGCTTCGTGTTGCGCCCGGCCGAGGTGCACATCTCGCATTCCATGCGCCAACTCCGGCGTTCCGGCCGCTATCGTGTGACGTTCAACACCGCTTTCGCCCGCGTCGTGGACGGTTGCCGCACGGCGCAGAACCGCCACCAACACGAAGGCGCATGGCTGAGCGAACCCCTCATGGCCTCTTTCTGCCAACTCCACGACGAGGGCTTGGCCGAGAGTGTCGAGGTGTGGGAAGGCGACGAACTCGTGGGCGGTCTCTACGGTGTGCGCCATCCGCGCCTCTTCTGCGGCGACAGCATGTTCAGTTTGGCGCCCAGCGCCTCGAAAATGGCACTCATTGCCCTCGCTGAGCGCATGGCCGCCGAGGGCGACGGCATTATCGACTGCCAGTTGCCCACCGATCACCTCCGTTCGATGGGCGCCCGCGAAATGGACTACGAAGAGTACCGCGAATATCTGCCGCCTCACGAACATTACATCGATCGCAGCGCCGGTTGATTCGCCCGTCCCCTCCTTTTTCGGCTTGCTCCACATCGCTTCGGAGCCGCCACACAGGTGGCAACAAAAACTCCCCTACTTTTTCGCAAAAGTGGGGGAGTTTTTCGGATTTCTTGGGGGGGCTTTTTGGCGAAACACCGCGCTTCTTCGGTAATGTCCGAAAAAGAGTGTAAGATTCTCCTTCGTCCTTCCGCTTCGGCACGTGGGGGTAATCGGGGGAAAATCCGAGTGATCGGCACACGCTTGTGAGGGCAAAAAAGACCTCCCCTCCTCGTCTTCGGAAAAGAACGAGGAGGGGAGGTTCGAGTTAGGGGAGTTACGGCGCGAATCAGCCTTCCACCTTGTTAGTGAGGGGCAGTCCTTGCTCCAGCTCCTTGATGCTGCCGAGGGTGGTGAGGGCAATGTTGTGGAGCGCCTCTTCGGTAAAGAAGGCTTGGTGCGAAGTGAGCACCACATTGGGCACCATGAGCAGACGAGCGAGCACGTCGTCGTCGATCATCTTGTCGCTGCGGTCTTCGTAGAAGTAGTTTTTCTCTTCTTCGTACACGTCGAGACCGGCCGAACCGATGCGTTTGGTGCGCAATCCCTCGATGAGGTCTTCGGTGTTGATGAGATGGCCGCGGCCGGTGTTGATAATCATCACGCCGGGCTTCATCTTGGCGATGCTTTCGGTGTTGATGATGTGCTTCGTCTCGGGTGTAAGCGGGCAGTGGAGCGAGATGATGTCGCTCTGTGCGTAGAGTTCGTCGAGTTCTACGACCTTGACGTCATATTGCTTGGCAAATTCGTGATCCGGATAGAGGTCGTAGGCCAAACGTTCATGCCGAAGCCGCGCAGGATCTTGATCAATTCCTTGGCGATGCGACCCATACCGATCAAGCCGGCTGTTTTACCGTACATGTCGAAGCCGAGGAGTCCCTTGAGCTTGAAGTTTCCGTCGCGGGTGCGGTTGACGGCACGATAGATCTTGCGATTGAGCGAAAGCATGAGCGCCACCGCGTACTCGGCCACTGCATGGGGCGAGTAGGCGGGCACGCGCACCACGTCGATGCGCCCTTTGGCGGCTTTGAGGTCGACGTTGTTGAAACCGGCACAGCGCAGTGCGATGAGTTTCACCCCGTAGCTCACGAGTTCGTCGATGACGGCGGCGTTGCACTCGGCGTTTACAAAGATACAAACCACGTCGGCACCCTTGGCGAGGGGCACGGTTTTCTTCGAGAGGTGCTCTTTGTAGTAGTGGATGTCGAAGCCGAAATCGGCGTTCGTCTTATTGAACGACTGCTCATCGTAAGAGTGAGTGTCGAACATGGCAACTTTAATCATATACTTGTCGAGATTTTGATGGTGAACGATATTGAGCGGCGATTTTCTCGGCTCAGCGGCGAGAAAGTCGTGCCATCGGGCTGCGAAATTAGCGGTTTCGCAATGAGGTACAAAGTTTTGCGTGCATTTCTACACGACATGGGTGCACCGACGGCGCTTTTTTGCAAACGGGCTGCGCAATCTTTGCCGATCGCAGCATTCGGCGTTGAAAACTACGCGGGGCGACTCAGCGTTCGGCGCGCACCACGGCGCGCACTGTGCGGATGGTGTCGTAACTGATGTCTTCGCCCACGGCTTCGCGAATGGCGGTGAGCGAAACGGGCGTATCGTCGTCTTTCGTGTGGTCGTGTTCGTCCAGATACTTCTGCACACGGCGCACATGGTCGGCGGGATAGAGATCTTCTAACTCAATGCGGCCGGAAAGTAAGGCGGGCAAGAGATAGTTGCTCACGGTCTGTTCGGTGACACCGCGTGCGGTGGCGATTTCGCGCACCGTCTTTCCGGCCTCGAGCTGCCGCAATGCGTCGGCACGCTTCTCTTCCATCGTTTCGCGCGGCGTGGAATCGCTCTTTTTCTTCGGGCGCTCAGCTTTTTCGGGCGCCTTTCGCGCCGTGGAGGCCAAACCGGTGGGCATGGGCGCGGTGGGATCTTCGATCGTGGCCAAGGAGTGCAAACGCTGATAGTCGTTGACGTCGAAACGGTGCTTGGCAAAATAGCGCAAGACGCGCAGTTTGACATAAAGGTCGCGACGCAGTTCGTCAATCACGGTTTTGGCGCGCTTGGCCACGTCCTTTCCGCCGGCAGGAAGCGAGAGAAGTGCGCATGAAGCCCTCGAAAGCGCCGAGACGGTCGGCGAAATAAGCCGCGCCCTTGGTGATGCGCTCGTGCAACTCGTCGTGGGTGGCGTAGTCATCGTGGGTAGCGATGAGCGTTTCGTACTGCGGACGGAACTTCACGGCGACATCTGCAATCTGCTGGCGGAAGAGAATGAGAAGTTTGCGGAAGTCTTCGAGCGTGATGGGCGCTTTCTTATAGAAATGCTCTTCGAGCAGGCGCTGCATGGCGGCGTTGCGGCGCTCGAGGTCGGCAAAGGAGAAGAGCTCGCACACGAGAGCGAAGAAATAGTTGCGCTGCATTTGCCACAGTTGGTCGGCCGTGGGCTGCTGCTCGGGGATGTGCTCGGTAAAACGGAGCACGGTGCCGTCTTGGATGATGGCGGCCGGTGGAATCGGCGCGCTGAGCACGAGACCTTCGAGCGATTTGCAACGCGAGAGGGCCACATACGTTTGACCGTGGGCGAAAGCGCCCTGTACGTCGATGATGGCGCGCTCGAAGGTGAGGCCTTGACTCTTGTGGATGGTGATGGCCCAAGCGGGACGGAGGGGATACTGCGTGAAGGTGCCGTCGACCACTTCTTGGATCTCATTGGTACGCTCATCGAGGACGTATCGCGCGTTGTTCCACGTTTCGCGCGGCACGTTAATGAGCACTCCGCCCTCGTTGGTGCGCACGGTGATTTCATCGTGCTCCAAACTCACCACTTCGCCCAGCATACCATTGAAATAATGGTCTTCACCGGCCGTGCCGTTGCGGATGAACATGACTTGCGCCCCGCGTTTGAGCGTCAGGCGCTCGGCGGCGGGATAGGAACTCTCGGGAAATTTGTCTTTCACCTCCGCATCGTAGGTGAAAGCGGGGGGTGGTGAGGGCAGTCATCTCTGCGCGATTGATGGCATCGGCTTGGTGATTGTGCGTCACGAGGCGCACATAAGCCTCCCCCTCGGGAGGGCGGAAGTCGGGGATGTAGCGTGCGTTGAGCCGCGCGAGGAGTTCTGCATCGATCGTGCTGTTGCGCACGGCATTGAGGAGGTGGAGAAAATCGTCGTCGGACTGGCGATAGACGGTTTGCAGCTCAACGGTGACGAAAGGTGTCTTCTGCAGCGCGTGGCTCGAGAAGAAGTATTCGGAATCGTAGTAGCGCGACAACAATTCGCGGTCTTCGTCCTTGACCACGGGCGAAAGTTGCTGCAAATCGCCGATGAGCAACAGTTGCACCCCGCCGAAAGGACGCATGGGGTCGCGATAACGGCGCAAAGCGGCGTCGACACTGTCGAGCAAGTCGGCACGCACCATCGAGATCTCGTCAATGACGATGAGATCGAGGCTGCGAATGAGTCGCTTCTTGCGATCGGGCATGCGAAACTGGTCGGTGCGAAACTGCATGCCGGGAATGAAGGGGGCAAAGGGCAGTTGCAGGAACGAGTGGATGGTGACTCCGCCGGCGTTGATGGCGGCAATGCCCGTGGGGGCGAGCACCACCATGCGTTTGTGCACCTCTTCGCGAATTTGTCGCAGAAAGGTGGTTTTACCGGTGCCGGCTCGTCCGGTGAGAAAAAAAGGTTGGTGTTGGTATTCTCGATGATTTGGCGCGCCAAATCGCGTTCGGGATTTTTCCATTGAAGAGGTTGATTCGAACATTGCGGGCAATTGCACCGCAGATTATTCGGACAAAATTAAAGGTTTCCGCCGAGAAATGGCTACTTTTGCAGCAAATTCTTGGTCAAGAAAGCCCTTTTCGCCGGTATTCTTGTCCGCATACATACATAGACCCGATATGTCACACGATCCCCAATCAGCCTCCTCTTCTTCGCATCCCCACGCCGCGGCGACGGCTTCGCCCACAAAGGGGAAAAACGAACGGCCGGTTTTGCGCATGGCCGTCGTCGAACCGAACGTATTGGCCTGCATGGGATTGGAAAACACGCTGCGAAAAATTATTCCCATAGCGGAAGTTTGCACGTTTTCGTCCTACGAGGCGCTTGTAGCGGCCGAGGCGGAAAGTTTCGCTCACTTCTTTGTGGCGGCGCGCATCTATTTTGAGCACACCCACTTCTTCCGCCGCCGACCTTTCGCCACGATTGTGCTGACCAACGGCGAGAACCTTCCTCCCACTCCGGGACTCTTGACGCTCAACGTGTGCCAAAGCGAAGAGGCGCTGATTAAATCGCTCTTGGAGTTCCACGCTTTGGGACACGGAGCGGGACCTCATCGTCCACGCATGGGCACTTCTCACGCTGCGCCCACCACTTCGGCTCACGAAATGGCGCACCGCGGTATGCCGCCCCACGATGTTGCGCACAAAGCCCCGCACGGCGAGCACCCACACGGGCATTTGCTTCGCGAAGGAGTGCCCCATTCGAGCGGAGAAGCGGTGCACGAAGCGGCAGAAGCCAAATCACCGCTGACACTCCGCGAGATTGAGGTGGCAACGCACTTGGCGCGTGGCTATACCAACAAGGAGGTGGCCGAACAGCTCAACATCAGTCTTTCGACCGTGATCACTCACCGAAAAACCTGATGTTGAAGTTGGGAGCGCACTCCCTTTCAGACATTATTATCTACGCCGTGATGAACGGCCACTTGGATTTGGGCGTATAAGGCCGATGCCACAAACAAACGACCGTCCGCAGGAAAACTCTTTCGAGCTTCTTGCGGACGATTGTTTTATATTGCTGTCCGGTAAACTTCAAAACGGCAGAAAAATACCCCCCGAAGCCCTTTAGAATAGGGCTTCGGGCTTTCTTTTCAAAAAGCAAGCCCCCCGAAAATCAAATAATGATGGTCGGATTCACCGCCCAGGGGGCAGGACAATAAACGAATGGGCTTGCCCAAAGCGCGTTGTCCAAAGAAGGCGCGTGCCCCTTTTTGTGGAAGAAAAACAGGCCTTTGCTCCTCCTTCTTTCCCTACAAACCCCAATCCGTACAACCCCCAAGGGGCGAGTCGCAGTCGGGCAAATGTCTCCCGATTGGGAGGGAGAGCGTCTTTTGGGGCCTGTTCCGATAGGTCGGGATAAGGCAAAATCCCGATGGTTCAGTAAGTCAAAGAGCGTTTGCGCCGGAGGGTCGGGAAAAGTACCTCGACTTTGCGCTATATGGACGCCGCAGTGCGGCGGGATGAAGGGAAAGTTGTGTTTTATCAAGCGCAAAAGTAGCAATTTAGTTTCGAACTGTCGAATCTTTTGCGAGAAAAATGTTTCGTTTTTTGAGCATAGGGAGAGATCGAATAAAAACTTGTGGACTTTCTTACGAAACGCCCCTTCTTTTCTCTTCTTCCTCCCCATTTTTTGGGGAAACGACACACGCTCCTTCCCGCTCCTGCCACTCGTCGTTTCCGCCTCCGCAGCTTCGTACGCGCGAACGGACGCGCCCCTGCGCATCGCGCACTCAGCGAGTTCGCAATTCCTGCCTTCACCCTTCACCTTCACTCGCAATCCGTTGATACAGTGTGTTTTGCAGGTGAAGAATTGTGCCTTTTTTTTTGCCTTCACCGGTGAAGGAAACAAAGGTGAAGCCTTCACCCACAAATCATTGACACATGCTTTTTACGGTCTTGTGGTGAAGAGGTGAAGGCAAAAAACGAAAAACGCCGGACGCGCGCGTAACGCGCGCGCGTTGGGCGTTGAAGTGGGGGCTGAGATGGGAGGAATCAATGATCGAGAGGCTAGATCGAACCCAAATGAAAGAGATCTTTCGGTAGTTGCCGCATCGCTCCAAATGTTGGACAAACCGGATTTTTCTGCCGTTTTGAAGTTTACCGGACAGCAATAATTGTTTTATTTTGCGCTTTCGTCTGGAAGGCGCTTACAAACCTTGGGCTTCAAGTTTTTCGCGAATGCGGAAAAGATGCAGCACTTGGCCGCCGTAGACGGGGGCTTCGTGGTGTTTCTCCACAAGGTCGATGTAACGTTCCACCGTGAGGCGGAGATCGGCGATATTCATGTAATTGAAGAGTTCGAGCGACTCGGGAAGTTGATCCATTCGCGCTTTGAACCACGCAATGAGTTCGGCAATCGCCGCTTTATCGTAGGTTTCTGAAAAGGCTGTGGCATAATTGAGGCAGATAGGAGGGAAGAATGCAACAGAATTAGAGGACGTGCAGCGCGCGTCAGACACTGATTTCGCCCGATCCGATGCAGACGCGGCCGTCGGGTGTGTAGATGACGCCAAACTGTCCGGGGGCGATGCCTTGAATAGGGGCTTCGCCGTCGATGTGATAGCCGCCGTCGGCCGTGCGGGTGAGGAGTCCCTTGCGCCAACGGTCGGTGTGGCGCACTTTGAACGTAATGTCAAACGTGCCCTCGGCAGCCCACGGATCGCCGGTGAGGAAATGGAAACCCGCCAAGTTGAACGAACGCCCGTATTGCAACAGGTTGTCATAGCCGTGCGAGACATAAAGGATGTTGGCCTCGAGATCTTTTTGACCACAAACCAAGGTCCACCGCCGAGACCGAGGCCTTTGCGCTGACCGATGGTGTGAAACCAATACCCTTTGTGCTCTCCGACCTTTTTGCCGGTTTCTATTTCGATGACATCGCCCGTTCGCTCGCCCAAGAAGCGGCGAACAAAATCGTTGTAGTTGATTTTTCCGAGAAAGCAGATGCCTTGCGAGTCTTTGCGGCGGGCAGGCGCCAAACGGTTCTCGACGGCGATGCGGCGCACCTCGTCTTTTTGCAAGTGGCCGAGGGGAAGCATGATTTTCTCGACTTGGCGCGGTTCGAGTTGTGCCAAGAAGTCGGTCTGATCCTTCACCGGATCGGGCGCAGTGCCCAACCATGTGTGATGAGCGGAGAGATCGGCAGATTCGCCCGAGCGGGGATCGCTGAACACCTCGTTGTCGCGAATGGTTCGCGCGTAGTGGCCGGTGCAAATGCGGTCATAGGCATGACCGACGCGCTCTTCGAACGCACCGAACTTGATGAGGCGATTGCACATCACGTCAGGGTTGGGCGTAAGGCCGCGGCGTACGTGATCCATGGTGTAACTTACCACCCGATCCCAGTACTCTTTTTGCAAATCGATGACCTCAAGCGGCAAACCATAGCGGCGTGCCATGGCTTGGCAGAGCTCTATATCCTCTTCGGCTGTGCAAGTGAGTTCGTCGTCCCCGTCCATTCCTATTTTAATATAGAAAAGATCGGGACGCAAGCCTCGCTCCATCAGCAAATGTGTGGCAACGGCGCTGTCGACGCCGCCGGAAAGTAAAAGGGCGATGTTCATAACGACGAAGGCGTGGAGGAGGAGGCAGAAGAAGAGGAGGAGTTTTCGGCGGCGGCAGCGTGATCGGGATCCAATTCGCGCACTCGCTCGGCACAACGCTCCATCAACCATTTCGGCGTGGAGGTGGCGCCGCAAATCCCTACGCTCTTAATGCCGGAGAACCACGCAGGATCGATCAATTCGGGGTCGTCGATCAGGTGCGTATTGGCATTGACCTTGCGACAGGCCTCGAAAAGCACACGCCCGTTGCTGCTTTTGAGACCGCAGACGAAGAGAATGAGGTCGTGGCGCTGGGCAAATTCCTGCACCCCGGGCAGTCGATTCGAAACGCGGCGGCAAATCGTGTCGTAACAACGGAACTCTGCCGGCGGTTGAATGTGCGTAGTGAGGTAATCGATGAGCGTTTGGAATCCTTCGAGCGGTTTGGTGGTCTGCGAGAAGAGATAAGTGTTGCGCGTGAGGTCGACTTTGTCCACTTCGCTGATGTCGGAGATCACGATCGCCTCGCTGTTGGTCTGCCCCACGAGACCGAGCACTTCGGCGTGCCCGTGTTTGCCGTAAATCACGATTTGCGGATTTTCCATTTCGTGATAAACGCGGCTAATGCGCTGTTGCAAATTGAGCACCACGGGGCAGGTGGCATCCACCAGCGTGATGTTGTTGCGACGCGCAATCTCGTAAGTTGAAGGCGGTTCGCCGTGTGCGCGGAGCAAGACGCGGACATCGCGCAGCGTGGCAAAGGTTTCGTGGTCGATGATCACCAGTCCACGCTCGCGCAAGCGTTCGCATTCGCGGCTGTTGTGGACGATGTCGCCGAGACAATATAAGATGTCGCGCTGTCCGAGCTCTTCCTCCGCTTTTTTGATGGCGGTGGTGACGCCAAAGCAGAAGCCGGAACCGGCATCGATTTCAATATGTAGCATAGTTGTTGTCTGTTTGTGTGCAAGTGGCGTGCGCTTGCTGCCCATGAGCGAGCGGCCACCGATCAAAGTTGGTAGGAGAGCGTGCCCATAAGGGAAGAACTCGCCAAATGATAGCGCGCCCAAGCCAAGTTGAGGCGCAAACGCGAAAATTGTACGCCGGCACCGAAGGAAAAGCCGGCACCGTGGCCGCGACCGGCGGCCGTCAGTTCGTAGGCGCGGCGGAAGTTGTAGCCGGCCGACAGCGTGACTTGCGGAGAAGGCATCCAGTCGACGCCCATCACCAAGTGGTTGGTGAACAAACGTCCCGCACTCAGTTCGGCATCGGCCGTGGGAATATAATAATCTTTCGTCCAGCGCGTCAAATCAATGAGCGTGACGTTGAAGCGCAGCGGCGTGTGTGCCAACTGCTTCGAGAAACCCATCTGCAACGAGTAGGGAACAGTTTCGGTGCGCCGATCGAAATGCTTGATCTCCGCGCCGGCATTGCGCAGCACGGCCGACCAGCTCCAACCCTCTTCCTTATTATAATAGTTGAGTCCCACATCGACCGCCAAAGCCGCGGCACTCATGGTGGCCAGTCGCGAATAAACGGTCTTTGAAGTTCGCACCGCCCGCCCATCGAGGCGACAGCGCATAGCCGTAACCCGCGCCGACGATCACGTTGCTCGGTGTGAATTGGCCCAAATTTGCGCCATATTCATCGGTTTCGAACATCGTGCCGTAACTGACACGCTGGGCGAAAGCTCGCGGTGTGGCGGAGTCCGAAGCCGTGCACATATTGTGCGCCCGCCCACACCGCTCCGTCCGGAAGCGAAGCGACGGTGAGTCCGAACTGTCGGGGGGTGATGTCGGCCAACAAGGCCGGATTGTGCTGTGCCAATGCGGCATCGTCATCGGGCACCGTGTTGCTTTCGCCGCCCAGAGCGGCCACATGCGCCGAAACGGGCAAGCGCAAAACATGATAAGCCGACGTGCTCTCCTGCGCCGATGCGCAAAGCACCGACAAGAAGAGGAAGAGGATAATTAGTTTTTTTTTCATTCGCGCCGAAAAATAGTGCGACAAAGGTACGACTTAATTTAGTTTTTGGGCGTACTTTTGCCTTGAATTCAGAGGATAACCTCCTATTTTCAAAACGCCCTTGTGTGCAGTTCGGTCGTTTGCGACGTTCAACCGTTCACACAGGCGGCGTGTCTTTTATCTGTCTACTAAACTTACCCACCCGTTGAACGATTCTCCCCTTCTTTCCCGTGAGTGGAACGAACTGGTGTTCGAAAACCGCAACAAAAGCTATGGCGCTTACGTGCTCCGCAAGGAGACCGGCAAGCGCTATCGGCGCGTGGGGATGATTTTCCTCGGCATCTTTTTAGTCATTGCCGCCATTGCCGCCGCATTGGGCTACTTCGTTTACAAGAAGGTGCAAGAGATCAGTGCCGAAATCACCGAAGAGGTGCGACATCTCGAGCCGGTCAAGACCCGCGAAGGCTTCGAACGCAAAAATATATCTGTAGGCCGTCGCGCCGTAAAGGTCGCCACCACGCCGGGAGGACGCAACACGGCTCCCGTCATTGTGGACCGCCGAACGGTGGCGGCGCCCATTGGCATCGACGGCCCCGACGACAGCAAGGAAATCGACCGCAGCGAACTCATCGACCAGGATGTGCACCACAATGCAGACCAGACCGATCTGCCCGTCGAGGGACCTCAACTCACGGCCACCGAGGTGGTCGAAGAGATGCCCCAATTTCCCGGCGGTTACACGGCGATGGTGAAATTTCTCGACGAGAACATTGTCTACTCCGGCGCAGCGCAACGATTGAAGCTCGCCGGTGTGTGCGAAGTGTCCTTCGTGGTGCAACCCGACGGCAGTATCACCGACATTGAGCTGACGAAGAAGGTGCAACCCATGCTCGATCGCGCCGTTCTCACCGGCATTCAGCGCATGCCCAAGTGGAAACCCGGCAAGCGCAAGGGCATTGCCACGCCGGTGCGCGTAACGATTCCGGTGACCTTCGTCCTTTTCGATAAATGAGGACGAGTTTCACCGCTCCCAGGCGCTTGTTGCGCTGCGCACTTCCGGCGCTTTCGCGCATTTGTCGTCGTTTCTGAAGCCTCCGCCGGCCTGTTCCCATCCCACCCCGAAAACCCTCGGCGAAAAAGTGGACAAGTTTCGGCGAAAAGTCCACCACTTTTTCCGAAAAGTCGTCGACAAATGTCCCCAACCTCTCAACTTTTGCAACACCCTACACGCCATGGTCGAAAAAAAACTCTTCTATCCCTTTGTCGTTGAGCCCTTTCAAGAGGACTACACCGGCTCTTTAGCGTGGAGCACGCTCGGCAATCTCATTTTGCGCGTGTCGACGCTTCATGCCGAGGCGCACAATTTCGGTTACACCTACATGCAGACGCAACGACGCGGCTGGGTGCTCTCGCGTCTTGTGCTGGAACTCGATCATCTGCCCCACACCGGCGAGAGTTATCAGTTGGGCACCTGGGTCAATCGCATCTACCGCCAGTTCACCGACCGCCTCTATGCCATCACTTCGCCCGACGGGACGCCCTTCGGGCACGGCATTTCCACCTGGGCGCTCATCGACTATGACAGCCGCCAGCCCGTGAATCTCGAAACGCTCCCCGACGGTGGATTCTACGACGCACTCCTCACCGAGGAAGTGCCCATCGCCGGGCCCGGCAGAGCGCGGGTGCAAGCCACCGAACCCGTGTTGCGACACACGGCCGTCTACACCGACCTCGACATCAACGGCCATTTCAACTCCATTCGCTACATCGATCTGCTCCTCAACAGCTTCGACAAGGCTTGGCACGACCGGCATGTGGTGCACCGCATCGAAATGGCCTACGGACTCGAGGCTTATGCCGGCGAAGAGCTTCGCGTCTATCGCCAAGCCGTGAGCGATGATCGCGTGGCCTTCGAAGTGCGCCGCCCCACTGCCGACACGGCGAGCGAAAGCGTGCTGGTGCGCGCCCTTCTCACGGTGACCGAACGTCCCTAATCCTCAGCTTTTCCACGAAAACAACCCATATTCCTCTCTACTACTAACACGAGAATCATGCTTCAACACATTGAAGGCGCCTTGGCTGCCCTGCCCTATCCCGAACGCCCCGAAGGTCTTTACGATCCCATTCGTTTTATTCTCGCCGGCGGTGGGAAAAGGCTGCGCCCCATGCTCCTACTCACGGCCTACTCGCTCTATCACAGCGATTTCACCCCGGCGGTTTCGGCCGCCATCGGCATCGAGATGTACCACAACCACACCCTCGTGCACGATGACCTCATGGACCACGCCGATGTGCGCCGCGGTCGCCCGACCGTCCACAAGCGGTGGAACGAAAACACCGCCGTGCTCTCGGGCGACACCATGTTGCTCCTCGCCTATCGCCTCATTGCGCAAAGCAGCGTCGGACGTACGGACGAAGTGATGCGACTTTTCACCGACAGCGCCATTGAGATTTGCGAAGGACAGCAATATGATGTCAATTTCGAGTCGCGCAGCGATGTCACGGAGGCCGAATATCTCGAAATGATCCGCCTCAAAACCTCCGTGCTCCTCGGTTGCGCTGCAAAAATGGGGGCTCTGCTCGCCGATGCACCCGCCGCCGACTGCGAAGTGCTCTATCGTTTCGCCGAAAAGATCGGTTTGGCCTTCCAACTCCAAGACGACTACCTCGATGCCTACGGCGATTCCAAAGTTTTCGGCAAGAAAATCGGCGGAGATATCCTCTGCGGAAAGAAAACGTTCCTCACGGTTTCGGCCTTGGCGCAAATGCCTGAGAAAGAAGTTACGCACTTCCTCCGCATGCTTGCCTGCGACTCGATCGATCCGGACGAGAAAATCCGCTTCGTCATGTCGTGCTACGCCAAATACAACGTGGAGGCGCTCTGCCAACAGCGCATTTCGGCCTATTTCGACGAAGCGCGCGCCGCACTCGCCCAACTTAGCGTCGACGCCACCCCGCTTTGGGACTACGTCACCCCGCTGCTCAGCCGCAATCACTGATTTTTCTCCTCTCTCTCCATGTTTATCGACACCCACTGCCACCTCTATGCCGAGGAATTTGACGAAGACCGCCACGAAGTGGTGGAGCGCGCTCGCCAAGCCGGTGCGGAATGGCTACTTTTGCCCAACATCGACGCCAATTCGCTCGGCCCGCTCGTGAGCACTTGCGACGAATGGCCCGATCTTTGTCGGCCCATGCTCGGACTTCACCCCACGGCCTTGCCACCCGATCCACAACCTTTGCTCGATCGCATGGAGCAGTTGCTCGCACTCCCCACCTCTCCTTTCGTGGCTGTGGGCGAAGTCGGAGTCGATCTCTATTGGGACAGCACGCGACGTGAGGAACAAATGGACGTTTTTCGCCGACAAGCCGAATGGAGCATCCGCTTTAACCTGCCGCTCATCATTCATTCCCGTTCCGCCCACGCCGAACTGCTCGAAGTGCTTACGCCTTTCAAGCAGGAGCTGCCCGGCGGCATCTTCCACTGCTTCGGCGGTTCGGCACGCGAAGCCGAAGAACTCCTGGCTTTCGACCGCTTTTTCTTGGGCATCGGCGGCGTGGTGACTTTCAAGAAGAGCACTCTGCCCGCCGTACTCGAGACGACTGTGCCGCTCGAGCGCATTGTGCTCGAAACCGATGCGCCCTATCTCGCACCAACTCCCCACCGCGGCAAACGCAACGAGCCGGCTTTCATCCCGCTCATCGTCGACCGTCTCGCCGATGTCTACCAAACCACACCGGAACGCATAGCACAAATCACGAGCCAAAACGCTCGTGCTCTCTTCGCGCTCTGACATTCATCTCAAAACACTCAGCATCATGATCAAAATCTATGGCATGCCCTCTTGCCCCGACTGCGTTGCAGTGGACGAACAGGCCAAAAACGATCCGCGCTTCGAGATCATCGACCTCGGTGCGCACGTTCTTCATCTCAAAAGTTTTCTGAAATTGCGCGACACGCACCCCGCTTTCGACGCAGTGAAGAAGCACGGCGGAATCGGTATCCCCTGCTTTGTCAAAGAAGACGGCAGCATCACCTTCGATCCTCAAGAAGTGGGTCTCCTTCTTCCCGAGCACGATGCCCCGGCGTGCAACCTCGACGGCACCGGCTGCTAATCGAGCTTCATTTGTCCGAGCGCAAGTTTCGCCCCCTTTGTCGGCGAGACTTGCGCTCGCCCCTTTTCCTTTTTCTCCCATTCAGCCACCGCGCGACTTCCCTACCATGACCGACGAACCCCGCGACACCGATCGACAAGCTCCCGCGAAGTCCTATCTCGACCACTTCAGTCCCAACCGTGCGGCCGACATTTACATCCGGGTACTCAAACTCCTGCAGAAACAGCGCCACTATCGCGATCCGGATCTCACTGCTCGCCGCGTAGCTGAGCTCATCGGTTGCGATCACCGCGCCATCAGCGCCGCACTCGCCATCAGCACGGGCGAAAACTTCCTCCGTCTGCTCGCCAAGATCCGCGCAAACGAAGCCGCACGCATGCTCCGCGATCGACGCTTCGCCGAATGGAACGCCGAAGACATCGGGTTGCACTGCGGATTTGCCTCCCGACAGTCGTTTTACAATGCCTTTAACCGCGTTTGGGGCATCACCCCGCGCCAATACCGACTCCGATACCATGCTTCCTGAAGCCCTCCGACAAGAAATCATCGCCCTCGTGCGCGAACAAGTGGTGCCCGCCATCGGTTGTACAGAACCGGTTTGCGTGGCACTCGCCGCGGCTCGCGCGGCCGAGCAACTTTCGACCCGACCGCCCCACAAAGTGCACGTTCGCCTCAGCGCCAACATTCTCAAAAACGCCATGGGCGTCGGCATTCCCGGCACCGATATGGTGGGACTCCCCATCGCCATCGCACTCGGAGTCCTCATCGGCAACTCGGCCTACGGCTTAGAAGTGCTACGCGACGTGACGCCCGAGAGTGTAGAGGCCGGCAAACAATATATCGCCGGCGGACACATAGCAATCACGTTGGCTGACGACATCGACGAGAAACTTTATGTCGATGTGGTCGCCACCGACGCGGAGGGGCGCGAAGCCCGCGCCATTATTGCCGGTAAGCACACGCACTTTGTCGACTGTGAAGTGGCCGCCGCCCTGCGTCGCAGCGCCACCGAGGCTTCAACGACCACAACGGGCACTCCCGTCTCGCAACACGTCGGCTCACAGCCGAACGACGCGGACTGTCGCCCCGAAGGCACAGCGCCGCACACCGAAGAAGACGCCATCGGCCGGCGACTTAACCTGCGCATGGTCTACGATTTCGCCACGACCTCGCCGATTGAAGAGATCGACTTCATCAACCAAGCGGCTGATCTCAATATGAAAGCCTCCGAACGCTCGCTCGAAGGCAACTACGGCCACTGTCTCGGCAAGGCGCTCACGCGCCCCATGGGACGCGGCATCATGGGAGACAATATTTTCTCGCACATCCTCTCGGCCACGTCCTCAGCCTGCGACGCCCGAATGGCCGGCGCCCCCATTCCCGTCATGTCCAACTCGGGAAGCGGCAACCAAGGCATCTGCGCCACGAACCCCGTGGCCGTCTTCGCCCGCGAAAACCACAACACGCGCACCGAACTCGTCCGCGCGCTCATGCTCTCCCACCTCACTGCCATCTACATCAAGCAGCATCTCGGCACCCTCTCGGCACTTTGCGGTTGTGTGGTGGCCGCTACCGGCAGCGCCTGCGGCATCACCTATCTCATGGGCGGCGATTACGACAAAGTGGCGGCGGCTGTCAAGAATATGATCGCCAATCTCACCGGCATGATCTGCGACGGCGCCAAACCCTCGTGCGCCCTCAAACTCACCTCGGGGTTTCCACCGCCGTGCTCTCGGCCATGCTCGCCATGCAGGGCGAATGCGTCACTTCGGTCGAGGGCATCATCGACGACTGCGTGGACTGCAGCATTCGCAATCTGGCCAAAATCGGCAAAGAGGCCATGAATGAAACCGATCGTTGCGTGCTCGAGATCATGACCCACAAGCGCAAAGCCGGCGCCTGAGAAGGAAACGCAAACACTCCTTATTATATACGCGCACCCGCGTGAGCGAAAATTCGCATCGGCAAACGTGGGTGAACAGCGCCTTTGCCCGGCTCACCCTGTGCGCCGTTTCGGCTCAAAGTCGTCCACTTTCGCGCAAAAGTCCTCACTTTTCGTTTTCACGTTCACACCTTTCACAACGCCCCTCACAACACCTGCGGGAAAACTCGCGTACACTGAAAATCAAATGGGCGGACTTTGACAAGACTTGCACAAAAAACACACCATTCCGCTATCCATATCTATCAAAAACGACACAAAACAGCCTATACACTAAAAAAAAGAGGAGGTAAACGCCTGTTTTGTCAGAGAATGCGTATCTTTGGAACGCAGTTCTTGTGCGATAGTGCAGGTTGGTGCTCCGCGATTCGGAAAAAACGTATTTGCGAACGCAGAAAGCAGCAGCCCGACGAAACCAAATTCTCGCCGAGAGTCTACATGCCCACGCTCCACCGCATCATCGGCTTCACACAGAACGCATTTCAACCGGAAAATAATAAAAAAGCATCACATCACACACAGTCTTACCACAATGAAGATGATCAAGACGCTCCTCCTTCTCGGTCTCGCCGTGCTTCCTCTCGCGCTCAGCGCGCAGAACGAACGCGTCGGCGTACAAACGAAACGCCTACCGAACAACTGGACGTGAAAGGTACCATGCGTATCGAGACACTCCCCAAGAAAGGCGAGAAAATCTCCACAGCCGCCAGCGGCAACTACGACGTGCAAGCCACCTTTACGCCCAACCGCGTGGTGGTGGCCGACGCCAACGGCGTGATCGGTTCGAAGTTTGCCGCATGGCCCCTGTTCTTCTACATGCCCAGCTGCATCATGCCCACCGACCAAACGGCCGCAGAGTACGATGGTACGCAATTCCGCATCAACCTCTACGATCTCTACAAGAACCAATTCAGCATTCCCGCCTCACCGGTGGCCGGTGCCGTCACTTTGGTGAAGAGTCCTTTGGCCGGCGACCTGCCTGTCGAAGCAAAAAGAGACCTCGGTTATTTTGTAACCTACTACGATTCCAAAGTTTTCAAGGACGTGCAAGTGGACGATGACGGCATCCTGACCTACAAACTCGTCAACAATCCGGCCACTGTAACGGAATACACCTTTATGAATATCGTCTTCAAACGTCTTTGAAGCACTGATTTTCATCACATTTCTTGGCAGAGTCGCGCAGAATGCGTAACTTTGCCGAGCTTTTCCGCTCAACCGCTGTCAGCAGATGGCTCCACAAGGGAGCGATATTCCACGCGAAACTGAGAATGTTGGGCTGGGGCGATAACAATTTCATACAATCAAGCACAAATGGCTGATCTGATCAAAATTGCTGAAGAAGCATTTGCCACCGGCAAACAAGTACCTGCTTTCAAAGCCGGTGACACCGTAACCGTGGCTTACCGTATCGTCGAAGGTAACAAAGAACGCGTACAGTTGTATCGCGGCGTGGTTATCAAAATCTCCGGTCACGGAGACAAAAAGCGTTTCACCGTTCGCAAAATGTCCGGAACGGTTGGCGTAGAACGTATCTTCCCCATCGAATCTCCCGCGATCGAAAGCATCGAGGTGAACAAGATTGGTAAGGTGCGCCGCGCTAAGCTCTACTACCTCCGTAACCTCACGGGTAAGAAGGCACGCATCAAGGAAAAGCGTACCCCCGTCAAGAAGGAGGCATAAGCAACCGACGAAACAATGGACTGCGCCACTTCGCTGCCCGCCTCGACTCTTGTCGAAGTTGGCAACAGCGCAGCTCACAACCCCATTCAAAGACAGGAACTTCAACGGTTCCTGTCTTTTTTGTTGCCCCCTACAGGCACAATTCGCGCGAAATGTCGTAACTTTGAACGCATCATAAAAAATTGCGTTCGCGCATTCACACCACACATTCCATGATTTCTCACAAAACTCTGCTCTATGCCAACACCCTCTTGTTCGTTGGCTTGGCCGGCGGCCTGAAAGCGGCGCCCATCGGCTTCACGCCGACGGAACAAACCGCGCAACTCAATGCCACTTCCGGCGACCATGCGTTTGTTATCAAGAAAGCACGCAAAATCGACGCGCATACCGTCGAACTGCGCGACGAAAACAACAGAAAAATCACGGTAGATTTCTACGGAAACAACATTTTTCCGCATCTACCAAGACCCCGCCGGCAGCGCCCCCCACAACCCCGAGGCAAAACCTGCCGCCGACATCCTCGTCGAAAAGCCGCGCAAAAACGTGACACGACTCGATGTGCAGCAAAACGAGAAGCAATGCACCCTCTCCACCGATGAGATCAAAGTGGTGTTCGATTGCAGCAACAGCAGTTTCGCCGTCTATAAGAAAAATGAGATCGATCCGGTGATTGAATCGCCCACCTTCCGCACCTTCGACAGCGACGGCACGCATTTGGAACTCACCTGTCGGCCCGGAGAGTACTTCTACGGCGGCGGCGTACAGAACGGTCGCTTCTCGCACCGTGGACAGCGCATCGCCATCGAGAACACCAACAACTGGGTGGACGGCGGTGTGGCTTCCCCCACCCCGTTCTATTGGAGCACGAAGGGATATGGCATGATGTGGCACACCTTCAAACCCGGTCTTTATGACTTCGGCGCCACAGACGCCAAGAAGGTGAAGCTCCGCCACGGCGAAATATCTCGATGTCTTCTTCTGGGTGGCCGATTATCCCGAAACCTTGCTCGGCGGCTTCTATCAGCTCACCGGACACCCCGTGCTGTTGCCCAAATTCGGTTTCTATCAAGGTCACCTCAACGCCTACAACCGCGACTATTGGACGGAAGCGAAAGACGGCAAGGGCTTCATGAAAATGGAGGATGGCAAGAACTACAACGAAAGCCAAAAGAACAATGGCGGCATTCGCGAAAGTCTCAACGGCGAACTCAACAACTATCAGTTCTCTGCGCGCGCGGCCATCGATCGCTATCTCGACAATGACATGCCCCTCGGCTGGTTTCTCCCCAACGACGGCTACGGCGCCGGCTACGGACAGACGTCTACACTCGACGGCAACATCCAAAACCTCAAAGCATTCGGAGATTACGCCCGCTCCAAAGGTGTGGAAATCGGACTGTGGACGCAGAGCGATCTTCACCCCAAAGACAGCATCGAAGCCCTCCTGCAACGCGACATCGTCAAGGAGGTGCGCGACGCCGGTGTCCGCGTGCTCAAAACAGACGTGGCATGGGTCGGCTGGGGTTACTCCTTCGGTCTGAACGGTGTGGCCGACGTCGGTCGCATCATGCCCAAGTACGGCAACAACGCCCGTCCCTTCATCATTTCGCTCGACGGCTGGGCAGGCACACAACGCTATGCCGGTATTTGGAGCGGCGACCAAACAGGCGGCGATTGGGAATACATTCGCTTCCACATCCCCACTTTCATCGGTTCCGGCCTTTCCGGACAACCGAACATCACCTCCGACGTCGATGGTATCTTCGGCGGTAAGAACATTCCCGTCAATGTGCGCGAATTCCAGTGGAAGACCTTCACGCCCATGGAACTCAACATGGACGGATGGGGCGCCAATCCCAAATATCCTCAAGCACTCGGGGGCAAGAGCACGGCGCTCAACCGCTGGTATCTCAAGCTGAAGAGCGAACTCATGCCCTATGCCTACACGGCAGCAGCCATGGCCATCAACGGTCGACCAATGATTCGCCCGATGTTCATGGAGGAGAAGAATGACTACACACTCGGCAAACGTACACAATATCAATATATGTACGGTGATGCCTTCTTGGTGGCGCCCATCTACCAAAACACGGCTGCCGATACGGAAGGCAACGACCGCCGCGACGGCATTTACCTGCCACAAGGCACATGGGTCGACTACTTCACCGGCGATCGCTACGAAGGTGGACGCATCATCAACCATTTCGATGCCCCCCTCTGGAAACTTCCCGTGCTGGTCAAGGCAGACGCCATCATTCCGATGGCCAACCCCAACAACAATCCCTCGGAAATGCGCAAAGATCTGCGCATTTACGAGATCTACGCCCAGCACGGCACGAAGGCGTTGGAATATGACGACGACGGCAACACGCAAGCTTACCTCGACGGCGAAAACACCAACACGCAACTCAGCACTTCGGTCAACAAGAACACGCTGATCTTCAAGGCCGAACGCACCGCCGGCGAGTTCAACGGCTACAACCGCAACAAGACGACCGAACTGCGCATCAACGTGACACGCGCACCGAAAAAGATCACGGCACAAGTGGGTCAAAACACGGTGAAGTTCAAGCAGGTGAAGACGCGCGAAGAGTTTGAAAATGGCGTGGATGTATGGTTCTACGATGCGCGTCCGAATCTCAACCGTTGGGTGCGCCCCGGCGAAGAAAGTGTGGGCGAAATCATCAAGAATCCGCAAGTTCTCGTGCGCCTTGCGCCCACCGATGTGAGTGCCAATGCCGTGCGCATCGAAGTCAAAGGCTTGAATTCGCGCCAGCCGACCGCTGGCTCACCCACCGTGGCAAGCTCGGCACGACGCAACTGGACGAAAAGCAGACCAAGGCCGAAGCCTACGCGCTCACCCCGGCTTGGACGCCCGTAGAAAATGCGGACTACTACGAAGTGAAATTCGGCGATCAGCTCTACTCCACCGTGCGCGAACCCCGCTTGCGCTTCGACGACCTCGCTCCCGTCACAGCTTACGACTTTGCGGTGCGCGCAGTCAATGCAAGTGGCGCCGGCGCATGGAGCAACCTCCGCCTTTCGACCGTGAAAGATCCCCTCGAATGGGCGATCAAGGGCGTGAAAGCCACCACTTCTGTCGCCAACCAAGGCGGACAAGGCACCGACAAGCTCTTCGACCGTGACCTCAAAACCCTTTGGCACACGGCTTGGGACAACAAACAGGCTACGCCCTTCGACCTCACCGTCGACCTACGTGCCGTCAATAAGATCGATCGCATCGAATATGTACCTCGCGAAGACGCTGCCAACGGCACCCTCCTCCGCGGTACCTATGCCTTCTCGACCGACCGCCAAAACTGGTCGACACCCGTTGCCTTCACTTGGGCAAAGGATGCCACGGTCAAGACGCTCACTCTCGCCGATCATCCGGAGGCTCGCTACGTGAAACTCCACATCGACGAAGGCGTCGGCAACTTCGGATCGGGTCGCGAACTCTACGTTTATCGTGTGGCCGGCACCGAAGGCAAGATGCAGGGCGACATCAACCGCGACAAACGCATCGATGAGAACGACCTCACCTCTTATATGAACTACACCGGTCTGCGCCGTGGCGATGCCGACTTCGACTATGTGGCCGGCGGCGACATCAACGGCAACGGTCTGATCGATGCCTACGACATCTCCACCGTGGCCGTGGAACTCGATGGTGGAGTACGCAACTCGTCCGACAAGGTGCGCGGTTCGCTCGTGCTCACGCCCAACGTCAAGACGTACAAGGCCGGCGATCTCGTCGAAATCAAAGTCACCGGTAAAGACTTGCACTACGTCAACGCCCTCTCCTTCGGTCTCCCCTACAAAGCCGACGAACTCGAATATGTAGGTATCGACCTCAAGGGTATGAAGGACATGGTGAACCTCACCTACGACCGTTTGCACACCAACGGCACCAAGGAACTGTTGCCCACCTTCGTCAACCGCGGCAACAACTTCTTGCTCGAAGACGGCGCTCCCGTCCTCTTTACGCTGAAGTTCCGCGCCAAGAAAGCCGGCAAATTCCAACTCAAGGCCGTCGACGGACTCTTGGTGGACCGCAACCTCGGTACGGTTAACTTCTGATCTTTCACCACGCACACAAATCCCCGCTTGCACCAAGGCAAGTGGGGATTTTTTTCACGATTTGCACAAAGGGCACACGATAAATGCAAAAAAATCCGCTGCATATACCCGATATATCCTGCACATTCGCTAAATTTGCAATGACTATACCCGATTCGTGAAAGCCCTGCTTTCCATTCGGTGTCGAGTGTACGAACTGCTCTACCAGAGCGCTCGCACAGTTAGAGATGATTCTCCGCATAGTTTTGCATTCCACCTCTATGATTACTAACCAGAAGCCATTTATCTACCGCTTTTTCGTTGTTTTGGGCGAGATAGCCGGGCTCAACCTTATCCTCTTGGCCATGCGTCCCTTCTTTTTTGAAGAGATGCCTCAATATACCGATGCCTACGGAGAATTTTCGTTCGTCCTCTCTATCTGTTATTTTGTCTGCGGCATGCAAACCGGCAGTCGTTTGCACTACGCCTTTATCCGTGGCGACGAAATTCTTCGCCGTGCCCTCTATAGCAACATTTATTTCGACTTGCTCGTCATCACCCTCTCGCTCGCCCTTCCGGCTGCGCGACTCAATGTGTGGAAGTACCTCCTTCCCCTACTCGTCGGGCAACTCTTCTTCTCCCTCCTCTTCAAGAAGACGGTTCGTCTCGCCATTCAACACTATCGCGCACGGCTAGCGAAACGTAGAGGCGTCGTCGTGGTCGGTCCCATCGATGATATCCATCCGCTGCTGATGAAACTTGCCAAAGACAAAGGCACCGGTTACAGCCTTTTGGGATATTTCGCCGACACGGCCTCCGAAAAAAACGATCCTCTTGTGCCGCATCTTGGTCGTTACGAGGATTTCGAAGGCTATCTCGACACCCATGATCACATCGTCGAAGTCTTTTGCACCCTCTCTTCGGCCGAGCAACCGCGCATTCGCCAATTAGTCGACTATTGCGACAACCACTTGTTGAGTTTCATCGGCCTACCCTCCACCTATTCGTTCATCTCGCACCGCGTCAAGATGCTTTCGATCGATGGCACCTCAGCCGTCACGCTCCAAACCTCTCCTCTCGAAGATTTCGACAATGCCGCCCTCAAACGCGGCTGCGATCTCATCGTATCAGCGGGACTGCTCATTTTCGTCTTCCCCTTTGTCTATCTCATCTTCGGCACACTGATCAAACTCTCCAGCCCGGGGCCCATTTTCTTCCGCCAAAAGCGCAGCGGACTCAACGGCAAAGAGTTCGACTGCTACAAATTCCGCTCCATGCGTGTCAATGCCGACAGCGACAGCAAGCAGGCCACAGAGCACGATCCCCGCAAAACGCGCATCGGCGACTTCATGCGTCGCACCAATATCGACGAACTCCCGCAACTCATCAATGTTTTCCTCGGCGATATGTCGCTCGTCGGGCCTCGCCCACACATGCTCAAAGCACACTGAGGAATACAGCACACTCATCGACAAATATATGATGCGTCACTTCGTGCGCCCCGGCATCACCGGTTGGGCACAAGTCACCGGCTTCCGCGGCGAGACCAAAGAGTTGTGGCAAATGGAAGGACGCGTGAAAAAAGACATTTGGTACATCGAGCACTGGAATTTTGCCCTCGATCTCTGGATCATGATCCAAACCGTGCTCACCACCCGCAGCAAGAACGCCTACTGATCGCCGAGCGGCGCATTCCGACGCCCACTCATCACGTTTTGCCCCTTCCTCCACCGAGCAAAACTTTTTTGTCACGCATACTTGACAAAACACCCAATCCCTTTGGCGCGTTTCGTCGAGATTTGTTATCTTTGCGTCAGCAATTCAATCTCACTTCATCATGAAACCCACTCTTTTCCTGCTCGCTGCCGGTATGGGCAGCCGCTACGGTGGCCTGAAGCAGCTCGACACGCTCGGCCCCCAAGGACAAACCATCATGGACTACTCGATCTACGACGCCATCAACGCCGGCTTCGGTAAGCTCGTGTTTGTCATCCGCAAAGACTTCGAAGACGACTTCCGCAAGATCGTCCTCACCAAATACCAAGACAAGATTCCCTGCGAACTCGTCTTCCAATCGCTCGACGCACTTCCCGAAGGTTTCACCTGCCCCGCAGACCGCCAAAAGCCCTGGGGTACGAACCACGCCGTGATGATGGGACAAGACGTGATCAAAGAACCCTTCGCCGTGCTCAACTGCGACGACTTCTACGATCGCGACGCCTTCCAAGTGATGGGCAAATTCCTCTCTTCGCTCCCCGAAGGCAGCACCGGCCGCTATGCCATGGTGGGTTTCCGCGTAGGCAACACCCTCTCTGAGAGCGGTACCGTGAGCCGCGGTGTGTGCGAGGTCGACGAAAAGAACCTCCTCACTTCGGTAGTTGAACGCACCAAGATCGAACGTCACGACGGCACGGTTCAGTACCTTAACGAAAACGAAGAGTGGGTTTCGATCCCCGACACCACCCCCGTTTCGATGAACTTCTGGGGCTTCACCCCCGACTACTTCGCTCACTCCAACGAGTTCTTCAAGGCATTCCTCTCCGATCCCAAGAACATCGAGAACCTCAAGAGCGAATTCTTCATCCCCCTCATGGTCGACCACCTCATCCGCAAGGGGCAAGCCACTTGCGAGGTACTCGACACCACTTCCAAGTGGTTCGGCGTCACCTATCCCGAAGATCGTCCCGAAGTCGTGGCCAAGTTTGCCAAACTCGGTGCCGACGGTGTCTACCCCGAAAAGATGTTCTAATCCCCACATCGGATTAGTCCTTATTCGTCTCCAAAGACACTTTGAGCGAGATATCATCCTCCGATGGTATCTCGCTCATTCTTTTCTGTTCAAGCATACAAGCGACCTCATCGCATTGAAAAACAAGGCTTTCGCCTAAAATCGTAGAACAAGCGCTCTCTACTTCCTGCGCATTTTGAAAATATCCTCTCGGCAGGACATGCCCCACAAGCCTACCCACTTTCATCACCTTAGCCCTTGGCCGATCAACCTTCAATTTGACTTCAAGAACATCGCCTATTAAACCCTCGCGTGTAAAATTATCACACAAACATTTGCTATTATACCACAAAACCACTACTTTTGTCGCATCAATTAACCGCTCAGGCCAAAAACACGAACAAACGGTAAGCATTTCTAATTGGCGCCTTGCCTACCCTTCTCCTCTAAGTTTCAAACTTCATCGTACCATTGAGGCGAGGGATTCAAAAACAGAAACAACCTAATCAAAACTATACACTATGAAGATCGCAAAACGAATCCTCTTCACCTTCCTTATCCTCCTCCTTGTTCTCGGAGGAACAGGTCTCTGGCTATTATTCGGTAGCCGCACAAGCAACCCCAAGAATTATGCACACATTGGCGAAATTCCCACGCCAAGCGGTTATGAACGCGTCGTCGGTACCAACCCCGGCTACACCCAATTCTTGCGTGCCCTGCCCCTGAAACCCAAAGGCAGCAAGGTACACCTTTACACGGGTGGCAAGGCCTTCTTTCAGCCCATGAACTATGCTGTGGTCGACCTTCCCCTCCTGTCCAATGCCGAACAGTGCGCCGATGCTTGCATGCGTTTGAGAGCGGAATACTTCTATCAGACCGGGCAATACAACAATATCCAATTTCAAGATGTCAACGGCCACACCCACGCTATCGCGGTGGTGCATCGCGAGAAGCCTTGCACCGCTATCTTCGCCACCTCTATGGCGTCGCCAGCACCTTCTCCCTCTCTCGCGAAATGCAGCCCCGTACATTGGCCGAAATCCAACCCGGCGATGTCTTTGTCTACCCCGGCAAAGGTCAATTTCTTGGTCACGCCGTCCTCGTCGTGGACGTCGCTGTCAACAAGGACGGAAAAAAGGCCTTTCTCCTCGCCGAGGGCACCCCCCCCGCCTGCGACATCCACCTCATCCGCAACTTAGAAAACCCATTTCGCTCCCCTTGGTTCATGACCGACGGCAGCGAGAAGAGATTCCTCTTATCTCTCACCCCCTTCAAAGCAACAGACTTGAGGCATAATTGAGCAAGAAACATTCAAACTGAGCTTGTTCTTATTATTCAAGTTTTCAACCAAATTTCCGCTTAGCAAATTCTACAGTGAGCGCGCCAGTTCCATTAAAATTGAGCTGACAACAATAAAAAAACAAAAGAGCGAGGCCGTGTCGCAACAAATGTTGCACACGGCCTCGATGCGTATTTTAGAGCTTTATGAACTTGTGCGTGAACGTCGTTCCGTCACTCCCTTTTATTGTCGCGATGTAGATTCCGGTAGGCAATCTCTCCAAAAGCAATGTGGTGGTGGAGGCCTCTATCTGTTTTTCTACTATTCGGCGCCCCTCAGCATCTATGATGCGTAGCGTTTGTCCGATAGCAACTTTCGGACACAGCACCGTTAGCTTGTCCTTTACCGTTGTGGGGAAAAGTTGAAAGTTTCCGTCAGCCTTTATGGGGCTAATGGCGGTAACTTTAGTAGAAGTTTTTTTTGAGAGGCGATTCCCCACTGCGTCGTAAGTGTATATGGTAACGTGGTTGGGAGTTGTTACCTTTACGAGCCGGTTGAGAGCATCGTATTCGTAGATGGTTTGATTTTGAGCCTGACAAGGAACAAAAGCTAAGGAGAAGAGTACTCCCAGTATGGTAATATAGTTCATAGGATAGCATTTATTGATTATATGATTGGAGTTTCTGAAAAGTCCTCGCCTCGCTTTCAGAGGCGAGGATTTTATCTTTATCAGTTTTTTTTAGAAGGCATCAACGCCTGTGATTCTATTGCAAGCTTCCGTAGACAGCTCCTCCTAATCCGATTATAGCGCCTATGACTGCGCCAGGAATAGCACCGGCTCCCGCACCTGTGACTGCTCCAATTCCTGCACCGGCTATGGCACCCCCGGCAGCACCACCTAAGAGTCCAAGGACAAAACCCTCTGTTTTCATTCCTTTCTTCGCTAACTTATACGCTCCCCAAGTACTGGCTACCACGATTGCCACCCCTGCTACAATTTTTGCGCCCGCCACCCAATAGTTGGGGCTGACTACTGGTTTGGGAATAACTTTGGACACTGTTGTTGTTGTTGTCGGTTCTAAAGCATATATCTGGTTTAATACATTTGTTGCTTCAGCTTCACTAGCATATCCCATTTTCGAGAGTTCAATCGCTTTTTTCAAATAAGCTGCAGTCTTGGTTGCGCTACTGGCCTTGTATACTTCAATACTAGATTCAGCAGCCTTAAAACTTAGAACTTCTATAGATGACTCCCCCTTCGGGTCGATTCCCATGATCGGATTATTGTCCGCATAGGGATAGAGGTTTGTACTCCAAATAGGGTCTTCCGAAAGGAAACGTCCGATGGTCGGATCGTAATGGCGCGCACGCATGTAATAGAGGTGGTCGTTGAGAAAAAGCACGCCGTATGTTCCGACATAGCGGAAGGGATTGAAATCCCGTTCTTCCATTTGCGTGATGCCACCGAACTCGTCATACTGATATTTGTGCGTCACATTACCGTTTTCGTCCACCATCGCCACGACGCTGCCGCGAACATCCGAAACATAATAGGCCGTTCTTCCGTCTCGCGAGATACGAGCCTCCAAAGCGGCGCCATGTAGATAGTAATTTTTCGGATCTCCGTTTAGGTCAGCTTCCGCAATAATATGGCCGATGCCGTCCGGATTCGTGATATAGCGCGTGTTACCATACCGGCGAATGTTACCCAACGGGTCATAGATGATGGTCGTTTCGTCAGCTTTCGTCAATCTGTCGGCAACATCCCAAGCATAGTGTTCGTTTCCGCGCTGCAACGTGTTGCCGTTCTTGTCGAAAGTGAAATCTATGTTGCCGGCGCGTTGAATGCGGTTGGCTTCATTATAGCTGTATTCCGTAGTCTCGTTGGACACGATCGGCTCTTGATAGGGAGCTGTTTCCGTCTGCTTGACGATGTTGCCCAATTTGTCAAATTCAAAGCCATAACCGGCCACGTCTGTTCCATCGCGCAAAACGGTTTTCTTTTCTGTCAGTCGCCCTCCCGCATCATAAGTATAGGCCGTATACATCCCATTGGGATAGTCTGTGCGAGTAAGTCTACTGTCGCGATCGTAGGTGTAGCGAATCGTCTGCCCTTTCCAGTCCGTCATAGCAGTGAGACGATTGAGACCGTCATACTCATAGCGCACCGTCTTTCCGTCGGGATAGGTCAAAGCCGTGACGTTTCCGTTGTCGTCATAGCTGTAGCGGACGTTGTTGTTTGCAAAGTCATTGTACGTCACCGCAGTGATGCGATTGAAACCGTCGTAGGTGAAAGAGAGCTTCTTGTCGTCTTGCTCAACAGTGGTCAGTCGAGTGTACTCGTCATATTTGTACTGATTGACTCCATCGTTCGTCACTCTTCCCAAATTGTCGTAGGTGTAGTGACGCTGACTGCCGTCGGGTTTCGTAAAGGTCTTGAGCGACCCCTCTTTGTTGTAGTCAAATCGTTTTGTCGCTTCGCCGAACGATACCGACTGCAGCCAGTCGGTGACATTGTCGTAGCTCATCGAGGTGACACCGCCCTTTGCATTGGTTACATCCGTCAGGTTGTCGTTGGCATCATAGGCAAATTTCGTACTGTGTCCGGCAGCATTAATTTGCTCCAACACTGATCCACATTGTTGTAGCGATAGCGTGAGGTATTGCCCACAGCGTCCGACACTGTCGTCAGGCGGCTTGCTGCGTCATAGTCCAACGTTTTGCTTTGTCCGACAGCCTTATTTTCGACCCTCGTCAGATTTCCATAGGTGTTGTAGTCCAACGTGGTTTCATTGTGTTCGGCGCTCGTGATGGAGACAGGCAGACCGCGTTGGTCCACTTTTATTTGGGTCGATGCTCCTTCCGGTGCACTGACTTGAGTCAGGTTGCCGGCCGCATCATAGGTGTAGCGAGTGACGTTCCCCTTCGGGTCTGTCGTGGAAGTCAGGTTGTTGTCCGCGTCGTAGGTCATGCGCGTTTCCAGTGTTGCGCTTCCGTCGAGTGAGCGCACCTTGACACTCGTCACATTGCCCCGTTCGTCGTAGCTGATGTCGCTCACCTCATTGCTGTTGGTCTTCATCGCCGTGGGGAGTTCCGGATGCGAGTTGTTACCGTACGACAGCTGCATCTTCACTCCTTCTTCGCCCGCCATGTTTGTCACAACATTGTTGCTGTTGTAGTTGTAGGTGAAGGTCGACTCCTTGTTTTCTCTTGCCACCTTGATGATCGATTGCGTGTTGGCTTGCGCCTTGTAATCCGCCACGACCGATACCGAAGTTTGTGTTCGGGGCACACCCTGTCCGCCCACAGCCGTGTTTTTCAGACGGCGGTTGGCTTCGTATTCATTTTCGATATAGTTGCCCTTCGGGAGTTGAATGCGTTTCAGCAGGAATGCCGTTCCGCGATTATCGGCATCGCCATATTCGTAGTTTGTCGTGTGTTGCTCGGCATCCGTGAAGGATGTCAACACATAACAATCCTGTGCCACATTGAAAGTGTAGCCGAAGCGAATACTGCGCCCGAGCGGATCTTCCACTTGCTCGAGTAGATTCGTGCCGCTTTTGTAGGTGAACTTCAGTTCGCGGTGACCGTCCGACACACGGCTGATGACGCGCGTGCCGTTTGTTCCCTCGGCATAGCGGAGCGAGAGCCGATTGCTGTTGCGGTCGGTGATGGACGTGAGGTAGAGGACTGTCGTGCCCGGCGAGGTGCCTTGTTTGTCGAAGGCATAGGTCATCTTGTCCTTTGTGCGGATTGTGATGCCATCGGAGGTGATGGTCATATCATCGTAGACACCCGCCGATTCGGGACGAAATTTCGTGCCGTCCGACTGATATACATGTAAGTTTCCGCCACCCCAGTGCACGATTGCGCGTGCGTCCTTGCCGTGTCCGGCAAACGTGATGAAGGTGTGGTAGCTGTGACTCCATCCCGGTCCCAAGGGTTGGTAGACTTCTGTGCGATCTTTGCTGTCGCGTGAAGCATAGAAGGCATCGGGCAGCGTGGTGTTGTAGGAATTGTACTCGTGCGAAAAGCCGAGCGGAGCCACTCCGTCGAGGGCGAAACTACTCTTGGTGTAGTGGTTGAAGTTACCCATCGACAGGCCAAGTCCCAAGGCCAAAGTTTGCGTCGTGACGTTGAGCGGTTCGAAGTAGTCGGCCGTCGAGGGATTGGGGTCGGTGATCTTCCCGGCCTCTATCGCTCGCATGATGCGTGCCAACATCAAGAAGGCTTCGCCGCGCAAACAGTCGTCGTGAGGGCGAAACTTTGTATTTTTGCCCCCTTCGGGAGTGGCAATGATTCCCAGTGCGGCCGCGCGCCGCAGATAACCGAACTTCACGGGATTGTTGCGCTGCAGTGCAACGGCTTCTGCATCGCCCGGGAAGGGATTGGAAGTTCCCGACAGATCCGGTTTGATATTGAAGGTTTCGCAGAGCGCTTTCAGCACATGGATGCGCGAAATCGTGTTACCCGGCTCAAATTCACGCGATTTCGATCGAAGGGACTGATTCCGTCGCCATATTCGAGATACATCAATGCCCGCGCAGCTTGATAGTAATACTCGTTGTCAGCAGTGCGACGGGAGATGTCGGGATAGATCGATGGGAAATTGTCCGACGGCACTGCGGAGGGCACTTGTCGTCCATTGGTTAGATAGAGTCCTCTGAATCCAATCTTCGCCAGCTGCGCCCGGGTGAGTTTGTCTTCCACCTTCACCGCACCATCTGCTTTTGCCCCCGAAAGCACCCCACGTTCGCAAAGGAAATTTGTGGGAGCATAATAGGGACTTGAGGAAGGCACGTCATTCATATCGCACTGCTCAACCTTCTTACCCGGCATGGTGAAGTAGCCGGTGTGTGGATTCGCCATATCCCCTCCTCTCTTTTCAGGATTGTAGGCGACAGCTCCTTTTAGTTTTGGGGTTTCGTCGAAGAAATCCTCAAGATTTTCCCATGAATTGCGACAAAATATAGTTTGTAGGTTAGAGCAGCTTTTGAATATATTGTACGTCTTTGTAACTTTCCCTACATTAAAATTAGACAAATCAAGTGATTTTAATGAAAAGCAGTAATAGAACAAGTATTCCATGTCGGTTACTCGTCCTGTATTGAAATTAGACAAGTCGAGCGAGGTCAATGAACCACATCGACGAAACACACCTCCCATGTCGGTTACTTGTCTTGTATTGAAATTTGACAAGTTGAGAGAGGTCAATGAAAAGCAGTCACAGAACATTCCCCTCATGTCGGTTACTTGTTCTGTATAGAAATTAGACAAGTTGAGAGAGGTCAATGAATGGCATTCATAGAACATATACTTCATGTCTGTTACTCGCTCTGTTTTGAATTTGGACAAGTTGAGTGATATCAATGAATGGCATGCAGAGAACATATGGTTCATGTCTGTTACCTGCTCTGTATTTAGATACTCTATACCGTCAATCTCTTTAATATTATGGCAGTCATAGAATAGGTAAGCAGTACTTGTGGGGCGGTAATCTTTGAAGCTCGCCTCAAAGATTACTTTTTCAACTGAACCAGGAACTCCCCCTCCAAAGGGGCTGGCACCGTCTGGTTTGTACTCGTCATAGCGAAAGGTAAATGTTTTCCCGTCTTCGCTCAGCACACCATAGGCCTTTTTATTTTGCGCAAACGTTTGAAAAGGCAAGAGCACTCCCATGAAGCTGAACAATAGGGAGAGGAAGAATGATTTGAAGCGTTGCTCTTTCATAATTAATATTTTTGCAGTGATGTTTACTCGTGATTTTCTTACTATCTACCGGATTATACAAAAACAATTCGACTATTAAATAGATTTTTCACATGCAAAATTAATAGTTTTCTTGAACTAAGCAAAATGCCAGGCCTCTTTCGGAAAGAATTTTGTATTACAAACAGCAACACAGACCTCTCGGTTATCCTGATTTATCATCTATCGTACTACAAAAATCAGTCCGTGCTTATAATAAATCAATATCGACAACAATCATGCAGACTGCTAAATGGCCGGCACACCATGGCGTATGGAACCTGTATTCTTACAGGGTACGACAACGCCATTCAATCGAGAAACATAAACAAGAGGAAAGAACAACAAGAGAAAGGCGATAAGAGAATAGCCGATAATTTTAGGAGAGAAAGGAACTTGAGCAAAAATTGTATACACAGCATCATTGCTACATCACCCTAAATATCGGAAGCCCATTTGTTCTGAAAACCATTGTGCATCTCTACAAAAACAGCCCGAAAGCCTTTGAAAGTCGTCTACTTTCTCACGCAAAATCCCACAACTATTTTTAGAAACACGGGAAGCGCATCAATATACCAAACCGCTTCTTCACCCATGTACATTCCGCCAAATCTTGCGCGGGCGCATACACGCGCGCATCCGGCGATTTTCGACTTTTGTGTTCACCTCTTCACCTTCGCTACGTAAAACATTGTACGTAAATGGGTTAAGTGTGAAGGCTTCACCCCCATTTTTCCTTCACCCTTGCCTTCACCGAAGGTTTTGGGAGTTTATACACTATGCAGATTTCATGCACTATGAAGTGATAAACGGTCACAGTGCGGGACGAAGGCGAGGACGGGGTGGAAAGATCGGAAAGGCGGAGAACGAAGTGAACAAAGGGTGAAGGAAAAGGAGAGGTGAAGCCTTCACCCCTAATACGCTATAAATCAAGAAGTTGATAATAAACAAAGGAAAAACAAGCCTTCACATGCAACTCACTCTGTATCAGAGGTTTGAAAGGGAAAGGTGAAGAGGTGAAGGTTGTTTTTCGAAAACAGCGGATGCACGCGCGCGCGAGGAAAGGCGGCGGAAAAGTGAGAAAAGTGCGCAGGTTTTCACTTATTCGTCGCGGGATTGTTTTTCAAGTCCGCGGCCGGAAACAAAAACGCCCCTCTGCTCGTCACGGAGCAGAGGGGCGCAGTGTATGAAAAAGTCGGGGCTTTTACTTCTTGGGCGTGCGTGCCAAGGTCTCGAGCACCAAACGCCAGTACTTGTCCACCGAGGGAATGAAGCAACGCTCGTTGGGCGTATGGGGCGATTCGAGGGTGGGACCGAAGGAAACGACATCCATGTTGGGACAGTGGCTCAAAATCACCGAGCACTCCAAACCGGCGTGAACGACCTGCACCTTGGCAGGTTCGCCGAAGAGGTCTTGGTAAACCGATTCCATGAGTTCCACGATTTCGCTCTTGGGCGAGGGCTGCCATGCGGGATAAGCACCGTCGGTTTCCACCTTCATGCCGGCCATCGAGAAGCAGGCTTCGAGGGTGTCGACACAGTTTTGGCGCATCGAGTCGCGGCTCGAACGCACGAGCACCTTTGAAGAAGGCATGGCCGTCCACGATCTCGACGATGGCCAAGTTGCTCGACGTTTCGACGATGGTGGGGAGGTGGGGGATGAAGCGCAGTACGCCGTTGTGGCAAGCGAGGAGCGAGTCGACGAGGTTGTCTTGAATCTCTTCGGGCACCAAGGTGGCGGGCAGGGGCACTTCGGTCACTTCGATTTGGAGGTTGGGCTCCACGATGCCGTATTCCTCGAAGAGGTCGCGCTGCCATTCGGTTTCCACCGTTTCTTTGAGCGCAGCCACGTTCTCAGCGGGGAGGGTGAGCACAGCTTCGGCTTCGCGGGGGATGGCGTTGCGCATGTTGCCGCCCTTCCATTCGACCAATCGCGCCTCGAAATTGGCAATGGCGTCGGCCACCACGCGAGCGAGGTTCTTGTTGGCGTTGGCGCGTCCCTCGTTAATCTGCAAACCGGAGTGTCCGCCGCGCAGACCGTGGAGCGAGATGCGCACCGCCTTGTCGTCGGCTTCGGGGGCTACGGGCTTGAATTCGAGTTCGGCGGTGAGGTTGATACCACCGGCCGATCCGACCATAAGTTCGCCGTGGGTTTCGTTGTCGAGGTTGAGGAGGATGTCGCCTTTGAGGAGGCCGTCTTCCATGTGTTCGACGCCGTACATGGTGGTTTCCTCGTCGGAGGTCATGAAGGCCTCGAGGGGACCGTGGCAGAGGGTGTCATCTTCGAAGATGGCCATGATGGTGGCGATGGCCATGCCGTCGTCGGCACCGAGGGTGGTGTTGCGTGCACGCACCCAGTCGCCGTCGATCCACGTCTCGATGGGATCGGTTTCAAAGTTGTGGGGCGAATCGGGCGTCTTCTGCGGCACCATGTCAATGTGACCTTGGAGCGTCACGACCTTGCGGTCTTCCATGCCGGGCGAGGCAGGCTTGTACATCAAGATGTTGCCGGCATTGTCAAGACGGGCGTCGAGGTTGCGTTCCTTCGCCCAGTCGAGGAGGAACTGTTGGATTTTTTCGAGGTGTCCGGAGGGACGGGGCACTTGCGTGAGCAGGTGGAAGTTGCGCCAGAGGGCTTCCGGCTGAAGTTTCAAAATTTCGCTCATAATGTTGCGGTTTTAGACTGTTTTTTAATGAGGAGCAGATCGGCCCAACCCCATGCTCCGGTGAGCACGACGAGGGCGGTCTGAATGGTGTGTACGAGAAGAACAAAGGCCACCACGGGAGCTTCGGCGAGACCGTAGAGCACGAGCACGGTTTTCACAGCAAAGTGCCACGGGCCGGCGCCGTTGGGGGTGGGTACGAGCACGGCAAACGAACCGATGCAAAAGGCCAAGAGTGCGGCGGCGGGATCGACCGACGCGGTGGCGGGGAAGGCGAAAAAAGCGAGGTAGAAATGCAAATAATAGCCCGCCCAAATGCCGATGCTGTAGAGCAAATAGGCCCAAAGGGGACGCACGCGGCGCAAGGAGGCGATGCCGGCCATGAAACTGACCATTTTTTCGCGGCCGCGACGAAAAAACGACATGCGCGCCACGAGGAGCGCGAGAAAGCCGAGCGCCAAGAGGGCGCAGACGGCCGTGACGAGATAGCCGGCGGAGGTGAAGCGCTGCAACAACTGGAGGGGCGCGGCGCCGGTGGTGTGGAGGAAGTGCAGGTATTGCGGCAACTGCAACAGCGCGGCACCGACGGTGAGGAGCACCAACAAGACGGAGTCGACCACGCGTTCGGACACCACCGTGCCGAGGGCTTGCGAAAAGGAGGTGCCGGCATAGGTCTTGAGCGTGCCGCAACGTGTGACCTCGCCAATGCGCGGCACTACGAGGCTGGCGGCATAGGACACGAAGATGGCATCGGTGCAGACGCGCAGGGGGGGATGTTCATCGAGGGGGCGCAACGCCAACCGCCAACGCAGGGCGCGAAACACCGGGGGAACGATACCGAAAGCCAACGAGAGGAGCATCCAACCCCAATGCATCGAGGTGAGCATTTGGTAGGTGGCACTCCAATCGTTGCCGCGATACATCCACCAGAGAATGCCGATTCCCACAGCAAAAGGGACAATAAACTTGACAATGTCGACAAATGGTTTCACGCAGACGTAGTTTTTTTGTAATTTTGCGCCGTAGCGCGATTCGTCTTCGCCCCACTCCGCCGGATAGAGCGAAAAAGCGAAACCGAACAGCGCGAAATTACAAATTTATCCCATAGTATGAAGTCCGTACGTCCGAAAAAGTTCCTCGGCCAGCACTTTTTGAAAGATCTCGGTGTGGCGCGTGCCATTGCCGACACGGTCGATGCCTGTCCCAACCTGCCTGTTCTCGAAGTGGGACCGGGCATGGGGGTGCTCACCCAATTCCTCCTGCCGAAGGGGCGCGAGGTGAAGGTGGCCGAAATCGATTTTGAGAGTGTGGACTATCTCCGCAAGAACTTCCCCGAGCTCGAAGAGCAGATCATCGAAGACGACTTTTTGAAAATGCACCTCGAGCATGTCTTCGACGGACAGCAGTTTGTGCTCACGGGCAATTATCCCTACAACATTTCGAGCCAGATCTTTTTCAAGATGCTCGAATATCGGGATTACATCCCCTGCTGCACGGGCATGATTCAGAAGGAAGTGGCCGAACGATTGGCCGCACGACCGGGCAACAAAACCTATGGCATTCTGAGTGTGCTCGTACAACTGTGGTACGACGTTGAATACCTCTTCACCGTCGAGCCGGGCGTGTTCAATCCGCCGCCGAAGGTGAAGAGCGCCGTGATTCGCATGACGCGCAACAACGTGAGCGACGCGGGTTGCGACGAGCGCTTGCTGCGCCGCGTGGTGAAAACGGCCTTTAATCAGCGCCGCAAGATGATGCGCGGCAGTTTGAAACCGCTTTTCACACAACTGGACAACGAGTGCGGCTGCACCCGACCGCACACCGACTTCTTGGCGCAGCCGCTCCTCACAAAGCGTCCGGAACAACTGTCGGTGGCCGACTTCGTGGCGCTGACCAATGCCGTGGAGCTGGAAATGAAGGCGTGAGCTTCTCGTGCCAAATACTGACGGCGCAGACAGGACACCTACTTATCTCACTACCTATTCAACTTCAAACCCTATGCTTCCCTTGGCCTTTCTTCTTTTCGTAGGAGCCATCGCGCTTTTTCTCACCAGAAAAAAAGAACAACGACGAAGATTCGGAAGATCAATAACGAAGAAAACCGTCTACACTTGCTGTAAGCATGTTTTATCCCGCAAAATTTATCACTCACCTTGTTTCCCGCCTGCCCGACGGCAGCACCGACGAACTGCATCACGAAGAGCATGTGATGGTTTCGCTGCGTGACGACGGCACTTGGGCGCTGCGCTACAACGATCCGGAGAACGGCGGACAGACGATGCTGCAAGGCACGCCGCGCCACATGTCGGTTTCGCGCTCGGGGGCGACGGTGAGCCGCCTGCTTTTCCGCGTGGGCGAATGCTGCGAGAGTGTCTATCGCACCCCCAACGGCGAATTTGAAATGTCGACCCTCGCCACGCTCTACAACGCACAAGTGGACGACCGACGCGGCTTGATCGAACTCCGCTATGACTTGTTTTTCAACGGAGAACTCGCCGCACACAACGAACTCACCGCAACGTGGGAGCGCACTTGAGGTGCTCGGCGTTGCTCAAAAAACAGCTTCTCATGAACGCACTGCAAAACTATATTGCCGAGAACGAACCCCGCTTTCTCGAAGAACTCTTCTCGCTCATTCGCATTCCGAGCGTGAGTGCTCACCCCGAACGTCGCCCCGACATTGACCGCTGTGCCGAACGCTGGCGCGAGTTGCTCCTGGAAGCCGGCTGCGACCGCGCGGAGGTGATGCCCTCAGCCGGCAATCCCTTGGTGTACGCCGAGAAATTGGTCGATCCGGCCGCGCCCACCGTGTTGGTGTATGCGCACTATGACGTGATGCCAGCCGAACCGCTCGACCTTTGGCACTCCGATCCCTTCGAACCGGAGGTGCGCGACGGCCACATTTGGGCGCGCGGCGCGGACGACGACAAAGGACAGTCGTTCATTCAAGTCAAAGCCTTCGAATATCTCGTACGCAACGGTCTGCTGCAACACAATGTGAAATTCATCTTCGAAGGCGAAGAAGAAATCGGCAGTCCCTCGCTCGCGGCCTTCCTCACAGCGCACCGCGAATTGTTGCGCAGCGATGTGATTTTGGTGAGCGACACGTCGATGCTCGCCCCCGAACTCCCCTCGCTCACCACGGGACTGCGCGGTTTGGCCTATTGGCAGATTGAAGTGACGGGACCAAACCGCGACTTGCACTCCGGCCACTTCGGCGGTGCGGTGGCGAACCCGGCGTTGGTGCTCTGCGAACTGCTGGCGAAGATGGTCGACGGCGACGGACGCATCACGATTCCGGGCTTCTACGACGACGTGGAAGAACCTCGGCCGACGAACGTGCGATGCTGGCTTCCATTCCTTTCGACGAAGCGGCCTACAAACAATCGATCGGCGTGCGCGATCTGCGCGGCGAAAAGGGGTATTCGACGATCGAACGCAATGCTTGCCGCCCGAGTTTCGACATCTGCGGCATGTGGAGCGGCTATCAGGGTGAAGGTTCGAAAACCGTGTTGCCTTCCAAGGCTTTTGCGAAAGTGAGCTGCCGTTTGGTGCCGCATCAACAGCACGAAAAGGTCAGCCAAATGTTTGTGGACTACGTGCAAAGTCTGGCTCCCGACTGCGTCGACATCAAAGTGACGCCGATGCACGGCGGCGAAGGCTATGTTTGCCCCATCACGCTGCCGGCTTATCGCGCGGCCGAAGAAGGGTTTACGGAGGCTTTCGGCAAACGCCCCTTGGCCGTGCGCCGCGGCGGCAGTATCCCCATCATTTCGGATTTCGAACGCGTGCTGGGTGTGAAAACGGTGCTCATGGGCTTCGGTCTCGAAAGCAACGCCATCCACTCGCCCAACGAAAACTTCAGCCTTGACATTTTCCGTAAAGGCATTGCAGCCGTTGTCGGCTTCCATCTCCACTATAAAGGATAAGTAAATGCAATGTCGCTCTCTTCCGTCGAAGAGAGCGACTTTTCTCCATCTCTACGTATGTTTGCTCCGCGCAAGTTGTTTAAGATTTTCGGCATCGCCACGCTCGTCGTCGCGGTGCTGATTGTCCTGCTCGTCGTCGCAGTTTATCTTCCCCCGGTTCAGCGTTGGGCTGTGGGGCGCGTGTCTGCGTCGCTCGAAGAAAAAATGGGTTTGAAAGTCGATATCGACGAAGTGCGACTCACCCCTTTTCTCAATCTCAATATCGGCAACCTCCGCGCCACGGATGCGGAGGGCGACACGCTGTTGCTCGCCGAACGCCTCCATCTCGACGTGGCATTCTGGCCGCTGTGGGAAGGGCGTGCCGACATTGACGGTGTGGCGCTCAACGGCGCGCGCGTCAACACGAAATCGCTCTGCCCGATGTGGAAGTGAAAGGCAGCGTGGCGCGACTCGAGGCGGCGGCGCACGGCGTGGAATGGGCACACGGGCATGTGCGACTGGATCGCGCCTTGCTCGACGGGGCGAACCTCAATGTGGCGCTTTCGGACACGGCGAAAAAGGATACTACCGAGACGCCGGTGCAGTGGCTCATCGAAACGGACGAACTGGCTGTGCGCCGTTCGGAAATTGCGCTCACGATGCCGGGAGATTCGCTCCATGTCCGCGCAAAAATGGGCGATGCAGTGCTCAAACAAGGGGTGTTTGACTTGGAATGTCCCCGCTATTCGGTGCGCTCGTTCCAACTGAAGGAAGGAGCGGTGAGCATGAACACGACCCGCCGCCCCTTGCCGCACGATGCGCTGTTTGACATTGCCGGACTGGCGGTGGATGTGCACGATCTTTCATTTGACGAAAACAAACGACTGAAACTGAATTTGGTACACGCCGCGGCGCTCGAACGGCAGCGCAACTTGCGCATTACCGAGTTGCGCGGCGCGGTACTGATGGACACCCTTCGTGTGTCGCTCCCCGACGTGTTGCTCACCACGACGCAATCGCGCATCGGCGCTTCGCTGGAGGCGGATTTCGCGGCGTTGCAACCCAACGGCCGCGGGACGTTGCGCACCCGTATTGACGCACGCATCGCGCCGAACGATATCCGCTCCATTGCGCGCCACGACGCGCCGACCTCGATGCGCCGACAGATCGACGAGATGACGCAGACTTTGTTGGAAACGACCTCGTCGAGATGGGACTTGCACTCACGGGCAATCTGCGCAATTTGGCGGTGGAACGCGTTTCGCTCAACGCCCCGGGACTGGTGGAAGCGAAGGTGGACGGCTTTGTGCGCAACGCGCTGAGCGAACAACGCTCGGGGCACCTGAACTACGCGGCGGCCACTCGCACCACACGCCGAGTGCGCGCGCTGCTACCGAAAAGTGCGGCGAGTTCCCTCAACGTGCCGGATGCCATGCGTCTACTCGGTGCGGTGGATTTCACCGGCGCTGACTATCGCACACACTTTGCCTTACAACAAGGTAAGGGCAATGTGAACGGACGCGCGGCGGTGAACTTGAACACCGAGAACTATTCGGCGCAAATCGATGTGCGGCAATTTGAATTGGCACAATTCCTCAAAGGACAACCCATCGGGCCGCTGACGGGTAAACTCGGTGTGGAAGGACGCGGCTTCAATGCTGATGCGGCGCGCGCAAATCTTCGGGCGACGGCCGAGGTGCGCGAAGGACGATATGACCGTTTTTCGCTGGGAGGTATCGGCCTCAGCGCGGCACTCCACGGCGGACATGCAGTGGTGGACTTCAAAGCACGCAACCCGCTCATCGACGGCGAAGGACGCATCACCGCCGAACTGAATCGTCGATATGCCGCCCAAATGGACGTGCGTTTGGCTCGAGTGGATCTCCGCGGGCTGGGCGTCATTGAAGATACCCTCTCGCTGGGGGGGCAATTTCCGCGGTACAGTGGAAAGTTCGCAAAACTTCCGCCACATGGCGGCACGCGGCGAACTGCGCAACCTCTGTTTTGTGGCGCCCTCACGTTTGCTGATTGCGCAAGACGTGCTGCTCGATCTGGCCTCGCGTCCGGACAGTACGTTCGCACACATCAACTCGGGCGATTTGAAATTGAACTTTGCCGCGGGAAGCGGACTACAAGGCTTGGCCGATCGCGGTTTGAAGATCGCGAAAATGGCCATGCGCCAACTTGAACACCGTGATATCGACCAAGCGCTGCTGAAACGCGAACTGCCCGACGCGACTTTGCAACTCGAAGCGGGACAGGAGAACTTGCTCGCTCGCTATTTGCGCTATAAAAAATATGGCGTCAATAGCATAGCGCTGAATGTAACCTCCAATGCGACTCAAGGGCTGAACGGTTTTATGCGCATCGGCAAGTTACAGGCTGAAGGCCTGGTAATCGACACGATACAAGCCACTATTACGCACGGCGAAGAGGGGCTGAAATTTGCGGCGACCGTCGAGAACCGCAAAACGGAGAACCCGAATCCGTTCCTCGCCACCCTGCACGGGCACTTGCTGCGTGCCGGCGCAGCAGCAGACATCGCTTTCCAAGACGCTAACGGCCGATTGGGGTTGCGTCTCGGCGCGCAGGTGGAAATGGAGGACGGCGGCACGCGTCTGCACCTGAACGCCGACACGGCGGTGGTGGCTTATCGCAATTTCTCCGTCAATGCCGACAATTATCTCTTTGTGAGCAACGACCGCCGCGTGCGCGCCAACATCAAACTGCTGGCCGACGACGGAACGGGGCTGCAGATCTACAGTGAGGGAAGTGACAGTTTGAAAAACGACATTACCCTCACCATCAATCGCCTCAATTTGGGCGAACTGGCCAATGTGCTGCCTTACCTTCCCAAGGTGGGTGGAACGCTGGACGGTGATTTCCATATCATTGAAGACCAACACAATTTTGCTGCTGTGGGTGCCGCGACTGCCAAAAACTTCTCGTACGAAGGAACACAGATCGGTACACTCGGCACCGAGTTGATGTACCAACCCGGCGAGAACGGGCAACACATTGCCAACGGCTATCTCACCCTCGACGGCAAGGAGGTGGCGGAAATCGGCGGAACGTACGATCCGAAGGGGAAAGGCAATTTCGACGGTTCATTCAATATCCGTTCTCTCCCCCCTTAATGTCGCCAATGCCTTCTTGAAAGAAACCGGATTTGCCATGCGCGGCACGGCAGAAGGCGCATTCAGTGTGAAAGGTGCGCTCGACGCCCCGGTGATCAACGGTCGACTCAAACTCGACGAGGCACATCTATATAGTAATGTGTATGGAATCGACTTTGCTGTCGACTCCGTGCCGCTCGAACTCAAGAATTCGCTACTCGAACTCAAGAATTATCAACTCACAACAGCCGATAAAGTTCCGCTAACGCTGCGCGGAAAAGTGGATCTCACGAATCCGGCTTCGCCTTATGTCTATATTGACGTCATCGGTCGCCAGTTCCCGCTGGTCAATACGAAGCGGAAGAACGAATCGCTACTCTACGGTAAACTGCTGACCAATATTCTCGCCAATGTACACGGCACGCTCGACAAATTGGTGGTGGCCGGTCGACTTACGGTGCTCGAGAAAACCGATGTCACCTATGTGATGACGAATACCCCCTTGACCTCGGGCAGTAACCTCTCCGATTTGGTGACGTTCACCGACTTTTCCGATACCCTCACCGTCGCTTCTTCTGCAGAAGAAACGAAAAAGTCGAATATGGACGTGTGGATGGAAATTATCGTCAAGAAAGGCGCACGCTTCCGCTGCTACCTCACCCCCAACGGCGATAGCTATGTCGATGCCACCGGCGAAGGTAATCTCACCTTCCGCATGCCTCCGCAAGGCGAGATGCGCATGACCGGGCGCATCACGATCGACGAGGGAAAGATGAACTACGAACTTCCGGTCATTCCCCTTCGCACCTTCAATTTCTCCAGCGGTTCGTCGATAGACTTCACGGGGAATGTGATGAATCCGACCCTCAATATCACCGCGACGGAGCGTGTCAAAACCATCGTCACCGAAGATGACCGACAACGCGCCGTGACCTTCGATGCAGGCGTCATATCAGTCGAACAGTCGAAGACATGGGATTGGAATTCATCATCGATGCGCCGGAAGATCTCGAGATCAAGAACCAACTCACTGCAATGAGCAAAGAAGAACGCGGAAAAGCCGCGGTCGCTCTCCTCGCCACCGGTATGTATATCACCGACGATAATTTGGCGACCGGCGGTCTCAAAGCCTCCAACGCCCTCAACGCCTTCTTGCAAAGTCAGATTCAAGACATTGCCGGTAAAGCCCTTTCGACCATCGACCTTTCATTTGGTATGGAGAGCGGGGTGAATGCGGCCGGCGAAACCACGACCGACTATTCCTACCAGTTCTCTAAACGCTTCCTCAATGATCGCGTCCGTTTTGTGATCGGAGGTAAAGTTTCGTCGAGTGCCGACGCCACGGAAGCAACGCAATCGTTCATCGACAACATCGCCATCGAATATCGTCTCGACGCGGCCAACAATCGTTACGTTCGTCTCTTCTATGATCGCAATTCCTACGATGCACTCGAAGGAACGCTGATGAAGACCGGCGCCGGTTTTGTAATGCGCCGCAAGGCCGATCGTTTTAGCGATCTCTTCCTCATCCGTCGCAAGAAAAAGTCCACCACCGAAAAATCAAAAAGCAAATGAAGCTCCGCCCATTCCTCCGCGGTCTACTCCTTGCCCTCCTCGCTCCCCTACTCTCTGTGAGTTGTTCGCTCACCGAGAAAGTACCCGCAGGCGAACAGCTCTACACGGGTATCCGCGATGTCAACTATACCCTCGACACGCCTCTCTCCAAGCAACGCAACACCGCCACTGCTGACAGTGCCGGCGTGATCACCTCGATTGCCAACGCAGTCGATGCCGTGGAACGTGCCATGAAAGGAGGAGGACATGCGACACCGTCGCTCGACGAACTGCGCCGACAACATTGGGACTCGCTGACTTCTGCTCAACGCGAACGACTGTTGACACAAGAAAGAACGAACGCACCAATATCGCCAATACGAAGACCGAAATCGACGCCGTGCTCGCCTATCCACCGAACGGTGCGCTCTTTGGTTCCACGAAATACACCACCCCATGGAAGTTCGGTCTTTGGACATACAATCATTTTGTCGACTCCAAAAGCGTATTGGGAAAATGGTTTTTCAACACCTTCGGCGAAGCCCCCGTACTCATCTCTAATGTAGCCCCGCAAACGCGTGCAAAGATTGCCACCGGTGTGTTGCGCAATCATGGTTATTTGAGAGGGCGCGTCGACTATCAAGTCATTACCGGCAGCAATCCCAAGAAAGCAAAGATCGACTACGACATCACCCCCGGCCGTCTCTTCTTTTTGGACTCCATTGCCTATTTGGGATTCGATGCCACCGCCGATTCACTGCTCAGTCGCACCCGCTCTCAACGACTCTTGCGCAGTGGTGACGCCTTCAGCAGCGCTGCTCTCGCAGCCGAACAATCGCGCATCGAAACGCTCATGCGCAACAACGGCTACTACTATTTTGCCGCCGCACACACCACCTTCCTCGCCGATACCGTGGCACATCCCGGTTATGTGCAATTACAAGTGCGCCCGGTGGCGCAACGTTCGGCCGCTGCTCAGCGTCCGTGGTATATGGGACACGTCTACGTCACGATTCGCGATGACAAAGAGAGCAATCTCACCGGCCGACTCGATCGCCGAGGTTACACCTTCTTCTTCCCCGGCAATAAAATCCCCCCTCCACCCGGGATTGTGGCGCCGCTCCATCCAACACACCGAGGGAGAACGCTTTGCGGCATGGGCGCAAAAGGCCACTGTCGAGCATCTCTACGGATTGGGCATCTTCTCCTCGATGGATGTCAACTACGCACCGCGCGACTCTTCCTTTAATTGCGACACCCTCGACGTACACGTCTCCGCCACCTTAGCGAAACCCTATGACTCCTCGCTCGAAATGAGTGGAACCTACAAATCCAACGAGCAAATCGGACCGGGACTCAGTTATGAACTCTCGAAACACAACGCCTTCAGGGGAGCCGAAACCGTCTCGTGGAAAATCTTCGGCAGCTATGAGTGGCAACTCGGCGAAAGTTCGTCGGCACTCAATAGTTATGAGTTGGGATCACAGCTCAGTTTCAAATTCCCGCGCCTCATCATGCCGTGGTTCAATCCCACTGCCATGGGACGACGTTACCGCCGGCGCATCGCCATTGCGCAAGCACAAGCCCGACTGCTCGGACAGCAAGCCCCCTTCCAACTCAAGGACTTCACCCCCGTCATCGGAACCACCACCGTTTCGCTCACCGGCAACTGGCGCAACCGCTCCGGTTTCTTCACCTTCGTCACCTTTGGTGGAAACCTCAACTACAAGTGGTACACCAATCCGCGAAAGCGCCACGAACTCAACCTCTTCAACCTCGAGTACAACAGCGTCATTCGCACCACCGCCGCCTTCGACTCCATCACCCGCGCCAACCCGGCGCTCTACATCTCCATGCGCGACCAGTTCGTGCCCTCCGTCAGCTACACCTTCACCTCCTCTGCGCCCGCTGCCGACCGCCATCCCCTATTGGGTGCAGTTCATGGTCAAAGAAGCCGGTAACCTCACCTCCACGCTCTACTCACTGACCGGACGCAGCTTCACCGAAAGCGGAAAAGCGGCTCTTGGGGTCGCCCCTTCTCGCAGTTTGTCAAGGTCACCGCCGAAGGCCACTACACCCACGTCTTCTCTTCGCGCCTCAGTCTGGCCATGCGTGCCTTTGCCGGTGCCGTCTACGCATTCGGCAACAGCACCTACGCCCCCTACGGTGAACAGTTCTACGTCGGTGGTGCCAACTCCGTCCGTGGTTTTGCCGTGCGCACCATCGGTCCCCGGCGGCTACCACACCCCGCGCACTAAATACTCCTACATCGACCAAACCGGCGACTTCAAACTCGAAGCCAACGCCGAACTTCGCACCCGACTCTTCGGACAGCTCAACGGTGCCCTCTTCCTCGATGCCGGTAACGTCTGGCTCATTCGTCCCGATGCTCGCCGTAGTGAATCCGCCCTCACCCTGCGCAACTTGAAACGCATTGCCGTCGGCACCGGCATGGGGCTCCGCTACGACCTCAGTTTCCTCGTCATCCGCATCGACCTCGGTGTCGGCCTCCACGCCCCCTACGACACCAACCGTCGCGGGTTCTACAACATCGAGCGCTTCCGCGAATCCCTCGTGCTCCATTTCGCCGTCGGTTACCCCTTCTGAGGTCGAAAACTGCCGTCCCCACTCGCAAAACAGGGCGCACACTCCCGCGCATTTTTCACCTTCTGCCCCACACCCTTGTCCGATTTCGCACGATTGCTTAACTTTGAAGCGAGCAAGTTCGCAACTTGCCCAAATCTCAACAACAACATCACAACATATCACCATCATGAACGCTATTCGTTTAGAACTAGACAACGCCACGTCGTTTCTCGCCCAAGGCGAGTTGGATGCCGTGAGCTCCAACGTGCCTGCCGCACAGCGCGCACTCGAAGCACAAACCTGCCCCGGCAATGACTTCCTCGGCTGGATGCACCTCCCCTCTTCCATCACCCCCGAATTCCTCGCCGAAATCAAAGCCTGCGCCGCCACTCTTCGTGAAAACTGCGACACCATCGTCGTCGCCGGCATCGGCGGTTCCTATCTCGGAGCCCGCGCCGTCATCGAAGCACTCGGCAACCAGTTCGAATGGCTCACCAACGACGGCACCAACCCTGTCATCCTCTTCGCCGGCAACAACATCGGCGAGGACTACCTCTTCGAACTCTGCCAATACCTCAGCCACCGCAAGTTCGGTGTGATCAACATCTCCAAGAGCGGCACCACCACCGAGACCGCACTCGCTTTCCGTCTCCTCAAGAAGCAATGTGAGGAACAGCGCGGCAAAGACGTGGCGCGCAAAGTCATCGTTGCTGTCACCGACGCCAAGAAGGGCGCTGCCCGCACCACGGCCGACAAGGAAGGCTACACCTCCTTCATCATCCCCGACAACGTCGGTGGCCGTTTCTCCGTCCTCACCCCCGTCGGTCTCCTCCCCATCGCCTGTGCCGGCTTCGACATCGACGCCCTCGTCAAGGGTGCCGCCGACATGGAGCGCGAATGCAGCAGCGACGACAACATCGCCACGCAATATGCCGCCGTGCGCAACGCCCTCTACCGCGCCGGCAAGAAGATCGAGATCCTCGTCAACTTCCAGCCCAAACTCCACTATATGAACGAGTGGTGGAAGCAACTCTACGGCGAGAGCGAAGGTAAAGACGGCGTCGGCATCTTCCCCGCTGCAGTCGACTTCACCACCGACCTCCACTCCATGGGACAGTGGATCCAAGAAGGCGAACGCACCATCTTCGAAACCGTCATCTCGGTCGAAAACGCCAACCACACCGTCCTCTTCCCCTCCGACGAAGAGAACCTCGACGGTCTCAACTTCCTCGCCGGCAAGCGCGTGGACGAAGTGAACAAGATGGCCGAACTCGGTACGCGCATCGCCCACGTCGACGGCGGCGTGCCCAACCTGCGCATCGTCCTCCCGGAGCTCAACGAGTACTATCTCGGACAACTCATCTACTTCTTCGAACGCGCCTGCGGTGTGAGCGGTTTGCTCCTCGACGTCAACCCCTTCAACCAACCCGGTGTCGAAGCTTACAAGAAGAACATGTTCGCCCTCCTCGGCAAACCCGGTTACGAAGCCGAAACCGAAGCCCTCAAAGCGCGTCTGGCCGACTAATCGTCGCCCGTCACACCCTCTTTTTCTCGCCCCGCCCGCCACTGAGCGGGAGGGGCGAACTTTTTTACAACTCCCACCGATGAATCACGAAAACTATACCGCCGCCCTCGCCCACTATTGGGACACCCACCCCGAATGGCGTGACGAAGCCACCGCAGCCGGCCACTCTCTCGACACCCTCCCCGTACAAGCCGCCCTCTTCGACATGGACGGCGTGCTCTTCGACTCCATGCCCGGCCATGCCAAAGCCTGGGCGCAAGTCTGCCACGAAGCCGGACTCGACATCAGCCCCGAAGAGATCTATCTCAACGAAGGCCGCACGGCCTTTAGCACCCTCAGCCTCTTCACCCGTCGCACTTGGAATCGCGACACCAACGCCGAAGAAGTCGAGCGCTTCTACGCTCGCAAGTGCGAACTCTTCAACAGCTATCCCGAAGCGCCCCCAAATGCCCGGCGCCTTCCACCTGCTCGAACAAGTCGTTGCCGACCGCCTCACCACCGTCGTCGTCACCGGTAGTGGACAAGCCAGCCTCCTCGATCGTCTCATGCAGAACTATCCCGGCGTCTTCGATCCTGCGCGCATTGTTTCCTCTCGCGACGTGCAGCACGGCAAACCCCATCCCGAACCCTACCTCATGGGACTCGCCAAAGCCGGTCAGCTCCATCCGTGGCAAACCTTCGTCGTCGAAAATGCCCCCCTCGGTATCCGCGCCGCCGTAGCCGCCGGCATCTTCACCATCGCCGTCAACACCGGCCCCCTCAACCCCAAGGTGCTCGCCGACGAAGGCGCCGCCCTCGTCTTCCCCTCCATGACGGCACTCGCCGAAGCCTGGCCCGAACTCCGCAGCACTTTCGGGCTGCGCTGACCCTCTGCCGTTTCGCCCTTCGCCTTAATCGCCTAAACCATGCTCCATCACATCGCCCTCAGCCTGTTGCGCGGACTCACCCAACCGCAATGCGTCGACCTCTTGCGAAACATCGACCATCCGCGGGCACTGTTTGAGGACACAGCGACCGCACTCGACACGCTCGACCAACTCGTCCCGGCTGCCCGCACACAACTGCTTCATCTCTTCGCCGAACGTGGAGAAGAAGCCTTGTCTCGGGCAGCCGACGAACTCGAGTTCTGCCGGCGCCACAACATCCGCCCCCTCGCCCTCGGCACCGACGACTATCCCCGGCGCTTGGCCGAATGCCCCGACGCCCCCGCCGTGGTCTACTATCGCGGCACGGCCGATCTCGACGCGCGCCACATCGTGGCGGTCGTGGGCACGCGGCGCATCACCCCCTACGGCAAAGCCCACTGCGAACGCTGCTGCGCCGAACTGGCCGAAGCTCTCCCCGATGCCCTCATCGTGAGCGGACTCGCCTACGGCGTCGACATTCACGCCCACCGCGCCGCCCTCGACAACCACCTCGACACCGTCGGCGTCTTGGCGCACGGGCTCGACACCCTCTATCCCTCCTCTCACCGCGACACCGCCCGCCACATGCTCCTCCACGGCGGACTCCTCACCGAGTACGTCGCCGGCGTGCGCCCCTTCGCCGGCAACTTCGTGCGCCGCAACCGCATTGTCGCCGGATTGGCCGATGCCACCCTCGTGGTCGAAAGTGCCGAAAAGGGCGGAGCCCTCATCACCGCCCACCTCGCCGCCGACTACAACCGCACCGTCTGTGCCCTACCCGGCCGCACCGACGACGAGTACAGCCGCGGCTGCCTCCACCTCGTGCGCGACCACCGCGCCGAACTCGTCACCGGCGCCGACGACCTGATGCGCCTCATGAATTGGGAAACGAAACACAACGCACCCGCGGCTGTGCAACTCGAACTCTTCGACGGCGAAACGCCCGAACAGACTGCCCTCATCAAAGCCCTCCGCACCGCCGGCAGCGAGGGCGAAACCGCCGAGCGACTCTGCATCATCACCAATCTCCCCCTCGCCCAAGTCAACGCCACCCTCTTCGACCTCCAGATGGCCGCCGCCGTCACTCTCCTCGCCGGCGGTCGCTACCGCTTGCGCACAAAAGCCAAATGCTAAGCACCGAAAGGGCGTTTTACTACGACGAGAAAATCAACCGCCTGACCTTCATCGGCACCGACGTTTCGTGGGAAATCATTCGCCTCACGCCCCACGCCATCGAATTCCTACAACACGGCGACAACCTTTGGAGCCCCTTCGACTGGTACTACTTCCGCCGCAGTCCCGAAAAAGAATTGAAGGCCGACTAACTCCCGCCTCCTTTCGCTTCCCCTCATGCTCCATGCACACGGAGTAAACACGAACGCTTGCGCAAAAAACTGAGCACATAAGCCCCCTGATGCTAAAAACAGGCTTAAGGGTCAAATATACTCCTGAAATAGGCTTTTAGCCTGCTGAAGTTCATACCTTTGTAGGACATTATAAGGTTATGATGCATTTAACTCGAAAAAAATGCCCCAAATGTGGCTCTTTCCGGATGATTCGCAAAGGGCATCACAATGGTTCTTCTTACTGGTATTGTAAGACTTGTAATCGCTATTCCAGCGGTCGTAAAAAGCCTTCCCAAGAGGCTATATTCAATCGCTACAGTCAAGGTACATTTACGATCAAGGAACTCTCGCAAGAGTTTAATATTTCTGCTTCCACAGTCAAGCGCATACTCCGGAATTATACGGTAACAAAGGTAGCACACACACCCGGAAAAGTGGTGGTACAAATGGATACAACCTATTGGGGACGCAACTTTGGCCTTGTCCTTTTTATGGATGCGGCAACTCACCATATCCTCCACCATTTCTTCATTCGAGGAAAAGAACGAATCGAGGATTACAAGCAGGGATTAGCCTATCTCGAGCACTTAGGATGGGAGGTGGCAGGAGTCGTTGCCGATGGCCTTAGCGGGCTAAAAAACAGCCTTATACAAACTCCTTATCAGTATTATCAATTTCATCAAGCTCAACGCATTCGCCAACTTCTAACTTTGAAACCTCGTATGCTCGCTGCCCAAGAATTACAGCGAATCGTCTCACGATTAACGCAGAGCAACCGCTCCGAGTTTGCCCATCTTTTGGAAGACTGGAGCGAGCGATGGGACGATTTCTTGAAGGAAAAGACGTATGAGGAGAATGGAGTAAATTTTCATTACACTCACCGCAAACTTAGAGCGGCTTATCGCAGTTTAAAAGAACATTTGGATCAACTCTTCACTTACCAAGATTTTCCAATGGGCGTGATGCCAAACACAAATAACGCTGTCGAGTCGTTCAATAGTTGGTTGAAGCGAAAACAGCAATTGCACCCGGGACTTTCACCCGCTCGTCGAGAATTTCTAATTTCAAATCTTATAATGGCTTATAATCCTAGATCTAGAAAGGTCTAGAAAGGGGACTTGAACCCTTGTAGGAGTATTTTTGACCCTTAGATGAACTTCAGCAGGTTAAAAGCCTATTTCAGGAGTATATTTGACCCTTAAGCCTAAATTTGCAACATTTCATGCTCCGCAAGGGGGCGTTTTTCAGGTCTTGCATTTCTTTTATTAATAGTATTGGCATATAAAGGCGAACTTGAACCTCAGTTAGCCAAGCAGAATGTTCGATCAAACTCTCAATTTCTTTATGAGAGAGTGCAGTCAAGTTGGTTTCTACACTTCGTGCTATATGTTCACTCTCTTGCATAGGAATTTTCTGTTCTAATTCAGCCCAGTGTATAGAATTCTTTACTTTCTTGATAATCGTTTCTTGGGCTGCTTTACTTTCAGCTCCTTTCAAGTTGGTAATTTCTTTTTCAGTTATAGCGTGAGCTTGCCATACATCAGGATGAACATTTCCTTCTTTCAGGTTGGTTACAAAACCTTGAATAAGCCTCGTACTACATTCCCATTCTAATGGAACATATGCAAAATGCTCTTTGCTTGCATACGATTCATATAGATTATTGGCTCTCTGCATTTTCTTTACCCTATCCATCATCAGGGTTATGGTATTCATAGCCAGAATGAAAATATTCGTTGTCTTATTGGCAGAGATGGTACTGTTGCCGGCATCGCTCACTATAATGAAGTCTGTATGAAACTTACTTTTATTTTGACTAAGCTTATGGGCTCCTTGATTGTCATAAACACCCCCATCTATCAATTTGGGAGCTTCAGGTTTGTTTGGGCAATTTCTGTATTCTTCTATTAGGTATTTCTTATCAATAGTAATTGGCGTAAATCCATAGGGAACACACGAAGAAGCCATAACTGCATTTGCTATAGGGAATCGTTTTGAATTAAAGATAGATATTCCTTTAACTCGATACGCATATTCTCCCATTGTCGTTTTTGAAAAATAAAAAGGCAATTGGGTGGCAATATTTGTGGAATTGATACACAGTGATGGTTTATCGGGTAAATCTCCCAAAGTCTTTCCTTTAAAGAACACCTTATTATATAATCGTGAAATAAGTTTGCTTGTGGGTATCGTAATAAATGAATGTTTCAAGCAAAGAACAAGTAGCAAGAAAAAGATAATACCACCTACTAATGCGGCACAAATACCAGAGAGTATAGATTGATTAGGAAAGAGCATACACATAAGTAGCGCTGTTATATAACTAAGCACCACAGACGTTGATAACAACAAGAAACCTGCTATGCCAAGATATAAAAATGATGACCATAAAACACCCTTTGAGAGGTTTATGGCAAATTCTCTTTCAAAAGCTTCGTAATTTTCTTTATTAAGCGCATAATATGCTGCTGTTATAGATCCACCTGAAACAGAAGATATAACATCGACCTTTTCTAATATGCCAAGTCGATGAAGAGCACGCAACGTACCAATGTGATACGCTGCAGCTCTATATCCTCCTCCAGATAAAGCTAATCCTATTTTCTTTCCTGCAATACTCATGATTCTGGGACAGTACAACGTGGAGTAAAAGTGTAAGCAGAACTTAGCTTCGTATTATCTGAAACCAGGTTCTTAACGTGAACTTGATTATTTTCATTACACTCTACAATTACATCGCCAGTTTTTGTAGTAAATAAAGGAACATGATTTTGATATAGAATTTGTCGAACCTCTTCTCTTGGATGCTCATACTGGTTGTCGTAGTTTGAAGAACAGATAGCAATACGAGGATTGATGGCTTTAATGAATTCATCAGTTGTAAAGCCGTTGTCTGCTCCATGATGAGCCAAAATAAGGACATCTGTTTCATTGGCAGCCATAGAACATATTTGAATTCTTTTGGCAATATGTTCACTTTCGCAATCGCCTAAACTCAGAACGGTAAATCGTCCAGCCCGAAATAGTGCAGCTATAGAATTGTCATTATGATTCCCCTCACCGTCAATAGGATTGTATATAATGGTGGAATATTGCAATCTTTCCCCTGCATCAAGTCCGTTTATATAATTCGACGTAAACTCAATAGAATATTTATGCTGTTCTTTACAATATACCTCTATCATGTTCTTACACTTTCTGCCGCAATCTGTATTAGGTTCATAACCAGGATAATGAATAATATTGGGTTTAAGGTATTCCAATATCATTGGCAACTCAGTGTCTGAACAATGATCTTTATCCCAACTTGTAATATGTAAGGTGTCAATATTCTTTGCACCTATGATTTCCATTTCATCACAAATACTGGGGGCATTTGTTTGGTTAAACCGAGCCTCTATCAGCGTGAAGTTTCCATCTACACTGTAAGAGAATGAGGAACCTTTATCCCCAAGTTGATATGCTCTAAAACGAGTTTTTTTCATACGCACTTTCAAAAGTTAGGGTTGGGACGTTCTTCAACAATAGTAGTAAATTCGCTTTGATATATATGAAAGCGGAATAGCAAACACTCTAAAGTTTCTGCACACATACTTTCTCCTACATGAAATCCGATCTGCTCTTTATCTCTTACTTGCGGATTAAAATCATAAGAATAGTGAGTGAGAACATCATCTCCTTCATTTTTTTATAGATTCTGAAATCTACAATTCTGTCACCTAATGTAACCTTTCCTTCA
>BNJS01003202.1_pt1 | contig 209017 bp, 316 predicted proteins | sample 8540461 | NCBI WGS metagenome assembly BNJS01 (sample SAMD00202454, study PRJDB9452) | human saliva metagenome | isolation source: human saliva | place: Japan
AGAGGAAGAACGCCTCCGCGCCCTGCATGACGAGCATGGTCTCGCCGTTGATCGTCGTGCAGCCATGCGCTGCTGCCGCACGCAGAAATGCGGTCTCGGCGGGGGTATAGATGAGGTCGTAGACGGCGGCAGATGGTCGGATTGCCGCAGGATCGACGGGCGGCATCGCATCCGTCTGCGGGCTCATGCCGATCGGCGTGGTCTGCACGACGATGTCCGCCGCACAGAGTTCGTTCCGAAAGCGCGAATCGTCAAAAGCAGTACGCGGCAAGTGTGCCGTCTGCCGCAAAGTCAGTGCAGAGTGCCTCGCCCTTTGTGAGATTCCGCACGCCGATGCATACGGAGGATACGCCGCTGCGCAGGAGTCCCCAGAGGGCGGCGCGCGCCGCACCGCCCGCGCCAATGAGGACGGCGCGTTTTCCCGCGAGCGCGACGCCATGCGCAGCAAAGCCCGCGAGGAAACCCGTCACATCCGTATTGTGCCCCGTCATCTTCCCGTCCGCCGAAATGACGACGGTATTGACCGCCCGGATACGCTGTGCATCCTCGCTCAGCGCATCGAGGAGCGGCATGATCTCTGTCTTGAACGGAATCGTGACGTTGAACCCTGCCACGCCCGCGTCACGCAGTCCGCATACCGCCGAGGCGAGTGCCTCACGGCGCACGGGAAACGCCGTATAAACATAGTCCAATCCTGCCTCATGCAGTGCCGCATTCTGTATGATCGGCGACAAACTGTGTGCAATCGGCGCACCGATCACCCCCAGTATTTTGGTTTTCCCCGTAATCACGTGCATCCCTCTTATCTTTCCCATCAGCTGTGCTTCCCACGCACCTCTTCGAGCAGTCCCATCTTGAGTTCATAATAGTCCGGCGTCATATCGAGATAGTGGCGGTGCGGATTCTCAAACCGCTGCTCCTCCGGCCAGATCTCCTCGGCGAGCTGACGGCGCACGTATGCGCGAATCTCCTCCAAGGGCGGCAAATCCTCGACACGCTCTCCATCTCTGACATAGAGACGGCGCAGGTTCACCGCCGACCCGCCCTCGAAAAAGCGATTTTTTTCCATGGCTTACGCGGGTCAACATAGCGGAACGGCTGCGTGAGGTCGATCTGTTCGCCCTGCACGGCAATCATGTCCGCGACCGCCTTGCCGTGATGGTCATAGATACGGTAGATATCCTTCAGTCCGGGATTCGTCAATTTTTCGACGTTCTCCGACATCTTGATGCGCGGCTGAAAAACGCCGTCCTCCTCCACGGCGACGAGCTTATACACGGCGCCGAAGACAGGATCGGACTTGGCCGTGATGAGCCGTTCGCCGACACCAAAGCTGTCCACGCGTGCGCCCTGCAGGAGGAGGGATGAGATGGTGAACTCGTCGAGGCTGTTCGAGAGGATGATCTTACAGTCCTCAAGCCCCGCCTTATCGAGCATTTTCCGAATGCGCTTCGAGAGATAGGCGAGGTCGCCAGAGTCCACACGCACGCCTGCGAGACGATGTCCCTGCGGCGCGAGAACCTCGTGGGCAATACGAATGGCATTCGGGATGCCTGAGTGGAGCACGTCGTAAGTGTCGACGAGGAGGACGGTCGCCTGCGGATAGATCTCCGCATATTTTTTGAACGCCGTGTACTCATCCTCGAAGAACATGACCCAGCTGTGCGCCATGGTACCCGAGATGGGGATATTGAACTGCTGCCCTGCCGAGACCGTCGCCGTCATGTCGATGCCGCCGATATACGCCGCGCGAGCCCCATAGGTTGCCGCATCCATGTTGTGCGCACGCCGTGCACCGAAGTCCGCGACCTTGCGCCCCTCGGCAGCACGCACGATGCGCGATGCCTTCGTCGCGACGAGGGACTGATGGTTGATCTGGGCGAGAATCGCCGTCTCCACAAGCTGTGCGTCGATGATCGGCGCGACAATCGTCATGAGCGGCTCATTCGGATAGATGATCGTCCCCTCGGGCATGGCGTAGATGTCACCGCGGAAGCGGAAACCGCGCAAAAAGTCCAGAAATTCCTCAGAGAAGAGGTTCTGTTTGCGGAAATAGGCAATGTCCGCATCGGAGAAAGAGATTCTCCACAAACTCGATGACGTGCTGAAGCCCCGCGAAGATGGCATAGCCCCCTTGGTCGGGGACGGAGCGGAAAAAGAGATCGAATGCCACGCGAACATCGCGGTTCGGCTGATGAAAATATCCATAGGACATGGTCATCTCGTAGAAGTCCATCATCATGGATAGATTTCGCTTATCAAACTGTGTCACAGCGCGCTCCCCTATCGGGCATAGAAACAAGACAGATCAAATCGAATCTATTATATCATTTTCGCGAGATTCACGCAAAGATTCTTTTATTTTCTTTTGTTTTCCTGTTGCTGCTCTAAAAAAACCTGATCTTCCTGTGACAGTGTGACGCGCGCAAGGAGCTCGGGACGATGCCGCAGCGTCGTGAGAAGCGCCTGCTCGCGCCGCCAGCGGGCGATCTCTGCATGGTTCCCCGAGAGGAGGACGTCGGGCACGGCCTTGCCCTCGAAATCACGCGGGCGCGTATACTGTGGATAGCCGAGCAGCCCATCGAAGAAGGAGTCCGTCGCGGCGGATGCGGCATCACCGAGCACGCCCGGCAGCATCCGCGCTGTGGCGTCCACGGTCAGCATGGCGGGAATCTCCCCACCCGTCAGGACAAAAATCGCCGACGGAGATCAGACGATCTGCAAGATCGTAGATCCGCGCGTCAAATCCCCTCGTAGTGCCCACAGATGAGCACCAGCTGCTCATAGGATGCGAGTTCCTTTGCCGTCCGCTGGGTGAACACCTCGCCTGCAGGATCGAAAGATGATCGTGCAGCGGTGCTCCGCATAGGCGGCGGTCTTCCCGTATACGTCACGCACGGCTGCGTACATGGGCTCGGGCTTTCAGCACCATGCCTGCCCCGCCGCCGCACGGCGTATCGTCCACATGATGATGCTTATCCGTCGCGTAGTCGCGAAAAATCTGTATAGTGGATGTCGATGATGCCCGCGCTGCACTGCGCGGCCGATGATGCTGCTGCCGAATACGCCCGCAAACATCGCGGGAAAGAGCGTCACAAGGTCAATTCTCATAGCTGCTTCATCCTACTTTCTGCATATCCTCCCCATTATAGCATGAAGCCCCGAGCAAATTGTGCCGTCTCTGCAAAAATATTTGATAAATATATTCAGAAAACCTCCGCTTTGATATATAATATAGGGGTAAGACAATGGCAGTGATTCGGAGCAGTACCATGGAAATCAATCTTGCACATTTCAATGTCAGCATCGGACGGCAAAAAGCCCGAGAATATCCTCCACAGCGATGTCCCCTGCCCGTTCTGCGACACGTCAAAGCTGACGGGGATCATCGAGAGGACGGCGACATCATCCTGCTCAAAAAAATAAATACAACGTCATCGAGGAAGCCGACCAATTTGTCCTCATCGAGGGGGCAGACTGCCACGCCGATATTCCCGATTATTCCAAGGAACATATCCGTCGCCTCATTTCCTTCGGCATGCGGCATTGGCAGCGGATGCGCGCGAGCGCGCATACGATATGGTTCTCTTTTTTAAGAACTACGGGCCATATTCGGGCGGTACCATCCGCCATCCGCACATGCAGCTCGTCGGGTTTCCTCATTTTCGCCCGGAGCTTTCTTTCTCCCGCGAGGAGTTTGAGGGCCTGATGATCGATGAAACGGACGGCGTGACATTCACCCTCCACGCATCCGCGCGTCGGCTTTCGCGAGCTCAATATTATCCCGCAGGGATGCGCGTGCGACCGATGTGATCGCCGACTATCATACAGATTGCCGTGGATTTTTATCCGACGACGCAACAACAGCTATAACATCTTCTTTTATCACGACGGTGCGGATGTCTTTATCAAGATTCTGCCGCGCTTTGCCACCTCCCCCGTCTTTATCGGCTACAACATCCGCCTGCTTCCATCGAATCTCGAGGAGATGCGGGATGAGATTCGAACCATATATTTTGAAAGCGACCATACCAAATGCAGGACATGAACGACACGATTGAAGAAATGCCGCGCCGCAGGAAAACGCGGCGCAGAAGCAGCGCGCGAAAGAAGCCATCGCGCAGAAAAAAAACGCCCCTTTCCATCGGGCGTTTTTTCATGATGCTGATTCCTATACTGCTTCTCGTCTGTGCGGGGACGTTCTTCTTCGCTCCGCATACGTGGCAGGAGTTCGGTGCGCTGCTGCCCGAGGCGGAGCATCAAAAGCCTGCGAATCAGCTGCATGAGATCCGCGAGCCGGATGCGGCCGATCGGATTCTGCGCGTGCTCTTTTGTACGACGCGCCATCGACGCGCGTCTTGACCGTGCGGACTACGTCCCCATCGACCGCATCGCCCCCGATCTGCAGCACGCCATCGTCGCGATAGAGGATCGCCGTTTTTATGAGCACCATGGATTCGACATGACGGGCGTGGCACGCGCGACCCTCGTCAACATCCAACACGGGCGCATCGAGGAGGGTGCGAGCACGATCACGCAGCAACTGGTGAAGAACCTTTTCTTCGGCAGCGAGCAGACCTTTACACGCAAAGCCGAGGAGCTGCTGCTCGCCCTCGACATCGAGATCGCCTGCTCAAAGGAGGAGATCCTCGAAATGTATCTGAATGTCGTCTACTATGGCGGCGGATTTTACGGCGTACAGGCGGCATCTGACGGGTACTGGAAACGTCTCCCGCTGCACTCGATCTGCCCGAGGCGTCCATGCTCGCGGGCGTTCCGAATGCACCGTCCGAGGTCTCGCCATTCGTGAACTTCATCGCGGCGAAGAAGCGACAGGCCATCGTGCTGGACACAATGCAGGCACAGGGAATGATTGATGCGCGGACGGCGGAGGATGCGAAGATGCAGGCTCTTATCCTGCGCCCGCGCCATTAGGAGGTTTAGGGAAGTACGGATAAATTCAGTATTTCCCTAGCGATCGATGAGCGCTGTTCCCTCCGCAAAGAGTCCCGTGCGCGTCACGTATGCCTCGGCGGGATCGACGGGCAGGGCAAAGTCCCGCGCCATCACGCTGAGCACCTCGATGGGCTTCACACTGCCCGCAGGGCTGACTACGAGATTCATCCAGAGAATGAGGCATCCATTTTCGTACTGAAAGGAAATGGGTGCCTTTATGTATTCCTTCGTCTCTATGCTGCGGCTCTTCTTCGGGGTCACGCGCTCCCACACGGCGTGCGCGGCACTGTTGTAGCGGCGTACGCTCTCACGTACGGGCGCGAGCTCTCCCTCGTAGGGGATCTTGAGGCGATAGCGCGCCTCATCTACGTCCGCCATCAGGGCGCGGTGCTTCCCCTCCTGAAGGCGCAGACGGATGATCTCTGCTCCGCGCGGGAGCTGATCGCGCAGACACTGCATGACCTCATGGGGCGGCAGTTCCTCGGTCATCTCAAAGTCCACATACTCCGCATCACTCGCTGCGCCCAATGAGAGTGCCGAGGCAAAGGCGACCTTCATGTGTGGGTTAAAGCCCTCCGAATATGCCATGGGAAGTCCCTGCACGCTTGCACGCACGGACAAAGAGGTTTGCATAGTCGAGATGGGAGACGTAGCGCAGCTCCTCCCCCTTCGTGATGAGTCCACGATAGTGTACGGTCGTACGTTCCTGCGGCACACTCCCCTGCGGTGCAGGATCAGCAGTCACACCCGTCCCCTCATGCTCTTCTTGCCGTTCTTCCTCGCCGGCATAATCGATCACATCGACGCCGAGCGTCGGACAAATCCCCGCAGCCCGTACAGTGCGTACGGCGGCAGTCCTCCGTAAGAGACGCGGTGAGTGCCTTCTGCCACTCCGTTTTCAGATAGCGTTCGAGTACTCCGGGCGAGGTGTGCGCCCACGGCAGCGGTTCACCGATCGTGCGCGTGCGGCGGCTGTAATACGTCCAGTCGATGCCGCAGTCCGCAAATGCGGCGAAATAGTGTGCATCGTCGAAGAGATCCGACCAGCCGTCAAACTTTGCTCCGCGTTTCCATGCGGCGTACAGCGCTGGCGCAAGGCGCCGGTCACCGCGCGCAAAGATCCCTCGATCACAGAGAGGCCGTGCGTCGTGATAGTGGAACGTGATGGCACGATCCGTGATATGTTCCTTCAGGAGCTGCTGACGCCGCTGAAACTCCTCAATCGAGAGCTGCCCGAACCACTGAAATGGTGTGTACGGTTTCGGCACGAAGCAGGAGACGGAGACGGTGACCTTGCACCCGCGCCGTCCGCGAATCTCCGTATAGAGATCGACGACCTTCTTCGCGAGGCGGGCGATCCCGATGATGTCCTCATCCGTCTCCGTCGGCAGCCCCATCATAAAGTAGAGCTTCACCTGCTTCCACCCGTGGCGAAATGCCGCCCCGCACGCCGTGAGCAAATCCTCCTCCGTCACCCCTTTATTGATGACGTCGCGCAGACGCTGCGTCCCCGCCTCAGGCGCGAAGGTCAGCCCGGACTTGCGCACGCGCTGTACCTTCTGGGCGAGCTCCACGGAAAAGCTGTCAATGCGCAGGGACGGAAGGGAGACGCTGACCTTCTCGTCCCGATAGTCCCCGATGAGATCATCCACAAGACAGCCAAGCCCCGAATAGTCCGCCGAGGAGAGCGAGGTCAGGCTCATCTCATCGTAGCCGCTGGAGGAAATCATCTCATGCGCCATCTTCCGCAGGCGTTTCTCCGTGCGCTCACGCGCGGGGCGATAGGCAATGCCTGCCTGACAGAAGCGGCAGCCGCGCGAGCAGCCACGAAACAGCTCAAGCATGGCACGGTTGTGTACGATGTCCATGTAGGGGACGATGGGATGTTCTGCCGAGACAGCATCGTTCATGTCCTTCACCACGCGCTTGTAGATCACGGGGCGCGCATCGGGGTGAAGCGCATCCATGCGCACGAAATCCCCTCGTGCATCGTAGACGGGCACATAGAACGACGGCACATAGATCCCATCCACACCGAGCAGCTGGGTCAAGAACCCACGCCGTCCGCCCGGTCTGCTCGCTGCATTCCACCGGATAAAGGAGTCGCAGATCTCGGGCAATACCTCCTCCCCCTCGCCAATGACGAAGAAGTCGAAGAAGCCCGCTATCGGCTCGACGTTGTAAACGCATGGGCTGCCGCCGACGACGAACGGCATATCCTCACCGCGCTCCTCCGCATACAGCGGAATGCCCGCCAGATCGAGCATATTCAGCACATTCGAGTAGATCATCTCGTATTGGAGAGAGAAACCAACGAAGTCAAATGCACGAATAGCGTGACGAGATTCCAGTGAAAAGAGCGGTATCTCTCTGCGCGCATCTCCTCTTCCATATCGATCCACGGAGCATAGACGCGCTCTGCCGCGATATCCGCACGGCGATTTAGGGATCTCGTAGAGAATGGCGAGTCCGAGGTTGCTCATGCCGACCTCGTAGACGTCGGGCAAAGCCAAGGCAAATTTGCATCGGACGCTGTCCCAGTCCTTGTGGACGGCGTTCCATCTGCCCCCGTATAGCGCGCAGGCTTCAGCACCGACTGGAGCATGCTGTGATCGAGATGTACCATTTCCTATCCCCCACATTGTGTCGTTCACAAGAAAAGGGACTGCGCTGCACGAAGGCAGACAGCCCCGAAGTGTTTAGGGAAGCACTGATAAATTCAGTGATTCCTTAAAAGAGTAGCTTTTGTCGCCGCAGCTGGATGTTCAGCAGGATGGCAATCGCCATGATGTTGGTCGTCAGGGAGCTGACACCATAGCTCATGAGCGGCAGCGGTATGCCCGTGACGGGCATAATGCCCATCGTCATGCCCACGTTGACGAGGACGTGGAAGGCAATCATCGAGGTGATGCCGACCGCGAGCAGCCGTCCGAAGGTGTCGCTCGCATTCTGCGCGATCCGTATCCCGCGCCAGAGGACGATGAGATAGAGGAGGAGCAGAACCGTGCAGCCAACGAAGCCGAGTTCCTCTCCCACAACGGAGAAGATAAAGTCCGTATGGTTCTCGGGCAGGAAGTTCAGCTGACTCTGTGTGCCGCCGAAAAGCCCCTTGCCAAAGAGCATGCCCTGAGCCAATCGCAATCTTCGATTGGATGATGTGATAGCCCGCGCCGAGCGGATCGACGTTCGGATCCATGAACACCATGATGCGCATTTTTCTGGTAGTCCTGAGAAAATGCCAAAGCACGAGGCATCGCTGCAAGTCCCGCAGCGAAGATGCCAAAGAGAAGGCGCAGTCGTATCCCCGCCGCAAAGACCATGCCGAAAAAGATCGCCAGAAAGACGAGCGACGTACCGAGATCCGGCTGCTTCAGAACGAGAAGGAACGGAACGCCGACATACGCCGCCACGGGGACGAGATCCACGATGGAGTCAATCTTATCGCGTTTTTCGATCATGGCGGCAAGCGCGATGATCATGATGAGTTTTGGAGAACTCCGACGGCTGTATGCTGATCGGGCCGAGCGCAATCCATCGCTGCGCACCGAGTGCCGTCTGTCCGACGAGCATGACAAGGACGAGCAGCACGAGATTGAACACGTAGAAGTGATTCCCATAGCGCTGCAAGATCTTATAGTCAAAGTTCATCAGAAACGCTGCGAGGGCAATATCGACGATGATCGAGATGCCCTGCCGCTGAACGAACCAGTAGCGTTCCTCACTCGGTCGTGTTGACATGGGTTGCACTGCCAATGATGACGAGACTCATGACGACAATCGCCGCAGCCGCGAGAATCAGCGTGACATCCGTACGGCGCAGAAGCCGTTTTGAGAGGATCATCTTCGATGCCTATGCGCGCCGCCATGCTGTACGCTGACAACGGGATGTTGACAACGAGTGCCATGGCATCATTCTCGTTCTCAAGCGCGAACTCCATCTCGCGCGTGTCGATATACATATACTTTGAAATGACCTGCACGATCTCTGCCCTCATGCTGTCCATGATCTCTGGCGAGACATTTGCGCGGTCATTGATGATCACTCAGCTGCAGACGACGGCGTGCCACATCGCCTGAGCTCTCTTTCTTTCCAAGAAGTTTTCTCAGTGCTTCAATCACGCCAACGCCTCCTTACTTCTTCCCAAAGAGTTTTTCCCTTGATCGTTTCCCAAAGGCTCTCTTTCGCCAACTCGCGGAAGGGAACGTCCTCGCCGCAGAGCCGCGCAACGACATCGAGGTACGCCTGCCCCGCCGGAGAGTCCTTCATCGCAACGCATGGCTCGCCACGGTTCGTGCTCGTCACGACCATCTCATCATCGGGAATCTGCCCGATGCACGTGACCGAGAGGATCTCGTCGATGTCGTCCATATCGAGCATATCGCCCTTTTCGATCATCTTCGGACGGATGCGGTTGACGACGAGGCGGATGTCCTCCCTTGTCCGCGCGTCCGAGCTCGCCGATGATCTTGTCCGCATCACGCACCGCCGAGATCTCCGGCATGGTGACGACAATCGCCGTATCGGCGGCGGCAATCGCCGTCTTGAATCCCTGCTCGATCCCTGCGGGGCAGTCGATGATGATGACATCGTAGGAACGACGCAAATCCTCACAGAGCGCCGCGAGCTCCTCGGGATTCACGGCACTCTTGTCCTTGACCTGCGAGGTCGGCAGCAGATAGAGTGAATCGTATTTTTTGTGGCGGACCAGCGCCTTTTTGTACGGCACATGCCCCGATGTCACATCGACGAGATCGTACATGATACGATTCTCGAGCCCGAGCAGGAGATCCAGATTGCGCAGCCCCGTGTCGGTATCAATGAGCACGACACTCTTGCCGCGCATGGCAAATCCGACGCCGATGTTCGCTGTCGTCGTCGTTTTTCCGACGCCCCCCTTACCCGATGTCACCACATAGATTTCACTCATACCTTAGAACCTACCTCTCTATTGGTTCAATGACAATTTGACCGTCTTTTACATAGGCGCGCTCTGCCTTGCCGCTGTCTTCGGGCTCATCCGGGGAGCGCGCCACATAGTTTGCGATGCGAATTTGGGTCGGCATCAGCCGATCCGCGATGATGAATGCCGTCGAGTCCCCTGCTGCTCCGGCATGGATCACGCCGCGGCATGTGCCGCGCACATCAATGCTCCCCCCCGCCGTGATCTGTGCCCCGGGGTTGACGTTGCCGAAAACGATGACTGAGCCCTCGGTCTCAATCGCCTGACCGCCGCGCAGCGTCTTATCGACAACGACCATCTGCTGCAGCTCCGGCTCGCCCTTCCCTTTGGCGGACTGGCTGCGGGGCAGATGTCTGCGATGATGCGACAGGCACGGGCTCTGCCGCAGGCTTTGCCAGCCGGCAGATCAGCCCGTGCGACCGAAAGAGCTCCTGCACATCGGCGAGTTCTCCCTGCGAGAAGCGATCACGCGGAACACGAACGAGCGTGCCGCGCAGAAAGAACCCAGCTCCCGAGTCCAGCTTCTTCCCCAGTTCCTCCATGATCTCCGAAAAGGGCATGGCGGCGGGAAAGGCAAGCGACAGGCCGCCGTTCTCCCCTTTGATCTTGATCTTTTCCTCACTCATTTCCATCCCTCACTTGCTCCCTGCGGGCTGCTCACGATCCAGACCAAAGGCGGCTTCCATAATCCTGCGCCCGATCGGCACAGCTGACATAGAGCCAAAACCACCCTGCTCCACAATCACGGCAACCACAATATTCGGATTCGCAAACGGCCCGTACGCCACGAACCAGCCGTGGTCGCGCCCCTGCGAGTTTCTCCGCTGTCCCTGTTTTTACCGGCAATATCAATCTGAAATCCGGCGAACACGCCGGCTGCCGTACCGAACTTCGTCACCTCGTGCAGTCCCTCCTGCACCTGACGAATAACTCCTGGATTGACATCCAGTTCGGAGAGCAGGACGGGCTGAAAGTCACGCACCGTATTGCCGTTGACATCGACAATACGCTGAACGAGATGCGGCTGATAGCGTCTGCCGTTCGCCGCAATCTCCCCCATGACCATCGCCGCTTGAAGCGGGGTTACGAGGTTAAACCCCTGTCCGATCGCCGCATCGAAGGTCTCAGAGAGATACCAGTCACCGTCCTCGTAGTTGTCCTTTTTATACTGACGGTTCGGCACCAGACCCTCCGCCTCAAATGGGGAGATCAATGCCCGTGCGCTGTCCGAGACCGAACATCCGCGCATAGCGTTCGAGTGTATCGACACCGAGACGGTTGCCCATCTCGTAGAAGTAGACGTTGTCCGAGTGCGCCATTGCCTGCTGGAAGTTGATCCAGCCGAGCGCCTCGCCGCCCGCGTTCGTCTTGGGGATGATCCAGTGGCGGCCGGAGTCGAAGATCTTTTCCTGCGGCGTCACCTTGTGCTCTGCAAGCGCCGCCGTGCCCGTGACAATCTTAAAGGTCGAGCCCGGGGGATACTCTCCCGTAATCGCCTTGTTGTCCATGGGGTGAAACGGGTTGTTGTTCAGGACATTCCAGTTCTGCGTGGAGATGCCGCCCGCAAAGAGATTCGGGTTGAATGCGGGGCGGCTGACCATGGCAAGCACCTCGCCCGTCTGCGGGTTCATGACGACAGCAGCTGCCGCGTTCGCATGGACGATGGCAAGCTGCTCATCGACGGCGCGCTCCGCCGCCTCCTGGATGTGCTTGTCGATGGTGAGGACGAGATCATTGCCCGGCACAGGGGACTGACGTCCGAGGATCTGCACGGGGCGTCCCTGATACATCGACCTCCACCTGATCGCCGCCCTTGACGCCGCGAATATCCTTATCGTAGACGCGTTCCAGTCCGAACTTGCCGATGATGTCGCCGGATTTATACCCCTCGTCCTTGCGTTTTTCAAGCTCCATCTCATTGATTTCGCTCACGTAGCCAAAGACGTGTGCCGCATACTCGCCGTATATGTAGTCGCGCACGGGAAGAACCTCGATGACGACACCGGGATAGTCGTCCTTCTGCTCCTCGATAATGGTAACGATATCGGGCAGAACATCATTCTTGATGCGGATGGGGATCAAAGCCGACGTGAGCATCGATCTTCTTCTGAATCTCGGCGACGGGAACATTGATGAGCTTTTGAGACGCGCGCGATCACCTCGGGGAAATCGGCTCGGTCAGCGGCAGGAGTGATACCGTAAAAGCCGGGGCGGTTCGTGACCAGCAGTTCTCCGTTGCGGTCGAAGAATGTTCCCGCGCGCCGCCTCCGCCGGGATGATGCGGATGCGGTTGCCCTCCGCCAGACGTGCATAGAGTTCCCCATCGTAGATCTGGAGATACGCCGCGCGCCCGATGAGAACGGCGATGATGAGAACGATCACACCGCCGAGGACTTGCAGACGTCCGCTGAAATCTTCATGTTCGTTCAAAAAATTACACTCCGAGAAAACTGTCTGAGGGATCAATGATACACTCCTTATTGTGGTTCATGTATGCGTCGGCTGATGTAAAAGGTCGCCCAGTGAATCGGATAGGCAAAGACCACCTGGAACAAGAGCAGGACAAAGAGCACGCGCTCCATGTGCAGAAAGAGATTGAAGCGATAGCCGAGCAGATACACAATCAGTGCCGAGCACAGATACTTTTGCCAGTGTCGCTGCAACCGACGCCGCGAGCGGCAGGAAGAACTGCTCCCTGCAGTACGCGATCCGAAAAAGCGACCAAAGAAGAGTCCGATCAGCGTTAGCAGGAATGCGTTCAGTCCGAAGAATGCCCCCGCACTGAGATCCTGCATGAGCCCAAGCGAAAAGCCGATCAGTGCTCCCCATGCGCTGCCGCGCAGAAAGGAGAAGGAGACGGTTGCCAAAACGAGGAGATCGGGAACCACACCGTAGATGGAAATAAGCGGGAGAAAGGAAAACTGCAGAACAAAGAGAACGAGGAAAAACAGGACAAAAAAAGCCGATATTTCTTCACTGTGCCGCCGCCTTTGTCTGTGCTGCCGAGATCTGTGCCGCTGCCTCAGCCCCCGGGGCTGAGTGGCGTCGGCTGGATCGGCGCCGGAGGCGCTCGCGCGACGCAGTAATGATCGCAACGTCCTCAAGCCGCTGGAAAGTCCACCGCAGTCTCGATAACAGCGACCTTCAAAAGGCCGCTGTCGTCGCTGTGCTGTGCAGCGACATGCCCAACGGCAATCCCCTTGGGATAGATGCCGCCAAAGCCCGATGTGACGACCGCATCGCCATCCTCCACATCCGCATTGCGTGGAATATCGACCATCTGCGGCATATAGGGATTGTCCATCGTTCCCGTCAGGATGCCCGTCACGCGCGACTCAGGCCGCTGAATGATCGTACCGACCGAGGAGCGCGCATCGAGGATGAGCTGCACCTTGGAGGAGACCGGGCCGACCTCGGTCACGTGACCGACGAGCCCCTTGCCCGTGACCACAGGGCATATTCTCCCGCACGCCGTCCTTCGAGCCACGGTCGACGACGATCGTACTCGTCCACAGCTCCGCATCTCTGCCAATGACGCGTGCAGCGAGAAGATCGAACTGATGAGCTCCCTGCTTATATGCCAAGAGCTCGCGCAGGCGTTCATTCTCTGCGGCGTACTCCGCCGCTGTCGTGTTCTCCTGCCGCAGCTGCTCCACTTCATTTTTGAGCATCTTGTTCTGCTCATGTACCGTTGCAATCTCCCATACGTTCGCCGTAACGGTCTGGATCTGCTGTCCGATGAAGGACGCCGCCATCTCAAAGGGCGCGAGCACCGTGCCCACCGTCCCCGTCGATGCCGTGACCTGAAAGCGCCCCCGTGCCGCAAAGAAAATGATGCAGAAGAGGGCGAGCAGAACAAAGAGCAGCGCCCAGATCTTACGTCCGGACTGCCGTGCCCGTTCGAGTCGGTCAATCATTGTTTCAATTTCTTCGAGGCCATGACGACATTCTTGAGCAGCCCAATGTTCTCAAGCGTGCGTCCCGTCCCCTCACCGACGCAGGAGAGCGCATCCTCCGAGACAAGCACGGGCATCCCCGTCTCATGCGAGAGCAGTTTGTCGAGGTTCATGAGGAGTGCGCCGCCGCCCGTCATCATAATGCCGTGATCCATGACGTCCGCCGCGAGTTCCGGCGGCGTCTTCCAGTGTGTTCTTCACTGCATCGATGATCTTATAGATCGGCTCGTTGAGTGCCCTCACGGATCTCCCTTGGCATGGATCGTCAGCGTCTTCGGCAGGCCGCTCACGAGATCGCGTCCGCGGATGTCCATCGTACGATCCGTATCGGGCGTCACAATCGCCGTACCGACGGAGATCTTGATCTCTTCTGCCGTGCGCTCACCGATCATCAGGTTATACATGCGCTTGATATACTGAACGATGGAGGAGTCCATCTCATCGCCGCCGATGCGGATGGAGCGGCTCGTGACGATGCCGCCGAGCGAAATCACGGCGATCTCCGTCGTGCCGCCGCCGATATCGACGACCATGCTCCCCGTCGCTTCTTCGACGGGAAGTCCCGCACCGATTGCTGCCGCCATCGGTTCCTCGATGAGATATGCCTCGCGCGCGCCCGCCTGCTGTGCAGCATCAATGACGGCACGCTTCTCCACCTCGGTGACTCCCGAGGGCACGCCGACCACCACACGCGGACGAACGAACGACTTGGAACGCATCGCCTTGCGGATGAAATACTTCAGCATCGCCTGCGTCACGTCAAAGTCCGCAATGACACCATCCTTCATCGGGCGAATGGCCACAATGTTGCCCGGTGTGCGGCCGATCATCTGCTTTGCTTCCTCGCCCACTGCGAGAACGTCCCCTGTATCACTTTTTATCGCAACCACGGACGGCTCACGCAGCACAATTCCCACGTCCTTTGACGTGAACGAGCGTGTTTGCCGTACCGAGATCAATCCCTCATATCGTGTCCACCAAAAAGACCAAACATTGTTAATGGAGTCTCCTTCCGCAATATGTGTAGCATGATATGCATTCGCGCATTGGCAGAATTTCTAAATTAAAAAGATATACTCCCTGCCATCTGTCAATGGACGTGCAGAATCAGTATAACATAAGAAGTGATTTTTTTCCATGTGGCACGAGATTTTATCGAGATTTTATTTTATAGAAACAAAATCGCGTCCATTCTCTTGCTATCCATACATATTCGAGCCTTTCTGCGATATGCCTTGACGGAAAGCACCATTCTTCCTCTATAATGAGTGTAAGATTATATATGTAAGAAGGAGACTGAAGCAGATGGAGATTCAATCAAGGCTGCTGACCGTGGATTTTTATGATTGTAAAGGCGATCGGTGCAGCACGGAAGAAGCCCTGCGCGATCAAGTCTCTGATGCACTGCGCACGGTAGGGGCTGTCGCCCATCGAGATCATCAGCAGCGGACAGGAGAGCGGCGTGCTCGCTGCTGGCGCTCGTGCCGGGCGGGCATGTCGCCCTCCATGTGCATCCCGCCATGCGCCACGTCTCTCCCGACGTCTACCTCTGTCGGGAAAACGTGGCCCTCGACCCCATCGCCCACGTTCTGCGCAAGTTTTTCCAGCCGGACAAGATCAAGAGCACGCATCTTCGACGCGGTGATTTCCGTGCACCGACGGAGATCCGCCCCAAGACGACGACGCGCGTCGCCCCCATCCGCAAGATCAAGAGCACGGGCGCAAAGGTCATCCGCATCCTCGCACGCAGAAATCGTCACTGACGGATATATTCAAAGCGACTGCTGCACGAAGTTTATGGCTTCGTACAACAGTCCCTTTTGCGTGAGTACGGATATGGATCAGAACCCCCGCCTCTATTTCACACGTTCTACCTGCTTCATCGTCTGGCTGTAGCCATCGACGAGATAGTCGCCAAGCAGTCCAACCTTGAACTTGCCGGGATCTCCTCAGGGGAGTAGATCGTTTGCCGTCAGCAGCATATCGAGTGCCTCGGCCGTACGCGCCGCCGTTGCGCTCATGTGCATAACGAGGATCGCGCCGCGCTTTACCGTACCGTCGTCCTCATGAGTGAGACGGTGCAGGATGCCGACCAGCGATTCCATCGAGACGGCGGAGTAGTCCTCCGTACTGCCGCTGCCGTTGACGATGTAGGTGAACCCGTTGTTCAAAATCGCCTCTGCGCCCATACGGTTGACGGCAAGCGTCGGCGGACGCAGCAAAGCGCGTCAGCGCCGGACGCCCCGACGGGAGCTTCATATCGCCGACGGTCATGAGGAGCTTCTCATAGGAGGAACGCACATCCTCATCGTATTCCTGCGGGCTCTGGACAGGAACCTGCCGCCCCTTTTCATCCTGAATTGTCATCGGTTTGTGTCGATTCGTATGGCTGCCGATCTCATTCCCTGCCGCAGCAATAGCGCGCAGGAGGTTCGGATTGTTGTGGATATTCCACGTGATGATGAAAAAAACGTCCCGTGGACGCGGTGCTTGTTCAGCACGGAAAGCAGATGATTGATGGAGTCGTCGCTCCCCCAGTCATCAAGGTGAAAAAGACCGTATTGTCCGCCACCGTCTTAACGACGCCCGTATGATCTGCCCGACGCATCTCCGCGCGCGAAAAGCCGAGCATACGATCCGTCTCCCCCACCTCGGGCGCACCGATGTAGCGTTTCAAGAACTCGTTGAAAAATGTTTTGCCTGTTAGTTTAGGGTCACGGACATAGGGCTGCATCTCCTGCGGCAGTGCCGCAATGTTCACCGGATAGGTGTAGAGGTGCGCACGGTCGCTCAGCGCGTCCTGCACTGAGCAGACCTGATAGCGGGACGCCGCACGGTCGCTCTCCGCCCGTGTATCGGAAGCGCGCGACGGTGCGTATGCGATATTGTCCACCTTCTGTGCCTTGATCGCGCGAAGCATATCAGCGGCAAGTCCCGGACGCGTATAGAAATCCATGCGCAACAGACGATTTGCCCGCGGTTCAGTGAGGTCGTCCACCGCCCGAAAAATCTGCGGCATGATCTCTTCGGAGGACTGCGCATCCTTGTGCTTCGACTGAACGACATTCACGCTCTGCCCCACGAGGACACAGCCCAGCGCAGATACGGCATCTCGAAATGGCCGGCTCATCCGCGCCCGACATCTGACGTACGATATTTGTCGTTACGCCATACCGCGTGCGGAGTGCCGTCTGTATCCTCTGAATCTGCGCCTCATAGGCGGCCGTATCCGCGTCCGCCTCCGTGCGCAGTCCAATCCCGAGATCCTGTCCTGCCGCCACAATGCGGCGGATGTTCTCGCCATTGCGCTGAAGTTCGCGCTCCGTCACGAAGAACGTTCCGCGCATTCCCCTGCTCCGCCATCTCCGTCAGGATCCCGTCCAGCTCCGCACCTTTGGACAGTCCGCCAAAGGTAAAGATCACCGCCGGTTTTTGTTGTCGGGATAAACGGCAGACGCTCGACATGCGTACTGCTGTTCTCCGTATGCGGGACGGCGGCACGATCTGCCGCGGATGCTGCCCCTCCCCCGATCAGAACGAGGCAGAGAAAAAGCAGAATTCCATAGCCTGCCTTCTTATGCTGCATTGCTCTCCTCCTTTCGCAGTTCATCGGCTGCGCACTTTGCCAATCTCATGATTTCCTCCCATGCGCCAGATACTGACCTGCTCAATGCCTTGATTTGCCGCACAGGTAATCCACGCATTCAGTGTCTCACTGTCTGCATACCAGACCTCTGTCTTATGCCCGTCGATGTCAGCCGTGAAGTGGAGTGCCGCGCTCTCCTCGTCACGCACAGGCTCAGCATGGGCGCGCGCAGCTAGCTCCTCTGCCTCGCGCTGGGTGATGAAGCGTTTCTCGCCGCCCCCCCCAAAGATCACGCTGATGATCCTGCCACAGGCATCCGCCCGTTGCGAACGCGACGGACGGACTACCCGGCAAAGCGATGCATCCGCTCGATGGTCTTCTCAATAAACGCCCGTTCTGCCTTCGCTCCCGGACCGCTGTGTTTTCCGTAGAGATTGTAGAGCATGACGACATACTCCGCCCCCGGTGCGAATCCGGCATCAAACGACATAGACGGCTCGAGGACGATCCGCAGCTTTAGATGCTGCTGTACGCACGCAACGATCAGACGATAGGTAAAGATCATGTATCGGTCGAGCAGCGGCTTTTCCTTGGCAAAGTTCTCATAGTCCAACTCCACGCCGTCCGCGCCCAGCTCATGGGTCATACGGACGATGGCATCGACGTTGCGGTCAATCGAGGCATCATCGTGCAGAATCCGCCGCAGGAGTTCGCGATCCTTTTCCACACGCTTTTTCCCGAGGACATCGTTCGTAAAGCTGAGATAGGTTTCCGCCTTGCCCTTCTTCTGTGCTGCAAGCATCGTGCACACCTCGTCGGGGACAAGAAGCGCATCGTTTTCATCGTAGCATACAGCAAACAGGGAGACAGCCTCCACCTGACGCCGCAGCGCTGCATACTCGGCCGCACCGTCCTCCCTATCCCAGTAGGTCTGCCAGACCGTCAGCCGAACCGGCGGATGCTCTCCGCTGCGCAGCGGCTCTGCGCCCGCACAGCTGCTGAGGAGAAGCGCAAAGAGCAAGAAGAGTACCGTCACAGCATAGCGCATCGTTTCTCCTCCCATCCTATAGCTTGATAAACCATTCGACCAGCTTCAGCCAGATCTCCTCTGCGCGGTGCACTGCCTTCTCCCAGCCCGTATACTCACTCGTATAGACCACGCGCTGGCGCGCGGCGTCATCTGCGCCGACCGTCACCTGGAACTTGCGGAATACGGCATCATACACATCGTCGGCCAGGTTGCGCTGACTCCACGCCTCCCCCTGCCACGAGGCACCGAGGAAGATGCTGCCGCGCTCAGAGACCTGTACCGGTATGTCCTGCGGCAGCGCCACATCATCCAGCATGATCGTCAAGGCATTATCCCTCAGGTGAATCACGAGATGGTGACTGGAGCGCCGATGAAAGCTCTGCTCGCCCTCGTACGGCTCCGCACCATCTGCCACAGACTCAACGGGCGTATTGCGGATCTCCTCCGCCCGCCCGAGATACTCCTCGGCGCTCACGGGCGACGGTGCATAGCGAGCAAACGCCTCGTTCTCGCGCACCATTGCATCGCGCCGATCCTCCGGAACGGAGGGGATGGTCTCACCGAGGATCACAGGGATCTTTTCGCGATAGAGCTCCCGCGTACTGCCCTGCTGCGTCTCCTGCACGAGGAGCACATTGTTCACCAATGAGACACAGATCGACTGGCTCAGGTCGGGTGTACTGCGCAGATAGATCTGCTGTGCGCCGAAGGCGTTCCCGTCTACATAGGTGTCGATGTTCAGATCACGCAGTTCACTGCCCTCCTGCAGGCGCGCATAGGCACGCCCCTCAGGCAGAGTCGTCAGGAGCAGCGACTCGTCGCGCAGCTCGAGTGCCCCCTCACGGAGATCCCAGGCACGGCGGTTGTCGCGGTCGCCTGTCACGAACTCAAGATCCTCATTCGTATCGTACTTGATGCGCATGAGCAGATGGTTGATCGCCCAATAGGGGCTGCGGCTGCATCCGCGTCAAATCATAGAGACTGCTGTCCCGTCGGTTGAGCACAAAGCCCTCACGGTTGAAGTTCATCGGGAACAGCTCGCGGATCCAACGCTCGTTAGCGGCACTGATGGGAGCGTTATTGCCAAACTTCCCCGTATTCGCATGCATCAGTACATGGGTCATAGGGACATAGCCAAGCTCCTCCTCGTAGATGTCGCGCAGGCGCATATAGTCGTAGGCGACACGATCTTTCATGTGTCGCTCGCTCTCCATCGGCACACCATCCGCATCGCGGATGTAGTCCATCAGATAGTGATTGTACTTGCGTCCGAGATAGGAACGCACCATATCGAAACGGAGCGGATCCAGCTCTCCGAGATAGTTATTGTAGCGGTCGAATACGTTGATGTATTCCAGCCGATAGCCGTTCGTCCCCATCTCCCAGAAGCTCGAATCCTCCATCTCGCGGAGATCGCGCGGCATAAGGAACTTCGGATCATTCAGCGCAAACTTCTCGGGATACGTCATCATCGTCGCCTTGAAGTTGAGATCCTCCGCGATCTCCTGTGCGAAGATTGCCGTATCGCGCCGCCCGTCCTCAAACATGAGGTAGAGGGCACGCGGCGGCAGATTCTTTCCCTGCTGATAGTAGTCCAGAATATCGCGCTGGCTGATCGTGACATAGCCCTGCCGATGCAGCTCCGCCAGATGGCGGCGCAGCTGATCCTTTCCGATCAGCGTGCTCGTATCGCCCATGCGATCCACGCCGAAATACGAAATGGCGATAAAGCCGTGATCCTCCCGCATCGCCATCCGCCGATGCATAGGGGACATACGTCTTCAGCGTGAAGAACAAATTGATGATAATCGCTGCCATGATGGCGAGGAGGATTAGCTCCGCGACAACGCGGATGCGCTTGTGGCGGTTCTTTTTCTTTGTAAAAATTCTCCTCACCCGGAAGATTCACCGCCAGAGGCGAGGGTGTCTGCTTTTTTTTCATCCTGCCTCCACTGCTTTCATCTTCTTCGCTGCATCCTTGTCCTGCTTACGCTTCTGTTCCTCGACATCCGCTGCCGTCATGCGCGTGCCCCATGTCGTCTTCCAGAAAGTCACCCATGCAACGGGCATCTGCCACAGCAGCACGGCCTCATAGTAGAGGCAGAACCAGAGGGCATAGATCCACGTCGTACTGCGGCGGATGAAAGAGCTGCGCCATACTCATGAGCAGCGACATCATCAACATGCCGATGATGAAGTTCGTCGGAAATACACGGTGCATGATCGGCACGTAAATCAGGTTATAGAGCACGATTACAGGCGCGGCAATCGGCACGAGAACCCCCATATAGAAGCTGAGTGCCATGAACGGCTCCTTCTTCCACATGAAGCGCGATGCGATCAGCGACTCACGCAGCCACGAGCGTTTCCACCGCATCTGCTGCCGCAGAAACACCTTGTACGAGCGTGGGACAATCGTCATACAGACGGCAGAGTCCTGATATGTTGTGCGGTTGTGGCGCAGGATAAAATTCGTCATACTGCGGTCGTCGCCGAACGTCGCCTTCTGCCCGAGGAACCGCTGATTGAGCCATGCATCCATGTACTTCAGCACGAGATCGCGGCGGTAGCACGAGAGCGGACCCGAGAGACAAGTCGCCGCGTCGAAATAGCCCTCCGCCGCCTTCATGATGCGGAAGGCGATGGAATAGCGCACCGCCTGCATTTTGGTCAGGGCGTTGGTGTAGGTATTCGCGACATCCGTACGCCCTGAGACGCCGCCCATCTCCTTGTCCTTGAACGGCTGGACGATATTGCGAATCGCAAAAGGGTCGAGAAAGCTGTCCGAGTCCACAAAGACGAGCAGTTCATGCTTTGCCTCGCGCGCCCCGCGCGCCATTGCATCGCGCTTTCCGAGGTTTGCACTCTGACGGAAGAAACGGATGCGCTCTGCCACACGGTAGGCGTGATCGCCCGTATCCGCCTCCTTGAGTTTGGCGATGATCCCCTCTACGCGCTCCGCCGAGCGATCCTGGAGCAGTCATCGACAACGATGACCTCGAGTTTATCGACAGGATAGTCCTGATTGATGCAGCTGTGCACCGTACGCTGAATCCACTCCTCCTCCTCAAAAACAGGGATGATGATGGACACGCCCGGCGTATAGTTCGGATCGATGCGTACGGGGCGATAGAACGACGCGAATAGATACCGCGTGAGAAGGAACATCGCTGCAATAATACTGTAAAGATAGAGCCACCGATTAAATTTGAAGTAAATCACAGATTCCGCGCGCATCAGCACGATGATAAGGGAAATAACGGCGAGGAAAAACGCCGCCGTCCACAGGCGGTAGTCACGGCGGTTCTTTGCTGCATACTCCGCCAGTGTGGTCTTGAACTCGATCCCAAAGAGGATCTCGCCTGTATCCTTCCGGAACTTCCGCGCGACGAGGGCGGGCAGCTTTTTCACCTTCATCTCATAGCCCCTCGGGGAGTGAGCCGGGGACGATTTCAAAGGTCAGCTTGACGTCCTTGTCAAACGAGGGCTCCTGTCCATCTGCCGTGGGGATCTGCACGAGAATGCCCGTTGTCGATATGTCGACGGCACGGGCCTCCATAACAGAGGCATTCGACAGGTGAATCGTCACGGGGTAGTCGACCAGATAGCGCTGTCCGTTTTTCGCATCCTGCTCGTACTGTGTATAGTCCTCCGTCCGAGAGTATCCACGGCACCGCGACGGCTGTAATTGCTGCGCTTTCCCGTGGCATCGGGCACATGTGAGAGGAGTCGGCGATCCTGTTTCTCCTCAAAGAGGATCTCCTGCTCCTGCGGTCTGCGCACCGATTCCTTCTTCTGCTCATCCATGCGTCGGCGTACCTCCTTCCTCCGTCGGCGTTGGGAGCGATGCCGGCAGATAGCGTATTTTTACGGAAATCATGAATGGAAATCACGCGCATCCCCTGCCCCTCCATTGCGGTTAAAATTTGATCCAGCTCATTGGCAGCATCCGGCTTCGGTGACGTCTGATCTGTCGGAACGGGGTCACTCACCGTCGGCTTCTTATCGACAGCAGGTCGTTCATCGGTCTTTTCCCGGATCCGCTGCCGGCACTTCGACAGGACGGTTGATCTCAACGGCAAGAATACTGCCGGGCGGCAGCGCAGTGACGAATGCCGCCGCGTCCTCCGCCGTATGGACGGAGCCGACACGATAGCGCACGTTTTCCTTCACCGCGTAGGGACAGGCCTGCGGCATGCACGGCACGCAGGAGTTCATCCGTATACGCCGTGCGCGGTGCGCGAAAGAGCTGCGGCGTCTGCGGCGCATAGGCGGCGACCGCCATCTGCGTCCGACACAGCTCCGCGAGCAGGCGATCCTGCTTCAATTTCTCCGCGCCGCTGATGCCCACAAAGGTATAGTTTCCGATCTCCTGTCCCGCCTGATCGATCAGACGGATCGTCTCGGGCTGATCTGCTGCATTCTGCCCTTCGACAAAGAACACGACAGGCACATCATGCTTTTTCAAAACATCCAGCAGCCGCGCTGCAAGCGGACGCTCGGGCAGGCCATCGATGACGATGCCGACCACGCGCTCATCCCCCTGGAGACGCGTCACAACTTCGGCGGGCTCAACCCCCTCCGCAAGACGCTGACGGGCTGCCTCGATCTCATCATGCGCCGCATAGACCGCACTGAGATCCGTAATCTCCGCCCCCGCATCCGAGCGCTGCATCACATGATCCCGCAGGTAGACGAGCGTACCGCACACGCACAGGAGCACGAGGACAACGATCAATGTCAGTTTCCGATAACTCATCCAATCCTCCGTACCTGCTCAGAGACTCCAGTACTGATAGTCTCTCTGCTTCCGCATCTACCTTCGAGAATATCCGCTTGACGTCGATCATCAGGCGCGCGCCGTCTGCACGGAAAAACTGCTTCTGGTCCGCCCATGTCAGCCGGCGAAACTCCTCGTGTGGGACGAGATAGACGATGCAGTCTGCATCGCGGATCTCCGTCAGCGGTGTCAGACCGATGCCATACGTGCGGCGCAGTTCCTCCGCATCCGCCTGAGGGTCCACTGCCCACAGGTTGAGACGGTAGTCTGAGAGAGCATGGTAGACATCTGCCGCCCGTGAGTTGCGCACATCGGGACAGTCCTCCTTGAAACGTCATGCCCATGAGATAGACACGTGCCGTCGCCAGATTCACTTGTGCCCGCATGAGTCCACGCACCACTGCATTGGCAACATAGCTGCTCATACGATCATTGATGCGCCGTCCCGTCTCGATCAGCTCGGAGTGAAAGCCGAGATTCTGTGCCTCATAGATAAAAGTAGTAGGGATCGATGCCGATGCAGTGTCCACCGACCAGTCCCGGGGTGAAACCCAGCGCATTCCACTTCGTATTCATCGCATCGACGACCTCGCCCGTATCGACATCCATCCGGTGAAACGCCATCGCCAGCTCATTCATGAAAGCAATGTTGATGTCGCGCTGTGCATTCTCTGCCACCTTCGCCGCTTCGGCAACGCGGATGGAGGATGCGCGGTGAATGCGCTGCACCACCGTACTATAGACGGCGCGATCGTATCGAGTGCCGACGCATCCATCCCGGAGACAATCTTGACGATGTTCTCCAGCCGATTGACCGTGTCTCCCGGGTTGATGCGCTCCGGAGAATACCCCACCTTGAAGTCCGTACCGCCGCGCAAGCCTGACTCACCTTCGAGCAGCGGAAGACAGACGTCCTCCGTCACCCCGGGATAAACCGTCGACTCATAGACTACAATGCTCCCCCTTCTTTCATATGCCTGCCAATGGCGCATGTCGCTCCCGCGCAGCGGCGTCAGGTCGGGAGTCTTGTCCCCGTTGATCGGCGTCGGAACGGCGACCACGTAGAACACGGCGTCATCGAGCGCAGACTCGTCATCAGTAAACGTGATCCGCGTCCTGTCCACATCATCAAAGGATATCTCTCCGCTGGGATCGATGCCGCTGCGGTATGCGTCAATCTTTTCTGCATTTTGATCGTAGCCGATAACCGAAAAAAATGCTTGGAAAAATGCTACGGCTAGCGGCAGCCCAACATACCCGAGGCCGATCACGCACAGCTTTGCTTTCCCCTGCTTCAACTCGTTCAACATAGAAAATTCTGCCTCCCGCACTCATTCATCATAGTTTTTGAAATAGCCCGTCAGCGCTCCCCAGATCGTCCTGCTGCGCTCCCGCGTCGTCAGGTCTTGCAGATCGTAGTACTCCAATGAAAAAGAGTAGATTCTTTTTTTCAGCGTATAGGACCATCCCGCGCCCCATCCGCGGAACCCACCGCGCAGCGGACCGCTCCCCGAGGCATCGTAGTTCATGTAGTCCGCCATGCCGTTCATCGTGTGGCTGACATAGGTCGCACTCGGCTGACGGTAGTATTTCAGCCAGTAGGAATAGGAACCCGGCCGCCACGCGCCTGCCCCCAGGGCGCTCCAACGTGAATACGTAGCCCGTACCGTTCCCGGCCGCGTGATCCCTACCGTGAAGAACCATCGCACCGAAGTCAAAGATGCCGAGCGGTCGGCGATAGTTCCCCATGTAGATCGTACGCACGGCACTGCCGATCTTATCGAAGCGGTAGACGCCCGCCTCCGTCGTATCCACCGCGGTCTGGTAGGAGGCGGTCAGGCCAGTCACCTTGCGTGCGCGGTCGATCTTCCCGTGCTCAAAGGTATAGGTAATGGGCACCCCCGCGGAAAGACGAATGCCGCGGAACTTGCTGTCGTAGACATTGCCCTCTGCCATCGTCGAACCGTACTGCCCGACCATGACATCAGTCACGCCCGAGCGTCCCATCAGGTACCAACGGTCGAACTTCAGCTGTCCATCCTTGTCGCCGCCGTCCCCCGCAATGGTTTTTCTCTGCCTCGATCATCCCCACCGCATGCCAGTTGCCGTCGATGTTGTAGTCGGGGATAGATGCGCGCGCGTATCCGTGTCCGATCCTTGCTGCTCTCCTTTCCCGTCGAATGTCCGGAGTCAAGACGGATCTGACCGTCGATCTTCAGACGTTTTTCCGGAACATCCGGCAGGAGGACGGGTGCGTAGAGCTGCTGCTCGGCATTCTCGCGATCGGTATAGCCCGACGCAGCGAGGTTCTCAATGAACTCCGCGCGCAGCCGTGCTGCCGCGTCCATCACCTGCGGCCGTACGAGGGGCACATCCTCACGCCCCATTGGGAGAATCCGCTGCAGTGAGCCGTGTCAGGAGGCTGCTTTGCCGTTCCTTCAGCTTTTTCATAGGCAAGCTCGCGTTTTTCACGGCGCATCTGTGTGAGCGCATAATCGCGTGCGGCCGACGTGAGCTGTGTACGGGCAGCCTCGGCACGTGCCTGCAGCGGCCTCATAACCTCCAATCGGTTCACGCCGCGCATGGACTGACGAGCAAGCGTTTCCTCGGCATGGCGTGATGCACGAAGAGCCTGATCATAGTTCCTGCGCGCGATCTGCTCCTGCTCCCCGATAGAGCTTGACGTGCATCTCATCGCGCACCATCAGCGCCGTGATGCGCCCGTACTCATCTAGCAAGCGATCCCTGCTGGATACGGTCGATCTCGTGCAGCCCCTGTGCCACAAGCTCGGTAAGCTCCTTCTCCGAAAGCGTCGACGCATCCCGTCCGCCCTAGGGTCGATATACCCATCGTCCGCCAGCTTCTCCACAGCGTCATAGACCCATGGCGCTGCTGCCTGAGCTGCTGCCGGCATCGGCAGAATACCTCCTGTGATGCAGAGCACTGCTGCCGCCCTGTAATGACCGTTACTCATCCGCCTTATCCTTTCATAAAATTAATTTATTTTCTTTTTAATTTGGTTCTTTCTTATAATTTAAAGAAAATAGTTCCATAATTCTGTCTTTTTAGTAGGATGATTGACCTATATATTACTATCGAAAAAAAGTACGATAAACTTAATTTGAGTCGAGTAAAGATTTATGAAAAATTATATTAGTGAATTCGTTTTTCTTACAGAAAAACGCCCATACGATACTGTATTGCAGTTCGTATGGGCGTTGTCAATCGGATTCGTAAAGCGGCGCAGTAGTTCCCTTTATACTCCTGCTTTCTTCTTTTGGCATTCGGGGCAGTACCCGAAGAAATACATCTGCTGAGAGACGATGCGGTACCCTGTCACCGACGCAACATTCTTGTCCAGTGCCGGAAGCGCCGTAATTGGGACGTCTGCCACCCTGTCACAGGACATACAGCGGATGTGGGGATGCGGCGATATATCCGCATCGTAACGAAATGCCTCCTCGCCCACATTCAACTCGCGGACAATGCCGATCTCGCAGAACGCGTCGAGGGACTTATAGACCGTCGCCAGACTCATGGTCGGATAGTCGGCGCGCAGCTCCTTATAGAGCGTCTCCGCCGTCGGATGCTCTGTCGTATCGGCGAGAGCCGCATAGACGGCAAGCCGTTGCGGTGTTACTTTTTTCTTGTTCCGGCGAAGGATGTCCGTCACTTCGCTCGGTGTTAATAATGTACGTTCGCGCATAGTAATCCCTAATTCCTATAAATCTAAAATCATTATTATTTATGTATTATAATACTCTATCCACAGGTTTCTGTCAATAGTCCTAAGGAATCGCTGATAAAATGAAGTCTGCCAGATTGGCGTAGATTTTTTGTCCGAACAAGGTGGAAAACCGGACGCATAGCAAAGGCTATGTGGAGGATTTTCCGCCGAAGTGCGGGCGAAAAAGATGCGTCAAGATGGTAGTGCTGAATTTATCAGTGCTTCCCTAATACCGATTGATCGGCTGTCTCTTTTGCACCGAAAAAAATTCATGTTATAATGATGACGGAATCACAAGAGAAAGGTTGGATGTCATGCGTATTTCCGATATTCCTGCGTCAATTGCCAAGGAGCTCTCCATTCGGCCGAAACAAGTAGAGTCCGTCATTACCCTCCTCGACGAGGGCAATACGATCCCGTTCATTGCGCGCTATCGCAAGGAGGCGACGGGCTCGCTCGAGGATGAGGTGCTGCGCCGCGTGGAGGAGCGCCTGACCTATCTGCGCAGTCTCGTCAAGCGGCAGGAGGAGATTCTCACGCTCATTGAGGAACAGGGCAAGCTGACCGAGGAGCTGCGCACGGCAATCGAGGCGGCCGAAAAGCTGCAGACCCTAGAGGATCTTTACCGCCCCTACAAGCAAAAAGCGCACGCGTGCCTCGGTAGCACGCGAGCGCGGACTCGCACCGCTCGCCGACGCGATACTCCTGCAGCGCGAGACGAAGAGCAGTGCCGAGGAATACGCCGCCGCCTTTTATCAATCCGGCGGCGGACGTCCCCTCCCCTGCCGATGCACTGGCAGGGGCACGCGACATTCTTGCCGAGCAGATCATGGACGAAGCAGAGGTACGCCGCACCCTGCGCGACGTATACCGGCGCACCGCCATCCTCGAGACATCCCTTGACCACACGGCGGAGGGAGCGGATACCTTTGCGATGTCTGACGGCTACCGTGAACCCGCCCGTACCCTCCCCTCTCACCGCATCCTCGCCATCAACCGCGGTGAGAAGAAGGGCTGTCTCACCGTACACATCAACATAGACCACGAGGAAAACATCGCATGGATCAGCCGGCGCATCCATCGGCGTCCGTCAATTTTCACCGAAGAGCTGCGCGCCGCCATAGAGGACGGCTACAAGCGGCTCCTCGTTTCCTGCACTGGAACGCGAACTGCGCGCTGACCTTACGGCACAGGCGGAGGAAAAGGCGATCCGCATCTTTGGGCACAATCTGCGCCAGCTGCTCCTGCAGCCCCCGCTTGCGGGGCATGCAGTACTCGGGCTCGATCCCGGCTACCGCACGGGATGCAAGATGGCGGTCGTCGACGCGACGGGCAACGTTCGCGCGAGCGGCGTCATTCAGGTGACACAGAGCGACAGCGCGCGCGCGGCAGCCGCAAAGGCAGTGGAGAGGCTCGTGGCAGAACACGGCATCACGCTCATCTCCATCGGCAACGGCACGGCATCCTATGAGACGGAGCAATTCGTTGCGGCACTGATCCGCACGAATAAGTGGAAGAACGTACACTATCTCATCACGAACGAAGCAGGGCGCATCGGTCTACTCCGCCTCCGCACTCGCCAAGGAAGAGCTGCCGGACTACGATGTGACGATTCGCGGCGCAGTCTCCATCGCGCGCCGCGTGCAGGATCCGCTGGCAGAGCTCGTTAAGATCGACCCACAGGCGATCGGTGTCGGACAATATCAGCATGATGTGAGCCAGAAGGAACTGAAGGAAACGCTCGATGCGACCGTCGAAGATGCTGTCAACCATGTCGGCGTGGATCTCAACACCGCCTCCCGGCACTCCTCGGTCGTATTGCGGGCATCAATACCGCGGTCGCCAAGAACATCGTCGCCTACCGCAACAAGCATGGCTGTTTCGAAAAAGCCGCAGTGCTCTGCACGATGTGGCGCGTCTCGGTGATGCGGCATTTACCCAATGTGCGGGATTCCTGCGCATCCATGACGGGGAAACGCCGCTCGATGGCACAGCGATCCACCCCGAGTCCTACACGCTTGCACGCAGCATCCTCACCGAACTCGGCGCGGCGAGAGTGATCTCAGCGACCGCACAAAGCTGCTGCACTCGCCCAAAAGACCGCCCATACCAGCCCACAAGCACTGGCGGAAAAAAACTGCACGCGGGCATCCCGACCGTCACCGACATTCTGAAAGCGATTGCACGCCCCGGGCGCGATCCGCGCGAGGATCTGCCCGCTCCCGCTGACGCGGCAGAATATCGTCAAGCTCTCCGACCTCGCCGTCGGCACGATCATGCGCGGAACCGTGCGCAACATCACGGACTTCGGCGCATTCATCGACATCGGACTGAAACAGGCGGGACTGCTCCACATCTCGGAGATGAGCCGCCGCCGCGTCAAGCATCCGCTCGATGTGCTGTCCGTCGGGACACGCTCGACGTCATGGTCATCAGCCTCGACGAGGAGCGCGGCCGCATCGGGCTCTCCCTGAAGCGCATGGAAAAGGAGAAAAAGAACGCATGAATCTCCTACAAAAGACCATCGCCGCCATCACTGTGCCCGATGCTGCGCTCGCCCGCCGCGTGACCGGCTGCGCTCTGCACGCGCAGCGGGATTCATTTTGAGCAGCTTGGCGATGCCCTCGCACGCTATATTGCACTGACGGGTGAACGTCATCCTGCCCCGCCGCAGACGAGTGTCGTCATCTCCTGTGCCGATCACGGTGTTGCCGCAGAGAGCGTCAGTGCGTACCCGCCTGAGACGACGCTGAACATGATGTGCAACTATCTGAGGGCACGCGGCGGCGCGGCAAACGCCGTCGCCAACTACGTCCCCGCCCGTCTCTGCGTTGCCGATCTCGGCGTCAATGCCGACACGGCGGGAATCCCCTGACCTGCTTCACCGCAGCATTGCACGCGGGACGGCAAACATGACCAAGGGTGCTGCCATGACGCACGTACAGGCAATACAGGCAATCGAGACGGGGATCGGTCTCGCGGCGGACTGTGCTGCACGCGGCGACCGCTGCATTCTGCCCGGCGAGATGGGAATCTCGAACACAACATCGAGTGCCGCCATCACCGCCGCCATCCTCCGCCCTCACCCTGAGGAGGTCACAGGGGCGTGGGGGCAAATATCTCGGATGAGCGACTGCATCACAAAGTGGAGATTGTGCGGCGTGCGCTCGCCGTCAATCAGCCCAATCCGCAGGACGGCATCGACGTACTCGCCAAGGTCGGCGGCTTTGAGCTTGGCTGTATCGCGGGCATCATCCTCGGTGCCGCCGCACATCGCATTCTGGTTGTTCTGGACGGCGCAAATACGACATCAGCGGCACTCATCGCACACGCCATTGCACCGAACTGCGTGCACGCGCTGCTCGCGTCCCACGCATCACTGACAGAGCATTCTCAGCCCCACGCACTGCGCCATCTGGGGCTCACGCCCATGCTGCGGCTCGACATCCGCCTGGGCGAGGCGGCGGGATCGTCGATTTCCCTGCGGATGCTGGCGCTGATGCTCAGGGCATGGGCGGCGACGGACGCTTCACCGCGTTGCTGCGAGCCCTTTCTCCTGCCGCCGCACAGGACACTCCCTGCCTCCCCCGACAACAGGGGGAAAATACATACGACATCCCCGCGCCCTGACCGCACGGTGACGGATGCGGCACAGTACCGTCTCGACAATCTCGCAAAAGCCGATTCACAGTCTCGGGTTCCTTGAGCACGTCGCGGTACAGCTTGCAGGGAATCACAGGGAAAAAATCCATCTGCCGTCAAACAGCAGGGCAGCACTCTGCCTTCTCTCCGGCGGAGAGGAACTGCCCGCCGAACGCCACGCCATCATCTCCGCCATGACAGCAGCACGTGATATTGACGTATACTTGCTCCCCGCAGCGATAGACCGTGCAGAACGTCACGCCGCCGTGCACGCCGTCGCCGCCGACCATCCACTACTCATCCTCAGCAGCATCGGGGAGTGACGCGGCAGCCGTCCGTACGGCACTTTGTGCAGCGGCAGAGGCGGAGCGCTCGTCCTCCCGGGGGATGCGGCGACCGATCACGTTGTGCGTGAGTACTGTGTGATCAGCCCAGCCCTTACCCACTATGTCCTCCATCTCCCTGCCCGAGATGATCACAGCGGAGATCGACGCCCCCTGCTGGCATCGTCGGCATCCTCGGTCTTGAGATCGTCCGCGCCGCCCTCCATATCATGAACGATATGAAGACCTTTACCGAGGCAAAAGGTGGCCGTCGCCATCGACGAGACAGGGGCGGGACGGCAGGGTACGGGAAGAAAACTATGCGTATCGGCATTTTGTTGTTTCGACATAATGCTGTTTCCTCCCTAGTGTCTTCACTATTTTTAAGCTGGCAGGCTTACACATAGTTTAGCACACTGGGGATTTTCTGTTCACCGCTTAGCTTCTTTCCAACCACGCGACTATCGCGTGGTTTTCTTTATACAAAAAGAGCAACGTTTCATCGCTGCTCTTTTGCAATACGCTGCTCTTTATCTTGCTGAAACACCGGCTATGCGGGGATTTCCACATCCGGAATAACAATGCGCGGCGCTTTTCCCTTCGGCAGAAGTGTGAATACGGACTTCAGGAGTTTCTGCGTATACGGATGTTTCGCATGCGCGAGATCTTTCCCATCCAGCTGCTCCACGACCTTACCAAAGTATGCATGACGACGACGCGGCTGCACAGACGCGAGACCAGCGCGAGATCATGACAGATGAAGAGAATGGTCAAATTCCTCTCCGTTGAATGCGCACGAGCAGCTGCACAATCGTTTCCTGAACGGAAACATCGAGAGCGCTCGTCGCCTCATCACAGACCAGAATCTCCGGCTCCAATGCCAGTGCGCGTGCGATTCCTACACGCTGGCGCTGTCCCCCGCTCATATTGGTGGGATGGCGCTCGGCAAATTCCTCGGCAGATCGACGAGACGCAGCAGCTCAGCTGCCTTGTCACGCGCACTTCCCTGAAGGAGTCCAAAGTTCCGAAGCGGTTCACATATAATATCCTTGATCTTCATCTTTGGATTAAACGATGTTGTCGGATCCTGAAACACCATCTGAATGCTGCGCCGCATATTGCGGGCGTCTTCCCCCGCAGCGATGTGATTTCCTTTATCCTTGAAGAAAATCTGTCCATCAGACGGTTGATGCAGCTGCATAAGCGTACGCACAAGAGTGCTCTTGCCGCAGCCCGCTCTCACCGACGATGCCGAGGATCTCTCCCGATACACGGGAAAGGTCACATCATTGCACGCCGTAAGCACCTTGCCGTCCTCCAGAGGAAAGCGCTTGGTAATGTGCTCGATGCGCAGGATGGTCTCACGCTCCGATGCTGTCATAGCGCGTCCCTCCAATCTGTGGTACGGCACGCAGAAGCTCCTTTGTATAGTCCTTCTGCGCATGCTCAATAATCTCTTCGGCACTGCCGTGTTCGACGACATTGCCGTTCTGCATGACCATGATCTGATCCGACATATGGGCGGCTACACCGAGATTGTGCGTCACCATGACGATGGATGTACCATCCTTCTGACAGATGTCCATGAGTTCGTTGACCACCTGCGCCTGCGTTGTCACATCGAGCGCAGAGGTCGGCTCATCGGCAAGCAGGAGGGCGGGCTTGAAGAACATCGCCATGGCAACGCCGACACGCTGACGCATACCGCCGGAAAGCTCGAATGGGAAGCTCTTCATCACATTTGCCGGGTTGGAAAGGTGCATGCGTGCAAGCATATCCTGTGCCTGTGCTGCAGCCTCCTTCGCGCCCATCGAGTCATGGGTCTGAATGTACTCAATGAACTGCTCGCCGATCGTACGGATCGGATCCATCATGCTGCCGCTGTCCTGAAATATCATTGCAGCTGTCTTGCCGCTCACGTGACGCCATTCCTCGGAGCTGCACTTCGTCATGTCCTTCCCGTCATAGAGGATCTCACCAGCTGTTACCCTGCCGACATGCGGCAGGCAGCCGAGCATCGCCCGAATGACGGTGGTCTTTTCCGCTGCCGCTTTCGCCGACAATGGTCAGCACTTCCCCGTCCTTGAGGGTGAAGTCCACACCGTGCACCATTTCCGTGCCTTCGTATGCGATTTTAAGCCCTCGCACCTCAATTAACATTCGGGCTTCTCCTCCTTATCAGTTTGCGGGTTTGATTTTGCTCGTGATCCAGTAGTAGTCTGCCGGATGCATGATCGCACCCGTGATCTTCGTTGAGCTGACGATGTTTGTCTCGGGATAGCTGAGGAAGAGACCCGCCGCATCATTCAGCAGAATCTGCTGCATATCGATCATCAGCTGACGGCGCTTTGCAGGATCAAATTCAACGGCGAGTTCAGCGCACTTCGCATCATACGCGGGATTGCTGTAACCGGAGCCATTCTGCGGGTTGTCTCCATTGACATTCGTACGCCAGTACCAGTTGAGATAGATCTCCGGGTCACCCGTGTTCGCTGTCGTGATATTCGAGATCAGCAGGTCATATTCACCGCTGATACCAATCTTGTCGAGCAGGTTGGAGTCGACCGGCTTGATTTTGACATCAATGCCGACTTTTTTCGCATCCGCCCTGCACAGCCTCTGCGTAGATCGGCAACTCTGCGCGGCTGTTATAGATAATAAAGTCAACGGAAAGCGGTTTGCCGTCCTTGTCACGGATGCCATCGCCATCCGTATCCTTCCAGCCTGCCCTCGTCGAGGAGCTTGTTTGCACGATCGACATTGTAGGCATTCGGCCGGTCAGCTGATCAGAAGCCATAGTCGAGAGAGGGCGGAACCGGAGCCCTTGCGGGACGAACGTGCCCTTCCAGGATGACTTCGTTGTACGCCTTGCGATCTGTCATGGAGATGAACGCAGCGCGTACCTTCGGGTCACCGAGAACGCTCTTCTGGTTGATGCGTGCAAGAACCGTACGCAGGGATGCAATGCGATCAATATGGAATTTCGCATTGTCGTTGAAGAGACCGATGTCCCCGCCGCAATATTGACCGCCATATCGACCTCACCCGACTGAAAGCGCCATCGCACGCGTATTCGGATCATCAATGGTCGGAATCTCGACCGTCTCATACGGCACTTCCCCGTCCCAATAGTACGGGTTCTTCTTCATGACGGCCTTTTTCCTTCACGAAGGATTCGCATACATAGGGAAATCGGTGCAGATGGGGCCTCTGCTTGGCAAAAGTCACGCCCCCTCACTCGATACATCGACGATGAGGAAGAGGATCGGCAAGGAAGCCCTGGCATGCTCGGCGACGGCTTCTCCGTCTTGATCGTGAGCGTCTGACCGTCCGCCTTCATCTCCGTATACTTGAAGAAGGTCTCTGCGCGGTTGTTCTTCTTAAACGAGCGCTCGAGCGATGCCTTGACGGCCTCTGCCGTCAGCGGCTTTCCGTTCGAGAACTTGACGTTGTCACGGATCTTGAACGTCCATGTCAGCTTGTCGTCGCCGATCTTCCAGCTCTCGGCAAGCCACGGCGTCGCGTTCATCTTCTCATCAAACTTGACGAGCGTCTCGCCCATGCCGTAGCGCATGACGACCCAGCTGAAATAGTTCTCCGTCGGCTCAAGTGTATCCGCGAAGTTCGTTACACCGACCTTCAGCGTCGTCTTGTCCCCTGCCGACTGACCACCGCCGCCGCAGCCCGTCAGAGCGCTGCTGCCATACATCCGGTCAGTAGGACGCCCATCCATCGTTTGAGTTTACCCATCTGTTTTCCTCCTTTAATTTGCCTTGCGCGGGTCTAGGATATCCCGCAAACTATCTCCCCATAGATTAAAGATTGCAACCACAGAAGCAATCGCCAGTCCGGGGAAGATCATCAGCCACGGCGCTGTCTGGATCAGCTGCCGCCCCTCATTCAGCATGAGTCCCCACTCCGGTGTCGGCGGCTGTGCGCCGAATCCGAGGAAGGAGAGCCCCGCAAGCTCCATCATGAGCGCACCGATATCAAGCGCTGCCGTAATGATGATGATCGGTATGATATTCGGCAGAATATGCCGCTGAATCATTGCGATCGGGCGCGTCCCGCTCGTGATCGCGGCAGAGAGATAATCCTGCTGCTTTACCTTGAGCGTCAGACTGCGGGCAAGGCGCGCGTATTTCGTCCATCCGACAATGACGACGGCGAGAACCGCATTGACAGCACTGCCGCCAAGCACACCGGCAATCGCAATGGCAAGCACAATGCCCGGAAATGCAAGAAACACATCCGTCAGACGCATGATGACATTGTCCACCTTACCGCCGACATAGGCAGAGATCACACCGATCAATGTGCCAAGACCACCGGAGATAATCACAACGATCAGAGCCATCGTAATGGAGATGCGCGCGCCATAGAGGATGCGCGTAAAAGATATCTCGTCCAAAGTTTATCCGTGCCGAAGTAGTGCTCGGCAGAGGCGGGAGAAGGGAGTTCTGAATCTGCGACTCGTACGGATCATAGGGTGAGATCAGCGGCGCACAGACGGCGATAAGCACAATCAGCAGGATGATGCCTGTATAGATACGAAACAACAGTTGATCCCGCGTCATGATTTCGCCCCTTCCTGAGCCTCGGATCCAGATACGAGTATGATATATCAACGATGAGATTGACAAGCATATAGAGCGTTGCAATCCAAAGAACAAATCCCTGAAGGAGCGGATAGTCGCGCATTTCGATCGCACGCACGGCGAGACGCCCGATGCCCGGCCACGAGAAGACAATCTCGATCACGGCAACGCCGCCAAGCAGCCACCCGATGGCGAGACCAAGGAGGGTGATGAGCGGCAGAAAGGCATTGGGCAGAACATGACACCACAGAATACGTGACATCGACATGCCGCGCGCTTTCAGCCCCTATGACATAGTCCTGTCCCAGCTCTTCGAGCACTGCCGTACGCACCTGCCGCGTATACTTTGACGAGAGCAGAATCGCAAGCGTAAATGCCGGCAGGATCATGCGATCTAAACTAACCTCACCGCCCGCAATCGGAAACAATCCAAGCTTTTAGTCCGAATACATAGAGCAGGATGAGTCCTACCCAGAAACTCGGCATGGATACGCCCAGAAAGGTGAAAAACCGTATGATCTGATCCGGCCATCGATTCCGATACAGCGCCGAAGCCACCCCTCGCCGGAATGGAGATCAGCAGCATCATCACCACCGCCGAGCCGGAAAGCAGGAGCGTTCCCGGAAGATTCTGCAGCAAGCGCTCCTGTACCGGCATCTTTGCCGAGTAAGAACGCCCCATATCTCCATGGATCACGCCATTCAGCCATCTGAGATACTGTTCGTGAAATGGTCGATCCAGCCCCAATTCATGGCGTGTCTGCTCGATGGTCTCCTGCGAGACGATCGTGTCACCCGTTTCAAGATTGCATCCACAGGATCGCCCGGTGCGATGAATGTCAGACTGAACGTCAGAAAACTGACCCCAGCAGGGTGATGATCATTTGCCCCAGACGCATCAGGATTGCTTTTGCACTCAACTCCCCAACTCCTTTACCAAAAAAACGCCTACCTCAAAAGAGGCAGACGGCAGAATGCGCACAAAAAGCATTGTTACAGCGCACAATGCACTGTAAGCTGCAGCATCCATCTCCCCATCTCTCGTGAGTCCATCAATGAATCTTATTGCAGAGCAGGCTTTCCGGCTCATAGATCAACGCATTCTTCCGCCTTCCCGGGCTTTATTTCCCCAGTGACTTTTACCTGGCACAGGCTTCTGCGCCTGTGGAAGAACACTCCCTATTTACGGCTGCGGGACAGCATGGGCATCGCACCCATTTTCCTCTCATCGTTCAGCAGACAAAATCAAAAACCAGATCCTGCTGCCGACACTCGCAACGTATTTTATTCATTTTTCACATAACTTCTAACGTAGTATATCCATGTCGGATATACTTGTCAAGACATTCATTTCAGATTATTTTTATTTGAATAGTCAATAAGTCCTTATTAACATGGATTCAATGCGCCGCGGTAATTTTTCCTGATATACTCCATACAGAAGCACGGCGGCACAGGCGGCACGCATACTCTGATCCAGTACCAGAGATATCCATGCGCCCTCAAGTCCCATATAAAATTCGTAAAGGAATATATATGTGATGATTGGACGAAGGATCGTTATGCTGACAAAGGAATAGGCCGCTACCTGCATTGTTTTTCCGCTGGCACGCAGAATCCCCGCGCAGACCATCTGATATGCCTCCGGAAAGCTCACGACAGCGACATAGGCGATGATCAGACTTCCGAGCGGTATGAGCGCAGCATCATGTGAGTAGATGCCAAAGATTTCCTCACGCAGGAAAAATGTTATGAGGAATGCACCAGTGGAGAAAATCAAGCTCCAACGCATCCCTCGCCAGAAATAGCATTTCCACTCATCCTGTCTATGCATATCTCGATTGTGCCCGGCGAGAACGGTACTGACCTTGCCCATGCCGTTGCAGAAACTATAATAAAAATCGCAGAAGTTCATCGCGATCGCATGGACAGCATAAGGGATCGTACCGAGTTCGGCAACCATGCGCGTATAGATGACCATGCCGATGCGCTCAAAGCCCTGCTCGCTGAAAATTCCACCGAACACGCCGAGGAACTCGCGCAGATATGCCTGTGTCAGGCGGCAATTCCCCTGAGCAAAGATCCCCATCGATAGAGTACGCGCACGGTAAGAAAGAGCGACCAAAGAGTCCCTCCGACCGTGCCGAGCGCCGCCCCCAGCACGCCCAGTGCTGGAAACGGTCCAAGACCGAAGATAAGGAGCGCATTCAAGATGACATTGGCAACATTCCCCTGTATATTGATCGAAAGCACCGTCATGGATTCACCGCGTCCAAACATCACCGCCTGCATCAATGTCGTAATGGAGGCAATAAGACGGCAGGCAGTACCCAGAGACCATAGACCATGGCATCCGGCAAATAATCATGCTGTGCCCCCATCCAAAGAAGGATCGCATCCAGATGAACAAAGAACGCGATATGTGCAAGCCCCAAAACCAGCACAAGCAAAACCATGGTCTTTTTCAGCACATCACCATACGAATTGTGCCGCTCCTGTCCGTACCGCTCGGCAATCAAGATCGTGACAGCAGCCGCCACAGAACGCGCGACCGTGAGGAGCATCATGCGTGGCTGTGTAAAGATGCTGACCGCCGCGATGGCACCTGTCCCGAGCATGCCAACCATAACGATGTCGGCATTGCTCAGGAAGATCATAAGAACCCCTTCGAGCGCCGCAGGAAGTCCGACGCGCAAATAATTTTTATCGTAGGATGTCAGCACCGTACCACCTCCCCCATATAATTATTCAACAAACTACCATAGAATGATAATGTTTGTCAACAACATATTGATTCAATAACATCCGTCCGCATAGCGAGTGGTTTTCTTTCATTTTTCGGGCATAGCCCTTATGTGATGGCGGCGTACACGTACTCCTTTTATTGGCCTGCCAGCCATGCACAGATTACTTGCCACCCATAAATGGGTCTCTTTGGGTCAAAACAAGCTCAGTTGATTCTGCTCTCGATCCTTCTTCAGCTGGTCAGCTATGTACTCTTTAATCGCCTTGGTCGTTCTTTCCTACGGTATCGACATACATACCCTTTGCACCAAAATGCTCGATTGCGGTACTGCAAACTTCATGTTCCCATACTTGAAATATCATTAAGCTACTCTTGCCCTTTAGGTATCCCATAAAGCTCGATATGCTGATCTTCGGCGGGATACTTAACAGCAGGTGGATATGATCCGGATCAGATCTCCCTTCAATGATCTCTACACCCTTCCACGCGCACAGCTTTCTTAGGATCTCTCGATTTCCAGCCGTTTCCCTTCGTAGAATACTTTTTCGCCGATACTTTCGGGTGCAAACACAACGTGATACTTTACAATTCCACTTTGTGTGCTAAACCATGCGTATCGGCATTTTTGTTGTTTGACATAATGCTGTTTCCTCCCTAGTGGCTTCTACTCATTTTTAGGCTGGCAGAGCTTTGCGCATAGTTTAGCACACTGGGGATTTTCTGTTCACCGCTTAAGCTCTTCCAACCACGCGACTATCGCGTGGTTTTCTTTCATACAATAAAAACGGCAGTGATCTGCCGTTTTTATTGTTCTGCCTCTAACTGACCGCGCCGAAATACCTTGCCGATCGTACCGAACTGGAAGATCGCCACCTCTTTGATCGTGTACCGTCCATAGGTATTCCCCAGACGATAGTTCGAGTTGAATGCCTCGCGCATCCCGCCCGCCGTATGCATCTCCTCGCCGTAAACGAGAAAGGGATTCGGCACAACGGCAAAGAGATTATTGCCGAGCGGCATGCCCCAGTAGTCCGCATCCCGCGTCGGCGTCACGGCAACAAAGCGCGGCTCAAGCTCGGGGCGGCTGTGACGCAGCTGCATATTCGTACAGCGCATCCCCTGCACCTCATAGTCTCGGATGAAATCGTCCTGTGCCTTCTTCTTCTGGAACATTGTTCCCGGCACATCATAGAGCGCATTATAGTCCCGCACGAAGTCCGCCGTCCGCCCTCAGGGGTTCGCTCGCGCAGCCATGCTGCGGAAATCCCCGCCAGCGTTGCCTCGGCGGTCTTTTTGCGTGTGGCTTCCGTCTGCTTTGCCTGATCGTTGACCGCCGACTCCCGCGCCGCCGGCGCGCGCATAGCTGCCGGCCGCACGCCGCATGGCATTCGGCGGTTTTTCCGGTCTCGGCGGCTTTGCGGGCTGCGCCCCGTATAGGCACGCGCCAGCTCGCGCTTCATCTCCTCATCGAGGAGATCGCTCACCGATGGAACAGAGCGTGCCGCCTCTTCCCTGTGCGGCGCGTTCCTTCGCTTCTTCCCTCTCCTGCGCAGGGCGTGTCGACGCTCCTGCAGCGTGCTGCACCTCAAGAGCCTGCGTCAGTTCGTCGATACGGCTTTGCTGACGCAGACCATCTTCTCGAGCAGCGTGACACGTTTCGCGAGTTCATGAATCCGTGTCAGTTCGTCGGTTCCCATTCCCCATCTTACCTCTCAGACTGTGATCGACTGTGCGCGGGCAAGCGTCTCACGCGCCTCACGCACAATATCGTCGATGATGGTCTTGACCGGCTCGACCTTACGCAGCAGCGTCAGTGTCTCACCCGCCCTGCATCATGCCGTTGACGACATCGCCTTCGACCGCCGCCAGCTTGTTCGTGCCTGTCGCACGATCGAGGAGCTCCTGCTTCGTCGCCTTGCCCGAGTACTCGAGCGCGACGAAGTCCTCGGCGAACTTGTTCTTGATGCCGCGCACCGCGCCGCCGATGGTGATGCCCGTCACGATGGTATCCGTATCCACTGCTGCGATCAGCTTTTTCCTTCATATTCTGATGGACGACACACTCCTCCGCAACGAGGAAGCGCGTTCCCATCTGAACGCCGGCCGCGCCCATAAGCAGAGCCGCGGCAAGTCCGCGTCCCATCGCCGAAGCCGCCCGCCATGATCACGGGCAGTGAGACCTCGGGGATGACCTGCTCCATCAGCGGCATTGTCGAGAGGACGCCGATGTGCCCGCCCTGCCTCCATGCCCCTCGACAACGATGGCATCGGCGCCCTTTTTCCTCGACGCGCTTTGCGAGCTTTCACGCTCGGCACGACGGGAATGACCTTGACCCCCTGCCGCATGGAGTTTTCTCAAAGTACGGAACGGGGATTGCCCGCCCCGAGCGTGACGAAATGCAGGTTTTTTCCTCGCAGATTACATCCACGATCTCTTCCTTGTTGGGCGCCATGAGCATGATGTTGACTCCCGAACGGTCGATCCGTCAGGCTGCGGCGGCGGCGAATCTCATCACGCGTATACTCCGTCGTGCGTCCGCCGGTTGAGATGATGCCTGCGCCACCCGCATTGGATACGGCAGACGCGAGGTTCGCCTCCGAAATCCACGCCATACCTCCCTGCAGAATGGGTACATCGAGCCCCAAGAGTTCCTTCAGCTGATTTGCCATGTGAATCCCTCCTATATACGTTCTATGCCTGCTATGGCATGGGCGGACATCCCTTCGCCCGCTCCGGTGAACCCGTCGTTCCTCCGTCGTCGCCTTGACGCTGACATCGCGGAGATCGATGCCGAGCCAATCGGCGATGTTCTCACGCATCGCCGGAATATGCGGCTGCAGTTCTGGTGCCTGCGCCACGATGACAGCGTCCACGTTGCCGATGGCAAACCCTGCCGCGCGGACAAGCCGAGCCGCCTCGGCAAGGAGCTTTCCACTGTCTGCGCCCGCATAGTGCGGGTCGGTATCGGGAAAATGCTGCCCGATGTCGCCGAGCGCCGCCGCCCCGAGGAGGGCGTCGGAAATGGCGTGCAGCAGCACATCCGCATCCGAGTGTCCCAGCAGTCCCTTTTCATACGGTATATCCACGCCGCCGAGGATGAGCTTGCGCCCCTCCACCAAACGGTGCACGTCATAGCCGATACCCACTCTCGTCATACGCTGTCCTCCTTACGCCGACGGACGACACCGCCGAGCAGGCGCTTCGCCTCGTGGACGGCGGTCTTCATCAGCTCTCCCGCGCCCATATCATTGCGCAGGATCGCCTCCGCAACCACCATATCCTCTGGCGTTGTCACCTTGATGTTGCTGTACTCCCCTGCACAATATGGACGGGAACGCCGATGCGCTCCACTAGGCTCGCATCGTCTGTCCCGAGAAAGCCGTCCGCCTCCGCCCTGCGGTTCGCCTCGATCAGGATCTCCTTGCGAAAGCCCTGCGGCGTCTGCACCTGCCAGAGCGTTTGGCGCGGCGGTGTCGCGGCGACCGTACCGTCCTCGGCGGCAATCTTTATCGTATTCTTCTCCGGCACGGCGACGATGCCCGCGCCCCTCTGCGCGTACGACGCGGATCAGCTCCTCGATCGTCTCGCGGCGGATGAGCGGCCGCGCCGCATCGTGGACGAGGACAATGTCCGCCTTCTCCGATACGACGGCAAGACCGTTGCGGATCGAATACTGCCGCTCCGCACCGCCCTCGACCACGCGCCACGGAGCAAGCCCCTTGACACGGCTGAGCAGCCCCTTCACTGCCGTCACCTCATCGGCACCGACCGCGATAATCAGCTCACCGACCGCCGGAACCTTTGAAAAGGTCAGCAGCGTCCGCAGCAGCATCGGCTTTTCCCTGCGAGGGTCAGAAAGACCTTGTTGAGACCGACCTGCATCCGATGCGCCTGTCCTGCCGCCGGAAAAACTACACTTACCATACATTCCTCCCGATGCACTCCATCATCGTGCCATTTTGGCAAAAATCATCCGTCCCGCTGCCGTCTGGAGTGCCGAAGTCACCTCCACGGAGACAACCTCGTTCATGCAGCGGAAATCCACCATCCACCACGATCATCGTACCATCATCGAGATAGGCAAGCCCCCTGTCCATGTTCCTTGCCCGGTCGGACAATCTGTACGGACATCAGATCACCCGGAATCGCCACAGGCTTGACTCGCATTCGAGAGCGCATTGATATTGAGCACGGGAACACCGCGCAGCTGCGCCACCTTGTTGAGGTTGAAGTCGTTCGTGATGATCTTCCCGCCGACCTCCTGCGCGAGCTGGAGGAGCTTTGGAATCCACCTCGGCGATATCCTCAAAGTCCGCCTCTGTGATCTCCACCTTCATACGCGACTCCTGCGGATCTTTTGCAGAATATCGAGCCCGCGCCGTCCGCGCACGCGCTTTCCAGGGCATCCGGCGAGTCGGCGATATGCTGCAGCTCCTCCAGTACAAAAGACAGGGATGAGCAGCGTCCCCTCAAGAAAGCCCGTCTCGCAGATGTCCGCGATGCGTCCGTCGATGATGACGCTCGTGTCGAGCAGCTTGTACTGCCCTGTCCTCCTGCCCGTCCCGCACCGTCAGCGGCATGGGGGTACGCACGTCAGGGCGCATGCGGATCACCTCACGCAAAAAGCGCGGCACGAAGTCAAAGACCTCGGCGATCTCCTGCTGTTTCTGCACCATGATGTGCACACCGAGATACCCGATCACAATGCTGAACACGATGGGGATGTAGTCACCGACAATGGGAATCGTAGAAAATGCATCACCAAGGAGGCGTGCTATGATAAGTCCGATAAAAAGCCCAATTGCCCCGGCAATCACATCGCGTGTCGGCATCTTCGCGAGCTGACCCTCCACCCAGATGGAGAGACTGCGCAGCCGTCCGGTAAAAAATGGAGCCAACGGATAGCCGATCAGCCCGCCGAGCACCGTCCCGCACAGAATGCAGAGCAATCCCGCAAGCGACAGGTCGAAGATCCCCAGCTCCGTATGCCAGAGCGGCGCAGAGAAATAGGCGTTCACCGACGGAACGGCAAGCTCAAAGACGGTCGCACCAACAACTGCCGTAATGAGTACGATGAAAAAGCGTAAAATTCGTTCGAATAACAAACATTCACCTCCCTTCTCATCCGAAAGGTTGGGAAAATGCCATAGGCACACTTCCCCCAACGTATCCAGTATAATATCCCATTGTCAAAACAGACGATAAAGACTAACGTTGAGGTTGACATATTTTTATTTATGGAATATAATGATTATCATACTTAATCGGTTACTGTCATTTTTTTATTGAGGAGACAAAGCTATGTCAGGATTTGAAAGTGCAGTACATCTCTTCCACAGCGGCGGGCTGGTCATGTATCCCCTGCTGATTCTGTCGTTCATCACGATTGCCATCGCCGTGGAGCGGTTTTCTTACTACCGCGTCAACCGCAGAGGGTCACGCGCATTCTTTCATGGGGTCTATCACTCCGCTGTCCAGAAGGACTGGGATACGATCATCAATCTCTGCAAGGAGTACCCCTCCGCGATCAGCCGTATTGTCGAGAGCGGCATCGAGAACGACCGCACGGAGAATGCGATGAAGAATGCGTTCTCCGACCGTATGTCGATGGAGTCGATCAACTTTCGCCGCTATCTCGACTATCTGAGTGCGATCGTTACGATTGCCCCGCTGCTCGGCCTCTTGGGCACGGTCACAGGCATGATTCAAACGTTCAGCGTCCTCGATGCGGGCGGCGGCGCATCCGCCATTACGGGCGGTGTCGGTGAGGCTCTGGTTGCGACGGCATCGGGACTCTGCGTGGCAATCATCGCATTCTGCGTCTACACCTACTTCAGCCATCAGCTGGATACGATTGTGACGGATACGGAGCGTCTCTGCACGACGATTGTGACTGCAAAGAAAGAAAGCTGGGATGCGTAATGAATTTTAGCAATCACCGCCTCAAAAAGAAGCCGGAGTTCATGATTATACCGATGATCGACATCATCTTTTTCCTGCTCGTCTTCTTTATGATGAACAGCCTGCAGACGGTGGCGCAGAAGGCTCTCGCCGTTCAGCTGCCGCAGGCACAGACGGCAACTGCGCCGGCACAGCTGCCGATCATCATGACGCTCGATGCAGACGGACATATAACGATTGACAACAATCCCGTGAGCATCACGGAGTCCGCGGCGATCATGAAGCGTCACATGGAGGAGAATCCGAATGCGGCGGTCGTCCTGCAGGCGGATCAGCGCACGGCGCATGGGCAGGTGGTCGCCGTGATGGACATGCTCAAAGGAGCGGGAGTCAAACGACTCTCGATTGCAGCAGAGCAGAAGGGATAGATCGATGGAGCAACATCTCTCATGGAGAAAAGCATATATCGTTTCTGCCGCCATTCACGTCGTCATCTTTCTCCTGCTCGCCATCGGGACTTGCGCCGTCGTCGCCGAAAACAGGAGCAGCAGGTCTATGAGATCGATCTCCAAGCCTCCGATTTCAGTCAGGGCAGCGGGCATGAGGGCGGCGGCAGTGCCGAAAGCCTCTTCCCGGAGCCGCTCAAGGCGGAGGAGGTCGCAAAGCGCGTCGAGACAGTGCAGCAGACTGTCCCCGTGACGGCAAGCGATGCCGCCATCCCGGCGCAGGATGCCGTGACGGTTCCGCAGGCATCCTCCCCTGCCGCTTCGGCTGCGGACAGCTCTGCGCCGCCTGCTGCGAGCACGGGCTCATCCTCGGGCAGCGGCGACGGCGGCGGAAGCGGTACCGGCACAGGATCCGGTGCAGGGAAATGGCAGCGGCGACGGCACGGGTGACGGTCAGGGCAAAGGTGAGGGCGCAGGCGCAGGGCAAGGCACGGGCGACGCAAATGTATCCGGTACGGGCAGTGCGCCGTTTGACACAAACGGGTTCTGGGCAGCGGTCAACGCGAATAAGGAGTACCCCTATATGGCGCTCAAAGCGCCATCTGGAGGGCACGACGAAAGATCACCACAACGATCAGCGCCTCGGGGGCAATCACAAATGTCTCCGTCTCCGTCTCCTCCGGACACAGTGTTCTGGATGAGGCAGCGGTCGCCGCAGCGTATGCGGTCGGCAGCTATCCCAATCCCACCGGCAAAACGGTAACCGTAGATACGAACGTCCGATTTAACATTTCGTAAAAAGAAGCTATGATGTGTGTGCATCATAGCTTTTTTACTTTTCCTCAAGGAGCTGTACGAGCTCATCGTAGTCGCGCCGCAGCTGCTCATATTCATCCATCAGCTGGAGCACGGAGAGCACTGCGATGCGCTGAACATCGAAGCTGCGCACCTTCTTCGACATCTCCTTGATGCGGCGGTCACTCTCTGCCGCCAGCCGCTTGAGGCGATCCGGTTCATCGGTCTTGAGCTGGTAGCTCTGCCCAAACATCTCGACGACAACGCGCTTTGTCGTCTGTTTTTCCTCTGCCATGGCTCTCACCGCCTTTTATCCGCGAAGCTGTGCGTGAAGCTGCTCCTCCGCCGCCTGCAGGATCGCGGCGAATGCCGCATCCACTTCCTCATCGGTCAGGGTCTTGTCGTCGGACTGGAAATGCAGGGTGGAACGCCATGCTCTTCTTCCCCTCGCCCACCTGTTTGCCCTCATAGACATCAAAGAGGGTCGCACCGCGGAAGTAACTGCCGCCCTTCTTCGCGATGACACGCTCGATCTCCGCCGTCGTAAGGTCAGCATCCACGAGGATCGCAAGGTCGCGCGTCGATGCGGGATACTTTCGGCAGAGGCTTAATCGCAGCCTTTTTTTCTTGCGGTAGCGCAGCAGTGTCTCAGCATCCATCTCGAAAGACATAGACACTCTGTCCGATGCCAAAGTTCGCGGCGACCGTCGGATGAATCTCGCCGAGGACGGCGATCACGTCGCGCCCCTTTTTGAAGAATGCCGTCTTGCCGGGGTGCATTGCAAAGTGCTCGCCGCGCTCCACCGTATTTTTTTGTACGCCGATGGCGGAGAGGAAATGCTCCAGCACGCCCTTTGCATCGTAGAAATCGACCATCGCATTATCCGTATCCCATGCGATGGGATTGCGCCGCCCTGTGAGGAGTCCTGCCACCTTTGCACTTTTTCCTCGACGAGTTCCGTGACAGGGCAGTGCCTTCGGGAAGAAGACGGGCGCAATGTCAAAGAGCCGCAGATCGAGATTCCGACGTGCCACGTTGCGCGCCGCATTCTCGAGAATGCTCGTCAGGAGGGTCGTGCGGACGAGCGGATACTCCTCCATGAGCGGGTTCATGATGGGAATTGCGCGGCGGAGGACGCTGTCCTCGGGCACGCAGAGCTTGTCGAGAGCCGCTGCGCTCGTAAAGCTGAACGAGAGCTCCTCCGTCATGCCGAGGGAGGCAAAGGTCTCGCGCATGGTATCGACAAACGCCTGCATCTCACTGACCGATCCCTGCAGGACTGCCCCCGACGGCATCTTCGATGCGATGTTGTCAAAGCCGTAGAGCCGCGCAACCTCCTCCGAGATGTCCTCCATCAGCGTCACGTCTCCGCGCCATGAGGGAACGACGACGCGATAGGTCTCAACCCCCTGCTCCTCGACGATAAAACCGAGGGAGCGCAGTGCCGATGCCATCCACTCGCCCGGGATGTTCGCACCGATGCGCTCCGCGACGGCGCGCGCACTGAACGTGAGTACCGTCGGGACGCGCGGCGCGGGATTGACGTCAATCGTCCCCTCTGCCACGGTGCAGGCATCCATCTCCGTAAGGAGCTGTGCGGCACGCGTCACGGCACGAATGGTCTCCGTCTCATCCACGCCGCGCTCAAACCGTCCCGATGCCTCGGAGCGGAGACCGATGCGCCGCGCCGTGCGGCGGATGGTCGGCCCATGGAAGGACGCCGCCTCAAGGACGACCGTCGTCGTTTTGATCCGTCACCTCGGAATCGAGTCCGCCCATGATGCCGGCAAGCCCTGCGGGCTTCTCGCTGTCGGCAATGACGAGCTCATCTCCGACGGCGATGCGGTTCGAATCATCCAGCGTATGGAGCTGCTCCCCTGCACGAGCGCGCCGCGCCGTCAGCGTATGTCCTGCGATACGATCGTAGTCGTACGCGTGGAGGGGCTGTCCCAGCTCCAGCATGACGAAGTTCGTCACGTCGACGACATTGTTGATCGAGCGGATGCCCGCACCGCGCAGACGATCCACCATCCATGCGGGCGTGGGAGCAACCTTCACATCGCGCAGGACACGCGCGGAGAAACGATGGCACAGCTCCTTGTCGTCGATGTGAATGGAGACGAGATCCGCAGCGCGTACGCCCGCCGTCTCCTTCACCTCAATCGTCGGCATGCGCAGCGATTTGCCCGTCAGCGCGGCGACCTCCCGCGCAATCCCGATGACACTGAAGCAGTCGGCGCGGTTTGCCGTCAGCTCGAACTCGAGGATCACATCGTCGAGGCCGAGTACCTGCGCCGCCGGTACACCGACGGGTGTATCAGGCGGCAGAATGTAGATGCCGTTCACCTGCTCATCGGGCAGACCCCTCGGTATCAATGGCAAGCTCGCCCGCCGAACACATCATGCCGTTCGATGGGATGCCGCGCAGCTTGCCCTTCGAGATCTTCTTTGCCGCCGGGGAGCACTGCGCCGACCGTGGCGACGGGGACGATATGACCCCTCGCGCACATTGGATGCGCCCGTCACGATCTGCGTCAGCTCCGCACAGCCCATGTTCAGCTGACAGACGAGCAGATGATCGGAGTCCGGATGCGGCGTGATCTTCTCGATGCGCCCGGTGATGACCTTTTCAAGCCCCTCGTCGGCACGCACAATGCGCTCGACGGGCACACCGGCCATCGTCAGGCGGTCGGCAATCTTCTCCGCCGGCTCATCTATCTCAACATAATCCTTCAGCCATTTGATGGAAACCTGCATAGTCCCGCCTCCTTAGAATTGATGTAAGAAACGCACGTCGTTGTCGTAGAACAGGCGCAGATCATCCACGCCGTACGCAAGCATCGCGATGCGCTCTACGCCCATGCCGAATGCAAAACCAGACACTACATTTGGATCGTAGCCGCTCATGCGCAGAACGTTCGGATGCACCATGCCCGCGCCGAGGATTTTCGAGCCAGCCCGTGCCCTTGACACGCGGCAGCCCGCACCATGACAGGCGGAGCAGGAAATATCAACCTCGGTGGACGGCTCGGTGAACGGGAAGAAACTCGGGCGAAAAACGCACCTTGGCGTCGGCGTCGAAGAGTTCATGCAGGCACAGCTCAAGCGTTCCCTTTGAGATCGGCAAAGGAGATGTCCTTGTCGATGACGAGCCCCTCCACCTGCGTGAACATCGGCGAGTGCGTCGCATCGTAGGAGTCGCGGCGATAGACGCGCCCGGGCGCGATCATGCGGATCGGAGCATTCGGCTCGTTCTTCTGCATCGTACGCGCCTGCACGGGCGAGGTCTGAGAGCGCAGCAGAATATCCTCCGTGATGTAGAAGGAATCCTGCATATCGCGCGCGGGGTGATCCTTCGGCAGGTTGAGCGCCTCGAAGTTGTAGTAGTCCGTCTCAATCTCAGGGCCTTCCTCTACCGTAAAGCCCATCTGCAGAAAGATTTTCTTGATGCGGTTCAGCGTGATCGTGAGCGGATGCAGATGTCCGATCTGCATCGTGCGGCCGGGCAGCGTGACGTCGATCTGCTCGGCGTCGATCTTGGCCGCCAGTTCACGCTGGGCAAGTTCCTCGGACTTCTTCGCGAGGAGCTCCTCGAGCTCGGCACGCGCCTCGTTGACGATCTTGCCGATGCGCGGACGTTCCTCCTGCGCGAGGGCGCCCATGCTGCGCATGAGGGTCGTCAGCTCTCCCTTTTTCCCCAGAATCTTGACACGTATATCGTTAAGCTCACTCAGCGAGCCCGCCGTCTCTGCAATCGCAGCTCGGGCACGCGCCTTGAGTTCTCTGATCTTTTCGTCCATAACGTCCTCCTGTATGTGCACGTCGTCACGACACAGTACGATTCAAACAACAATTCTCAGTTTACCATATTCACGCCAAAAAATCTATGGACATGCGGATAAGATGAAGGGAATGTCCACAAAGAGCACATTTCCAATTTGAACAAACATTGATTTTATAGTATTCTATACGAGGTGCCGGACACCGATGTCCCCCACACAAATTGTATCCCCACAGGAGGTCTCCATGGACACACTCATGAAAAGTACTGCCGATCTGATCGCGCAGCCGACCAGTCTCTTTGCGCTGCTCGCCGTACTCATCCTGATCCTCGGCTATCTGCAGATGCGGCGCATTCACTTCACGACCCACATGCTCATCAACGTCGCACTGATGCTCGCACTCACGATCGTGCTGCATCAGCTGCGCATCTTTCACATGCCGCAGGGCGGGAGCGTCACCATCGGCGGGATGATTCCCCTCCTCTTTCTCACCTACCGTTACGGGGCAGGCATCGGCTGTCTCGCGGGCTTCCTCTACGGCATGATCAACCTCATGCAGGATGCGTTCATCCTGCACCCCCTGCAGGTACTCTTCGACTATCCGCTGCCCTATATGGCACTCGCGATTGCTGCTGCCGTACCGGGACGGATCTTCGCGGGAGCCGCACTCGCCTTTGCGGCACGCTTCGCCTGCCACTTTATCTCGGGCGCTGTGTTCTTCGGCTCATACGCACCGGAGGGAATGTCGCCCTATCTGTATTCCCTCGTGTTCAACGCGACCTACCTCGTCCCCGAGGCGCTGATCTGCTTCATCCTGCTGCGCGTACTTCCCCGTGCCGCGCCTCCTCGCTGCGATGGATCGGCAAACGCCGCTCTATGGGGCGAAGCTGACGCTGTAATGGCTTAGGGAATGACGGTGATCTGAAAGCAGTGAGCCCTTAGCTGTCCTCGTATGTGCGTACGCGCAGGGTCAGTCCGCGCTCCGCACAGATCTTGCGACAGCGAGCGATCTCCTCCTCGTTCTCCACCTTCTCCACGACAGTGAGAACAACATGGGGAATGTAGGGCTTGCAGTGCTCGGCAAAGGTGAGCATCGCCTCATAGGAACCGATGCCGAACTTCGAGCGCGTGAGCGCAAGATAACGCTCGGCATTCGATGCATTGAGACTGATGGAGATGGTGTCGAGCAGCCCCGCAAAGCGCTGTGCAAAGACGGTGCCATGCTCCAGCTCGCCCAGTCCCGTTCGTATTGACGCGCGTCGGCACCTGCGGATGATGCGCCTTGACATAGCGCAGGACACCGAGCACCGTGTCTAGGCGCATCAGGGGCTCGCCGAAACCGCAGCATACGACTTCGGAGATGTATTCCCACGGCAGGCGGTCAAGCTGTTCCGTGATCTCAGCAAGTGTCGGATCATGGTCAATCCAGAGCGAGGACTCCTTCGCCATCTCCTTCATGCTGCGCAGACAGAAAACGCAGTCACAGTTACAGGAGTTCGTGATATTGACATAAATGGCACGCTTGCCCTCAGGCTGCTCGCGCAGACTCTCCTCCATCGGCAAATAGCGGCCACCCGCATGGGTCGCGTAAACAATCATAATATGCTCCTAATGATACACAGAAATGAGAAAAGCTGCCCTTACGGCAGCTTTTTGTTGCACAGCCTTACAGTTTGGTCAGCTCGCTCATAAATTCCTCAAAGGGCAGCCCGTAATTCCACGGCAGATCCAGCTCCTCCGCATAGGTGAGGCAGTGACCGATAAAGTCGGCGGCACATTTCACCCCATCCGCAAGTGGGATACCGCGCACGAGGGACGCCGCGACAATTGCCGCAAACACATCGCCCGAACCGGAACGATCACGCCCGATCTTCACATGATCATAGCAGCGGCTCTCTCCATCCTCATAGAGGTACGTGCGCACGCAGTCGCCCGCGTGAAGGCCGGTAATGACAACAGCACGCGGCCCCATCGCTGCGAGCTGGTGTGCCATGCGAGACAGCTCTGCATCGGTCACCACGCCGTCCGGCGGATACGGCAGATCGAGGAGCTGACACGCCTCTGTGAGGTTTGGCGTCACGACGTCTGCATGCGGCATAAGCTGACGCATCTTTGCACAGAGCGTGGACGTATATGAGGAGTAGAGCTTACCATGATCCCCCATCACAGGATCGACAATGACCAATGTGTCCTTGCCTTTAAACGTATGCACCGCATCGAGGACGACCTCGATCTGCTCCTCCGAGCCGAGAAAGCCCGTGAGGATCGCATCGAAATCGAGATCGTTCTCCGCCCAGTTCTCCATGTACGGGCGCATACGCGCCGTGTAATCGTCGAGATAGTGGTTTGGAAAGCCCGTATGTACGGAAAGAATCGCCGTCGGGAGCGGACACGCCTGCACGCGCATCGCAGAGATCAGCGGGAGCTGTACCGCCACTGAGCAGCGGCCAAAGCCCGTGATGTCATTGATGAGAGCGATCCGTTTTCTGCCGCGCCGTCAACGGTTGTCCACCCGTTCCGGTACACGGTCGTGCTGCGCGAGGCGCTCCCACGCCAGTGTCTCGTACTTCGTCCCCGGGATGCCGTAGTTTGCATAGGGGTCGATCGAGATGCCGCCGCGCGGCAGAAACTTCCCCTGCACCTCGATGTACTTCGGTGCCATCAGGCGGATCAAATCACGCATGATGACATTGACAACATCCTCGTGGAAGTCGCCGTGATTACGAAAGCTCACCAGATAGAGCTTCAGTGATTTGCTCTCGACCATGCGCTCCGCCGGCATATAGGAAATATAGATCGTTCCGTAGTCCGGCTGCCCCGTAATTGGACAGAGTGTCGTAAACTCAGGACAGTTAAAGCGTACCCAGTAGTCGTGATCTGTATGCTGATTTTGAAAGGTCTCCAATGCCTCAGGCGCATAGTCATATCCGTAGTCCGTCCGCTGCGCGCCGAGCGAGGTCAGCCCCTCCTCTGCTTTTTCTCTTGCCATTACATCCCCAAAAACTTTTGTTCAAATACATCCTGCGGTTCAGGGCGTCCAAAGAGATAGCCCTGAATCGTATCGGTCTTGCAGATCTTGACGAGGCAGTCGTACTCGTCCTGACGCTCCACGCCCTCGATGCAGGTGGTCTTGCCGATGCTGTGGCAGAGCTCCACCGTATACTCGACGAGCTTCTGATCGAAATGATTGTCCAGAATCCGCATGACAAACGCACGGTCGATCTTGATGATGTCGCAGTTCAGATTCTTGAGCGAGGACAGCGAAGAGTATCCCGTGCCGAAATCGTCCATCGCGATCTTGATGCCGTGCAGTCGAAATGCGTCGAACTGCGCATTGACGAATTTCATGTCGCTGACGATCTTGCTCTCCGTCAGTTCGAGGACGACGGCATCCGGCGGCATATCATGCCGATGCAGGCAGTCCTCGATGAACTCGAGGAACGAGAGATCCTTGATCTGCTCATAGCTCATGTTGACGCTCATGCGGAAGTTCGGAATCTTCTTCCGCCACTCCTTGCAGACGCGCAGCGCCTGCTCAAAAATCCAGCGCCCGACGGGCACAATGGTCTTGGTCTCCTCAAGGATACGGATGAACTCCATGGGCGCGACCATGTGCCCTTTTTCGTTCTTCCAGCGGAGCAGCGTCTCCGCACCGACGATATGCTGGTCGTCGCCTGCGACCTGCGGCTGGAAGTATAGCTCGAAATTGCGGCAGCCTGCCTTGACATCCTCGAGGATCTGCTCCTGAATCGTCAGCGACCGCAGCCAGCGGTTGTAGACCTCCTTCGAGAACGCATTCAGTCGATTCTTTCCGCCTGCTTTTGCCGTATCCAGTGCCGCCTGCGCGTATTTATGCAGGACAAGCGGATCGCGCGCCGCCTGCGGATAGAACACCATGCCCGCCGACATGGTGACGAGATACTGCCGTCCTTCATAGACCTGCGGGTGCGCAAACTCGCGCTGGACGCGGATGAAAAACTCCTGCAGCATCTCCTCGTCCGCCTCAGGATAGATGAGCCCGAACTCATCCCCGTCCAAACGATAGAGCGAGAGACGGCGCGGGCACATTCTGCAGGATACACTCCGAGATCTCCGCAGAATTGCATCACCGACCTCATGGTTGAATGCCTCGTTCACCATGCGGAAATTATCAATGCCCATGACGAGGAGACCGCCGCCCTTCCCCGTCTCACGCGCCGTGCGCAGCGCCTCGCCAAGATCCTCGGTGAACTGATAGCGATTCAGCAGCCCCGTCACCGAGTCTGCTGCATTACGGCGTGCAAGCTGGCTGATCGTCCCAACGAAGAGATTCGGCTGTCCATCCTCGGACAGTCCGATCTTCCCCTTCAGGCGCAGCCATGTGAGATTGCCCTTCGCATTCGTAATGCGGAAGTCCAGCTGCCGTTCCCGCCCCTCCGTCACGTCCATCAACGAGGAAAATATCGCATCAAAGGCGTGGCGATCCTGTATGCAGACCAATGGGCGCAGCACGTCGGCAACATGGGTCAGCGTCTCCGACGGCAGCGCATAATCTCGGACAAGTGCAGGCGGAGCAAGAAACACATCGGCAGTCGGATCCATCATGAAGGCATAGTCGGAGGTTGTGTTTTTCATCAGATCAAAGATCCGCTTGTTCTGCCTGAGTATCGGGCTCAGCGGTGCTCTCTTCTTCCCTGCCATCTTCCGTTCCCTCTCTTCTCCATCGCTCTATGGCAAATAAATTAAACTTCCATTTTTTTATCATTATATACTTTTTCTCCGGGACATGCAACCGACGGACGCTAGGAAGAACTCACTTTTATTAGGAAAAAAAAGTTTCAATGACTTTTTCCTATATCTATTGAAAAATTTCTTGTTTTTTTATTATGATAATAGAAAAATGTTCACAGAAGCACGGACAACGAAAGTTTATCATCATTGGCGTGGAGCATCCGTGCATTTCATACTACTGCAAAGGAGATTCAGGCTGTGGCTGTCATCGAATTAACGAAAGAAACATTTGCCTCCGAAGTCCCTAGCGGCAAAAGCGTATGGTCGTCGTCGATTTTTTTGGGCATCATACTGTATGCCGTGCCGTATGCTCATCCCCGTGCTGGAGGAGGCCTCCACCACACGCAGCGATGTCAAGTTCTGTAAGATCAACGTGGATGATGCACAGGACATCGCTGAGCGATACGGCGTGATGAGCATGCCGATCCTCATCTTCTTCAAGAACGGAGACCCCGTCGATGAGTCCGTCGGGCTCATCACGAAGGACGAACTGCTCGCCATCCTCGAAAAAAACAAATAGTACGGCTGCGCTGCTGCATGACAGTGTTTCACTGTGTGCAGCAGTTTTTTCGTCAGCTGCGCTGACGCATGGACTCATAGAGGATCGCTGTGGCGGCCGAGGCGACGTTGAGCGACTCCGCCTGCCCGCACATTGGGACGTAGAGGTGCTGACACGCGCCCAAGAGGCGCTCCGATACACCGTTTGCCTCGTTGCCGAGAACGACAATCGTGGGGCGGCGCAAATCCGCCGCAAAATGCGTCACGGCATCGGCGTCGCACGCGGCAGCATAGAGATATAGGCTTTGTTCCTGTGCGAAATGCAGGAGTTCCTCATCATCGACCCCGCTGATAAAGGGAACATAAAACAGTGAGCCCATCGTTGCACGGACGACCTTGCTGCTGTATACATCTGCACAGCCGCGCAGAAGTATCACCCCCGCTGCGCCCGCTGCATCCGCCGTGCGCAGAATCATGCCGACGTTGCCGGGATCCTGCACACGATCGAGAGCCAGATAAAACGGTGCTTTCTCCGCTGCGTGTACGAGATTGGTCAATGCCCTGCGGGGAGGACGCTGCAGCAGCAGCAGGATTCCCTGTGGCGCGTCCGTCTCCGCGCAGGCGGCAAAGAGCCGCGGCGTGACGCAGCTGATCGGCACGCCGCGCAAACGCAACTGCTCTGCCAGCACGGCAGCCCGCTCCGCCGCCAAGGCACGCTCCGTGAATACGGCGTTTAGAATCTGTCCGTCTGAGTGCGCTGCCATCTCGGCAAGACGCAGTCCCTCCACCAAAAACACATTTTCCTTGGCGGCGCGGCGCGGGCTGCGCGCCAACACAGAGAGGCGGCGGATGAGCGGGTTCTCCGCACTCGTGATTGTCTCGATCTTTTTCATCGTATAAAAAGAGCCTGATGAATCCGATGACTCATCAGGCTGCTCCCATCTTACTGATTTTCCTTTGCGACGTTCACAAGCTGCGTGAATGCCGCTGCATCGGCAATGGCGAGATCGGCAAGCATCTTGCGGTTGACCTCGACCCCTGCATTCGTCAGACCCGCGATAAAGCGGCTGTACGAAATGCCGTTCGCACGCGCTGCTGCATTGATGCGTGCGATCCAGAGACGACGGAACGTGCCCTTCTTTGCACGACGGTCACGGCGCGCATAGTAGAGCGCCTTCATGACGGTCTCGTTTGCCTTCTTGAACTGCTTGCTGCGCGAGCCGCGATAGCCCTTGGCAAGCTTCAAAATCTTCTTATGACGACGGTGTGCCGTAACACCGCTCTTTACTCTTGGCATAGCAATTCCTCCTGTTTCCTACCCACGTAGGGTTCTCTTCCTTGCCCCGTTTATGCGTAGGGGAGCATCTTGCGGATGCGCTTGTAGTCCGAGTTGTCGGCAAGTGCTGCCTTGCGCAGGTTGCGCTTGCGTTTCGGCGTCTTCTTCTCCAGAATATGTCTCTTGTACGCCTTGTTGCGGCGGAACTCTCCGCTCCCTGTTACGGTAAAGCGCTTTGCTGCAGCGCGGCGCGTTTTAATCTTCGGCATCGCCATTTCCTCCTTTATCTTCCTGCTTCGCGGGTTTTGCCGCCTTGGCGGGCTTCTGCACCTTCGGCGAAAGAATCATCGTCATATTCTTTCCCTCGAGCTTCGCACCGCGTTCGATCGACACGAGATCGCCCAGCCGCTCGGAGACGCGGTCGAGAACCACGCGCCCGAGTTCCGGATGGGAGAGCTCACGCCCACGGAACATGATCGTCACCTTGACCTTGTTGCCCTCTTCGACGAAGCGGAGTGCATTCTTCAGCTTGACATTGAAGTCGTGCTCGTCGATGTTCGGACGCAGCTTGACCTCCTTGATGCTGATGGTCTTTTGCTTCTTCTTCGCTTCTTTCTCACGTTTCTGCTGCTCATAGCGGAACTTTCCAAAGTCCATGATGCGGCAGACGGGCGGCTTCGCCTTCGGCGCCACCTCGACCAGGTCGAGATGCTGCTCCTCCGCCATGCGAAGGGCATCGCGCGTCAGCATAATGCCAAGCTGTTCCCCCTCCGCACTGGTGACACGCACCTCACGGATATGGATTTCCTCATTGATTCGCAAAGATTCCCTGCTTATGGCAAGAACACCTCCTGGTACGGATGCGCAAGATTACGCCATCCGGCAATAGAAAAGGGCGGCATAAAGCCACCCTGATACACTCTCTCATGCAACCCGTCGGTCATCTGTGCCCGCAGGTGAGAAGCGGTGGCTTCTGCTTTCAACGAGAGATATACTACCACAGATCGGCATATCCTGTCAATACTCCAGTGCACGCGTCGCAATTTTTTCCTGTACGAGCGCGATAAAGTCCGCGACGGGCAGGACTGTGCTGTCCTTCTCTCCATACTTGCGGAAGGCGACTGTGCCGCTCTCCATCTCCTGATCGCCGACCACCAGCGTGTACGGCGTCTTCTTGACCTGGCTCTCACGGATCTTGTAGCCCGTCTTTTCGTTGCGTGCATCCACCTCGACACGGAGACCGAGGTCGAACATCTTCTTATACAGTTCCTCCGCGTATGCGGCATGACGCTCCGTGATCGGCAGGATACGTACCTGCACGGGAGCCATCCACACGGGGAATGCACCTGCATAGTTCTCGATCAGGATACCGATAAAGCGCTCAATCGAGCCATAGACCACGCGATGCAGCATGACGGGACGATGCTTTTCGCCGTCCTCACCGACATAGGTGAGATCGAACTTCTCGGGCAGACTCATATCGAGCTGGATCGTGCCGCACTGCCACGTACGTCCGATGGAGTCGCGCAGGTGGAAATCGATCTTCGGGCCGTAAAACGCGCCGTCTCCCTCGTTGACAACATAGTCCAAGCCACGATTGTCCAGTGCCTTCTGCAGGCCATTCGTCGCCATCTCCCACATCTCATCCGTCCCCATCGAGTCCTCGGGGCGCGTCGAGAGCTCTGCCTTGTACGTCAGTCCGAACGTGCGGTAGACCTCGTCGAAGAGGTCAATCGTATGCTGGATCTCACCCTCGATCTGATCGGGGGTCACAAAGAGATGCGCATCATCCTGCGTGAAGTTGCGGACGCGGAAAAGCCCGTGCAGAGCACCCGAAAGCTCATGCCGATGGACGAGTCCCAGCTCTGCAAGACGCAGCGGCAGATCACGGTAGCTGTGCAGCTGGGAACGATAGACGAGCATGCAGCCGGGGCAGTTCATCGGCTTGATTGCATAGTCCTCTTCGTCGATCTCCGTGGTATACATATTCTCGCGATAGTGGAACCAATGCCCCGAGGTCTCCCAGAGCTTACGGCTGAGGATCACAGGCGTGCTGATCTCCTGATAGCCGTAGCGGCGATGTACCTCGCGCCAATAGTCGAGCAACGCGTTGCGCAGTGCCATGCCGTTCGGATGGAAGAATGGGAAGCCCGGCCCCTCCTCGTGCAGGCTGAAGAGATCCAGTTCTCTGCCGAGTTTTCGGTGGTCGCGCTTTGCCGCCTCCTCCAGCATGTGCAGGTAGGAATCGAGTTCTTCCTGCTTCTCAAACGCCGTGCCATAGATGCGCTGCAGCATCTTGTTCTTCTCACTGCCGCGCCAGTATGCACCTGCGACACTCTGCAGCTTAAATGCCTTGACCTTGCCCGTCGAGATGACGTGCGGGCCTGCGCAGAGGTCGGTGAACTCGCCCTGCGTATAGAGGGAGATCACCTCGTCCTCGGGCAGATCCTCAATCAGCTCCACCTTATAGTTCTCACCCTTCTCACGGAAGAGTGCAATCGCCTCTGCACGGGGAATCTCGCGGCGGACAAGCGGGAGGTTCTCCTTGACGATCTTCTTCATTTCCTTTTCGATGTCACGAAGATCGGCATCCGTCAGCTGGTGCTCCATGTCGAAATCGTAGTAGAAGCCGTTCTCGATCGCAGGTCCGATCGCAAGCTGCACGTGGCTCTCCGGATACAGGCGTTTCACCGCCTGCGCCATAACGTGCGCCGCCGTATGGCGCAGGGCATGGCGGCCGCCCTCATCATCAAAGGTCAGCACGCACAGTGCAGCATCCTTCGTGACCGGCGTCGTCAGATCGACAACCTCGCCGTCGAGGCTCGCCGCGAGTGCTTTTTTCGCCAAGGAGTTGCTCATGCCCTTGACGACGTCCCAGTATGCTCGTCCCTGCCTCTGCCTCGCGAACGGAGCCATCCGGCAGTGTCAGCTTTATCATAAAATGCTCTCCCTTCAAAATATACAAAAGCCCTGTCCCTGTGGGATAGGAAATCCATCCTCTCGGGGACAAGGCGACAGGAAGCACTGCGATTTCGTACTCCCACAAGTTTCCACCCTAATTGGTAAAATTATTATAAGGCGGTCAATTCTCTGTGTCAAGGGATTTGTGTTCTGCCATCGCCTGCAGCTGCTCCGATGGAGCAATCACGGGGATGCGAAGATGTCTCCCCGCATGGATTGTGCCGTCGGGCGGCAGATCGTTCACCTCGATGATTGCTTCCTCGAGATCCTTTGCCGTGGATTCTTTTGCCGAGTAGGTCTGTGCAATCGACCAGACGCTCTCCCCGTGTGCTACGGACACCTCCACAAAGTCCGCCGAGCGCAGATAGGGATTCGTCAGATGCAGGGCAGAAATTCCCATCCAGACGAGCGCGATTACGCCGAAGAGAAGTCCGACGCGCTTCTTATTCACTGTTCTGCGTGTTTTTCTGCGTCTCATATCCATACCTCCGAACACTCATATCGCATATATAGGAAGCACTGATAAACTCAGCACCGCCGTCTTAGTACATCTTTTTCGCCCTGTCTGTGTCGACAAATCCTCCACATAGCCTCTGCTATGCGTCCGGTTTGTCTCCTTGACAGGACAAAAAATCTGCACCAATCCGACGGACTTCATTTTATCAGCGATTCCTATATTCTCAAAACCTCTGTTCGTATATAAGATAACACAGAAAGGGTGTTCGGTCAAGTATTTTCGAACGCATCTTTGCAAAAAATTTGGGAAGCACTGATAAAATGAGGTCTGCCAGATTGGCGTAGATTTTTTCGTCCGAACGAGGTGGAAAACCGGACGCAGAGTGGTGCTCTGTGGAGGATTTTTTCCGCCGAAGTGCGGGCAAAAAGATGCGTCAAGATGGTGTACCGAGTATCAGTGCTTCCTTTGTTCGCAGAACGTATTTTTGCAAAAAGAGATGCTGCACATCGTACAACATCTCTTTTGCAAATACAGATAAACTCAGTACTATTTAGTCAAATTTTACCGCTCGATCCATTTGCGCCGCAGGATGCTCCGCTTCCTGCGGGCGACGCTCCTTTGCCACGGCAAGCATCAATTTCAGCCGGTTGAGCTGGTTGACCTCACTCGAGCCCGCATCGCAGTCAATCGCCGTGATGTTCGCGCCGTGATACGCCTTGCGCAGGTCGTGCATGACGCCCTTGCCCGTAATGTGATTCGGCAGGCAGCCGAACGGCTGCAGGCAGACGACGTTGGGAACGCCCTCCTCGATGAGCTTGACCATCTCGCCCGTGAGGAACCACCCCTCCCCCGCCATGTTGCCGAGGCTGACGTGGCGCGCCGCAAGCTCCGCCGTATGGTCAATGGACTGCGGCGGACGGAAGTGACGGCTCTCCTTCAGAGCCTTGCGCATCGGTGCGCGGAAGAACTCGATCACCTTGATGAACATACGTCCATAGAGACGATCCTTGTACGAGCCCGCGAGCAGCTTGTGCTGTGCAATCGGGTCGTAGGCGGAATACAGGAAGAAGTCGACGAAGTCGGGCATCACGACCTCTGCCCCCTCCCCCATCAGCACCTTTTCGATGTCGTTGTTTGCGACGGGGTGGTACTTGACGAGGATTTCGCCGACAATGCCGACCTTCGGTTTCCACAAGGTCTCGTCGATGGGGATATGGTCAAAGTCGCGCACGATGTCCTTCACCATGCGGCGGAACTTGAAGATGCTGCCGTGCAGCAGCTCCTCCTTTGCGCGCGCCATCCATTTCTCATACGCCGCCTGCGTACTCCCCTTGACCAGCTCGTACGGCATCATGCGGTTGCGCACGTTCATCAGGAGATCGCCGTAGATTGCCGCCTTGATGGCGTCGACCATCATCTCGCGGTTAAAGGCAAAGGAATCCGTCTCCTCAGGGCAGACCGCGCACGGCAAAGACGGCGACGTTCGGGAAGCCCGCGTCACGCAGCGCCTTGCGCAGGACACCGAGGTAGTTGGTCGCACGGCATGCACCGCAGGTCTGAAAGAGTGCAATGCTCGTGTGATCGGGATCGCACAGCCCCGCCTTCAGTGCGGCGAGGAGCTGTCCGATGACGACGATGGCAGGGTAGCACATATCATTGTGCACATAGCGCAGACCGAGGTCAATGGCCGCTTTGTCCGGCATCGGCGGAATGACGACGTTATAGCCGTGCTTTCTCATCGTCGTACGGAACAGATCAAAGTGAATCGGTGCCATCTGCGGGGCGAGAATCGTATGCGTCTTCCGACAGTCCTCGGTAAAGCGCGGACGCTCGATGACGGGTGCATCGTGGTAGACGGGCATCTCCCGCCGCGCAAGTGCGGCGATCAGCGAGCGCAGACGAATGCGCGCCGCACCGAGGTTCGACACCTCGTCGAGCTTGATCATCGTGTAGATGCGCTCATGTGACTCGAGGATCTCACGCACCTCCGTCGTTGTGAGTGCATCGAGCCCGCAGCCGAAGGAGCTCAGCTGGATCAGCGTCACATTCGGATGCTCCGCAACGAACTGTGCTGCATGGTAAAGGCGTGCATGATAGCTCCACTGGTTGACGACCTGCAGACGCCGTTTGCTGACCGGCATGTGGTACACCGCATCCTCAGAGAGAATCGGCAGCTTATAGGACTGGATCATCTCGGGGATGCCGTGATTGATCTCGGGGTCGATGTGATACGGCCGTCCCGCAAGCAGGATGGCGTGCTCGCCCGTCTTTTCAATACGATCCAGGATCTGCTGTCCGTAGTCACGAACATCCTGCCGGTACTGCTCAATCTCGGCGTAACCAGCATCAACCGCCGCGGTGATCTCCGACCCTGCTGATGCCCTCAGCTTTGCCGAACTCCTCCACCAGACGCTCGATCATGCGCTTGCGGTCATTGATGGGCAGGAATGGCTGCAGGAAGCGGATGTGCTTCTCGCGCAGGACATCCATGTTGATGCGGATGTTCTCCGCATAGGATGCGACGATCGGGCAGTTGTAGTTGTTCGCCGACGGGTCGGTCTTGTCCTCCATGTTGTGCGGTTCGCACGGATAGAAGATCGTATCGACGCCCTTTTCGATGAGGTCGGCAATATGCCCGTGGGCGAGCTTTGCCGGGTAGCAGAGCGAGTCTGACGGAACGGTCGCCATGCCCTTGTAGAAGAGCTGCGGCGAGGATTTGCCCGAGAGAACGACACCGTAACCGAGCCGATCAAAGAAGGTGAACCAGAACGGGTAGTCCTCGTACATATTGAGTGTGCGCGGGATACCGATGCGTCCGCGGCGCGGCTCATCCGGCGACTTGTAGTGCTTGAAGAGACGGCGATACTTGAACTTATAGATATTCGGCGTCTCGTCCGCCGCCTTCTCGCCGCCGATGCCGCGCTCACAGCGGTTGCCCGTAAAGTAACGCTCCCCGTTCGGGAACTGCTGCATCGTAATGAGGCACTTGTTGCCGCATTTTCCGCAGCGGTAGGTGCTCGTCTTGGCAGAAAACGTGCCCAGCTCCTCCGCGCCCAGCAGGGAGGAGTGCTCCGTCCCTGCCTCCATCGCAAGGATCGCCGCGCCGTATGCGCCCATCAGCCCTGCGATGTCAGGACGGATGACGTGCTTGCCGAGCAGGTTCTCGATGGAGCGCAGGACAGCATCGTTGTAGAACGTCCCGCCCTGCACGACGATGTGGTCGCCCGAGGGCATGAACATCCTTTAGCTGCATGACCTTAAAAAGGGCGTTCTTCACGACCGAAAGAGCGATACCCGCCGAGATGTCGGCGACCTCCGCCCCCTCCTTCTGCGCCTGCTTGACCTTGGAGTTCATAAAAACGGTGCAGCGCGTGCCGAGGTCAACGGGTGCCTTTGCGTCAATCGCCTTGCCCGCGAACTCCGCCGGCGTCATGTGCAGCCCCTCGGCAAAGTTCTGGATGAAAGGAGCCGCAGCCCGCCGAACACGCCTCGTTGAGCGTGATGTTGCCGACGCTGCCGTTCTGGACGAAGAAGCACTTCATGTCCTGTCCGCCGATGTCGAGCACAAAGCTCACCTCAGGGCAGAACTCCTGTGCTGCGCGCAGGTGGGCAAAGGTCTCCACCTCACCGCCGTCCGCATGGAGTGCCGCCTTGACAATCGCCTCGCCGTAGCCCGTCGTCACAGCGCCTGCGATGTGACAGCCCGCTGGCATCACAGCATAGAAGTCCCGCAGTGCCTCGATGACCGAGCGCAGCGGCGAGCCCTGATTGCTGCCGTAATAGGTGTGAAGCAGTTCCTTGTCTTTTTCCAATGGCGACGAGCTTCGTCGTCGTCGATCCTGCATCGATGCCGATCCAGACCGGACCGCGATAGGACGAAAAAGTCACCGCGCCGCACGCGATCGCGATCGTGTCGCTCCTTGAATGCAGCATAATCCGCCGCATCCTTAAAGAGCACGAAGTCCGCCGTGCGCGTTTCCGCTGCCGCAGCTGCCTCCGCACGTGCAATACACGCCTCCATCTCCCGCATATCGGTTGCCTTGGCATCATCGGAGAGCGCCGCGCCGACCGCGACGAAATAATTGCCATAATCCACATTGACGACGTGATCCTCGTCAAGTTTCAACGTCTCGATAAAACGTCGTTTCAGTTCCGGGAGAAAGTGAAGCGGTCCGCCGAGAAAGGCGACCTTGCCCTCAATGGGGACGCCCCTGCGCGAGGTTGCCGATGGTCTGATTGACCACCGCCTGAAAGATCGAAAGCGCAATATCCGCCTTCTCTGCGCCGTCATTCATCAGTGCTTGGACATCCGTCTTAGCAAAGACACCGCAGCGCGAGGCGATGGCATAGACGCGCTTTCCCTTTTCGGCAAGTGCATTCAGACCGATTGGATCGGTCGACAGCAGGGATGCCATGTGATCGATAAAGGAGCCCTGTACCGCCCGCGCAGACACCGTTCATGCGCTGCTCCGGCGCATCGCCGAAGTACGTGATCTTAGCGTCCTCGCCGCCGAGCTCGACTGCCGTCGAGGTATCGGGAATGAGCCGCCGCACAGCTGAGGCGCACGCGACAACCTCCTGCACAAAGGGCAGTCCGATGCGCTGCGCGATGACCCATGCCTGCCGACCCCGTCAGAGCAAACGAGAACTTCGACTCACCGACGACATCGCGCAGCTGGCTCAGGTTCTCCTGCAGCGCCTTGCCGATCTCTGAGAAATGCCGCGCGTAATTCTTATACAGAATTTCGTGCTGTTCCCCCATAACGACCAGCTTGATTGTCGTCGAGCCGACATCTACACCGACGCGAAATGGTAATTCCACTATTACACCACCCATCATTTTCCATAGGAAAACGAGGGACATGTCCCTCTTTCCCTTCATTCTGTATTAAATAGGAAAGCCCTTCTCAAGGCTTCCCTATTTTAACGTATTTCATAAAGAGATGCAAGCACAGACATCACAGCTCACGGCATTCTGTCGCGCTGTCCCGTCAGATATTGTACGGGGCGATGAGTTTCTTGAAGTAGGTGCGCGCCTTCAGGAGGGCGCGGATGAGCGGCTCCATCAGTTTTCGGCTGGCGAATGACAGCGCGGATGAGCGACTTGCGCAGGAGGCGATACTCGGCGTCGAAGTCGCGCAGCGCATCCTCCATCTCTGCCTCGATGGAGACGGTGGGACTGTTCGACGGGATCAGAACGGCACTCCGCCCCTGAATCGTTACGAGATCGCCGAGGAACGGCGCGTAGACTTCGAGTCCGAGTTCCTCCTGAATACGCTCCTTCAGTGCCTCCTGTGCCTGCCCTTCGCCGTGTACCAGAAACACCTTTGCGGGACGCGGCGCGGTGACTGCACGCATCCACTCCACGGTCTGCACCGCATCCGCATGGGCGGAGAAGCCGTCGAGCACCTCGATCTTTTGCCTTGACGGCGATCTCCTCACCGAGGACGCGCACGCGCTTGATGCCGTCCACCAGCCGTCGCCCGAGACTCCCCTCTGCCTGATAGCCGACGAAGAGCACCGTCGACTCCGGCCGCCAGAGATTATGCTTCAGGTGATGGAGCACGCGCCCCGCGTCCGCCATCCCCGAGGCGGAGAGAATGATCGCCGAGCCTTCCGCCGAGTTGAGCGCACGTGACTCTGCCGCCGTCTCGGCGATGCGCACCTGCGGAAACGCCGGAATCATGCCTTCATGTCCGAAGAACGCAATCGTCTCCTCGTCGAACTCCTCGTAGTTTTTGAGAAAGACACGCGTTGCCTGAATCGCGAGAGGACTGTCGATGATGATCGGGATGTCGTCGTCGAGACGTCCCTCCTTCCACAGATTGTAGAAGTAATAGAGGAGCGTCTGTGTCCGCCCGACGGCAAAGGACGGGATGATGACGTTGCCGCCGCGGTCCATCGTGTCGCGGATGACCTCGAGGAGTGCCGTCTCCTTGTCATAGTCGCGATGAATGCGGTCACCATAGGTGGACTCGACGATGAGGAAGTCCGCCCCCGTGATCTGCTCCGGGTCGCGCAGGATCGGCTGATGCGGCTGTCCAAGATCGCCCGAAAAAACCAGTTTGGACTCCTGCATCCCCTCACGCACCACAATTTCGAGGATCGCCGAGCCGAGGATATGACCCGCATCACGGAACGTGACGGTGACATTCCCCAGATCCACTGTCTCCTGATAGGGTACAGGTGTAAAGTGTTCCAGTGCCGCAAAGACATCTGCCTGTGTGTAGAGCGGTGTGATTGGTTCCTCGCTGCGTCGTGCATTCTTGCGGTTCAGCATCTCCGCGTCGCTCTCTTGGATATGCGCCGAGTCCGGCAGCATGATGCGCACGAGGTCACAGGTGGCACGCGTGGCGTAGACGTTGCCCACAAAGCCCTCACGCACGAGACGCGGAATCCGCCCGCAGTGATCGATGTGCGCGTGGGTCAGAAAAACCGCGTCGATCTCAGCAGGGTTGAACGGGAATGGCTCATAGTTCATCTCGCGTAGGCGACGCGTTCCCTGATACATACCGCAGTCCACCAGATACTTGTGGTCGCCCGTATGAATCAGAAAGCACGAGCCCGTAACGACATGTGCTGCCCCTAAAAATTCCAGTCGCATCCGTCATCCGTCCTTCCTACATTTCACTCGTATATATACGTATAAGATTCGGAATCAATCGAAAAAATCCTGCAATTATCCGTGATTCCCTTGATTTTTTGCTTCATCCTGCTACACTGAGGGTGTATGAAGGAGAATGGAGGAAATGCTATGAAAAAAATTGGATTCATCGGACTTGGCATCATGGGCGCAGCGATGGCAGGGCATCTCATCGATGCGGGCTATGAGCTCAGCGTCTACAACCGCACGAAAAGCAAGGCAGAGCCTCTCCTTGCGCGCGGCGCACGTTACTGTGAAAGCCCGGGCAAGTGCGCGGCGGGACAGGATGCTGTCATCACCATCGTCGGTTACCCGAAGGACGTGGAGGAGATCTACCTCGGTGCTGACGGTATCCTCGACAACCTAGCCCCCGGTGCATACGTCGCCGATATGACGACCTCCTCCCCCTCGCTCGCCGTCCGCATCTATGAGGAGGCAAAAAAACGCGGTATCCATGCCCTCGATGCCCCTGTCACGGGAGGAGATATGGGAGCGCAAAACGCCACACTGAACATTTTTGGTCGGCGGCGACGAGGACGCATTCCCACGCCATGCAGCCCCATCTTTGCCGCGATGGGCAAAAACATCGTCTATGAGGGTGCTGCGGGCGCGGGACAAAAGACCAAGGCGGCGAATCAGATCGCCATTGCGGGGACGCTCGCAGGTGCCTGTGAGGCATTTGCCTACGCGCGCGCCGCAGGGCTTGATCCCGAGAAGGTGTTTTCCTCCATCTCGGGCGGTGCGGCCGCGAGCTTTCAGATGAGCAATATGATCCGCAAGGCACTCGATGGAGACTTCGCCCCCGGGTTCATGATCAAAGCATTTCGTCAAGGATATGAATATCGGTGCCGAGACGAGCCAGGGAATACGGCATCGACCTCCCCGTGCTCGAGCAGGTACTGCGTGAGGCGCGTTCCCTAGAGGCGAACGGCGGCGGTACAGAGGGACACAGAGTCTGTTGAAGTACTATGAATAACGAAAAATCTGGCTGATTTAAGGAATGGTTTTATTGCTATTTCCTAAAAATGACAGCAAAAAGCCCCGCCAAACGGCGGGGCTTTTCAGTATTCTGCTATCGAAATAGTGGCTTAGTAGTTACGAACAAGCTGCTGGAAGAACGACTGCGGATGCTCGCAGACCGGGCACTTTGCCGGTGCCTGCGGGCTCTCGCAGACATAGCCGCAGTTCAGGCACTGCCAGATGATCTTCTCATCGCGGCGGAACACCTTGCCCTCTTCCACATTCGAGAGGAGGATCTTATAGCGCTCATCATGCTCCTGCTCGATCTTGCCAACTGCGTCGAAGAGGCGGGCAATCTTATCGAAGCCCTCTTCGCGCGCCACACGGGCAAACTCGGGATACATGCTCGTCCACTCGCCATGCTCGCCGGCAGCGGCATCGGCAAGGTTTTCCTTTGTGTCGCCGACACCGTGTACGAGCTTGAACCAGATCTTGGCATGTGCCTTCTCGTTGCGCGCCGTCTCGTTAAAGATGTCCGAGATCTGCTGATAGCCATCCTTCTGCGCCTGCGAAGCGTAGTAGAGGTACTTCGTATGTGCCTGCGACTCACCCGCAAACGCTGCCCAGAGGTTCTTTTCTGTCTGTGATCCCTTTAGTTCCATCATGTTTCTCCTTCCACAAATACACAATACACATATATTACATCTATCAAAAGTGCCATTCTGCACCCTGCTCAGAGGCGCAGCATATTAGGGAATCGGTATTTCCCTTAGGGAATCGCTGATTCCTTAGGCACGACTGACCAAAATATCGGCAATCTCATCGATATTCTTCCTGCCGAAGAAAAGCTCCTCCCCCACAATAACGCAGGGAACGCTCATGACATTATACTTTTTTTCTTCAGGTCAGGGAAATAGCGAATGTCATAAATATCGGCACGCACATCCGCACGCTCCGCCGCAATCCGCTGCACGGCAGTGACCACATCGGGACACATCGTGCAGGAGAGAGACATGAGTACCTTGACATCGGCGGGTGCTGTAATCTGTGCGATCTTCTCGCGCGTCTCAGGGCGAATTTCCTGTCCCGGCCCTGCGACATTGTAGAGGGCGAGAATAAATGAGTTGAACTCATGTCCGCCCGGAACGGCGTGGTAGACGATCCCACTCGGCGTACCGTCTGCGTACAGAATGGAAATCCCCGGCTCCTCGCCGGACTCTATCGCGGTCTCCGTACAGATCACCTTGGGCGACAGCTCCGCGAACTCATCCATAAAGCCGCGCAGCTCGGCCGAAAGTGCGCTGTTGTCAAAGCGACCGACCAAGCGAACCGTGGCGGCAAATTTATCAAAGACGGGCAGCAGCTGCTCACGCAGCTCCTCGGAGATGAAACCTTCCTCCTCATCACCGACAGCCGACTTCTTCTCGATGGAGGCCTTGCGCTGCTCAAAACGCTTCGGATCCACACCGGAGCGCGGAAACGAGGGCAGCTTCAGGCGGTCGTGGACTGCTGCCGCATGGCGCTCCGCCGAGACGGCACTGACGGCACCGTCGGAGACTGCCGTCACCACCTGACGCAGGGACTTGATGCAGACATCGCCGGCAGCAAAGACGCCCTTGATATTCGTCTCCTTGTCCTCGTTCGTGATGATGTAGTTTTGCTCATTGAGATCGATCAGCCCACGAAACAGCTCCGTATTCGGTACGTAGCCGGCAAAGACAAAGACGCCAAAGGTCTCCCCCTCTTCCGCCATGTGATGTTCGATCTCCCCCGTCGCGTTGTTGCGAAAGTCTGCATAGGAGATCATTGTATCGCCGCCGACACGCTCCACCACGGTATTGAAGCGGACGCTGATGTTTTCGTAATCCGCGAGCGCATCCACCATCGTCTGCGGTGCACGGAATTTGTCCCCGCGCACAATTATCGTAACCGTACGCCCATAGCGGGAAAGAAAGATGCTCTCCTCAACGGCAGAAAGTCCGCCGCCGATGACGAAGATATCCATCCCCGTGAAGAACTCTGCATCGCAGGTCGCACAGTAGGCGACGCCGCGCCCACGGAACTCTTCCTCACCGGCAAAGCCGATCCGGCGCGGATTCGCTCCCGTCGCGAGAATCACACTCAGCGCCTGTACGGCACCAGCTGTCGTCTCTATTTCCTTGATGTCCTGATCCAGCTTCAGTCCCGTGACCTCGGCACTGATGAATTCCGCCCCGAAGCCACGCGCCTGATGTTCCATCTGCGCTGCGAGCTCGGTGCCGCTCACGCGTCCTGTCCCGGGATAGTTGACCACATCGGCAGTGATGGTGATCTGCCCACCGATCTTCTCCTTTTCGATGACAAGCACCTTGCACTTCGCGCGCGCCAGATAGATCGCGGCAGACAGTCCTGCGGGACCGCCGCCGACAATCACGGCATCATACATATTTTCCACAAAACCGCCTCTTTTCCACCTCATAGGAAAAAGCACCTCACGAGCGCTCTCGCGAAGTGCCCCACTCCATACGCTTAGAGTTTGCCGACAAGATCAAAGCTGGGCTTCAGCGTCTTTTCGCCCGGCTTCCAACGTGCGGGGCAGACCTCATCGCCATGCTCTGCGACGAACTGCAGTGCCTGCACCTTGCGCAGGAGCTCCTTCGCGTTGCGGCCGACGTTGCCCGCACTCACCTCATAGGAGACGATCTTGCCCTCGGGGTTCACGACAAACGTGCCGCGCTCAGCGCGCCCGTCGTCCTCGATGTAGACGTCGAAATCGCGTGCGAGCTTTGCCGTCGGGTCAGCGAGCATCGGATAGGTGATCTTGCCGACGAGCTCGGAGCTCTCATGCCATGCCTTGTGGACGAAGTGGGAGTCGCAGGAGACACCGAAAATCTCGCAGCCGAGCTTCTGGAACTCTGCATACTCGTCCTGCAGATCGGCAAGCTCCGTCGGGCAGACGAACGTGAAGTCTGCGGGATAGAAGAAGAACACACTCCACTTGCCCTTGAGATCCGCCTTCGTATACTGCGTGAACTCGCCCTGTGCGCCAGCCTTCTTCTGGAAAGCATCTACCTTAAAATCGCTGATTTCCTTGTTGATGAGTGACATGAATATCCTCCTTTGTTGATGGAAACGGCCGTCCGTCATTCGCACGACCATCGTTGTTCTTTTGATGATCACATCATAGCACGGAAGATTTTTCATGTCAATAGAAATTTATACTTTTTAATAATTATTTTTTTGTTTATTTGGGATATGTGACAAGACCCTCTCCCTACTTTTTCCCAGCTGGAATCCAGCTTCCAGCTCACGGGATGGCAGGTGCTGCACTTTTTTGCCGACTGCGGATGATGCATCGAATGGCAGTCCGCACAGTTCTGCGGATTCTCATTGCCCGCCAGATGCACGGGATCATGCGGGTTTTCCTTGCCATAGTACGCCGTCGCCTGTTTGATCCCCTCAAAGGTGTGGCAGGAGAGACACTGCTCATTCGTATAGCCGTACTTCGGCATGGGGGTTCTCATAGTTCCCCGTCACAAAGAGCCAGCCCTCATTCATCTGCTGGAGCAGCGTCGGCTCGTGACAGTCGTGGCAGGTCACGCCCGCATCTGCGTGCTGCTTTCGCGAGCAGATTCCCCTGTGCATAGCTGTCGTACTCGGGCTGCATATTATGACAGCTCACGCAGAACGCAGGGTTCGCACTGACCTGTGAGAGGATGGCGAGTCCGCCAAAGCCACACGCCGCAAGTACGATCACAAACACGAGCAGGGTGCGCGGCTCTTTCCATTTCTGAAACATCTTCATCATTCTCCCCTCCATCAGAGCTGTGCCGTAACATTGCCGACCAGCCGCCCATAGACGAGTGCAAAGGCATGACTGACGCCTGCCGTCACAACGGGATAGTCCCCGACAAAGCGGCCGCCCTGTGTGTTGCCGACGGCATAGAGCCCGGGGATGCCGTGGTACTCTGCATCCAGTACGTTGCCGTCCTCAGGGTTCACCGTCAGCCCACCCATGTTGACGAGGAGTGCGCCGCCGAGCATTTTGCCCGCATAAAACGGCGGGTTCTCAAGGGGAAAGAGGCGCTTCGACGCCTTGCCGAAATCAAGGTCCTGATGCGCATTGGCAAGCTCGTTATAGTGCGCGATCTCCGCCAATATCGTACGCTGGACAGCAGGGCGATCCGGCGCAAAGCGCTGCCGCGAGTTCCTCGATGCTGCCCCGCCTTGATGAGCCCCGGGCGTCTTGTCCAGATCCTCGCGAGAGGTATATGATGTCCGTCCGATCGCCCACTGACAGTCCGGCGGGAGTTTCGGGTTCTCGGCGACAGGGACGCAGTGGTTGACGCTCCCGTGGGAAACGCCCATCGCTCCCCAGCTGCTCCGGCCAGTTGTCATCGAAAGATCTGCCATGCATAGTTGCCGCGCTGACGATAAATGGCACAGGAGAGCTGCTGTCCGCCAATGTCCTCGTTGACGAACCGCTGTCCCATCGTCGTTGAGCAGGAGATAGGCATCGACACCGAGCGGTCCGCCGAGCGTATGGATCATCGGTGCGTGGGGGCCGTCCTCGATCTTGCCGCCAACCCATGCCGCCATCCGATGCCCGTCGCCTGTATTCGTCGGCGTATCCCATGCGTCGCGATTCGGGAAGACGTTCAGATAGTCGACGGCCCACGGAACAAAATACGCCATCATTTCCTTGTTGTTGCCGTAGTCCCCTGTCGCCAGAATCACGGCCTTGCGTGCCGTACACCGGACGATCTTCCCGTGGATGTCCTCGCCGATCACCGCCGTCACGCGTCCGCCGTCCTCCTCGCGGACGAGCTTCTTGGCTCGTGTTGCATAGATGAACTTGCAGCCCTGCGCAAGGCATTTCTCATAGACCAGCGTCAGCAGCGGCTCCTGACTCGGCAGGAGCGTCATGACGGTCGGATAGGTTGGGCTGTTCTCCTCACTGCGATTGTACCCCGATGGGAGCGGATAGTGCATCATCTGCAGGTTGATCTTTGTGCGGTCGAGCTCCGTATCCGTCTCCTTCATCACGTGGACGGCAGGCGCGAGGTCGAGCATCCAGTCAAAGTCCTCACCGCTGTGCTCCGCCCAGTAGTTCCACATGCGCTGATCGGCACGGTAGCCCATCTGCTTCATATTTTCGAGAATGGCGGCGTTCTTGTCAAAGCTGATGCCCAGCTCCCGCTGATAACGGTTGCCGATCGTGCCGAACTGTCCGCTGCGGCACTGCCATGTGCTGGCCCGCTCCATGACAAGAACAGACGCACCGTGCTCCGATGCTGCACGCGCCGCCGTCAGGCCCGCAAGGCCCTGCGCCGACAATGACAATGTCCGCACTGTACGTATCGCTGATTTTCTCCGCCGGAATCTCCGGTGCTGCCCCGAGCCATGCGGGCGGCGGCGGTGGTCCTGCCGACGGTTTGGGCGGGATGAGGTGATCGTTGGGATTTCGCGGCGCAGCCCGTCAGCAGTGTCGGTGCGGCGACAAGCCCTCCCAGTGCAAGTGCGCTCCCCTTGAGAAAGTTTCGGCGGCTCAGTTCCGCGTTCTCCTTCATGGTATCCACTCCCTTCGCCCTCATTATAATGCGGTACATGAATAAACACAAGCTAGTATAATATAGAGAAAACTTATATAAAAAGACACGAAAGCCGAAAGCTCTCGTGCCTCTGATCCATTTCACAGTCTCATCTTAAAGTCGTCATAGCCGAAGCTGCGCACAACGTCCCATTCTCCCTGTGAGGAAACGGCGATGATATGCGGCAGCGGCATCCCGTTGAACGTATTGTTCTTGACCATGGTATAGATTGCCATATCGCCGAATACGACGCGGTCGCCGATGCGCAGAGGAGCATCAAACGAATAGGTTCCAATCGTGTCGCCCGCCAGACAAGTCGGCCCTGCCAAGGTGTACGTATGTGACTTCTCCCCGCTTCACCCGCGCCGACGACGGGCGGGCGGTAAGGCATCTCGATGACATCGGGCATGTGGCAGGCGGCGGAGGTGCTTAGAATCACGTTCCCGCCCGCCTGCACGTCGAGCACCTCGGAGACGAGAAAGCCCGCATTCAGCGCGACTGCCTCACCCGGCTCGAGATAGACCGCCACATGATATTTTTCCTGTACGCGGCGAATCAGCTTCTTGAGCAGGGAAATATCGTAGCCCTCACGCGTGATATGATGACCGCCGCCGAAGTTCAGCCACTTCATCCCATGGAGGTACTTCCCGAACTTTTCCTCCACGGCATCAAGCGTCTTTGCAAGTGCATCCGCCCCCTGCTCACAGAGCGTATGAAAGTGCAGGCCGTCGAGCCCCGCGAGAAGATCGGGACGAAAATCCGCAATCTTTACGCCAAGGCGTGACCCCGGTGCACACGGATCGTAGATGGCATGATCCTGCGTCGAGCACTCGGGGTTGATGCGCATCCCGCAGGACGCACCGTGCAGACGTGCCACGGTACCGAACCGTTCCCACTGGGAAAACGAATTAAAGATGATATGATCGCAGATCGACGCGAGCTGCTCAATCTCCTCATCCTCGTAGGCGGGCTTAAAAACGTGGTTTTCTTTGCCCATCTCCTCCTGCGAGACGCGCTTCATAGATGCCGCTCGCTGTCGTCCCTGCCAGATAGCGCCCAATCAGCGGATAGTAGTGATACATGGAGAAGCACTTTTGTGCGAGGAGAATCGTTGCTCCCGTATCCTCTGCGACCTCGGCAAGGACTTTGAGGTTCTTCTCCAAAAGCTCCTCATAGACGAGATAGGACGGCGTGGGAACCTCGTTCCACTCCGCACGCCATGCATTCGCCGCCATCAGTCCACCAGCACGGGGTCATGGCTCTCCTGCCACGGCAGTCCCCACCGATTCAGCGCATCCATGAACGGATCCGGATCGAACTCCTCGACGTTAAAGACGCCGGGTTTCCGCCACTTCCCTGTCATGACCATCATCGCGCCGATCATCGCAGGCACGCCCGTGGTATAGGCGACTGCCTGCGAGCCGACCTCGGCGTAGCATTTCTCATGGTCGCAGACATTGTAAAGATAGTAGTTCTTCTCTGCACCGTCCTTCTTCCCACGGAAGATGCAGCCGATGTTCGTCTTCCCCTTCGTCCGTGGGCCAAGGCTCGCAGGATCGGGCAGGACGGCCTTCAGGAACTGGAGCGGGATGATCTGCTTCCCCTCAAAGTCAATCGGCTCGATCGAGGTCATGCCGACATTCTCGAGACAGCGCAGGTGCGTCAGATAGCTCTCGCCGAACGTCATAAAGAAGCGGATGCGCCTGATCCCCTTGATGTTCTTCGCGAGGGACTCCAGCTCCTCGTGATGGAGGAGGTACATATCCTTTTTGCCGACTTCGGCGAAGTCGTAGACGCGCTTGATCTCCATCGGCTTCGTCTCAACCCACGCACCGTTCTCCCAATAGCTGCCGTTTGCCGATACCTCGCGGATGTTGATCTCCGGATTGAAATTCGTCGCAAAGGGGTAGCCATGGTCGCCGCCGTTGCAGTCGAGGATGTCGATGTAGTTGATCTCGTCGAATTCATGCTTCATCGCATAGGCACTGAAAACGCCCGTCACCCCGGGGTCAAAGCCCGACCCGAGGAGAGCCGTCAGCCCTGCCGCACGGAAGCGGTCAGCATACGCCCACTGCCAGCTGTACTCAAACTTCGCCGTATCCTCCGGCTCGTAGTTCGCCGTATCCACATAGTGAACGCCCGCAGCAAGACATGCATCCATGATGTGCAGATCCTGATACGGGAGTGCCAGATTCAGCACGACGTCAGGAGCAAAATCCTTGATGAGTGCCGTCAGGGCAGGTACATCGTCTGCATCTACGGCAGCGGTGTGAATCTTCGTTTTACCGCCATCCAGTTTTGCCTTCAGCGCATCACATTTTGATTTCGTACGCGAGGCGATGAGGATCTCCTCAAACACCTCGGGATTCTGACAGCATTTATGCACGGCAACGCTCGCCACGCCACCCGCACCGATAATCATCGCTTTTCCCATGAAAACGCCTCCTTTTATGGTTCTATCATACAACAGGAAAGGAGCCACTGCAAGAGCAGTGACTCCCTCTTACACAGCCATCCGTTTTGATGAGCTCTATGGAAGCACTGATAAATTCGGTACAACCATCTTGACGCATCTTTTTGTCCGCACTTCGGCGGAAAATCCTCCACAGAGCACCACTCTGCGTCCGGTTTTTCCACCTCGTTCGGACGAAAAATCTACGCCAATCTGGCAGACCTCATTTTATCAGTGTTTCCCTATAACTAAACTTCTTGGTCTCCTCCGCCAGTTCCTCGGCAAGCCCCGAGAGACGGCGCGACGCAGCAGCGATCTCCTGCGTGGAGGCGGACTGTTCCTCGGTCGCCGCAGAGACACTCTGACTGCTGTCCGCACTTGCTGTACTGATCTTTTGGATCTCGTCGATCTGGGCGCGTACGGTCTGCGTCTCGGTCTCCATCTGACGGATGCCGGACGTAATCCCCTCGATCCCGTCGCCGAGCTGCTGAATCGCCGCAGCAATCGACTGGAACACCTCATCTGCCGTGCGCACGGAGGTGAGGCCGTGTCCAACGTACTCATTGCCGCGCTTGCCCGCCTCAACAGCGCGTTCCATATCCGCCTGCACGGACGTCATGATCTCAGAGATCTTCTTTGAGAACTCACCCGATTCCTCGGCAAGCTTTCTGACCTCCTCGGCGACGACCGCAAAGCCGCGCCCATGCTCGCCTGCACGCGCAGCTTCGATGGCGGCATTGAGTGCAAGCAGATTTGTCTGCTCTGCAATGCTGCCGATGACCTCAACGCTCTTGCTGATCTCCTCCGAGCCCTTGCCGAGTGCTGCAATCGCGGCATCGACCGTCTCCGAGCCCGTCTTGATCTGCTCCATGTAGTTCACGACTTCATCGATGGAGCTACGCCCCTCGCGTACGCGCTCGACGGTATGCTGCGACACTTCGGCAACGGCATCCGCCTGTTTCGCCATATCGGCTGCATGCCCGGATATCGACATCGCCGCTCCTGCCACCGAGGTGGACGAGGTGGACTGTCGCTCGATCCCCTCGGCGATCTCGGCAATCGACGCAGCGACATGGTTGGATGCCTCCGCCGTCTGATGGGATGCCTCCGTGAGCCCCTCTGCCGAGTTCGACAGCTCTGCGGCGTTGGACTGGATCTTCTTGATCAGCACGTTGAGCGTATGGCGCATCTGTGCCAAAGCCATCGGAGCTGCCCCATCTCATCCTGCGACGTAATGGTGCGCGGCATCTCGCGCAGGTCGCCACTGTTGATGGTCTCACAGACGCGTACCGCCTTTTTGATGTTGTCTGCAAAGCTATTCGAGATATAGAAGATAACGCCCGAAACAAGGATCACAATGATGAGGGTCAGCCCTGCAAGCACCAGCAGGAGGTCATGGGCATTCGCAAGGATTTCACTGTTCGACGCCTCAGACATGACCACCCAGCGGCGCCCATCGAGATGAATCGGCACAAGAACGCCCGTCATCTCCTCGCCGGACTCACGCTCATAGTGGACGAGCGTCGGCTGATCCTTGTCGAGCATGGACTTAAAGCCATCCACAAGATCCTTTGAGAGCTTGGCACTCGAATTCTCCTTGCTGAAATCCAGCTTGCCAACCTGTGCCTCCTCGTGAGGATGGATCATCACGATGCCCGACTCATCCATCACAAGCACCTGTCCCTGTGCGGTAGGGGACTCATCTTCGCAAGGAGCTCGTCGAAGCGCGACAGAACGACCGTCCCCGCGACCACGCCGACGACCGAGCCGTTCTCCTTTACAGGAACACCGATGACGGCAATCGCCTTCCCTGAGGTCGCAATGATCGGCCCCGAGATTGCCGTCTTCTGCGTCTGAACTGCCTGCTTGAAATAGCCGCGATCCGAACGGTCGACAGAGCCGCTCTCCGTATCAATTCCGACACCGTTTCGATCGAGGTATGCCACATTCGAGAACACCTCTGTCTGAGACTGCACCGCCTGCAGGGCAGCAAGTTTTTTTCCTCATCGCTGCCGTGCAGAATGGCATTGTCCTCCGCGAGGATCTCCAAATGCACCACATTCGTCTCAAAGAGACGCTGCACCTCAAGTGCCGCCTGCTTGCCGACCCCTTTGCCAATCGTATCCGCGCTGTCAATGAGCATGTTGCTTGCCATTTTATAGCTGATGCCAAAGAACGCGAGAAATCCGATCAGCATCACTGGCAGCAGCGATGCCAAAAACTTTCGTCCGAATGGATCTGAACTGCATGATATCTCCTCCCACATCATGATTCCAACGCAGAAATAGTATCATGTATTTCTAATTCTTTGCAAATAATTTTTAAAAGCAACAATATATCGTATTACGACAGAACGCTTTCTTTTCTGCATCTATGACAGCGGGAACGAGTTGTGCTATAATGTTTTCGTGTATTTTCATTTATTTTAAGAAGCGATACGACGAAAACGAAAGGATTAGCTACATGGCTGTTCACGTAATTAACGAGTCGCGGCGCTGCCTCCAGTGCAAAAAGCCGCTGTGCCGCCTGCAGGGCTGCCCCGTACAGACAAATGTCCCGGAGATGATCCGCCTCTTCCTCGACGGGAAGATCAACGAGGCGGGTGCGATGCTCTACGACAACAACCCCATGAGTGTGTTTCTGCTCTCTGGTCTGCGACCATGATGCCCAGTGTGAAGGGCACTGCATTCAGGGACGACGTGGCGCACCCATCCAGATCTCAAGCATCGAGCACTACATCTCGGACACCTATCTCGACAAGCTCGTCCTCGCGCGCAAGTCCTACAACGGACACAATGTCGCCGTCATCGGTGCAGGACCTGCGGGCATCGTCGTCGCGGTCAAGCTGGCACAGGAGGGCTACGGCGTGACCATCTTCGAGCGGATGCAAAAGATCGGCGGCATGCTGCGCTATGGCATCCCCGACTTTCGTCTGCCGCCCTCGACGCTTGACCGCTACGCCGAGAAACTCCTGACGCTCGGCATCCACATCCGTCCGAACACGACCATCGGCGGAGCAATCAGCGTCGACGATCTCTTCCGCGACGGCTATGAGGCCATCTTCATGGGCACAGGTGCGTGGCGCGCCAAGAGTCTCGGCATTCACGGCGAGACGCTCGGCAACTGCCACTTTGCCGTCAACTATCTCCAGAACCCCGATGTCTACCACCTCGGCGATCGCGTCGCTGTCATCGGCTCGGGCAACTCTGCGATGGATGTTGCGCGTACGGCAATCCGCAAGGGCAGCCGCTACGTCACGATCTACGCACGGCGCAACGGCATCTCCGCGAGTGAGCGCGAGCTGGAATATGCACTCATGGATGGCTGCGAGATTCAGTACGCAAAGGGCATTCACTCCGTCACGCCCGAGGGTCCCATGATGTATGACCGCGTCTTCGATGAGAATCAGAAGCTCATCAGTGAGGGCGAGCCGTATCTCATCCCCGCCGACAGCACGGTCATCGCAGCAAGTCAGGCGGCGAAGGACAAGATCGTACGCACGACGACGGGCATCCACCTCAACGAGAAGGGGTCTGGTCAAGGTCGATGAGAACGGCATGACCGACCGCGACGGCGTATTCTCGGCAGGGTGATGTCGTGTTTCGGTCCCGTGGAATGTCGTGCAGGGTCGTCAAGGAAGCGAAAGCATACCGCCGACGCCATGATCCAGTACCTGAAAGCGCGCGAAGCCAACGTGTAACCGCCAAGAACATCCGTAAGGAATCGCTGATAAAATAGTCTCTCAGATTGGCGTAGATTTTTGTCCGAACAAGGTGGAAAACCGGACGCATAGCAAAGGCTATGTGGAGGATTTTCCGCCAATGCGAGCGAAAAAGATGCGTCAAGATAGTGATCGCTGGAATTTATCAGTGGTTCCGTAATTCCCCAAGAAGAAAGGAAGAGTGCCATGAGCATGAACGATCACGAGATTACCGACCTCGTCCGTCAGATGGCAAAGCCCCCCGAGCCCCCCACCTACACCGACGCCGATGTAGAGGAGCTGGTGCGGATGCACGCAGGTGGGCGTCACAAGATGCGCAGCGAGGCGGAGATCCTCGCACGCTACAATCTCGGCCGCAAGCAGTACAAGCAGCTGAAAGGCAGCCACGAGAACAACCGTGAGCAGCAGCAGATGCTCTACGCAGAGCTGAAGGTGCTCGGCTGGATTCTCGGACGTAAGGAGCGCGAGGTCGTCATGGAGATCAATCAATGAAGCTGAGCCACACCAAAGAGGATTTTATCAGCGCGGCAAAAACGGCAAACCTCATCACCGTCTCCACAGAGCTGACGATGGATCTCGACACGCCCGTCTCCATCTACTATAAGCTGGTCGGCGAAAAAAAGGGCTACATCATGGAGTCCGTCGATACGACACAGCAGCAGTTCGGACGGTACTCCTTTATCGGCGGCGAGCCATTCGTGCGTGTGCAGGTCTTTGCCGACAAGCTGCTCATCAACGAAAACGGCCTGATGAAGAGCATCTCGGGTGCACCGCACGATACGATGAAGGAATATGCGGCGCGCTTTACCCCTGCGGAGGACAAAGAACAGCTGCCGCTCGTCCACGGCGGACTGGCAGGCTACTTTTCCTACGAAACGGCTGCGACGTTTGACCGCGTACGCGGCGTTCATCTCGGCGGTGAGCATCTGCTCGGGCAATTCATGATGTGCCGCTATCTCGTCGTCTACGATGCTCTGCGCAACAGTGCACGTCTGCACTACCTCGCCGACATCAAGGAGGGGATGATGCGGGCGAGCTCTACGATGTGATCGCCGATCGCCTCTCCGCCATGCGCAGCCGCCTTGCCGCCCCTGTTCCCTGCCCACAGCACCGCCGAGCAAACGGTCAGCCCCCATTGACTTTATGGCGCAGTACGGAACGGCGCCGACGGAATTTCTGGAGACAGTCAAAACGGTCAAGGAGCATATCTATGCCGGCGACATCTTTCAGGCCGTTCCCTCCTTCCGCTTCCGCGCCAAGATCACGCGCCCGCCGTTCCTCTTCTATCGGCGTCTGCGGCAGGTCAACCCTTCCCCTATATGTTCTACTACAACTTTCGGCGCAGTTAAAGCTCGTCGGAGCATCCCCCGAGATGCTGATCAAGGTGGCGGGCAGTACTGTCTATACCTACCCCATCGCGGGAACGCGAAAGCGCGGTGCGAACGACGAGGAGGATGCGCGTCTCGCAGCTGATCTGCGTGCAGATGAAAAGGAATGTGCCGAGCACGCCATGCTCGTCGACCTCGCACGCAACGACCTCGGCCGCATCAGCGTCCCGGGCACGGTGCGCGTGCCGAAGCTGATGGCGGTCGAACGGTTCTCCCACGTCTCCCACATGGTGAGCAGTGTCGTCGGTGAAATCGCCCCGCATTACGCACCCATGGACGTCCTGCGTGCCACATTCCCTGCCGGCACGGTCAGCGGTGCGCCGAAACTGCGCGCCATGGAGATCATCCACGAGCTCGAGCCGCAGGAACGTGGCTTTTACGCGGGAACCGTTGGCTACATGGACTTTCGCGGCAACATGGATATGTGCATCACCCTGCGCACCATGTGCATCGAGCATGACGATACGGCAATCATCCAGGCGGGGGCGGGCATCGTCAAGGATTCCGTGCCCGAGAAGGAATACCTCGAGATCCTGCAGAAGGCGAAGGCTCTCTTTGAGGTGGTAGAGGAGGTCGAGAACAATGCTGCTTTTGCTTGATAACTACGACTCCTTTACCTATAACATCTATCAGCTGTTCAGCGACATCGGCGCGCAGGTCGAGGTCGTCCGCAGCGACAAAATTTCCATCGACGGGATTCGCGCGAACGGCTACCGCGGCATCATCATCTCGCCCTGGTCCCGGCATTCCGCAGGACGCGGGCATCTCCGAGGAGGTCATCCGACAGCTCGGCGGCGAGATCCCGATTCTCGGCATCTGCCTCGGGCATCAGGCCATCGGCGAGGTCTTCGGCGGACGCGTCGTCCGCGCGGGAGAAATCGTCCACGGCAAGGCATCCCCATCCGTCACTCCGGCACGGGGCTCTACCGCGATATTCCGAATCCCACAGAGGTCGCCCGTTACCACTCCCTCATCATCGCGCGCGAGAAGCCTGCCCGATGTGCTGGACGTGACGAGTCAGCTCGACGACGGAACGATCATGGGGTGCGCCACAAGACGCTCCCCATCGAGGGCATCCAGTTTCATCCCGAATCCATATTGACGCCCGAGGGGCGCAGGATGATGCAGAACTATCTGACGGACATCGGTGCAATATGAGCGAAAAACGATATGACGACATCCTCCTCATCAGCGACCTTGACGGAACACTGATTCCGCGTCACGAGGCAATCGCCGACGAGAATCTTGCGGCACTCAACGCATTTACAGCGGCGGGCGGAGCCTTTGCCGCTGCAACGGGACGCACGCCCGAGGCAGCACTCCCCTATCTGGACGGCATTACCGTCAACGCCCCGAGCATCTTTTTCAACGGGGCAATGCTGAAGGATTTGACGGAAGACCGCGTGCTCGAGGTGCGCACACTGGACGGTGACCTCTGGCGCACATTCGCCGCGCGCGTCCTCTACCAGTTTCCGCGTGCCTGCGTCGAAGTCTACACGGAGGGGCGCTGCCACATCATCAGCCCCGAGGAAAACGACGATCCGCGCCTCACGGATGAGTTCTACAACGTCAACCATACGGAACTCCGCGCCGTGGAAGGCGAGACATGGCTGAAGTTCTTCATCTGTGACGCGCCCATCAATCTCAAATTCGTCGAGCGGCTCGCCGCGGAGCTCGGCATTGACAAATGCTCCACATCGTTCTACTCGGAGGCGAACTACCTCGAATTTGTCCCGCCCGGTACGAGTAAGGGCGCGATGGCAGAGGTGCTGCGGACGATGCCGCAGTATGCGGGACGCCGCATTATCGCCTGTGGCGACTACGAGAACGACGTCGAACTGCTGCGCATGGCAGATATCGGCATCGCCCCCGAGGACGCAGCCGACGCGGCAAAGGAGGCAGCAGACCGCATCGCACCGCCCTGCCGCACTCCGCTCATCCCGTGGATTCTGAGCGAAGTACTATAGAAATTTACAGTAAGATACAAGAATGGGACAGATGCAGAAAAAACTCCTGCACCCGTCCCATTCTTTTGCTCTTATGCACTTCGCAGCGTCTTCTCCGTCCAGAAGTACGCGATCACGACGGGAATGCCGGCACCGATCCATGCGAGGGGATTGGCGAGACACGCGCCGAGAAATCCGAGATGGGCGCAGAGGAAAATCGCCGCACCGGCACGCATAACGAGCTCCATCGCCCCCGCGATCGTCGGAACAACGCTCTGCCCAAGCCCCTGCAGGACGTTACGGTAGACGAGCAGGACGGCGAGAATAATGTACGCCGAACCGTTGACGGTGAGGAAGGTCTGCCCATAGGCGATAACCTCCTCTGCCCCCTGTGCATCCGCGCCGACAAAGAGTGCGAGCAGATGCGTCCCAAAGGCGATAAGCAGAATACCGATGGCGACGGCAAAGGCGATAGACATCTTGAGACAGGCATGCACGCCCGCGCGAATGCGCGCATACTGCTGTGCGCCGTAGTTCTGTGCCGTATACGCCGCCATGGCATAGCCGAAGGAGAGCATGGGCATGACGGCGACGGCGTCGATCTTCTGCGTTGCCGCGTATGCCGCCACGGGCAGTGCGCCGAGGTTGTTAAGGGCAACTTGGAGGATGATCGCACCGAGGGCAATCACGGAGGACTGCAGCCCCATTGGAAGCCCCAGCCGCAGATGCGCAGCAAGGAGCGAGGAATCTGGTTTCAAAGTCCTGCCATACGGGGCAGAGTGCAGGGATGCGCCGCCGTATATAAAGGAAAAAGACGAGCATGCCGATCGCCTGTGCAGCGACCGTCGCACCCGCCGCGCCCGGGATGCCCAAATCCAGCACCAGTATGGCAATCGGCTCAAGAACGACATTGATGGCAAGAGTAATGCCCAGAATGACTGTCGGTGTCGTACTGTCCCCGAGGGCACGGATAAGACAGTTCTGCAAATAGAGCAGAAGAAATACCATCAGCCCTGCAAAGATGATGGAGAGAAAATCCACCGCCCCATCGAGAATCTCAGGCGGAGTTTCCATAAGGATGAGCAGCGGCCGCGTTAGCGGAAAGACGAATGCGGTCAGGAGAAGTGCTGTCAACATGCCGAGCAGGATACACGTCGCTGCACTGCGGCGCACGCCCGCCGCATCGTCCGCGCCGAAGCGCTGTCCCGTATAGATCGTGATCCCCGTGCAGAACCCCATAATGAAGCCGAGCGCGAGGAACATGAGACTGCCCGTACAGCCAACGGCGGCAAGTGCATTCACCCCAAGGAATCGCCCGACGATGAGCGTATCGACAAAGGAATAGAGCTGCTGCATCATATTTCCTGCAATCAGCGGCAGCGCAAAGAAAAAGATCAGCCGTGCGGGGTCGCCCGCCGTCATATTCTTCGTCATTCGAGATACCTCGTCACAATGGTACGCAGTTTCTCTTGAAAGTACACGGTATTCGTATAGAGCACCCCTGCGTTTGGCGCAAACTTGATGAGATAGAGCTGCGGATCGCCGCTCACCCAGAAGTCCGTGGGATACGGGTGTCACCGTAATGCCCTGTTTTTCAAAGTTGAGCACGGCGCGCGGCAGATGGAACGCCGAGGTCACGAGAATCGGATGCACAAAGCCCTCACGCCGCAGGATTTCCGCTGTATAGCGCGCGTTCTGCCCCGTTGTGAGACTGCGCGTCTCCACATAGATCATATCGTCCGGCACGCCGAGTGAGCGCAGGACGCGCCGCGCGATCTCCGCCTCAGACCCCGTATCACTGAACACCTGCCCGCCCGAGAGCAGGATTGGCAGATGTGTGCGCAGGTGAAGGCGGTATACCGCGAGAAGGCGCGAGGACGGGCTCTGTGCGAGCATCCCCGTGCCGTCCACATCCTGCACATCCGCGATTGCCCCGCCGCCAAGCATGATGATGACATCGCCCTGCGGCGCCTCGGGCACGGGATACGTCCGCTCAAGCTCCCCCATCAGGCGATCCGAGACGGCTCCGATGGAGAGGAGATAGAGCATGGCGGCAAGCGCACAGAGCAGCACAGCCGCACGAGATTGATGTCGCCTCTTCCATAGATAGACAGCAAGCCCTAGCATAGCAAGAACAAAAATCCCCGGCGGCAGAATCCATGCTGCCCCAAATTTTAAAATGTAAAATCATCTCATACGTCCAATCACGATTCATTTCGATATGTTAGAAAAATCGAGAGCCGCAGCAACTGCAAGGTGTCTCAGAAATATATAGCGCAACTACGGTGACCCCTATTATAGGATATTTTTAGGGATTTTTGTAGCACGGGAGGCAAATAAATCCGCCGCAATACTACTAACAAAGGAGGCTTTGAGTTCAATGACCATCGCGAACACTTTTTCCTGTTGACAGGGCATTCCCTCCCCTGTATTCTAAATATATCGTTTTAGTTCATGTGGAAAGACTGGAGGGGTGAACATGATTTCCTTTTTGTATTTGATCGGATCAGTGATCTTAATCCTTGCTTGGATAACAATGATCAGGGATCATCATCATGCCAATCTACATATTTTTCCAAATGGATGGTCGTTTCTCTGTATAAACGCTATCAATCAAGAAAATCTGCAGTCCCCCAGCCACACTACTTCACACTTCCCGATGGGCGTGTCCGTTATCTTCCATGATTCCATAGAGGTGCCTGCCTCGCGCAGGGCAAAAATAATCGCTCATAAGATTTACTCAATTTATAAATCCTAAAAAGGAAAATACGCCTCCACCGCGAATATTTAGAATATAGCACGTTCTTCTGCGTGCTTCATCGTTCATTGTATCGAATCTTATGTGTATGGACAAAGGAGAGATTCACTCATGGCAATCATCGAATCAGAGCACATTGATGCCGAGAAGCGCTTTGGCGGCAACGGTACGATCCACATTCAGAAGCTCCTCACGCCGAAGGAACTGGACGGAAAGTGCGCCATGTTCGCACGTGTGACGATCCCGCCCCATGCGTCGATGGGCGCACACAAGCACGAGGGCAATACGGAGACGTATCACATCCTCTCGGGACGTGCCCGCTACAACGACAATGGCAAGGAGATCGAGATCGGCGCAGGTACGACAACATTCTGCGCGGACGGCGAAGTGCACGCGATTGCCAATGCCTCCGAGACCGAGGATCTCATCTTTATGGCGCTGATTATCAATAAGTAATTTCCGTAGAAAAGCGACTGTTGTACGTGGTTCCCCTGCGTACAGCAGTCGCTTTTGTTATTTATATGGATTCACTCATACCGCAGGGCGTCGATCGGGTCGAGGCGTGCGGCTTTACGGGCAGGGATAGATGCCGAAGAAGAGGCCGATCCCGACGGCAAAGGAGAAGGAGACGAGGATGGGCAGGACAGCAATGGTGGTTTTCAGTCCGCCGAATCCGCCGATTGCCTTCGAGATGGAGATACCGAGGATGATGCCGAGCACACCGCCGACGATGCCGATGACCATGGACTCAATCATGAACTGCATGAGCACGTTCGATGAGGTTGCGCCGAGTGCCTTGCGGATGCCGATCTCACGCGTGCGCTCCGTGACGGAGACCATCGTGATGTTCATGATGCCGATGCCGCCGACGAGCAGCGAGATGCCCGCGATCGAGCCGAGGAGGAGCGTCAGCATATTCGTGTTTTCGGTAAAGCTCTCCATGAGGCTGGTCATGTTGCGGACGTTGAAGTCGTCCTCCGCGCCCGTGCGGATGTGATGCCGCTGACGCAGGAGGGTCTCAATTTCCGCCTGTACCTCATCCATTTTCTCGGGCGAGGAAACCTGTATATTGATGGAGTGCACGTGCGTGATGGCGAGCATACGCTCCTGCGCCGTCGTCAGCGGGATGTAGATCACATCGTCCTGATCCTGTCCGATGGACTGACCCTTGCTCGCCGTAATACCGATGACCTTGAACGGCTGATTGTTGATGCGGATATTCTTTCCGACAGGATTCTCCGTGCCAAAGAGGTTGGACGCGACCGTCGGGCCGATCACGGCAACGCGGCTGCGTTTCTGCATATCGCTCGTCGTAATGAATGTCCCGTTCTCCACCTTCAGCGAGCGGATCTGCATCAGCTCCGGCGTCACGCCATCCACCTGCGTATTCCAGTTGAGGTTGCCGTTCACGACCTGATAGGAGCTCGAGACGGTGGGCGATACATAGTCAATGCCTTTGATCTTGCTCTGAATCGCCTTCGCATCGTCGTATTTCAGGGGACTTTCGCGTGCCCGCCTTGCCGCGCACACCGCCCTGATTGGACGAGCCCGGCATGACGATGAGCATATTCGACCCGAGACTCGCGAAGGAGTCCGAGACGCTCGTACGCACGCCCATGCCGATAGAGACCATGGCGATGACCGCGCCCACGCCGATGATGATGCCGAGCATCGTGAGGAGGGAGCGCAGCTTGTTGGCGAGCAGTGCGTTTCACTGCCATGCCGAAGCATTCCTTAAACAACATCCATCACGACCCCTTCCCCTCATCACGCGTGATCTTTCCCATCACGCACGAGAAGCTGACGGCTCGCGCGCAGGGCGATCTCCGGCTCATGGGTGACAAGAATGATCGTGTGTCCCTTTTCGTGCATCCGCTCAAAGATATCCATGATCTCCGTCGTGGACTTCGTATCGAGGTTGCCTGTCGGCTCATCCGCCATGATGATATGCGGATCGTTGACGAGGGCACGGGCTATGGCGACGCGCTGCCGCTGGCCGCCCGAGAGCTCGTTCGGCAGATGCTGTCCGCGATCGCCAAGCCCCACGGCAGCGAGCATCTCCTGTGCGCGCTCCGTCCGCTCGTGGCGCCCCCACCCCGCATAGACGAGCGGCAGAGCGACGTTGTCGAGCGCCGAGATGCGCGGCAGCAGGTTGAAGTTCTGAAAGACGAACCCGATCTTCTTGTTGCGCGTCATGGCAAGCGCATCGTCGTCGAGGCCCGCTACCTCATCGCCGTCGAGCCGATACGACCCCTCCGAGGGACGGTCGAGGCAGCCGAGAATGTTCATGAGCGTGGATTTTCCCGAGCCGGAGGGTCCCATGAGCGCAGCGAACTCCCCGCGTCGGATATCGAGGTCGATGCCGTCCAGTGCGGCCAGCATCTCACCGCCGATGCGGTAGACCTTGCGGATGCCGCGCAGGCGAATGGTGCTCGTCTCTTTGCTTTGCATCATGACCTCCGATCACATCGGCGGAGGGCCGCCGTGATCCTTCGTGCTGCTCGTCGATTTCTTCGCCGTATAGCTGTTGACGATGCGCTCGCCCTCACTCAGCCCCGACAGGATCTCGACATACTCATCGCTGTAGATCCCCGTCTCAACATACCGCTGTTCCTGTGTCCCGTCGTCGTTCAGCACGAGCACATACGCCCCTGCTGCATCCGTCTTGAGCACAGAGAGCGGCACGACGAGAGCGTTATCCTTATCCGCTGTGTCGATGACGACACGCGCCGTCATAGCAGGGAGAAGGAGGTTGTCGGGATCATCCACATCCAACGTGACATAGTAGTAGATGACGCTCGCACTCGATGCGGCGGAGGAAGAACTCGACGAGCTCGTATCCCAACTGTTTGTCACATCCGTCTGCGAGATCTTGGAGACGCGTGCTGTAAATGTCTTATCCGTAAAGGCATCCACACTGAACGTTGCGCTTTGTCCGATGCGAATGTTGCCGATGTCCGTCTCGTCCACCTTTCGCCTTGATCTGCTTCTTTGAGAGGTCTGCGATGCGCATGATGACCGTCGGATTATCCGACCCCTGCACCGCCATCGTCCCTGCGTTCTTCGGCTCGCCGACGACCACGCCCGAGATCGGTGCAGTGATGATCGTCTCATTCGCGTCGGAGTTCGCCTCCTCAAGCGTGGACTGCGCCGTATCGTAGTTGTACTCTGCATCCTCAAGATCGGATTTCGACTTTGCGCCGATGCTCTCAAGATAGCTCATACGGTTGTACTTCGCGCGCGTATTCGTTACGCGATACTGTGCCTGATCGCGCTTTGCCTCATAGTCTTTGCCGTCGAGGGTGGCGACGATCTGCCCCGCCGTCACGGTATCGTTCTCCTTGACGAGCACGGAACTGATGCGCGCCGTGATCTTCGAGCTGACCTCAACGGAGTCCACGGGGCGGATCGTTCCTGTCGCCTCGACGGTGGACTTGATGTTCATGCGCTCGGCGACGACCGTCGGAACGTCCTTCGCCGCTTCGTTGGCCGCGCTCCTCGTATAGTAGGCATACCCGCCGCCGGCAATCAGGGCGGCGGTCAAAACGGCGATGCCGATGATTGTTCTGCGTTTCATGATTTCATCCCCCGCGCTGCCGCATCCGTCCCCTCAGCGTATGCCGCCCGCGCCGCCGTACGCTCCTCATCCGTCACGGCGGGCAGTCCCTCTGCTGCCGCATGCTCCTCCGCAGAAAGTTCCTTCCCCATCAGGCTCTCCACCTGTGCGCGATAGCGTGCATAGTCGTATCGTGCGCTGAGTGCATTTTGCCGCGCTGTCGTGAGCGCAGTCTGCGCATCGAGAATATCAAGGAGTATGCCCTCGCCCGCACGGTAGCGTTCCGAGGCAATACGATAATCCTCCTCTGCCTGACGCACGGCATCCCCCGTCGAGGTAAAGCGCTGCTCCGCCTCGCGCATATTGAGATACGCCTGCCGCAGATTCAGATCGATGCTCTCCTCGGTTTTCTTAACATTCAAGAGGGCGATGTCACGCTCCGCCTCTGCCGCGTCGATGGCACCGCGCGTCACACCACTGTCGAAGATGTTCCAGTTCACACCGACCGAGGCAGACACATCAGAGGACGTGTCGCTGTGCGGACGAAACTGGCTCGTCAGCCCCGTGCCGAGGGTCAGATTCACCGTCGGTTTCTTCCCCGCGCGCGCAATATCCACCGCCAGCTCGCGCTGCTGCAGCGTCTCACGCTGTGCAGCGAGATCAAGCCGCGTGCGCTGTGCGTAGGAAATGCAGTCCGTCAGTGCCGTGCCAAACGGCTCGTAGGTAACCTCTGTCGTCAGCTGCAGGGGCTCGGATCGGTCAATGTTGAGCAGATTGCGCAGAGCCGCGAGGTTCACCTCGTAGCTGCTCTCGGCACGGATGAGCTCCTGCCGTGCATTCGACAGCTCCACCGAGGAGCGGATCACGTCGATTTTGGCCTGTGCTCCTGCCTCGTAGAGTGCGTTGACATTCCGCAGATGGGCGTCGTACTTTGTCCACGCTGTCGCGTTGGACTTCGATCTTTCTTCGCTGCCTCTGCCGCGTTCCAGTAGGCAGCAATCACCTCGTATTTCAGCTCCTCACGCGCACGCTCCGTTGTCAGGCGCGCCGCATGTGCACCGATCTCCCCCGCACGAATCCGCGCCTCGTTCGCTCCACCGCTGTAGAGCGGCAGACTGGCCGAGAGGCTGACCCCGTTGCTCGCCTGCTCACTCGCATCGCTCGCCTTCGATGTACGCAGACTATCGCTCGCTCCAACCGAGATGCTGTTCTTCCCGCGTGCCTGACGCAGGGCGGCATCGGCAGAGCGTTCCCCTCGCGCGTGATGCGCAGTCCTGTATTCGCCGAAAGTGCCGTATCAATCGCATCTTCGAGGCTAAGCCGCATCGCATCCGCAGACAGCGGGAATGTCAGCACTGCGCCCATGAGTAGCGCGGCAAAAGCACGCTGGCGCCTGTTCTTCATCATAACCACCTCAACTTATGGAATCCCTTTTCATCCCGATAAGAATGCGCCCATGCTACAGCAAGGGCGCTATATTCTTCTTAGCATACGGTTATTTTTTTCCCTTAAGGAAGCATATCAATGATTCCTTAAAGACTTGGATGCTCCTCAAGATACTTCTTTCGCCGCCTCGAACTGGACATCCGTCGTATCCTGCGGCGAACGCTCGACGACAATATCCGGCGTAATGCCCGTGCCGTCAATGGAGCGGCCGTTCGGCGTAATGTACTTGGCAATCGTCAGTTTCAGCCCATCGTCATGGAAGAGCGGCATCACTGCCTGCACTGACCCTTTCCCATAGGAAGTCGTGCCGATGATGGTCGCTGCGCCCGTATCCTGCAGTGCCCCTGCCAGAATCTCCGACGCGCTCGCACTGTTCTCATCGATGAGCACAACAATCGGATACTTGCGCGCCTCGAGATGCGAGCGGTAAACCTCCGTATCGCCGTCGCGGTTGATGACAGAGACGATCGGCCCCGCCGGTACAATCTGCTCGGCGACGGCAACACAGCTCGTAATCAATCCGCCCGGATTCTCACGCAGATCGATGATGAGCGAGGTCATGCCCGCCTCACCGAGACGCGCCATCTCTGCGGCGAACTCATCGCCCGTGTGCTCGGCAAATGACGCGATGCGGATGTAGCCGATCGTCGTCCCGTCGAGCATCACACCGCGCACTGAGTGTACCTGTATCACATCGCGCGTGATCGTCACATCCTGCTCTGCGCCGTCATGCAGGATGCGCAGCGTCACCTGCGTCCCGACCTCACCACGGATACGGAGCGCGACCTCCTCACTCGGCAGCTCGCTCGTTGGCACACCGTCCACGGCGAGGATCTCATCGCCCGCACGCAGTCCCGCTGCCTCACCGGGCGTTCCGTCAAGCACGGAGATGATCTTTACCGTCCCGTCCTTAAAGCCCATCGTCACGCCGATCCCGCCGAACGAGCCCTCCGTCTGCTGCCGCAGCGTGCGGAACATCTCGGGCGGCATATAGACCGAATGCGGATCACCGAGAGAGGCGACCATCCCGTCGATGGCACCATCCACGAGTGTACTGGTGTCAGGGCGCGTCCACGTAACGCGACTGGATGAACTTCATCACGCCGAACAGGCGGATAACATCATCGCCGTAGATGCCCATCGAGCGCAGGAAGACCCCCGCCGCAAGCACCGTCAACATACTGCCGCACAGAATCGAGATCATGGCGGTCAGAACAATCTTTTTTTTGCTCATATCCTCTTCAATTCATTGATGAGCGGCGTTCCGCCTGCTTACAAATACGACAGCGGATTGACCGGCTCACCGTTTTCTCGCACCTCAAAGTGGCAGTGCGGTCCCGTCGAGTTGCCCGTAGACCCGCAGTAGGCGATCACGTCGCCCTGCGAAACGCTCTCACCCACGCTGACATTCAGTGACTGACAGTGTCCATACAGCGTTGATATGCCGCCGCCATGATTGATGATGACGGCGTTGCCATAGCCCGAGATCCAGCCCGCATATTCCACCGTTCCCGCCTGTGCCGCACAGATTGCATCGCCGTAATCGCCGCCGATGTCGATGCCGCTGTGGAAGCGCTGTGCGCCCGTGATCGGATGAACACGCCAGCCAAAGTCCGACGTGATCGGTCCGCCCAGCGGCCAGATCATCGCGCCCGAGCCCCTGCACGGGGAGGTTGCGCAGGCCGCTGCGCTGCAGCATCCGCGTGATGCGCTCTGACGCCGCGCGTGCCTCGTCCTGCTTGCGCTCGATGGTCGCCTTATCGTACTTCATCTGCTCGATGATTGCACGCTGCTTCTCGACCTTATCCTCCATCGCGAGGCGCGCCTCGCGCGCCTCCTTCTCGAGCGGCTCCTGTGCCGCCCGATCCTTCTCCAGCTCCTCCTTGAGCGCACGCATCGCGTCACGGTCGGCAAGCACGGCATGAACGAGATCATAATCCTGCTTGATGACACGCTTCAGAAGATCCATGCGCGTGAGAAAATCGGAGAAAGTCCTTTGCCCCGAACAGCACATCGATATAGGAAATCTGCCCATTGATGTAGATATCGCGGACGCGCTTCCCGAGGGCCGCACTCTTGCGGTCGTACTCGCGCTCCGTGACAGCGAGTTTCTCCTCGTTCTCCTCAAGGCGTTCAAGCGTCTTGTTCAGCTCTGCGCGTCGCTCCTTATGCGTCGCGATTGCCGCATTTGCTTCCTCATCCAGAACTCGCTTCTGCTCCGAGAGCGAGTTGATCTTTCCCGCCAGCTCATCGCTCTGGCGTCCCAGATCCTCCACCTGTGCATCGTAGCTGTCGCGCTCCTCCTCGAGGCTCGCCGCCCATCCCTGCCCCGCTGTAAGGACGGAGACAGCGAGAGATGCACAGAGGATACGTTTTGTCACTGCATTCATCGCTTACACCTTCAGGAAACGCTTCAGCGACACCCACGCACCTGCCGCGCCGATCGCCATGCCGAGCAGAACGATCACAATCCCCACATACGTCATAAACGGCGACTGCGGAATGAGCGGGAAGAACGCCAGTGTATCATATACCTTGTTGACGACGCCTGCGTAGAAACTGCGCAGGACAAGGGCGGAAATCACACCGCCGATGAAAGCCGAGCACAATGCCCTCCAGTACGAACGGCCAGCGGATGAACTCATCCGTCGCACCGACGTACTTCATGATGGCGATTTCGCGCCGCCGCGCAAAGACCGTCAGACGGATCGTATTCGCGATGATAAAGATTGTCGCACCGCCGAGCAGGAGGATCAGGAGAACACCGAAGAGACGCACCAGACGCGTGATATCAAAGAGATGCTCCACCACATCCTGCCCGTATTTCGCGGACTCGACGCCATCCATGCGCTCAATCTGCTTGGCCGCCGTCTCCACCATGTCCGGCTGACGCACGGTCACCTCATAGGCGTTCGGCAGCGGGTTCTTGTCGCCGAGCGCATCGAGCAGATACTTCTGCTCGCCCAGACGCTCGGAGAGGCGCTCCTTTGCCTCGTCACGCCCGACGTACTTCACGGACTCGATGCCCTGGAGTGCCTTGATCTTGGCACCGACATTCTGCTCTGCGTCCTCGCTCAGATCGTCCTTTAGATAGACGCTGATCTGCACCTGCGACTCGAGCATCGACGCCGCGCGGTTCATATTGAGTGCGAGAATGAGGAATACGCCGAGGATAAAGAGGGAGACAGCGACCGTACCGACCGCCGCAAACGTCATCCAATTGTTGCGGCGCAGGGAGCGCAGAACCTCCTGCACATAGTACTCCGCCGTCCTAATTTTCATATCCGTACCCCCCGCGCTGCTCATCGCGCACGATCTTACCGTCCTCAATGGCGACAACACGGCGCTGCATCGTATCGACAATGTTCTTATCATGCGTTGCCATGACAATCGTCGTCCCTGCCGCATTGATGCGCTTGAAAATATCCATAATATCCCAGCTCGTCTCCGGATCGAGATTTCCTGTCGGCTCGTCGGCGATGAGGATCGCAGGATCGTTGACGATGGCGCGGGCAATCGCCACGCGCTGCTGCTCGCCGCCCGAGAGCTGTGAGGGGAAATCGCGATACTTGTCACGCAGTCCGACCACGTCGAGCACAGCGTTGACACGCCGCTGAATCATCTGGCGCGGTGCCTCGATAACACGCATGGCGAACGCCACATTCTCATAGACCGTCTTATCCGACAGGAGGCGGTAGTCCTGAAAGATGACCCCCAGACCGCGCCGCAGGTACGGTACGTCGGTCATATCCATGTGCACGACATCGTGCCCGTTGACGAAGAGCTCACCCTCTGTCGGCAGCTCCTCACGAAACAGCATCTTGATGAACGTGGATTTCCCCGCGCCGCTCACTCCCGACGACAAAGACAAACTCTCCCTTGGCAATCTCAATGTTCACATGGTCCAGTGCCACAGCACCATTCTCATATATCTTCGAGACATTTTTCATTCGAATCATGCGGTTCGTCTCATTCCTCTCCAATGCCAGCGCATGCATCCCAGCATATACGCTAAAAAACCATTTTTTATTATAGCACAAATTGAAAAAACCACAAAATATTGCGTTGTCTTTTTCTCGCGCGCATGATATTCTCTTGCTCATGAGAATTTATTTCATTGATAGGAATACTACACCATGATCCTGAAAAAAATCTTTTTCTCCATCCTCGGATTTCTCAGCTTCGGACTCGGCATTCTCGGGGCATTTCTCCCCATTCTCCCGACCGTTCCCTTCATCCTGCTCGCTGCATACTGCTTTCGCACGCAGCTCCCGCCGCCTCGAGAACTGGCTGCATACGACGCGTATCTACCGCACAACGCTGCTCCTTATGCGCCAAGGGCGACGTGGTATGACGCCGATGGAAAAACTCCGCATCATGCTCCCCGTCACCACACTCATGGGGATCTCCTTCCTTCTCGCCGATCACCTGCACGCACGCATCGCCATCGGCGTTGTATGGACGGCGCACGTCCTCTTCTTCCTCTTTCGCGTACCGAGCAGATAGTGACCTTCATTTGTCGTGATAACTTTTATCTTTTTCTAATACATACTTGACAAAAAGTCAAAGATTCGATAGCCTATACTTATCGTATAATAAATTTTCAGTGATTGGGCGAGGCAATGGTATGAATTTCATCTTTGTATCTCCGCAGTTCCCACACGTCTACTGGAACTTCTGTGACCGCTTGAAGAAAAAAGGGGTAAACGTTCTCGGCATCGGCGATACGCCCTACGACCAGCTCACGCGTGAGATGCGCGAGGCACTGACCGAGTACTACTTTGTCCCCGCACTCGACGACTATGACCAGATGCTGCGCGCCGTCGGCTTCTTCACGTTCAAGTACGGACGCATTGACTGGCTCGAGTCCAACAATGAGCACTGGCTCATGAATGACGCCCGTCTGCGCACGGACTTCAACATCCGCACGGGTTGGCAGAGTGCAGACATGGAGCATATCAAGAGTAAATCCGCCATGAAGGCGTACTACCAAAAAGCGGGCATCCCGACGGCACGCCTCGTCCGTGCGACCACCCTTTCTGCCGCTGAGGACTTTCTCGATACCGTCGGCTACCCCTGTCATCGTCAAACCGGATGTCGGTGCAGGTGCGACAGGGCGCTTACCGCATCGACACGCATGACGAGCTGCGGCATTTCTTCGCATCAAAGCCCGACGTCACCTATGTCATCGAGGAATTTGTCGCAGGCGATATCTGCTCCTACGACGCCATCGTCGATGCGGATGCGAACCCGATCTTTGAGTCCATGACCGTCTGGCCGCCGACCGTCATGGACATCGTTCTCTATCAGCTCGACCTCTCCTACTATACGGTACCCACTGTCCCAGATACGGTGAAGCGGATGGGACGCGCCGCACTGAAGGCGTTCCGCGTACACAGCCGTTTCGTCCACTTTGAGTTCTTCCGCCTGACCGAGGCAAAAGCAGGGCTCGGCGCCGTCGGCGACTACGTCGGGCTCGAAGTCAACATGCGGCCGGCGGGCGGCTACACGATGGATATGACGAATTTCGCACACTCCACCGATGTCTATGAAATCTGGGCAGACATGATTACGGCAAACCGCCGCCTTCTCCCCGACTGCGGCGTACACTGTTGCTGTGCCTACGCGGGACGGCGTGATTTCCACCGCTACGTACACACACATGAGGAAATCCTCAGCCGCTACGCGGACAGCATCGTCATGTGCGAGCGTCTGCCTGAGGTCATGTGGCCACAGATGGGCAATCAGATGTATATGGCAAAACTCCGCGATCAGGAGGAAACGGATGCGTTCATCCGATTCGTACAGGAACGCGTGAAATAACGACACGAAAGCATGAACTGCTGCACGTCTCCCTATCGCTTCGCAGCGCCCCTTCCCCGTAAGCAGCAAAAGAAGCACAAAAGAGCCTATTGTACGAAGTTTACAGTTTCGTGCAATAGGCTCTTTATCTCTTATTCAATTTCGCACCCAGCCGTACTGCGTGATATTCGAGGTATAGTGCAGGCGGTCGACAAAATCTTCATTGGTCGCGCCCGTACGGAAGATCGGCACACGCTCAAGGGCGAAGACGTTGCTGTTGCGGTCAACATTGCTGTACTTGACCGTAAAGCCTGCCTTATACCCTGCCTCCTTCGCGAGCTCTGCGATATGCAGATCGTGGGCGCCCGTCGGATAGGCGATGAACTCGACGGGATGCCCCAATTCGCTCTCCGCCTGCCGCTTGGACTCCACAAGCTCCTCGCGAATACGGTCATCCGGCAGCTCCGGCAAAGCCGCATGCGTCACCGTATGCGACTCAATCGTAACACCGCTCTTTTCCATCTCGCGCACCTGATCCCATGTGAGATAGCCCTTGCGCTTGCTCAGGAAGCCCGTGACGACAAAGACCGTCGCCTTGAGGTGATACTTTTTCAGAATGGGAAACGCATTGGTATAGTTATCGACGTAGCCATCGTCAAACGTGATGAGCACAGGACGCTCGGGCAGAGATCCCCGTGCCTGCCAGATAGTCGTATAGCTCATCGGGGCTGATCGTGTGATAGCCATGATCGACGAGATACTTCATCTGCCAGTCAAAATCCGATGGCTCAACCGCAAGGGAGAGGAAACGCGAATTGATCATGTGGTAGTTGAGCACGAGTCACCTTCACATCGTCCTCGGGGGGCGGCGAAGGTGAGGGCGCAGGCGTTTCCTTCGGATGTCCGATAATGAGCAGGACACCGAGAAGAATGGCAAGGACAGCAAGCAGCGACCAGAACTGCCGTCCGCCGATCATCTGTTTTATGTTCACGCCATCCCCCCGTCAGAAAAATTATCCTCTTGATATTTTACTTGGATTTTGACGGGAAATCAACACGGGCACTAAAAAAAGACTGCCAGACCGGCAGTCTTCATATTGTCGCTCAGCATCACGATGCCGCCGAAATGCGGGAAACGTATCGAGTCAGCATGACTGAGATTTATTTTTTCGCCCAGACCACTGCCATGAGATCCTCATACACGGTCTCGAGCTGCTGCACGAGAATCGGCAGGAGCGTCTGAATCATGCGGCTGTCGAAGGTCTCATCGACGAACGGGACACAGACATCGAGATAGATATTGCCATCTTCGCGGAGATAGTACTTGAAGATCTTGTACTCCGCATTGAGCATATTGAGGTGGCTCTTGATGCTGTCGATGTTCTTCTCGTTGATGCCCGTCGCGACCTGTGTGCGGATGATCGTAAAGATGCTGTCGTCGATGAAGATCGCCATCGGCAGAATCTGCCCCTTCGCTTCGATGCGCGAGCGGAAGATCGTCGTGTGGAACTCATCGGAAAGTGTCTGCGACTCAAAATAATTGATGTCGTTATCTTTGAGGAATGCTTGGAACTTTTCCGCCTTCGTCGCACCCTCTGCGGCAGCAGCTTCCTTCTTCTCGATCAGCTTCTCTGCCTGCTTTTCGAGCTTCGGCTCGTTCTCCGTGCTCTTTGCCATGTAAATGTGCCTCCCTTATCCGTTACATGTAAATACTCCCATGACTATTTTACCATAGTTTTTCATCTATTTGCAAGGAAAAACCGCTGTCACGCGGTATTTCTTCAAAAACCATGTGCAGCGGTATATTTCATGTCAGGCCGTTCTTTTGCGCAGAATGAACGCACGCACGAAAAGAGTGCCGTAAAAGAGGATAGCGAAGCCGATGCCCGCCGGATAGGTAATGTTCGTCGGCAGACCAAAGCCCTCCGGTGCCTGCAGGAGGTAGGTCGTCGTCACCGCCGACATAAAGATCGCAGGCAGGAGCGCGATCACGTATGCATACGAGCCCGGTTTATTGAGGTAGAGGTATGCCGTGCCCGTCCAGAGCATAATCATCGCGAGTGTCTGGTTTGCCCACGAAAAAGTAACGCCAGATGATCGAGAAGTCCATCTGCGAAAGAACCAGACCGATGGCGAGCATCGGGTATGGCGATCATCAGACGCTTCGACGCCTCCTTCTGCGGAACGTTCAACCAGTCGGCAAGCGTCAGACGCGCCGAGCGGAATGCCGTATCGCCCGAGGTGATCGGGCAGGCGATAACGCCCAGCATCGCGAGAACAGCACCGATGCTGACCCCACCGACGCCAATTGCGCCCATGAAGCCGTTGCAGACCTCGTAGACAACGCCGCCGGGGACCCGCCTCCTTGAGTGCCGCGCCGAGCCCCGGTGTGCCGTCGTAGAACGTCGCACCTGCCGCCGCCCAGCAGAGCGCAATGATGCCCTCAGCGACCATTGCGCCGTAGAACACGGGGCGTCCCATGCGCTCATCCTTCAGGCAGCGCGCCATGATCGGCGACTGCGTCGCGTGGAATCCAGAGACTGCACCGCAGGCAACGGTGATGAAGAGCAGCGGCCAGATCGGAAGATGCTGCGGATGCAGGTTCTCCAGCGTCATCTCGGGCATCGTATGTCCGCCGACACCGAAGAGCATTCCGCCCATGATACCGAGTGCCATGACGATGAGACAGATGCCAAAGAGCGGATAGAACCGTGCGATGATCTGGTCGATCGGCAGCAGGGTTGCCAGCGTATAGTAAATAAAGACGACAGCGAGCCAGAAGAGGACCGCCTGCCCCGTCAGCTTAGAGAGCAGCATCGCAGGTCCCGTCATGAAGACGACACCGACGAGAACGAGGAGGACAATCGAAAATACGCGCATCACCTGAAGCATGATATGCCCCAGATTCTTGCCGACGACCTCCGAGAGACTCTTGCCATCCTCACGGAACGAAATCATGCCCGAGAGATAGTCATGCACGCCGCCTGCAAAGATCGTACCAAAGACGATCCAGAGGTAGACGCTGGGTCCCCAGAGCGCTCCCGCAAGCGCACCGAAGATCGGACCAAGGCCTGCGATATTGAGGAGCTGGATGAGAAACACCTTCCACGTCGGCAGCGGGATATAGTCCACGCCGTCTTCCAGACGAATCGCAGGTGCTACCTCCCCCGTACGCCCGAATGCCCGGTCGACGATTGCCCCATAGACCAGATAGCCGACGATGAGCGTCGCGAGCGCGCCAAGAAATGTAACCATTGCTTGTCACTTCTTCCTAAAATAAATACACGATATGCCGGTGTGCACCGGCGCCCCCCCATGCCTGCCCTCCTTCCGCACAATGATAAAGAAGCCCCTTACAATCAGTCCTAAAGAATTATTAGCTTCTCGGCGATTATCATATCATAACTCTCCCTCTTGTCTAATCCTTTTCGATGTGCTATAATCATGAATACATTTCGCATGAGCCCCTTTCTGGCATGCAAAATGATATTGGAGGAGGTTGTTTTATGGGGCTTGATATTCTGCTGTTTCTTCTGCTTGGACTTTTCGTGGGCACGTTCGGCACGCTGGTCGGCATCGGCGGCGGACTGATCTGCGTGCCGATCTTCATCTTCTTTCTGTCGGACGGTGGGATCTATCCGTACTTTCACACGGCAGCTCAGATCACGGGCACATCGCTCGTCATCGTCTGTGCCAATGCGCTCTCGGGGACATTTGCCTACATCCGTCAAAAACGCGTCTACTTCGCCGCAGCAGTCCCCTTTGCTCTTGCGACACTGCCCGGTGCGTTTCTCGGCTCATACATCGTCGATGACTTCACGGGACCGATGCTCTACATCTCCTATGGTTCGTTCCTCCTGCTGATGGCTCTTATGATGTACTGGAACGCCATGAATAAGAAGCACGCGGATGTGCACACCCTTCCCTGCAAACTTCACCTTCAACCGTTCCCTCGGCGTTGGGGCAAGCGCAGGTGTTGGCTTTATCTCGAGCATCTTCGGCATCGGCGGCGGCGTGATTCACGTCCCCCTCATGGTCTACCTGCTCGGCTTCCCCGTCCACGTCGCGACGGCGACCTCGCATTTCGTCCTCGCCTGCTCGGCGACCTTCGGCGTCATTAGCCACGTCTGGCTCGGTCACGTCATCTGGACGCCCGCCATCTGCATCTCCATCGGTGCCGCCATCGGCGCACAGATCGGAGCCGCCCTCTCGAAAAAGACAAAATCCAAGGTCATTCTCGTTCTGCTTGCTCTCGCCATGTTCGGGCTCGGACTCCGTCTGATCTGGATGAGCGGTATGCTCTGATCTGTCCATCAAAAAAGAATCGCCTCGGCATGAGGCGATTCTTTTTTTCCGCTCTGTCTATTTCGATCAGATCGGCTTGATCCCATACTGTGCAGCCTGTGCGGACTCGACTGCCTGATGTGCCAGGTCAATCGAGAGCCCGAGGGTGCGCATGATCTTGTCGGGGTTGTGGAAGCCCATGCCGTTCTCGGCAGCGACCCAATCCCAGTACCACTGTGCTTCGCGGAGCTTTGCACGGGCATCTTCGAGCGATGCGTCGGGCACGCCTGCCTCCATTGCAGCCTTGACCGTAAGATGTGCCTTTGCGACCGACTGTCCCGCGATGCGCTGAACCTTAAAGGTATTGTCATGGATGGTCTTGACGCGGGCGACCAGAGTCTCCTCGCTCTCATCATGACACTTCAGACATGCTTCCTTCGTGTACTTCAGCGGACTCGACATCCAGTGCGATGTGTACTTCTTTCCGCCGTCACGCATATAGGGCATGTGGCAGTCCACGCAGGTAACACCGGCATCGGCATGGACGCTCGTCGCCCACGTCTCGAATTCCGGATGCTGCGCCTTGAGCATCATCGTCTTGGAGTCGGGGTGCACCCAGTCGCCCTTGAATCCGCCCGCCTGCCCGGTCTGATAGAACTTGTACTCGGACTCGGCATCGAGGCCGTTGTCGTACGGGTGGTTCACACGTCCGTCCTCAGCAGTGAAGTAGTACTCCGTATGGCACTGCGCACAGACATAGGCGCGCATATCATTATGTGGTGCGGCATTCACATCGACACCACGGCGTGCCATTGCCTCGATGAAGCCCTGCTGATAGACGCGCAGCTGCATCGTATCGGGATCGTGGCATGTCGAGCAGCCGAACCACTCATCGTCGGTGATGGGAGCCGCAACTTCATCAAACGGCTTCGATGCATACGCCCATCCACCTTCTTTGAAGTACACATCATAAACATACGAACCCTTGCACTGTAGACAACTCCCCTTCTGTCCCGGAAGCCTCTTCGTATGCAGGAGATCGTAGCCCGCATACGTATGCCCGCGGTCATCGTCATACTGGATGGCGAACTTGTATCCCTTGAAGTTCTCGAGCATCTCGGGCTGGTGTTCGAGATGACTGTTGCCCTCCATGCTGCCGCCGTAGCCCGTGGGCGACGGGGCTTTCTCATTGTTTCTTCATGAAGGAATTGTACTGGAGCGGATAGGCATCCTTGTACGCCTCTTTGCCGATCTTGGCTTCCGTTCCCGCCTTTGGATGGCGACCAGCTTCACGCTGTCGTCATTCGGCTGCGCACCGATGCGAACGGCAACGAATCCAAAGAACAGGGCACAGACGCCGGCAACACCCGCAATGATTTTCTTTCTGTTACTCAACTCTTATCCCCCCTTCTAAAGGATTGGAACCATGTGGAATCCGGCTGTGACACTTCGTGCAGGTCGCACTTCCGTCCTTGCCCTTATCCACGCATACATTGCCCATTGTCGAGCTGTGACAGCGCAGGCAGTTGCTGTTGACGATATCCCGCCCATGATCCGAGATCTTGATGTGCACGGGGTAGTCGTTCAGCACCTGATGCAGCGTATCGTGCATACCGGTCTGCCCTTTTTTTCAATGTAGTAAATGGCGACATTCTCGTGCGGCAGATGGCACTCCACACAGGCAACATTCGCATGGGTCGACATGGCATGTGTCGCCGCTTCGTGCTTCATGGCGTGACAGGTTCCGCAGAATTTCGGTGATGCCGACGCCTTGTCCATGACCATACCGCCCGCAACGACGATGATGCCCAGAACAAATGCGCCGATGACGCAGCGGAGTGTGTTCTGCTGCACGAACTCCTTCAAATTCATGTGTCCTTCCTCCCTTCTATGATTTCTTACCGAGCGGATCTTCCGCGTCACCCCCTTTGGCAGGACTTACCGTCTGCCGTGCCGCAACGAGACCGCCGATTGTCACGAGCACACAGGCGAGCCACAGGAGCGATATACCGGGCTTCGTGCTGATGGAAGCCGTCACCGGCATCGCCATCTCCTCCGCCAAGGAGGGCAGAATCTCCAGCCGTATATCACGCTCATCCGCAGATACACCCTGTGAGGCGTATGCGGAATTTTCCATCCATCACATCGATCGGGCGGGATGTCCCTCCCGTATCGGTGGCAAGTATCGTTGGTTCGACCGTATCCACTGCCTCTCCGTCCGTCAGCTCGATCTGCGCTGTGACGAGGGTCTTTCCGCCGCCCTGCGGTTCAAAGGATACGCCCCTCATAGCGGTAGGCATAGTCGTTGATGCCCATGACCGTCCTGCCGCGCCGCAGGATCATCTCGTCATGCTCCGCCGTCGTCGGCGTTGGAGCGATGTAGATATCTCCGGCGAGACTTCTGGCGATCGCGGGCTCACGTGCCGCATCCTCGCCGCTCCCGCGCAGTTTCGTGACTGCTTCGGTTGGCGTTCCGTCCACCTCGTAGCGATAGGACTTTTTCCCTTGCCATTTTCGGCAAAAGTCCCTGTCCGCGATAGACCACCGTGTGTCCGTAGACCTCCTGCGGAACATCCGGCGTCAGATCAACGGAGGTCGTCTGACTGCCACTGCCCGAGAGGATAAAGGCGAGAAGCGCCATGCCTGTACCGACGTGAGCCAGCAGTCCGCCGACACCGATCTGATGCCGACGATAGGTCTCAGCAGCCGCTGCTGCCGCAAAGAGCGCAAAGGATGCCAGAAGGACGGAGGGATGTCCGTGACGCCGACCGCCCCCTGCTGCAACACCGCCAAGAACGGTGAGGCGAAGATCCAGTAGGGACGCTTTCCCATCGTTCCGTTCCACGACATGAGCGAGCCGAGCCCCATCAAAAGGGGCAAGCACAATGGCAATCGGCAGGGTCGTCCGCACGTAGTAGCTCGTATCCACCGCCGCACTCTCACCCATGAGCCCCGAGATCAGCGGCATCGACATACCGAAGAACACGAGAACCGTGATGAAAGACGAGGAGCAGCATGCCGAGCAGAATGAGGAAGCTGCGGCTGCGGTGTTCGCTGTAGACCGCCCCCTGTGGAAGACGATCCATCTGACGCACAAGGACGATGAGTCCAAAGAGCAGGATGATGCCATTCGCAAGGGCAATGTAAAAGCCGATGTCCGATCCCGCAAAGGAGTGTACGGAGAAGTCTCCGAGGATACCGCTGCGGGTCAGGAACGTCCCATAGAGAACGAACGCATAGGAGAAGACCGCCGCGAGATGGACGAGATAGAATGCGCCGCGCCGCGTACGTGCGACGGCGATCAGATGGAGCAGGATGCAGGAGAGCAGCCACGGTACGAGCGAGGAGTTCTCCACGGGATCCCAGCCCCAGTAGCCGCCCCAGCCGAGCACCTTGTATGCCCAGTAGCCGCCGATGAAGATGCCTGCGCCGAGAAACGACCACGCGATGAGCGTCCAGCGGCGCATCGGTGCGAGAAAGTTTCCGTCTGCGGGGCTGCGCATCATACTCTCAAGCGAGTAAACAAAGGGAACGGCGAGGAGCGCATAGCCGATAAAGATGATCGGCGGATGCACGGCCATCCACGGATCCTGCAGCAGCGGGTTCATCCCGTACCCGTCGGGCATGATATGCTCGGCGGGGGTAAAGGGACTCTTGATGAATACGAGAATGACGAGCATCGCCGTCAGGAGATGATAGATGATCCGCCCCGTCGCCGTCAGACGGTTGGTGCAGACCATATACGTACCAACAAGTGCGTGAATGAGGAGCCAGAGGAGGAACGAGCCCTGCTGCCCTGCCCAGAATGCCGAGATCTTGTAGATCAGCGGGAGATCGATGGAGGAGTAGCTCGCCACATACGAGTAGCTGAAATCATTGGACAGGATAACGGCAAAGAGAACAGCTGACGCACCGACGGCAGCAAGTCCTGCGAGGATGGCAGAGATGCGGCTGCCGCAATCACTGCCCTTGGCATCAAAGAACACTGCACTGAGTGCAAAGAGAAGAACAAAACCCTAAGAGTACCGTACCGATCATGCGCGAGCCTTTCCTTTTTCTTCCTCATATTTGGACGGGCATTTGATGAGCAGCTTATCCGCTGCAAAGGCATCGCCCGTATATTTTCCGATGGCGACAACGTGATATGCGTCGTCGAACGTATCCGGCTTGGCGCCCTTATATCGTACGAGCATCGTCTCTCCCGTCTCCTCATCGGCGATGGAAAAGACAAAATGTCCGTCCTCCATGTGCGGGGCAACCGTGTCGTCGGGGATGCCCTTGACCTGCACATTGCGCTGTGCGGCGCGCGCATCTGCGACACTGACGTACGGCGTGACCGAGTCGGCAAAGAAGTAGCCGGCATAGCCGATAAATCCCAGAATCAGAATGAGGAAAAAATATTTACGCATTGGGTTCCCCCCGTTTCATCAGCCAAATGTAGATCAGTGTCATATCAATCAATGAAAGCACGAGTGTCCCGAGCATCACTGCATCCATGTCGATGCGTCCTGTCTCATTGAGGACGGGTGATGGATGGAGAGAGAAGAACATCCGCGGCAGGATAAAGACCAGAAAAGGAACAGCGATAAAGGAGAAGAGCGCATACACGGCAGAGGAGGATGCGCGGGCACGTTCGTCCCGCATCGTCATGCGCAGTGTCACGTATGCGGCGTAGATCAGCAGGAGGACGAAGATCGTCGTCTGCCGGGGATCCCAGTTCCAGTAGGCACCCCATGTCAGCTTGAGAAAAGACAGCTCCGCTCACCGTCGCCATGAGGGTGAAGATCAGACCGAGAATGGCTGAGCGGGCGCTCTTTGCGTCATAGCGCAGCTCCCGTGTCTTCAGATAGCGTGCGCCCCAGTAGGCAGCACCAAAAAATGCGACGACGGCGACCCATGCCGTTGGAATGTGAAAGAATGCGATGCGCACATAGTTCCCCAGCCCTTCGGCGGGCGGAACGATGAAGAACACAGCACCGAGCGATGCGAGTGTCAGCACGGCAATCACTCCGACAAGCATTAAGACTCCTATCTAACTCTCGATCCAGAGAGAATCAAACAGCATCGATGCCCCCACCGTGAGCATCATATCGTAGAGTGCGATACCGCCAAGGAGTACCGGCTCTCCTCCACCCGCCGAGAGAGAGATCGCAGGCAGGAGAATCGGCAGCATCGACGGAAGCAGGAGCACGGGAACGAGCCCACCGCGTACGCTTGCCCCTGCGGCGACCGCCGCGAGGAGCGTATCCGCCGCCGCCATGCCCCAAAGTCCCAGAAGCAGTGTCCCGAGAAAAACGGCATTGAGGACAAGCGGTGCATCCATCAAAATGATCACAAGAGGCAAGGTAATGACAGCAAGCACGATGAGTGTGACGAGATGCGCTGCCATCTTGCCGAAGAGCACGGCCTGTGCCGGAACATAGATCCGAAGGAAAAGCAGTGTTCCCGCGGCCTCCTCCTCGGCAAAAAGCCGTTCTCCCTGCAGCGTCGCTGCAAAGAACAGGACAATCCAGAACAGCGCTGCGGCAAGACGGACATCCATCGTCCCCCACGCAAGCGACATACTCATGAACGCGATCACCGTGAGTGCGAACATCCCCATCGTGACATAGCCCGCACGGTGGCGTACGCCGTCACGCAGTTCCTTAGCAGCAACGTGCAGAACTATCGGTAAGATCGATGCACGCATCCGCCGCCTTCCTTTCCTCCGGTTCATTCGTCGCCCACAGGATGAGGCGTCCGCGCTCAGCTGCATGCCGCGCCTCCGCAGTGAGCAGTTCCCGTCCGTGCACATCGAGGGCAAGTCCCGGCTCGTCGAGGAGCCAGATGGGTGCGTCTGCTCCGAGGAGAACGGCGAGTCGTACACGCTGACGCATGCCCGTCGAGAGTTCCCCCGCCATGCGCGGCAGCACCTCGGACGGCAGTCCCACACGCTCCAAGAGTCCTTCCAGCAATCCATCCGCTGGGCAGATCCCGCGTGCGGAGAGAAAGAAGGTCAGATTCTCACGTACGGAAAGGCGGGTATATAGCTCCATCTCGGGTGTCGCCATCGCGAGAATGCGGCGATAGTCCGCTCCACAGATCGACTTGCCATCCAGTGTCGTCTCAATCTTCCCTTTCGTTGGAAGGATCAGACGACCGGCGAGACGGAGCAGCGTCGATTTGCCGCTCCCATTCCCCCTGCAACGGAGGTAATGACGCCGCCATGAAAGGAACATGTCAGCTGCCGCAGAATTTCATGGGATCCGAAGCTGTGACTGACTTGATTAAAGGAGATTTCAACCATATTCATTCCTTCCATAACTTTGATTTATTTTTAACACGTATCTGAATAGAATATGAAATACTTTTTTTGTATAAAATATTTTTTTATGTGTAGACTATTTCAAAAATGAATTCAGTTCATATCGCGTGATTATTGAAGAAAAAGAAGTATCCGAACGCTTCTCGTCACGTTTCGAATACTTCTTCTCATTTTCAACGATATATAATATTTATCACACAGCTGTGATCTTCTTTACATCTCCTTACTTTTTCATACGCATTTCTCCAAAGACGGCAGACATGGGCATCCGGTCAAGCTCCGTATCAATGGCGGCAACATCCCCTGCCGAAAGCCGGATATCGGCGGCTCCTGCATTCTCCGCCAGCCGCGCACGTTTGCGCGTTCCCGGATCGGCACAATATATGGCTTTTTGCAGAGCATCCACGCGAGCGCAATCTGTCCGCTCGTCGCCCCCTTCTCTTCCGCGAGCGTACGCAGGAGTGCGAGGAGCTCCGCGTTCTCCGCCATCGCCGCGGGGCTGAACTGCGGGCATACGCGCACGCATATCCCCCTCTGCAAAGACCGACGTCCTGTCATACGCCCCGGTCAACACGCCGTTGGCAAAGGGCGAAAACGCGACAAAGCCGATCCCCAGTTCCTCGAGAACGGGAAAAATCCGCTCATGCGTGCGCGCCATCATGGAGTAACGATTCTGCACGGCAGTCAGCGGACAAATGGCATGCGCACGGCGAATATCCTCCTCCGAGGCCTCCGAGATCCCCCAGTGAAGAATTTTTCCTTCCTTTATCAGGTCTGCCATCACGCCCGCGACCTCCTCGGCCGGGATCTTCGGATCGACGCGGTGCTGATAGAAGAGATCAATGTGATCTGTCCCCAGTCTCTGCAGAGAGGCATCCACCGATGCGCGGATCACCGCAGGGCGTGCATCAGGGGACGATGGGGCTTTTGCCCTCTTTCAGCAGGCTCATATCGAAATGGATCCCGAACTTCGTCGCGAGGACGACCTTATCCCGATACGGCGCAAGGGCTGCGCCGACCAACCGCTCGTTGTCATGCGGATCATCGGGCGTACCCGTATACCTCCGCCGTGTCAAAGAGCGTGATGCCCATATCCACAGCAGCGGCGATCAGCTCACGCATCTCCTTCTTGTCGGCGGGCGCACCATAGCTCTGACTCATCCCCATGCAGCCAAGCCCGACGGATGAGACTGTGAGATTTCCCAGTTTACGGTAATTCATGTAGATCCTCCCTATCACCAAAGAAGTATTTCCTTCATTATACACAGGATAACACAGGAATCTGGATATAAAAAGGATGACGATACCTCGATCGTACCGTCATCCGATAAGAGAAGCACTGATCACTCATTGGATCAGCGATTCCCTTTACTTTTCTTTCAGCTGCTGCATTCTTCTCTGCGACGAGCTTGAACAGCTCCGAGCCTGCCGGAATCTCCGTGAAGTGCGTGAGTGCCTTCTCGAAGCCGTGCTCCTTGAGATATGCCTGTACCTCGACTGCCTCAGGATCCTCCGCGTAGTCGAAATGGAGGGCGGCGGCGATGACCGTCGCAAGCGCCTCGGGTTTTTTCCCGCGTGCGACGAGCTGATTGGCGGGCGAGACGAGACGATCCTTCGCGCCGAGCTTGCGCTTTGGCCCGCGTGCAACACGCGTCACAGCATCGGAGAGATGCGGATTCTTGAACCGCGACTCTGCCGTACGGATGTATTCTGCATGCGTTTCACGGTCAAAGCCGTATTTCTCGATCAGGAGTTCACTCGTCTCCGCCCAGACGCGGCGGACAAACGCGACGATCTCCTCGTCCTGCATCGCCGAGGCGATGTCCTCGATGCCCTTCAAATATGCCATGTAGGCAATGGAGGCATGTCCCGTATTGACGGAGAACAACTTGCGCTCGATGTAGGCTTCGAGGTTATCCACCCACGTCAGGCCCTCGATCTGCGGCTCTGCGCCGACGACGCCCGTGCGATCCACATCCCACTCGCAGAACGGCTCAACCTTGACGAGCAGCGGATCCTCGTTATGCTGGATCGGCACGATGCGGTCAACCGCCGCATCGGGGAATCCGATACAGCGTGCGGCTTTCTCCTTGATATCGTCAGCGAGGTGCTCATAGACAAAGTTCTTCAGCACCGTCGAGCCGCCGACCATATTCTCACACGCGATAATGTTCAGCGGTGCATCCGTCTTTTCAAGGCGCCGCGCAATCCCCTTGGCAATGTTCGGTGCAATGAATTTCAGGATATTCGGCCCGATCGCCGTGGTGACAATGTCCGCCGTGACGAACGCAGCGAGCAGAGCATCGAGATCTTTGTTGCTGTTGATCGCCTTGACATGCTCGACGTGGATTTTTTTCGGCGTATCGCCGACCACCTCGATATCATAGGAGCGACGTGCATTGATCTCATCCACCAGAGCATCCGCCACATCGACAAAGGTGACCTCATAGCCCGAGCGCACGAGCAGTTCCCCGATAAAGCCGCGGCCGATATTGCCGCCGCCGAAATGGATTGCCTGTTTCATGGTCATGTCCTTTCAATCCGCTTTCGTAAAGACGTGATAGAGTTCATCGGCACTCTTCGTCTTGAAGAGCTGCTCGAGCTGCTCATCCGTGTAGTCGCCGACCATCGTTGCGATATTGGCAAGGATCGCAAGATGATCGTTGCCGACGCCCGCGATACCGATCACGAGATATGCCGTCTCATCGCCAAACTTCACCCCGTCGGGGTACTGGCAGACGACGATGCCCGTCTTCTTGATCGTGTCCTTGACTGCGTTTTCTCCGTGCGGGATGGCAATGCCCTTGCCGATGTAGGTGGAAAGATCATGCTCGCGGTTGAGCATGCCCTGTACGTAGCCCTCATCAACATAGCCCGCTTGCGACGAGCATCTTGCCTGCCGCCGTGATCGCTTCCTCGCGGCTGACCGAGGGGAGTCCGATCTTCACGTTTTCCTGACGCAGAACATCCGCGCTCACCGTCTCTGCCGCCTCTTCCTGTGCGTCTGCGGTCCGGTGCAGAGGTCTCTACCGCAGCCTCTTTCAGGCGTGCCGTAACGATCTCATAGACGTTGTTCTGCGTGAAATCGCGCACCCAGATATGCTCTGCCTGCGGCGAATCCGCAAGGGCACGCTCGGCGAGTTTCTCATGCGAGATGACCAGCTGCGCTTCCTGTGGAATGGCACCGATGGCGCAGTTCGTCACGGAAATATCCTTGTAGCCGTCCTTCTTGAGCTTCTTGCGCAGTGCTGCCGCACCGAGTGCAGACGAGCCCATGCCCGCATCGCAGGCATAGACGATGACCTTCAGATCCTTGCCCGCAACCTTCTTCTCTGCGGGCAGCTCCTTGCCGCGATTCTTGCGCTCTGCCATGTCCTCACGCGCCGACTCCAGCGAGTCGTCTTCGACATCCTTCGACATCTTGATAAAGACAGAAGCAACCGCGCAGGATACCGCCGTCGCTACGGCAAATGCCGAAAGATTGGCAACGAGTGCCGAGGTGTTCGGGGTCATCGCGATAATCGCGAAGATCGAGCCCGGCGAGGACGGAGCAATCAGACCGCCGCCGAGGAGGCCGAGCGTAAAGACGCCGGACATGCCGCCCGCAATCGCGGCGATGATGAGGATCGGCTTCATGAGGATGTACGGGAAGTAGATCTCGTGAATACCGCCGAGTACGTGGATAATCATGGCTCCCGGCGAGGACGACTTAGCCATGCCCTTGCCAAACATCCAGTAGGCGAGCAGAATACCAAAGCCGGGCCCGGGGTTCGCCTCGAGCAGGAAGAACATGGACTTTCCGTATTCCTGCGCCTGCTGAATGCCGAGGGGGCTGAGCACGCCATGATTCAGTGCATTGTTGAGGAAGAGCACCTTTGCGGGCTCAATGATGATGGATGCCAGCGGCAGAAGTCCTGCCGCGACAATCGCCTCCACGCCGCTGCGCAGGATGTTGTTTGCGCCGCTGACCACGGGACCAACAATCGGCAAAGGCAATCATCGCGAGGATACCGCCGAAGATGCCGAGCGAGAAGTTGTTGACGAGCATCCGAATCCCCCGGGATGCTGTCACGTATGGCATTGTCAAACTTCTTGATCAGATAGCCACCCAGAGGTCCCATAATCATGGCGCCAAGGAACATCGGAATCTCCGAGCCGGCGATGATGCCCGATGTGGCAATCGCCGCCATGACGCCGCCACGGTGTCCGTAGACCGCTGCGCCGCCGCTGTAGCCGATCAGCAGCGGGATGAGCCACTTGCTCATCGGACCGCCGACCTGTGCCAGATACTCGTTTGGCATCCATCCCGTCGGAATAAAGAGTGCCGTTAAGAACCCCCATGCGATAAATGCGCCGATGTTCGGCATCACCATGCCGGACAGGAAGCGGCCAAACTTCTGCATGGCCTCCTGTGCCCCTCCGCCTTGCTGACTCATAAAAATCCCCCTTTGTAAAAACAGACAATATGGGGCATCTTAGCCCCGCTATTTGTTGAATCACTGAATTTATCAGTGATTCTTTACAAGAGCTGTTCGAGATGTTCCCGAAAATGCTCTTCCAAAACGTATTCGAGCTCGCGGCGTATCCCCGCCGCATCTCCGTGCGCGAGGATGTCGGCAAACGTCGGGCGGTCTGCGATCTGTGCCGCGATATGCCCGAGTATCTGTCGTTCCATCTCCGCCTCCCCCGCCGGCACGAGCATGACCAACGCGGTCTGTACGGCATCCCCTCCATAAGGGAGCGGATGCGCAAGATGCATAACGCCGAAGCGCGCTCTCTCCTGCCGTGCAAAACACCCATGGAGAAGAATCATCTGCGGTGCAGCCCACGTCGGAGCGATGTTCTCCCGTCGCAGGAGCTCGGCAGCAAACTCTTCCGCTGCCGCATCCTCTGTGAGGAGAAGATGTGCCGCCGCATCGGCAAGCTGCTCAATGGATACCGCCGATACATTTTCCTGCAGGTGAAAGTCCGTGAGCAGATCGCAGATCAATCCGCTGCGGCGATGAATCTCCGCCATCACCGCGGGAAACGGCAGCGGTGCGGGATCCGCCGGCACCTCCGTATGATGTACGCTGCAGCCGGCAAGAACAGCATCGATCTGTGCCCGATCTGCTGCCGTCAAAAACACACTGACAACAACGACCGGAACAGGAAGCGGCGAAAGCGGTACCGTGGAGACCACGAAGTCCGCCGAACGCCGCAGAATCTCCTGCGCGGTAAGGGCAAGCGAGGAGACGACACCGACCACACGAATCCGCTCGTAGGATCGGCGCAGACGGCTCGCAAGCAGGCGGCTCGTCCCAAGACCTGTCGGACAGGCGACCAGAACGCGTGCGGCGGGGCGATCCCCGCCCGCCTCCGTCAATGCCGCACCGATGTGAATGGCAATATAGGCAACCTCATCATCGGGCACCGGCATCCCTGCCTCCTCCTCCATCATGGGAATCGCATGCCGTGCGATCTCCATGAGCTCCGGATGTTCTTCCTCCATCTGCGCGAGCAGAGGATTGCGGATATCCATGTGGAGTTTCAGACGATGCAGTGCCGGGGCAAGGTGATTCACGAGGCCCGTGAGCAGCGTACGGCTGCGCATGAGCGGCGCACCGCTCTTTTCGGAGGCGCGCCGCATGATCGACTGCGCAATCTGCACCAGCCGGAAATTATCCACGCGCCCGCCCCCCGAGGGGAGCGTCATGCCGCGTGCACCGAGCAGATGCATGGTGATATAGCCGATCTCCGCTGCAGGGATGGAAATGGAGAACACCTCCCCCATCCGCGCCGCAATCGTCTCTGCCACAGAAAATTCTTCTGTCTGCCGCAGCTCCTCCAGCGTCCCCGCATCCATCACAATCGTATCACCCTGCTGCAGCCGCCGCACGGCGAGCGCGAGGTGGACGACAAGCCCGACGCGTGCGCTGTCTGGGATGTTACGATCCTGCGTCTCCGCTGCAACAGCGTCATCAATGCGGCGGATCTGCGCGGGATCAACGAGGCCGAGCAGGGCACGATCTGCCGCGTACGCCGGTCCCTCCTCAGCCGCATCATCCCCGATGAGGGAAAGGAGTTCCTTTTCATCCACATAATCGTGGATGATGCGAACCAGTGCACGGCGGATATCCCGCTCTGCCCCTTCGACGTAGACGCCGAGTCCGGGACGACGCACGAGCGTGATCTGCTGTGCGGCAAGCCACGGCTGCAGACGATCGAGATCATGACTGACGGTACTGTCGGTCACGTGCAGAAGATGTGCCAGAGCAAAGAGCTTGAGCGGCTCATCCGCCATGAGGAGACGCGTGATCAGGATGGAACGCCGCTGATCGGGGGTCAGTGTGCTGTGCACATCCGCCAAAGAAAGCTCCGTGCGCAGATGCCCAAGCGCTGCGGCATCCCCACTGAGCATGAATCCCGCACCCGTGCGCCGAAGAAGCATCACGCCATAGGGCTCCAGTGCCGTCTCGATCCCGTGCATCTCGCGCGTCACAGTACGTGCGCTGACACCGAGCTCTGCGGCGATATGTTCGGCAGTCACATAGCCGGACGCGGCAAGAAGCAGAGACAGTATCGTCCGCATACGTTCCGTTAGTTCCATGTGACCGCCCCCTCTCGCCCCCTGATAGACCCTCATTATAACGAATGGGATTCATCATTGCAACGAAAAAGACCTTGCCCTTTGTCATGAAGGGCTATGGACAAATAAAAAGAGCCGATGCACCATGGCACATCAGCTCCCCCAATAATACAAATTAGACAAAGTCCAGTCCCGGTACAGCGTTCAGATAGAGATCGCTGTACTTCCCTGCCGCCGCCTGATAGGCACCGCGGCAGGCAATCATGGCGGCGTTATCCGTACAGAGGCGCAGCGAAGGATAGAGATAGCGGATGCCCTCCTGCTCCGCCCGTGCACGCAGCTGCTGCTCGAGGGCAGCATTTGCCGCAACGCCGCCGGCAAGGACAAGGGTATCCCGCCCCGCCGCATGAATCGCCTCGAACGCCTTGTGAACGAGCACCTCCGTGACGGCTGCCTGAAACGATGCCGCGATATCCGCCGCGTGGAGTTCTTGCCCCTTCATGCGCTGACCGTTGATGTAGTTCAACACGGCGGATTTCAGCCCGCTGAAGCTGAACTCATAGTTGCCCTCCTGCGCGAGCGCACGCGGAAAGTCAATCGCCTGCGGATCTCCCGCGCGTGCGAGTCGATCGATCTCAGGGCCGCCCGGATAGGGAAGGCCGAGCACACGCGCAACCTTATCAAATGCTTCGCCTGCCGCATCATCGCGCGTACTGCCCATCAGGCGGAACGTCTCATAGTCCGCTACATCGACGAGTGCCGTATGCCCGCCTGAGACGACAAGCGCGATAAAGGGCGGCACGAGATCGGGCGTCTCAAGAAAATTCGCAAAGATATGTCCCTCGAGATGATTCACACCGATGAGCGGCACGTCGAGCGAAAACGCCAATGCCTTTGCCGCCGACACACCGACAAGCAGCGCTCCCACGAGTCCGGGGCCGTATGTAACAGCGATCTGATCCATCGCCGCAAGCTCCGCTTTCGCCTCGTCGAGTGCCTGCTGGACGACGGGCAGAATGCTCAGGATATGGTTGCGCGAAGCAATCTCAGGAACAACGCCGCCGTATTTCTGATGAATCGGTATCTGCGTTGAAATCACGCAGGACAGAAGTTCGCGTGTCCCACGAAGTACGGCTGCCGATGTCTCATCGCAGCTTGTCTCAATCCCGAGCGTCAGTCTCTCTTGCACATCTTTCATCAGACAGTGTATCCCTTAATTTCGTATTCCACATGAGAATGGCATCTTCGTTGTTGTCCTGATAGTACCCCTTGCGGATACCGATCTCCACGAATCCCAGCCGCTCATAAAGACGGCGGGCGGGCAGATTCGACGGGCGCACCTCGAGGGTCATACGCTCGACGCCGCGCTCCGCTGCCGCGCGCATCAACGCGCACATAAGCAGATGTCCATAGCCCCTGCCTCGCTGCATCGCTGTCAGCGCGATATTCGTGACCCTGTGCCTCCTCAAAGGAGATCCAGCAGCCGGCAAAGCCGATCACTGCCGTGCCCTCAAGCGCAACGATATAGCAGGCAAAGTCATTCGACGCCTCACGCCAAAAATCCTCGCGCGACCACGGTGTCGGAAAGCTCTCTCGCTCAATGCACGCCACGGCGTCTGCATCCTCCGGAGCAAGCGGACGAAAGGCGATCATGATGCCGCCGCTCCGCCATGCCGCTGCTCCCACAGCACCTCTGCCTCACTGCGGCGCAGATAGAGCGGTACCGCTGTCACGGGGTCGTCCATCTCCCCCGCTGCAGCCGCGCAAGACCCGCCAGCCCCCACACGCCGCACGCGGCATGCGCAGATGCAGGGGAGCAATCCCGACATTGGCAGGAAGCGCAGGGAAATCGTTCCGCCGCGTGGCATCGCCAAGTAAAACGGCGGGCAGCTCCGTTCCCACGAGTGCGTCGAGCACCTCGGTCAGCGGCAGGATGGAGAGTGGATGCTCCTCAGAAAGGCGCACGTCCTCCCCCTCGGGACGCCACCTGAATTCCTGCACGTAGACGTTGCCTTTCTGCGCATCCATCATGGGGAGAATGCGCAGCCCAACAGAACCCGCATAGTGACAGGCAAGTGCCTCCAGTGTCGGCACGCAGATCATGGGGATGTTCAGTGCGTACGCCACCATCTTTGCCGCCGCAAGGCCGATGCGCAGCCCCGTGAAGGACCCCGGCCCGATACTGACGGCAATTCCATCGAGTTCCGTTTTCTTGGCACGCGCCATCTGCAGAGCCAGCTCGATATGCGGCATGAGTGTCTCGGAGTGCGTCAATGCGCCCTGCATACTCACCTCAGCAGCGACACGCTCCGCAGAGAGCACCGCTACGCTCGATACCTGCGAGGACGTATCAAGGCTCACGATCAACAATGCGTTTCAACTCCTCCAAGAGCGCCCTGCTCTTTTTCCCCTTGGCGACGAAGGTAAACTGCCGCTCCTCATCGTTCAGCGCTTCAATGCGCACAGAGAGGTGATCTGCGGGCATGGCATCGGGGAACTTCTCCGCCCACTCGATCAGCACAATTCCCTCCGTCGCCTCTGCGTACTCATAGAAACCAATGTCCTCCAGCTCCTCCTCCGACGTGATCCGATAGAGATCGAAGTGCACGATCGGGCACGCTGCCTCATAGATGTTCATGAGGTTGAAGGTCGGGCTGGTCACATCGCTCTCCACGCCGAGGGTGCGGGCGAGGGCACGCACAAAGAGGGTCTTGCCTACGCCGAGTTCTCCATCGAGGCAGATGACCGTTCCCTCACGGATGATTTTGCCGATTGTCCCCGCTAAATGCGCCGTCTCTTCCGGTGAATGCGTAACACAAGTGAGCATAGTTCGTCCCCTTATGAAAAAAATAGCGACTTAGTTCTTACTATTATAGCATGACACAGGAAATTGCGCAAAGAAAACGCGGACAGAGATCGTCTCCGTCCGCTATTCCGGCAGGCGTACGGTCATACAGCCGCCCGCTATGTCAATGTTCTGCACCACGGTGCGCAGTGCGGGTACAAGGAGTTCGTGCCCCTCGGCATCCCGTACCGCATAGACATCGTTGCTGCCCGTCCGCAGAACATCCGTCACCGTACCGAGCTCGTTGCCGTCCTCATCGCGAACGGTGAGCCCGACGATGTCGAACACATAATACTCCCCCTCGTCAAGCGGTGCCGCTTCCGCACGCGGCACCGTCAGCACACGTCCCGTGAGACGCTGCGCCGTCTCACGCACATCGTATTCCCGAAAATGCATGAGAATATTCCGCCCCTGCGGCTTAACGGCAGTGATATGAAGGAGCTCATCCCCTGCCATCACCTCCCGCATCTGCGCAAAACGCTCGGGGAAATCCGTCAGGGGGATAATGCGCAGATCGCCGCGCACGCCGTGCGGTGCGCCGATGCGGCCGATGACGATGCGGTCATCAGGAACGGATTGCGACAATCTTGTCATCCTCCACCAGAATCTCGACGTTCATCAGCTCACGCATATCGTCGCCGACCTTCGCCTCAACCTGACGCTCGAGCGTTCCCTGCACGATCTCCGCCCCCTCGGCGAACTTCTGCAGCTCCTCCTGATGGGCGCGCGTCTCCTCGACGTAGTCGACGCGGCGCTGACGCTCCTGACGGATCGTGTTGATGTGCTGGATCGCCTGCGGGGTGAGCTCGCCCTGCTCCGCCTCCTGCATCACGCGCTTCTCCTGGATGCCGAGCTGCTGCAGCTCAAGCTCTGCACGGCTGAGACCTTCCTCCATCTCCTTGAGCATCTTTGCGCGCAGCTTCTCTGTGAGCTTCGCCTTGACGGTGACCGGCACCTTGATTGAAATCGAATCCACTCTATATCTCTCCTATACAAAAACGGCGACCGTCCATGACGCACGCCGTCTCGCCCGGCTCAGCCGATCTCGACTGTCGCCCGCTTATTCTCCTTCGTGGCAGCGGCCTTGACAACACTGCGAAGCGCCTTTGCGATCCGCCCCTGCTTGCCAATGACCTTTCCCATATCATCCTCCGCCACGCGAAGTCTTAAAATGATCTCCTGATCATCCTGTGTTTCGTCAACGACGACAGCTTCCGGATGATCTACCAAGGATTTCGCAATAACCTCGACTATCTCTTTCATGCGCGTCGTCTCTCCTCATCGCCATGTGCGCACGCGACGGGAAGTCCTCTGCGTGAGAGGAGATCCCCCCATCGAATCGCGCGTCGCGCATCAGTCCTTCTGACGCTTTGCCTCAGCGAACTTCGCCATCGTACCATTCTTGCTCAGAATGTTCTTGACGGTATCCGTCGGCTGTGCGCCCTTCTTCATCCAATCGATCGCCTTCTCCTCGTCGATGTTGACGAGTGCGGGCTGCTTCGACGGATCGTAGTTCCCAAGGATCTCGATGAATCGCCCATCGCGCGGTGCACGCGAATCAGCGACCACAATGCGATAGAAGGGATTCTTCTTCGCGCCCATACGGTTCAAACGAATCTTGACTGCCATAATTTCACCACCTTTCGTTGGACTCTGCCGCACTACCGAAAGAACGGCATCTTGGGGAGTCCCATACCGCCCATGGACGGCATGGCGGGCATTCCACCCTTCCCCTTCATTTTCTTCATCTTCTTCATCATCTTGCGCATTTCGCCGAACTGCTTGAGCAGTTTGTTGACGTCCTGCACGCGCGTCCCGCTGCCGGCGGCAATGCGCTTGCGCCGACTGCCGTTGATGATCGTGATGTCTGCGCGCTCCTTCGGCGTCATCGCGCGGATGATCGCTTCAAGCTGGCGCATCTCTTTTCCATCGAGGTCAAACTCCTGATCGCCGAGTTTCTTCTTCAGACCGCCCATTCCCGGGAGCATGCCGAGGATGTTGCTGAGCGAGCCAAGCTTTTTGACCTGCTGCATCTGATCGAGAAAATCATCGAGCGTGAAGTCGTTGCGGCGGAGCTTCTCCTCCATCTTCTTCGCGTTCTCGAGATCGAAGTTCTCCTGTGCCTTCTCCACAAGGGAGAGCACATCGCCCATGCCGAGGATACGCGACGCCATGCGGTCGGGATGAAACACCTCGAGCGGCTCAAGCTTTTCGCCCATACCGACGAATTTCAGCGGGCAGCCCGTCACCGCCTTGATGGAGAGGGCCGCGCCGCCGCGCGCATCACCGTCCAGCTTCGTCATGATGACGCCGTCCAGGCCGAGCGAGGCGTCGAACGCCTCGGCGACATTCACGGCTTCCTGTCCTGTCATGGCATCCACGACGAGGAGAATCTCATGCGGCTTTACTTCCGCCCTGATGTCGCGCAGCTCCTGCATGAGCGTCTCATCAATCTGCAGACGCCCCGCCGTATCAATGATGACAACGTCGTTGGCGTGGGAGGCAGAATGTGCGATTGCCGCACGCGCAATGGCGACGGCGTCCTCCTGCCCCCTGCGAAAAGACGGGCACATCGACCTTGCCGCCGATAACCTCAAGCTGCTTGATGGCAGCGGGACGATAGATATCATCGGCAACGAGCAGCGGACGCTTGCCCTGCTTTTTCAGCATGAGAGCGAGCTTGCCTGCCGAGGTCGTCTTACCTGAGCCCTGCAGTCCGACGAGCATGATGACGGTCGGCGGGTTGGGGCTGATGTTGAGGCGGCTTTCCGTCCCACCCATCAGCGCGGTGAGTTCCTCGTCGACGATCTTGACGACGGCCTGTGCCGCCGTGAGCGTATCGAGCACCTCCTGCCCGACGGCTCGCTCCTTTGACGCGCTTCACGAAGTCCCTTGACGACCTTGAAATTGACGTCTGCTTCCAACAGCGCCATGCGCACCTCGCGCATCGCATCATTCACGTCGTCCTCGGTCAGCTTGCCGTGCCCGCGCAGCTTCTTGAATATCCCCTGCAGACGGTCGGACAGATTCTCAAAGAGCATTTCCTCACCTCCTTTTATCTACAGTCTTTATATCTCATTCTGTGATGTATATCGTTCCAATTCGTCCGCGATGCGGCGGACATCCGCGCGCCCAATCGGCTCGCGAAGCGCACGCAGCTCCGCACAGACGGCGGCGATCGCCCGCTCCTGCTCCTGTTGACGAGCAAAGAGCCCCAGCGTCTCCTCCATCTCCGCCAGTGCACGCTCTGCACGGCGGATATTGTCATGTGCCGCCTGCCGCGTGATGCCGAGCGCCTCGCCAATCTCCGCGAGCGAGAAGTCCTCTGCAATATGTAAATGCAGGCACTCGCGCTGCTTGCCCGTGAGGAGACCTCCATAGAGATCGTAGAGCTTCGCTCGATAGTAGAGCTGATCCAATCCGTTCCTCCCCTTCCACCACGCTCTGCGTGATCCCCCTTCCCCGCAGGCGGGGCAGGCTATTGTGGGAGACACTTGTGCAAGTATAGCGGGAAACAAAGAACCTGTCAAGTATTTTTTTCTTGACAGGTTCTCTTATCTTATGGAATCACCGATAAAATGAGGTCCGCCAGATTGCCAGATTTTTCTGTCCGAACGAGGTGGAAAACCGACGCAGAGTGGTGTAAATGTTTTCCTGCGAAAAAGTTGTATGTGATGAACGGATGATTTGTTTGATAAAATCCTGGTACTAATGTCACTGTTTCAGATGTATCATTGGTGCATATTGTTCCAACATTCTGAAATACATCTGCAAAATGCGTGAAAATTTTTCTTTTCACCTCTATCAATAATGGCAAATGCTATCGTTCGAGCATTTATGATATTCTTCATCCATAAGAATATCATAAAAATACTTTGCAACGCTATACGGGTCGTGCCCAAATGCACCGCATCCCCATGCTCCAAGAACGAGTGACGAATATCCATGCGCTGCGGCAACGGCAAACATTTTCCTTAGTCTCGATTTCATTACACGCGACAGCACAGCAGGAGAAAACCTCCCGCGCCGCGCCGTTGCGGTTCGGCGCAGGAATCGTAATGACAGAGGTCAGAAATGGCTCATCCAAAAAATCATCATGAAGATCCCGAAAGACGCATACATGGGGTGATAGTATCATGTAGTCGGAATCACAGGCATTTTTTCGGCGATTGTTATAGTTATACATCTCGTATGCCGCATCGCTGCCTATGGAGTGATAGAGCGTACTCTCTGCACAAACATTCTTCCTGTGCATTTGCGCCGTTTCGAAAACCGCCGCCGGGTACATGTGCATTGGCGAAATTCATTACGAGGACGTTCTCCATTCCCTCGGCACAGGCAAAAGAATCTGCATCCAAGACATAGATATCAGGAGTATCTGATATAGAGCAGCCACTTTTTACAACTTCTCCACAGCGTTTTGCCTCCTTGGCATCTATGAGAATTGCTGCGCTATAGTCCTCTTTGGGAAGAACTATTGTTTTTCCATGCTTTTTGATACCCTGCCTTTGTGCGTGACCTGTATGGTTTCTTCCGCAATTCGTCTGCGTTCCTGCCGAGACATCGCAGCCCCTCCTTTTTCGGTTCCATGATAAATGTTACGGAAGAATGCGGACAGCGATGCTCCTAAGCAAACCCTAGTGGAGCAAGCGGGAAAAGTGTGCGGTACGCCCCGCCGGACTTCTTTCGTTCAAGCGTAGCGCGTTTAAGAAGTCTGGCGGTATTTGAGCGTACAAGCACACGAACGCTTGCGCAACTAAGTGTTTGCGTGGAGCACGCAGGTCCGTTGCATTTGACGTAGACCCTCCTTTTTCATCTCATTGCATGGAGGGCTCCCCGACCCACTTCCAATCTTTAATTTGCTGCTCCAATGGTCGATTCCTTATCCCAAGACCGCCGCAATGTGCCAGCGGATATATCACCCCGCCGCCATACACAAGATCCGCGTTGATCTGTGGATGTTCTTCGATATATTTCATATAGCCCTTATATGGTATTCTGGATCCTTTTACAAGTGCCTTATAAACACATTCAAAGCTCATGCGTCCCAAGCACAAAATATTCTTTGGCTGCAATATGGTACATAACGTCTGAAAACGCTCCCTGTCCTTATTCATGAGCTTCTTCGTCATACCCCTGCTGCTTTCTTTACGCCGGTAGCCCAAGCAAAAATTCGTAAAGAAAAGTTCATCGTACTGTTGTTGTGCAATTTCCTACCCCAAATGACGAAAAGAGCTCAATCAAGTTTTTATCCGTTTGAAAACCCACTGTCCATTTTCTTTTCGTCACTGATATACGGTAAGTCTTTTTCCGCTGATAATCTGTCTGATCCTATCTTGAAACGTCTTCGGCGCAAAATATGGATTTCCCCAGTCCTGTCCAACCAACAGGTATTTTTATTTCCGGCGTCGTTTCGGCATATCCTCTTCCCTGCCAATAGGTATAAAGATTGATTTCTTTACAAACACCAAATGTCTCATCAAGCGGCATCAAAAAGAAGATCGATTCCATTTCTGATAGAACTCCTGCGCATCTTCTACAAGCTTTCCATAGGCTTCCCGTTTGTTCATTTCTGTTCCTCCTCATTTGATTCTAACATAATAGTATCTACTTCGACAAACAATGTCAAGAATGAAAGTTCCATCAAAAAGGCATGAAGCGGCTTCGTGCCCGTTCATGCCTAAGATTCCATTATTATATTGTCATATCCTTTTTGTCACATTTCAGCGGCGAAATTTCTCGAGCGCCTCGGCGTGATCGGTCACGAACTCGACCGTGCCGAGATATTCGCCGGCCGCATCGTACATCGCCTGATACTGCACGCGGATGGGCTGCTCGCGGATGCGGCGATAGACGACCATCTGCGTGCGCTTCTTCGCCTTGAAGTCTGCGATCAGATTGCGCACGACGGGAATGATCTCAGGCGGATGGCAGTTCATTACATCACGCCCAAGCGCGGACATGGGACGCGTGAAGACCTGCCCTTCGTTGGTAAAGAAGCGGACGACATCGTCCTTGTCGATGAAGGTGATGTCGACGGGCAGGAGCTTAAAGATCGCCGTCAACTGCTCCATCGTAAGCGTACCCGTAGGGAATTGCAGTGCTCCCCCGGACGGCGCATCAGCCACGCGCGCCGCTTCCTGATCGAGCCATGCCTGTGCCTCCGGCCACGCGGGAAGGTCGACGTCGAAGGACGATCCCATCGTCACGAGATCGTGGTAGGCACGGTACCACTCCATCTGCGTGAAGTACCGCAAGCTGAGCGGGAACAGGATGCGCTCCTCCTTAAAGGTCATCTCGCGCACGCGCTGCACGAGATCGCGAATGCGCGACTCGTAGAGCGGCAGGGTCTCTGCATCCGCCTTGAGTGCCTTGATGATCATGCTGAGCTCGCGCTTCATCTCATCGTCAATGCCCCACATCACCTGCGACGGCCCCGTGACGCCGTAGTCATAGAGCACCGGCATCAGCAGCTCTTCCTTCTTGATGTAGTGCATCCGCAGATCGCCGAGGGAAAGCATGTGCGTCAGCATGACATCCATGCGCTTCGCGCCGTCCAGCTCCGCTGTAATCGTATCGAGCAGCTGTTCAAGGGCGTGATTCTCCGCGCGCAAAATCGTCAGCGGGTGTCCCGCGGACAGTGCGTCCATATCATTCGGGTCGACTGATGCCGCCTGCGCGTGAATCTCATCGTGCGAAAGCGCACCTGCGGGCGGAGCGGACGCCGTCCCATGAAAGAGCGCCGAATGCACGTCACAGAGACGCTGCACCTCACTGACCGGCATCCCCTCCTTGATGAGGGACTGCTCTGCATCCATGATCTCATGGGCCTCGACGTGGCTGAACTCCTTGACAAAATCCTTGCGAACGGAGTCCAGTTCCTCCCCATCCGACAGCCGCTCAATAAAGCCGCGCAGACGTCCCTGCCGCGACTGTGCGTCGTCACTGAGCACGAGTATAGCCGTGCTCCTCGAAGGCGGCAATCACCTTTGCGAGATCAATGCCCTTCACCGCCGCACCGCGCGGGATCGTCATGATGCGCCCCATCACGTTGAGCGCGACGGGATTCGTGATCTCCTTGAAGCCGACCTCCGCCATGATCTCCCGCACCTCGGGATACTCCTCCACCAGTTCGGCAACGCTCTTCTTCAGATCCAGTGTCTTTTCCATAATGAAAGCCCCTTTATATCAATTATAATTTTCACCTTGATGTGACAATTATAACGCAGGACGGTGAAGAAATGCTGTAACCGTTGGTACGGAAAAAGGACTGCCCTTCAAAAAAAGAGCAGTCCTAAGGAATCGCTGATAAAATGAGATCTGCCAGATTGGCGTAGATTTTTTTGTCCGAACAAGGTGGAAAAACGGACGCAGAGTGGGGCTCTGTGGAGGATTTTCCGCCGAAGTGCGGGCGAAAAAGATGCGTCAAGATGGTAGTGCCGAATTTATCAGCGTTTCCCTAAATTTATTGGTATTTCCCGAATCGCTTACAGCGTCTTAAACGTAAACGCCGTGCCGTCGAAGCCAAGCTCGACCGTATCACCGCCGCGCACGTCGCCTGCGATGATCTTCTTCGAGAGCGCCGTCTCGATCTTATGCGTGAGGAGACGCCGCAGCGGACGTGCGCCAAAGTCAGGATCAAAACCCTCCTTCGCGAGTGCCTCCAGTGCATCATCCGTCCACGCGAGCGCGATGTCCACCTGACGCTCAAGGCGTTTGCTGAGCGACTTCAGCATGATCGCCGCAATGCGCTTGACATCCTCCTGTGTGAGTCCCTTAAAGACGATGGTATCGTCGACGCGATTCAGGAACTCGGGGCGGAAGTACTCCTTGAGCAGTGCCTTCACCGCCGCTATTGCCTCCGCATAGTCCTTGCTGAGGATCTCATGCGAGCCGAGATTGCTCGTCATGATGATGACGGTGTTCTTGAAGTTCACTACACGTCCCTTGCCGTCCGTCAGGCGTCCGTCGTCGAGGATCTGAAGCAGCACGTTGAACACGTCGCGATGCGCCTTTTCGATCTCATCGAGCAGAATGACGCTGTACGGACGACGGCGCACTGCCTCGGTGAGCTGACCGCCCCTCGTCATAGCCGACGTATCCCGGAGGCGCGCCGATGAGACGCGAGACACTGTGCTTCTCCATGTACTCGCTCATATCGATGCGGATCATGCTCCGCTCATCGTCAAAGAGCGACTCCGCAAGTGTCTTGGCGAGCTCTGTCTTGCCGACACCCGTCGGGCCAAGGAAGATAAACGAGCCGATCGGACGGTTCGGATCCTTGATGCCGGCACGTGCGCGCAGAATCGCCTCGCTGACAGCGGTCACCGCCTCATCCTGTCCGACAACGCGCTCATGAAGCACATCCTCCAGACGGAGCAGCTTTCTCGCGCTCACCCGTCATCATCTTCGTGACGGGGATGCCCCGTCCAGCGGCTGACGACGCGGGCAATATCCTCCTCGCCGACCTTCTCCTTGAGCATCTGTTCACCGTCTGCCTTTGCAGCGAGTGCCGCTTCCTCGTCGGCGAGCTTCTTCTCAAGCTCCGGCATCTTGCCGTATTTCAGCTCCGATGCACGGGCGAGGTTCTGGGCGCGCTCAGCTGCCTCCATCTCACCGCGCACCTCGTCCATCTCCTTTTTGATGGCACGTACGCGCAGAATCGCCTGCTTTTCCCCTTCCCACTTCTCTTGGAGCTTCTGCTCCTGTGCGTGAAGGCTTTCCTTCTCGGCGACAAGTGCCGCGAGTTTTTCCTTCGAGTCCTCGTCCGTCTCCTTTTTCAGCGCCTCCTCCTCGATGTCGAGCTGGAGAATCTTACGCCGAATCTCATCGAGCGGTGCGGGCATGGACTCAATCTCCGTGCGCAGCTTTGCCGCTGCCTCATCGACGAGATCAATCGCCTTGTCGGGCAGGAATCGATCGGAAATATAGCGATCAGAGAGCGTCGCCGCAGCAACGAGTGCCGCGTCGCGGATGCGCACGCCGTGATGCACCTCGTAGCGATCCTTCAGTCCGCGCAGGATGGAGATGGTGTCCTCCACCGTCGGCTCGCCGACCATGACGGGCTGGAAGCGGCGCTCAAGCGCCGTGTCCTTCTCGATGTACTTGCGGTACTCGTTCAGTGTCGTAGCACCGATGCAGCGCAGTTCGCCCGCGCGCGAGGAGCGGCTTTAGGAGGTTGCCCGCATCCATTGCCCCCTCGGCAGCTCCTGCGCCGACGACCGTGTGCACCTCGTCGATAAAGAGAAGGATCTGCCCCTCGGACTTTGCGATCTCGTTGAGGACGCCCTTGAGGCGCTCCTCGAACTCACCGCGGAACTTTGCCCCCGCGACGAGCGCGCCCATATCGAGTGAGTAGAGCGTCTTGTTCTTCAGCGACTCGGGGACATCGCCCGCCACAATGCGACGCGCCAGCCCCTCGACAATCGCCGTCTTACCGACGCCCGGCTCACCGATGAGCACGGGGTTGTTCTTGGTACGACGCGAGAGAATCTCGATCGTGCGGCGAATCTCCTCGTCGCGGCCGATCACGGGGTCGAGCTTGTTCGCACGCGCTGCCGCCGTGAGGTCGCGCCCGTATTTCTCAAGCGACTGATAGCCCTCCTCGGGGTTGTCGCTCGTCACGTTTTGCTTGCGGTTCTTCTGGATGGCATCCTGCACGCTGCTCTTCGTCAGACCGAACTCGCGCGCAATCGCCTGTACCTCCTCGCTGCCATCCGTCACGATCGCGAGCAGCAGATGCTCCGTCGATACATAGTCGTCCTTCATGGACTTTGCGAGCTCCTCGGCACGACCGAGCACGCGCACCATATCCATCCCCATGCCGAGACGGTTTGAGCCGTGCACGCTCGGGATAGAGGCGAGCTCCTTCTCCAGACGAGCCTTGAGCATCGGCAGATCCACACCGCAGACCTCAAAAATCGTTGCGAGCAGTCCCTCGGGCTCTTTGGCAAGTGCGAGCAGCACATGTGCCGACGTGATTTCCTGATGATAGCGCATCGCCGCAATCTGCTGTGCCGATTGGAGCGCAGCCAGCGTCCGCGCAGTATATTTATCCTGTTCCATAGGTATCCCTCCACTGTTTTCCTGTTTGATGGTTCTATTATAACAGATAAAGTCAAAAAAAGTCAAATATAATTTTTTTGATTTTTTGACATTTAATGCAAAAAAACTCTGCCGACGTGCGGCAGAGTCCATTTTTAGATGTTTAGGGAAGCACTGATAAATTCGGTACGACCATCTTGACGCATCTTTTTCGCCCGCTTTTCGTTAGCAAATCCTCCACATAGCTCTTGCTATGCGTCCGGTTTGCTGCCTCAATCGGACAAAAAATCTACGCCAATCTGGCATACCTCATTTTATCAGCGATTTAGATCATATTCTTCTTGTAGATGTCGTAGAGGCTCTTCAGTTCCTCCATCTTCGCGTACATCTCGAGCTGCAGCGCCGATGCCGTTGCATCATCGCCGTCATTCAGTGCCTTGATCAGCAGGGTAAAGAGCGCCTTGTCGTCAATCGTATCCTTCGCGAGGTAGACGCGCAGGTCACGAATCTTGTTCCACATATAGGCATCCTGATCCGTCACGAAATCGCTCTTGATCTCCGTCATACGGCGAACGATATCGCGGTTCTCCGGAATGATGCGGCTGATCAGCTCGATCTTCCAGCGCAGGAGCGCACCGGTACGGAACGAGTCAATGATGCGCGGCGTCAGCGTTCCGCCCGCCGTGATTACCGCGAGCTTCTTCTCGTTGTGCTCAAAGCCGAGCATGTTCTCCCAGACCGTCGCGGGCGGCTTACCAAAGCGCGCATCGCGCTCCTCCGCCGTATAGTGCTCAAAGACATCCTCCTCGCTCCGATAGGCGCGGTCTGTCTCAAGATAGAGCCCCTGCTCGCCCGGCTGCTTGGAAAGCTCGGCGAGCAGTTCCTCTGCCGTGCGCCCCTTCGTGTGCAAAACGCCGTCGAGGATGGCGAGATACGAGGCGGCGAGGACGAAGTACGTATTCGAGTACGGATTCGTTGCACGCAGCTCAAAGCGCGTAGCCAGCGGATTCTTGATGTCGCGGATAAGGCTCACGAGCACCGTGCGGTTGCGCGCGGGGATCGCAGGCGTCGTGCCAAAGGACGTAACGATGCAGACCGGCGCCTCAAACCCCGGCTTCAGGCGGTTGAATGCGTCATTGGTCGCCGATACGAACGGATTGATGACCTCGTAGTTGCGTAGGAGTCCCATGAGTGCGCCATAGCCGACGGCACTCATATAGTGTGCATTCTGATCATCTGCCGCAAAGAGATTGTGACGTTTGCCGTCCTTCGTGATGGCCGCGAGGCTCAGATGGGTATGCTCACCATTTCCCGCCAGTCCGATGAGCGGCTTTGCCTTGAAGTTCACCTCGAGCCCATAGAGGCGGAAGATCTCGCGGACAAAGGTACGGATGAAGAGTTCGTTGTCCGCCGCCTGTACCGCATCGTCATATTTCCAGTCGATCTCGATCTGCTCGCAGACATGGGTCATGCGGCCGGTATCGTCGATCTGCGCCTTCACGCCGCCGACCTCTTTATGCCCCCATCTCCATGTGGAATCCATATTTTTTTCGAGCTGGATCAGGCACTCCTCAAGCGCCGAGCGCACGGCACCATGCGTCCGCTCCCAGTACTGCTCGTTCATCACCTGCGACGCCGACATCTCCTCGATCGAGGCATTGTCATCGAGCGGCGTCTTGACCCAGAACTCAAGCTCCGTCGCGGAGGTGAATACGATATCCTCGATGTCCGCACCGTTCAGGCTCGGTGCCGCGGAGATCTTCGGATTCTCATGGAAGAACTTTCAGCAGTTCCTTCTTTACGTAGACAAGCGTATCCGTGAGCACCGCGCGGGGGTCGATGCGCTTTCCCTCATGCACGACAAAGGATGGGATGCGCAGCGTGCCGATCGGCAGCCCCGTCTCCTCATCCGAGCTCTCGGGATTATAGTCCACAAACCAATTGACAGAGGGGTCAACGGGGAGATCCACCTTGGCGTTTCTCGATCGTTGCGATCTTCGGCAGAACAACCGAGGAGCCGTCCGTCTGCACGGCCGTACCATTGTAGAACGCGTCGATATCGTCGAGAAAAATCTGTACCGGAATCTTCTCATCCGTATCATTTCCCGCCATATCAATGCCGACGAGTGAGACGAATCGCACCTCGGGATGCGCTTTCAGCTGGGCGACAATTTCCTCACGCGGTGTATGGGCAGGAATTTTGTAGAGAAGTTCATTCATCATGCATACCATCCTTTTCCTAGAAGATACCGAACGGATTCTCCCGTCCACGCGGTAAAACCACGCGCCCATCTTACCATTTTTCGGCGTGGATTGTAAAGTGATTGAGAGATGTATTCACAGGCTTAATACTTTCCTAATACCGTCTACTGCCGATTCCACGCGCACAGCCGACGCTCTGTCAGATCGAGCAGGATGAAGAGCAGCAGCCCGATTGCACTCAGCACGACGATGCCGGCGTACATATCGAGGTAGTTCACGCGCAGCCACGCGTCCATGATATAGTAGCCGATGCCGTACTTCGTGCCGAATGTCTCCGTGAAGAAGAGGACGGAGATCGCCGTTGCCATCGCCACGCGCACAGCCGTGATGAACTTCGGCAGCGAGGCGGGCACGATGATGTGGCGCACCATCTGTCCGAACGACGCGCCGAGCACGCGCAGCGGGAAATATGTGGCCGGCGGAATCGCAGCGACGGCGTCGCGTACCGTGACGATCACCCTGAAAGACGATGATGAGAAAGACCAGCAGCAGCTTGCTCGTCTCCCCGACGCCAAAGAGCAGCATGACGACAGGCAGGAGGGCGATCTTCGGGATGGGATAGGTCAGATAGAGGATCGGTGCGAGGAGATGATTGACACGCCGAAAATATCCCATCAGGATGCCGAGCGGATAGCCGACGGCAACGGCGGCAAGCACGCCCAACGGTAATCCGCATCAGGCTGTACGCCGCGTGAATGGCAATCGTCCCTGTGAAGGTTGCCGTCAATCGGAAAAAAACACCTGCGCGGGCGATGGGATCACAGGCTTTTGAAAGAGCTCCGCCGCGCCCGCCCAAAGGAGAATACAGGCGAGCATCCCGACGGCGATCATCCGCAGTGAGAGTTTCTCCATCATGCCCCCTCCCCCGCGATCTTTGCGCGCAATGTCTGCCCCATGGCGGAGAACGCCGGAGAACTGCGGCGTGTGATATCGCCGACAAACGCGTTGTCGATCACCTCGACGATACGGCCGGGTTTTTCCGCGCATGACGGCAATGCGGTCGGCCAGCATCAGTGCTTCCTCCACGTAATGCGTCACGAGCAGGGTTGTCACCGCATACTTCCTGCGGAGGGAGAGGAACACCTCCTGCATCGCCTCGCGCGTAATCGCGTCGAGCGCGGAGAACGGCTCATCCATCAGGAGCAGGTCGGGAGCGAGAAAGAATACGCGCGCCAGTCCGACGCGCTGCTGCTGTCCGCCCGACAGCTCATGCGGATAGCGCGTCAGCAAGTCTCCAAGGCCCAGCTCATCGACCAATGCGTCCAGCCGCTCCGCATCTTCATCGCGGCGGACGCCCTTGATCTCTGCCGCAAGCAGGATATTTTCGCGCACTGTTTTCCATGCAAGGAGCCCATAGTTCTGCGGGAGAAACCCGATCCGCAGGGCACGCGGATCAATGGGGCGCACCTCCGCAGGTCACCTGCCCCGAGGTCGGATGAAGAAGTCCTGCACCAACGCGCAGGAGCGTCGACTTGCCGCAGCCCGATGCACCGATCAGAGCGAGCACCGTGCTGCGATCCAGCTGGACGGACACATCCGCGAGCGCATGGACCGTATCGTCCCCGCACCCGTAGTCCACAGAGACATCCTTAAAAGAGAGCACGCATTTTCCTCCTATGTACGCCGATGCATGACGCCTGCATCCGCACAGAGGAGCTGCCACTGCGTCATGCTTCGGCATTTCGTTTCTCATAGACACCGCTGAGGATGTCCTCCCACCACGACGTATGGTCACGATACCACGCAACAACCGCCTCAATGCCGTCATCGAATTTCGTCTGCGGCTGCCAGCCGAGTTCCCGTCCGATCTTGGTCGGATCGATGGCATAGCGGCGATCGTGCCCCTTGCGATCCGTGACGTAGGAGATCTGTTCCTCTCCCCTGCCCAGAACGCGCAGGATCGTACGGACGACATCGATATTGGAGCGCTCATTGTGCCCGCCGACGTTATAGACAGAGCCTTCCGCCCCACGGCGCACAATCGCATCAATGGCACTGCAGTGATCGTCCACATGCAGCCAGTCACGGACATTCTTTCCATCGCCGTAGACGGGGAGCTGTTCTCCCCTTCATGGCGCGGATGACCATGAGTGGGATCAATTTTTCGGGGAACTGGAACGCACCGTAGTTATTGGAACAGCGCGAGATCGTCACGGGAACGCCATAGGTACGCGCATACGCCTGCACGAGCAGATCTGCCGACGCCTTGGAGGAGGAGTAGGGACTGGACGTGTGCAGCGGCGTCTCCTCCGTAAAGAGGAGATCGGGGCGATCCAGCGGAAGATCGCCATATACCTCGTCCGTCGATACCTGATGATAGCGTTTGATGCCATATTTGCGGCACGCGTCGAGCAGGATGCTCGTGCCGATGATATTCGTCTGAAGGAAAATCTCGGGTGTCTCAATCGAGCGATCCACATGTGACTCCGCCGCGAAAGTTCACGACCACATCGGGTTTCTCGCGCGCAAAGAGTGCATAGACCGCCGCGCGGTCGGCAATGTCGCCGCGCACAAAGGTGAACTGCGAGGACTTCCTTGCCTCGGCAAGGGTCGCGATATTCCCCGCATAGGTCAGAGCGTCATAGCAGACGATCTGATCCTCCGGATGCTCACGCAGTTCATAGTAGACAAAATTGGCGCCGATAAATCCTGCGCCGCCCGTAACGATCATCTTCATAGCTGATTCCTCCGCATCGTTCTATATCCTCTTTTATTTTCGACGCGCCTCACGTTTTCCCTTTTTCCGATTTACAAACAGCAAACGATGTGCTACAATGAGAAAAGGAGGGATACAGCATGACGAACCGCACCTACATCGCGATCGATCTAAAATCCTTCTATGCCTCGGTGGAATGTATCGAGCGCGGTCTGAATCCGCTGACGACGCATCTCGTCGTCGCAGACGAAAGCCGCACGACGAAGACGATCTGCCTTGCCGTATCCCCTGCACTCAAAATGCATGGCATCGGCGGCCGTCCGCGCCTCTTTGAGGTCGTCCGTGCCGTGCGGGACGCAAACGCCAAGCGGAAATACCGTGCGCCGCAGCACAGGCTCACGGGTGAGACAACGGATGCGACAGAGCTTGCCGCATCTCCGCACCTCGGCATCGCCTACCACATTGCCCCGCCGCGCATGGCACTCTACGTCGCATACAGCGTGCGCGTCTATGAGGTCTATCTGCGGCATATCGCGCCGGCGGACATCCACATCTACTCCATCGACGAGGTGTTCATCGACGCGACGAGCTATCTGGACACCCTGCATATCTCCGCACACGACTTTTGCCCTGCGCCTCATCCGCGAGGTACTGCAGGAGACCGGTGTTACCGCGACCGCCGGCATCGGGACGAATCTCTACCTGGCAAAGATCGCCATGGACATCGTCGCCAAGCGCATGAAGCCCGATGCAGACGGGGTACGTGTGGCACAGCTGGATGAGCTGAGCTATCGGCAAGTGCTCTGGGCGCATCGTCCGCTCACGGACTTCTGGCGCATCGGCAGGGGCTACGCTGCAAAGCTCGAGGCAAACGGTCTCTATACCATGGGCGATATTGCACGCTGTTCCCTCGGCAAGGCGTCTGAACACTATAACGAGGATCTGCTCTATCGTCTCTTTGGCGTACAGGCAGAGCTGCTCATCGACCATGCCTGGGGTATCGAGACGACGCGCATGGAGGACATCAAGCACTATCGCCCCAAGTCGCGCAGCATCCACCACGGACAGGTGCTGCAAATGCCGTACACCACTGACAAGGCGCGCCTCGTCGTGTGGGAGATGACGGATGCGCTCGCGCACGATCTCGCCGTCAAGCACCTCACCTGCGACCGCATTGAGCTGACCATCGGCTACGATGTGGAGTCCCTCACGCGCCCGGAGATCTGTTCTCTCTACCATGGTCGGATTCGGACAGATCGATACGGCCGCCGTGTCCCGTGGCCGTCACATGGGCACTGCACCGTGGAGCGCGGTGCGCCGCCGCGTGCATTGATGAACGCCCTGACCCATCTCTATGATACGATTGTGAACCCGCATCTGCTCATCCGACGCATCACGATTTCTGCGCAGCACCTTCGGACAATCGAGCAGCACAACGCCGATGCGGAGCAGCTGGATCTATTCTCTGCCGACGAGGCCGCAGGGCACTCTGTCTGACGGCGGAGGAGCGTCGCGCACAGGAAAAGGAAAAAGGCACTTCATGCCGCCGTTGTCGCCATCAAGCAGGCCTATGGGAAGAATGCCATCCTGCGCGGGGCAAACTTTATCGACGGTGCAACCATGCGCCAGCGCAACGGACAGATCGGCGGACACAAAGCATAGCGCACACACGGATAAAAGGAGGCACGACCATGCAGCGAAACATCCATGACTACGATGACATCATCCATCTTGCGCGGCCGATCTCCCGCACCCATCCGCCCATGTCACGGCACGACCGTGCGGGACAGTTCGCTCCCATTTGCGGCGCTCAATACCCTCCATGCCGCCACCGCACGCGCAGAGCTGCGTCATGCGGCACAGTACGAGGAGTATGAGAAATACGATGAACCGCCTGCGTAAGCAGTCCGAGTGGACAAGAGCGGCTGCACGAGGAAAACGATCCTCGTGCAGCCGCTCTTCTTTGCCTTATTGGTACGATCTCATTCGTCTGCCAGCTCCGCGAGCGTCTTCCCGCCATAGAGTCCCGTCCAATCGTCGGAGAATGCCTGCACCGCATCCGCAACGACCTGCTTGGCAAAGATGCCGCGCAGAACATCAGGAGCCACGGTGACGGAATGCGCACCTGCGAGAATTGCACGATCGATCTGGGCGGGCTGCTTGAAACTCGCCGCAAGAATCTCTGTCTCATAGCCATAGTGGGCAATAATGCCGGCAATATTCCCGATCACGGACGCCGCATCGACGCCAAGCGCCTCCATGCGGTTATAGTACGGGGCGATGCAGTCCGCCCCCGCCTCCAGTGCCATGAACGCCTGATCCATCCCTGTAGACGGCCGTCGCCGTCACGTTTGCCCCCTGACGGCGGAGGGCTTTGATGACCTTGACCCCTTCAAAGTCGACGGGAACCTTGATGAACACCTTTTCATCGACATGACGAAACACCGCCTCTGCGTCGCGCATCATCCCGTCATAGTCCGTCGCCGTCACTTGGATATGCAGGGGGCGAAGATTGCCGATGATGGAGCGAATCTCCCGCATGTGAGCAAAGAACGGGACACTCCCCTCCTTCTTGACGATGCTCGGATTGCTGGTCACCCCGGCGATCGGCAGATATTCCGAAAGCGCACGAATCTCATCGAGATTTGCCGAATCAATCAGATACTTCATGGTATGGGATCTCCTTCCACATGGTAAAGCCCACCGACTTCAGCGCGGTGGGCAACGGTGTTCAGTTGTCGAGTGCTTTGCGCATCGCAGCGATCAGCTGGATGCCGCCGTCGATATCACCGTCGAGAATGTGCTTGACGACTGCACTGCCGACGATCACCCCGTCTGCCTGCTTTTGCGGCGCGTGCGGCAGCCTCGGGCGTACCGATGCCGAACCCGATGGCAAGCGGGATATCCGTGTAGCGGCGTGCGGCAGAACAAACCTTTCCCGATGATGCTGTAGTCGATCTCCTTGACGCCCGTGACGCCGTAGTTCGAGACGCAGTAGACGAAGCCCGCCGCATGACGGCACGTCTCCGCCATGCGCGCCTCCGTCGTTCCCGGCGTGATGAACTCCGTCAGGGTAAAATCGTGCGCGGCGCAGATGCGGCGCATTTCCTCCGACTCCTCGTGCGGGACATCGGGCAGGATCACGCCGTCCATCCCCGCTTCCTTGAAGTCCGTGACAAAGCGCTCAAACCCATAGTGATTCACCATGTTGATGTAGCCCATGCCGACGATGGGGATCTCGGAGTGTTTGCGGATCTCCTTGACGATCTCAAGTGCCTTCTTCATCGTCATGCCGTTCTTCAGTGCCTCGACACTTGCCGCCTGAATCACTGGGCCATCCGCCATGGGATCGGAGAACGGCAGGCCGAGCTCGATGAGATCAGCCCCCGCCTCCTCGGCACGGCGTACGATGTCCACGGTTGCCTCCGCGCTGGGGCACCCTGCCGTCACGTAGATGTAAAGCCCTGTCCGCCCGTCGGCGCGGAGCTTTGCGAGTCTTTCATTCATCCGCTTGCTCATGCGATGTCCTCCCCAGCTCCTTTGCCACCATCTGCACATCCTTGTCGCCACGTCCTGAGAGACAGACGACAACGCGCTCGCCTGCCTTGGTCTGTGGCATCAGCGTCTCCAGATACGCCAGTGCGTGCGAGCTCTCGAGCGCGGGAATGATCCCCTCGATGCGCGAGAGACGCTGAAATGCGTCGAGTGCCTCTCTGTCCGTCACGGAAACATAGGTGACGATGCCCTCGTCCTTAAAATAGGAATGCTCCGGACCGACCCCGGGGTAGTCAAGCCCTGCCGAGATGCTGTAGGCCTCAATGACCTGTCCCGTCCTCATTCTGCAGGAGGTTGCTGTACGCTCCCGTGCAGGATGCCCGGCGTGCCGCCGCCGCTGAGCGTCTTGGCATTGTCGCCGTCCGCATCGCTGCGGCCGCCGCCCTCGACGCAGAACTTCTTCACGTCGGCATCGTTGCGGAAATCATAGATCGTACCGATGGCGTTGCTCCCGCCGCCGATGCAGGCAACGAGGTAGTCGGGTTTCGCGTGGAATTTCTCCTCTGCCTGTGCGCGGATCTCCTCACCGATGACCTTCTGGAAGTCGCGCACCATCATCGGATAGGGATGCGGACCAACGGCGGAGCCGATGACATAGTAGGTATCCGTGATGTTCGTCGCCCAGTAGCGGATCGCCTCACTCGTCGCATCCTTCAGCGTTCCCGTACCGCTCGATACGGGGACGACCGTCGCGCCGAGCAGACGCATACGGAACACGTTGAGCTTCTGACGCTCTACGTCCAGCGCCCCCATGAAGATGCGGCATTCCATCCCAAAGAGTGCCGCCACCGTCGCCGTCGCGACACCGTGCTGTCCTGCGCCCGTCTCTGCGATGATGCGCTTCTTGCCCATGCGGTGTGCGAGGAGTGCCTGACCGAGCGCATTGTTGATCTTATGCGCCCCCGTATGGAGAAGATCCTCGCGCTTGAGATAGATGTCCGCCTTGCCGTAGTGCTTCGTCAGCCGCTCGGCAAAGTAAAGATTCGTCGGACGCCCTGCATACTCCTTGAGGTAGCTGCGATACTCCGCCTGAAACGCCGCATCGTCACGGTATTTCAGATATGCCTCCTCCAGCTCATTCAGTGCCGGCATCACGATCTCGGGCACATACTGCCCGCCATAGTCGCCGAATCGTCCCTTCTTGCTCATATATTATTGCTCCTTCGTCCCAACATCAACCAGTTCTCTTGCAAACGCCCCGACATCCGCCGCGCGCACCAGTCCCTCTCCGACCAGCACGCCTTTGCACCCTGCCGCACGGACGCGCTCCGCATCCGCACGGGCAAAGATGCCGCTCTCGCTGATGAGCGTACGGTTCTTATCCGCATAGGGGCAGGAGGGCAAGCGTCGTCTCGACGCTTGTCTCAAAGGTCACGAGATTGCGGTTGTTGATGCCGATGAATTCTGCCGACGTTTGCTGCGCAATCTCCAAATCACGGCGGTCGTGTACCTCCACGAGGGCATCCATCCCGAGACTCCACGTCAGGTAAAGCAGCTCTTTCAGCTGCTCCAGCGTGAGAATGCGCACGATCAGCAGGACAGCATCCGCGCCCAGCGCACGCGCCTCGTAGACCTGATAAGGGTCGATGATAAAAATCCTTGCGCAGAAGCGGTGTATCTCACGCGCGCACGCACAGCGGAAAAGTCCGCGTTGCCGCCGAGAAAAATGCGGATCGGTGTGCACAGAGAGCACGGCCGCGCCTGCTGCCGTATAGATATCGGCGAGTTCCGTGACCGTGTGCGCCGTCGTCAGCCGTCCCTTGGCGGGCGACTGCAGCTTGCACTCGGCGATCAAGCCCCCAGCCATGCCATCGGAAGTGCTCCGCCATACGGAACGTCCCACAGGACAGATCCCGTTTCAGTACATCGAGCGGCACGGCCTCCTTTGCCGCCGCGACAATGCCGCGCTTCTTCGCCACAATTTCAGCAAGTATATCGCGCATTGTGCACCTCCTTCAAATGATTCATTCTGCGCCTTTCGGCGTATTTCGTCTATCTTAGAGGAGAATGCGGCATTTGTCAATGAGAGGGCGCACATGAGCCGTGTGTCGCTCGCGTTCACGCGGGGAAAATACATCATCGGGATGTGCGTACCGCCGCCATAAACGCCGCAATTTTCGCCTCAGATTTCACGCCGTCCTCCTCCAGCCCTCCCGATACGTCAATGCCGAATGGCTGAAAGGTATCCATGACCTCCCCGACATTCGCCGCCGTGATGCCACCCGCGATCAGCACGGGCTTCGTGACGCGCGCAATCTCCTGTGCCGCTTCCTGCCAGCGAAACGTCTGCCCCGTACCGCCTGCCGCCCCCCTCACGTAGCTGTCTACGAGAATGATCTCCGCAGGATAGGCGTTCGCCCCTCTGCATCGAAGTCGTCCCCATAGCGGTACGCCTTGATGACAGGACGCTCCGCCATGCGTGCCATCTCTGCCGTCTCATGTCCGTGGAGCTGCACATAGTCCAGCCCAACGGCAGCGGCAATCCGATTCACCTCCGCCATCGGCGCATCGACAAAGACGCCGACCTTCTTCACGTGCTGCATTTCCCGCGCGATCTCGCGCGCCGTCTCCGGCGTGACATAGCGGCGGCTGCCCGGCGCGAAGATAAACCCGATGTAGTCCGCTCCCGCCTCCTCTGCCGCACGTGCCGCTGCTGCGGTCTGCATGCCGCACATCTTCACCCGCATACCATCACCCCTCCGATAAAAAAACTGCTGTACGAAGATGGAAAGTCCTTCGTACAGCAGCTTTACTTGTTAGTTCAGCACAATTTTGCTGTAATCTGCCGTCTCCAACAGATAGTCGTCGATCATCTTGAGGAGCGACAGGCGATTCTCCTTGACGCGCGCGTCCTTGTCCATGACCATGACCGCATCGAAGAATGTGTCGATCGCCCTCCCGAGTGCCTGCTCGGCGGGAAGCGTGTCCTCGCCCTCCGCGCGTGCAGCCGCCGCGGCCTGATAGGCGGAGAGCAGCGCGCCCTCCTCCTCTGCCTTGAACAGCGCGGGATCCACCGTACCGCCCGTCACACTGCGGGCGATGTTCCCGACACGGACAAAGGACTGCACGAGCGCCTCGCCCCCCTCCGATGCGAGCAGACGCTCCACATAGGCGGCACGCACGGGGACATCTGCGACAAGATCCACATCGCCCAGCACCGCCTCCCTGCACATCGTAGCGCACACCGCGCTCACTGAGGACGTTCTTCAGGCGCAGACGGATAAAGTCCGCCACGTAGACCTGCATCTTATCCCGAAATTCTTCAAGGTCGTAGAGATCACACGCCTCATCGACAAGGTCGGAGAGGAGCATCGTGCTCTCCTGCTCGATCAGCATGAGAACGAGCCCGAGCGCCTGGCGGCGCAGCCCGAAGGGATCCTGCGAGCCCGTCGGAATCCTGCCTTGGCTGAACGTCCCGACAATATTGTCGATCTTATCCGCTACGCTGAGGGCAACGCCGAGCGGCGTCTGCGGCAGTTCATCCCCCGCAAAACGCGGCATATACTGCTCGTCAATGGCACGCGCAACAGCGGGGCTCTCCCCATCGAGCAGGGCGTACTCACGCCCCATGATCCCCTGCAGCTCCGTGAACTCCGTCACCATGCCCGTCACGAGATCGGCCTTCGAGAGCTCGGCGGCACGCCGCGCATCGGCGAGGGCTGTGCCATCCGCATCACCCGCTGCCATCTCCTCGACAATCGCCGTCGTGAGTGCCATGAGACGCTCCGTCTTTTCGTACATCGAGCCGAGCCCCCGCTGGAACACGACCGTCTTTAGCTTTTCCCGATGCTCTGCGAGGGATTTCTTACGGTCCTCATCGAAGAAGAACTGCGCATCGGCAAGACGTGCCCGCAGCACGCGCTCGTTGCCGTGTGCCACGACATCAAGATGTGCCTTCCCACCGTTGCGCACCGTAATAAAGGCGGGCAGGAGACTGCCGTCCGCCGCCTTGACGGGGAAATAGCGCTGATGGTCGCGCATCGGCGTAATCACCGCCTCGGCGGGGAGCGCCAGATACTTCTCCTCGAACGAGCCGCTGAGTGCGGTCGGATACTCCACGAGATAGAGCACCTCCTCGAGGAGGTCGGGCGTGATCTCCGCCGTGCCGCCGCACGCCTTTGCCGTCTCTGTGATCTGTTCACAGATCATGGCGCGCCGCCGCTCGGGATCGACGATGATATACGCCTTCTCGCACGCCGCCTCGTAGTCCGCCGCCGACGTGATCACGAAGTCCGCCGGGGCGAGCGTCCGATGCCCGCGCGAGTGATTCCCGCTCGTCACTCCGGCAAGGGTAAAGGGCACGATCTCTGTCCCGTAGAGTGCCACGAACCAGCGAATCGGGCGGATGAATCGGAAGTCCAGATCCCCCCAGCGCATACTGTTTGGCAGCGGAATCGCACGCACAAGGTCAGGCAGGAGCGAGGTCAGAAGCTCGGCCGTCGCTGCACCGCTCTCATGCACGGAGGCATAGACATAGCCGTCACGCTGAATGAGGGCGGACGGATCGACGCCCTGTCCGCGCGCAAACCCCGCGCCCGCCTTCGTCGGGTTTCCGTCCGCATCAAAGGCAATGGCGACGGATGGGCCGCGCGTCTCCGTATTGACGTCTTCCTGCCGCTCTGCGAGCCCCGTCACAATGAGAGCGGCACGGCGCGGCGTGCCGAGCGTGCGCACCTTCTCATAGGAAAGGCGGTGCTCCTTCAGCATCGTCTCCGCCAGCTGTGCCAAATCCTCCAGGAGGTGCGGCATCACATGTGCCGGAATCTCCTCCGTTCCAATTTCAAATAACAGATCCCGCTTCATGCCTTCCCCTCCTTTTTCAACAGCGGATACCCCAGTTCCTCACGCTGGGCGAGATACGCCTCCGCGCAGAGACGCGCGAGTTTGCGCACGCGCCCGATGAACGCCGTCCGCTGGGAGACACTGATCGCCCCGCGTGCGTCGAGCAGATTGAACGTATGCGAGCATTTCAGCACGTAGTCATGCGCCGGATGCACATAGCCTGCCTCGATGACGCGCACCGCCTCCGCCTCATACTTGTCGAACAGGTCAAAGAGCAGCTTCTCGTCCGAGAGATCGAACGCATACGAAGACTGCTCAAACTCATTCTGGTGGAACACATCGCCATAGGTCACATCATCCGTCCACGCGATGTCATAGACGTTCTCCACGCCCTGAATATACATGGCAAGACGCTCAAGCCCATAGGTGATCTCCACGGAGACGGGCTTTACATCCTGACCGCCGACCTGCTGGAAGTACGTGAACTGCGTGATCTCCATCCCGTCCAGCCAGACCTCCCAGCCAAGTCCCCACGCGCCCAGCGTCGGCGACTCCCAGTTGTCCTCGACAAAGCGAATGTCATGCTCCTCCGCGTGAATGCCGAGGCGGGCAAGGCTCTCAAGGTAAAGTTCCTGGATATTGTCCGGCGACGGCTTCATGATCACCTGGAACTGATGATGCTGATAGAGACGATTCGGGTTGTCTCCATAGCGTCCGTCCGCCGGGCGGCGCGAGGGCTCCACGTAGGCGACATTCCACGGCTCTGGCCCCAGAACGCGCAGGAACGTCCACGGGCTCATCGTCCCTGCGCCCTTTTCTACGTCATAGGGCTGGGCGAGGATACAGCCCTGCCCCGACCAGAACTCCTGCAGTGTGAGGATAACCTCTTGAAATTTCATGCAAACAACCCCTCCAACAAAAAAACCGCGTATACCCTATTAAGAATACGCGGTTTTGAGAAAATAGCAAGACCTATTTAAAACTGTTCCGCAAACTCTGCAAAATGCCCGCCTGTCCTTCATTGATATCCTTATTCCATCGGCCATCATAGGCTTGATCGCCGGACGGAAGCAGAGCACACACAATGATGAGGAGGATAAAGGCAACGACGATACCGCCGATGATCTTACGCTGATAGGTGCTGCGCGCCTTTCGTACGCGCTGAAGCCGTGCCTCGAGCTCCTGCTGTTTGCGCTCGCGCATCGACTGCATCGCCGCCTCCGTTTGGCTCTTTTTCTTTGCCATACAGCATGCCTCCCTGCATATTAATCAAACAGGCTCTGTTCCTCATAGACCGGCTCTTTCATCTTTTGGTAGCAGAAGAGCGTCGCGAGCGTGTCCGCGAGTGCGCCGTGCGCCACCGTGTTTCCCCAGTCGTAGCGGTAATAGTCCGCACACTCTGTCAGCTTCCACCATCGGTAGCCGCCGCGCCGTGCATCGGGGACTTTGCGGAACGCCGAAAAAGCAAGCATCACATCATGACGGTTCGGGTTCGTAATGCGGATCCCTCGACTGCGCCAGAAGGCGAATATCGAACTCGATGTTATAGCCGACAAGGAGTGTGTCCGGCGCATTGAAGAGACGTTCCAGCTCCTCACGATGCGCGAGAATGGGGATCACAGCCCGCGACCATCGCCGGCGATATGCGATTGATGCGCTCGGCATCCGGCCACTCTGCCTTACGTGCCGGCGCATACATACCGTCGACCATCGTCTCACCCACGCCATTCACAACAGCGAGGGTCAGTACTTCATCATCACTGCGAAAGCCGGTCGTCTCCGTATCAAAGACTAGAACCTTTTCTTGCATCAAAAGTCCTCTTTCTTCTGGTTATTTTATCCCAATTATACATGGCTTTCGTCATGATTATTATACAACAGACGGAATCATCTGTCAAGAAAAACGCGTCACAAGACGCCCATCATCACAGGGTTGAGGGCAATTTGCGGTTGCAAAAGAATGGGTTTTACGCTAGAATACTTTTTATAATATATAGATTATTTCTATAGCTTAAGTCTATTCTCTGTTAATCCATCCTATGGTTGAAAGGAGTCTTTTATGAACGCCATCAAACTCCGTGACAATATCTACTGGGTCGGCGCCATCGACTGGTCCATGCGCAGCTTCCACGGCTACGATACGCAGCGCGGCTCATCATACAACGCCTACCTCATCATCGACGATACGATCACGCTGATTGATACGGTCAAACACGGCTTTGAGGAGGAGATGCTCGCGCGCATCTCCTCCGTGATCGATCCGTCGCAGATCAACTGCGTCATCTCCAATCACGTGGAGCCAGATCACTCCTACGGCGTCTCCCTCATCTCCTCCCTCGCACCGAGCGCAAAGATCGTCACGAGTGCGCCGAACGGACTGAAGGGGCTGCGCGCCTACTATGGAGAGCTCCCCTATGAGACCGTCAAGGCAGGCGACAGCATCTCGCTCGGCAAGCGCACTCTGCAGTTCATCCCGACCCCGATGCTGCACTGGCCCGACAGCATGGTCACCTACTGCCCTGAGGAGAAGATTCTCTTCTCGAACGACGCGTTCGGGCAGCATCTGGCATCGGGCAAACGCTTCGACGACGAGAATGACCTCGCTATCCTCTGCGAGGAGGCGAAAAAATACTACGCCAACATTCTCTTCCCGTACGGGGCACAGGCAAAGGCGGCACTCAAGGCACTGCACGGGCTCGACATGGAGATGATCGCCACGGGACATGGCATTATCTGGCGTTCCCATATCCCTGAGATCATCGAGCGCTACAAACAGTGGTCGAGCGGCGAGACAGAGGAGCGCGCCGTCATCGTCTTCGACAGCATGTGGCACTCCACCGAGGCGATGGCGCATACGATTGCTGAGGCGTTCATCGACAAGGGTTACTCCGTCGGCTACTACGACATCAAGAAGAACTCCCATGCGGACATCATGACAGATATCCTCACGAGCCGCTATCTCGCTGTCGGTTCACCGACGCTCAACAATACGATGCTCCCGACCATCGGCGGTTTCCTCTGCTATATGCGGGGGCTCGCACCAAAGGGACGCAAGGCTTTCGCCTTTGGCTCCTATGGCTGGGGCGGGCAGAGCATACAGCAGATCGAGGACGAGCTGAAAGGCGGGCGGCTGCGAGATCGCCATGGACAAGGTGCGTATCCTCTACGTTCCGTCCAAGGAGCAGCTCAAGGCACTCCACGATCAGGTGATTGCACTCTAAAAACATAGAACCCCCGAAGGCTCAAGATAGAAGCCTTCGGGGGTTTTCTATCAATATTACTCTTCCACAAAGTACTGCATCGATGTCTTCTTCCACTCTTTCTTGGTGTAGAGCATCGCGCGATCCTCGATACCCGTCGCGGCTGCGAGTTCTTCTGCAATCTTCTCGCACTCCTCACGACTGAAACCGTGGATCATCGTATAGACATTATAGCGCCAATCCGCCGTACGATTGCGGTCATAACAATGGGAGACGCGCTCGTGCTGCGCCATCTGCCGCGCCACTTCGTCCACGCGCGCGTCGGGAACATTCCAAACGCAGAGACAGTTGGACGTAAAGCCGACCTCGCGGTGACGGAGAACCGCCCCCATCTTGCGGATCTTCTTTTCTGCAATCATACGCTCCACACGCTGCAGAAACTCCTCCTCGCTGATGCCGATTTTCGCCGCGAGTGCCTTGTACGGCTCGGCGACAAGCGGAAACTGCCCCTGCAGGAGGCGGATGATCTTACGGTCGAGAGCATCGACCTCGATTGCTTCGCTCATAGATATGCCTTCCTTCCTGCATCAGTTCAGCTTAAACTGCACGTTGATCTTATATTTCTTATTCGCTTTCAGGCTCATCAGACGCTCCACCCCGGGCAGTGCCTTGATCTCCCCGATGATCTTCTCCTCCGTCGCCTGCGACGGTGTCATGAGCGTAAACCATAGGTTATATCTTCCCTCGCGCTCATAGTTGTGCGTCACGCCCGTATAGCGATTGACCGCCTGTGCGACGGACGAAAGCTGCTCCGGCGTCACGCACAGCGCGATCAGCGTCCCCTGATAACCAAGGCGTTCCGAGTTGAAAAATGTCCCAATGCGACGCAAAAATCCGTCCGTCTTCAGGGCGTCCAGCCGCTCAAGTACACGCTCCTCCGTCGTCCCGAGCATCTCGGCGAGACGCGCAAACGGCCGCGAACACACCGGCAGGTTGCCCTGCAGGAGATTCAGCAGCCGTTTGTCAAATTCTGTCAGTTCTGCCATTGAAGTCTCTCCCATATACCGTGCACCATCTTCATGCACCGGTATCGGATCGTCTTGCTCATGGACAATCGTATCATAGGACACAGGTACAAAAATGAATGCGATTCACTTCTTTACGTGCCTATTCTAACAGATATTCCTTCATCACGTCAAGGAGTTCCGTACGCCCTTCGTTTTTCGGCACGGAGTATGGCAGAATCGAAAGATCGGGAACGCCGAGCGTCTTGCGCATCAGTGACAGCTGTTTTTGCCGTGCCGTGCGCCCGAGCTTATCCGCCTTCGTGGCGACAACCAGCACGGGTATATCATGCGATACGAGCCAGTCAAACATCTTTCTGTCGGAGGACATAGGTTCATGACGAATATCGAGCAGGAGACAGACAAAGTGCAGATTCTCTGCATGGAGGAAGTACTCCTCGATAAACTTTGCCCATGTCTTTCGGCTCTCACGCGCCGCCTTGGCATAACCATAGCCCGGCAGATCGACCAGGTGTACGGGATGGCGTTCTTCCCCACCGTCGATGCGCATGAGCAGCTCATAGAAGTTGATCGTCTGTGTCTTCCCCGGTTTCCCCGAGACATGGGCGAGCTGGCGAATGCGTGTCAGGGAGTTGATGAGAGACGACTTCCCGACATTGGAGCGTCCGATAAAGGCGACCGCAGGATGCTGTTCCTCGGGGTACTGATCGCGCCGTACCGCAGAGGCAAGATAGGCAGCCTTTGTAATGACAACCGGCTCAGACATACTGCACCTCCTAATTATACAGCGCGACCTTCAGTACCTCGTCCATGTGCGCTACGGGTACAAACTCAAGCGACGCACGCACCGCATCGGGAATATCCTCGATATCGCGTTCGTTTTTCCTGCGGCAGGACGATGGTATGCACACCCTCGCGATAGGCAGCGAGCGTCTTCCTTCAGCCCGCCGATCGGCAGCACATTTCCGCGCAGCGTGATCTCCCCCGTCATGGCGACATCGGCGCGCACCTTGCGCCCCGTGAGTGCCGAGATCATCGCCGTCGCCATGGTGATGCCCGCCGAGGGCCGTCCTTCGGAATCGCCCCTCGGGCAGATGGATGTGATGTCGTCCGTCTCGTAGAAGTTCTCTGCCAGATGGAGCGCATCCGCACGGCTGCGCACGTAGGAGAGCGCCGCCTGTGCCGATTCCTGCATCACGTCACCGAGCTGCCCCGTGAGGATGAGTTTGCCCTTCCCGCGCAGGATGTTGACCTCCGTCCGCAGCACGTCGCCGCCGACCTCCGTCCACGCAAGCCCTGTGACGACGCCGACGAGTGGCTTCTTCTCCTGCCGCGCCGGATGATACTTCGGACGTTCCAGAAACTCCGTAAGGTTCGCCTTCGTCACGGCGATGGGCGGCGTCTCCCCTTCGACGATGCGCCGCGCTGTCTTGCGGCAGAGCTGTCCCACGACGCGCTCCAGCTCGCGCACCCCCGCCTCGCGCGTATAGGAGCGGATGAGCACAGGATAGACGCCTGCACTGATGCGGATGTCCTTTGCCTTCAGCCCGTTCTGTATGCGCTGACGCGGCAGGAGATGCCGCCGTGCGATCTCGACCTTCTCCATCTCCGTATAGCTCGAGAGATTCAGGATCTCCATGCGGTCACGCAGCGGCGCAGGAATGCGCGCGGGGTGATTTGCCGTGACGATCCAGAACACCTGCGAGAGGTCAAACGGCAGCTCCACGAAGTGATCGCTGAACGTGCAGTTCTGTGCAGGGTCAAGAACCTCAAGAAGCGCAGCGGAAGGATCGCCATGAAAGTCCATGGCAATCTTGTCCACCTCATCTAAGAGAAAAACGGGGTTCTTCGTACCGGCACGGCGAATCCCCTCGATGATGCGGCCCGGCATCGCGCCGACATAGGTGCGGCGATGCCCGCGTATCTCCGCCTCATCACGGATGCCGCCGAGCGAGATACGGATGAACTCCCGCCCCATCGCACGGGCAATCGACGCTCCGAGCGACGTCTTGCCGACACCGGGTGCACCGACGAGGCAGAGGATGGGGGCATTCTGCTCCGGTGCCAGCTGACGTACGGCAAGGTAGTCGAGGATGCGTTCCTTGATCTTTTCGAGTCCGTAGTGATCGCGTTCGAGCACAGCGCGCGCAGCATTCATATCGACCGTCTCTTTGGTCGTGTGCATCCACGGCAATTCGATCAGACAGTCCAGATAGCTGCGGATCACACCGACCTCGGCACTCATCGCAGGGCTGACATCGAGGCGGTGAATCTCACGCTCGATGGTCTCGCGTACGGCATCGGGGTACGCCCCCTCCGCGAGAGCCGTGCGATAACGATCCACATCGGCGGACTTATCCGCATCGTCGCCGAGCTCCTTATGGATTGCCTTGATCTGTTCACGCAGATAAAAATCGCGCTGAACCTTGTCCATCTGCTTACGTACACGACGGTTGATCTTCTGCTCGATCCCCATGATGTCCAGCTCATAGACGAGCACCTCATAGAGACGATGCAGGCGTGCGCGCACATCAATGGTGGCAAGGATATCCTGCCGCACCTCATGCTTCAGGCTCAAATGGCTCGCGATAATATCCGCCAGACGCCCCATGTCCTCCATGATCGAGATCGACACCAGCGCCTCGGGCGGAATCTTATGAGAGAGCTTCACCCACTCCTCAAATTTGCTCGTTACACCCGTGAACGAGTGCCTCCATATCCTTTGTGGAGGGCGTTTCCACACGCTCCTCGTCAATCACATGGACATCCGCCTCCGCGTACGTCTCCCCCTCGCGGATCTCCATGATCTCCGCGCGCTGCTGGCCGTCCACCAGGATCCGCAGCACGCCCTCGGGCAGGCGCAGAAACTGACGGATCTCCGCAACTGCACCGACATCATAGAGGTCTGCCGCCGTCGGGTCATCCAGTTCCGGATCCTTCTGTGAAACGACGAGAATCCGACTGTCTCCTGCAATCGCAGTCTCGATGGCGGCAACAGAGCGATCGCGTCCCACGTCGATGTTGACCATCATGTGGGATAGACCACAAGTCCCCGCAGGGGAAGCAGCGGCAGTGTTTGTTTTTCAGACATGGTCGCGTTCCTTCCATCTATAGAAAAAAGGAGCACCGCACGCTGCAGGCTCCTTTCATTGATATGTCGATATGTGTGCCCTAGGAAGCATGGTGACAGAAACGCCTATCCGTGCATCCTTAATTAGCGACTGCCATCTTCTGTGCGCCCGCACCGTCGATGGTGAGGATCGGGTCGCTGTGGTTGACGATGACATCCTTCGTGACCTGACAGGCTGTCACGCCATGGATCGACGGCACCTCGTACATGACGTTGCGCATGATCCCCTCGACGATGGCACGCAGACCACGCGCGCCCGTCTTATGCGTCAGCGCTTCCTTCGCGATCAGGTGCAGCGCATCCTCCTCAAACGTCAGACGCACACCGTCCAGTTCGAGCAGCTTTTGGAACTGCTTGACAAGAGCGTTCTTCGGCTCTGTCAGAATGCGAACGAGCGCCTCCTCATCGAGGGAGTTCAGCGTGACTACGACAGGCAGACGCCCGATGAACTCGGGAATCAGCCCATTCTTCATCAAATCCTCGGGGATGATCTTGCTGAGCGAAGCCCCCACCGTAACGCGGCGCTTCGAGCGCACCTCGGCACCAAAGCCCATCTGCTTCTTTCCAAGGCGCGACTCGATGATCTCCTCAAGGCCATCAAACGAACCGCCGCAGATAAAGAGGATGTTCGTCGTATCGATCTGCAGGAGTTCCTGCTGCGGATGCTTGCGTCCGCCCTGCGGCGGCACGGATGCCGTTGTCCCCTCAAGGATTTTGAGCAGCCCCTGCTGAACGCCCTCCCCTGAGACATCTCGTGTGATGGAGGGGTTCTCCGATTTACGCGCAATCTTATCGATCTCGTCGATGTAGATGATGCCGCGCTGTGCCTTCTCGATGTCGTAGTCCGCCGCCTGAATCAGCTTCAGCAGGATGTTCTCGACATCCTCGCCGACATAGCCTGCCTCCGTGAGAGAGGTCGCATCAGCGATGGCAAACGGCACATTCAGGATGCGTGCCAGCGTCTGCGCCAGCAGCGTCTTGCCGCTGCCCTGTGGGGCCGATCATGAGGACGTTCGACTTGCGCAGCTCCACATCCTCGTTCTTTCCCTGACCGGCATGAATACGCTTGTAGTGATTGTAGACCGCCACGGAAAGTGATTTTTTCGCCTCATCCTGACCAATGACATATTGGTCGAGAATGCGGCGGATCTCCTTTGGCTTCGGAATATCCTTGAGCCCGACATCAATATCGTCGCCAAGTTCCTCCGCAATGATCTCATTGCAGAGTTCGATGCACTCATCGCAGATATAGACGCCGGGACCCGCCACGAGCTTTCTTACCTGCTCCTGCGTCTTACCGCAGAACGAGCACTTGAGCTGACCCTTGTCGTCCGCCCCAAATTTCATCGCATGACACCCCCTCAGGCCTTGCTGTCAGCAGATGTATCCTTTGGTCGGAGGACAACCTCATCAATGAGGCCGTATTCTTTTGCCTCCTCCGCCGACATGAAGTTGTCGCGTTCCGTATCAACGTTGATCTTCTCTGTATCCTGCCCCGTGTGGTGCGCGAGGATTTCGTTGCCGACCTCACGCAGGCGCAGGATCTCCTTCGCCTGGATCTGGATGTCGGTCGACTGTCCCTGTGCGCCGCCAAGCGGCTGATGAATCATAATACGGGCATGCGGGAGGGCATAGCGTTTTCCCTTTGCACCCGCCGTCAAAAGAATCGAGCCCATGCTCGCCGCCTGTCCAACACAGATCGTGGAGACATCCGGCTTGATGTACTGCATGGTATCATAGATGGCAAGTCCTGCCGTCACAACACCGCCGGGGCTGTTGATGTAGAGATGGATATCCTTATCGGGATCCTCCGACTCCAAAAAGAGCATCTGTGCCACAACGACGTTGGCGACGCTGTCGTCAATCGGTCCACCGAGGAAGATGATGCGCTCCTTCAGCAGGCGGGAGTAAATGTCATAGGCACGCTCCCCGCGTCCGGAGGTCTCCACCACCATCGGTACATAGTAACTCATACGTTCCTCCCCGCAGGAGCTTTCTTACTCCGTGATATTGTCCACGATGAACTGCGCCGTCTTCTTGCGCAGCACCGTCGCTGCAAGATCGCTGACGCGCCCCTGCTCCTTGATGATCTTCTGAACCTGCTTCGGCGTCGCACCATAGGACAGAGCCATTGCGTAGACTTCCTGATCGAGATCCCTTCCCTCGACCTTGATGTCCTCTGCCTTGGCAACCTCCTCGAGCATGAGATCGGTGCGCACGTTCTTCTCCGCCGTCTCGCGGTACTCGTCGCGGATGCGCGCCATATCGAGCCCTGCGTACTGGAGATACTGCTCAAGGCTCATTCCCTGCTGCTCAAGACGCATCGCCATTTCCTGGATCATCGCCGTAATGCGGTTCTCGACCATCACGGGCGGAATCTCCATCGTGCAGTTGTCCGTCGCCATGTCGATTGCCTTTGTGCGGCGCTCATTCTCTGCCTGACGCTCCGCCCCCTCCCGGAGGTTCTTGCGGATGTCCTCGCGCAGCTCTGCGAGCGTCTCGAACTTGCTTGCCTTCTTGGCAAACGCATCGTCCAGCTCAGGCAGCTCGCGCGACTTGATGCTGCGCACCGTGCACTTGAAGACAGCCGCCTTTCCCTTGAGGTTCTCCGCGTGGTAGTCCTCGGGGAACGTGACGTTCACCTCGCGCTCCTCGCCGACCTTCGCACCGATGAGCTGATCTTCAAAGCCCGGAATGAACGAGCCCGAGCCGATCTGGAGCGGATAGTCTTCGCCCTTGCCGCCCTCGAACGGTGTCCCGTCCACAAAGCCCTCAAAATCAAGCGTAATGAAGTCGTCCTTCTTGACCGCGGCATCGGCAGGGGCGTCGATGAGCGTGCCCTGATGCTGGCGCATCCCCTCGATCTGACGATCGATGTCCTCCTCGGAAACCGAGACGGCAGGTTTCTCGACCTTGAGTCCCTTATATTCGCCGAGTGTGACCTCGGGACGCTGCGTGAACTTTGCCGTAAATACGACATCCTTGCCCTCCTCGAGGGTCACGATGTCGATCTCGGGGCGCGTCACAGGCTCCATGTTCTGCTCGGTCAGAGCTTCATCGAACGCCTTCTGTGCAACGCTCTCGAATGCCTCCTGAAGGATGGCCTCCTTGCCGACAAAATTCTCGACGATCTTGCGCGGTGCCTTTCCCTTGCGGAACCCCGGGATATTCACGCGTCCCGCAAGACGCTTTGCCGCGCCGTCCGTCGCCTGCTCCAGCTTGTCCTGATCCACTTCAATCGTCAGAGTGACCTCACGGTTCTCCCCATGCTCTGCCGTAACCTTCATTGTATGAAACAACCTCCTGCTTCTTTCCATTGGGGGCGCACTGCACCCTCCGATTTGCGGGCATACAAAGAGAGCATTCCCGCCATTCTACTTGTATCCTATCACAAAACAGCCAAAATGACAAGCACAGCTATTTCAGCAGCTCTGTCATGCGCGGCAGCGGCTCAGAGAGATCCATGTGCCCCGAGAGGGTTTCCACATCCTCCCCCTCAATGCGGATGCGCACCTTTTTCACCTCGGGGAAATCCGTGAGCGTGTTGACGATTGATCCGACGAGCAGCTCCTCCCCCGTCGACCCGCCGTTGAAATTCTTCTGCAGCTCCTTGGAGAAATCCACCGTGGCGACACCATCCTGAACCTTGACGCTGCGCAGCTTCACGTGTTTCGGGAAGACATTCGTCTGCCCTTCTCCGTCGTGCCTGCGAGCAGGGACTTCAGCGCTGCCGTATACTTATCCTCGCCGCCGAGTTTTACCGTACGGCTGTCCGCCACAAGACCCATGCCGTCATTCTTCGGATAGTAGACATTCACCTTGACCTCTTTGTCCTTTGCCGCTGTGTCGTCCGCAGCCGCAGCCTTCGTCTGTGTCTGCTGTGACTCTGCGGCAGGCGGGGCAGACGTCTTTTCATCTGCACAGCCCGCCGTGAGCAGAAGTGCTGCGCAGAGCGGTGCGCCCAGCAGACGTGTGATATGTTGCGCGTGTTGGAACATTTCCGATTCTCTCCTCATTCCTCAAAATAGCGTGCAATCGCACGAAAGAGTGCCTGTGCCAGTATCTCCTGATAGGCAGGGTCCGTGAGCAGCTGCTCCTCCTCGGGATTCGAGATAAACCCCAGTTCCGCAAGGGAAGCGGGGATATCCGAATGCTTCAGGACGTAGAAGTGCGCATACTTGACCCCGCGATTATAGAGTCCGCCCGCCGCAGCAAGTTCCTCGTTCAGCAGCGTGGCGAAGCGTTCATCCGCATCCGTCTTAGGATAATAGTAGGTCTCCATCCCGTGTGCATCCGGATTGCTAAAGGAATTGCAGTGCACGGAGAGGAAGAGTTCCGCCTCCTCATGTGCCGCCGCAGCATCCACACGCGCCTGCAGTTCGCGGGAAGCCGAACTGCCCGCATACGCGACGTCCACATCGTCCGTCCGCGTCATGACGACATGCGCCCCCGCCTTGGTCAGGAGGTCACGCGTACGCAGGGAGACGGCAAGGGCGACATCCTTTTCGCATGCGCCCGATGGACCGATCGCCCCCGTATCACTGCCCCCATGCCCGGGATCAATGACCACCGTATGCCCCATGACCGCCTTGCTGAGTGCATCTCCGCCATCCGCAAAGATCTCAATCACGAGCCGCTCGGTGTTCTTCTCACGTCCCGTCCCCGGGACAGTATACATACGATAGGCATCCGCACTGCGAAGATCATGCCCTGCATAGATTCGCAGTGCCGCACGATGATTCTCGCGCGGAATAACGACAAGCCGCTGCAGCACCGCTCCATCGAGAGCGATCTCATGGGGAAGATGCTCATCCAGCGCAACATCCTCCAGCTCGACCAGCAGCTGATTGTCCGCATGATACCGCTCCGACAGAGCGTAGTGCAGCCCCGCCTTCTTAACTGTGATCTCTATGCGCTGCGCCGCGCGCCCGTCCACCTCCACCGCATGGCTGTCAATGCCCGTAATGCGATGGATGGTGCCTGCTGCTTCTCCCGCTCCACCGAGGAGAAAGAGCAGGCAGACAAAAACCGCTGCGGCAAGCAGCGGTCGCATCCACAGATGAACCCTGTTCTTGATCGTCAATGCCAATCTCGCCCCCATTCAGCCTTTCAGCAGCTCCAGTGCCTCATCCTCAGCGGCATCCGTCGCCGCCGCATCGCGCTCTATCGTCAGCTTCAGATAGTCGCCCTCTGCCACATCTTTGGGCAGGAACGCGCGCGGGAAATTCACCTTGACCATGGCTTCTCCGAGGAGAAGCACGGCAAGATCTCCTTCAAATCGATCCAGATACGCAGAAATCATTGTTTCTCCCCTCTCTCTGGTGTGATATGGTAGTCCTTTCCATCGCTCGTAAGCGTAATCGTGCCATTCTCCGCCGTCACATAGATGTCCAGATTCATGGCATGGTACTTCTTCATCGTCTCCTTATGCGGATGTCCATAGTCGTTGTTCACACCGCAGGAGATGAGTGCCGCCGCAGGATGGACGGCGCGCAGGAAATCTGCCGAGGAGGAGGTCTTGCTGCCATGATGGCCTGCCTTGAGGACGGTGCTCTGCACCGCGCCCTGCGCCCCCGCAAGGATGTCCTGCTCCTCTTTCTTTTCTGCGTCGCCCGTAAACATCATGGAGAAATCGCCAAAGACCAGCCGTCCGACGACGGACTCGTTGTTCGGATCGTGCTTGTAGCCCTTGACGCTGCCCTGCTGGACAAGTGCCGCCGACGGGGCGAGCACCTCAAAGACAGCCCCGCCGCCGAGATCCACGCGATCCCCCGTACAGAGCCCCTTGCGCGCAATCCCCTTCGCCTTCAGCTGTTTCATATAGCCGATGTAGACGCGCGACGTTGACGGCATCCCGTTGTCATAGACCATGCCGATCGGATATTTATCGATCAGCATCTCCATCCCGCCGATGTGATCGGCATGGGGATGGGTCAGGATCACTGCATCGAGTTTTTTGACCCCTGCCTTGTCCAGTTCGGCGCGGAGCTTATCCCGCTCGTCCAGATCGCCCGTATCAATGAGGACGTTCTGCTCTGCGGTCTGAATGAGGATGGCGTCCCCCTGCCCGACATCGAGCATCTTGACCGTGAGTGCCTGCTGCACGGGTGCTGTCGTGGATGTCTCATGCGATGCTCCTCCTGCACACCCGCCAAAGAGCGCGGAGAGCAGAAACAAAAGACTCACGAGAAATGCCATGCGGTGTTTCATCTGCACGTCAGCCTCCTACGAACGAAGTGCCAGATTGATCAGGAAGGCAATCGAGACGAGATACATGATCCAGCTGACCTTCTTATACTGCCCGCACAGAGCTTCATGACCGTGTAGCTGATAAAGCCGAAAGGCAAAGCCATTGGCAATACTCGACGTGAGCGGCATCATGATGATCGTAAGGAAAACCGGCAGAGCGTTCGTGAAATCGGAGAAGTCAATCTTTCCGACCTCGGACATGAGCAGTGCTCCGACCAGGATGAGGGCAGGCGCGGTAGCAAATGCCGGCACGAGCCCGATCAGCGGCGTAAAGAGCAGTGCCGCCAAGAAGAGCACGCCCGCTGCAACGGCAGTCAGCCCCGTCCGTCCGCCGGCGGCAATACCAGCCGCGCTCTCGATGTAGGAGGTGACCGTCGACGTACCGAACATGGCGGAGACCATCGTCCCGACGGCATCCGTGGTCAGTGCCTTGTCGATGTTCTCGATGTGTCCATCGGGGCGCACCATCTTTGCCTTTGTCGTCAGACCGATCAAGGTACCCATATTATCGAATAGTTCCACCACGGTGAACGTGAAGATGATCGAAACGAGGCCGTAGTGCCATGCGCCCGCGAGATCAAGCTGACCGAACGTCTCCCCCATGTGCGGGAGCGAGGTGCTCACGATATCCGTGATTCCCTTCGGTGCCGGCGTCATCCCGAGGATCATGGCGAGGATGGTCGTCACAAAGATGCCGATGAGGATCGAGCCGTGCACGTTGCGCGCCATCAACGCCGCCGTGAGAAGCAGTCCGAAGAGAGAGAGCAGCGTCGTCGGCGCGGTGACGTGCCCAAGGGAGACATAGGTTGCGGAATTCTCGACGATCAGCCCTGTCCCCTTCAGGCCGATGAACGCGATAAAGAGTCCGATGCCCACGCTGATGGCGTATTTCAGATCACGCGGGACAGCATTGATGATTGCCTGTCGGATTCCGCCAACTGTCAAAATCAGGAAGAGCACACCTGAGAAGAACACGGCACCGAGTGCCACGGTCCAGTGCAGTCCGAGAACGCCGCAGACATAGTAGGCAAAGAACGCATTCAGCCCCATGCCCGGTGCGAGCGCGACGGGATAGTTCGCAAAAATGCCCATTGCGAGCGACGCGAGTGCGGCAATCCAAATCGTCGAGGCAATCGCCGCCTCCTTCGGGATGCCGGCATCCGCAAGTATGTTTGGATTGACGAAAGAGAATATACGCCATGGCAATGAACGTCGTCATGCCCGCGAGTAATTCCGTGCGCACAGTCGAGCCCTTTTCCCGCACTTTAAAAAATCGTTCGACAAAGGACGGCGGCGTGCTCTGCATCTCCATAGAAGCATCTCCTTAAATTAAAAAAACCCGACGCAGACCGGGTAATAAAAAATGGCGGAGTGGGAGAGATTCGAACTCTCGCAGCGGTTACCCACTCTAACGATTTAGCAAACCGTCCTCTTCAGCCTCTTGAGTACCACTCCATATTCACTTCACGCTTTCTCTGCGACAGATGTTATATTAACAGATGGATTCACGCTTGTCAAGACAAAAATAAGGACTGCCATACAAAACCGCAGGATTCCGTAGGCAGTCCATTATCATTTATCATTTTATGCTTTGATGTCGAGATTGCTTCCGACATGCTGCGGAGCGCGCGGGCTGATCGCATAGGCCGCCTTTGCCTGCTCCATGCGCTGGCTCGTCGCTTGGGCACCATACTGCTGTGCTTCGCGAAGGGACTTCTGGAAGCGACTCGTGCCCAGCATCGCAGGATCCATGTTCTGCGCCGCCTGCTGCGTGGCGCGCGACGTAACCTGCTCTGCCGTGCGGATGACCGTCCGCTGCGTCTGCTGGAACTCACTCGTCCCCGCCTTCGTGCTCGAACCGAACTTCGAGTCACTCGTGACCGCCTTGACCTCATCCATCTTGGCCTGCGTCGCCTGGGCACCCATCTGCTGTGCCGAGCGGTTCGACTTCTGGAACGCACTCGTGCCCAGCATCGCAGGATCCATGTTCTGTGCAGCCTGCTGTGTGGCGCGTGACGCGCTCTGCTCACCCGTACGAACAACGGTGCGCTGCGTCTGCTGGAACTCACTCGTTCCCGCCTTCGTGCTCGAACCGAACTTCGAGTCGCCGATAACCGCCTTGACCTCGTTCATCTTGGCCTGTGTCGCCTGGCCGCCGAGCTGATGGATCTCACGGTTTGACTGTTGGAAGAGACTTGAACCAAAGCCCCCTCCGATGGCTGATAGTGCCATATTGGATCCCTCCATTTCCTCTCTGCATCCCATACTCCCTTGGGATGTTACGCCCCCATTATAAGCGATGGATACGCATTATGCAAGAAGAAAAGGGCGCTGCGATACCGATTTTACGGCCAACTGCCCTTTGTTTCCGGTTATGTTGCTGAGGCTGTGAGACGTCCGACGCGCACGACCTCGGAGATCTGTACCTTGTGCGACTGTCCATTGACGTCAGCGATGATGCTCGGCGCACCATCCGTGATGCTGACACCGATGACCTTGCCCTCAAAGCTGGTCTTGGACACGGCACCGTCCTCGCCCTTCGTCTCAGACATCCACTGGATCGGCTGTCCGATCATCGAGCTGAGCTGTCCAATCAGCACAGAGGAATCAATATTGTCGACGATCTTGCTGACGTTCTCGAGCCCCTTGGAGACGTTCGTCATCTGCTCGAGCGCAGAGAACTGTGCCAGCTGGGAGAGATACTCGGCATTGTCCTGCGGATTGAGCGGATCCTGATAGCGCATCTGCGTTACGAGCAGCTGCAGGAACGCATCCTTGCCAAGTGCGCTGTTGTCCTTCTTTGCGGCCTTTGCCTGGTTCTGTGCCGCCTCATAGTCGGAGACCTTCTGGATGACGCCGCCGACATTGATGGTATTCAGTGGGTTTGTACTTGCCACTTTTTTTCCTCCTCACATGGTCAGACGCGATAGTCCACACCGTCTGCCGTTACACCGCCAACACTTTCCTGTGTCGATGCAGTGGTAACGCCATCATCGACGATTTCCCCGTCGAGATAGTCATCGGCATCACCGCGTGCGTAGACCTGTGTCTCACTGTGACCTGCCTGATGCTGCTGCCATGCTTCCTGCCCTTGTCCCTGCGGCATCTGCCCATCGGCAAGTCCCGTATAGACACCGACGCGATCCACCTTGATCCCCTGCGTGTTCAGCTCCTGCCGCAGCTGGACGAGAGAGTTCTCAATCACGCTGCGCACGTGAGCATTGTCGCTGTGGAAGGACGCCTGCACGGCACCGTCCGAGCCGACGGCAACGCGCAGGGTCAGCTCGCCGAGATGCTCCGGCTTCAGGCGAATGATCATCTGCGTGTCGTTCAGGGTACGCAGAAGACGTGCCTGCTCGACAATCTGACGCGGGATCTCATAGTCGGTCTGCGGGCGCTGCGGCACCTCTGCGGCGGGTGCTGCCTGCTCCGTCTGGATGGGGGCGTCCCCGTCTGCACAGAGGCAGGCTGAACGGGCGTCTCCGCCGTGCGCACCGTCGTCTCAAAGGAGACGTTCTCATGCGTCGGGTGCGGGCTGGGGATGCCGCTCTGCATTGGCTGCTGGTTCTGCTCCGCGCTCTCTCCGCTCATGCGTCACGCTGCATTGCATCGTGGCGCATCGTACGCTGTGCGAGAACATCGAGCGGACTCGGTGCAGGCTGCGTTTCCTCGGTCAGTTTCTCTCCGACCAGCGCAGCCGCACTCTTCCCCTGCGGCAGCGGGCTGCTGCTCCTGCATCGCGGAAACGGCCGCTGCCTGTACCGCGGGCTGCTGCACAACCGTCGGCTGCGCAGCGGGCTGCAGTACGGCAGTCTGCTGTGCGACAGTAGCCGCCTGCTCTGCAGGTGCTGCGGGAACGGGTTCCGCCTGCATGACGGGCTGCAATACGGGTGTCTCATCCGTCACCGTCGCCGCATTCTCCGCAGACGGCAGTGCTGCTGCCTGAAGTGCCGCACGCAGCTGTGCGGGCATTGCCGCATCGAGCGCTGCGAGACGCGCCGCCGCAGCGGCAGGTGCATCCGTCTGTGCCAGCATGACAGCGGTATTCGCCGTCTCCTGCGTCAGCGGTTCACCGGCAAGGGCACGGAGAAGCGAATTCCCCTTCTCATCGGTCTGCGGCATCTGCTGCAGCAGATGTTCGACCGCCGTCTGCAGCTTCGTATCACGCAGCTGCTCAGCGGTCAGCCCATAGCGTTCGAGGATATCCGCCAGAGCCGGCGGCAGTTCCCCCTCCGCCGGGCGTGCTCTCCACGGGAACCTGCTCCACATCCGCCGGCAGGAGTGCTGCGAGCACGGTTGCCGCCGCTGCGGAGGCTATGGCTGTGTCCTCGGTGGACACGTCCTTCAAGGCGTCGCTTTGCCCTTTTGCCATAGGCATGGACGCTGTTTTTTTCACATCCTGTGCGTTCTGCGCCGTCCCGTCCGTCCCCGTCGCCGCGGGCTTATCCTGTACGGCAGACGATGAAGGATCACCGGTCTGGATCTTGGTTGCATCTGCACTCATACCCTTTTTCTGCAGCGCGCCCATCGTATCGCTGAACGTATTCTTCCCCTGAGGTTGTCTGCGTACGGCTGCCCGCCGCTGCGCTGCGCGCTCCCTGCACGCCCGCTGCCGCCGATGCGCCGTCCGTGGTCGATACCGCCATAAGATTTCCGGCATTCATCTACACATCACCTCTTCAATCTCTTTATCGTGGAAATCTTATCTTTTCTTAAATATTTTTTTGGCATCGCACACTTTCAAAGCATCGCCAATCGTCTCTGCACCAAAGAGCTCCATCCCCTGCGAACTTTCCTTTTAGCTGACGGTAGTTCTTCATGGGGAGCACAGCGGCGTGAAAACCGAGCCGCTGTGCCTCGATGATTCTCTGCTCCGCCTGTGAGACGGCGCGCACCTCCCCCGAAAGCCCCACCTCTCCGCAGACGACCATCTGCGGACGCGGCAGGCGTCCTGCAAAGCTCGATGCCATGGCAACACAGAGGGCAAGATCCGCCGCCGGCTCATCGAGGCGAATGCCGCCCGCGACTTTTCACATAGACGTCCGCGGCGCCGATCGGCAGGCGCACGCGTTTTTCGAGGACGGCGAGGAGCAGCTGGATCCGCTTGACATCCACGGAGTCTCGCCGTACGGCGCGGCGGCTGATAGGGCGTCGGGGCAACCAGCGCCTGTACCTCGACGAGCAGAGGGCGCGTTCCCTCCACCGTCGGCACGATGACCGAGCCACTCTCGGGGGCACGCTCGGAGAGAAACAGCTTCGACGCATCGGGGACATCGACCAGTCCGACATCCCGCATCTCAAAGAGCCCCAGCTCGTTCGTGCTGCCAAAGCGATTTTTTACGGCGCGCAGCACGCGGTACTCCGCATTTCGCTCTCCCTCAAAGTAGAGCACCGTATCGACGATATGCTCGAGGACACGTGGGCCCGCCAGGCTGCCTTCCTTCGTTACATGACCGATGACGAAGACGGCAATCCCCGCCGTCTTTGCGACGCGCATCAGCTCCATGGCGCACTCGCGTACCTGCGAGACGCTGCCGGGTGCGCTCTCAATGTCGGGACGGTACATCGTCTGGATGGAGTCGATGATAAAGAGCGCAGGCTTTACATTTTTCTACATGTGCGCAGATCGCATCGAGGTTCGTCTCGCTGACGACGAGCAGCTCATCGGCGACGGCCTGCAGACGATCGGCACGCATGCGGATCTGCCGTGCGCTTTCCTCCCCCGTCACATAGAGGACGCGGCGCCCTGCCCGCGCTATATCCGCCGAGGCGCGCAGGGTAAGGCTCGATTTCCCGACGCCGGGATCACCGACGACGAGCACCATCGCTCCCGGTATCACACCGCCGCCGAGAACGCGGTCGAGCTCCCCCGAGCCCGTCGAAAAGCGCGGCAGATCCTCTGCGCGGATCTCCGCAATCGGCTGCGGCGGCTCACCTGAGGAGGCGGTGCCGCGCCGCTCCTCCTCTGGCGGAGCAACGACCTCCTCCACCATCGTATTCCATGCACCGCAGCCCGGACATTTGCCCATCCATCGCGTATTGTCGTAGCCGCAGTTCTGACAGACGTACATCGTCTTTTTCTTCTTTGCCATAAGATCTCCATCGAAAGAACACGAAAAAGGGACTGCCGATACAGTCCCTCCATTCACCGCAGCAAAATCATCCGCCGTACTGACCGTGCGAGCCAGAACAGCGACCATGCAAAGTTGCGAAAAAGTCCCCCATTATCCAATCTGTGAGTGCGCAAGTACGCCAGCCCTCACGTTTCATGGCATGGTTCCTTCTTATTATCCTTCTTCGTCCGTCGATTGGTGCGTCTTGTCCTTCTTCACGAAGTCCAGCCCATCCCCGAGCTGCACGGAGATGACATCCCCGCCGCAAAGTCACGCCGGCGAGCAGGCCTGCCAGTGCATCCGAGGTTCTTCTGATGGCGCGCCGCATGGACGCGCGCCAAACTTGACATCCGTCCCCTTCGCTGTGATGAGCACACGCTTCGCCGACGGGCTGACTCTCCATGTTGATCTCCTGCTCCGCGAGACGCAGCTTCACATCGCGCAGGAGAATGTCCACACCGTCAGCCTGGCCTGCCGAGCGCATTGAAAAACGATCATCGTCCACGCGGTTGAGGAACCAGGGCGGAAGACCCGTCACCTCATCGAGGACGCGCTTCTTCGCCTGCTCCTCGTCGTGATCCCGCTGTCCCGCCGACGGCAGCCGATGGTTCCGCGGGTCGAGCGCAGATGATCTGCCCCCGCATTCGAGGTCATAATGATGATGCATTGCGGAAATCCGTAACGCGCCCTGTCCGTCTGTCAAGCGGCTGCCCTGAAACCCGCAGCATGTGGAAGACATCGGGTGGGCTTTTTCCGACCAATGAAGAGAATGATGGAAAGGCTCGAGCCGCACGGCGTCGGTCAGCTGACCGCCCTCCCTCATAGCCGACATAGCCCGGAGGCGCGCCGACCAGACGCCGTCGTACGCTTCTTCCATGTATTCCGACATATCAGCGATGATCGCATCCTCCCGTGCCAAACACCGACTCCGCAAGTGCCCGCGCTGTTCCGGTTCTGCCGACGCCCGTCGCCCCGAGGAAGAGGAACGAGCCGATCGGGCGGCGCGGATCCTTGACCCCTGCACGCGCGCGACGGACAGCACGCGCCACAGCATGCACCGCTTCGTCCTGCCCGATGACGCGGCGACCGATCTGCGACTCAAGTGCCAACAGACGGTCGGATTCCTTGACCGCGATGCGCTGCACGGGAATGCCCGTCCACTGTGCCACCACGGCCGCAATATCGTCCTCCGTCACGCGGATCTCCATGCGTGCATCCTCGCCCTTGCGGGACGCATCGAGCTTCGCGCGCAGATCCTTCTCGCGGTCGCGCAGGTGCGCTGCCGCCCTCATAGTCCCTGCTTGCTGACAGCGGCGTCCTTCTCCTTGACCACCCCTGCGATTTCACGGCGCAGACCGACCAGGCGATCCGTCCCACCCGCGCTCTTCATGCGCACATGGGAGGATGCCTCATCCATCAGATCTATCGCCTTGTCCGGCAGGAAGCGATCCGTCAGGTACCGCTTCGAGAGTCGCACGGCCGCCGTAATCGCCGTATCCTCGATGCGCGCATGATGGAACTCCTCGTAGCGGCTGCGCAGGCCGAAGAGAATCTGCTCCGCATCCGCAGCATCCGGCTCATCGACCGTCACCGACTGAAACCGCCGCGCGAGCGCGCCGTCTTTCGCAAAGTACTTCTTGTACTCGCTGAGCGTCGTTGCCCCGATAATCTGCATCTGACCGCGCGCAAGAGCGGGCTTCAGGATGTTTGCCGCATCGAGTGCGCCCTCGGCACCGCCCGCACGGATAAGCGTGTGAATTTCATCGATGAAGAGGATGATGTTCTTCGCCTTGATGACATCATCCACCACATTCTTCAGGCGCTCCTCAAACTCACCGCGGTACTTCGTTCCCGCGACGAGTGCCGTCATCGACAGTGTCACAATGTGCTTGTCCTCAAGGAGGAAAGGGCACCTCTCCGGCGGCAATGCGGCGTGCCAGTCCCCTCGGCGATGGCCGTCTTGCCGACCCCCGCCTCACCAAGCAGGAGTGGATTGTTCTTCGTCCGCCGTGCCAGAATCTGAATCACGCGATCAATCTCCGCCGTACGGCCAATCACGGGGTCAAGACTTCCTGCCCCGGCCGCTGCGGTCAGATCCGTGCCAAACTTTTTCAGTGAGGCGGGCAGACCCCTTGCGCGTGTCCTTACCGCTCTTGCGGCGCGCGGACTTTCTCTTTGACCTCGTCCTCCGTGTCGTCCATCTTGGCACTCACCTCGCTCTGCAGTGCCTCGATATCGACGTCGAGATCCTCCAGTGTACGGACAGCCGTCCCCTCACCTTCGGAGAGCAGGCTGAGCAAAATGTGCTCCGTCGTCACGAAGGAGCGCGCTTCACGCGCCGTATCAATCGCCCCCTGCATGACGCGCTGTGCGCGCCGCGTATAGTAGGGCGTCTCCTCCGGGGTCAGGACGTCTTGAAAACCGTCCCCTTCCCGAATCACCTGCTCTGCGCTGTCGTAGTCCACGCCGAATTTATCCAGTGTCTCGGCGGCAATCGTATCGCGCATGTGCAGAATACCGAGCAGCAGCTGGCCGGTACCGATATACCCCTTGCCGCGCCGCTGTGCAATATACTGCGAAAACTCCACGGCCTTAATCGCCGTCTGCGTAAAAAATTGACGGTAGTTCAAGCTGTTCCCCTCCTTACCCCTGTGTTCTGTATCGATCTAAAATCGCGCGCACACGCGCTGCGCGCATGCCGGCGATCTCCCCCGCGGTCTGTTCCGTCCCCGCCTGCCATATACCGAAGATAGGCATCGCGCGCCGCAACCATGATCTCACCGTAGCAGTCCCCCGACACCCCGGTGATGATCCCACGGTCTATACCATAACGCACACGCGAGAGCAGGTCAAGTGTTTCCTCCTCTGTCAGCGACCTTGCATACGAAAGAATTCCGAATGCACGCCAAACGCCATCCTCAACACTGTCCTTTCCGACGTAGGAGAGTGCCTTGCGTGCACGCCGCTCGTGTGCGGCGATCTCTCCCACGGCAGCGCGCAGATTCTCGATGATCTCTGCCTCTGCATAACCGAGCGTGAGCTGATTGGAAATTTTATAGAGATGCGCACCCTCACCGCCCCCATAAAGTGGCTGAACGGCAAGGCCGAGCTGCGGAAACGAATGACTGATGTTCTCGATGTTGCGCGTGTAGACCAGCCCCGGCAGATGAACGACGACCGAGGCGCGCAGTCCCGTGCCGAGATTCGTCGGCTGTGCCGTCAGATAGCCCATGCGCTCATCAAAGGCAAGATCCAGCTTCGCCTCAATAAAGTCGTCCACCTTCGCCGCTGTGCGAAATGCCTGCGCGACGGACAGACCGGGCGTCATCACCTGTATCTTGAGATGATCGTCCTCATTGATGAGAATACTGATCCCCAGATCGGCACTGATGTAGGCTGCGCGCTGCGGCTGCCCCGCAGCGAACTTCTCACTGATGAGCCGCTTTTCGATCAGCACCGCCCGCTCCACATCCGTCAGCGCATCGACAGCAATGCGCTCAAACGGCTGTCCGAACGCCGTACTGATATCCGCCAATGCCTCATCTAGGATGCGCCGTATCTCCGCCAGCTGAGCCTCGTCGGCACGCCCCGGAAACGGCAGGCGCAGGAGGTTGCGGGCAAGGCGTACGCGGCTTGAGAGCACGACATCGGCATCCTGTCCCCCCGCAGCAAACCAAGGAAGCCGCTCCGCACGCAGGAGATCCTCAAGCGCCATGACTGCTCTCCTCCATTCGCTGCTCCAGCGAGCGAATCCGGTCGCGCAGCTCTGCCGCCTTTCTCATACTCCCTCATGGGCGACGGCTTCCTTTAGGCGCGTGCGGAGCTGCTCCGCCTCACGGCGCAGCATGATCCCGCTGCCCGAGCGGCGCGGAATCTTTCCACGATGAATACTCGCTCCATGGATGCGCCGCAGGAGCGGCGCGAGCTCATGATGAAACGTCTCATAGCAGACCGAGCAGCCGATCTGCCCCGTCTTCGAGAGATCGTCAAAAGTGCATCCCGCAGTTCGGACAGGTAATGCGCGGTGCATCCTCTTCCTCTGCGTTCTCCTCCTGATTGCTGCCAAACAGTCCCTTCAGGAAGTCATCCGCCGAAACATTCTCCTGCTGCGCGCGAAGAATCGACGCGCCGTAGCGCGCGGCGCAGCTCATACATATATTCTTTTCACTCTTGCCGCCCGGCCCGATCTGCACGATATGCACAATCGCCTCGTTGCGGCCACATTCCTCACAAATCATCAACGTGTCCTTCCCCATGGTCTCCGCAGTCTGCTATCTATGTTATCGAACGGCTACGTAAATTTCTCCAGTGTCAAAAACATCGTCTTTAACATTTGGACGCGCTCCTTCGCATCGAGTGACTCCGCATGAAAGAGCCCTGTTACCATCTGCAGCATCAATGCCGCCTCGCGCGTCTCAATCATCCCATGCTGCATGAGATAGCGCAGCATGGACTGTACGGACTCGCAGTCCGTATTCTCGTCGATCTTCGACATCATATCGCGGTAAACCAGATCACGCAGCGGCACCTGCACAATGCGGATGAACCCGCCTAGACCGCGCCGTGACTCCACCACGAAGCCCTTATCCTGCGTAAACCGCGTTGAGAGCACATAGCTGATCTGAGACGGTGCACACGAAATCTCATCGGCAATATCCGTCCTGCGCAGTTCGACTTTCCCGTCCTGACGGGCGGCCAGCTGGCGCAGGATATAGGATTCTATCATATCGGCAATGTTGCTCATCATACCACCTTCTTTGTGTCTCTTTTCATATTTGATATTATTATATTTGACTTTTTGATTTTTGTCAAATATATCTCAAGGAATCGCTGATAAAAATGAAGTCCGTCGGATTGGTGCAGATTTTTTTGTCCTGTCAAGGAGACAAACCGGACGCATAGCAGAAGCTATGTGGAGGATTTGTCGACACAGACAGGGCGAAAAAGATGTACTAAGACGGCGGTGCTGAATTTATCAGTGCTTCCTATTACAATAGATTTATAGATCAGGGGAGCGGTTCGCGACCGCCCTTGTCTACCTCGTTACCTAAGCTGTAGAATAAGAGGGCATTGGTCTGACGTGTGCTTCCTGGAACGTTACGTCCGCAAGTAAGTCCGTCATCCATCCTCTCATTCCCAGCTGTTCGTTTTTATGCAGGTAGAACTGCATTCTTGCACGTTCGTGTCAGCCCTCAATAGATCGAATCGGCAATGAGGAGTTTGGTTTACCATTGCTGCAAATCTATTGTTTTGGAGGGTTCACATAGAACGCTGTCGGTATTGATGTCTCCAAGGGAAAAGCATGGTTGCCGCCCTTGCGCCAGGAGGAAAGCTGCTTGCCCGCCCCTTTGAGGTGCTCCACACCAAGAGTGGCATCAAAGCAACTCGTTTCCTTTGTCCACACACTCGGCGCAGATACGCGCATTGTCATGGAGCACACTGGACGTTACTACGAGCCGCTGCTCCAACGGCTTGCGCAAATCCGGTCTTTTGTCGCCGCCGTCAATCCCAAACTCATCAAGGACTTCGGGAACAACACGCTGCGTAAAGTGAAGACGGATAAGGCCGATGCCAAGAAGATTGCACGTTATGCCCTTGACAATTGGTGCGATTTGCGCCAGCATACAGGCATGGATACCACGTACACAACTCAAAAACCTTGAATCGACAGTTTGCCTTCTGCATGAAGCAGAAGACGGCCTGCAAGAACAATCTCATCGCGCTCATCGACCAGGTCTATCCCGGTGCCAACACCTATTTTTGAAAGCCCGCCAGAGCGGACGGCTCGCAGAAATGGGTGGACTATATCGCCACGTTCCGGCACGTCGATTATGTCTGCGCTATGAGTCTTTCTGCCTTTTACGGAGCGTTACCGCAAATGGTGTCATCGGCACGGCTATAACTTTCAGCCGGACAAACCGAGGATGCTCTGGGAGAAGGCAAAGGATCTCATTGCGATGCTCCCGATGGACAAAAACGACGAAGATGTTGGTGCAGAACTCCATCGCCCAGCTCAATGTACTGTCCAAGACGGTGGAGGCCTTGCGCACGCAGATGATCGAGCTTGCCGAGCAGCTGCCGGAATACCGTTGTGATTGATATGAACGGTGTCGATCTGAGCACTTGCCAGCCAGCTGATCGCTGAGATCGGTGACATCACCCGTTTTCCCCGTCGTGGCTCGCTGACCGCTTTCGCGGGTGTTGATCCCGGAGCAAAAGCAGTCCGGTACAATGCAGCTAAGGAGCAACAAGACATCCAAGGCAGGTTCTCCGCATCTTAGGAGGGCACTGTTTCAGATCGTTTCAGGACTCCTGATGCGTGCTCCCCGATGATCCGGTCTACAACTTCATGGACAAGAAGCGCTCCGAGGGAAAGCCTTACTACGTCTATATGACGGCGGGAGCAAATAAGTTCCTGCGCATCTACTATGGACGTGTGAATGAGTATTTAGCGAGCTGTCCCAAAGACCACGAATAACGTTTCACCCCAACCTGTTCGGTCGGCGCTCCTGCGGCGACCTGTTTCGTTGCGCTAAAGTTCACTTGCCGCAACTCCTCATCTTTTTCGTCTAGGGGCTTGACTTTTTATTTGCAGGCTTAAAGATGCGAATGCCGCAGGGGCGTCAGCATTGACACCCCTGCGGCATTCAAATCGCTCGATCAACTATTTTACAGGCGGAACTTCTGCACCTCGTTCTCGAAGTTCCTGTGCCAGCTAGTGCAAGTGTGTTGCTTGCATCCGACATCTGATGCATTGCCGCAGCCTGCTCCTCGGCGGCTGCCGAGATGGTCTGCGTATCGTCCGCCGACTTGCGCGTGATGGCCTCAACGCGCTTCAGCGACTCAATCATATTATCCTTTGCCTTGCTGACGACATCGACAGCATCCGAAGCAAAGGCTGATGTTCCGCCCCAGCTCCGTGAAGTTCTCCGCCACGGTGCGGAATGCCTCGCCCGAGGACGCGACGACAGAGGCACCCTCATCGACGTTTTCATTCCCCTGGCGGATGGCGGCAACAGCATCTGCCGTATCCTTCTGGATAAGGCGAATGAGGTCGGCGATGTTCTTTGCCGACTCGCCCGACTGCTCTGCGAGCTTGCGTACTTCCTCTGCGACGACGGCGAATCCGCGTCCTGCCTCGCCGGCGCGTGCCGCCTCGATGGCGGCGTTGAGCGCGAGGAGATTCGTCTGCTCGGAGATGCCCGATATGGTGTCAACGATTGAGCCGATCTCATCGGAGCGCTTGCCCAGAGCCCTCGACGAGCCCTGCTGCAGCGCTGACCTGCTCGGCGATGCCCTGAATCCGGTTCACGGCATCATCCACCTGTTTCTGCCCGTTCTCCGTGCCTCCTGTCCATGCTGCGAGAGCTTGTAGACGCCTGCTCGTCTGCTTGGAGGCTGGTTCATCTTATCCGACATCTCATCGGCATTGGCGGACAGGCAGTCGATCATGCTCGACTGCTCCGCGGCTCCCTCGGCGAGCAGGTGGTGTTCTGTGCGACATGTGTAATGGATTCGAGGGTCTCCTGCGTGCTCGCCGTCAGCTGCTCCGACGATGCCGCAACAGTCTCTGCCGAGCGGGAGACATTCGACATGACCTCACGCAGACGGTTCTTCATCGCATTTGCGCTGTGTGCGAGTATACCGATCTCATCCTCGCGGGATTCGTCCAGATCAGCAACGCGAAGATCGCCCTTTGCAATTCTCCCCAGCCTCTCGGTGAGTTCCTCAATAGGCTTCAGTGATCTGCCGATTGCCACATAGGAGAGCACACTCAGAATGAGAATGACGAGGATAGAGGCGACGACCGTAACCATGAGGAACTGATGGCGCACATCATCCATTACATACGAGCCGATACCGACGAAGAGCATGCCAATCGCCTGACCGCTCGCATTTCGCAGAGGTACGTACGCCCCCAGATAGTCGATGCCATCAATCGTCACCAAACCGCTGTGTTCCTTATTCCCTTTGATGACAATATCGGTGACCTCTGCGCTCGCCTTTAGTGCCGACATTGCGTTCTCCGTTTGCCTTCTTGAGGTTCGTCGAGACACGGACATCCTGCGCAAAGAAGGTGACGTAGCCCTGACAGATCTCGCCGAGTTTGTCGGCAACCTCCTGATTGTCGCCGAAACGGTGATCGCCCTTATAGAGCTTTCCGTCCTGCAGCGACCAATCCCCCGGGTAGCGGACATCCATGTTTTCAAAGATCAGCTTGACATTTGATACTGCCTGTGTCTGCAGGGGCAGAGTTAAAAGCCGCTGTTGGCACTCTCCCATCCGATCAGTGCCATACAGACGCAGATCAACACCACGCACAGATCAAAAATAAGACGGATTTGGTTCTAAGTCCCATTTCTTACACTTCCCCTTAATGGAATGATGCTGCATGCTCCGGCCAGAGCACCGAAGCCTTCTATTTCCATATCAGCTCCCATCGCTGACACAGCAGGCTAACTGTAGTATATCCTCATTTTTATCCTGCTGTAAAGATGATTGTTTTTATTCTTAGAAAATTATATTTCAAAGCTCATCCACCTAATGGATGCACATTTTTGGGATTGAAGCGAAAGTGAATGAACTCTTCACTGTTATTTACGTAATCGTAAAAACAATATAAAAATATGCTGTCTAAGCTGAATACTTCCTCATTTCACCACAAAAAAACTGCACGGGCGGATGTCGTGCAGCAGAAATGCTCAATATCGTCGCAAAAAAACTCACGTCCAAAGACGGTGACGGTGTAGTAAAACCCGATGAGGAACGGCAGATACTCGGCGATGAGCCGCCAACAGACGGCAACGATGCCGACCGTTCCCGCAGGGACGACGGAGGAAAAGAGGAGGACGAATCCGCCCTCTGCGATGCCCGAGCCGCCCGGCGTCGGACTGAAGTAGAGGAGCATATTGAGAAAGATCATGCGCCCCATGACAGTGTACCAATCGGCATTCGTGACGCCGAGCCCCAGCAAGAGACATGGCACGACGGCGTAGATGCACAGGAGATTCAGTCCTGACTCGGCGAATACCACGAGCATCTGGTGCGGCGCATCGAGCAGGAGAGAAATCGCGCTTTTCGTGTCGCGATAGAAGGCAAAGAGCTTGCGCCGGCGATGGTCGCGCAGACGGCGTGCAAGGCGTACGACGAGATAGTCCAGATAGCCGCGCCGTGCGCCGACGACGATGAGGATGATGCCGACAAACGCGGTGAGGGTAATCACCATGAGAACATCGTTTGATATCCCCGGGACAATACCCTCATCGTGCAGGAAGATCAGCGGCATGCAGAGTGCCAGAAAGAAAATCGAGAGCAGCGTGCGTACGATGACGAGCACGGCCGCCTTTCCCGTGGGCACGCCCGCATGGCGCAGGAACATGACCTGCGCCACGGCGCCCCCCGTCGCACCGGGCGTCGAAGCGCGAGAAAATAGTTGCCGAAGATCACCTGCACCGCCTGATAGAGCGTAATCCGTTCGTTTGAGATGCGGACGAGGTGCATCAGGCGGCTGCCGTCAAAGAACATGCCGAGCGCGATGGCGCAGAGCGCGAGGGCGAGCGACCACGGCTGAAATTGGTTCAGATTCTGCAGCGTATTGATGTCCACCGTCGTGTAGATGACGGCGGTGGAGATGCCGACAACGAGAATGAAAAAGGAGGAGAAAGCGTCGTATGAATTTGCGCATCGTCTGCCTCTCCTCCCCTTTCCCCTAATCCAAATACTCTTCATGTGCCGCAAAGGCATTGTGGCTGTGGATGGACTCCTCATTCTCACATGCGAGCGAAAAGTACGCAAGCCCCGGCAGCTGCCGCAGCGCAAGAACCGTATCGCGCAGAATATCCTCGACGAATTTCGGATGCTCGTAGGCTTCCTCTGTGACGTATTTCTCATCGGCGCGCTTCAGCAGCGGATAGATGGGCGCAGAGCCCCTGCTGTTCGAGAAGCGATGCCAGATCCTCGATGTAGATACACGGCACACCCTCATGGAAGCGAAGCCGCACACGTGCCCGCGAGCGCTGATTGTGTGCCCCATAGGAGGAGATCTCCTTGCTGCACGGGCAGAGCGAGGTGAACGGCATGGATAGCCCCAGCTCAAACTCCATCGGCATCCCGCGCCTTTTTGCGCCCCGTAAAGGACGCATCGACATCGAGGAGGGAGGTGCGTCCGCTGACGGGCGCTCTTTTCGAGGAAGTAGGTAAATGCGAGTCGCACCTCTGCCGCCTCGGCGTGGAGCCGATCGAGTGCCTCCGTGAGCATCGCATCCATCTCCTCCTCGGCGAGGCTCTCACGCCACGGAAGCAGGATCTCAAGGAAACGGCTCATGTGCGTCCCCTTGAACTCCATCGGCAGGGAGACGGTGAAGGTAATCGTTGCCAGAACCTGCTGATAGCCGTCCCGTCTGTTTTTGATGAGAAATGGAAGGCGCACATCCTTGACGCCGACGCGCTGAATGGCGATGCCGCGCCCGTCCTCCCTGCTCTGTACGTCCTGCATCAGTGCTTCCCCTCAGCATACGGGATGGGGTCATGCAGCCCTGCCTCAGCAAAGCCGCGCAGCCGCAGAAGGCAGCTGTCACAGATGCCGCATGCCACGGCACCGCCCTGATAGCAGCTCGTCGTCAGGGGCGTAGGGTGCGTCGAGTTCATCGCCGCGGCGGATGATCTCCCTCGAGAGATGTTGGAGCGGCGTCTCGATGACGATGCGCCGTCCGTCCTCTGCCGATGCCGCCGTCGCCGCATCCGCCGCGCGCTGAAACGCCGCAATAAATGCGGGACGGCAGTCGGGATAGCCCGAGTAGTCCACAGAGTTCACGCCGATGTAGACGTGCGCGGCACCGACGCGCTCCGCATAGCCGACAGCATAGCTGAGAAAGATGAGGTTGCGGGCGGGCACATACGTGACGGGTATGTCTGTCTGCTCCGCGTCGCCCCTGAGGAACATCAATGGTACCGTCGGTCAGTGCCGAGCCGCCGATGGCGTCCATATTCGTTTCGATGATGAGATGCTCTGCCGCATGGTAGTGAGCGGCAATGCTCTTTGCCGCATCCAGCTCACGACTGTGGCGCTGATGGTAGTTAAAACTGATCGGATAGAGCTCCTGTCCCGCCGCATGGGCGATCGCCATGCAGGTGCAGCTATCCAGTCCGCCCGAGAGCAGAATGACCGCGCGTTCTCCCATACCGTCCTCCCTCTCTCAATCAGCCGCGCAGCGACGCGATGGCGGCAGATACATCTGCCGCACCGTAGATATACGATCCGGCAACGAGCACATTCGCTCCCGCAGAGCGGACGGACTCCGCCGTCTCCGCATTGATGCCGCCGTCGACCTCGATGTCGACATCCAGCTCATTCCCCCAATCGTATGGTAGAGGGCATGGATCTTCCCTGAGCGTGTTCTCGATGAACTTTTGCCCGCCAAAGCCGGGGTTCACCGTCATGAGGAGCACCATGTCGACATCGTCGATCAGCTCCTCGAGCGTGTAGATGGAGGTGCCGGGATTCAGCGCGATGCCCGCACGGCAGCCCCGCCGCCTTGATCTCGCTGGATGACGCGGTGCGCGTGACGCGTCGCCTCGACATGAAAAGGTAATGATGTCCGCCCCCGCGCGCAAAGCTCTCGATGTGCGTCTCGGGGTGCTCGACCATCAGATGCACGTCAAAGATCGCCTTGGACACCTTTGCGCAGGCTCTCAACCACATGCACCCATCGTGATATTCGGCACAAACGTCCCATCCATCACGTCGATGTGGATATACTCCGCCCCCGCCTCCTCGACGCGGCGCACCTCTGCCCCGAGATTCGCAAAATCCGCCGAGAGGATGGACGGCGCAACAATCGTTGGACGCTCAACGTGGATATGCTCCTCTTCCTCCATGATCTCTTCTTCGTATTCGTGTTCATGTGCCATGGATCTGTCTCCCTATTTTTCTAGCTGACCGAATTTCTTTGAGCAATGCGATGTAGGCATCGTACCGCTCATACGCGAGCCGCCCCTCCTGCCGCCGCCTTGACGGCACAGTCCGGCTCATGACTGTGGCTGCACGGCGTGAAGCGACAGCCTGGAAAACGCAGGAACTCAGGAAAGCAGTCCGCGAGGTCGTCCGCCGCGATTCCCGTCAGCTCCTGCTGTGTAAAGCCCGGCGTATCGACGACATAGCCGCCCGCAAAGGGAAGGAGTTCGGCGCGCGCGTCGTATGCCGCCCGCGTCCGATTTTTCTCACTGACCGCTCCCACCGCCAGACCGAGGGACGAATCCATCGCATTGAGCAGGGAGGATTTTCCCTGCACCCGACGGTCCCGCAAAGACGGTGATCTCACCGCTCAGTCTTTCCCCGCAGTGCCGCAATGCCCGTCCCTCCGCTGCCGAAACGGAAGGACAGGATACCCCGCCGCCTCGTACGGCGCACAGAGCGCGCTGCTGCCTCCCCGTCGATCAGGTCGATCTTATTGATGCAGAGCACGATGCTTCGTATGCCGCTGTGCTCGGCGAGCACGAGAAAGCGACTGACGACGAGCGGATGCGGTCGGGTGACGCCGCCGCCACAGTGATAACGATCTGCGTGAGTTCGCCACGCGCGGGCGCGCGAGGAGGGACGCACGCGGCTCCGTCCCCTCGATCACGCCTTCACCGTCTGTGCCGCACGCTACGCGCACAACATCGCCGGAAGCAGAGCATCCCGCCCGCGCATGCTCTTGCCGCGCAGCTTACAGAGCATCTCCGCACCATCCACAGAGACGTGGACGACACTATTGTAGACCTTCAGAATCCGTCCGTACTGATGCACAGCCGCCTCCCTACTCTGTCTTTTTCCGTCTGGATGCGTCGTCCCGCAGGGTCTTTATCGCCCTTCTTCGGTTCGCTGTTTTTCCCGCTGCTCTTCGTCTCAGCGCCCTTGCCGCTCGAAACGGTCAGGCGCACGGCTGTACCGGCCTCTGTCTCGGCCCCCGCCGCAGGCGACTGACGGATGACCGTCCCTTCTGCCTGCGTGCTCGTTTCCTCCGACGTGCCGCCGACCTTCAGGCCGCTGCCCTCAGCATCGCGCGTGCGCGGTCGAGCGGGACGCCCCTGCACATTGGGAACAGCAACCTTCTTGACCTTCTGCCCCTTGCTGACGGTGATATCAACACTCTGTCCCTTGCTGATGCGCGACCCGCTGCGCGGATCCTGCGAAATGACCGTGCCGCTGTCCTCATCCGAATACGTCTCGTATGCCGAGCCGAGGCGCAGCCCCATCTTTTTCGAGCTTGCTGATGGCGTCTTCCTTTTTCAGTCCGCGCAGGTTCGGCATCTCAATCTCTTCGCCGCCCTTGCTGACGTAGATGGTAACTGTGCGCTCTTCCTGACCGTCATGCCCGCCTCGGGCGTCTGTGAAACGACGATGCCGACGGGCACGGATGCATCATAGGTCTCCGCCACGGTGACGCGCAGATGCTGATCCTCGAGGATCTGACGTGCGAGTGTCAGCTGTTTTCCCGTCACATCGGGCACAGTGACCTCGACCGAGCTCCAGAACTTGCCGAAGCTGAGGAAAAATCCGGTGAAAAAGCCCAAGAGAAGAACGAGGATAATGCCGAACTTAAACTTCTTTTTTTCTGATAGAACGGCCGCTCATTCACCGGTACGGGTTCCGTATTCTCCTCCACCGGCACAGCGGCGTGAATTTCCTGTGCCTCCTGCGGGCTGAGGACGCGCGTCGCATCCGGATCAAAGGCGGGGGACGGCGGTCGTCTGATCGCCGCGCAGCAGCTGTTCCGTATGGGCGATATCCGCCGCAAGGGTGCTGCTGTCCGGCCGCTGTGCGGGATCCTTCGCCATCATGCGTGCCACGAGACCCTCAACGACGGGAGGAATGCCGAGGCACGAGGCGGCGAAGAGCTGCGGCTCCTCCTCAAGATGCTTGCGCGCAATGCTCACCGCCGTATTGCCGTCAAAGGGAATATGCCCTGAGAGCATCTCATGAGGACAACGCCGAGGGAGTACACGTCGGATTTCGGCGTGATGATCGTGCCGCGCGCCTGTTCCGGGGAGAAGTAGTGCACCGAGCCCATGATGTTGTCGTTGTAGGTCATGGTGGACTCGGTGACCGCGCGCGCGATGCCGAAATCCGCCACCTTGACATTTCCGTCGGGCATGACGAGGATGTTGTGCGGCTTGATGTCGCAGTGCACGAGATTGTTCGCGTGCGCCTGTGCCAGAGCACCGGCAATCTGTTTTGCTATGTGGAGTGCCCTGTGCCACAGGCAGCGCGCGCCCTCTTCCCTGATGCGTTCCTTCAGCGTACGCCCCGGCACATATTCCATGACGATGTAGTGACGCCCTTCGGCGACGCCGACATCGTGAGACATTGACGATGTTGGGATGCGTAATGCGCGCGGCAGCCTTTGCCTCGCGCTGGAAGCGTCCGATGAACTCCGTGTCGTGCTCATACTGCTGGTGCAGAATCTTTACGGCAACCGTGCGCTCCAGGAGCTGATCTTTCGCCCGATAGACATCTGCCATGCCGCCGCTGCCTACGAGCATCTCCAGTGCGTAGCGTCCATCCAAGACACGCTCGACCATGTTTGTTCCTCCTATCGCCTCTGCCTGTAGGGGAGGCTCGATTCATGAGGGTGTCAGCCCTCGAAATATGTACGTATGATCCGACGGGCGATGCCCGCTGCGGCTCTGCCGCCAGCCGCCCTCCTCCACGAGGACGGAGGACGATCTTGCGTCCGCCGCGCTCGGCCGACCCGATGAACCATGCGTGATCCGTACCGGTGGCGTTCTCCGCCGTACCGGTCTTGCCCGTCACGCGCACACCCGCGACATCCGCCGCTGTACCCGTTCCGGAGGCAACGACCCCCGCCATGTCCCCGTCGATGATGCCCGCACGCTCGGGTGTCGTCGCCGTCCGCCATACCTTCGGGCTGGATGTCTCAAGTGCGATTCCACCCGTCGTCAGGACGGCATCCACGAGGTAGGGCTGCATGATGCGCCCGCCATTTGCGAACGCATCGGCAACGAGTGCCATCTGCAGCGGCGTGACGAGCAGCTGCCCCTGCCCGAAGCCGAGCTGAGCGATCTCCCCATCACTCAGCCCGTGCAGGAGGGAACGTGTGCCGCCGCCATAGAAACCTCCGGCGCGCTCAGCTCTGCCCCGATCCCGAAGCGGTCAAAGGCATCGTTGAGCCCCTTGTCCCCCATGCGCATGGCGAGTGTCGCAAAGGTGATGTTGCACGATTCGCGCAGGGCATCCGCCAGACGCAGACCGCCCGTGTACCTCGCCGTGCGGCTCATGCGGGACATAGTCTCTGCCGATCGCAAGCTCACCCGTGCAGTCGAAGATCTCGTCCGTCGTCGTGACGCCCGTGGCGAGCGCCGCATCGGCGACCAATGTCTTGAAGGTCGAGCCGGGCGGGTAGAGCCCTTGCGCGGCGCGATTGAGGAGCGGGCTGTCCGCACGCGACGAGAGCGTATCCCATGAGCGCTCGGTCACGGACGGGTCAAAGGACGGCGTACTCACCATCGCTAGGAGTGCGCCCGTCTCCGCATCCATTACGACGACGGCACCACGGTGTTCACCGAGGGCACGGTACGCGGTCTGTGAGAGCTCCGCATCGACGGTGAGGCGGACATCATAGCCCGCATCGGCGCGGAGCAGGGTGCGCAGCGGCCCCATGCCCGCGACATCGTTCGTCACGCCGCTGAGCGGCGTCCCTCCGTCTGTTCGATGCCCGTCGCCCCATGGCGATCCGTGCGGTACCCTGTCACAGGGGCGAGCACAGCGCCATAGGGATAGGAGCGGTTTCCTGCGGCATCGCTCTCCGCGAGAACGCGCCCCGTATGATCGAGGATGCGCCCGCGCCGTATATCCTCCTCCATGAGGGCAGAGCGCATATTGAGCGGATGCGCAGCGAGCGACGCGCCGTCCCACACGGAAATCTTGACCAGATAGAGGATCTGGACGGCGATGAGGACGAGGAGGCAGGCTGCCGCCGCGGCGATATGGCGGCGCATTTTTTCATCCGTCATGATGCCGCCTCCTTGCGTGGAGCAGAGAGCGCGGTCAGAATCCCGAGGAAGACAAAACTCGCCGCCATCGAGCTGCCCCCGTAGCTGACAAATGGCAGTGTAATGCCCGTCAGGGGCAGGAGCTTCGTGACGCCCGCCACGATGATGAACGCCTGCAGTAGGAGCGCGACCGCAGCCCCCGCAGCGAGCAGCGTCTCCTCCATCCGCGTCTGCCGCAGCGCGATCTGAATGCCGCGCCAAAAGAGCAGCGCATACGCCATGAGGACAAAAACGGCACCGATCAGCCCAAATTCCTCGGCAATCGCCGAAAAGATAAAATCGGTGTGTACCTCGGGGATGAGCCCAGGATGTCCTTCGGAGAGCCCTGTCCCCCAGACGCCGCCGCTGCCGATGGCAAAGAGCGATTGGACGATCTGATACGACATCCCGTTGGGATCTGCCCACGGGTGCATCCAGATATCAAAGCGCACGCGCACGTGCCCAAAGAGCATATAGCTGAGTGCCGCCGCAGCCAGAATGAACACGCCGGCGAGGAACACATACGACTTGCGCCCCGTCCCCATATAGGTCATGACCACCGCCATGCCGAAGAAGAAGAGCGCCGCGCCGAGGTCATGTGCAATGACAAACATCAGCACCGAGAGCCCCCAGAGTGCCACGAGCGGCGCGATAAAGCGCACGGGCGGCAGATGAAGAAAGGCAACGCGGCGCGCCGGCAAGGTCAGCACGGCATGATGATCGGCAAGATACGCCGCGAGGAAGAATACGAGAAGGATTTTTCCAAACTCCGAGGGCTGCACGGAAAAACGTTCCGAATGCCAGCCAGTTCTTATTGCCGCCAATGGAGACGCCAAAAGAGCAGTGGCAGAAGCAAAACGATGGTCGTCGCCGCACCGAGCACATAGGGGTAGGCGAGCATCCGACGCAGCCGCGCCCAAAAGAGAAGCACCAGCATCCACGCGGCGATACCGACACACGCCCAGCGCAGCTGGCGGCAAAGAGATCGGGCTTCAGCCGCGCCACCTCGATGAGCCCCACAGCAAGAAGTGTATAGGCAAGGGCAAGCGGTACCGTGTCCAGACGACGCCGCGCCGCCAAGATGTACCCCGCCGCACCGCAGAGAACGAGGACACCGAGATCGGGCAGATAGGGCAGATCCCGCTGCCAGTCGAAATGCCACCCCGGCTGTCCTGCCCCATGCTTCAGGAGGAGAACACCGAGCCCGCAGAGGAGAATGCCCAGCGGGGCGAGTCTCATCTTGAGCATCATGACGGATCACAGGCGATGACAATCGCCGTCACATTGTCCGTCCCGCCCGCATCGAGGGCACGCTCCACCATCTGCCGCGCTGCATCGTCGGGATTCCCGCCGAGCAGCGCACACAGATCCGTATCCTCCACCATATTGGTCAGACCGTCCGTGGCGAGGAGGAAGCGATCTCCTGCCATGACGGGGAACGTATCTCCATCCACGTGCAGGCGCTCCTCGACCCCGACGGCACGCAGCAGATAGTTCTTGCGCGGATGATGCTGCGCCTCCGCCTCGCTCAGTTCCCCACGGGCAACCAATTCCTCCACATAGGAGTGGTCGCGCGAAATCCTGCGCAGCTCTCCGCCGCGCAGGAGATAGAGACGGCTGTCACCGACGTGCGCATAGCACGCCGTCTGCGCCTCCTCGTCGATATGGAGCACCGTCGCCGTCGACCCCATCCCCTCATAGGCGGAGTTCTTGGCGGCAGCATCCAGTACCTGCTGATTGGCGCGCAGGACGGCACTCTTGAGCGCTGCCGTGTCAATGGGCTCTCCGGCATTTGCCATATCATGCACAGCGGCGACGACGATGCGGCTTGCCACCTCGCCTGCCGCATGTCCGCCGAGCCCATCCGCCACAACGAAGACAGCGGGCGAAAACACGCCGCAGCTGTCCTCGTTCGATGTGCGCACGCGTCCGATGTCCGATGCGCTTGAAACCTCGATCATGTATTTACCTCTCAAACCGCAGCGACACGGCACCGATGCGCAGGACATCACCCGCACGCAGATAGGCGCGTCCGCTGAGCTGACCGTCGTTCAGATACGTGTGATTCCGACTGCCGAGATCCTCTGCGATATACGCGTTCTCGCGCTGATAAATCAGGACATGATGATGCGAGACGAAGCTGTCGTCAAGAACGATGTCATTGTCCGGACTGCGCCCGATGGAGAGCTCATGCCCCACGGGATAACGCCGCCCTCCAGCCCCTCGCCGGCAAGCACGACAAGTGCCGCCGCCCCGGCGGTCTGTACCGGTGTGCGCGGTACGCGTATATCGGCACGCAGCGCCGTGAACATCTGCCGCCCAAGATGCAGGACGGCATAGGCGAGCCAGAGCAGCGCACCATATTCTAGGACAACGCGCAGTGCTTTTCAGAACCAGTGCCGGCATCAGCGCACCTCATAGCGGAGCGCCGTCGTCCCGAGGCGGATCTCATCTCCATTCCTCAGGCACTGCATCTCTCCGCTCTCCGTTGATAAATGTACCGTTGCGGCTCTGCGCATCGTAGAGCACATGCCGATGCCGCTCGTAGGAAACCCACGCATGCACGCGGGAAATATTGCTGTCCGTCAGGATGAACTCATTGCGCGGCATCCGCCCCCATATAGATCTTGCGCTCGCCGAGCGGCATCACAACGCCCCTCATCCGCCCCGCTGAGTACCGTAAGCTCCGCGAGCTCATGCTCGGGCGGCAGATCGAGACAGCGCCCATCACGCAGGGATGGCCGCTCAAGCACGATGGTCTGCGCGAGCGTGTCATGCGGAACGGCGTCGCTCGACTCCGGTACGTGATCCTGCTGCATCCGCCCCACCAGACGGTATGAACCCGCGCGCAGGGACGCGTCAACGTCAAACGAAATGCTGAGCCGCCCTTCCATATAGAGATCCTCACGGATGATACAGCGCTTGAGTGCCGTTCCCAGCTCATCCACCACACGGTGGGAACAGAGCCGCTGATAGTCCTCCGTCCCGAGAGAGATGATATACGCATTGGCAAGAGAGGCGCTGTTCTGACGCTTCGCCTCTTTTTCCAGCCCCTTGATCAGTTCCACGGGTTCCAGATGACTGCTGAACTTGCGGTTAAAAAAACCTTCGATGTGATCCCCCAGAAACGATTCCACGCGATCCATCATCGTGCATCGCTCTCCTTTGGTCGCAAAGCACAGGAAAATCCACATGCTTCATACAAATACAAAACAACTTCTATATCATAGCATAAATCTTGAAAAAATTATAGTCCTGCTTCCATGAGACGGCTGCGCAGCTGTCCGCAGGCCGCCTGAATATCCGTCCCCATCTCGCGGCGCACGGTCGCCGTGACATGATGCGCCTCGAGAATCCGCTGAAAGCGGAGCACTGTCTCGCGCGACGGGCGAAAGAGATGCTCGCTCGGCGACGGGGTTGATCGGGATGAGATTGACGCTTGCCAGCTGTCCGCGCAGGAGGCGCGCGAGCTGCCCTCTGCCTCGCGCACGCCGTCATTTACATCACGGATGAGGATGTACTCGTGGGTCACACGCCGCTTCGTCTGCGCCGCATAGAGCTCTGCCGCCCGCAGCACCTCCGCCATGGGGTACATGCGGTTGACGGGCATCAGCGAGGAACGCAGTTCCTCCGTCGGCGCGTGAAGCGAAATGGAGAGCGAGATCGAAGCCCCTCCTCCGCAAGGCGCAAAATCCCCGGACAATCCCCGAGGTCGAGAGCGTCATCCCGCGATAGCTGGGCCCGATGGTCTCCTCCGCGTGCAAAAGGCGCAGCGCGCCGATCACGTTATCGTAGTTCTCCATCGGCTCGCCCGAGCCCATGACGACGATGGTATCGACGCGCGCGCCCTCCTGCCGCAGGTAATCCGCCATGCCGATCACCTGCGCGGCGATCTCCCCACGGTCAAATTACGCGCCAGACCGTGCAGCGTCGACGCGCAGAATGCACAGCCCATGCGGCAGCCCGCCTGCGTCGAGACACAGACACTGTTGCCGTAGGGATGGCGCATGAGCACCGTCTCCGCCGTCTGCCCATCGGCAAACGCATAGAGCAGCTTGATCGTCGCGCCGTCTGCCGACGTCAGGCGCGCACCGACCTGTGGCCGCTCAATTGAAAAGCGTTCCGCCAGCTGCGCGCGCAGCACCTTCGGCAGATTGTCCATGACATCAAAAGAGACCGCGCCGCGCTGATACATCCAGCGGATGATCTGATCGGCGCGGAAGCGGGTAATCCCTCGGCGCGAAAGGGGCATCGGCAAGCTCTGTCTTCGTCCATCCAAAAATATTCATCGGCGTCTCATACGGGCGATAAAGAAGCCGTCCGGCCCTGCCCGTCTCCGGCATGATCTGTACCATGCGATCTGCTGTTTTTTGCTCCGGCAAAAATGCCCCCGTCTCCTCGAGGACGAAGTCCTCATGCCCGCGCAGAAACGCCTCCACCACGGCGGCATTCTCGCTGCGCTCCATCGTGCAGGTACTGTAGACGAGGGACGCCGCCCTGCTTCACCGTCCGCGCCGCACTCGCCAGAATCGCAAGCTGCAGCGGCGGCAGTGTCTTCGCATCCGACGAGCTTTTTGCGCCAGCGTGCATCGGGCTTGCGCCGCAGGACGCCGAGCCCTGAGCACGGCGCATCCACGAGGACACGGTCAGCACACACCATAGTGCGCACCGATCTCACGCGCATCGAGGAGCTGCGTCTCGATGATGGAGATGCCGAGCCGCTCTGCGTTGCGCATGATGCGCCCCAGCTTTTTCCTCATAGATGTCAAACGCCAAAATGCGCCCGCGATTTTTCCATCCGCTGGGCGATATGCGTCGTCTTGCCGCCCGGGGCGGCACAGGCATCGATCACCGTCATGCCGGGCTCTGCGCCAGGATATGCGCCACGAGCATCGAGCTCTCGTCCTGCACCTGCGCCAGCCCTCACGCAGCGGCGCGAGCGCATCGAGTGCCCCGTGCGTGCGCAGGGAGGATGCCCTCGGGAACGCGCAGCGACGCCGTGGCGTGAACGCCTGCCGCCGTCAGTCGCTCCATGAGGGCAGTGCGGCTCGTGCGCAGGGTATTCGTCCGCAGCGTGAGCGGCGCACTCTCATTGTCACAGCGGCACAGCCGCTCTGCCTCTTCATAGCCGTAGTCGCGCAGCCACCGCTCCACCATCCACACGGGATGCTGCATCCGCAGCGCAAGTGCGCGTGCATCACGCCCCTTGGCAGAGCCGCACGCTGTGGCTCGCGCAGCTCGTCCGCAGGACGCCGTTGACAAAGGACGCCGCGCCCTTTCCGCCGTGTTTTTCGCGAGCTCCACCGCTGTATGACAAACGGCGGACGACGGAATTTTATCCATGAAGAAGATCTGGTAAAAGCCAAGGCGCAGAAGCTCTCGTATGGGCGCTGCGCCTTTTTAAGGTCGGCGACATAGCGGCGAATCATGACGTCGAGCGTCTCGCCCGCCTTCACCGTGCCGTAGACCAGCTCTGTCAGAAAGCGGCGGTCGCGCTCCGCCATCTCCGCACCGCGCAGCGCATCGGCGAGAGCTACATTCGCGTATGCGCCCTCGCTGTGCACGCGCAGGAGTACCTGCATCGCACGCTCGCGGATGCGGTCGATCTTTTTCTCATCGTACTGCTTTGGCATCTATGTGTCCTTAATAATCTCTTCGAGCTGGCGGCGTACCTCCGCCATATCCACACTCGTATTGTAGCAGGGGCCGTTCGGGCGGATGTTGAGCACCCCGACGGCGGGAAGCGGAAAAACGTCTTGGATCCCACTCATCAAATCGCGCTCACACGCAATCGCGAGCACCGCCTTTGGCCGCGTGTTGTAGACGACCTGCCGCGCCAGTGTCCCGCCTGTCGCGACAAAGAAATGGAACCCCATCTCCTCAGAGAGCGTAACGAGATCGCCGATGTTGCAGCCGCCGCAGCGCTTGCAGTTGTTCGGATCGCGCGTCACCTTGTGCGGGCAGCTCGCGAGCTGCAGGCAGTGCGGTGTCACGACGAGCAGTCGGTCGGCGGGCACGCGGATGTGCATGCGGTGAAAGAGCAGATTGCTGACCGCGATAAACGAGCCCTCCAGCCGACGACGCTTGACGCCAAAGAGGCGCCCCAAGGCGCACGGCAGCAGGAAAGAGCAGATTGATCAGCTCATAAGTCTGCCGCTTCATCCACGGGAGATACGGCAGCCCCCAGCAACGGCAAGCACCATGTTGAAGATGCCGAAAAAGGACAGGAGTACCGCGCCTGTCAGCAGAGCGCCGATCGCCCACGGCAGAAGCGGTTGGATGCGCTCGAGCCCCGGCACGCCAATGTACCAAATGCCAAAGAGGAGCACGGCGGCGAGCAGTGTCACGATCAGGAGCATACCGATGAAGAGCCGCTTCTTTGGCCGTGAGGGCAGGAGAATCGTCTTCTTCTCCCCCGCCTTGCCGCCGTTGACCGTCAATGTCTCCGTACTCATGATGTAAAACGTGCTCCTGCAGTCAGTGCACAGCCGTTCAAAAGTCAGATGCCGACATCATCCGTTTCCCGGGTGCCTGAATCTCCGTCACCTGCACGATCTCATCGCCTGCCGCGACGCGCAGCCCTGCCCGCCGATCTGCCGTGAGAATGGTGCCGTGCGGCGCATCTGTCCGCTCACCCTGTGAGGGACAGCATACCGATCTTATGCAAGGCGTCCCCAGATGCGTCTCTGCATAGGGCACAGGGGTTCAGTCCCGCGCACGAGGGCATCGAGCTCCCGTGCCGTGCGCGACCAGTCGATCTGTGCTGTCTCGCGCGTAATGCGTGCAGCATAGCTGCTCTCCCCGTCTGCGGCGTATGCGTGAGCGTCCCTGCCGCAAGCTGCTCCAGCGTCTCCACGAGGAGCGCCGCCCCCGTCTCCATCAGAGCATCGTGGAGCGTTCCGTACGTCGTATCCCTATGGATGGGAACCTCGCGCCGCAGGAGCATATCCCCCTGTGTCGAGTCCCGCGTCCATCTGCATGGTCGTAATCCCCGTCACTGCGGCACCGTCCATCACCGCGTGCTGAATCGGTGCAGCACCGCGATACAGCGGGAGCAGGGACGCGTGCACATTGATGCAGCCATGCACGGGGATATCCAGAATCTCCTGCGTCAGGATCTGCCCAAATGCCGCCACCACCGCCACGTCGGACGGAGGGCGCGCAGCTCTTCGGCAAATGCCGCATCACGTGCGCGTGCAGGCTGGAGAACAGGAATATCATGTGACAGTGCCCACGCCTTGACCGGAGAGGGGCTGAGTTTCTTCCCGCGCCCGCGCGGGCGATCCGGCTGCGTGACAACGGCGACAATATCCGTGAGATCACGCCGCTCTGCCATCGCCGCAAGAATCGCTGCGGCGAAATCCGGCGTCCCCATAAAGACGGTACGCATCGGCGTCATTCCTCTTCCTCCCCCTTGCGCAGGCGCACGGCAATATCGATGAAGAGGCGCCCCTCCAGATGATCGCACTCATGCTGAATGCAGCGCGCCAAAAGCCCCTCCGCTGTCAATGTACGGCGGCGGCTGCGGCGGTCGGTATACTCCACCGTCACACGCTCCGCGCGCTCCACATCACCGTAGACCTTCGGCACGGAGAGGCACCCTCCGACTCCGTCACGCTTCCCTCGCGCATGGTGATGACGGGATTGACGAGCTCCAAGAGCCCGTGCTCATCCTGCACGTCGATCACAACGATGCGCAGAGACTTCCCCACCTGCGGCGCAGCAAGACCCACGCCGTCAGCGGCATACATCGTTTCCGCCATATCGTCGAGCAGCTGCCGATGCCGCTTCGTGAGGCGTTCGATCGGCTCCGCCGTCTGTTTCAGGACGGGATCCCCCGCCTTTTTGATTTCCAGTATCGCCATAGTTTTCCTCGTATCAGGGCAGATGATAAATCCGCACAGCATTCTCATAAAACACAGCATCCCAGTGCTCCTCGGGAATGAGGAGCTTGGTGAATGCAACATAGTCGCCGAAGTTTGCTAGCGGCCAATCCGTGCCGAACATCAGCCGATCGTACGCATTCAGGTACGCGAGCCAGCCGCGCAGCTGCTCGATATAGAAATGCTTCTGCGCACAGAAGCAGTCAAAATCCACAATTTTCCCCTCAAGCATCCCCGAGAGATCGGCGGTGACATTGGGGTTCTTCTCCATCACCGCAATGGCATCGACGAAATACGGCTCCCCCAGATGGCACATGACGAAATTCACCTGACGGAACTTCGTCGCCGCCTCATCCATGACATTCGGATGCGCATACTTCAGCAGCGCCTTCTCCGTCGCTGTCAGTCCTGTGTGTACGGCGACAGGTTTTCCATACCGTGCCGCGAGTTCATAGACGGGGGCAAGCATATCGTCATAGATATAGAAATAATTGTAGCCGGGATAGAGCTTGATGCCGACGCAGCGCTCGCTCCGAAGATGCCGCTCAAGGGCAGGCAAGAGCTGCTCAATGCGCGCAGCACTCATCTCCGTCTGCCCGCCGTCGCCCGCGATCCCGACACAGTAGTGAAAGAGATCGGGATAGTTCGGCGCGAGCTCCTCCACGGGGAGATTGCCCATGATAACGCCGTGGACAATCCCCGCCGCACGGCAGTCGCGCCGCAGAGCCTCCTCCGTATTCTCGTGCCCCGCCGCACGTGCGACGGTATCAAAATACTCCCCTCTGCCATAGTGCAGATGGGCGTCAATAATCTTCATCGTCTGTTGTTCTTCCTCAAAAGAATCACTGATACGTTCAGTGCCTCTCAATTTCTGTAATCGTTCTTTTTAGTTTACCATATCCGTCAATAGTTTTTGTGGGAATCATGCACCAAGGTCTTTATCCGTGCATCCCTAAAGCATATCCATCATCCGATGGGTCTGCGGGATCACACGCACATGTGCAAGGCGCTGCAGAGCGTTCTCCTGCCATGCGAGCAGCTGCTCGGGCGAGGGCTTCGCACATCCGCCGTAGGGCGTCACGGGCTGCAGAATCAGCATCGACTCCGGGGCGGTATCCGCCACGAGCCGAATGGCGGTATCGACTTCGCTGTCAGGGCTCTCCGCCGCGACGACAATCTTGACCCACGTATCCTTCGCCTTTGCGATCTCCAGAAAGCGCTCGTGGGCATCCCAGACGGGATGCGTCGTCGCAGAGGGCAGCTTGATGTCCATGCTGATGCCTGCCACACAGTCAATGCACTTCTTCAGCTCCTCATGGAGCGTTCCGTTCGTCTCCAGATAAATCGGCAGCTGCACATGCGGCGCCAGTGCACGGATGAACGCTGCATGCAGCAGCGGCTCGCCGCCCGTAATGCTGAGCGCCTGATGCGGTACGCCCGCCGCCGCGATCTCCACCAGCTCTGCCGCACGCTGCGGCGAGATGGGATTCGGGTAGGGCACGAGATGATACGTCCCCGCTCCCTCCTCCACGACACAGTCGGGGTGCATCCCGACCGCGCTGTCCGTATCGCAGTAACTGCAGTGAAGATTGCAGCCCTCAAGGCGCAGGAACACCTGCCGGCAGCCGACGTACTTTCCCTCGCCCTGAATCGTCGAGAAAATCTCAATGATGTTCTCGTTCATTTCAGTCCCTCTCGTACGTGACAGATGATTTTGGCGTCTCCCCAGACGGTCAGCGCAGCGAGATGCGCCGCTGTCGTCGTAACCTCAGGACGCACGGCAAGACGCTCAAAAATAATCCGTGCCAGATTCTCCGCTGTCGGATTTACCGCAGCATTAAACGGCGGGAGTTCATTGACATAGCGATGGTCAAACTCATCCAACACCGCCATCAGTGCCGCCTTTTGCCGTCTTAAAGTCGATCATCATTCCGAGATCGTCGAGCTCCGTGCCGCGAAACGCCGCCTCGACGACCCAGTTATGCCCGTGCAGGCGGTCGCATTTCCCGGGATACCCGACAACGCGGTGTGCCGCCTCGAATGCGCCTTCAACGCGCAGTGTATACATTCTGCTCTCCTTCGTTTGTCAAAAGGCTGCCGCACGCATGCAGCAGCCTCTCTCGATGCCATTATTTCACATCGCTCATCACTTCGTCCATGCTCATGGCGCGCGTATGCTTCTGCATGGCTCCACTCATGCTCATTCCGATGGATGAACCCTGAGGAAGATGATCGGTATCCACGAATAGATGAACACAGGATAGAGGAGCAGATAGAACCACGCCTTCAGCTTGGCACGTACCTTGATGAGGATAATCATGGGCAGAAGATACTGCCCGATCATGATCGCCGTCATCAGCTGCGACGGCAGGAATTTGTAGATGCTCGTATAAAACGGCGGGAACGCCAGCTGCACATAGCTGATGATAATGAAGAGCGTCGAGATCATGAGGAAATGCGGCTGCAGAAGATAGATGCAGCCATCCCAGATGCGTATGTCGCGGCGTTTCCAGCCCTCGCGGATCATCGTCGGAATAAAACGGTGCGCCACGTCAAACTGTCCCTGTGCCCAGCGTCTACGCTGGTTCCACGCCTGCTTGAACGTGAGCGGCTTCTCATCGTAGACCACGGCGTCATGCGCCCACGTCGTCTTGATGCCCTCGGCAAGGAGCTTCATCGTGAACTCCATGTCCTCGGTGAGGCAGGTCGCACGCCAGCCGTGCCGCTTCAGCACGTCCGTCGTAATGCACATACCCGTACCGCCGAGGCACGCCGAGAGATCCGATGTTCGTCTTTGCGAGATGCGAGATATGGTCGATGACCCAGAACGCGATGGCAAACGTCCCTGCCACCCATGTGTCGTATGGATTCTTCGCATCCAGATAGCCCTGAATGACCTTGTCGCCCTTGAGGAGACGGTTGTTCATCTCCCTGAGAAAATTCGGGTGTACGAGGTTGTCCGCATCGAAGATAGCGACGGCATCGTACTCCTTGTCCATCGCAAAGAGCTGCTCAAACATCCACTCAAGGGCAAAACCCCTTGCTCTTCTTCGTCGGATGCGTGCGCGTGCAGACAATGGCGCCCGCCTTCTCCGCGATCTTCCCCGTATCGTCCGTACAGTTGTCCGCAATGACATAGATGTCGTACAGTTCCTTGGGATAGTCGAGCCGCTGCAGATTTTTCGATGAGCTGCCCGATGACCGCCGCCTCGTTGTGCGCGGCGACGACGACAGCAAACGTCTTCTCCGGCGTCAGGATCTCCCCATGCCGCCACAGACAGCAGAAGCCGATGAAGAAAAAAATACAGCGTGAAGAGCAGGAGGAGGATCTGCATCGGCACCATGATGATGTCAAAGACATGTGCCGGCAGATAGGGCGAGAGTGCATGAAAGATCTCTGTCATATCAGCTTTCCCTCGTCCGCATCGTCAGCGCAGTCACATGGTTGACGATGCCAAAGAGCGCATACGCCGCAAAAATCGCCGTAAAGACAGCGGGCAAGGCGGCCGTCCGTCCGACATAGAGGATGCCGGCGAACACGATGAGTGCGACGAGCTTCGATACAACGTAAATCCGTTCCCCGCCGCCCTTAAAATCCGGGTAGTGGACGTGACTGACCATCAGATAGCCCGTCACAGCGACCGCGGCGGGATAAAGAAGCCCATAGTCGGCAGGGTTGATGCCGAGCGAGAGAAAGAGCCACGCCGACATGGCGACGAGATTCCCGCCCGCAGGAATGGCGAGCCCCATAAAGTAGCCGTGCACCACATTGGCATTCACATTGAAGCGCGTGAGACGCCACATCCCGCAGAGGGCAAAGCAGATCGCCGCCGCTGCACCGACGAGCCCGTAGGAGGAGAGTGCCAGCTTCCACGCGAGCAGCGCGGGGGCGATGCCGAATGAGCCGAGGTCACAGAGCGAGTCCATCTCCTTGCCGAACTCACTGGAGACGCCGAGCGCACGCGCCACGCGTCCGTCCATGCCATCCGCGACCAGCGCGAGCAGAATAAAGATCGCCGCCCAGTCAAGATGGCCTTCCGCCGTTGACAGGATGGAACACATACCAAAGAACAGATTCATCGCCGTACATAGATTCGGCAGAAATCGTCTGTAATTCATTCGCCTTCAAGCCTCCCCAGGACAGTCTTGCCGCCCTGCACCTTTTCGCCCTCCCGCACGAGAATCTGCGCCCGCTCAGGCATCACGATCTCAAGGCAGGAGCCGAAGCGGATCATGCCGTAGATGTCTCCCTGCTTCATGCGGTCGTCGAGCGTCACCCACGAGACGATGCGCCGCGCGAGGATTCCCGCGATCTGCTTTTACCGTGATACGCAGATCGCCGCGGTCTGATGCCGATCAGATGGTGTTCATTTTCAAAGCCGACCTCGTCCTTGTAGGCGGGACGAAAACGGCCGCAGTAGTATTTCTGCAGTTTGATTTCCCCATTGATCGGACTGCGGTTGACGTGCACGTTAAAGACCGACATGAAGATGACGATCTTGTTGCACGGCTCTCCGACGAAATCATCCACGCCCACAGAGGAGATCTCCGTCACCGTGCCGTCGGCAGGCGACAGAATATGATGTTCGTTTTCGGCGATCGTACGTGTCGGGCTGCGGAAGAAATAGGCAAAATAGCACGCCAGCACGACGAACGGAAGCGCGGCATACGGATGCGCAAAGTATCCAAAAATAACCGCCAAAACGAGTGCGGCGCCGATAAACTTATAGCCCCTCACTGACAATGACCACGCAGACACGCCTCCTTTTTCTCTCACATTATAATGGAAAGCCTCATTCTTTGTCCACAGATATGGCTCTTATTTTCGCGATGCGTGCACTTTCAGGACGAATTTCGGCAGTGCCAGCAGACGGCCTGCACGTTTCGGCTGCATCAGGCCGCGGAAGAGCCATTCCAGTTTTGCCCTCTGCATCCAGTACGGTGCGCGCTTCATCACGCCCGCCATGACGTCGAGCGTCCCGCCGACACCGATGGCGACGGGGACGTCGAGCTCTGCGAGATGCGCGGCGATCCACTTCTCCTGCTTCGGCACGCCGAGCGCGACGAGCAGGAGGTCAGGGCGTGCTGCGCGAATCTCCGCGATGATCGCCGCATTGTCCGCAGGGGAAAAGAACCCGTTGCGCACCCCCACGATCTCGATGCCGGGATAAAGCTGCTCCGCTTTCGCCTTTGCCTTCTCCGCAACGCCGGGCGCTGAGCCGAAGAAGTAGACGCGCCGCCCCTCGGCAGGGGCGCAGCGCAGCAGCTCCTGCGCCAGATCGTAGCCCGCGACGCGCTCGGGCATCGCGTGCCCGAGGTGACGTGCCGCCCAGACCGTCCCTGCCCCATCGGGCACAACGAGTGCCGACGCATTCAAGATATGGCGCAGCTCCTCATCATGCGTCGCACGCATCAGCATCCGGCATTCGCCGTCGCAACCATAACGCCCGCACGCGTGTCCATGGCACGGCGCACGACATCGACAGCCTCCGCCATCGTGACGGCATCGACATCGACCCCAGGATATTCACCCGCTCTGCCAAGCGCACCTCCTTCTGTCTCGCGAAAAGAGAGCGTCCGCATGGGACGCCCTCGAAATGCTTCGTCGTACCGTTTTACCGTGCAGCTTCGTCTGCCTTCTTCTTCGGCACAGCCGTGCGGATATAGAGCTCACGCAGCTGCTTCTCATCGACGGTCGCAGGTGCTTCGCTCATCACATCCGATGCGCTCTGCGTCTTCGGGAAGGCAATCACGTCACGGATGGAGCGGCGCTTTGCCATCAACATCACGAGACGATCGAGGCCGAAGGCGAGTCCGCCGTGCGGCGGCGTGCCGTACTCAAAGGCATTCATCATAAAGCCGAAGCGTGCGCGTGCTCCTCCGGCGTGAAGCCGAGTGCCTCAAAGACCCTGTTCCTGCAGATCGCTGCTGTAGATACGCAGACCGCCGCCGCCGATCTCGACGCCATTCAGCACCATGTCATAGGCATTTGCCTTGACGCGGCCGGGGATCGGACTTCAGGAACGGCACGTCCTCATCACGCGGCGCGGTGAACGGATGGTGCATCGCCTTGTAGCGCTTCTCCTCCGCACTGTACTCGAACATCGGGAAGTCCACGACCCAGAGGAACCGCAGCGCATCGGGATCGATCAATCCACGGCGGCGTCCCATCTCGAGGCGCAGCTCGCCGAGTGCCCTGTGCCACGACGAGCGGCTGGTCGGCGACGACGAGGAGCAGATCGCCCGTCTTTGCCCCGACGGCATTCTTGATCGTCTCAAAGGTCTCGTCGGAGTAGAACTCTTGAAGGGCGACTTTACGCCCTCCTCCGTGTACTGAATCCACGCCAGTCCCTTTGCGCCGTAGCCCCTGCACATAGGAGACGAGGCCGTCCAGCTCACGGCGCGGGATATTCGCATAGCCCTCGACGTTGATGACCTTCACGCGGCCGCCCGCCTCCATGACGGCGTTGAACACCTTGAAGTCCGAACCGCCGACATAGTCCGTAATGTCCTGCAGCTCCATGCCGAAGCGCAGATCGGGCTTGTCCGAGCCGAAGCGATCCATCGCCCTCATCCCACGACATGCGCTGGAAGGGCGTCTCGATCTTCGCGCCGATGCTCTTTTCAAACAGCTCTTTGACCATCCCCTCCATGAGCGTGAGGATGCTGTCCTGATCCATAAAGCGACATCTCGATATCGAGCTGCGTGAACTCAGGCTGACGATCGGCGCGCAGATCCTCGTCGCGGAAGCAGCGCACGATCTGGAAGTATTTCTCAAAAGCCCGAGACCATGAGCAGCTGCTTGAAGATCTGCGGGGACTGCGGCAGCGCATAGAACTCGCCCGGATTGAGACGGCTCGGCACGAGGAAGTCGCGTGCCCCCTCGGGCGTGTCTTTGCAGAGCATCGGCGTCTCGATCTCGAGGAAATCGTTGCGGTCAAAGAAATCGCGCATGATCTTCGTCACGCGATGACGCAGGATCATATTTGCCTCGCATCTCAGGACGGCGCAGATCGAGGTAGCGATAGCGCAGACGGATCATCTCGTCCACATCGACGCCATCCTGAATATAGAACGGCGGCGTCTTTGCCTTGTTGAGAATCCGCAGCTCGCTGACGACGATCTCGATCTCCCCTGTTGCCATGTTCGGATTGACCGTCTCGCACTGCGTGCGCGCACCGTGCCGCGCACACAGAGAACGAACTCCGAGCGCAGCGTCTCCGCCTCGTGGAACGTCCCTCTGCCATTGCCGCCTCATCGAAAGACGATCTGCACAAATCCCGAGCGGTCACGCATATCGACAAAGATCAGCCCGCCGTGGTCACGGCGGCGCGACACCCAGCCGCACAGCGTTACCTCTGCACCCACCTGCTCCTTGCGCAGTGTGCCGCAGCCATGTGTCCGTTTCATTCCCTGCATCGTTTCCATCTCAGACCTTCACCTCAGAAATCATCTTTTCTACCAAATGGTCAAGCGCACAGGTCTCCTGCGCACTCTCCGCCATATCGCGCACGAGTGCCGTATGCGCTGCCAGCTCATCCTCACCGAGGATGATGGCATAGCGCGCACCGGATCGATTTGCCTGCTTCATCTGTGCCTTCATGCTGCGTCCCGCGTAGTCCATGAGGGCACGCACACCGCCGCACCGCAGCTCATGCAGCAGAGGGAACGCCGCCTTTGCCGCCGCATCGCCGAGCGCGATGAGGAATACATCCGCTGCTGGCGGCTGTGCCGGCAGGAGATTCTGCTGCTCCAGTGCGAGCAGGACGCGCTCCAATCCCGCCGCAAAACCGACGGCAGGGGTGGGATTCCCTCCGAGCTCCTCGACCAGTCCGTCATAGCGTCCGCCCCCCGCCACGGCACTCTGTGCACCGAGCGGCGGATAGGCGATCTCGAATGCCGTCCGCGTGTAGTAGTCGAGCCCCCGCACAAGGCGCGTGTCGAGCTCATAGGAAACGCCTGCTGCCGTCAAATGCTGCTGTACCTGCGCAAAGTGCTCGGTACACGCAGGACATAGGCAGTCCGTAATCGCGGGAGCCCCCGCCATAAACGGCTGCCCGCATCCCGCTTGCAGTCGAGGATCCGCAGCGGGACTGCGTGTATAGCGATCCTCGCAGTCATCACAGAGCGTGGGCAGATATTCCCTTAAAGTACGCCTGCAAACGCTCCCGATAGACAGGGCGGCAGGCGGGACAGCCGACGGAGTTCAGCTTCAGGGTCAGCCCCGTCAGGCCAAGTGCCGTCAGAAAATCATACGCGAGGAGGATGACCTCGGCATCCAGCGCAGAGCTCTCCTCGCCGAGCGCCTCCACGCCGAACTGATGAAACTCACGCATCCGCCCTGCCTGTGGGCGGTCATAGCGAAACATCGAGCCGATGTAGAAGAGCTTCTGCAGGCCGCCGTCCGCATAGAGTTTGTTTTGCAGATAGGCGCGCACGGCAGACGCCGTGTTCTCAGGACGCAGCGTCAGACTGCGGTCGCCGCGGTCGGAGAAGGTATACATCTCCTTGTCCACGACATCCGTACCATCGCCGATCCCACGCTGAAAGAGCTCCGTGTGCTCGAACATCGGCGTGCGGATTTCACCGTAGCCATAGCGGGCACAGAGATCGCGGATCACATGCTCGACATGTGTCCACGCACCGACCGCGTCAGGCAGTATATCCTTCGTGCCGCGCGGCGCATTCGTCAGCATCAGTGCTGTTCCTCCTCGTATTCCGCGCGCAGAAGCGCACGGCGTTTTTCAATATAGACGTCAATATCGCGCAGATAGGTCACGAGATCCTTTGCATGAAAGGCAGAGTGCAGGCGTCCGCTGCGCACGCCGATCACCTTTTGTCGCGGCAGCGCCGCCAATGCCGATGATCGTCTGCCGCCCTCCATGATGCGGATGTTGTAGATGCTCTCCGCACCGGGACGGGCATAGCCGACGTTCTCCAAATCGCCGCTCATATAGCCCCTGCCGATAGAGATAGTAGGGATGGTAGCCCGCCGCACGGACAGCAGCCGTCGCCGCCGCACTCATGCGCATCGTCTCCGCATCGGACGGCAGCGCGACATGCTCCGTCTCCATCATGAGGCGCAGCCGCGAGCCGCGCTTCAGCGCAAGTGCGTGGAGTGTAATGTCGTCTGGGCGGAGGGCTGTCACCGCCGCCATCGTCGCACGGACATCCTCTGCCGTTTCGCCCGGCAGACCGAGGATCACATCCATATTGATGTGCACGTCCATCGACGCACGGATGTCCTGCACCATGCGTACAATATCGGACGGCGTATGATGCCGTCCGATGCGCTCAAGCGTCCGCTCCTGCATCGACTGCGGATTGACACTGACGCGCGTCACCCGATATGCCTTCATCGCTGTGATCTTCGCCGCGCTCATGCTGTCGGGACGTCCTGCCTCCACCGTGAACTCACGGACAGAAGATCCATAGAAAGCATTATATACCATTTTGAGCATTTCGGCAAAAACATCGGGCAGGCTCGTCGGCGTCCCTCCCCGATGTAGATGCACCCTGACGGTCAGCCCCTAGTGTGCGCACATCCTCTGCGGCAGCGGCAAGATCGCGCGCGAGCACATCCATAAATGCACGCAGCGTATTCTCCCCGGCAGGAGATGCGAAGGAAAGGAACAGTAGAGGCAGCGCGAAAGGCAGAACGGAATGCCGACGTAGACCCCCACCGTCCGCGCATCCTCATGCGCGAGGAACGGCAGCTGACGCACGGCAACCTCCGTCATGAGATGCGCCTTCTCCGCGCTGCAGAAATAATCCTCCTGCAATCGCTGCACGGCAGCGTCGGGCGTCATACCGCCCCGCAGCCAGCGGTGCACAATCTTCGTCGGACGCACCCCGTGCAGGATGCCCCACGGGGCAGGCGGCAGAGCAAAACGAACACGGAAGAACTCGTAGAGATTCCGCTTGATCGTGCGGTGCACCGCTGCACGCGGCAGTTCATCCGTGCGCCCCGCAGAGGAGAACGAAAGGCGCTCACAGCGCCCATCCAGCGCATAGAGCCAGACCTCCGTCATAACAGAAGGCGGCTCACTGCCCGACGGCCGGTTCACCACCGACAGCTGGGCGTAATCCGCCTCTCCTGCTTTTCCGACGATCTCCACCTTGAAGAGGTTCAGCACCTCATGCACAACCTTGACGATGACCTCGCTGGGATGATTGATGGTGAGCGATCGTATTTTCACGCTTTTTTCTGCTTCTCCCGGCACTTCTTGCAGATGCCGAAGAACTTCGCCTGATGATTCTCCACCAAGAAGCCCGTCTTTTCGAGAATATCCTGTTCCAGATGATCGAGCATATCCTCCTCGAACTCTGAGATCTCCTTGCACTCCGTGCAGATGAGATGATGATGGAAGTGCTGGTTCGGGTCGATCGGATTCAGCTCGTAGGAATACGACCCCTTGTTGCGCTTGTCGAACTCCTTGCCGAACTCGATCTTCTGCAGAATGCCGAGCGAGACCAGAAATCTCCAGACTACGATAGACCGTCGCGAGTCCGATCTCCGACTCCGTCCCGCGCAGAATATCATAGATCTTCTCCGCGCTCAGATGCTCGCTCGGATGATCCAAAATGACCTGCAGGACAATCTGCCGCTGCGGCGTCATCTTGCGCTGTGTCGCCTGCAGCCGCTTCTTCAGGTCTTCCATGGTATATGTCTCTGCCATATCTCTTCCCCTCGATCCACCAAGTGGGTCACAATGTATTATCACAATCAATGAGAATAGTATAGCACAGTGCCAAGTTTTTGCCATAGTATATGAAGATATGGTTTTATGATAAATGTCGCAGACAAGACGATGAAGATATGCCCTCACTCCGCGATGCGGCGCAGCGTCTCCATGAGGAGTTTTGCCTCGGGGACGATCGCCGCGATTTCGATGCGCCCTCGGGCGTATGGATGCCGTGTGCCGTCACGCCGACAGACACCATGTCGAGCGCAGGGTTCTTCGATGCGTGCCAGCTCGTCTCAAGCCCCGCATGGATGCTCTCGATCTTCATCGGTGTACCGCCGTTCTGCGCCGCATAGACCTCCGCCATGATCGTCCGCAGTTTGCTCTTGGGGTTCTCACGCCATGCAGGAGATGCCGTTCCAACGACGAGGGAAAAGCCCGTCAGTGCCGCCAGCGTCTCCGCCTCGCAGACGATCTCGTCCAGCCGCTCGTTGACCGAGGAGCGCGGGAAGAACGCGACGTGTACCTCGTTCTCATCCATGCGGACAACGCCGAGATTTGCCGAGGTCTCCACTCCGCCCGTCTGCGTGTGTGTCATGGCATGAACCCCGTGCGCAGGAGGACAAGGAGGTCGATGAGGGCGCGCTGTTCCTCTGCGCTGATGACGCGCCCCGCCGCATGTGCAGGATGCAGCGTAAATTTCATCGCGGGATCGGCCTCGCCGTAGATGGCATGAAAGCGTTTTTCCTCCGCCGCCAACAGCCGGGCAATGCTGCGCTCATCCATCGCCGTGCGGACGATTGCCTCTGCCGTCGGCGGGATCGCGTTGCGCGCCGTTCCGCCCGTGAGGGAAACAAGTTCCACATCTCCCTCCTGTGCCAGCGCATGAAGTGCCAGTGCCAGCGTGCGAATCGCATTGCCGCGCCCGTCGCCGATGCGCTCGCCCGAGTGACCGCCGCGCAGCCCCTCAGCCGTAATGCGATAGGCGGGCAGATCGATTCCTTTCGCGTCAGCGCACGCGTATAGTCGAGATTGACACCGCCCGCACCGCCGACCGTCATGATGTGATAGTCCTCCGAGTCGCAGTTGATCAGGTACTGTGCATTCTTCAGATGATCTCGCCGAAAGATGCCGCGCCCCCGTCATGCCCCTGTTCCTCATCCACCGTGATGATGGCGCAGCGGACCATGTTCCTCTGTGCACTGCATCGCCGTCAGGATCTCCGCCACGCCGATGCCGTCGTCTCCGCCAAGGCTCGTCCCATCCGCCGTGAGATACTCCGCCGTCCGCTGCATCTTGATCGGGTCGGTCAGCGGGTCATAGGAAACGCCCGGCTCAGCCACACAGACCATGTCCATGTGTCCCCTGCAGGATCGTGCGCGGTGCATTCTCCTCCCTTCGTCGCAGGAAGCTCCGCGATGATATTGAAGTGCTCATCCTGCGTCACCGTGCAGCCAATCTCCTCAAAGTGTTTTTTCAGATAGTCACTGACCGCCTTCTCGTGCCCCTGAGGGACGCGGGATATGCGTCAGTGCCCTCGAACCTCGAAATGACCTTTTTCCAGCAGCTTTGCATCATCCATCATAAATTCCTCCCATCAAAATTCCTTCCTATTATAACACAAGAATGCAAAAAATGGGGCTGCTGCATGAAGTGACAAACTTCGTGCAATAGCCCCTATGCCATATTCGTCTCTTTTACTTCTTCGCCTGCTCTACCGCCTTCGTGACCGCTTCCTTGAACTGGTCATAGCTGACGGTCGCGCCTGAGACAGCATCCACCTTTGCGAGATCCTGACGCGGTGAGCTGCTCGCCGTAGGACACAATCGCCTTGTAGGCGTTCTGTGCCTTCTTCTGCGCGCCCGGCTCCTTCCCCTCGCCGTAGTGCTCGTCCTTCTGCTTGCCCTCTTTGTCAATGCTCGTGTGAACGACCTTCTCGATCGCACCGTTCTTGATCGTGAGCTCCACGTGCGAATGTCCGAGCTTTTCGTTCTCACTGCTGTCCGCCGCATAGGTGCCGTCCTTGACGCCCGTCATATCGAGCGCGGCGGTTTTCTGCGGCTCTTCCTTCGGTGCCTGTTTCTCCCTCACCGCAGCCCGCAGCGAGGACAGAGACACCCAGTAGGAGTGCTATACCGAGGCTGAGCTTTTTCTTCATCGTTATGCCGTCCTTTCCCGCATGTGTCCATGCTCAATGATAACACAGCGCTCCGCCTCGTCGCCGACTTCGGCGGAGTGTGTGACCGTCAGAATCGTATGTCCCTCGTCGTGGAGTTCATGGAAGATCTTCATAACGAGGTTCTGGTTCTTCTCATCGAGGTTGCCCGTCGGCTCATCCGCGAGGATGAGGACGGGGTAGTTGATCAACGCACGCGCAATGCAGACACGCTGCTGCTCACCACCCGAGAGCTGACTCGGCAGATGGCTCGCACGGTCGGCGAGGCCGACGCGTTCGAGTGCCGCCATCGCTTCGTCGCGGTCGGGCATGCTGTGGTAGTACTGTGCGACCATGATGTTCTCGACCGCCGTCAGATAGGGAATCATGTGGAACTGCTGGAACACGATGCCGATCTTGTCGCGGCGGAAGCGCGTCAGCTCCTCGCGCGTAGCATTCGTCAGCACATCGCCGTCGAGGATGACCTCACCGCTCGTCGGGCTGTCCATGCAGCCGATGATGTTCATCAGCGTCGACTTGCCCGAGCCGGAGGGACCCATGACCGCGAGCCACTCGCCTTTTTCAACATTCAGGTTGACATCGTCCAGGGCGAGCACCTTTTCGTTGTACGCCTTGGAGACGTGCTTCAGTTCAAGCAAACTCATTGCTTCGTTCTCCTCTCATTCGCCGCGCAGGATGATCGCGGGATCTACATTGGTCGCAATACGTACGGGCAGCAGCGAGGCCAGTCCGGTCACCAGGATGGACATGACGAGAGCCACGACGACAATCGTCGGCGAGAACTCGATGCCGCGTCCCAAAGACGTTCATACTGACGCTCTGGGCAAAGAGATAGCCGAAGCCCGACCCGAGGATACCGCCGAGTGCGCCGAGGAGACAGCCCTCGCCGAAGAACTCTGCGACAATGTGACGGTTGTCCGCGCCGAGAGCCTTCTTGAGGCCGATCTCACGGCGACGCTCCGTCACGATCGCCATCATCGTCGTCGAGACGCAGATCAGCGTCAGCACGAGTACGACGATGGTCACGATGAGGACAAGTGCCTGCGAGTTTTCCGAGCACAGTGCCCTCCGACTTCGCGATCTGCTTGACGAGCTGCGGCTCCACCGTCGGTACCTGCGCGGATTTTCGTCTCTGCACGCGCCAGCTCATCCTGTCCCGCCACAACGGAGATCTGCGCGAGGCTCAGTTCGCCGGCGCGCCCCTTGATGCGCTGCAGATCGGGCAGGCTGACGAAGACGAAATTCTCCTCGTTGCCGCCCGTGCGCACGATGCCGGAGACGCGGTAGTCGCTCACAATCGAGCCCTCACCGCCCGAGACACTGATCGTATCCCCCGGATTCACGCGCAGTTTCGACGCGAACTCCGCGCCGAGCAGGATTCCTTCTCCCCCGGCGTCGGCCACGCGCCGCGCACCTGCCAGTAGGGGCTGACCTCCTGCAGGACGGCAAAGTCCGTGCCGCCCGCCATGACGGTCTGATGATTGATGAGCAGGGTATCGTAGAGGAACGGCGTAATGCCGATCACCCTCATAGTCCGAGAGTGCCTTGCTGACCGCACTGACATCTTCCTCGTGAATCACGCCTGCATCCTTCCCCGGCAGGATGAGGAGGTTTGCGCCATAGGCACGGAACGCACGTCCCATCTGCTCCGGGACTTCTTTATATACGGTAATCATCCCCGAGATAATCGTCGCACCGACGGCGACGGCGAGGAGAGCGATCGCCATGCGTGCGCGGCGGCGCAGCAGAGAGTTGGCGACCATGATAAAAACATTTTATAGCGACTCATCATTTATCACCTGCCATACAGAACCTCTGCCGGCTGCAGCGACAGCAGCATGCGAATCGCAGGCACGCTCCCGATGATCAGCACGAGCGACATCAAAACGGCAATAATCGGAATGACATACGGGTTGACCGCAATGCCGGAACCGAAAACGTTCTCCCCAATGAGCTGGGCGAACCCAATTCCCCACGACATAGCCAAGGATGCCGCCGAGAATACCCGCGATAAAGATCTCCGCGAGGACAGAGAGAACGACGGCGAGATTGGTCGCGCCGAGTGCCTTCAAAAGACCGATCTCACGGCTGCGCTCCATGATGTTCGCGCTGATGAGGTTGCTGACACCGAGGCTCGAGGAGAGCAGGGACAGCACCGTGATCAGCAGCATGAGGAGCTGCGTCTTGTCGAGGATTTTGCCCTCGGACTCCGCGATCTGACGCACGGGGTGCGCTGCCGCATTGTGCATGACCTCCTCGATCTGATAGGCAATCGATCCAACGTAGCTCGTGCAGTACCAGATATCATACTCCGCCTGCGAGAGCGACTTCGGATTCTCTGCCGCCCTGCGGGCAAGATCATTCTCCGGTGTCGTCATTGCACTGACCTCCACCTGATCGATCTTGCCCTGTACGCCTGCGAGTTCCTGTGCGAGTGCGAGCGAACCGACCAGCTGGTTCTCCTCGTCGCCGCCGCCCGAGACCGTGCCCGTGACGTGCAGCTCGCCCCTGCGTGCCGTCCGGCTTCTGATAGGTGAGCGTACTTCCGGCAGAGACGCCGAGCTTCTGTGCGAGCTTTCGTCCCGACGAGCACCTCATCCGTGTGCGTGTCGTCCGCCCAGTCGCCGTCCACCTGCCACCACGACTTCATGAATTTTACGCCCGTCGTGTAGAGCTCGTCCGTCGGCAGTTTGAGCGTATGCTCGAACCACGTACCGAAAGAACGGCACGCTCTCACCGTCCCCGAGCGTCACCTGCGTCGTCAGCGACGGCGCAAAACGCAACGATGTTGTTCGTCCAGAAAAATCGTCTTGATATTGCCGAGATCCGCCTCGTCCAGATACTCGCGGTGTCCGCTCTTCGTCGTCTCTACGCCGTAGAGATCCTTCAGAACCATCGAGTTGCGCGGCGTCACCGTGATGTTCGCACCGAATGCCTTGAGTTCCTGATTCACCTTTTCGCCGATGTCAAACATGACGTTCAGCATGGCAGTCGCAAGCGAGACGCCAAGGGCGACCGTCAGCGCAATGAGGATGAACCTCCCGCGCTGGCGGATGAGCGCCCTTTACCATTTGCCAAAACATGGCTTTACCTCCTCTCATGCCATCCTGCCATCAGCGGAAATGAATCCGCGCCGCTTCGAGTACATCGGCAGAGATCTGCACCGCGCCGTTCTGCACGTGGTACTCCACAGGAATCGGGTTGCACCCACCCGGCAGACCAATCGTCGCCTTGTTCATGACGACATCGCAGAGACGGCAGACGATCTGCCCATCGCGTTCGTAGTAGCCCGTCGCACCGCAGATATCGCAGGCATCGAGACCGACACCGAATGCGGAGCCGCCCTTCTGCACGATGATGACGCGTACGGCCGTCCCATCAGACGCGTGGAAGGCATAGCGATGGAGGTGCCCGTCGGAGACCTGCTCCAGCGGGATCTGCACGAGCCCGTTCTCCGCCTTGACATCAACCGCCGGTACCAGCTGCTCTTTTTTATTCGCATACCAGCCGCCGACACTCGACACGAGAATCGTCACAATGAGCATTGCGAGCAGCCCCAGAGCCCCACCGCTTGCGGCGGATCGCGCTCGAGACGATCTGGCGGTATCTGCGCAGGATTTGCCCACGCGGGACGCTCGGGCCGCGGCTGAAGAAACAGCGTAAAGGGAACGAGCACAGAGACAAAGTAGATCGCATAGATGACCTTGCCCTGATTGTCAATAAACCATGCCATGTACGGAATGAGGTTTTCCGCACCGAACATCTGTCGCGCCATCAGCACCGTCAGAACGAAGATCACCTGCTGAATGGCGGTCGCCACGACCCTGCACGGTGAACACAAAGACGAGACGCCCATGATTGAGCGCCGCCGCCGCTTTATACGCCAGATAGCCCGAGAGGAAGCCGAAGAATATGCCGCCGAAAAAGCCGAGCATCTTGACGAGAAATGTCAACGTCAAATAGTTCCCCATCGCGACCTGTACGGTACCGACGGGAATCAACCAGAGTTCCAGCCCGTGATAAAGGCACAACCCCAGCGTCAATGCCCCTGTGCCGAAACGGAAGACACGCCTCCTGCGGCGACCATTCCCGATGTAGACTGCGCAGAAGAATTGCACAGAGAAGAATCGCACCGATGATATCGATGGTAATGCCATGCTCTCGAAGATCTCGCGGTTGACCGCCGACTTCGTGCCGACACGCACCGCCGTCATAAAGAGCGAGAGGAAAAAGCCCCCATTTGAGCATCGCGTGTAAAGGTACGCCGTATGCTCTGATCGGGCAATGGCAAAATGATTGCAAGCAAAATACCGAGCGGCACGGCGAGCTTAATGCTCTCCAGTGCCGGCACCAGCTGTTGAAGAAATGCCTGTAACATGTGTGAACCCTTTCCTATGAGAAAAGCCGCCGTCCCCCGGGGCGGCAGCCATTCTGTGATTGGGAGGGCACGAAGAACAAACGTATGCCCTTGCTGCCCATACGGGAATTAAATTACCACTTGCGCGGAACGTAGTTGAAGACCCAGTGCATCTTGACCGGCTCCGTCCAGAAGTGACCCGGGACACCCGTCTCCTTGTCCGTGTGGAGGAGGTAGTTCTGACGTGCAGGGCTGTCGATCGAGAAGTCGCAGTCGTACGTGCCTGCGCCGAGCATCTTGACATTTGCGCCATAGTGCGGGCCATCATCTGCGCTCATCGGCATGAACACGCCCTCGATGCTCTCGCCCGTCTCACGCTTCGTGAACTTGTAGTGCACCGTCAGGTTCGGGATCCACTCGCCGACACCGAAGCCGCACTCATTGCCCTCGGCTGTGCATGGATATCCGTCTCGATGTGGATATCTGCCCTGGTCTGCCGGAAGGCTCATGCCCGGCAGGCTCCATCGTCACCGGCTGGAAGTAGACGAGCGCCACCTTGAAGTGGTTCGTCGTATCCTCGATCTCATCGCCGATCGGGAACTCCTCGAACGCAGCTTCGCTGACGTGCGCGTTGATCGCGAACGTGGAGAACGCGACCGCGCCGATAGCGAGGGCCTTCTTGAGCATGCTGAGATTGGATTTCTTCATGGAATATCCTCCTTTGAAAGATGAACCCAGTTCCTCCTCTTGAAGAAGAACCTGACTTACGCTTCTGCCGCAGCAGAGCGTTTTTATATGATACCATTGCGATTGCCGCGAGAACCAAGAGGAGCTGCGGGACAATGGTTTCATAGGTGGGATAAAGGCCGAGCAGATCGATGCTCGGAATGGGATGGCCTCAATGACCGTGGTGGAGATGGTATCTGACTCCTGCAGCTCCTTCCAGGCCGCCGCCGAGGAAGGTAACCGCGAGCACGAACATGAATGCACTCGTGACCTTGAAGAACGGTCCTGATGGGGATGCGCAGCGCACCGCGCTGAATGAGGAAGAAGATGAGTGCGAGCACCGCACACGCAGCAACAAAGCCCGCCCAGATCATGTCCGGTATCGCCGACGGCATTGTTAAAGAGCGCCTGATAGAAGAGGATGACTCTCGCGCCCTCGCGGTAGACCGCGAGGAATGCGGCAAAACCGAGCGCGCGGGACTTGCCCGTCGAGAGTGTGATCTTGACCTGGCTGTCGATGTAGCTCTTCCATGCCTTTGCATTGACTTGCCGCCCATCCACGCCGACGTTCCGAGAAGGACAAGGACGGCAAAAAGTGCTGTGAATCCTTCGATCATCTCGCGGCTTGCGCCCGTCGTCGTCGTCGTGTCGAGCACCCTCGGCAAAGAGATAGGCACTGATGAAGCTGCAGACAATGCCTGCGATCGCCCAGTTGTAGACGGTCGAGAGCTCCTTCTCGCGACCGGCGCGACCGAGATAGGCGATGATGCCGACGAGAACGAGGGATCGCCCTCAACACCCTCGCGCAGGAGGATGAGGAACGCCTGGAGGAACATGCCCCAGCCGCCCGACTGAGCGCCCGCCGTCTCGAGGCTGCGTCACCTCGGTCTGTACCATATCGAGGAGCTTTTGCGCCCTCGGCCTCGACCTCCGACTGCGGTGCACCCGAGCGGATGGCCTTTTTCAGCGTGTAGAACTGATACTCCGTGAGGTTCGCGCTCTTGAGGAGATGCTGCTGCGCACAGCGCTCTCCAGACCGTCTTTCTCATAGATGCCGTAGTAGATATTGTTGACGGCATCCTTTGCACCTTCTGCATCCCCCGACTGATAGATGGCATAGACACCGTCCATCTCCGTCGCGATATGGTCGTGAATCTGTTGCCATGTCTGCGCGGCGTTCGTCGACGCCGCCGGCAGGAGCAGAAAGAGTGCCGTAATGAATGCAAACAGCTTTTCTCATTGGATTGTCTGCGTTCTCTTTCTCGATCATTTTAATATTACGTGCCGGTTTATATTGAAGTACACAGGGCACTGCATATTCGATTCCATCGGTCTGCCCGTTCATGTCGCTTGGCCGGCTCGAACTTCCATTGTTTCTCGACAATGCGCCGTGCCAGACGGTCATGAGACGAGATTCCCCGAGCTGACCCTGGATCTTCGTCCGCATGACGCGCCCGTCCGTACCGATATGAGCTGACACAGCGATGCGACCCTTTGAACGGAATCACACCGTAGGCCGGGCTGCTCGGCATGAAGAATCTTCCCAGGCTGCCCGATCTGCTTTCCGTCGCCGGATTTCAGAACGTGTTCTTCCTCAGGCTTATCCGCCGAATCCTCGGCCTCCTTGAGCAGTGCCGTCGTCGCCTCCTCGGGAATCTCCGCCTCAACGACAGCAGGGCTCTTCCTCTGCCTCCACAGGCTCAGTGCGGTGGTGGGGGCGGCGGAGGCGGTGGTTCCTCCGGCTGCTGCTGTTCCTCGGGCGGTCCATCGTCATCAGCGAGCTCCACCCACTCCATCGGCTCGTCCGGCGGCGGCTGCTCGATGTGCTTAAAGACGTGTGGGATCAGCACCATCAGAAAGAGCCATGCGACGATGTGGAAGAAGAATGCGATGAGGAAGGCAAGCCGCCAATGTGTCTGATAGCGCATCAGACGCCTCCCGTCTCCGTCGCGATGGACACGTGACGCGTCCCCGCTTCCTTCAGTGCATCAAAGACACTGACGACAAACTGATAGTCCGCCTTCTTGTCGCCGCGCACGACAAACACCGTATCCGGATCGCTGTCGAGCTGTTCCTTGACGCGTGAGGTCAGCTCACGCGTTGGCTCATCATCACGGTCGAAGAGCACCTTGCCGTCCTCCGTCACCGTAATGGAGACGATGTGCGGACGTGTGTCCTGCTGTGCGCTCGCCGCCTGCGGCAGGCTGACCTGCACCGTGCTCGCGTTCACCATACATCGTGCTCAGCATGAAGAACACCAAGAGGAAGAGCATGATGTCGATCATCGGGACGATCATGACGAGCGGCTCGCGCACATCATGAAAATTACGACGCATGTGCCTTCCCTCCGTCCGCCGCTGCGAACCCTGCCAAGACCGTATTCATCGTCTTTTCGAGGAGCGTCAGCATCACATCCAGACGCTGTGCAAAGTAGGTATGCACGACGAGCGAGAAGATCGCGACGAAAAGTCCTGTCGCCGTTGCGACCAGCGCCCTCACCAATGCCGCCCGTGATCGCTATGCGGGCTGACCTGCCCTGCAGGTTGAAGATGCTGAACGACTGGATCATGCCCGAGATCGTTCCCCAGAAGTCCGAGGAGCGGTGCGAGCGTGACGATCATCGAGAGATAGTTGAGACGTGCACGCAGGAGCATCGCCGCCTCACCGTAGACACCCTCGAGCGTCATCGGGAACATCCTCCCCTGCCTTGCGGGCATCCAGTGCACTCTTTCACGAGATGGGCGACCATGTTGTCCTTGCCCTCAACGGCGGGGGCAACCTCGTCCATCTTATGCTTGCGGAGCGACTCAGCAACCGTCGCCTCAAGTTCCCTTTGCGCCCTGCGATGCACGCCGATAGAGCAGGAAAGCGATCCACCGCAATCGCCGCCACCGTCAGCGAGCACAGGAGCAGCAGGTACATGACCGACCGCCCTTTTCAAAATAGTTCTGCACTGGTCACAAAAACACCATCCTTATCTTCTCAAGCCGTGGGAAAATCCCATTTTTACCACATGGAGAATGAAACCCATCCCATATTCAAATCGATTCTCAGTATATCTCCAAGGAAAGTGATTGTCATATTCTTTCCAATAAATGTGATCTAAAATGAATTTTTATTCACTTATTGATTTGTATGATTTTGCAAGTCTCTTCGAAGCGTGGCAGTGACTTTCTCGATCATTTTCGTGCGAACACAGTATGCCGCACGGAAGTAGCCAGGACAGCCGAAGTCCCGCCCCGGCACAAGCAGGAGATCATATTCCTGTGCGCGGCGGCAGAATGCCGCATCGTCCGGCTCAAGCGCCTGCGGAAAGAGATAGAATGCCCCCTGCGGGCGTACACAGGAAAAGCCGAGTGCCGTCAGGCCGTCATAGAGGAGTGCGGCATTCTTTGCGTAGGTGCTGAGATCGGCGGCTTTCCCGGCACAGCGTGCGACGACGAGCTGCCAGAGTGAGGGCGCATTGACGTGTGTGAGAACACGCGCCGCCCCCGCGATCGCGCCGTAGATGCGCGCGAAGTCCGCCGCTGTATCCGGCACGACGATATAGCCGATGCGCTCCCCGGGCAGGGAGAAGGACTTGCTGTAGGAATAGCAGACAATCGTATTGTCGTAAAAGAGAGGAATGCAGGGGACGGAGGCACCGTCATAGACGATCTCGCGATATGGCTCATCTGCGACGATGAAGATCGGATGCCCGTACTCCTGCTCCTTCGCACGGAGAAGATCGGCAAGGCGTCGAATGGTTGTCTCACGGTAGACCGCACCGCTCGGATTGTTCGGCGAGTTGACAATGACCGCCTTGGTCTGCGGGGTCAGCGCCCGCTCAAGCGCCGTGAGGTCAATCTGAAAATCGTCCGTCTTGGCAGGGGACGACGACGAGCTTGCCGCCGCACGCCTCAACAAAGACGCGGTACTCCGGGAAGAATGGTGCAAAGGTGACAAACTCGTCCCCCGGCTCGGTGAGTGCCTTGAACGTGATCGTCACCGATGCCGCCGCACCCGCCGTCATAAACAGATTTTTCCCCGTGACCTCCATGCCGAAGCGCCGCTTCAGATCGGCGGCAAGCACCTCGCGCACGGCAGGCTTTCCCGGTGCAATCGTGTAGCCGTGCACCTCGGTTGGGTCGCCGTGCATGAGGATGTCGACCGCCGCATCCCGAATAAAGTCCGGCGCAGGTACATTCGGATTGCCGAGGCTGAAATCAAAGACATTTTCCGCACCGACCTCTGCCGCGCGCTTCTGTCCAAACTCAAAAATCGTGCGAATCGTGGACTTTTTCGTCCCGAGAACGTACATTTCCTCTGAGACCATCGTACTCCTCCCCCATGTGTGTGAAAACAGATGCTATTCTATCATATTGTGAAAAAAAATACTACACATTGAGTTGCACTCTCACAAAGCTTTCATGGAAACAAAAGAGCTGCCGCAGTATGGTCTCCCACGCTGCGGCAGCCCTCGATAGGTGAACGTTACGCATTCCGCAGGAATACGTCGTACCCCTTTTTCATCTCATAGATGTCCGCCTTGCTCGTAACCTCCCACGGCGCATGCATGCTCATCACCGCAACGCCGTTGTCGATCACGTTCATCCCGTAGCGCGCCATGATGTAGGGCGATGGTTCCGCCGCCGCCGAGATCGACGCGCCCGAGCTCCGCGAGCTGATAGCGAACGCCGTTTTCATCCATCATACGGCGCAGTTCACCCAGATACTCTGCACTCGCGTCACTGGAGCCGGACTTGCCGCGCGAGCCTGTGAACTTGTTGAACACCATGCCGCGTCCCGAGATAGGCGACGTTCTTCTTCTCGAATGCGTCCGCATAGAGCGCGTCATAGGCGCTCGAAACATCCGAGGAGAGCATCCGCGAGTGTGCGAGCGTGCGGCGCAGCGCGAGTTCCGTATACTGACCGCAGGCAGAGAGCACTTCGGCGACCATGTTCTCAAAGAAGCGCGACTGCATTCCCGTCGCGCCGACGCTGCCAATCTCCTCCTTGTCAACGAGGAGACAGCACGCCGTACGCCGCACATCCGCTGTCTCCACCATGGAGCGGAGGGCCGTATAGGGAGCAGACGCGGTCATCCTGTCCGTAGCCGAGCACCATGCTGCGGTCAAACCCCCAGCTCGCGCGCACGGCCTGCCGGGACGAGGGTCAGCTCCGCCGACTGGAAGTCCTCCTCCGCAATGCCGTACGTCTCCCGGATGAGTGCCAGCACGCCGTCCTTGACGGACTCCTTTTCCTCCTTTGGCGAGGGGATTCCGCCGATCAACACATCGAGTTTCTCGCCCTCGATCACCTTTGCCGCTTTTTCTCCAGCTGCTCCTGCGAGAGATGGACGAGGAGATCGGTGACGCAGAACACAGGGGTCGTCCGCCTTCTCCCCGAGCGTGATCGTGACTGTTGTGCCGTCTTTCTTGACGACAACACCGTGCAGGGCAAGCGGAATCGTCACCCACTGGTACTTCTTGATGCCGCCATAGTAGTGCGTATCAAAGTACGCCAGCCCGCCGTCCTCATAGAGCGGATTCTGCTTCACATCAAGGCGGCATGTGTCGATGTGCGCGCCGAGGATATTCATGCCGTTTCTCCATCGGTTCTGTGCCGATATGAAAGAGCACAATCGCCTTTTTCATGTTGACGGCGTAGACCTTATCCCCCGCGCGGAGCTGCGTCCCCTCATCGATAATGTCCGCCAGATCGCGGTAGCCCGCCGCCTCGGCAGTGCGCACCGCTTCCTGCACACTCTCGCGCTCCGTCTTGCAGTCCGAGAGAAAATCAATATAGCCGCGTGCAAGCGCATCCACCGCTGCACGTTCCTCTGCCGAATAGCCCGTCCAAACAGACTTTTTCTTATCGTCACTCATAATCGTGCCTTTCTACCCATACGCCCCATGCCCTCATGGAGAATCTCTGCAAACTCTGTCCGCGACGCCGCGCGGTTAAATCGCTCACGCAGCTCTGCGCTGCCCTTTAGTCCGCGCGTGTACCACGCCGCATGCTTGCGCATCTCGCGGATCCCGATGTACTCGCCCTTGTACCCGACCAAGAGATCGAGATGGCGCAGAATCACCGCCGCACGCTCCGCCAGCGTCGGCGGCGGCAGCTCCTCCCCCGTATGCAGCCAGTGAATCAGCTGCGGGAAAATCCATGGATTCCCCTGCGCACCGCGCCCGATCATCACCGCATCCGCCCCCGTAATCTCGAGTGCACGTTTGAGATCGGCAGGACGGCGGACATCCCCGCTCACGATGACGGGAATCCTGACCGCACGCTTCACCGCGGCAATCGCTGCATAGTCCGCGTTGCCGCTGTAGAACTGCTCACGCGTTCGTCCGTGCACGGCGACGGCATCCACGCCGACTGCCTCTGCCATGCGTGCGATTTCCACTGCGTTGCGCGAGGCATCGTCCCAACCGAGCCGCATCTTTGACCGTGAACGGCAGACGCGTCGCACGGCGGATCGCCGTCAAAATCTCCTCCGCCCGCTTCGGGTCACGCATCAGGGCTGAGCCCTCGCCGTTCTTGACGACCTTCGGTGCGGGACATCCCATATTGAAATCGAGGATATCCGCCGTTCCAAGCGCCTCGATATACGCCGCCGCCTCTGCCGCCATCGCCGCCGACTTAGCAAAGATCTGCATCGCAATCGGACGCTCCTCCGGCTCCGTACGCAGCATGTTCATCGTGTGCTCGTTGCGGTAGTGGATGCCCTGACTGCTGACCATCTCCGCAAAGGCGAGCGGACAGCCCATTCCATGTGCGATCACACGGTAGGCGGTATCCGTGACGCCCGCCATCGGCGCGAGAAAGATCGGATCATCAAAGGTAAACGCGCCGAGTTTCATCGGGTTCACGGCAGATTCCTCTCATAGAGGACGCGCAGTCCCGTCAGCGTCAGAAAGTGATCGACCTTGTCGATGGTCTGGGACTCCTTTGCCACCATGCGGGCAAACCCGCCCGTGGCAACGACCTTCATCTCCATCGCGAGCTCTGCCTTGATGCGGCGCACGATTGCATCAATCTGTCCCCACGTAGCCGTAGATGATGCCCGCCTGCATGCCCCTGAATCGTACTGCGGCAGACCACTGTCTTCGGGCGGTACAAGTTCGATGCGCGGGAGCTGCGCTGCCCGCTGAAAGAGTGCCTCAGCACTCGAGCCCAATCCCGGTGCAATCACGCCACCGAGAAAGTCTCCGTTCTCTGCCACAATGTCAAACGTCGTCGCCGTTCCAATGTCGATCACGATCAGCGGGCCGCCGTACTGCTCATGTGCACCGATGACATTGACAATACGGTCTGCACCGATGGATCGTGGATTCTCGTAGTTCAGCCGAATCCCCGTCCGTATCCCGGGACCGACAATGAGCGGGCGAATGTGGAAATATCGCTCGCACATCTTGCGCAGGGGACGACCAGCGGCGGTACAACCGATGAGATAATGATCGCCTGAATATCCGACAGAGACAGCCCCTGATAGCGAAAGAGCTCATTGATCAGGATGCCGTATTCGTCCCCCGTCTTCTGACGATCCGTCGAAATGCGCCAATGCCGCAGGAGCTTCGCTCCGTCATAGGCACCCCATCACAATATTGCTGTTTCCGATGTCCAGTACAAGCAGCAAATTCTTTCCTCCATACAGTCATTTCATTATCTATGATATATGCAGCTCCATGCAGCCACATCAAAACTCATTTCTTCGGACGAATCGAAACGTCCCTGCGAGTACACGCCGCCGCCCCGTCGCTGTATCGACAAAGAGCGCACCATCGGCGTCAATATCCGCCGCAACGCCCTCGAACTCCTCACCCGCAGGGCCGATGACACGCACCGTCTGCCCGAGCGTCACGGCGTACGTCCGCCACGCCGCGAGCACAGGAGCAAATCCGTCGCTCTGTACCTCCCGATAGAGTCGCATCGAGCGCGCGCAGGAGCTCCTGCAAAAATGCCACACGCGGCAGCGGCTCCCCTTCATCTGCATCAGCGATGTCGCCGTGTCTCGCAGATCCTCAGGAAAATCCTGCGCGCAATATTCACATTGATGCCGATGCCGATCACGACATAGTTCACGCGATCCATCTCGGCGCTCATCTCCGTCAGGATGCCGACCAGCTTGCGTCCTTCATGGAGAATATCGTTCGGCCACTTGATGGCGGCACGCAGGCCGAAATGCTCCATCGCGTGCGACGGCGACCGCCGCCATCAGCGTACACTTTGGCGCGTCCTGCGGCAAAAACGTCGAGACGCAGGAGAATACTCACCCAGATTCCCTTGCCGGGCGGGGAGAAGAAGGGACGTTCCATGCGGCCGCGCCCCGTTCCCTGACGGTCGGCGACAACGACCGTACCATCCTCTGCGCCCTCATGCGCCAGCTGCTTCAGCACCAGATTCGTCGAGTCCACAGCATCATAACAGATGATCTTTTTCCCGACGAGTACCGTTCCCAGATCCTTCGCGATCTCCGCCTCGATCAGCCGATCCGGAGCAGAGCGCAGGACGTATCCGCTGCGCGGTGCGCTTGCAATATCGTAGCCTGCCTCACGCAGTGCCGCGATCTTCTTCCACACCGCCGCCCGCGTCACACCGAGCCGCTCCGCGATCTTCTCGCCCGAAATACAGCCCCCTGCCTCACGCAGCAGCTCCAACACATCGCTCCGCATCACCGCACCTCCAAGCAAAAAGTGATCTGCTCCATTATACAGCA